>Ga0222668_1000016_pt1 | contig 136001 bp, 118 predicted proteins | sample AntAcemetagen728_FD_179823 | JGI IMG/M metagenome (GOLD analysis project Ga0222668, IMG submission 179823) | Saline water microbial communities from Ace Lake, Antarctica - #728 | ecosystem: Environmental > Aquatic > Non-marine Saline and Alkaline > Saline | place: Antarctica: Ace Lake...
TTTTTATTTGTCGTAAAACAAAAATAATCAACTATTTTTTTTTCCAGCCCTTTCAGCTTCGTTTCGGCTACGCCTTCACTTCGCTGAAAGGGCTTTATTGCCATCAACAATGTTGTGAAACTTTACAATTACGCACCTATTTAATTTAATGCTCACCCTTTATACGAATCAAAAGGCGTGCCTATTTTTTGTTAAATGTATAATCGTATACCATCAAATTTCCGTTCTTACCCACTAAAATAACACGGTCATTCGTTACATTACACGTGTAAAACGACTCAATCGTTAGTAATTCCCATTTTTTTCCTTTATCCATTGTATAAAACGTTCCCATTCTACCCGTTGCCACTAATAATTCGCCATTTTGGGTACCTTGGATACAAGAACAATAGCCCAATAATCCTTTTGATCGGTCGATCCAAGTATCTCCACCATCTGTTGTATATTGACAGATTCCTTTATTATAAGTCGTATCTTGATAACTTCCTCCAATAATAAAGCCTTCATTTTCATTCATAAAATAGGTTGAATAGATTCCGTAAGAACCGCCCGATTTCATAGGCGTATTTTTTGCTACCCAATTTAGACCGCGATCATAACTGCAAAAAAGACGAGACACTTTTCCTGATCCCGTTACAAAATACACAGTTGAATCACCAATGGTTTGAATACCCGTTCCGCTTGCAGCAAAACCAGCTTCACCTTCCAATGCATCAGGCAGATTTATTGCAGAATTTGTTTGCCATGAGACACCGTTGTCCGTTGAATTAGCGAGAAAAAAATCTCCATTAACCGGGTCTCCATAGACAATTCCCTGACCATCTTCCCAAAAGGCCATTCCATCTAAGAAAACACCCACGGTATCATATACCTCACCTAAAAAACCATTTCGAGCAACCATATAGATCGTACCCTTTTTTCCTGAATTCATAAAGATACACGATCCTGAATTTTGAAAATGAACATCTCTAAAATCCTCTATTCCCTCAATTTTAATCGAATAAGGCTTGGGCATTAAAGTGGTATCGAGGTTACGGATATAAACTTGACCTTCCTTCCCTCCTACAATGATAAATTCATCCCTATTTGCCAAAGCCCTAGCATGCATGCCATTCGCAGCCTTGCCCGAATACACAGAATTAAAAACGACTGTTTCTCCACTCACCTTACATCCCATTAATAAGATTGCAAAGAGGTATACGAATAATTTAGAATAGTTTTGTTTGCGAATCATCTTCCTCATCTTTAATCGGATTCGGTTTATCTTTCTTTTTATCTTTTGTTAGATCCCATTCCATTTCGATTGGATTGTCATCATCTTGATCAGTCTTCTCATCACCACTATCGTCCATCTCATTCTCTTCACTTTCTTCTTCAATCGGCTTCACTTTTTTTTCTTCCTCAGGCCAAGGAACATCACCGGCAATTGGATGCGCAAGTTCGATATCCTTCACTTTCAATTTCGTCAGTTGATTCCCTTGCGTCTTCATGCCTTTCACATCAATAAACCCATTCAAATCCACCTCTTTATCCGGAAGATTTTTTGTTTCTTTTAAACGTTTATTAAAGCTGACAATAATTTTAGGAAGGTATGCAGTAGTCACCACTTCCATCCGTGAATTCTCAGACTCAGAAATGAAGGAGGTCTTTTTATCCGACTTAATATCAACAAGGAATCTTTTAACAAAATAAACATCCTTCTCACCATCATAATAAACGGTTGAAATTGGATGTTCCGGCTCCCATTTCTCAATGTGAACAAGATCATCTTCAAAGCGATTAGAAATATCAAAATTAGTCAATCGCAATTCGCCCGAAGCATATAATGTTAGCAATTTATCATCTCCTTTAAATTGCCCTAAAAAAGTACCTCTCCCATCTACATTTAGACGACTTACAGTAGCATCCCACCAAATTTTTCGGGCGGCCAATGTTGATTCACCCACTTCTTTTTGTACGATTTTAGCAATCAATTCTTTGGTTACACGGTTACCAGCAGAACTGCGTCCTTTAATTAACAAATCTCCAAAATCAATATCAAATCGAACACGTTTAAGATGCGGTCTCGGTCTCAATTGAACATTTACAACCTCACGTTCACCATTCGGATGCACAGAGAAATAGTAGACTTTTGAACCTTTCGTTCCTTTTGTTATATCGTATTCCTTATCACGCGTGATACTGTTCACCGCAAAACGTTTCATCATAGTTGGACTAGCTTCACCTCCGTCTCTATAAATAAGGTGATAAATTGTTCTTTTGTCCCCATTTTTCCATATACCGCAGTACATGATCCCCTTACCGACAAACTTCTTATCCGTAATTCGCGTGACCATCATCTTACCTGTCCTGAAGAAAACGATTACATCATCCAAGTCACTGCATTCAGCAATAAACTCGTCTTTCTTCAGTCCCCATCCTATAAACCCTTCTTCACGGTTTACGTACAATTTTTTATTTGCGACAATAACTTTTTGAGCAGAAATCGTATCAAAGGTTCTAATTTCTGTCTTACGTTCTTTTCCAGCGGAGAAGCGTTTTTTCAGATCCTTGTAATAGTCAACAGCAAATTCGATAAGATTATCTAAATGTCCTTGAATGATGACCATTTCATCCTCAAGTGAAGCAATGTAGCTATCCGCTTTATCCGAATCATGTTTCGTGATTCGACGCATTTTAATTTCTAAAAGTCGCTTCACATCATCATCCGTCACCTCACGACGCAAATGTTTGATGTGCGGTTTTAACAAAACGTGCGTTACCTCAATGGCCTCTTCGTATGTTTTTCCGTCAAAATCAATATAGATCTTATTCTCAATGAAGATCTTCTCTAAAGAAGAAAAATGCCATGATTCGAGCAGTTCCGCCAAACGAATCTCAAGTTCTTTTTTCAATAAACCAACCGTATTATTCGTGTTGATTTTTAAGATTTCATTGACACCTAAGAAATAAGGTTTATTATCTAGGATAACAGAACTATTCGGAGAGATCGGCAATTCACAATTCGTGAAAGCATACAAAGCATCAATGGATTTATCGGGAGAAACGCCAGGAGCTAAGTGAATAATAATTTCGACTTCAGCGGCCGTATTGTCTTCAACTTTCTTTATCTTGATTTTCCCTTTATCGTTTGCTTTCAGAATCGAATCGATCAAGGTAGAAGTATTCGTTCCAAAGGGAATTTCTACAATTTTCAAGGTTTTAGTATCGACCTTCTCAATCTTAGCTCTAACTCTGACACGGCCACCTCTGAGTCCATCATTATAATTCGAAAAATCAGCGAAACCTCCATTTGGAAAATCCGGCAATATATTCGTTTTTTTACCTCTTAAAATATCAATAGAAGCATCTATTAATTCGATAAAATTATGCGGAAGAATTTTACATGCCATTCCCACAGCAATTCCCTCAGCACCTTGCGCCAAAAGTAATGGAAACTTAACAGGGAGAAGGACAGGTTCATTATTTCTGCCATCATACGAAGGCGTCCAATCTGTTGTTTTACCATTGAATACAACATGATTTGCGAATTTCGACAAACGCGCTTCAATATAACGCGGAGCTGCTGCAGAGTCACCTGTTGCCACATTTCCCCAGTTTCCTTGCATATCAATCAAAAGATCCTTTTGACCGAGTTGAACCAGGGCATCACCGATCGAAGCATCACCGTGCGGGTGATATTTCATGGTATTACCAATAATATTTGCAACCTTGTTATAACGCCCATCATCCATTTCTTTCATGGAATGAAGAATACGACGTTGTACAGGTTTAAATCCGTCTGTTAAAGCAGGAACGGCTCTTTCTAATATTACATAAGATGCGTAATCGAGGAACCAATCCTTGTACATGCCCGAAAGCGGAATAATTTGCTCGCCATTATCCCCCGTCAACATGCCATCTTCGGCTCCATTGGCGTCGATTGGTTGTTCTTCTTCTGGTTCTTGATTTTCTTCTGACATAGTTCAAATACTGCGACCAACAAATTTAGGCAGAACTAAGGGAAGTATGAAGGGTTATTTTACCTAGTTATCAACAGTTTGATTTTAACGAAAAAAGGCTAGCCCAACTCATACTACAATTAAAACATATTTAAACAATCAATACAAATAAATCATGTTAAAATTTAGAATTCAACACATTACATGAATAAATCAAAGGCTGGCACAGGATTCATAGCTATTGATTACCGTTGAGTCTTCTGGAACATAGACACCTAAACGAATGCAATATTCACCTGGCCCTGTGTAGTTCAAATTAATTGACTTTGAATAGATCCCGCCGCTTTGAAGTGGAAAATTAGAAATAATTGTGTCGCTTCCTCCTGTTGAAAAGGCAAGTTGAATATTACTCGGTTTCAATTCTGGTAAACGATCCTGACGCAAACTCACCTCGAAACGCGTTCGATAATTACCTAGATCTGTTACATAAGAATAAACAGTATCTACATCATACCAAGCATCACCTTGATAATTCCGATCAAACATATTCGTATTTAAAGTATCGAGTTCATTCATCTCTTTAAAACAACTCGACATGGAAGTACCGACTAAAAAGAGAATTAAAAGGCGGATTATAGGTGAAAAACGAGCTTGCATTCGAATGGATTTATTTGAAAAGAATATTTTTCTTTAAAAGGACTTTCCTTATTAAAAACAGGTTCAATATAGTTTTGATTAAAGCGTTTGATTGACCAAATGGTGCCACCGATCAACGCTAGAGTAATTCCTCCATTTATATAAAAAGCATTGCGATTAAAATTATACTTTTTATTCGCGTCTTCAATCCGCAATGTAATTTCATCTAACTCGGAAGTGATAGGCGAATTATAATAAGCTTCAATATCGGTATATATCCTTTTTCTCAGCGAATAAGCTCTCGCCATAAAAGCACCAGTCGTGATGGTACTCACTAGCGTTAGAGAAAGCGGGGCGGTGTAATTTTTATGAAATTGATTGCGATAGGCACTATAATTTTCTTCATAGGCTAAATAATCGTTATTTTTTGCCATCACTACATACAATTCCGTGGTTTTATCTTTTTCAATAGTGAATGAAACAGGAGTAACAACATAACCAGGTGACCAAATTTTAGCTTTATATTCTCCCACAGGCAACGTATCTTTATAACGTTTAAGCAACATAGAGTCGTTTATTTCTATTTCAAAATATCCATTATCGACATCCACTAGAAATTTAACGACACCTTGGTCTTGTGCCAAGCTCGTTGAATGTTGATTAATTGCCAAGATCAGCAAGATAAAGGTAAAAGGAATCGAACAAAATTTCATTATCAAACCAAACATAATACGCTAAAAATAAGAAAAATAAAACACGATTTCACAGAAATCACCTCAAGTGTTGAAAACATCAATTCAACGGTATACATTGTTAAACAACCACCTCGTCGAACTTCAGGTTATCAATGATAAAATCTTGGCGATCAGGTGTATTTTTACCCATGTAGAACGCCAGAACATCCTCTATCTTGGCATCCGTGCCGATTAAAACGGGATCGAGACGAATATCTTCACCAATAAAGTTTTTAAACTCATCCGGAGAAATCTCCCCCAACCCCTTAAACCTTGTTATTTCCGCTGTTTTTCCACATTCCTCAATTGCATTCAGACGTTCTTCATCCGAATAGCAATAAAACGTAACCTTCTTGTTCCGCACTCTAAAAAGAGGAGTTTGAAGAATAAAAACATGCCCTTTTCGAACGAGATCGGGAAAGAATTGAAGAAAAAATGTCAATAATAATAAGCGAATATGCATACCATCTACATCCGCATCCGTTGCAATGACAATGTTTCGATAACGCAGATCATCAATTCCATCCTCAATATTGAGCGCAGCTTGAAGGAGGTTAAACTCTTCATTTTCGTACACTACTTTTTTTGTCAACCCAAAACTATTCAAAGGCTTTCCGCGCAAACTGAATACGGCTTGTGTATCAACGCGTCTTGATTTAGTGATGGACCCACTTGCCGAATCTCCCTCTGTGATAAATAGCGTCGTTGCTTCTTGCAAATCTGTCTCCCCTTTATCGTTATAATGAATCCGACAATCACGTAACTTTTTATTGTGCAAACTTGCTGTTTTCGCTCTATCACGTGCTAATTTTCGAATTCCAGTCAATTCCTTTCGCTCCTTCTCTGCTTGCTTTATGATTTTCTCTAAAGTCTCGGCAGTTTCAGCGTTACGGTGTAAAAAATTATCCAGTTTTTCTTTCAAAAAATCATGAATAAAAGCGCGCATTGACTTTCCTCCAGGTTCAATTTCTTGCGATCCTAACTTCGTTTTTGTTTGCGATTCAAAAACGGGTTCAACGACCTTAACAGCAACCGCAGCAACAATTGACTGCCGAATATCAATGGCATCATAATTCTTGCCATAAAACTCCTTAATCACCTTTGCGACGGCCGATTTAAATTCCGTCAAATGCGTTCCACCTTGCGTGGTATGTTGGCCGTTAACAAAAGAATAATAATTTTCTCCATAAGAGCGAATATGCGTAAATGCCACTTCAATATCTTCTCCTTCTAGGTGAATAATAGGATATAAAGGATCGCTTTCCATATTGTCTTCGAGCAAATCCAGCAAACCATTCTCAGAAACCATTTTTTCCCCATTGAAATAAATGGACAATCCGCGGTTTAAGTAGCAATAATTCCAAAATAATTTTTGGAGATATGGAATCTTGTATTTATAATTCTTAAAAATCGATTGATCCGGCGTAAAATTGATGTACGTGCCATTGCGTTCTGTCGATTTACCTATTTGTTTGTCGTCAATTAAATTTCCTTGCTCAAAATAGGCTGTCTTCTCTTCACCGTCTCGAATAGAAGTAACTTGAAATCGCTCACTCAGTGCATTTACAGCCTTCGTTCCAACCCCATTTAAACCCACTGATTTTTTGAAAGCCTTTGAATCGTATTTACCACCCGTATTTATTTTGGATACACAATCAACAACTTTTCCAAGTGGAATTCCACGCCCATAATCACGAATGGTTGCAATTCCATCTTTAATTTTAATATCAATGCGCTTTCCATTGCCCATTACGAATTCGTCAATACAGTTATCGACAATTTCTTTAATCAACACATAAATCCCGTCGTCCGGAGCAGCTCCATCACCTAACTTACCGATATACATACCCGGTCGCATGCGAATATGCTCCTTCCAATCGAGTGAACGTATGTTGCCTTCGTTATATTCTACTTCTTCTTCAGCCATTTTACTTTGATGATTTATGGAATTAACAAATTTAAGGTTTAGTCGCCAAAATTCGACAAAGCTTCTCAACAGAATATCAACAAGTTTTCGTTTGTAACAACCTCTTTCACGTTTTTAAAGCCGTTTTACCATTGGATCACCAACAAAAGAAATCCATGGATGAAATAATATCAATACAAAAGCGTTTTGGTTTTGAATCGAATGCTTAATTTTGGCACACTTTGAAACTGTTGCATACATATTTACTAGTCGCTATACTTTCGTTTACAGGAACATCTAGTTGGGCTCAAAGTCCTACTGTTTCTGGAATTGTAATAGATGAAGATGGCACACCAATTGAAGGCGCTAGTATCCGAATTGATGGAGATGAACTCGATTCACGCACGGATAAAAATGGTCAATTCTTGATTACCGTCCTTCCAAACGACACCTATAATCTACGTTTTAGTTACGCGAAAAACTACACAAATATCAAAGTTCGCGTTGGTGAGGAAAATGTTGAAAACATGACCATCACCATACAAGATAAAACCTTAAATCAGATCGAAATAGTACAAGTTCGACCGACCGATTTTGTAGATGGCTTTCCTCCCGTTGAATTTTCGAAAATACCTACAGCAACGGGGAACTTTGAAGATATTATTAAGGCAGGAGGGTTGGGTGTCAATTCGAACAATGAATTAACAGCCAATTACAACGTACGCGGGGGAAATTATGACGAGAATCTCATTTATGTCAATGGCATTCAAATTTACCGCCCTTTTTTGGCGCGATCAGGGCAGCAAGAAGGCTTGAGTTTTATCAATCCTGCTTTTGTCGAAAACATCTTCTTTTCTTCCGGAGGATTTGATTCCTTCTACGGTGATAAATTAAGCTCAGTTCTTGACATTCGCTACCGAGATCCTCTCGCGTTTGGTGGAACCGCGCAGGCGAGTTTAATGGGAGGAGAAGCACATATTGAGGGAAGATTTGCTCGAAACCGAGGATCTTATATTACAGGAGCACGTTATCGTGCAAATTCATACCTTCTAAACAGCTTGCCCACACAAGGCGATTATAACCCCACTTTTTTTGATTACCAATTCTTAACAAATTTCTATTTGAAATTTGACGATCAAGATAATTACATCAAGTGGTATACCTTGGGTCATTTTTCGACTAATAATTACCGTTTTGAACCGAAGAACAGGACGACTTCTTGGGGCACAGTGAATGAAGCGTATCAATTAAGAGTGTTTTTTGAAGGACAGGAAGAAACTAAATTTCAAACATTCACAGCTGCGACAGGATTTGAGGTATTAAAAAACAATCGATTAAAGCTCAATTTTGTAACTTCTGTTTTCCGCTCGATTGAAAGCGAGCATTTTGATATTTTGGGTGAATATTGGATCAATGAATTAGAGACCGATCCTTCGCAAGAAGAATTTGGTGATTCGACTGCAAATGTTGGTGTGGGTGGTATTTTGGATCATGCTAGAAACGATTTAAATGTTTGGATTGGCAATGTCTACCATGATGGTAAATATAGTTTTCAAAGTCAAATTAAAGGAGAAGGTGAGCATCAAAAACTGAAATCTGCAGATTTATTTTGGGGTGCAAAACTACAAATCGAATCATTTGAAGACAAATTGAGTGAATGGCATTTAATCGACTCAGCCGGCTATTCTATTCCGCAAGGGCAATCTGATATTGTTGAATTGAAAGATGTGATCAAACAAGATAATTTTGTGGAAAGTTATCGAACAAGTGGATATATCCAATACACGCGAAACAGCGTTAAAAATAAGGTCGTCGTCCTTGATTTGAAACGAAAAATCAAAACGGATACTTCAATCGCCTATCTATACTATCAAGACACCCTTGAACGCAGTCCCGCCAAATTTTCGTATACAATTGGAACAAGGGCTGGTTACAGAACGTACAATCAAGAAGCATGGTTCACACCAAGAGCGAGCGTAACTTTTACACCACGAACGTATTTTTTATCCGAAGACAGCACCGTATTGCGTCGAAACATGAAATTAAGGATGGCGAGCGGCCTTTATTATCAGCCACCATTGTACCGAACAATGCGAGGGATAGACGGAACCATTAACGGGGATATTGTTTCCCAAAAATCGTGGCACAATGTAATTGGAGCAGACGTCTATTTTAATTTGTGGGGGCGTTCGTTCAAATTTATTACAGAAGCCTATTATAAATATATGTGGGATGTCGTTCCATACGAAATAGACAATGTTCGCATTCGCTATTATGGTGAGAATAACGCTGTTGCCTATGCGTATGGAATTGATGCAAAAGTGAATGGTGAATTTGTGCCAGGTGTCGAATCATTTTTCAGAGTTGGTTATTTAAATACAAAAGAAGATATCTTGGATGACTATTACTACACGTATTTTAATTCGGATGGCGACACGATTCGCCCAGGCTACACCTTTAACAATGTTCCTGTAGACTCTTCACGTACCGAACCAGGCTTCATTCCTCGTCCAACAGACCAACGATTGACCTTCACCGTATTTTTCCAAGATAAAATGCCGCGATTTGAGAACCTAAAAGTATCAACCAATTTGACAATGGGAACACCACTACCCTATGGGCCTCCAACATTCGAACGCTACAAAGACATTTTACGTACCAAATCATATTTGCGGTTGGACCTTGGTTTCATGTACGAAATCATAAATCCAAGGTCAAAAGAATCGTTTTCAGAGAAGGCCGTGTTTAAACATTTTGAACAAATGACAGTTAGTTTAGATGCATTCAACCTCTTGGGTGTAAACAACATTATTTCTTATCAATGGTTACAAGACATTGCCGGTCGCTATTACGCTATACCTAATCATTTAACAGGTCGTAGAATCAATATAAGGCTTACACTTAAATTTTAGTGAAGGTTTGATTGAAAGATATAAACGTTTTTTTCTGCCCTGACAATCTCGTATCTTTGTTTTTCTTACATTTATCAAAATTAATTGAATTATCATGAAAAAACGCGTATTTGCACTCCTCAGTATTGTAACAATTTCCTTAGTAACATTCGTGAGCTGTAATAAAGATAAGGAACCTGCCGTAACTATGTCAGGACTTTATACAGGATCTTTTGAGGGGAATTATATGGGAGAAGATTCTTTAACCTCTTCGGGATACCAAGTTGAAGTCGTTGCGTTGAACGACAATAAAATTAAGATCAATGGAAACAATTTCGAACCCTTTGAAGTACTTGTAACAACGAACGGGTTAAACGTTGAAGCTGTTTCAAAATCAGATCCCTATTTATTGGATTTCATTTTTATCGGAAATGAAAACAAGCTAAAATTCACTTTTAATAAAGGAGCCAACGAAGCAAAATTTATTGGCCTCAAATAATTGCCATACGAACAGCATAAAAAAGCGACTCAAAGCGTGGCTTTTTTTAGTTTGAATGAGGTGTTATCAATTGATTCACAATTTCCTTAATCGGTCGAATAGATTTTACATGCTCGATAGTTGGCCCCGCGCACCAAACCGTTTTGTAGGTCGCACCGAATGCAGATTTTTCAAGGGATTTCATTCCTTTGACAAAAGTCAACATTTTCACCCATTTTTTCAGGCGCTTATTTTTACTCAATAAAGCTTCCAACCAATTTTGCTTGGTTCCAATTTTTTGCACGTAAGGAGTATTGATAACTGTGCAAGGAGATCCAGAAACTTTTGTACTCATAACAATATCTTCCGCACCATAATCAACACAAGCCTGCTTGTATTCGTCCGTCACACCAGATTCGTCGCTGGCAATAAAAATACTGCCAACAGAGACACCACAAGCTCCTAAAGCGAGCGCCGCTTGCAATTCTTCATAATTCCCTACTCCACCAGCAGAAATAACAGGAATACGACAATTTTTAACCAGTTCAGGAATCAAGATGTGCCGTGGAGTTGGACCTGCGTGTCCACCCGCTTCTTTATTTACCGCAATGATAGCATCTGCTCCTAAATCCTGCACTTTGAGGGCAAATTTTAGATCAACCACATCACAAAAGACTTTAATGCCTTTCGATTTGCACTGTTTGATAACCTCCGCGGGACTGCCAAGCGAAGTGATAATATAATCAACATTGAGCTCTACACAGGTCTTGAGTTGATCGGGCATTTTAGGATTGGATTTATTGACAATCAAATTTACACCAATCGGACCGGTTGAATTGGCGCGAATTTCAGCAATCGCCTTTCGAAATTCGTCATCCGTCCTATAATTTAAAGCGGGAACGCACCCTGTGATGCCATTATTACCCGCAGCAATTAACATTTTAGCATTCGACACCAAGAACATAGGTGCCATAATAATGGGATACTGGATGTCCAATAAATCCGTTAATAATTTCCGTTCTGCCATAAAAGTAGCTTTCTAACAAAGATAAATCTTTTATGATTTGTAGAACAGTAATTCCATTTTATTTATGCGTGCATAATTATTACACCAGTAAAAGGGCGGTATTAATAATAATACGATTCTTGATTGCCCTTTACATGCGCTTTGGTTTGTCCCGGTTGAAAATGGTCCATTGTTGGATTTTTCTCTTTTGAACTGATGATGAGCGTCTCTTCAATATCCATTTCTTTTCGAATTGTTTCACCATTTACATTACATTCTTCAGTTTGGTAAGAATGGAAACCTGTTCTTTTCACCAAATCATAGGTATAGGTCTCACTATATTCACAAGAGCGATAAGAAATAAGCGTTGCAGCAACGAGGTTCCAATTTTGCTCACCATACTGAAATTCATGCAAATAGGACCATCTATCACTACTACCGCCATAATGACTGATAATTAAATTCCCCCCGACAATTTCAATTGATTCGAACGGATCACCCAGAAGTCCTCCACTCTCGCTTGACAAAATCGGTCCAACTGAAGTGTGCCAGAGTGACCAAGTCCCATTTTGATCAACGTAAATTCTTAATTCACGTTCAGTTCCCATTTCGGCTTCTCGCTCCGTATTAAAAACAATCGCCTTTTCATCAATACCATCACCATCCAAATCTCCGGTCGCTTCACTCAAAATGCTATATCCTGCAGGTATTTCGACTTTTGCCATATACACTTGATCCAACAATGAATCGGCCGTTACTTCCGTTGTCAAGACCTGACTTTGATCACCTATCCCATTATCTTCATCCTGATTATCAGCGGGAGAACAACTGAGAAATAAACTAAATAAAAAACAGAAAAGGTAGGTAGACAAGTTTCTTCGGAAATGCAATCGTTGAAGCTTAAATGGTTTCATAATTATCAGTTTAGTTGCTATTTTCATGCATTAACTTCTGCTAAATACATGCAAAGCAACAATTTAACGAAAAATATGAATATTCAATTGAAATTTAATCTAAATATTTTAAACAAAGATCGTTAGCAAGTCTAAAAAAGCCTTCCTTGCTCAGTCAAATCAGGATACTCAATTCGTTCGACGGCTTGAGGAACGTCTCCGATTCCTTTAACACCAATTAAACGTCTAACGGGATACGCCTCCAAAACGTCAGAGGGATAAGGCTGAACGAGTTGCTTTATTTCTTTTTCATGCTTGGATTGAAGCCATGTTTCAAACTGTGAGGGAAGCAAAATCAAGGGCATTCGCGCTTCTTCTAATTTTGGGTTATTATGAATAGACATCATCAAATCGTTGCCAATTGTTGTAATGATTGAGGTCGAATATTTTTCCTGGCCTGTTGTAGGATTTTTCCAAAACGACCAAAGACCTCCAAAAACGAGAGGACTATCCTTTTCTTTGTGTTGAATAAAATGCGGAAAAGTACGTCCATTTTTATGGTGATATTCGAAAAAACCGTCTACAAAAATGAGGCAACGTTTTTCAATAGCAGCTTGCTTGAAAGCAGGCTTATCAAACATAGATTCTCCCCGCGCATTCAAGGTCTTATTTCGAATCGTCAGCGCATCAGATTCGGATTTTGTCCATTCAGGAATTAAGCCCCATTCAAATCGCGTGGCTTGCCAATTGTCAGTATAAATAAGCGTATATAGACGTGGATGGTCATAGCCATTCAAATAAGCCATTGGGGTTGTTTGATCATCTTCAGTATCCGTTCGCTGACTTTCTTGCCATTCATTATACAAACGATCAATTTCTTCCTGAGGAGCACTATCTCTTAAAGCCGCTTTATACGCCTTTTGTTTCATTTGAGAGATACTATAGCACATAATAAGAGCTTTGAATGAATGTTAAAAGTAGTGAAATCTATGAAACGCTCAAAAAAAAGGGAATTAACTCGAATTTAACGAAGCGGATGATTTAAATAAACTATCTTTGCGCCTGATTTTAAAAATGCTTATGAAACGTATCAACGAATACCGCAAACTCTTTAACGCTAATTCAACAACAGAATTGAAAGAACTAAAGACTACTTACCGTAATCTAGTTAAAGAGTGGCACCCTGATAAATTTCAAGCGGGTGATGAAAAAGCAGTTGAAGCAGAGCAAAAAAGTCAACAAATAATTGATGCTTATCATTTTCTTGTGAGCATAGCACCAGAAACGAAAGCTGCAAATTTAGAGGAATATTTAATTACAACAGAAGAAGCAGGAATTCTCGATTTTCAGCATAAGAAACTTGTACTAGAGATCACTTTTACAGATGGAAACACGTATGAATATTTCGGTGTTACACCGAAGTTATTCCAAAAGATGATAAATTCAGATAAGCAAAAACGATTTGCAAAAAGAAATATCTTTACGGCTTTCTTGTATCGCAAAGTTAAGAAGGCTGCCGTTGTAGCCTAATTATTGGTACATTGTAAGCGTTCTCCATTTGTCTCTAGCAGGTTCGATTAGGCGAAATCTAAAACGGTCGCAAACGGACAGACTCATTTCCTAAATTCAAGAATGCTGAGCGTACACTATACTTTGCAGACAGAACCAAATTCTTGTTTGGTCCTATTCAGCATGATCACACCATCTAGAACAGTGCCTAATACAAGTGAAATTTAGGATTCTTTTTAGACTTCCCTTTTTGAAAGTTCAGCGGCAATAAAGGCAGTCGTCCAAGCACCTTGAAAATTATAACCACCTGTAATGCCATCAATATCCATTACCTCTCCCGCAAAATAAAGATTCTTACACGTCTTACTTTCCATTGTATTCATCTCAATACTATTTAAACTCACCCCTCCACAGGTTACGAATTCTTCCTTAAAAGTGGTCTTTCCTTCGACATGGTATAAATCATTCGTCAGAAGGTTGGTTAACTTATTCAGACCTTTTTTACCCAATTCGTCCCACTTCCGATCGGCTGATAAACCAGCGCGGACAATTAAAAATCGCCATAATCGATCAGGCAAAAAATAAGGGCGTATGTTTTGAACTAATTTCTGACCGTGTTCATCAATAATTTTTTGTAGTTCGAGTTCTACACTACTCACATTCTGCTCATTAACCCAATTAACTTGAACTATAAAATTATAGTTTTTTTCACTTAAAATTCGAGCACCAAATGCGGATAATTTTAAAATTGAAGGACCACTCATTCCCCAATGCGTGATCAATAGAGGACCATCAGAACGCAACTTCGTTCCTTGAATTTTAGTAATGGTTTTTTCGACAACCACCCCCATTAAATCGCGAATTGATTCAGATGGCATATTAAACGTGAAGAGAGATGGAACAGGTGTCTCGATTCTATGTCCTAATTTTTCCAACCAATCAAGTCCTGCTTTTTTCGGAGAACCACCAGTAGTGACAATCACGCTATCAAAATCGATTGCTTCTCCGCCCCTTGTCATCAGTCGTAATTTATCATTCTCACATAAATCTAATCCAACAATTGGTGTTTCAGATTTGATGTGAATACCGCGTTTCTTCACTTCCATAAGAAAGCAATCGATAATTGTTTGTGAATTTTGAGAAACCGGAAAAACACATTGATCTTCTTGAATAACCAATTTTACCCCCCTCGATTCAAACCATTCCATGGTATGTTTCGTATTGAAACGGGCAAACGCCTTTCTGAGTTGTTTCTCACCGCGGGGATACGCCTTTGACAATTCAGTGATTGAGGCACAGCCATTTGTTACATTGCATCTTCCTCCCCCCGAAATTTTTACTTTTGAAAGTAATTTGTCCGACTTTTCAAAAAGGGTAACGGAGGCCTTTGGATAATTTATTTTAACGTGAATAGCCGCAAAAAAACCTGCAGCACCACCGCCAATTATAGCCACCTTCATTCGATTGAAGACAATAACAAAGCTTTGAACAACTTCCCATCAGTCACTTCGTAACCTTTCTGAACATAATCAAAAATGATTCTTTCGCGCGATTGGTCATATTTTTTTTCCCCGTGATGCATTTCAAAATTTTGAATAGATTGAGGTGTAATTGATGATGCATCAAGCAACTGAAGATCAATTTGCTTATCTGTACAACTTATTGCAACCATGCGCATTGATTCAGTCATAAATTGAATCGATTGGACATATGATTTTTGACGAATCTCAACGAAATTAACTTTACGTAGAACACCTTCCAGAATGACATCACTAAAAAGATCGACTATTTTGTTCGCCTTTTCAGGCTCTTCCTGCTTCATCTTTGCCCAATCCTCAGCAATAATTCCGTTAACAACCAAATAATTTATAAATTCAGGTTCGAAATGTTTTAGTTCTTCCGTTGTTAATATTCTATATTTCGCCATAGCCAAAATTTGAGCCCAAAGGTAATCCTTAAAAATAGTTTAACAAGGCAAATTTTGTCGTTTAGCCAATGTAATATGGTAACCAACCAATTTATTCTTAAATTCGTAATGATTTAAAGAAGCTTTAATGAATAGAATTAAACTCATTTCTCTTTTGGCATTGCCAATCCTACTTTTTTCCTGTAAAAAAGAGCCGACTACTTGGGAAACAGATTGGTCTGCACCAATTGCCTATGGCCATTTGACCATCAACGACATGATTCCTTCAAATTATGTTGAAACGAATAGCGGAGGTTATTTATCCTTGATCATACACGAGTCGGTCTTTGAATTCTCATTGGATACACTTATCAAACTTCCGGACACGACGATCATTGTAAAAACAGCAATCGGTATACCCGCTATTGAAGTTACACCAGCCTTTTCACTACCTGATAATTACGATCAAGCCTATGAATTGGGTGAAATCGAATTAAAAAGAGTGATTATTGAATCAGGTTTGGCAGAAGCAACAATTCAATCGCCTTGGCAAGGTAAAACAAAAATTACGTTTACCTTTCCCAAAGTGACAAATCCAAGCGGCTTATTTCAGCGCGTCTATTATTTAGACGCAGGAACAGTCGATTCGCCGACAGCTGTGACCGACCTGATCAATATGGCATTTCACGACATGGACTTAACGGGTATTGACGGCAATTTATACAATACACTTGGTGTGAATGTGCTGATCGAATCTAATGAAGACGAATCAAGTTTTTTAGTGACGAATTCGGACAGTATTGCATTTTCATTCAAATTTCAAGATCTTATTCCGCGTTACGCCAAAGGTTATTTCGGGCAATATACCTTTTCGGACACTACAGGAGTTGCACTAACTCCTTTAAAACGGATTGTCGCTGGCTCAATTGAATTGGACTCAATTGATCTGACGCTGACGGTTAAAAACGGATTTAACATTGTGGCGCAAGCTAAAGTTTCTAAACTTACAGGAATAAATACGCGTACTTCTAATTTAGTAGATTTAGATTTTACAGAGAAAGGAACAACCTTAAATATAAATCCGGCAAGTGGAGGATTGTATGACTATGTTCCATCTGAATATCCTTTAACATTGACCAATACGAATTCGAACCTTCTGGATTTTATTGAGAATTTGAGTGATTCAATGATTATTGGATATCAATTGAAAATAAACCCTTTTGGCAATACTACAGCTGGAAGTGATGAATTTTTTCCAAGCTCTAAAATGGAACTCTTTTTAGATGGTGAATTCCCACTAGCATTTGGAGCCAATGACCTTACAATTGTTGACACACTGAAGATTGACAAATTTGAAGCCGGCACAATCGCGCCGCGAGATGCCCTACTCTTTTTGGACTATCAAAATGGCTTTCCACTTGCTGCAGATTTGATTATCTATCTCCTTAATGAGGATAATGAGGTAATTGATAGCGTCTTTGCGAATACACCCATTCAATCTGGAAATTATCAAATGGATACCTATGCGACTCTTCCTTATAATGGCTCCGTTCAATTTACCATTTCGCCTTCAGCATTTGATCAACTTGAAAATACAGAAAAATTATTATTGTCCGTAAAATTCAATTCCGACGACAATGCGGTAGTCAAAATTTCACCTGACACTTTCTTTGATTTCAAATTGCGTACGAACCTTCAAATCCGTGTATCACTGTAATGAAAAATCTCATTCTCTACCTTTCTTTTCTTGGAGTGTTCGGTGCTTCTGCCCAAGAAATAAATCCTGTTTTTGATGATACAATTTTTGATGGAAATCGACTGAATATAACTTCTTTCAATTATTATGCGAGTAATTTTGCAAACAATGAATTTATCGATAAATTCATCTTTGGAGGAGAAATTACGACAGACTTAAAGGATCGAATTTCAAGTCATCTTGGTCGTAATAATTCATTTGGTGGTGAAGCTGAGCAAAAATTCGAGCATTTTAACGGGGACCTCTTTCCATTCAAAAAAGACAAATATGGATTAATTATTTCATTCTCTGACAATCATTTAGTTTCTGGAAATGTGAGCAGTGACTTGTTCAATACTGTTTTTTATGGGAACGCTAATTCTTTAAACGACACACTCGATTTTGGATTCAGTCATATCTTGTATCAACATTATTTGAAATTAGGCTTCGGGGTTTATGACAAAAGTACTTTATCGAGTCTAACAGTGAGCTATGTTTCAGGCTCGAGAGGTTTTGAAGGAAGATTGAACAATACCTGGATGCACAGTACCCAAGATTCTATTTCGTTTATGTTGCAGGGAGCAGGTTTTAGAACGGACTCTTCAAAGGGATATTGGGGTTTTCAAGGTTCTGGCATTGCTTTGGATTTGAATTACAACTTTCAATTTGACTCGAGAAACGGATACAATCAATTGCTTAACTTGAAAATCAGTAATATCGGTCTAATGGCTTGGAATGGTAATACTTATCATTATGCGGTGGATTCACTCAACACATATAAAGGTTTCAATGTAAGCGATTTCCTCAATTGTGGGGATGCCGGAGCAAAAGTATATAATTTTAATGATACGCTCGGAATCAATTCACGCCAAGGAAAACAACTAAGTGCTCTTCCTATTGAATTCTCAATTCAAAAAGTACCCCTGAAACACAGCCTTCAAAAAATCCAATATTTAATGGGATTTAAAACAATTTTAACAGCTGATTATTTCCCCTATTTCTTCGGTGGATTGTATTATATGCCAAATCCGCATTTCGCTGCTTCAACCCGCGTCTCTTACGGCGGTTTTGGCGGACTTCAATGGGGCTTAAATTTGAATTTATGGCTAAAAAATAAAGTTTATTTTAGTCTGGGTAGCTTTGATCTCATTGGCGTAGCTTCAAAAAAACATGGCTTTGGTCGCAGTATTAATTTCAGCGCTAATTTTAATTTATAGGTTATGAAATTTATAAACAGATTCTTTCTATTCTTCGCACTCTTGTCTTCTTTTTTATCAGTTGGACAAGAGGATATTTCCTTCATTCGCACATACGGTAATACAGGTTATGATTTTGGACGCGATATCAAACAAGATAACGATTCGGGGTATGTCGTAACAGGCTCATCTAGCAGTTTTGGTGCTGATAATACGGAAGCTTTTTTACTTAAACTGAATAAATATGGTGATTTTCTTTGGTCCCATAATTATGGTGGATCGGGAAGTGACTGGGGCCAAGGATTGGTTGTAACAAATGATTCAACCTATGCCGTTGGTGGCTATACAAACAGCATGGGGGCTGGCGGATTCGATTTCTATTTGATTCGAATTGATGCGGAAGGTACACCTCTTTGGGAGAAGACTTATGGAGGAGCATATTGGGATCAAGCTTTCGGGCTTGTGCAACTTCCGGATAGTGGATTTGTCTTAGCGGGTGAATCGTTCAGTTTTAATGATGGTATTCGAAGTGGTTATATTGTTCGAACAGATAAAGCAGGAGATGTTCTTTGGGAGCATGTAATTGAAGCACCTGTAGAAAGTTTCTTTACTGATCTGGCTTTTGATGGAGATTCATTGGTTTTTTGTGGGGGTATTGGTGATGGTGGAGAAGAAACTTTTGATGCTTATGTCTATAAATGTGGTTTAGATGGTGGATTTGGATGGGACAGAACAATCGGAAGAGCATACAATGATTATTTTAATGCTGTATATGCCGTTGCAGGATTTTACAGTTTTGGTGGTGCGAGAGGTTATAATTTCCCCACAGAAAATATGAATATGTGGATGTACAGACTAGATGATACGGGAGTTGAAATTTTGGATACCATTTACGTTAATGAAAGTCTAAATTTTGATGTCATTCATGATATAGCAGTCAGAGATTTTGATCAAGATTATTATTTTATTGGAGAAACTCAGAGTTATGGCTATTTATTAGATGGCAAGTCTGATATTTTTACAGGAAAGATGAACGCCTCCCTTGAGCATTTTGCAACAAACATTTATGGTGAAGCAGGAGACGATATTGGTCGAGCCATGGATAAAACACGAGATCTCGGTGTGGTCTTTTTAGCAGATACCAAATTCTTTTCGACTGGTGGTAATAATATCATGGTTATTAAATTGAATCGATTTTGGATCTATCCTGTCATGTTTGATGAAATTAATTTAAATGACATCACCAATTCAACTCCTGAAGTTACAGAGATCAATTTTGAAGGTATTTATCCAAATCCTTTTACAACGCTCATTCACCTTCCATTCATACCTCAAAGCTCATACTCTATACATTCCATTGAAGGTAAATTAATTTGTAGTGCTGGTCTTGAAAGCGATATTTTAGATTTGAGTGAGCTGAGCAACGGGATGTACATTCTTACCCTTCACACGCCTACAGGTAACTTCCAACAAAGGCTAATTAAAAACTAGCCGCGATTCGATCCGATAAGATCCGGTAGATTGTTTTAAGCTCTTCGTCTTTCAATTGCTTGAGATGCTTTTCAATGGTTGCCTTATCCCCTCTTTTCGCTGGACCCGTCATTGCAACTGCTGGTCCTAGTTCCAAGGTTTTCTCCATTGTTTCTTTAATTAGCGGATGAAGTAAAGAAATATCTAAGCCCGCTTCATTCAATAGTACATCAGATTCTTGCAATAATTGCGTTGTAAAATTACATGCAAAAACGGCTGCCAAATGAATTTCTCCGCGCTTTTTTGAATCAGCCTTGATCGCTATTTCACTCAAGTATTTTTGACAGAAATCAATTAAGTATCTTTCAAATTCAATTGAATTGCCCTCAATTAAAAAAGGAATGGCTTGAATGTCTAGGGCACGCTGTTTAGAAAAAGTTTGAAGCGGATATAATACACCATATTCAACAAATCCTTTAAATAAATGCATTGATGCGGATCCGGAGGTATGTACGACAGGAATAGATGTATTCAATTCTGCTGCGACTAATGCAATGGCATCATCTTTAATCGTTACTATATTTAGCTGAACGGCTGGATCAATAGCATTAAGGTCGTCTACTGCCCTTGATCCGAATTGATGGGATAATGCTCTTGCATGAATAAAATCACGTGAGTAGACAGATGCGATCTCAACTCCGCCTGTGAAAAGTGCTTTGCTCAGGTGTGTTGCTACATTTCCTGCCCCAATCATGTTCACGCGAAACTTATTCATAATCCGTATTTAGAACAAAGGTAGGGATATTATGCCGTCCGATAATCAATTTTATAAGGCTTAGTTTTTGATTTCCTTTGACTTCTCCGATTTAAATAGTTTAAGATTTGAAGGTCTGTTGGGTTAAATCTAATCGCTTTTAGGGTTTTACAACATAGATCAGCGATAAACTTTGCGTTCCATAACCCGACAAAGTGGGTTAAACTTTGTAAATTTGACACCTAAATAAGATGTTATGCAAGATGTATATATTATAGATGGAATTCGAACAGCCGTTGGGAATTTTGGAGGAACCTTAGCTCCTGTTCGAACGGATGATTTAGGTGCTATTGTAATGAAAGAATTAATGGCTCGAAATCCACAAGTGAATCCTTCGGAGATTGAAGATGTACTCTTCGGTTGTGCTAATCAAGCTGGAGAGGATAACCGAAATGTGGCACGTATGAGTTCACTTTTAGCGGGATTACCGCATAGTATAGGTGGAGAAACGGTGAATAGATTATGCGCCTCAGGAATGGCTTCGACCATCAATGCCAGTCGCGCAATAAAAGATGGCGCAGGAGATTTATACATCTCAGGCGGAGTTGAAAATATGACAAGAGGACCGTGGGTGATTTCCAAAGTATCCAAACCTTTTGGAAGAGATGCTCAATTATTTGATTCTAGTTTTGGATGGCGATTCATTAATCCAAAGATGGAAGAAATGTACGGAACAGATGGTATGGGTGAAACGGCCGAAAACTTAGTTGATCTCTACGGAATTTCTCGAGAAGATCAGGATAAATTTTCTTATTGGAGTCAAATGAAAGCAGCGGCTGCTCAAAAAAGTGGTCGATTAGCCGAAGAAATCGTAGCCGTTGAGATTCCGCAAGGCAAAAAACCTGCACTCATTTTTGATCAAGATGAATTCATTCGCCCGACTACAACGATAGAAGTTCTTGGAAATTTGAGACCTGCTTTTAAACGAGAAGGTGGATCAGTGACTGCAGGGAATGCTTCAGGATTAAATGATGGTGCAGCTGCTTTGCTTATAGCTGGTCAATCGGCAGTTGAACGCTTAAATTTAAAACCATTGGCTCGAATTGTTTCGGCAGCTGTTGCAGGTGTCGAACCACGCATTATGGGTATTGGACCGGTTTACGCCAGTCGAAAAGCATTGGAGCGTGCGGGATTAACCATGGATGATATGGACATTATTGAAATCAACGAAGCCTTTGCAGCGCAAGTATTAGCATGCACACGCGAATTAGGAGTGGCGGACAATGATCCACGCATCAATCCTAACGGCGGAGGAATTGCAATTGGACATCCGCTTGGCATGTCGGGTGCACGAATTTTGCACACTGCAGCGATAGAATTACAGAAAACACAGAAACGATTTGCATTAGTTACAATGTGCATTGGTGTTGGTCAAGGCTATGCCACAATTATTGAAAGAGCATAATGAATGTGCAATCTTGTAATACTAAGACGAACTTTTTAAGGTCCAACTAAAAAAATAAAACAGATTTGTTTAGGGGAAAAGCTATTTTGTTTTGTAGACAATATGAAGTTGATCCACAAAGTAAAGTTTCATAACTAGGACATTTTCGAATTTTTTTTAAATTATAGAAAAAATGCCCACCTTGTTTAACAAGTTGGGTATTTTTTCGTTGAGACAATTCGTATTGTTTTATTTGTTCAATTAGCATTTCACTCTAGCCAGGTTGAAATTCGCTGAGCTCACTTTTTATCACTTTATAAAAATAAAAAAACCCCACCAAAAGGCAGGGTTTTCAACTATTAAGTTTGTTAGAGATTATCTTTCGTCCATTGGAACATAGTTGCGTCTTACCGCACCAGTGTATACCTGTCTTGGTCTACCAATCGGATCATTATTGTCTAACATTTCTTGCCATTGAGCAATCCAACCTGGAAGACGACCGAGTGCAAACATTACCGTAAACATCTCAGTCGGAATACCTATTGCACGGTATATAATACCAGAATAGAAATCAACATTTGGATATAAACCTCTTGATTTAAAATATTCATCATTAAGTGCTACTTCTTCTAATCTTTTAGCAATTGCTAATGTTGGATCCTGAACACCTAGTTCATCCAAAATATCATCACATGCTTTTTTAATGATTGTTGCACGAGGATCAAAATTCTTGTATACTCTGTGACCAAATCCCATTAAACGGAATGAATCATCTTTATCTTTTGCTTTAGCAATCCATTTGTCAAGATCACCCCCATCATTTTGAATCATTTCAAGCATTTCGATAACAGCTTGATTTGCTCCACCATGAAGTGGACCCCACAAAGCTGAAATACCTGCTGAAATTGCAGCATATAAATTCGCTTGAGAAGACCCTACAATTCTCACTGTAGACGCTGAACAGTTTTGCTCGTGATCTGCGTGAAGAATTAATAATTTATTTAATGCTTTTGCTATAACAGGACTTGGTGTATATTCTTCGGTTGGCATTCCGTACATCATGTACATAAAGTTTTCTACATATCCCAAATCATTTTTAGGATACATAAACGGATGACGCATAGCATTTTTATACACCATAGCCGCAAGCGTAGGCAATTTTGCTAATAAACGATTAATCGATAAATCGAACATTTCTTTTGATCTGTTCGGATCTTGCGATTCAGGATAGAATGTAGACATTGAACAAATCATAGAAGCCAAAATACCCATTGGATGTGCTTGCGCAGGATACGCTTCGAAGAATCGCTTCATATCTTCGTGAACCAACGTATGCTTATCGATCGTTGCTTCGAAATTAGCCAATTGCTCTCTTGTTGGTAATTCTCCTTTTAAAATAAGATAAGTTACTTCCAAAAAAGAGGCCTCTTCGGCTAACTGCTCAATTGGATAACCACGATACCTTAAAATTCCCTTTTCACCATCCAAAAAAGTAATAGCGCTCAGACATGAACCGGTATTTTTGAATCCTCTATCCAAGGTAATATATCCAGTGGCCGAGCGAAGTGACGAAATATCGATCGCTTTTTCATCTTCAGTACCAGTAATTACAGGGAATTCATAAAATTTTCCTTCCAATTCAATTTTTGCTATCTCACTCATTTTTTACGTTTTATTTTTTGGAAATTGATAATTCGCCTAAGATAGTCGTTTTATTTCCATTTTTAAGCTTCAAAGAGTAACTTTTTTTCGAAAAATTGGCACTTTTTTTTTTAGCGTTCATCCTCAGACAATACGAGTAAAAAATCACCCTCTTCAATGACTATTTCCTCCGATTTATCCACCTTTAAATTACTGCCTAAATTCGACTTTTTTTCTGAGCTAAAACGTGCTATCCGACCACATCCTCAAACCTGACTTAATTGAGCCAGAATTCTAATTTCAAGAAGGTATACAATTTGAAGAGAAATGAGCACATTATTTACTTTACTGTTTAGATTTGCTTCTACTTGTCAAAATTAAACAATCAGATTCATGCACCACAATTGCAAAACAAGCAGCGGGCAAATCATTCATTAAAGCAAAAAGGAAAACAACTTTTCTTAATTCGTAATACGGTATTTCAAAATGCAGTACAAAGCTCTAAACCCATCTTTCCATCCGATTTTCTTACCTTCCTCATAGGTTCTTCCGTAATAAGAAATACCAACTTCATAAATCTTAATTCCTTTTACTTTGGCAAGTTTTGCTGTGATTTCAGGTTCAATTCCAAACCGTTTTTCTTTAATTTCAATCTCTTTCGCAATAGAGGACCGAATGAGTTTATAGCAGGTTTCCATATCTGTGAGGTTCAAATTCGTCATTGCATTTGAAAGTCCTGTCAGAAATTTATTCCCTTTTGAGTGCCAATAAAATAGAATGCGGTGTGGATTGGCACCCACGAAGCGAGAACCATAAACGACGTCTGCATTCGCTTTTAAAACGGGCTTCAATAGCAAATTATACTCTTCAGGATCATATTCTAAATCAGCGTCTTGAACAATCAAAAAATCACCTGTACACAGTTGAATGGCACGATTAATGGCCGCTCCTTTACCTTGATTATGATCTTGACTGTAGAGGGAAAGATTTAAAGTGAGATTTGCATTCTTAAACTTCTCAACGGCACTGACTGTGTCGTCACTTGAGCAATCGTTCACAATAATGATTTCCTTTTTAATTCCGGCAATCAATTCTACATCCCTCACTTTTTCAAGAATTAAATGTATCGTATTTGCCTCATTATAGGCAGGAATAAGGATGGAGAGCGTTTGAATCATTTACACTAATCGATATAACGTTTTAAAGCATTGATCAACTGCATCTCTGTTTGATAACCAACAAGCACGCCGCGTTTAACCTCTCTTTGATTCAGTACCACAAAAGATGGAAAACTCATTTTACCACCTAATAAATTTACAGCCAACTCATTATACGCCTTTCCGTTGTATTGTTTTGATTCGTAAAGCACTTCTTTATATGCAATTGCCTCCTTCGATTCAGGATTCATTTTAACGGCATAAAAGTGCTCGGAAATAAAATCAATGACAGCTGCTTGTTTAAACGTTGAGGCATCCATTTTTTTACACCATCCACACCAATCCGTGTACATATCAATAAAGATAAACTTACGTTCTGTTTTGTTGCGATCTATCGCGGTTTCAAAATCTAGCCATTCGATTATATCCTTCCCGCCCGAAACCGCTTCACTTGAACCGCTGGATGGATTTGACATGCTAGGATCAGCACCGCTGATAGTCGTGATTGTGACCTGACTGTCGGGATCCAAATCTGGCGCTGGAGGATTCACTGATTCCACTTCACTCGGATCAATAGTTGTTAATTCACTGCCATTTCCACAAGCGCAGAAAAAGAGAAATAAACTGATTAAAAATAGCGTTGAAATCTTTTTCATTGATCTACAATTATAAGTTAGCGAGCGTAAAGGCAAGTAATTTATTGAATAGATGAATCCGCGTATTGCCGCCATAAATGCCATGATTTTTATTCGGATAAATAAACATTTCAAAATCCGCATTTACGCCAACTAAGGCATTTACCATCTCCATAGTATTTTGCAGGTGTACATTATCATCTCCCGAACCATGGATAATTAAATACTTACCTCTTAATTTACCCACATGATTAATGGGTGAATTGTCATCATATCCTTTCGGATTCTCTTGTGGTGTGCGCATAAAACGCTCCGTATAAATATTGTCATACCATCTCCAATTGGTGACCGGCGCAACAGCAATTCCCATTTTAAAAACATCTGCTCCTTTTGTCATGCACAATGAAGCCATATATCCACCATAACTCCACCCCATCACTCCAATTCGATTCGGATCAACATAGGACCACTCTCCTACTCCTTTTGCCACGGCAATCATATCTTCCGTCTCTAATTTACCTAGTTGCAAATAGGTCGCATTCTTGAAAGCTGTCCCTCTATACATAGTGCCTCTCGTATCGACCGAAATAACAATGTAGCCTTTGGATGCAAGGAGTTGATGATAAAGAAAATTATTACCTCCCCATTGGTCAATTACAGTATTGTGACCCGGACCATTATAGATATCAAAATAAACCGGATACTGTTTTGTTGAATCAAAATCATTCGGTTTGATAATCCAAGCATTTAAATCATGTTCTGCTCCACGTATTGTGATGAATTCCTTTTTCGAGACAGCATGTTTAAGCAATCTTTCCTCAAGTTGATGGTTCTCTTTTAATACCGTCAATTCTTTCCCTTTTGCGTCATTCAATGTAATTGTATATGGTTTATTAGCGTTAGAATAATAATTCACATAATACTTCATACTCTCACTAAAAGCAACATCATTGTGGCCAAGTTGACTGGATAGTTTCGTTTTTTTCTTTCCATCTAAACGAATGGAATATAGCGCCTGATACATAGCCCCTTCTTCGGCAGATGTATAATACACAATTTCTTTTTTCTTGTCCACCCCAACAAGTTCAATCACGTCCCAATTCCCACTGGTAATTTGCGTTTCCTCGCCATTAAAATTTACTTGATAAATATGTCTAAAACCACTTTTTTCACTCGTTCTTAAGAATGATGACCCCTTTTCTAAAAATTCTAAATTATTATCTACTTCCACATACGTCTCACTTTTGTCGACATAAAAAACACGTCCTTCAACCAAACCATTCGCCTTTACTTCGGAAATCACATAACTCAATTCATTTTGTAGACGATTCATGCCCAAAAACACCAATTTATTTTCTGAAGTAGACCATTTCATTCGCGGGATGTACTCGAAATTACCCGTGTTCACTTTTTCCGATTTGGCGCTTTCCATGTCGTAGATGAATAAACTCAAAGTTGAATTATCTTCACCTGCCTTCGGGTATTTAAAGGTATACGGTGCGGGATATGTTCCACCAGTAAAATAATCCATTGTATAATCATGCACGTCTCTTTCGTCGAATTTTAAATAAGCGATTTTATCGCTTGTTGGTGACCAATAGAAGGCTTTAGTCACTTCGAATTCTTCTTCATAAACCCAGTCTGCAGAACCGTTAATGATTTCATTTTTCTTACCATCAGTTGTCACTTGGGTGACATTAGAGGTTGCTAAATTTTTAACATAGATATTGTTCTCAAAAACAAATGCAACTTGCTTACCATCAGGTGAAAAATCAGCTAATTGCTGAACCCCCTTTTCAAATAATTGTGTCAATTTATTCGTTTTTAAGTCAACCACATAATAGTCGGCAGTAAAACTTCGTCTATAAATCGATTTTTGATTTGTTGCGATCAAAACTTGCGTTTCATCCGCATTGAAGAAGTAATCGTCAATTTGGATTTCGTGGACAGATCCATCATAAATCGTTCCCAACACCTCTTCAAAGTTTGTATAGCTATATTTTACAATCTTGTTTTTTTCAAGCGCTGTGAAGTGCTCTCCATCTATCATAGAACGGACGCTATAAATGTATTCCGGCGCAAATTTATGATTTGACCAAATCATTTCATTGGTGAGATCTCTCGCTTGTCTTTGCGAGAGCACGCCTAAAGGGGAAAGGCTAAAAAGAATTAATAGGCCAACAATAAACTTCGTCATAATCTTATTTTATATCAGTGAACGAAGATACCAAAAATTCTGCCAATTTAACCATACACTCGTGCAGAGATTAATACGTTTTAGTTTGAAAACATTTTATCACGAATGAGTAAATCGACTAAATCATTCTCTAAGCAAATTATTATTACCTTTTATCGAAAAAAAAAAACACTTCGCAAATTTGGCGTAGATTTGAACCAAAAAAATAGGACTATGAAGAAGAAGCTTTTAATACTGGGATTATCTTTAGGCATTTGTGCCTATACAATTGCACAAGTAAATCCTCACGCGATAGGAATTCGTGGTGGAGGCAGCAATTTTGGCAACGGGGCTGAAATTTCCTATCAACATGGTTTTGGAGATGCCAATCGTTTGGAGTTAGATCTAGGTTGGAGAGGAAGAAATGACAATAGCAGTATGGGTATTACCGGCATTTACCATTGGGTTTGGAATATTACGAGTGGTTTAAATTGGTATGTTGGACCAGGCGCACAAATTGGGTTATACCAAGATAAATGGGATAACAATAATGACGGGATCAATCTCGCAATAGGGGGACAACTTGGTTTAGAATTTGATTTCAATGAACTTGGAGCGCCTTTACTATTAAGCCTAGATACGCGTCCAATGTGGGGATTCAATTATGGCAATAATGGTTGGGGTTATGGAGGATCATTAGGTCTGCGTTATACTTTTTAGTCAAATAGAAATTAATAATAAAAAAAGGGCTTTGGCCCTTTTTTTATGCCCTATTCCTTCAATTTCTCTTGTATAATCAAAAGATTTTGTTCTACCGAATGCGTAGCCGACAACCAATTAATTTCGTACCCTCTTTTTTCCATGCGCCGAAACCACGTCATCTGTTTTTTGGCAAATTGATGAATGGCGATTGACAAGCCTCCAAACAGTTCTCTTTTCGCTATTTCACCGCGAAGGTATCGACTTACCCACTTATATTCCAACCCATAATACTCTAAGTCTTGGTGAGATAATCCTCCTTCAATTAACGATTGAACCTCCTCTATTAGCCCATTGTTCATACGATAACTCAGGCGATCACTAATTTTTTTACGTCTTAATTCACGGTCAATGTCGAGTCCAAAAAGGATTGAATTTACATGTGGAGGACTTTGAGCTTGCCAATCGGGGTGCAGATTCAAGAAATCATCAATTTCAATTGCTCTAATTTTTCGTTGTCGCGTCACTGCATTCAACTTTTTCCGAACGATTTCTTGACATGCTTGATACCGCAATTCTAACTGTTCATCTGAATATTCATTCAGTTTAGCCCCCCTTTCTAAAACCTTGGGTATACCCAAAAATGACCCCCCGTTTAAGGCCGTTTCGATATACAGTCCACTTCCACCGCAAAGAATTGGCATATTACCTGCATCTTTAATCATTTCAAAGGTGGTAGTAAAATCACGCTGAAACTCTTCGATATTATACTGATAGCCTGCTGGACGAATATCAATCAAGTGATGTTTGATTTCTATTCCATCCACGTTATATTCTTCAAGGTCTTTTCCAGTTCCGATATCCATTCCTTTATAAAACTGTCGCGAATCAGCGCTGATGATTTCACCGTGTATGGCTGCAGCAAGATGACAGGCCAACTTTGTTTTACCAGAAGCGGTTGGGCCCAATATCGTAATTAGATCGTGGGACATCTCTTCTACTTTTTAGCGTACAGAATAATGCCCTCTGGGGATGAAAAAGAATAACTCAATCCTTTATTGAAATAACATTCCTGCTTGTGCACGAAATAACTCGCTGAATTAGGCGCTTCCAATCCCCATGATCCAGATTTTTGTTTATTTCCAGGTAAGATTATGGCAACATGGTTTGATTTAGATGGATCAAATGCAATGGTAGCCTTGGCATTGTTCGCATAATCTTGTGCTAAATCAAGGTCTTCTTGATTGGTTGCCAAGCCGATTGGCTTCCATACTCCACCATTGAGGGTAACAAGATCTTTAATCTCACGATAAGATACATAGCCCTCATCTTTTTTAAAATCATCAATTTCATAGAATCGACAGATGGCTTCTGCTGTAAAGTGGTTGCATTCACGGTCATCTGACTCATTGAACTTGCACGCATTATAGTCGACCTCAATCTCTTCTAAAATCTCTATTGATTCATGAGACATGACGATATCGCCGTCATCATTCAAGGTTGTAAAATTCTGTCTTTTTGCCTCTCCACAAGCAATTAAAAAAGGAATGAAGAGCATAATAAGTGCATATTTTCTCATGCTATTTAGTCGTTATTGATTCCATATTTTCCAAGCCTGTTCCGCTTGTTGATGAAGCATTGTCAAGCCATTAATGGTCTTGACACCTTGCTCCTTTGATTTTTTCAAAAATACAGTTTCTTCCGGATTATAGATTAAATCAACCACTAAATGTCGATCAGTCAAGGCTTCAAAAGGTATATTTATGAAGGCATCAACTTCTGGAAACATTCCGATTGGTGTCGTATTCACAATGATCCCATTAAATTTAACCATGTTCTCATTTAAATCGTCATACGAAAATTCGTTTGCATTTTTTGGGTGACGACTGAGATAAATAACCGATACACCAAGTCGTTCTAAAACAAAGGCAACCGCTTTTGACGCTCCACCCGTTCCGATTATGAGTGCGCGTTCGTGCTGAGATTCAAAAAAAGGTTTTATCATCTGTTGAAAACCGAAAACATCAGTATTGTGACCAATCCACTTCCCTTCTTTAACTTGTATCGTATTAACGGCGCCAATTTCATGTGCTTCAGGACTTAAATGATCTAAAAATTCAATAATTTTTTCCTTGTATGGCATGGTCACATTGAAGCCAGAAAAGTCATAACTCAAAGCGGTTTTCAAATCCGATTCATCTAAAATTTCAATATTATGATACGTGGCTGAAAGCGATTCTCTTCTAAATTTCTCTGTAAAATACTTTTTAGAGAATGAATGAGAGAGAGATTTCCCAATTAGGCCATATTTTTTCACGTTTTCCTTCATAGCATAGCTAAAAAAAGGGCCACGAACAATCGAGACCCTTTTTAATTTTTTATACTGGATTAAATTTTCATAAGCCAGTTACGCGAATCCTCGAATTCACCATTTTTATAACTATCAAGGTATTTTTTTAATTTATTCGAAAACTCACGTCCTTCGATTGGAGGCAATTGATAATCATTCCCTTCAAAACCTATACGACTTATGTGTGCGATTGTCGCAGCTGTCCCAGCGCCAAAAGCATCTTGCAATGATCCATCATTAAGCGCATTGATCACCTCTTCAACTGTTACCTTTCGCTCTTCAATTTTATAACCCCAATCTTTTGCAATATCCAAAAGACTTCGTTTTGTAATCCCTTTTAGGATGGTATCCTCCTCTTCAGAAGGTGTAATAATCACATCATTGATCACGAAAAGAACATTCATTGTTCCCGCTTCTTCAATAAAAGTGTGCGTTTTAGCATCTGTCCAAATTAATTGACGATACCCTTCGGCCTGACCTAATTTTGCTGGATAAAGAGAAGCCGCATAATTTCCCGCTGCCTTTGCGCGTCCAACACCACCTGCTGCAGCACGTGTGAATTTCGTTTCAATTTTAACCGGAACGGGTTCAGAATAATACGCTCCAACAGGAGACGTGATGATAACGAATTTATAATTCTCAGAAGGTCTAATACCGACATAACTATCAGTTGCAAACATGAAAGGTCGAATATACAAGGACAAACCTTCTTTAGTCGATACCCAATCTTGATCAATCGAAATAAGTGTCTTGATTGCTTCCAAAAACAATTCCTCAGGAATAGGTTGCATACACATACGCAAAGCTGATTCATTAAATCGTTTTGCGTTCATATCTGGACGGAAAACGATAATCTCTCCATCTTTATTTCGTTGTGCTTTTAATCCTTCAAAAATCGATTGCCCGTAATGAATTGCAGAGGTTGCAGGATGCAAACTTAAGTTCGCAAAAGGAACAATAGTTGGCGCTTGCCACTTTCCATCTACGTAATCCATTTCAAACATGTGATCAGAAAAAAACTTTCCAAACGGAAGGTCATTAAAATCAACACTTTCGATTTTGGACTTTTCAACTTTTGTAATCTTAATATTTACAGTGTCTGTAGCCATAATTGTCCAATTTTTTAATGCTGCGCGAAGTTAGTTAATTTTTATTGTAATGCCAATTTTTGAAAATAGAATTCGATCGAATGCAAATTAGTTTCCTTAATTTCGCTGAAAACTAGAATTAGAAAGGTATTTCATGAACCTTTAAAAAGCGCAAAAAAATTGTCCACTCCGCACGAAATATTGAAACACTATTGGAAATTTGACCAATTTCGGGAAAAACAATTGGACATTATTGATGCCGTGCTCGAAGGTCGTGATACACTTGCCCTGCTTCCAACAGGAGGAGGAAAATCCATTTGTTATCAAGTTCCCGGATTGGTTATGGAAGGCGTTTGCCTTGTTATCTCGCCGTTAATTGCACTCATAGAAGATCAGGTCAATCAGTTGAAGGCGAAAGGAATTCAGGCCATTGCGATTCATTCTGGAATGAGTAAACGTCAAATAGATATTGCGCTAGACAATGCAGTTTATGGTTCTACAAAATTTCTATATGTATCGCCCGAACGACTTAAAACACCTATTTTTCAGGCACGCTTTACAAAAATGAAAATCAACCTTGTTGCTGTAGATGAGGCACACTGTATATCAGAATGGGGTTATGATTTTAGACCGAGTTATTTAGCCATTGCAGATCTCAGAAAACTTCAACCAAACACACCTTTTTTAGCACTTACGGCAACCGCCACATCCTCAGTTGTCGAAGATATTCAAGAACGATTGCTCTTTCGATCAAAACACGTCATTCAAAAATCATTTGAACGATCAAATTTGACCTATAATGTTGCACTTACAAACAATAAACTAAATCGCATAGAAGCTTCTTTACGTAAAAACAAAGGCTCGGGCATTATTTATTGTGGCACGCGAAGAAAAGTAAAAGAATTATATCTTCATTTAAATGCGAAAAACATTCCCACGGATTATTATCATGCAGGTCTGACCTATGAGGATCGGAAATTGAAGCAAAAACGGTGGACCAACAATGAGGTAGATTTAATCGTTGCAACAAATGCCTTTGGGATGGGAATTGACAAACCAGATGTTCGATTTGTTTTACATCATGACATTCCCGCAAGCATAGAAGCCTATTTCCAAGAAGCAGGACGAGCTGGACGAGATGGGGAAGCTGCGGTTGCCAATTTATTTTATGAAACGGATGATATTAATCGTTTACGTGAACAAGTTGAGCTAAAATTCCCACCACTCGATACAATCAAAGGAATTTACAATGCGCTTGGCAATCATCTTCAATTAGCCTATGGATCGGGACAAGGGCAAACCTATCCGATTGATCTTGCACATTTTTCCGATAAATACAGTCAACCCCTCATCCTTGTCTACAATGCATTGAAATTTCTTGAACGTTGCGAATTCATTGAACTAAGTGAAAATTACAAAGTACCGAGTCAACTTAAAATGACCACAACGCATCAAGAATTGTATAATTATCAAGTAAAAGATCCTGTTTTAAACAAAGTAATACAGTTTATCCTCCGCACAGAAATGGGGGTATTTGAGAATTACCAGACAATTTTTGAAACAAAAATAGCCGCTAAAATCAACCTCCCTGTTAGCACCGTGAGTGAAAAACTAACCCTGTTAAATCAGTTGGAGTTAATCGACTACATACCGCGCACTGAACTGCCCCGAGTGACCTATATTACCGAACGACTAACGGATCAAAATTTATCCATCTCACCAAAATATTACAAAAATCGTAAAGATGTTGCTTATGGCAAATTAGACGCCATGATTGAATTTTTAACAAAAGAGCGCTGCAAAAGTGAACTCTTACTTCGTTATTTTGGAGAAACAGAAACACATCCTTGCGGTCAATGTTCATATTGCATCCAACCTTCAGTGGAAATAACTTCACTAAGAACGATTATTCTTAAACATGCCCGCAGTCTACAAATGGAGCATGAAAAAGTAGAAATTTCAGTATTAATAACCGTTTTAGCCAATTATTCAGAAAGCGAAATACTTGAAAATTTAAGATGGTTAGCCGAGCACCATGAAATAAGGGTAGATTCTATGAATAGATCATTCGTGATCAATTAATTGATTCTTAATTCACAACAGTTTGAACGCCCGTCATAAAAGTATAAATATATGGATAACCTGGTAAAAAATTCGTTGAAATGGCGGTGCGTTCGTTGATATAATAATCATACTGTATTTGTCCCCCATACCATATAAATTTGCGCTCCCACTCCCCTTTTTGATTCGTTTTCACAAATCCATCATCTAAAGAATAGTCAGGAACATCTTTCCAATTTTTGCGGTAATAAAAGAGCGGTCCCACGGTCGCACTGAGGTTGTGAGACTCACTTTCAATTCTCACGATTCGATCTTGAAAATCGATACCGATATGCGTAATCCCCGAAAATTTTCCAGCACAGTCAAACGGCATTAACGTTTGAATAATTTTAAGGCCAATAAAAGGATTAAATTGATAACCTGCCGTCTGCGAGCAGCCAAGGTAACCCACCCAATGCCCTTTTTTATCGATACTCCACTTATAATAATTGGGATTCACTTTCTGTTGATGAAATGCCAAACCTCCAATTTTAATTCCTACCGTAAACTGCGCATTAAGCGAAATGGCAGCAAGAATGGCGAAAATGAAGATGGACCGTTTCATCTTAAAAATCGCCTGTACTTATGATAAAGGTACAATTTTGTTCACGCTCAAAATCGCCACGAATCGCATAGGTCCAAAAAGCTTCTGTTTTAACTGAGCGCATTAAAGGATTCCCATCCTGATTTCTGATAATCAATGTATCTCCCATCCATTTACAAGCTTCATACTCTTGCTGTGTATCCAGAATCTCGTAAGTGTAAATCAGAGCTGTATCACCGGGAAATAAGGTGTCTTTGGCATTATCAAAATCCGGATTATTCACAAAAACAGTATCGGCGGCCGTATTATTTTTAATAAAACGATTATGTGTTAGCGTTCCTTGTTTACAAGACATGAAAACACTCACTATCATGAAGAGCGATAAGTATTTCACCCTTTAATTTTTAACGGGAATAGCTTCCAATACCGCCTGTAAAAAGCGCCAGAATTTCTGAACCGATTGAATGTTTACCTTCTCATCTGGTGAATGTGGATTGCGAATTGTTGGCCCAAAAGAGATCATATCGCAGCCAGGAAGATGCTCTCCTAAAATTCCGCATTCCAAGCCAGCGTGGCACGCAGCAACCTTCGGAGCTTCATTAAATAGACTTCTATATTTACCTTCTAGAACCTTTAAAATTCCAGATGTTGGATTTGGCGCCCACCCCGGATAATCGCCTCCTTGAATAACCTCTGCGCCTAGCAAAGTATAAACCGATCGCAAAGCGTTGGCAATATCGTGTTTCCCCGATTCGATCATACTTCGTTGCAATGATTGCGTGAGAAACTCACCTTTTCGAATGATTACTTTTGCGAGTGAAGAAGAAGTCTCAACTAAACCATCAATTTTTTCACTCATTTCCCATACACCATTTGGCGTGGCATAGAGGGCATTAATTATTTTGGTTTGATCTATTTTAGACACCATATTCGCGGGTAATGATTCTATGCGACTCATTTCGATCCTAGCCGTAGGTTCGATTATTGAAAATTCGGCTAATATTTCACCAGAAATCGCTGCAAAAACAGGTTTAATGACATCCAAATCATTTTTAGAACAAACAAAAATACCTGCACTTTCACGAGGTATCGCATTTCTTAAACTCCCACCTTCAATCTCTACAATTCGAAAGTCTGAATTTTTATTTAAAGCATATAAAACACGATTCATCCAAAGGTTTGCATTACCGCGACCCGCATTAATATCCATGCCAGAATGTCCTCCTTTTAGACCGTTAATTTGAATCGAAAAAGCAATTAACCCCTCTGAAACAAACTCCTCACTGTAATGATACCGTGTATTTGTATCGATTCCACCTGCACATCCAACAGAAAATTCATCATCATCCTCCGTATCCAAATTCAATAATATTTTACCCGATAATAAACTTCCGTCCAATTCTTTAGCACCCGTCATGCCCGTCTCCTCATCAATCGTAAAAAGTGCTTCAATCGCAGGGTGTTGAATAGAATTAGAAGATAAAACCGCCATGGCCGAAGCAACCCCCATACCATTGTCAGCGCCTAAAGTTGTGCCTTCCGCCGTCACCCATTCTCCATCAATATAGGAGCGAATTCCCTCCGAATCAAAATCGAATACGGTGGCTGCATTTTTTTGATGCACCATATCGATATGCGTTTGCAAAATTACGGTTTCACGATTTTCCATTCCAGCTGTAGCAGGTTTTTTGATAATCACATTGCCAATAGCATCCTTAACAGTAGCTAAGCCCAATGACGCTCCAAAATCAAGCATAAATTGAATCACACGCTCTTCCTTTTTAGAAGGTCGTGGTATTGCATTTAAATCCTCAAAATGATTCCAAATTACCTTGGGCTCAAGCTCACGTGTTTTCATAGTTAATTTTTTTGCTAATATAATCATTCGATTTTGTTTGATCCCCAGAACAAGTTCCTATTTAGTTCAGATTAAACCCTAATTAGGGTTGTACACAATCCATATTGAAGAAATATTTTAGTCTCTTGAAAGTTAAAACTCCTCAGATCATTATATTTACATTAAATATGGTCGCAGGTCAGTGTTAAAAAGGAACTTCATTTGCGAAATATATAGCATAAAGGAGTTGAAAATCCTAGCTCGAATAAGTAACATTATGATAAAACACGTACTCTTAATTATTGCGTTCTCGACATCTTGCCTCGTCCTCAGTCAATTGGGTAATTCATGGGATAAACGCGAATCATTTGGAGGACTGAAAAGAGAAAAAGCAGTCGCCTTCAGTATTGATAATTTGGGTTATGTATCATGCGGTGTAGACACAGCCGAAATCACACATAACGATTTATGGTCGTATGATCCAACAACAGATAGTTGGACTCAGTTGGCCTCTATCCCTGCTTCTGAGAGAAGGAACGCAATCGCATTCAGCATTAACGGTAAAGGATATGTAGGAACAGGATTTTCACTGGATGATGGTGATTTGGGTACTAAATTGAAAGACTTTTGGGAGTATAATCCTTTAGTAAACAATTGGACTGAAAGAGCAAATTATCCCGGTGGCGGTGATACGGGAATCTATCAAGCTTCTGCTTTTGCCATTTTAAACAAAGGTTATGTCGTTTGTGGAAAAATTGGTTCAGACGCCTATATTCCCGAAATGTGGCAATATGATCCCTTTACTGATAATTGGACACCTCGCACACCTTTTCCTGGTGGCGATCGCTATCAATTGGTAAGTTTCACGCTCGAAGGTCACGCTTTTGTTGGACTAGGCACAGACCATGATGTATTAAGGAAAGACATGCATGAATACGATCCCGTTACGAATACATGGGAAGATTTAGCGGACTTTCCTGGCACAGAGCGGGCACAATCCAGTTCATTCAGTATTGGTGTGAATGGTTATGTTCTATTTGGCTCAGATGGTGGACTCAAGGATGAATTATGGGAGTATAATTTTTACACCAAGTCGTGGATTCAGCGGGCACCGTTTCCCGGAGGAGGAAGAATTAGTGCGATTGCCTTTAGTCTTGGCGACAAGGGATATGCAGGATTAGGGAAAGAAGTTTCGGGAAAAAAACAATCTTTTTATGAATATACACCAGCAGGTCCCCTTTCTATTCAATCTCCCGAAAAGTTCGAGTGGTCCATCTATCCAAACCCAATGCAAACGGAAACAATTATTCAATTACCAATTGATTTAAATAAAGGAGAACTAAAACTATTCTCGGCGGATGGGCGCGAATTATTTGCTCAAACCATTTCGAATGGAACATTAACCATCAGCAGGGGTTCATTTACCACCGGCTTGTATTATTTAGTTGTAATAGATGAAATTGGAAATGTACTCGCATCAGAAAAATTAATTATTCAATGAGAAAATTACTTATTTGTATCGGCTTTATTGGTGTGAATTTACTCAGTAACGGTCAAAACACATGGGAACGAAGAGATTCAGTTAACGGTCCACCAAGAGGCGCTTCCGCTAGTTTTGAATTGAATGGAGAAGCTTTTTTTATTGGAGGGGTTGATGTTGAAGAATTTAAGCGGAAAATGTATTCCTACGATTTAGAGCAAGATGATTGGGATGATGAACTTTCTTTAGGTGGCGAAACAGGCAATGGACTTGAGCGGGCATCAGCTGTTGGTTTCAGCGGCGGTGGGTATGGATTCGTTGCATTAGGCGTAGGATCCTCTTCTGCTTTAAAAGATACATGGCGGTATGATCCTGTCTCGGATTCGTGGACACAAATGGCTGATTTTGCTGGTTCGGGTAGAACGGGAGCAGTCGCCTTTGTGATAGACGAAATAGCTTATATCGGGACTGGACAAGATGCCGAAGGGTTAACAGCAGATTTTTATGGTTATGACATTGCAGCTAATACATGGCAAGAAATTAACAGTTTTACTGGTGGTGAACGTAAAGAAGCCGTTGGGTTTACAATGGGAGGAAAAGGTTATGTAGGAACAGGAAGAGGTCCTATGGGTTACTTGACCGATTTTTGGGAATACAACCCATTAACGGATGAATGGACAGAAAAAGCGGCATTCCCAGGAACACCGCGTATTGGTGCCGTTGGTTGCGGTATTTTCCCAAAAGCCTATATCATGCTGGGTGAGGATAATGATTTTAATTATAGACAAGATGTTTGGGAATATAATTATTTCGGAAATGTGTGGACGCAACGCGCCAATTATCTTGGAGGAACGCGAACGCAAGCCAACGCAATTGTTGTGGATAATCGCATATTTGTAGGACTTGGTTACAATGGAATCTATCATGATGACTTCTATGAATATCAGCCCTTACCTGTGGGTATTGAATCGATTCAACTCTCAGCAAGTACCGTTTTCCCCAACCCTGTTTCTACGCATTTTACACTTCAATTTACGATCCCTTTATCGAACCCAAAAGTGAGACTTTACACGGCATCAGGCAGGGAGATTAGTGATCAAATCTATACAGAATCGTCATCTGCCAACAGTTGCACAATGCGATTATTGTCCGCATTAGCAGCAGGACACTATTATATTACTTTAAATGAAAACTCAGCGGTTATTGATACAAAATCAATTGTTATACTCTAAATGAAATCACGCTACACCCTCTTCCTTTTAGTGTTTTTAATTTCTTGCACAACAAAAGAGCAAGAAAGCACGGTTGAACAGGTGCTTGAAGAACCACTTGATCTTCCAGTTTCTCCAACGAAAAAAGACAACTGGTCAATCAAAACGATTCAAAACAGCGACCAAACTTGGGGGTATCAAATTCTCAATCAAGGGAATTTATACATCAACCAACCCTACATACCGGCCGTTCCAGGAAATCAAGGGTTTCAATCAGAAGAGGCAGCCTCAATTACAGCAGCACTTGTCCTTCACAAACTTGAAGCCGGTTTTATGCCGCCATCAATCACACTAGAAGAACTCGACAGTCTTGAGGTTTTGAACTAATGATAATTTTCATACATATTTTAACACTTTTAAATATCTTTACACTCAATATTCGTATCACATGAAGATTATTATCACTGGAGCAGGTGCAGTTGGATTCCATTTAGCCAAAATGATGGCAAGTGAGCACCAAGATATTTACTTAATTGATCAGAATCAAGAACGACTGAATTATGTCCAATCGAGTCTCGATATCTTTACGATACATGGTGATGCAAAATCGATTACGGTATTAAAAGAAGCAAAAGTAGATTCCTGTGATTTATTAATCGCAGTTACCTCCTCCGAAGAAACGAATCTTCTGGTTTCTATTCTTGCTAAAAAATTTGGGGCAAAGCGCACAATCGCGCGAATTAATAATTTAGAGCTTAAGGAACCGGACAATGTTGCTTTACTCGAATCATTAGGAATTGATGAATTAATTGCACCGGTTCAACTCGCATCTGAGGAGATTAAGCGATTGATCAAACGATCAGTTTTTACAGATGATCATCAATTTGAAGGAGGGAAATTAAATGTATTCGGTATTTCGGTTTCAGAAAAATCGACTTTAGTAGATCTATCCATAAAAGAAAGTGCCTATCTAAATCCTGACTTAACCTTTAAACCAATTGCCCTTCACCGGAAGGACGAAACGATTATTGTTAACGCACAAACCGTAATTCGATCACACGATATCCTTTATTTCATCTCAAATCCCGATTCGATCAACCGTATCATTGAAATTTGCGGTCAAGAATGTTTTGAAATCAGAAACATCATGATTTTAGGAGGATCGAGTATTGGATTTGAAACAGCAAAATTACTGGAGCACGATTATAATGTAACACTAATTGAAAAAGATCGAGCACGTTGCGAAGAACTAGCGAGTCAATTAAAAGAAACCTTGGTCATTAATATTGACGGGAGAAATGTCGCAGGATTAGAGGCCGAAGGATTAGCCGATATGGATGCTTTTATAGCAGTAACAGCCGATTCTGAGTCGAATATCATGTCTTCATTAGTGGCAACAAATCACAATGTGAGAAAGACAATTGCCCGTGTTGAAAATATAGATTATATCCATTTATCGCAGAATATAGGTATTGATACATTGATCAATAAGAAAATTATTGCTGCGGGAAATATTTTCAAATATGTAAGAAAAGGAAATGTGACTGCCATTGCTAATTTACATGGTGTAGATGCAGAAATTATTGAATTTATAGTAAAACCGGGTTCAAAGGTCACTAAAAAACCAATTAACCGACTGCATTTTCCGCGAACAGCTAATATCTCTGGTGTTATCCGAAATAATATTGGTTTTATTCCTTTCGGATCATTCCAATTAAAAGATGGCGACCGTGCGGTTGTTTTCTCGTTGACAGAATCTATTCACATGATTGAAAAGTATTTCCAATAAATGTCAAAACCACTCATTAACGGAAGCGTCACGCTAAATGTAATAGGAAGCTTGCTGCTTATTATGGGCGTAATGATGTTACCCTCTGTTTTATTTTCTATTTATTACGGAGAATCGGATCTCATTTCAAACCTTGGCAGTGCAGGAATCACTTTTGGCGTTGGAACTATACTCAAATTAGTCACGCGCAAAAGTAAAGACGCTGAAATTAAAAAAAGAGATGGATATCTTATCGTTACTGCCGGATGGGTCTCTATGGCCGTATTCGGAACACTCCCTTACCTTCTAAGTAACAGCATTCCCGATATTTCTGGAGCCTTTTTTGAAACCATGTCAGGATTGTCAACGACTGGTGCCTCTGTGCTTGACAATATTGAAGAAATGCCACATGGCATCCTTTTTTGGCGAAGTATGACCCAATGGATTGGAGGTATGGGCATTATTGTGCTCACTATCGCCATCCTACCGTTGCTTGGAATTGGAGGAATGGAACTTTTCGTAGCTGAAGCACCAGGCCCGACAAAGGATAAAATTCACCCTAGAATTAAAGAAACTGCAAAACGATTATGGGTGATATATGTCGCGCTTACCTTGGTTCAGACAATTATTCTCATGTTTAGTGGAATGGGTTTTTTCGACGCCATCAATCATGCCTTAACCACCAATTCAACCGGTGGATTTTCAACTAAACAGAATAGTATTGCGGCCTTTAATTCTCCGCTGATTGAAGCCGTTATTGTCATTTTTATGTTTATAGCGGGAACCAATTTCACGCTACTTTATTTCGGGTTTAAAGGTAAATTCTCTAAATTCTGGAAGAATGATGAATTCAAGTGGTATCTAATTGCTGTAATCGGATTAATTGCTGTCCTCACGCCTGTTGTCTATCAATATTCAACCTATCCAATTGGTGATAACGCAATCCTTCATGCATTTCGGGATACCACCTTTCAAGTTGTCAGTACAATTACAACAACAGGATATGCCTCAGCGGATTTTACGACATGGGGGCCTTTAGCCACATTCATCTTCTTCTTACTCTTATTTTCAGGTGCTTCAGCAGGTTCAACTTCGGGAGGAATAAAAATTGTTCGAATTGTAATTCTAATGAAAAACGGATTTTTAGAATTTAAAAAACGACTACATCCAAACGCAATCATTCCCGTTTACTTGAATAAGCAAGCCGTTCCAAGTCACATTATTTACAATCTACTCGCCTTTATTTTTCTTTACCTTTTCGTTTTCGTTTGTGGATCAGTAATTATGACGGCCTTAGGCGAAAATTTTGAAGTAGCTATCTCATCCGTCGCAACTTCACTCGGAAATGTTGGTCCAGGAATTGATTCGATTGGTCCCTCCCATTCTTTTTCTGGAATAAGCGCAGGTGGAAAATGGTTGCTGTCATTTTTGATGTTGTTTGGACGACTCGAACTCTTCACGGTAGCACTTCTATTTACCCCCTATTATTGGAGACGTAACTAAATCTAGTTTAAAAAACTAGAATGATTGAGGGGTATGGTGCTGACTTACCTCATTTATTTTAACTTTGTAGGGATGCAAAACCCAAAGAATATATTAAAGGAAGTCTACGGTTATGACGAGTTTCGGCCGCTTCAGCAAGAAATAATAGAACACACTCTAAGTGGTCAAAACTCAGTCGTAATAATGCCTACAGGCGGAGGGAAATCAGTTTGTTTCCAAATTCCTGCATTGATTTTCGAAAAGGTGACCTTGGTTATATCACCGCTAATATCCTTGATGCGAGATCAGGTTGAAGCACTGAAAGCCAATGGCGTGGCTGCCGCATATTTTAACAGCACACAATCCGATTTTGAAAAGCGAATGATTGTCGAAGAATGTCGATCCAATCGATTAAAACTATTATACCTTTCGCCGGAAACATTAGTGCACGCTTTCGATTCTTGGCTGAAGGATATACCTGTTTCATTTGTCGCAGTTGATGAAGCGCACTGTGTTTCAATGTGGGGACATGATTTTCGTCCTGAATATGCACAACTAAAAAACTTTCGCAATCACTATAAGAATGTGCCTTTCATGGCACTTACCGCGACTGCTGATAAAATTACGCGAAAAGACATTTCTGAACAACTTGGTTTAGAGAATCCTCAACTTTTTCTATCTTCATTCAATCGTGCAAATCTGAGTTTAGCCGTTCGCCCTCAAGTACCTGCTAAGCAAAAAGAAAAAGAAATCATTCAGTTTATAGGCGAGCGAAAAGGTGAATGTGGAATCATGTACTGTTTGTCTCGAAAAGAGACCGAAAAATGGAGTGCTTTCTTTAATTCGAATGGATTTAACGCGCGGCATTATCACGCGGGAATGACTTCAGAAAACAGAGAAGCAGTGCAAGATGGATTCATCAATGATCAATTCACCATAATTTGCGCTACTATCGCATTTGGAATGGGAATTGATAAATCAAATGTGAGATGGATTATTCACAATAATCTTCCCAAAAATATTGAAGGTTATTATCAAGAAATTGGCCGTGCTGGTCGTGATGGATTGCCAAGTGATACAGTCCTCTATTATAATTACCGCGACGTCATCTTGTTGAATGATTTTGTGAAGGAATCTGAATTTAAAGAAACCTACCTCGAAAAGATCAAGCGAATGATTCACTATGCTGAGGCCACGTCTTGTCGTCGCAATATCTTGCTCTCTTATTTTGGCGAATACAATGATGAACCCTGCAACAATTGTGATGTCTGCCAAAGTCCACCCGAATTTTTGGAAGGAAAGGTGATTGCTCAAATGGCTATTTCTGGAGTACTTCGCACGCAAGAGAGTATCGGTTCAACTATGCTTATCAATATTTTGCGAGGCGCAAAAACGGGGGAACTTTATGAACGAAATTACCATCAACTTCGAACATACGGCGTCGGTAATGAGCACAGTTATGCAGAGTGGCAACATTATATCAATCAGCTCATCAATCTAGGACTTATCGAAATTGCCTATGATGATCACTTGAAACTAAAGATTACTGCCGAAGGAAAAGCGATTGTAAAAAACGAAAAAAAGGTGGAACTTACTCGTTTTATCTCTCAAGCAAAAAAGAAAAAAATAGAGAAAGATGGTAAGGCTCAAAAAAAATCATCTAATGGAGCTGAATCAACCTTGTTCGATTCATTGCGTGCTTACCGAAAAGAGATCGCAAGTAAAAACAAAGTTCCAGCCTATGTCATTTTTCATGATGCTACGCTGAATGAAATTGCGACACAATTGCCAAAAAATGAAGCGGAGCTACTCGCTATTCAGGGCATGGGTAAGTTAAAATTAGAACGATTTGGTGAAGCTATTCTCGAACTCATCAAAAATTATAAACCAAAAGAAATCACCTCTAAGCTAAGTACAAGTGAGCAAACCTTAGCGCTATACAACCAAGGTTTGAGTGCAGAAGAAATTGCAGCTGAGCGAAATTTAAGTCCTACCACCATTATTGGGCATCTATGCAAATTATTTGAAGAAAATCATCCGATTGATCTCAACAAATACGTAACGGAATACGAAGTGAATCAAATTCGATCCTCTCGAAAAAAATTAAAAAACACCAATCAATTAAAGCCGATTTATGAAGATTTGAATGGTGAAATTGACTTTCAAAAAATCGCGATTGGTTTAACCATTTTATCAAAATATCACTAGCTTGCTGTATGGATTTAAATAGGAGTACTTCAATCTTGATTTTACTAATTGCGATTGTATTCACGCTAATTATTGGTAAAAACTTTTTACTACCGCTCGTTTTGGCCGGATTGATTTGGTTTTTTGTGAAAGAGATAAGAAAATTATCTGAGCGTATTCCATTCATTGGAAAGCGTTTACCGCGCTGGGTACACAACCTTGTTTCGATCTCAATTTTATACGGAATTATGGGGGTTGTAGTGAAGATGTTGGCTCTGAATATAAACGAAATGACACAGGAGGACAATCTTTCCGTTTACATAAACAATCTCGACACTATTAATGGCTATTTCTATCAGCAATTTGGTATTAATGTAGAAACATTTTGGAACAATTCTGCCGACAAAATAAACTATTCAAGCCTGATACAGGGAGCCTTATCATCAGCATCTGAGCAACTTGGAAATTTATTTATGATCGGACTTTATGTCCTTTTTATGTTGTTGGAGGAAACAGCTTTTACGGGAAAACTGACTGCTATGGCTGGGGATCAGAAAAAACTAGAAGAATGGAATCATACATTGAAAAAAGTCAGTGATTCGATTGGTAGTTACCTTGTTTTGAAAACAGTAGTTAGTTTAATAACTGGAATTTTGAGTTATACAGCACTCGCAATTATCGGCATTGATTCCCCTCTCTTTTGGGCCTTCTTAATTTTCTTATTGAATTATATTCCAACCGTAGGATCACTCATTGCTACCCTTTTTCCGGCTTGTATGGCTTTACTTCAAAGTGGTGAATTAAATTTAGCCTTGATCGTTATTGCTGCTGTGGGCACCATCCAACTTATTGTAGGCAATATCATAGAACCTCGAGTAATGGGAAATTCATTAAATGTGAGCTCGCTCGTCGTTATTTTGGCCCTTAGTTTTTGGGGCGCAATTTGGGGCATTACAGGAATGGTCTTAAGCGTCCCCATCACTGTGATCATGGTCATTTTATTTGGTCAATTCGAATCTACTCGAAAAATAGCCATTCTACTTTCAGACAAAGGTAAATTAGAACCTTAAAGAATACCTTCACGAAATATGACTTTGCTCAGATTCATTGAATGAGCGGTAGGATTTCGATTTTTTTTGCTAATTTTAGACTGAACAAAGGCTCGATTTACAAGCGTTTCTAGCCAATATGACAATCAATTTAAAAATTAAAAAATGACAATTAAAAAAATTACATCAGTTATTATTCTTTCAATCAGCTTTTTAGCTTTTTCATGTGGCGCTAATACCGCTGAGAATGATGAAACAAGTGAGGGCACGGATAGCACAAGTACAACAGCCATGAATGATTGCAGCGCAACTTGTGACAAAAATAAAGGATGCTCTGATGAATGCAAAAAAAATTGTGATGATCCCTCTAAATGTGCGAATGCTGCAAATTGCACGCACAGTGAAGTAAGTGATAGCACAACCGAAGATGGACATGCTTGTGAAGAAGGTGCTTGCATGGAAGGTGCTTGTGGTGGTGGAGAATAAACGCTTGCCCTCATAAAAAACTCAAAAAACACATGCAAACGAAAGCTGAAATAGTAAAAGATTGGCTCACGAGATATACTGGAACAAAATTAGAAGATTTTGGATCGTATATTCTTTTGACGAATTTTAATAAATATTTGGAAATATTTTCGGACCTCTATTCTGTTAAAATTGATGGATTGGATAAAGCTATGCCAAATTGCACCGCGAATGATATCACGATCATCAACTTTACCATGGGGAGTGCAAATGCTGCGACTATAATGGACTTGCTTAGCGCAATTTCTCCGAAAGCATGCCTTTTCTTAGGAAAATGCGGAGGACTTAAAAAGAAAACAAGTATAGGAGATTTCATTTTGCCGATTGCAGCAATAAGAGGAGAAGGAACATCTAACGATTATTTCCCAGCTGAAATACCAGCGTTGCCTGCTTTTAATTTACAAAGAGCTGTATCTACCACTATACGTGAATTTAAACGTGATTATTGGACAGGAACTGTTTACACAACAAATCGAAGGGTTTGGGAGCACGATTCAGAGTTTAAGGAGTATTTGAGAAAAACGAGAGCCATGGCAATAGATATGGAAACCGCTACTCTATTTATTACAGGGTTTGCGAACAGAATTCCTACTGGCGCACTGCTACTCGTATCAGATCAACCTATGATTGCTGAAGGTGTAAAAACGAGTAAAAGTGATGAAAATGTATCAAAAAATTATGTGAAAGAGCACATTGAAATCGGAATTAAATCCCTCGAAGAAATTAAAAACAACGGTACATCAGTGCGTCATCTCAGGTTCCCCTATTCGGAGGAATAAAATGCAATTGGTTCCATTTAAATTGAACACTTAAACTAGAAATTAACTGAAAATGGAATTACTGTTTGACCATGAATCAAATTTGAATTCTCCTGACGAGAAAAAGAATGCTGTAAAAAGAAAAATGGCATGGAGGATACTTATCTTCTTTTTTACGATCTTTTTATTTCTTTTAATCTTTATTGGCAATGACGTTGGATCAATCTATAGCTATTCTGCTTCTCTTGCCATTAGTGTGATAGGTATTGTCTATCTCTTTATTACCAAAAATCCGAACCCACTTTTCTCAGTTGGATCATTTCTGGGGTGTCTAATTGCACAATTCTCTACGTGGTTTGTGATTGGCGCCTCGCATTATGTGGATTTTATATGGATTATTATCTGCTCTGTTGTCGCCTTTCTTGGTGCGAATAGAAAATATGCAACCGTTTTGCTTGTGGCAAACGCTATAGGAATTGGTTACTATATATTTTTTGTGCAGAATGAGCATTTCATGTATATACAGCAACTGGGACCACTGCCTTTAACGAGTAATTACCTCGAAATGGTGTTGGCCATTTTCATTCTAGGTTATATCATGTACGAATTCATGGGCTTCCAAGAAAATTGGGAAAAAGCCTATCGCGAAACAAATGTCCATTTACAGTCCAAAAATAAGACCATTATAGTTCAAAATGATCAAAACATAATTTTACTTAAAGAAATTCACCACCGTGTAAAAAATAACCTTCAAATTATAGTCAGCTTATTACGTCTACAAAAACATGAATTGGATAATGAAGCTGCAAAAACACAATTTCAAGAGGCTATTAACCGTGTAATTGTCATGTCCTCTATTCATCAGAAACTTTATCGTCAAGATGATTTTACACATATTAACCTTCCGCTTCATCTCGAAGACCTCATTCAGGAAGTAAAAAGTTTGTTCGAACATAACCAAAATGTGTTTATCGCTGTTGAATCAAAAGTAAAATATGTTGATTTAAAAACCATGGTACCACTCGGGTTGCTGATCAATGAGCTTTTATCTAACTCATTTAAGTACGCGTTTATTAATCGAGAAAAAGGATTAATTGAAGTCTCTATTTACCCTCGAAATGAGGGGTTTACACTCCACTATAAGGACAATGGAATTTGGACAGGCGAAGACTCAAATGGTGGCTTTGGATTAGAATTGATTGAAGTTTTTACAAACCAACTGAACGGAACGAGAACATTCACTACCAATACCGAAGGAACATGTTATACTTTTGATTTAGAATATGCGGATCAAGAAGTGGTTGGCGAACTAAAATGACTAAAATGAAATCTAGAAGAGAATTTATTAAAATAGGAGCTGTAGGGAGCGTAGCCTTGTTAAGCGCAACTTCTTGTGCAGCAGATGAATCGGCTGAAGAAGCTATAGTCCCTGTTGATTTTGAGTCCTCTAAACCTATAACTAAACCCATAGTTGTATCTACATGGAATCATGGATTAGATGCAAATAAAGCGGCATGGACCGTTTTAAAAATTGGTGGTACCGCACTTGATGCTGTGGAAAAAGGTGTGCGGGTCACCGAATCGGACCCAGAGAATATGAGTGTTGGCTTAGGCGGTTTGCCTGACCGTGATGGAAATGTAACCTTGGATGCTTGCATAATGGATCACAATTCGAATTGTGGAGCTGTTGCTTTTCTTGAACACATTGAAAATCCAATTTCTGTTGCGCGAAAAGTAATGGAGGACACTCCACATGTCATGTTAGCCGGAAGTGGTGCCTTGGAATTTGCACTTGAAAAAGGGTTTACAAAAACAAATTTACTCACTGAAAAATCGAAAGAAGCTTGGCAAAACTGGTTAAAAGAATCTGAATATCAACCTCAAATTAATAGTGAAAACCACGATACCATTGGAATGTTAGCTTTGGATGAAGCTGGAAATTTGGCTGGAGCATGCACTACAAGCGGAATGGCGTATAAACTGCACGGTCGCGTGGGTGATTCACCCATTATTGGCGCAGGTTTGTTTGTGGACAACGAGGTTGGTGCCGCATGTGCTACGGGTGTTGGTGAAGCTGTTATTCGCACTGCTGGCAGTGCTATTGTGGTTGAATTAATGCGTCATGGTAAAACACCTCAAGAAGCGTGTGAAGAAGCTGTAGCTCGAATTATAAGCAAACACAAAGACTTGACCAATATGCAAGTGGGATTTATTGCTTTGGATAAAAACGGAAATATAGGTTGTCATAGTGTTTATGCAGGTTTTAATATTGCTGTACAGGACATTAATCGGGCAGAAATGGTGGATGCGAAATATAAGAAGGAATGGTAAACCTTAACCACTATTTGTGCTTCTTTATCCTTCTGTTTTTAGCTGGCTGTGGTACAAATTCAGTATCTTCAGACGACCAAATTGAATACCAAGATTTTGATTCGCTCAACCTGATTCCTTATCCTCAACAGGTTGAAAAAGGTGAAGGTTATTTTGAGTTGAATAGCGAAACATTTGTTCAATCCAGTGTTTCTTTTGAGAAAGAATATAATTATTTAAGAAACTCACTATCAATTACTTTAAACGATTCAATTAAAGTTTTAAATGAATTATCTAACAAGCCTAATAGAATTCAATTCACCCAACTTTTCACAAAGGCAGTCCATCCAGAACAAGACGAAGAGTACGAATTAGTAATCGACGAAAATCACATTGAAATTTCGGCATTTCAACCGCGAGGATTAATGCACGGTATTCAAACCTTACGTCAATTATTTATTACTGATTTCCAAACTGGTCATAAACGTGAAAAATGGTATTTGCCCTGTCTAAAAATAACCGACTCTCCTAAATTCGAGCACCGCGGATTAATGGTTGATGTTTGTCGTCATTTTTTTGATATTCAAGTTCTTAAGAAATATATTGACGCCCTCTCCTATTATAAAATGAATGTTTTGCATTTACATTTAACAGAGGATCAAGGTTGGCGCATGCCGATTGATACCTACCCGCTTCTGAACGAAATTAGTTCGTGGCGCCTGGATTCAAGCGGGAATCAATACGGCGGTTTTTACACCAAGGACGAATTAAGAGAATTGGTTGAATATGCCGAAGAACACTATATCACCATCATTCCTGAAATTGAATTACCCGGTCATGCGCAAGCTGCTTTAGCGGCCTATCCGCAATTTTCATGTACGGGCGGTCCAATAGAGGTTGTAAATGATTGGGGTGTTTTTAAAGAGATTTATTGTGCTGGCAATGATTCTACCTTTATTTTTATTGAGGCTATTTTAACTGAAGTAATGGAAATTTTTCCGTCGAAATACATTCATATTGGCGGAGATGAAGCCCCTAAATTTAGATGGGAACACTGCGAAAAGTGCCAGAAACGCATGAAGGACGAAGGTTTGGCAGATGAACATGAATTGCAATCGTACTTTATCAAACGCATTAAAAAATTTTTAACCGATAACGGGCGCGAACTCATAGGTTGGGACGAAATTTTGGAGGGTGGTCTTTCGGATCATGCTGCCGTTCAAAGTTGGAGAGGTTTTGAAGGCGGAATGGAAGCTGCTCGCACAAAACACAAGGTCATCATGTCCCCTACCAGTCACTGTTATTTGGATTATGGCTTGAGTTCGATCGATTTGCAAAAAATCTATTTGTTTGATCCTATTCCTGCTGATTTAGAGGATGAATTTCATTCATTTATAATTGGTGGCGAAGGAAATATGTGGACAGAGCATGTACCTGACGAAGCAAATTTAGATTCGAAGATTTTTCCAAGAATTATAGCGCTTGCGGAGGTTTTGTGGACCTATAATCCGAACAGGAGTTTTGATGACTTTTATCGTAGACTGCAAATGCACTATCCTTATCTTCGAGAGCACGGAATCAATTACGGACTAGAAACAGTAGGCGCTAAACTCCTAGAACAAATCAGCGATTCAGGAATCTTTATCAAATTAGAGAAAAACCTTCGCGATTTGGACTTAAAATACCGGTGGAATCAGGAAGAAACATATATATCTTACACTACTCCAATTAAACTCGAAAAATCGGGCGAATTAGATGTACAAGCCTATAAAAATGGAGAGCTCTACGGTGATCCAATCCAACAAACATATGTGACGCACCAAGCTCTGAACAAAAAAGTAACCTATACAACCGCTTATAATCAATGGTATGTCGGAAATGGTGACATGAATTTGGTGGATGGTAAAACAGGATCAATTGATTTTCACGACGGTGCCTGGCAAGGCTTTTGGGGTGAGGATGTGGAAGTGATAATCGACTTGGAAGATGCGATTCATTTCTTGGGTGTAAAAGTCAACTTTTATCAATATGCCAATTCTTGGATTTTCTTACCCAAAAAAATTGAATTAGAAACCTCAGTTGACGGAGAAATTTGGGATGAACAGCTTACCATCAGCAATCCGCAAGTAATTATGTCAAATGAAAAATCAATTAAATCCTTCGCTTTTCATAATGATAAATACATGGGCATGTACGGACGCTATATCCGAATTAAAGCCACAAACCTAGGTAAAGTCCCAGCCGGACACGAAGCCGAAGGACAAGACGCTTGGTTATTCATTGACGAAATTATAGTTGAATGATGGATTTAGAAATATGCATAGATTCGGTTGAAGGAGCATTTGTAGCAGCAAAACACAGTGCTAAACGGGTCGAATTGTGTTCAGCTTTAAGCGAGGGAGGATTAACACCCAGTATTGGAATGATTGAGGCATGCGTGAAGGCAGGAAAATCAGAAGTGCATGTCATGATTCGCCCTTCAGCAGGCGGTTTTGTTTACACAGCAAATGAATTGCAATTAATGGAACGCGACATGCGTGCCGCTGCAAGTGTTGGAGCAGTTGGAATTGTTTTCGGAATCCTAACACCCGATTTTAAGGTTGACATTCAAAAAAACATGCTTTTAATGGAGACGGCAATCGAATTAGGACTAGCAACTACCTTCCACCGCGCCATTGACCTTTGTCCGAATCCAATTGAGGCCCTCGAGAACCTCATTCATATCGGTTTTAAGCGCATATTAACCTCAGGTGGAAACTCTTTAGCAGAGCAAGGAATAGATCAAATTAAGGCCCTTTATAAACATGCCAACGGTCGCATTGAAATTATGGCAGGTAGTGGAATAAATCCTGAAAACGCTCATTTATTTATGCAAAGTGGCATAGACGCCGTTCATTGCACCGCCAAAAAAAGCATTCCCGAAAACTTAACCCTCGAAATGGGTCCAAAATACCAGGTAGACGAACCTAAAATTCGATCCATTCGCGAATTAATCGATCAAAAATAACCACAGCGTTCATTCACCATTTCCCTAACACACAGCCTCCAAAACCGAGTTTAGTACTGTAAAGTTGCTCCTTATTTTTTTGCCACCCGGGCGCGCTTTCCGCTATAGTTCCCTCGTGTTGCTTGGGTCAACTAACTGCCCCTTTTCCAGTTTCCGCTGGTCACTGTCAAGTGGCAAGTTTCCCACAAGCACTACTTCGGCAAGCTGCCGCTACTATCGCTGGTGGGGAATGCTGAATACCTATTAAAACCACTCACACTTCCTCAATCTAAAGCACTTCATTAAGTATCTAAAATCGATAGCCAATACTCAATCTCGGAAAATTAGTCGACCATTTATTTGTTTCAACGATACCAGAATTTAGTGGGTATTTATTTTTGGTCCAAGAATGAAGAAGAGAGGAAGAAATATCCAATCGCACCAAAAAATTGGAAGCAAATTGATAACCGACACCTATTTCTAATTCACCACCAACTGAAATATAGCGCCTGTTGAGATTAGACGCCCAACCTCCAATCCCTCCCGAAAAATAACCTGAATAATTTGACCAACCTCCCACTGCGTTCAATCTAATTTGCGTTAAAAACAAACCTTTCCCCATGCCCAACTCCCAACCATATCCAATGCCCGATTTAAGATTCAACTCTTTCATTAATCCCATTCCTGCAATATGATCTGCGCAGGAATTACAATTATCATTCAATTCATTTTCTCCATATTCAACCGTATTAAACCATTGCAAATGATTAAAATGCCGAATAGAATAGCCGCCTAAAATTACCTTAGGTTCAAAATGATTATTAAAGGTTTCAGAATTGCGCTCAAATTTAAACAAGGTTAAGCCAAGCTCGTTGTTTTGTGACCAGCCAATTTGTGAAATGAGTATCGCAATGAGTAGTGTATTTTTCATATCGATTATTTTAGGATTGATGCAAGCTAACAAAAAATAGTTGTTCTTTTTTCATATTTTGAAAATTTGGTATATTGAACCAGTAAATGAAAGATGAACTTAGCTAGGCTCGTAACAACAGGATGGATGACGAAATTTTTTTGAAAAAAATATAAATTATGCCACGCGATAGAATCGAGGGGCAGCGCTGGGGCGATAGAATTGAGCGGTAGAACTTAGGGAAACATGAAGTCAAAATTGCATTGATTTTTAATAGAGATTTCGTTATATTTCTGAATTCAACCATTTAAGGTATATTTCAAATAGAAATGTCCGATTAAAGGCGTGCTTTTACAACCTTTGGCGGACGTGCCCGACCACTAGCGGATGTGTATCCGCTGAATTTGAGAAAAGCGCAGGATGAATATCCTGCGCAGCGGGGCGGTAGCGCTGAGGAAAACACTAATTCTTGCAGCCATTAATTCAATTGAATAATTATGAAGACCAAAACACCAAGTGTCTTATTAATGCTATTAATTATGCTAACAGGATGTCACGATAAAATACAATTGAATGGCATTTGGATGGGGAATTACATCAATGTTGGGCTTGATCAAAATGTGACGACCAAATTTATGTTACCAGAAATCATAGAAATTTGTGAAGACTCAATACATATTAAGACCTTTGAAACAAGAAAGACGGATAATTTATTGAATGTTAATAGTTATCCTTATTCAATAGAAAAAAGGATGTTAATATTCAATAATGATACATTTGACATCTTTAAAATCACGGCAGATTCATTGATTTTACGAATAAATAATAATGAACTTGTCTACAATAGATTGAATGATAGTCAAAAAATAAGTGACCCTGTTAACATTACAGAAGGGATTTACACACTCAGATTAAATGGACAGAACATAGATACTCTAGTAATATTTGATAATCATACCCTTTTACAGTGCAATCGAGACAAATTCTATGATAAAAGAATTGATAGTTGGATTATCGATAGCTACAAAAATTATTATGTGTTCATGTATGACAAAAAAATTGAGCCTCCCTTTCTCATCTTATATAAGAATGACAGTATTATTGATTTAATTTCTTTTGGTTATAACTTGTTAGAAAATGAATTTGACCTACTACGGCTTTGTGAAGGCGAAAATTGCTTTGTTGAAGATACAAATCTTTTCGGTAAATGGAAAAATATTAACCCACGTGAAAATGATTTATACACAATAGCCATTCATGATCAATTACATATTGAACATAAGGATTCGAGCAATTATTACGACTTTAAGTTTTTCCAAGTGCGAGGCGCGCTTTTAGCTAAGAAATGGGATTTTTCTGATCATTATGTAAAGAAATCAATGGGTAATTATGTTTTTTTTGATTATCGCGTTAATGGAGACACCCTTTTTATGAAGTATCCGAAGTATTTCGTCTCGTACGACATGGATACTTTAATACGAGAAGGTAAATAAATTACTTGAATAAATAAAAAGATAATTTAAAGAATTAGCACAAGAACTGAATAAAACTGGAGTATAATGGGAGCCGGCACTTTTTCACAAATCTATATTCAAATTGTTTTTGCCGTAAAAGGCAGAAACAATTTGATACATGTAAGTTGGGAGGAAGAGTTGTATAAATACATAACAGGTATCGTTCAGAATAAGGGACAAAAGATGCTTGCCATTAATGGTATGCCCGACCATATTCATTTTTTAATTGGCATGAAACCTTCATGTTGTTTGTCAGATTTGGTAAGAGAAGTAAAAAAGAGCTCAAATTCATTTATAAAGGAAAAGGGCTTTTCAAAATTTAAGTTTGAATGGCAAGAAGGTTATGGTGCTTTCTCTTATTCCCATTCTGCTTTAGATAATGTGATTGGGTATATTAACAATCAGAAAGAACACCACAAAAGCAAATCATTTAAAGAGGAATACAAAGATTTTTTAATAAAATTTCAGATTGAATATAAAGATGAATATTTATTTGAATGGATAGAAGATTAAGGTTAGTGATAGGTCGAACCCCCCAGCGTTCAACTATTAATGAGAAATAAAAAGATAGCAAACAGAATCCGTAGGATTCAAATATTTATAGAATGGAATATAAAATTATACATACGACCCCGTCGGGGTCGCACAAATGCGATAACGAACAAAATCTATAAAGATTAAATCCCTACGGAATTATAAAAAGGAAAAAAAACGAATGAAGCCCATTCGCAAATGCTCATGCAAGCCGTTTTAAAAGAAGTTTTCCTGCCTGCCGAAACGACTGTGCAGAAAGGTGAGGGTAAAATAGAAGTTGTTAGAGTATGAAAATAGATTCGCTACCAACATATCAAGATGTTTGTGATTATTTAGACAAACAAAAGAACAGACCAACGTGTAATCTTCCGCGAAATTAGCCACGAAAATAGACGGTTATGTTGAAGGAATCCAAAACGGGGACCTGTCTTTTCATACGATTAGTGGGGGCAAGAACTTGAAAAAATAAGTCGTGAACAATTAAAAGCTGCTGACTATCTGTTATTCGAGTACAATTCAAACATCCAATCATCTCATCCTGAAGGCAATGTTTCACAATTAAAATCCTTATCTTCGACTATGCTTAGACAATCGAAAATCGTGCTCCTTTTCTTATTCAACGTAATACTTAGTTGGAATGGGTTTTCGCAAGATAAACGGTTTTTACGTGCGAATTGGGAGTTTAAAACCAATACCACCGTTGAATGGAAAAAGGCCACTGTGCCGGGCTGTGTTCATCTTGATTTATTCAATATTGGGTCAATTGGTGATCCGTACGTTGGCAACAATGAACTTGAACAGAAATGGATTGAAAAATACGATTGGGAATATCGAACAAGCATAGAAATAGAAGCCAATTATCTCAATAACAAGCATATTGAACTCGTTTTTGATGGCTTAGACACCTATGCCACGGTTTATCTAAACGGAAAGGAAATTTTATTCGCCAACAATATGTTTCGCGAATGGGTGGTAGATGTTAAACCTTATTTGCATGTTGGATCAAATGAATTACTGCTGATTTTTCATTCGCCCGTTACATACAATGCCAAAAAGGTAGAAAATGCACCTTATCAATTGCCCGCAGCAAATGAGAATGTGGCTCTAATGGTTTCTCCATACACCCGCAAGGCAGCCTATCATTTTGGATGGGATTGGGGTCCGCGATTTGTAAGCTCCGGCATGTGGCGACCGGTTTCTTTGCGAACGTGGAATGACGTTCGAATCACGGAAATTCAGTATACAACAAGTCAAATTATTAATAATCAAGGGAAAGTTGAACTTATATTGGAGATTGAAAATGACCTAGATGATTCGGCTGATTATACCCTTGAAATTTTTGGCCAATCCTTTAAAACTAAGCTCAAAAAAGGCTCAAATCAGCTTAAGCAATCTATTCAATTAAACAATGTTGAAAATTGGAATCCAATTGGATATGGAAAACAAAATCAATATAAAAGTGAAATAATAGTATATAAAAATTCGAACCTCATTACAAAAAAAAATATAGCGATTTCTTTCAGAAGTATCGAACTAATCCAAGAAAAAGATTCCATAGGTACCTCCTTTTATTTCAAGGTAAACGGCAAGCCTTTTTTTGCAAAGGGTGCCAATTATATTCCGCAAGATTTGTTTCTTACTCGCGTGGATTCTGCCCGTTACGAAAAACTACTCAAACAAGCCGCAGATGCCAATATCAATATGTTGCGCGTTTGGGGCGGTGGCATTTATGAAAACGACTATTTCTATGATTTATGTGATGAATATGGCATCCTCGTTTGGCAAGATTTTATGTTTGCGAATTCAATGTACCCAAATGATTCAGCTTTCCTAAACAATGTACAAGCAGAAGTTGAATACAATGTAAAACGTTTGCGAAACCATCCGTGTATTGCGCTGTGGTGCGGGAATAATGAAATTGAAGTAGCGTGGAAGAATTGGGGTTGGCAAAAACAATACAACTACTCCCCTGCTGACTCAGCTGAAATATGGAATAATTACGTTCATATTTTTCATGAAATGATTCCTGGCACACTTTCAAAACTTGACCCCGATCACAATTACGTTCCCACTACACCACTCAGCAACTGGGGCAAAGCAGAAAATTTCAATCATTCATCCATGCATTATTGGGGCGTTTGGCATGGTAAAGAACCCCTTGAGAATTACGCCGTAAATGTGGGGCGATTTATGGCTGAATACGGCTATCAATCCTATCCTGATTATGAAACCTTAGCAAAAGTGATCGAAACAAAAGATTTGGATTTACTCTCCGAAGTGATGTTAAATCGGCAAAAGAGCTATATCGGCAACGGAATTTTAGAGGAGAACGTAATGAAGTACGGATATAAAGAAACAGATTTCAAAAAATGGATTCAATTATCGCAATTGGTTCAAGCACATGCTTATGGATTGGCTATTCGCGCCCACCGAACGCAAACACCGCATTGTATGGGAACGTTATTTTGGCAATTAAACGATTGTTGGCCAGGTCCTTCTTGGAGTGTGATTGATTATTATGGAACTGAGAAATTGGCTTATAATGAGGTAAGAAAATTTTACGCACCCATCATTGCAACAATCGAATTGATAGAAAATGAAATAAAAACAATCCTTTTAAGCGATTTATTAGAACCAACTGACATAAGTATTCACATTTCCGCCGAGAATAAAGATGGACGCACCGCACCCGTATTACATGAGGCGCTAACACTCGAGTATTTAGTTCCTGTTTCACTTTACAAACGTGTGCCTCAAAAATTAATGCGAACCTTCACCAAAAAGCAAGGTTTTTCGCATTTTCATCTTGAGATTAAATCGAAGGGGGAGATGATTTTTGAAACGAAATATTATTTAAATCCCCTTTCCACGGTTGAGTTTCCGAAAAAATAGAGGTAGTCCGTTCTCGATAAATATGCACAAATGTGCAGCCAATTCTACTTACTCTATTTTGATTAAACGTTTGAACTATTTCATTGCTCTAAACCAAGTGATCCGATTTTAAACAAACCTATCAGCGAAAATCAGCGTTTCGAAGAATCAGCGTTTATCTGCGGGCCATCTCTTTCTATTCGACATTCGGTTTAATTATGCATAATCTTATAAAAAACAGCTAGTCTAACGCGCCTTCTTTCACTTCAAAACCAACCTCCAAAATCCCTTCCGGAACACCTTGTGCTTTTTTCAATGCTTTCTTCAAGAATCGTCCTGAATTAATGGATAAAGTAATAAAAATGAGGAAAAAGTATAAACCGATTAAGGTTTCGGAACCGGTATCAACCCCCAAATTCATATTGGTATAAGCAAAATAGGCCAAAAATAAACCGGCCGCAAAAACATCAATCATACTCCATTTGGCAAGATTACGCATCACCATATAAAGTTTTAGACTCGATTTTTTTTGAGGAGCAGATAAAATCACAATCGACCCTATGAATTTGAAAAGCGGAAATAAAATCGTTACAAAAATAACCAAGAGTGCAACTGCAAAATTACCTCCGGTATACAAAAGCTGAATCAATTCAATCACCGATTTATTCTGATAAAAATAATAAACACGACCTTCAAAAACTTCCTCATAATCATATTGAAACTCGCCAAGACCGAGACCTCCAATGAAATCCATCTCATCAAAATTGACGTCGATAGGCAAAGAAAAAGTGAGATCTTTATTGTACGCTATGACTTCTAAAAACGGTGATTGTAAGGAAAGAAACAAGAAAGAGATGGAAGAAAAAATCATCACAAAACCGTAGACGCGATACTTGTGATCCTTTTTAAAGTAGGCAATATAATTCAGCGCGACATAGACCAACATCACAATGATAAGGAGAAGACTTGCAATCAATGCGTCTCGATAATGTGAACTCGCTTCTGCTTCTAATTTTTGCCAAATTTTAACCTTCTCCTGCCCGATCGTATTGCCCGGAATCCATTCACTTGCAGAGGTCACACGTTCTTTAAAATTCAATTCAACCACGATCTGCTCTTTCTTTGCTCTGTATTCTGATAAACTTTCGGTAATCAAAAAAGAGAGAATCACTACACCAAAAAAAAGAACGAGTGTGGTAATGAGAAGAACGCCGAATTTTTTCATAGCTCTTCCATTTGGAAGTTATTCGCAGCAGCAAAGGCATCTTGCTCAGCCGCAAACGTAAGCACCAATTCTTTCTCCTTTGCAGCAAAGGCCAGATCAAATTCATTTAGTTTACCTGCATCCTCCCTTGTCACTTGGTCCAGTGGCTTTTTCATGAGTGGCAATAGTGGTTTCATTTTATTCTTCAGTTGATCGCGATAATAGGTCAAAAGTGTAATTAAAGCACCTGATAATCGCTCACCACCAGTGGGAATGTACAGTTGATTGACGTCAGCTAGCTTCGTTTCAATTTCAAAAAGTGTTGTTTCAAATTGATCATCTACATGCGCAGAATCTGCCATAAAGAGCAAGTCTAACTGATTCCAAACATTTTGCTGAGTGAGAGACAGTTCATTATTAAAATCAACCGCACTTAATTTTACTTCATTCAGATCATATTCAATAATACCACTTTCCAGTGTGTCGCTTTCAGGATTGTGAACAGGTTCCTTTTCGAGCTCCTCATTCCCAGCACAGGCAACTAAAAGGAGAGGTAATAACAATAGATAAATGATTTTCATGGCACTTATGAGATTAAGGTTGAACAAAAACGTCGTTCAACAAATTTTAGATTTATTTTTTAATTTGACAAATTACATCAAGAATTTCTCCATCTAAAGACGAAACAACGAAAAAATAAGTACCCGCTTCCAAATTAGGCAAGTCTATTGTGTTTTCAATCGGCAGATTCGCAATTTCTCTTCCAGCAATGTCCAAAATCCGCAGTGAACCTGCAGTTACACCTTCAATATTAACAGTTGAAGAGAAGGGATTCGGATAAATTTTGATCAAAGAAGTCGGCGAAGTTGGTGCTTCATCCACGGCAACCAAAGAAAAATCTGTGATTGAAAAATTATCCAATCCACCTTCCGTTACATTTTCGGTTTCCACATAATCGCTCAAGATCACCAACATTTGCATGGTTGCTGTTGGCGTAATTAAAGGACTTATTTCAATCGACACCGGATTCCATTGACTCATTGGCAAACCACCATTGTACTGCTGATCCACCAAAATAATATCCCCTAATCCGTTCAATAAATAAACCTCCAAGGTATCATCCGGAGCCGCCCCGTATTGACAGAAAAACCATGCCGAATAGTTCAAATAAGGTGTATCATAACCCGTTAAATCAAATACGGGAGATAACAATAAAACTTCACCATCATTGACCTCGTCCGTGTTGACAGTTGTCGTTCCATTTCCCGTCATATAGGCATAAGATCCACAGTCAAAACCAATGTCAAAAAACGGATTTTCGACGACACCTCCACCATTTGCAACACCAACGGGAATTTCACGTTCCCAAAATCCGCGAGCTGCTGTTCCAGTCGAATTCCAGCCAAAGTCAAATGTAAAATCATCAGCGTATCCAGGAGAAATGTAAATGACCAATTCCATCAATTCATCTGTAATCATGGTGTCCACATAACATGAATTTTGATAGCCCCATTTCCCGCCAAACACTTGGTAATTATCTTGGTAATAAAGTGGTATTTCAGTAATACCTGCGGCATCAGTGATTCCCTCATGATCCACATAGGTATGCTCCATTAAAACCTGTGCACCTTCAACAGGATCTAAAGTAACAGCATCTAATACACGCACTTGAAGTGTGAATTCAGGAATCTTTTCTAAAACCACATCCTGCTCTGTAATTACGCCATTCACCATATTCACCGAAATCGTTTGAGGAAAATATAAAACTTTAAAATAGGTCACATTCATGACACCTTCATTTTCAACTCCCGTTGCATAATCCCCTAAAACGTTAGACTGATCTTCAATTGTGGTTCCATCAAACAGAACATCCACATTATTGAGTGCCATTCCTGACCCCAATTCAGTAACATTCCCTTCAAGATAACTCGCCTGATGCTCATTCACGCTATAAATAAATAAACCTTCTGCACGATCCGTTGCCAAGATATTTCCCGAAGGCAGAAAAGGATAGGCACCCCAACATCCATCAGTCGTTGGTGAATCCAGCGGATTGGTGTCGTGATTTGCTACTTCAACCATATTGTATGGGTAGGTAATATCATGAATCACAATGCCGTCCGTATAATAGGATGTATATAAATAATTGCCTAAAACATGAGAATTGTGCGGTATGACGTTCGTACCCGGAGAGGATTGAATTTTATCAAGCGGAATGATACTTCCAGGATCAGACACATCAAATGAGCCTATGTATCCACCAGGGACTTCATCTGTTGTATAGACATAATTCCCATCCTCAGAAGCCCAAATATTATGTGCAAAATCTGTCGGTGTAATGGCCGTTCCCAATAAAACTGGACTGGTTTTATCTGTCAAATCAACAATGCTAAAAAAACCTTCATAAATATGCGCAAAATAACCCGTATCATTTCGCACAAAGCCGTCATGCACATACCAATCATCAAAAACACCCACCTCAATCGGATTCATGGGATCCGTCATAACATCCAAGATAATCACGCCGCCATTTCCACGACCGGCTCCAAAAATATACACATATCCATCCGCTTCGTATAAATTATGCGCCGATTGCCAAGGAGAAGCATCCGGTCCTTCATAAATAGCAACAGGCAAATCGGTATCGCCAGGCAAACCGGACATATCAATGATCATCAATCCTTGCAATGCTTCAGTTGTTATATAAGCATAGTCACCATAGGTTTTTAAATCTCTCCAGACAGAATTCAATCCTTCTGTCCAAAAGACTTCCACTGGTGTCGTTGGATCCGTCACATCAACAATGGAGACACCGTCCATGGCACCGACAAGGGCATATTCATTTCCCGCTTCATCTACATATCCCCAAACATCATTTAATCCGGTTGTGTGAAGAGCAGGAATGTCCAATGCCCCCAATTCAACCATATTTAGCTGTGTAAACGAAAGGTTTGTCACTAAAAGAAGAAAAAGGAAGGCAAAAAATCGATTCAGTTGTTTCATGTTAAGGTTAATTTTTTAAAGTCTGGTGTTGGCACTCATACAATAGATAACGCAGTGTTGCTGTCATTGGTTGGGCGTATTTACGAACCACTAGCCTTCTCGTTTAATGGATTCCCACGTTGTATACATAGATTCTTGAGTCGGACGGTTTGGTTCAATTTCTCGCAAAGGTTCCACTTCTTTCAACGTTGCGTGTAATTCGCTGGGAAGGCGCTGATAAAGAGCCGTCCCCATAGTTTTCCATTTCATCATTTCGTCACTTACTTCTTTTATAATCTTCGCAGGATTGCCAACAACTAAACTACGTTTGGGGATTTGCATCTTAGCCGGTACAAAACACAAGGCACCGATAATACATTCATCCTCTATCACCACATCATCCATGATAACCGCATTCATACCCACCAAACAATTCGCTCCAATTGTTCCGCCGTGAACAATAGCACCGTGCCCGATATGCGCTCCTTTTTTCAGTAAGACGGTTGTTCCAGGAAACATATGAATCGTACAATTTTCTTGTACATTGCACCCGTCCTCGATAATAATTTGCCCCCAATCTCCACGCAATGCAGCACTCGGACCGATATAAACGTCCTTACCTATAATCACATTACCCGTAACAGTTGCCTGAGGATGCACAAAGGCGGTTTCATGTACGACTGGAATAAAGCCATTAAATTCAAAAATCATACGCTCTTTTTAAAGGGATCAATTTTCTTGTTTTTTGCAAGTACAAAATTAACATAATTAACCTGAATGCCGATAGGAATAGCGCGATTAGGTCTCATTCAAGAAAAATTAGGAAGTTTAATCAAAACAGATAATTAATTGCAATTCGCCTCGTTGTATTCGGATGTTCTTCAAGAGCAGCAGAGGTATTTTTAACCATTAGGCTTGCATCTCAAATGAATTGTTGCTCATGAACTAAAGGTATTTACGTTCAATATTAAGAGTAATGGTTCAGGTTTTACCTTAACCTTTCGTCATATAGCCAGAAATCGTCTTTTTCGTTCCGAGATAGAAATAATAAATACCTATCATCATTAAAATGTGGCTGAAGTCGTTCTTATCAAACAAAGGATGTAAATTTATTTTTAGCAAAAAGATAAAAGAGGTGGGCAGTAAAACAAGCACACCATATACAAAATATTTAAATTCTGGCTTGATAATTTTGGCATAATATCGCCCTAAAAAACCAGCTGTAAGGACCACCCCTATAATTGTATTAACTGCAGTTGGTAAGAAAGCCAATTGCGGATTTTCATGAATAGGCGCATAAACACAAACAATCGTAAAGATGACATAAACGAGTACCATTTTCCAGAAAGAAATCAATTTCATATTGCTCAAAACTTGTTCATTCGGGTGAACAGAAATCATGGCTTGTTCCAATAAATAAATCGAGATTGGCCCAGCGATCCACGAAGGAAATTTGCCCGGTATACCCCAATAATTAAAAAAGGTATGCCCTAAACCACCAACGAATGCACCAATACCAAAAATGAGAAAGAACCAAATCCAATACGTCCTAAATGGATGATCTGTTTTTATTTTAGTGAGTTTCAACCCCAAACCAACACTTAATATTCCGAGGATAGTATCTGTGATAAAAGCCATTGGCTCTACCAAATCCAAATTAAATAATACAAAGTGTATTTTTTCAAAATCTGCTCCAATCATTACAAACGAGAAACGTTATTCTTTTATTTTCCTTTATAAACTCCCATTTCACAAAACTTCTGAATACGTTTTTCAGAACGTTTTTCAGGATCCATTTTTTGTAACTTGGTCAAGTGTTTTAAGATTACCTTCTTCACGTTCGAGAACGTTTCTTCTCTAAAACGGTGAGCACCGCCGATTGGTTCCTTAATCACCTCATCAACAATGTTCAATTCTTTCATGTCTGTTGAAGTTAATTTAAGCACCTCAGCAGCTCGTTCTTTATAATCCCAACTTCGCCATAAAATAGTTGAGCAGTTTTCGGGAGAAATTACAGAATACCATGAATTTTCTAACATGATTACCTTATCACCTACCCCAATTCCCAATGCTCCACCAGACGCACCTTCGCCAATAATGATGCAAATAACAGGCACCTTCAGGTTCATCATTTCGTAGATATTACGCGCAATTGCTTCACCTTGACCTCTTTCTTCAGCTTCTAAACCTGGGAAAGCACCCGGAGTATCAATTAAAGTAACAATGGGTTTATTAAATTTCTCTGCTAATTTAAAAAGACGCAAAGCTTTGCGATACCCTTCAGGATTTGGCATCCCAAAATTTCGATATTGTCTTAATTTGGTATTTGAACCTTTTTGTTGTCCAACAATCATAACAGACTGCCCGTCAATACAACCAAAACCACCAATCATAGCTTTGTCATCCTTCACTCCTCTGTCCCCGTGCAGTTCTACAAAGTCACCGCCTGTTAGCGCATTGATATAATCTAAACAATAAGGTCGATCTGGATGACGCGATAATTGGACCCGCTGCCAAGGCGAAAGATTTTTATAGATATCTTCTGTGGTATCTTTTAATTTACGCTCTAAATCTTTGACCATCTTAGCAGTACTCACACCGCTATTCGTCTCAATTTCTCTAGCTTTAACTATTTCTTCCTCTATTGCGTGAATAGGTTCTTCAAAAGGTAAATAATTTGCCATGTTCTTTGTTTTCAGTTTTCAAATTTAGTGCTTTTTTTGAATCACTCCCCGTTCGAATTCTGTATTTTTACGTTTATCTCTTTTAAACCGAGGACAACAATGGTTATTTTTCCTGGCTCCAAAATAAATATCGGACTGAATATCACCGCCAAACGTGTGGATGGCTATCATGATTTGGAAAGTCTCTTTTTTCCAATTCCCCTCTCCGATATTTTGGAAATAAATAAATCCGATCGTTTTTCAATTGATCTATCCGGCATATCCATTCATGGTGATCCAAGTGATAATTTAATCGTTAAAGCCTATCACTTAATGGTTGCCCACTATCAAATAGGCGCAGTTAAAATTCACTTACACAAAATTGTCCCCATGGGTGCAGGCTTGGGTGGCGGATCAGCGGATGGAGCAGCGACGTTGGTTCTGCTCAACAAGTTGTTTAATTTAAATCTTAGTGATACGAAGTTAGAGGAACATGCGCAAACCTTAGGAAGTGATTGTCCTTTCTTCATTCAGAATAAGCCGGCCTATGTGAAAGGAACGGGCAATCTCATGGAGCGACAAAAGGTTAACTTGGAAAACTATTGGATTCAAATCGTGAACCCGGGTATCCATATTAGCACGCAAACTGCCTTTTCTAAAATAGCTCCGAAAAATCCGCTAGTTGATTTGAGAGCGGTTATTGCCGAACCAATCGATACATGGAAAGATAAAGTAAGGAATGATTTTGAACCCGGAATTTTTGACGAATTTGACGAAGTACGGCGTGTAAAAGAGACCTTATATGCGAATGGCGCTTTATACGCTAGCATGACAGGAACAGGATCGTCCGTTTATGGGCTCTTCAAAGAAGAGCCAAACTCCATCAGAACAAGTGCATTGTTTTCGGATTTCTTCGAATGGACCTCGATACTCAAGTAATCGTTTAAAGGATGGCAGAGCAATTAAAACAGATGTTTAATGCGGCATTTATCGATCGCCTTGGAATTGAGGTGAAAGCGGTTGATTCCGATTTTAATACAAATACTTTTAAAAAAAACGTACTTTCAAATGAATGGGAATCGCTCGAACTAAAAGCGAGGGCAGCCAAGATTGCTGCTAAACTGGAAGAACACCTGCCCTATCCTTTCGCTCATCAAATTAGCATCATTCAACAAGTCGCTCCAAAATTCAGTGGATTTCAGGGAATCATTTTTCCTACTTTCGTTGAACACTTTGGATTAGATGACCCCGCTCTTTCAATACGAGCGTTGAAAGTACTTACCGCATATTCTTCGAGTGAATTTGCTATTCGCCCTTTTTTAATACGTTATCCAGAAACGATCGAAAAGTTGTATGCTTGGAGTTTAGATGAAAATTTCCATGTTCGAAGACTCGCAAGTGAAGGTTGTCGTCCTTTGCTTCCTTGGGCCATGAAATTAGGACAATATGTGGAAGATCCATTACCGTTAATTCGGATCCTGCGCACCCTTAAAAATGATCCAGAAGATTATGTTTATAGAAGCGTTGCAAATAATTTAAACGATATTTCTAAACATCATCCGCAGTTAGTTCTTGATTTATGCCGTGAATGGGTGAACGAATCAAAGACCACCAGATGGGTTGCTAAACATGCCTTACGAACGTTATTAAAAGCAGGAAATCAAGAAGCAATGCAACTTTTTGGTTTTGGATCAATTGCTCATATGCAGGTCAATCATTTCAAAATCGACCAGTTGCAAGTCCTTATTGGTCAATCCACTCATTTTTTCTGTACAGCAAAAAATAACGGTAAAACTGGAAAATTCAGATTCGAATACAGCATTGGCTATCTAAAAAAGAACGGTCAACACAATGAAAAAGTATTTCAAATTAGAGAAGTAATTTTAAAGACCGACGAAATTGTGCAATTCGAAAAGAAAGTCGATTTTAAAAACCTCAGTACACGCAAGCATTATCCTGGCAAGCATTTTATTACCTTAAAAATTAACGGTATTCCACAAAATCGAATCGAATTTGAACTGCTCTAAACACGCAAATGAAGATGTTCTGAATTCAATCAAATTGCTTATCTTGTTCTTTTAATGACAATTCAAATGATGCACTTAAAACACCTGGTCTTTTTGCTCCTATCAGGATGCATCTTGAGTTGCTCAACTTTATCACCCTCTCCTTCAAACACCATCTTCAATTCCTCCAAAACAAAACTGAACCTTTCACATAGTCATCTGACAGAAATACCTGATTATGTCTTCAAGTTAACCGACTTGACTGTTTTAAATTTACACCACAACCAAATTACATCCATACCTCCAGAAATTAAAAACTTAGTCAACCTCAAAAAGTTAATTATCAGTAGAAATGATTTAACCGAGCTACCGCCTGAAATCGGTGAATTAAAAAATTTAGAAATCCTTTCGCTTAAGGCAAATAAATTAACACGGCTACCAGACGAAATTGGAAATCTTGAAAATCTTGAATTATTCAGGCTCAGTTTTAACCAACTTACCTACCTACCCCCCACAATAGGTAAGCTAGATTCATTGAGTCACTTTTATATCGACTATAACAGAATCGAAATTTTACCCAACGAAATTGGTCAGCTTCAAGGCTTGATTGAATTTATCATTGGGCGGAATAATTTGGACCAATTACCGCCCGAATTTTACACATTGAATCACTTAAACGTCTTGGATCTATCTTATTGTGGACCTACTTTTCAAATCGCTTATGAAATATGTCAAATGAGAAGTATCGAAACCTTATATATTGATGCTATCACCTTAAATTTTGCACCGAGATGCATTGAAGTGCGCTCAAATGGTGTTCGTTTCAATCTAATTATTCGTTAATTAGATTTTATCACTCATTTCAGAAATACGAATGAGACTAAATCCTAAATTAGCCTCTTCTTTGAGGCGGTTAATCAAATCCAAGCGCGTATTATTGCTTGTTGATTCATAGACTAAATAATACCTTCCAGAACTTAAACCTTCGTTCATTGAGATTTGCTGCAAACTTTGCACAATTAGACGGAATTGACTAATCTTACCTTGAATTGTTTGCAGAGATGCGGAAAAATCAACAGCGAAGAAAACGGTATAAAAATTACTTTTTCGACACAAATCAACCCGCATATCTTTATAAATGAATGGAAATTCATTGGCAGAAAGTAAAAAGTTTTTCTCAAAAAGATTAAATTTTTTCGTTGTCGTATATTGCCGAATCCGGGTTTTGAAATTCGGTCCCTTTTTCTTGGTTTCCTTTGGTTGATATGGTTCACCAATGAACTTCTCATGCAAGGTACTAAACATGCTGTTCGCATCCGATTTTTTTAAATCCTTATTTAATTCGATCAAATCTGCATATTGAATGAGTCCCCTTTTTTTTGCGACTAATTCCTTCAGTATTTTTTTTGCATAAGGCGGATCAAAAAGAGAAAGTGTTTCTTCGCCTCTTCGAATTTTATTGACATCCCAATCTAAAAAATAAAAACCCTTTCGAATGGAAGCCTTAATTTCAGCACTTACTCCGTTAAGCGCGAAATTTAATTTGCGATCAGAAAGTGCAAAAAACGGAACCCCCTCTATATTCATTAAGATTCCAACTGCAATTCTTTCCTCAGAAAATCGATTCGGAACACAATAAATAAGTGTAAAAAAACAATTCATATTAATAAATGTAAGGACGAATATACTGGTTTAAAGCGGCTAAACGATCCATATTGAGTGCCCGATTAAGCCACAATGACTTCTCAATCATATGCCCCGTAGATGAAGCGTATTGCGTTAAGACTAATTGCAACTTCGATTCAAATTTACGATCAATTAAGACAAAAAAACTTTCGAATGCATTTTGTAGATCACTTTTCTTTAAGAACTTGAGGGTAAATCTCCCGAAATCATCCATCCAAAAATCACCTGTTCCAAATGAATTAAAATCAGCACATTCACTCAAAAAAATGAGATGGCTCTTTCGTTTATGGAACAAGCCAATCCCGGAAAAATTATTCCCTTTGCCCAAATAATTTTGAAGCAAAAAATAGGTAAACAAACGGGCTGGATAAACGAATTGTTTGACGTCCATATGTTTCAGTGTTAAACGATCCATTTGTTCCATTTCCTCTGGGATTTGGAGGTGAATTATGGAGGTTTCGTCTCGGCTATAATCCCATTTTTCACAAGGCAAATGAAGCTGTATCAAAAACTGATGATAAATAATATAAGAAGGGTCAGCAACAACAGGTTCGAATGTTTGAAGTGCTTCATTCAATAATAATCCATCCGTTCGCCTCGCAAGCACATCCATTATTTAGCCGTTTCCTTAAGCATTGGCACAAAACTAAAAACGCCCAATTGAGACGTGGTAACAGAACCATCTTCTCCTTTGACAAGCAGCAACATTTCTTGATCTTTCCCTGCACCAATTGGTATAACAAGTCGCCCGTTTGGTTTTAATTGGTTCACCAATTCATCCGGAATGTATGGCGCTCCGCACGTGACAATGATTTTATCAAAAGGGGCGAAACTTGGCCAACCAACATATCCATCTCCGTATTTCAACTTTGCTGTATACCCTAATTTTGGAACAATTTGATTCGCCTTTAAATAAAGTTCCTTTTGTCGTTCAATTGAAAAGACCTTTGCACCCATCTCACACAAGATTGAAGTCTGAAAGCCCGATCCCGTTCCTATTTCTAGCACTTTATCTCCTTTCAATAATTGCAATAATTCTGTTTGAAAGGCCACCGTATAAGGATGTGAAATCGTTTGACCCGCACCAATTTGAAAAGCCATATTCGAATAAGCCTGCGTTGTAAATACAGCATCAAGAAAAAAGTGCCTTGGAACATTCATAATTGCGTCTAACACTCGTTTATCCTTAATTCCTTTTTCCTCCAATTCTTGAACGAGCTGCTTTCGCATTCCCTTGTGTCTGTATGTATCTATCATTCTAATCTTATAGTGGTGAACATCTTTAGTTGCGCCACACCAAAAATAAGTAGAATTGAAGTGAGAATGTAATTTTTAGACGAGAATGAATTAACAGTTGTTTTTTAGTTTCTTTTTTTTGTGAACATTTTAAATCTTTAAAGGCGTATTGATGGAGCGAAGAAGTTTCAAGAAAGTGAAACCTGAAAAGACAAGTTCTGCTATTTATTATTAACTTAGTTGCAGCGAAAACAACTTGAAACTATCACTGATCATATACTCCGTTTTGATCGTCAACTTACTGTGTAATTGTAACCACAATTCGGGAGGCGATTTGGCTTTTGATGCTTCCGTATCAATCATGCCCAAGGAGGCTGAATTTAGTGATTCAATTGAAACTGGAATCGATATTCCAATTGAATTCAAAAAGGCAGAAAATGTTCAGCCGCCAAAACAAACCTTGCAAACCGAGCCCGAAATTAGGGGGTCAAAGAATAATATAACCCCCATCCTAAGTCCAGGCATCCAATTAGTAGGAAAAGACCTAAAAACGTCAATACCCGGCAGAGACGGGATTGAATTGCCAAGTGAAACAGTGCCCAAGGGCCTGATTCGAACTCCCTTATTCCCTGCTCCAATAGAAGCGCAGGCTCCAGCAACAACAGATGCGGCCTATTATAATTTGCAATACTTAGACGTTGACCAAGGATTAAGTTCGAGCTATGTGATGGATATAATGGAAGATTCGCGTGGCAATTTATGGATCTCCACATGGGCAACAGGTATTTGTGTATACAATTCAAGGACCTTCACCAATTATACGGAAGAGCAACACCTCATCAATAATTATATCTGGACCATATTTGAAGATAGTAAAGGACATATATGGTTTGGTTCTGATGGGGATGGGGCATCTAGCTATGACGGTAACCAATTTACCGAATATACCTCTAATGATGGCTTGGCAGGAAATGTTGTGTATAAAATTTTAGAAGATGCGCGCGGAAATATTTGGTTTGCAACAAATGAAGGACTTAGTAAATTTGATGGAGAAAAATTTTACACCTACCGTGAAAAAAGTGGACTGAGTGGGCAAACTGTCACCGATATTGCCATGGGCGAAAATAACCGTTTGTTGATTGCAACGGAAAATGGATTCTCCATTTTTGACGGCGTTGTTTTTACACATTACAGCGAAAAGGACGGCTTATTAAGCAATGATATCACAACAATTTTTGAAGACACTGAAACCAATATATGGATAGGCACAAAAGAAAAAGGTATCTGCATGTTTGATGGATACACCTTCTTCTCTTTCAATACAAGTCACGGTTTATCGGGGAACGTGATTACGTCTATTTTTGAAGATGATTATAATCGCATTTGGATTGGAACAGAGAACAATGGTTTAAGTATATACAACCGCGCCACCTTTACAAAAATTAGATGGTACGAAGGATTAAGTAGTAATACTGTACGCGCGTTTCATCAAGATTCTGACCTAAACATTTGGATTGGTACGCATGGTGGCTTGAATAAATACAATGAACGTTCATTTAATAATTACACTGAAGAACAAGGTTTAGGCGGCTTAATTGTGCGTGGAATTTGTGAAGATCAAAATGGAGATCTTTGGCTAGGGCACTCCAACGGGGCGAGTAAATATACCGGACACTCCTTTGAAAACTATAAGGAAGAGCAAGGTTTTATTAACGGAACTGTTCGCGTGATAAAACAAGATTATTTAGGTAATCTCTGGTTTGGAACAGATGGATACGGTGCCATTTATTATGACGGGGTCAATTTCACACAATACAAAGTAGAAAATGGCTTATCGGGTAATACCATACTCTCCATGCATGAAGATGCCGAACGGCATATGTGGTTTGGAACATATGCTGGAGGAATAACGAAATTTGACGGGGAATCTTTTTACCATCTAACAATGGAAGAAGGACTGTCAAGTAATACAATTCGAGCAATCACGGAAGATACCTTGGGTAATTTGTGGTTTGGAACCAATTCGGGTGGACTTGAAAAATTTGATGGTCAAACGATTCATCACTTTTCTAAAAAAGAAGGCCTTTCTGAAACGACAATCCTCTCACTCATGCTCGATAGCCGAGGGATGATTTGGGTGGGAACAGAGAACAAAGGTGTCAACATAATCGCCAATGAAACGATTTATCATATTGACACTCGAGATGGACTTTCGAATGGGATCATTTGGTCGATCATAGAAGATTATGATCATAATATTTGGTTGGGAACGGAGAAAGGTTTAAATCTCGTCATATTTGATGCGGACATGAATTATTCAATCGCGACGTACGGCAAATTGGATGGACTTAGAGGAACAGATTTTTATCCAAACTCGACCTATTTGGATGAAGAAAATAGAATGTGGTGGGGAACAGGAAAGGCGCTTTCAATGCTCGATTTAAATAAATTTCAACGTATAAAATCTGCTCCAAAATTGAGTATAACGAATGTCCTTATTGATGAAGTAAATGTTGATTATAGAAGACTGCGTATGTTGAGAAGTGAAAATCAGCCCTATTCTGAAACAGGTTTAGCCGAAGAATCGCTAGAGAAGGTTAAATTCGACAGCATTATTAAATTCACAAATTTCCCCACCAATCTAGAAGTACCCTACGATCTAAATGATCTAACGATCACTTTCTCTGCAAACGATTGGACCGCACCTCATAAAATTAAATACATGTATAAATTAGAAGGTGCAAGTAATCAATGGCATTCTCTTACAAATGACAATAAGGTGGTTTACAGTTTCCTCCCTGAAGGTAATTATATTTTTCATCTAAAAGCAATGGGTGAAAGTGGACTTTGGAGTGAAACAATAAATTTTAAAATAACAGTGAAACCACCTTGGTGGAGGACGATTTTAGCTTACATTATCTATGTTATACTCCTGATTGGCCTCATCATGCTGACGATCACGCTCAGAACAAAAAAACTGATTGAACAAAGAAAACAGTTGGAATCATTGGTGACCAAACGAACAAAAGAGGTGGTTAAACAGAAAGAAATCGTTGAATTAAAAAATAAAGAAATAATTGATTCAATCAATTACGCAAAACGCATTCAACGCGCAATTTTGCCTTCGATTGGAATGGTGAAGCGTAAATTGGCGAATGCATTTATTTATTTTAGACCGAAGGATATTGTTGCAGGCGACTTCTATTGGTTGGAAGAGAAAGAAGACAAGATTTTGCTCGCTGTAGCCGACTGCACGGGTCATGGTGTGCCTGGTGCCATGGTCAGTTTGGTCTGTAATAATACATTGTCAAGAACCGTAAGAGAATTTAGTCTTGTCGATCCTCCGCTCATTCTAAATATGGTAAGGGATATCGTAATCGATTCATTCACCAACAGTCGCGAAGAGGTTAAGGACGGAATGGATATTGCGCTCATCTCCTTAGATCTTAAAACGAATATTCTTCGTTTTTCGGGAGCCAACAGTAATTTATATGTTTTTTCAACGGATGAATTAACCATCTTAAAAGGTGATCGTCAACCTATTGGAAAATATGTGATCAGTAATGATTTTAGTGTTGAAGAAATTCAATTAAAAACAGGTGACACTTTTTACATGTTTACAGATGGTTTTGCTGATCAGTTTGGTGGACCGCAAGGAAAAAAATTCAAAACAACCCCTTTCATTGAACTCTTAGAAAGTATCCAACACTTAAGTATGCTGGATCAAAAAAAGTACATTGAAGCCATTTATAAAGAATGGACCATGAACCACGAACAGGTAGATGATATCTGTATTGTTGGTGTCAAATTATAAGCCAATTTCTAGCTAAATAACCCGAATAAATAAACGAATTAAGGGATTATAATCCTAATTTTGCAAGATGTACAAGGGAGTCCTCTATATGTTGCTGTCGTCATTTAGTTTTGCTTTAGTCAACCTCATTGTAAAAGTTTTATCAGATCAGCATCAACAATATCCACTAATTCAAGATTATCCTGTATTTGAACTCGTATTATTTCGCTGCCTCGTATCCCTTTCGATTTGTATAGCAATTATTAAAGCACGTAAAATTCCATTTTTTGGAAATAATATTCCCTGGTTGATAACAAGAGGATTAGCCGGTTCAATCGGTTTAAGTTTATTCTTTTTCACCCTAACTAATCTACCCATGGCGCTTGCAACGATCATTCAGTATCTCTCGCCTATTTTCACCATCATTTTTGCCATCTATATCAATAAACAAAAAGTAAATCCAATTCAATGGCTCTTTTTCTCAATCGCATTAATCGGCGTCTTAATTATAGGATTAAAAGAAGATTCCCTCCCGTTTAACCCGATTTGGGTAATGGTTGGTTTAATTTCAGCCTTCTTTTCAGGTATCGCCTACAATGCCATTATTAAATGTTCTAAAACCGACCATCCGATCACAGTCGTTATGTATTTTCCGCTTGTTGCAACGCCTGTTGCCTTTACCTTAACCTTATTTACTGAATATGTCATTCCGAGCGGTATAGAATGGTTGCTTTTGCTGCTTATTGGTGTTTTAACCCAAATTGCTCAGGTAGCTATGACCCGCGCTTTTAATGCTGATGTTGCTTCGCGTGTCTCTCCTGTTAAATACGTCGGTGCCATTTATGCATTAGCGATTGGCTATTTTATCTTTGATGAGACCTTGAGTTTTTTCGCCACGATAGGCGTTATTTTCATCCTCATTGGCGTCTTACTCAATACCTTTTTGAAGGATTTAAAATTAAGACGAATTTAATCCTCTTTTGCGAAGTTTAAATCGTATAGCTTTTTGTAATGACCATCCTGCGCTAGCAAAGCTTCATGGTTACCTCGTTCAAGGATTTTACCATCATCAATTACTAAAATTTCTGATGAATTAACAATTGTAGATAATCGGTGCGCTATAACAATGGATGTTCTCCCCTTTTGTAATTCACTCGTTGCTTTTTGAATCAATTCTTCAGACTCAGAATCAACACTTGCCGTTGCTTCATCTAGAATTAGAATTTTGGGATTGTACACATAGGCGCGAATGAACGAAATGAGTTGCTTTTGACCAACAGACAGCACACCACCGCGCTCACGCACGTTATAATTATAACCGCCAGGAAGATTCATAATGAATTTATGAGCACCCACTTTTTTTGCAGCTTTATGCACTTGCTCCTCCGTGATGGATTCATCTCCCAAGGTAATATTGTAGAAAATAGTATCCGAAAAGAGAAAGACTTCCTGCATGACAATTGCAATATTTCTGCGAAGTACCGATAATTCAATGTCTCGAATGGATGTCTCCCCAATCGTAATATCCCCTTTCTGAAACTCATAAAAACGAGTCAACAAATTTGTGATCGTTGATTTTCCTGCACCCGTTGTACCTACCAATGCAATAGATTGGTTGGCTCCAACTTCAAAATGGATTCCTTTTAAGACCCAATCCTCATCTTTATAAGCAAACCAAACATTCTCAAAACGAATCTTCTGTTGAAAATCAAATGTCGTGATTGTCCCTTTTGCATCTATATGATCAATGCGTTCCAATTCTTCAAAAACGCGCTCAGCCCTGACCATTCCTCGCTGCAATACATTAAAACGATCGGCCAATTGACGAATCGGACGGTAGAGCATAAAAACGTACATAATAAAACTCGTGATCGTCCCAAACGCCGCTTCCAAATCTGCAGTATTGTGATTGAGTTGCATCATTCCCCACATGATCAATACACCTATCGATAAAGCACTCAATAATTCTACAACGGGGAAGAAAATGGAGTTTGCCCAAACAGCATCTACATGTGCTTGTCTGTGATCTTTATTTATCGAGTCGAATTTTTCAGATTCAATTTTCTGACGATTAAAGAGCTGAACGATAGACATACCTGATATATGCTCTTGCACGAAGGTGTTTAATTTATTGACCTGAACACGTTCCTTTTGAAAAGCGTGCTTCATTGCGCGCGCAAAAATGCGTGTTGCGATTAAAAGAATCGGAATAGGTAAGAGCACAAATAATGTAAGTTGCCAATTGATGGCAAACATAAAAATCATGACCAGAATCAAACTTACGATCTCTCCAATCATAGTGATGAGTCCTGTCGAAAAGACTTCAGAAATCGCTTCAATATCAGCGACCAAACGTGTAACAACGGTTCCATTTGGTGTTGTATCAAAATACTTTAAGCGAAATGAATTAAAATGTTGAAACAATTGAATCCTCAAATCCTTTACAATGGATTGACCCAGCAAATTAGCCACATACGTCAAAAAGAATTGGATGATGCTTTCCATCAATAAAATACCCAACAAAAGAACGGTCCATAAAAACAAATAATCTGTCACTGAACCCGGATTTGAGAGGCGTTCGATAAAATGATTCACATGTGAAGCAGTAGAGGATAAATTACTCCCGTCTCCACTAATGAAATTATCAATCATTTCCTTGATTAAAAAAGGTCTGAGAGGTCCAAGTACCGCAAATACGATCATGAGGATAATTGCCGTTGAAAAAATAAGGTAATACGGTTTGGAAAACTTTAGAAGCTTCCACATTACTTTCAAATCAAGTTTTGTTTTTTCAGACATTTGTGCAAAAATAACTAAAACAATTCTTTTGTTATCGACGCTACACATGTTAATTCTAACCAATTTGATGACCTTGGGTTAAAATGAATTGAACTAAATCAAAATTTTCGTATTTATTACATAAAAACAGACTATTTTTGGCAGCAAAATTTATACAATGCCAAAGATTTCAATCAAGGGTAATCAAATGCCCGCCTCCCCTATTCGTAAATTAGTTCCTTTTTCAGAGGCAGCTAAAAAAGCAGGTAAGCATGTTTATCACCTCAATATAGGTCAACCGGATATTGCCAGTCCAAAAGTGGCACTAGACGCTGTGCGCAACATGGATATTACAGTGCTAGAATACAGTCATTCTGCCGGTTTTGAATCATACCGCGAAGGATTGGCTGCTTACTATAGTAAGAATGGTATCAACTTAACGAAAGAGGAAATCATCATTACAACGGGGGGGTCTGAAGCCTTAATTTTCGGTTTTATGACGTGCTTTGATCCTGGTGATGAAGTGATCATCCCCGAGCCATTTTATGCAAACTACAATGGGTTTGCAATGACGGCTGGCATTTCAGTGGTGCCGGTTACGGCTAAAATTGAAGATGGATTTGCCTTGCCGTCCATTGCGGATTTTGAGAAACAAATTGGACCAAAAACGAAGGGTATTGTCATTTGTAATCCAGGTAACCCTACGGGCTATCTTTATTCAAAAGCCGAGTTAGAACAATTGCGTGATTTGGTAAAAAAACACGACCTCTACCTTTTTGCAGATGAAGTGTACCGTGAATTTTGTTATGATGGTGCTCAACCATTTTCTGTGATGAATCTTGAAGGTATTGATCAAAATGTAATTCTGATTGATTCGGTTTCTAAACGATATTCTATGTGTGGGGCACGAATAGGTGCGCTGATTTCGAAGAATAAAGAAGTGATGGCCGCTGCAATGAAATTTGCTCAAGCGCGATTGTCTCCGCCTACCTTAGCTCAAATCGCTAGTGAAGCTGCTTTAGATACGCCTGACGAATATTTTACTGAGGTTGTGGATGAGTATGTAGTGCGAAGAAATATTACGGTGGATGGCTTGAATGCAATTCCTGGTGTATTTTGCCCTAAACCGAAAGGTGCGTTCTATTGTATTGCCTCTTTTCCAGTGGATAATGCCGAACGTTTTTGTCAATGGTTATTGGAGGATTTCGACTATCAAGGTGAAACGGTTATGATGGCGCCTGCAAGCGGATTCTATGCTACACCAGGTTTAGGGGAAAAAGAAGCACGTATCGCTTATGTACTCGAAAAAGAGTCGCTAAAAAAGGCCGTAAAATGTCTCGAAGAAGCACTAAAAGTATACCCGGGAAGGTTAACACTTTAGGCTGAATTTTTCGCTATCTTGTATTTTGTCGCTCGCCGATCACACTTTTTAACGGCACCTAACGTTTAATCAAAGAATGATAAAATTCTTTGCTATAGTTTTAATTTGTCTATTCTCCAGTTCTGTCTTAGGGCAGGAAGGAAAAGCGGTGTATTATCACCTCGATAAAATTACGGTAAAGGAAAAAGGGATCAAGGATAGCTTGCAAACTCTTCGCAATCTACAAAATGCCTTGAACGCATTCGCACTAAACGGATACAGTGGTATTCATCCCAGTGACACGATCGTAAAGAAAAATGCAATTCATTATTATTTTACCTATGCACACGTCTTCAAAAAAATAATTCTCATTCCAGCAGGTCGCAAACAAAAACATATCGCTACTGAAAAGAATTTATACCGAACAGCGAATGAATTGAACGCACAATTGACTGGTCTTGAAAACAACGGCTATCCTTTTGCTCAATTGAGAATAACAGATCAACAAGAAGAGGAAGATCGCTTGGTACTAACCTATGCTATTGACTCGGGTGCTTATTATACCATAGATAAAATACACATTAAAAGTCAGTCCGATTTTCACACAAAAACAGTCTTAAATCTAATTGGAATTAAAGTTGGTGATGTATATAATGAGAGTAAAATAAGAATCATTTCTTCCATTCTCCTCAATTCCATGATTTATTATGCGCCACGAAGTCCAGAGCTTATCTTTAGGGCGAATAAGGCAGAGTTGTACGTCTATATTGAAAAGAAAAAATCCAGTAATGCAGATGGATTTGTTGGTTTCCAACAGGATCAATTCACCAACCAACTCACCTTAAACGGGTACTTAAATTTGGAGCTGAAAAATGCCTTAAATAGAGCTGAAACCATTCATCTTAATTGGAAAAACAATCCCGATAAAACGCAAAATTTAAAAGCAATTTTTGAATACCCTTACCTCTTCGCTTCTCCCTTTGGCATTGGTTCCGAAATTGATCTTCAAAAACAGGATACTTCTTTCGTGCGATCGGATCTACTCTTTGAACTTGCCTATCGAAATCCGCAGTTTAAAATGAGTGTCTTTAGTCAAATTGAAGCGTCCACCACCCTTTCAAGTGATCCGATTCCAGGATTTAGAGATTTTTCCAAAAACACCATTGGCGCGACCGTTCAATTCCGTCCCTTTTTAAATAATCAATTCGCATTCTATCACCCTCAATTTACGCTATCCGGAGGTATTTTTAATTACCGAGAAGATTCTTTGTCCGACGATACGCGAAAAATAGCGAATCATAAATACCGCTTCAAATACGAGCATAAAATTGATTTTCTACGCTTTTTTCACCTCAATAATTCCATCCAATTTCAAGGTTTAGCTTCTTCGATCGGATTAGCGCGCAACGAATTTATATACTTTGGAGGATTGCAAAGTGTGCGTGGTTTTTACGAACTTGAATTAGCAGGTCGTGAAAATTGGATTTTACGGAATGAAATTGAATTTCAACCAGTTGCCCTACTTTCACTCAAATTAATTTACGATTACTCTAATTACAGAAACGAAACGCATAATTATACCCATTCCATTGGGTTTGGATTTGCTTTAATTAATAACGACAGTCAATTGGAAATTATTTTGGCGAATGGCAAATTAAACGATAATCCTTTTATTGTTTCTGGCTCAAAGGTTCATATTGGATTTAGATCTAATTTCTAATGCAATCAATTACCGTTAAATCAATATTTCAAGGTCTTCACTAGTTGATAAGCGAGGATCTGCGACTTTTCCTTATTTTTACACAAAAGAAATAGAATGAAACGCATTTTAGGAGTACTCTTATTTTTAGTAAACGGATTTGCTTTTTCTCAAGATAAAGGTATCGTGCCAGGGGAACTCCTCATCCAATTGGATGCAAAAACAAATCCAGATGTTTTCATACGTACCTATCAAAATGATCAACATGTCACGCTTTCTTTTTTTAATGAATTAAGTGATATCGCTCATATTTATCACCTTAAATTCACCGATCCTAATCAAAATTTAGACGCAGAAATTCGCAATCTTTATTCTTATCCACAGGTTCAAATCGTTCAAAAAAACCATCTTGTCTCCGAGCGAGAAACCATCCCAACAGACCTCTTATTCACGGAGCAATGGTTTCACAAGAATACGGGAGCAGGTGGAGGAACTGTAGATGCTGATATTGATGCAACAGATGCATGGGACATTACAACCGGCGGTCTAACCACCCACAACGATTCAATAGTGGTTTGCATAATTGAAGGGGGCGGTGTAGATATTACCCATGAAGATTTGGTGAACAATATTTGGAGAAACAACGGTGAAATTCCTGATGATGGAATCGATAATGATGGGAACGGTTATATTGATGATTATGAAGGTTGGAATGTGTTGACAGAGAATGATGCGGTTGGATTTGGCAGTCATGGAACCCGCGTTGCAGGAATGGTTGGAGCAAGTGGAAATAATGAAATTGGTGTCGCTGGCGTAAATTGGAATGTGAAACTAATGATTGTAAAAGGACAGCAAACTTCTAATGAGGCTTCAATAATCGCAGCTTATTCCTATCCGCTTAAAATGCGTAAGCTCTATAATGACTCATACGGTACGCAAGGTGCATTTGTCGTGGTTACAAATTCGTCATGGGGAATCGATAATGGAGACGTAACAGAACATCCGCTTTGGTGTGCCATGTATGATTCACTGGGTGTGCAAGGAATTCTAAGTGTAGGCGCAACAACGAATAATAATTTAAATGTTGATGAGACCGGTGATATGCCTACAAATTGCACAAGCCCATATTTTATCGGTGTAACTATGTCAAACAATGTAGATCTCCGAGCAGGGTCAGGTTATGGTGTTATCTCGGTTGACTTAGCTGCTCCTGGAAATAATGTCAGACTACCCGTACCTGGAAATATTTATTCTTCTACAAGTGGAACATCATTTGCTTCCCCTTGTGTTGCAGGCGCGATTGCACTCGCCTACTCTGCACCTTGCCCCGAGTTTATCAATTTGGTGAAATTTAATCCTGCTGATGCAGCTTTGCAAATGCGCGATTTTATTTTAGACGGTGTTGACCCAATTGTTGCACTCAGTTCTGAAGTGGGATCCGGTGGACGTTTAAATGTTTTCAATTCGATTAATCTAATGCTAGAAGGTTGTGATGAAGATGCTTGTATTCCTCCATTTAACTTGCGAGCAGAAGACCTTTCAGATACGTCTGCGCTTCTTATCTGGGACGGTTTTACAGCAGATTATTTTGTCACATTGCAAGAAATGGGCGAATCTCCTATCCTTCTTCCTGTTCTTGGTGCATCCTCCCTATTGATTGACACATTGAAGCCCTGCACTGAATATACAATCAACGTGCAAGCGGATTGTGGTATTGATGGTTTGAGTGAGGTTTCGTATACCTATGTTTTTACAACAGATGGCTGTTGTTATAATCCGACACTTACTAATCCAACCAAAACGGAGAATGAAATCAGCATTGCGTGGCCACCGATTTTGTATGCTACACAGTACAATTTACGTTATGCGCCAGGAGGAACGGAAGATTGGACAGAATTAGTCGACGTGACGTCTCCCCTTGAAATTGGTGGTCTAGAAAAATGTTCCACGTATGATTTCCAAATATATACGCTCTGTGCTGACAGTTCAAGAGGATATTCAATTCCTTATCCTTTCAGAACCTTAGGTTGTGGTGTATGTACTGAACTTGAATATTGTCCTGTTGCGGGAGCAAATAATAACCTTGAATGGATTGATACCGTTCGTGTGAATGGTGCTGTAAAAGGAACAGGTCCAAATGCAGGTTGGCTCCAATCTGAGCAAATTATTACCGCCTTTACACCGGGTGAATCTTATTTGTTTCAAGTTACACCTGGATTTGCCGAAAGTATTTTTACAGAAAGGTATTCGATTTATATCGACTTTGATCAGAATGGTGTTTTTGACTTACCAGCAGAACGCGTTGTCAGTGATTTTTCGACTTCTGGTACTTTAAACCAACTGATTAGTATTCCGGCATCTGCAGTGATCGGAATTACCAAAATGCGAATTGGGATGAGTGCTTTATCCGAACCCGTCCCTTGCCCAACAGCTTCTTTTTTTGGTGAATATGAAGACTATTGCGTCTATATCGGACCGCAAGCCAGTATAGATGAGAACGAAATCATCCTTTCAATTTATCCGAATCCAGCGCATACCGAAATCCGAATAGAAAGTAGTACCTTTGTACAATCGGTAAAGCTATTTTCTTCGACGGGTCAATTGCTCTATGAGGACACTGCTTACGATTCATCACCAATCAATGTCGCTGATCTTAGTAATGGTATCTATATCATTCAGATCTTAACCGACGAAGGAATGGCGACGAGACGATTCGTAAAACAATAAAAAATATGAGTGGATTTTCAAAACTGTCAGATTTGGATCCGGAAGATTATTATAAAACTAGAGAGGGATATATCGTATTCACGGAAGAATATCACCTCAAACGCGGTTATTGTTGTAAAAGTGGGTGTAAACATTGTCCTTATGGATATGACCCGAAGACAGGACGAATTGGCAAGACCTCTAGCTAAACTAGATGTTTTGTAGGTAAACCAATAAAGGAGAGAGAATATAATTTATGCAACATATAATCCATCACGAAAATCCAGATCCACAAAAAATACGTCTGATAGCAGATTTACTCGATCGCGGTGGGGTGATTGTCTATCCTACCGATACCGTTTATGCATTGGGTTGCAGTTTACAGCACAAGCGGGCTATCGAACGACTCGCAAAATTGAAAGGACTGAAATTGAAAAACGCAAACTTTTCAATCGTTTTTAACGATCTCAGTCAATTAGCTGATTACGCGAGACATATCGACCGACCAACGTTCAAACTCTTAAACAAAAACCTACCTGGTCCATTTACCTTTATTCTAGAAGCCAGTGCACGCATCCCAAAATTATTTGACTCGAATAAGAAAACTATTGGTATTCGTATTCCAAACAACAATATTGCTTTACAGATCATAGAACAGCTTGGACATCCCATGGTCACCACGTCAATTCATGACGAAGATGAAATTATTGAGTATTCTACAGATCCAAATATAATTGCCGGCAATTGGGAAGACCTTGTGGATGCTGTCATTGATGGAGGATACGGTTTAAATGTTCCCTCTACTGTTGTTGATTTATCAGCAGGCGAAATAGAAATTATTCGTCAAGGAATAGGCGAACTTATGGACTAATTAACATTGTCTATTGAAAACTTATAGATTGAAGATCACCTGTGATTGAAGATCATTCTTAAATTCGTTAAAATTTGACGAATGGTTCTTAATTATATTTGGATTGCCTTCTTTCTTATCGCACTTTTGGTTGCTATCATTCGCACGTTTAATGGTGAGTTAAGTGTCTTTGCTGCCATTGTCGATAGTACATTTTCCATGGCAGAAGTGGCCTTCAACGCTTCTATTGGATTAACAGGTGTCTTGTGCCTTTGGTTAGGAATTATGAAGATTGGCGAAAATGGTGGTGCTGTTCAGTTTTTAGCACGACTAGTCGGTCCTTTTTTTAACAAACTCTTTCCTGACGTTCCTGCTGATCATCCAGCGCGCGGTGCAATGCTTATGAATTTCTCAGCCAATATGTTGGGACTTGACAATGCCGCCACCCCCATGGGATTAAAGGCCATGAATGATTTGCAAGAATTGAATGAGGAGAAGGATACCGCTTCGAATGCTATGATTATGTTCTTGGTGCTGAATACATCTGGACTTACACTTATTCCCATTACAGTGATGAATTACCGGAATCAATTCGGAGCAGAAAGTCCATCTGATGTTTTCATCCCCATTCTTATCGCTACTTTTTTTGCTTCACTTGTTGGTTTAATTACAGTTGCCATCTATCAGAAAATCAACCTCTTTAATAAAGTAATTTTAGCTTATTTGGGAGGACTCACCTTATTGGTTGTAGGTATGATTTGGTATTTTAACGATCTCGAACCGACTGCATTAAAAAGTCAATCTGAATTATTGAGTAGCATTGTCTTGTACGGTATTATTTGCTGCTTCATTCTCATGGGTTTGCGGAAGAAAATAAACATTTACGAATCTTTCATTGATGGAGCAAAGGATGGCTTCGGAATTGCCATTAAGATTATCCCCTACCTCGTTGCGATTTTAGTCTCTATAGGCGTATTTCGTGCTTCTGGAGCCATGGATTATCTGATGGAAGGATTTAGATGGTTCTTTCATTTGTTCTTATCGGATGTGCGATTTGTGGATGGCTTACCAACCGCATTTATGAAACCACTCAGTGGTTCTGGAGCACGCGGAATGATGATAGAATCATTTAATACGTATGGGGTCGATAGCTTTGCTGGGCGCCTTTCTGCAACACTTCAAGGCGCCACCGATACCACTTTTTACATTATTGCTGTTTATTTTGGTTCGGTCAGTATTCGCAAGACGCGTTATGCAATTAAAGCAGGATTATTAGCCGATTTAGGAGGAATCATTGCTGGGGTAATTATTGCCACACTCTTTTTTGGAGGCGAAGATAAAACACCTATGAAACCGCAAGAAATGGTACTGTCTTTCACTGATAATTGGCAAAATAACCTACCTTCGAAAAATATTGAATTCATGTCAGATGATTGTGCGTTCTACGACCAAGCCTTCGATACGATTGCGCGTTCAAGTCGTAACCTCATTGATATGTTACAGGTTCCAGATTCTGTCGGAGGTCATGAAATTAGTACGCTGTCGATAAAAAAGAATGGTGAAGTTCCTAACGAAGTTGTGTATGCTAAAATAAAGCGTCAACACGATTTGGACAGCAATTCGAGCACCTATTCCTATGCTTTTCATTTTGAAGTAGGTAAAATTAAAGCGATACAATATTTAGGTAATTTTTAAGATGTTATTTAAAAGAAAGAAAAAAGAAACAATCGAAAATGCGGAGGAAATCACTGCGGTAAAATTAAAACCGCTTAATTATCCGCCAAAAATACTAGTGGGCTGGGCCGAAGCGATTGGAGGCAATACGGACCTGCGGGATTGGTTTTTAGAAAGCGAAGAATTCAAAGAACTCGGCATGTCGATCTATGCACTGTTATTAAAAGAAGATGCGCGAGTTTGGCTCATGAAAAACGGCTATGCACATTTAATGGCCATGATAAATGGTGCAGAAGGCAATGAGGACGCCATCCATTGGTTGAATAAATCAAATTTTCAAGTCCTAAAACACGTCGCGTTAGCCGGCGATCGCAATCAGGAATCACTCACCTGGTTGATTCGGAATAAACACCTTGAATTCGCAATGATTGCCGAACGCATAAGGGTCCTTAAAGACCAAATAGAGGACACGCATAATGATGTTCATTCTTTTGGAAAAGATTAGAAACGTTTTAAGTTATAGTCGTAAAACAGCGTATCAACACCCATGAATATTCTCAGATTAGGATCATTAAATTCAAAATTATACACCGTATCCAAAATGTAAAATGGATCATAAATTGGAACTCCAATTGGCTTCGTATTGGTAAATTGAATTTTCCCTGGTTCGGGTAAGCTATATTTGCCACCACTACTAGCTGGCGTTAATGTGATGGTGTCACCTTGTAAATGAAAGGTCGAATCCTCTGTATTTATCACCAAAAAAACAACCCCCGTTCCCGTTGTGTCTACTCCTTTATTCACGCGATTGAAAACACCGCGATAAATTCCCGTAAACCCTTTTGGATTCAAATCCTTTTCGCACGATAAGACGGAACAAAAAAGAAGGACTAAAGATGAATAAACAACAAATTTCATAACGTAAAATTAATCCATTTCTATTAATTAATTCAAATTCCTACGGTCGTTATTAAAGAAAAAATAGAGTAAAATAACAATTCAAAAGGATTCCCATAAAACGGCGAAAGAGCGAAAATTATTATTATCTTGTCTCATCAAAAAAACAAGAAGACACTATGAGCAAACATGTTGGATCCGATATTGAAATAGCACAAGCTGCCGTTTTACAACACATTTCTAAAATCGCTGCAAAGCTAGGTATTCAGGAAGATGACTTAGAGATGTACGGTAAATACAAAGCGAAACTTCCTTTATCGCTAATTAATCCGTCTAAAATTGAGCAAAGTAATTTAATACTAGTTACAGCCCTTACCCCTACTCCTGCTGGAGAAGGAAAGACAACAACCTCAATAGGTTTAACAGAAGGTTTAAATAAAATTGGCAAAAAAACCACGGTTGTACTGAGGGAACCTTCTTTAGGGCCCGTATTCGGAATCAAAGGCGGTGCCGCAGGTGGTGGCTATTCACAGGTGGTGCCCATGGAAGACATCAACCTCCATTTTACAGGTGATTTTTCAGCCATTGAAAAAGCGAACAATTTACTTTCCGCTTTGATAGACAACAATATTCAAAGTAAAACCCATAATTTAGGTATCGATCCAAGAACCATTGGATGGAAGCGAGTGATGGACATGAATGACCGTTCACTAAGAGATATCGTAATCGGCTTAGGTGGAACAGGCAATGGAATTCCGAGAGAGGATGGTTTCAATATTACTCCAGCGTCCGAAGTGATGGCTATTTTGTGTATGGCTGAGAATTTCGGAGACTTAAAAAATAGATTAGGTAATATATACGTGGGCACAACATTCGATCGTAAACCAATCTATGCGCGCGATTTAAAGGCTGAAAATGCCATGGCAATTCTGTTGAAAGATGCGATTCAACCCAATTTAGTTCAAACCTTAGAGGGCAATCCCGCCATCATACACGGTGGTCCTTTTGCAAATATAGCCCAGGGAACAAATACGATTCTTGCCACAAAAATGGGCTTATCTCTATCCGACTATGTGGTAACAGAAGCAGGATTTGGTGCTGATTTAGGCGCTGAGAAATTTTTAGATATAAAATGTGTTTCTGGAGGATTGAAACCGAAAGCGACGGTTCTTGTTGCTACTATTCGTGCGTTAAGACATCACGGCGGTGCACCAAAAGAAGAGTACAATACACCGAGTGTGGCACGTGTAAGCGACGGATTGGCAAATCTTGAAAAGCACATTGAAAACATGCAAAAATTTGGACTGAATCCAGTGGTTGCGATCAATGCATTCCCAAGTGACACACCAGAAGAGATTCAACTCATTCAAGAACGTTGTGCGGCAAAAGGCGCAAAAGCGGTTGTAGCAAGAGGTTGGGCAGACGGCGGTGAGGGTATGAAAGACTTGGCACATGCTGTTGTAGAAGTGATCGAAAGCGGCAGTAATCAATTCAAGCAATTGTACGATTGGAAATTACCTGTTAAAGAAAAAATTGCAACAATTGCACGTGAAATTTATGGCGCTGATGGTGTTGAATACTCCAAAAAAGCGCTAATGGATCTTAAAAAAATTGAGGATCTTGGTTTAGCGGGCTTGCCCATATGTATGGCAAAAACGCAAAAATCATTTTCAGACAATGATAATTTATTGGGCAGGCCGACTGGTTTTACAGTAAACGTACGTGAATTCGAATTCGCTGCAGGAGCTGGATTCATTATACCTATACTAGGCGTAATGATGCGTATGCCTGGTTTACCAGCCGTTCCTGCCTCTGAAGGAATGACAATTGATAATGACGGTAAAATTTCAGGATTATCCTAAAATGGAAGGTGTCAATTCGTACGAAGGTTATAAATTTGAAGGAGGGTCGGTTACGAAAGTTTCCGACCCTTTGACAATTGAACGTGCCCTTGAGATAGCGATTAATGGCAAACCCTTTACGGTTGTGATGCAAACACCTGGAGACGAAGAAGATCTTGCTCGTGGACTTTTATTTGCCGAAGATGTTATCAAGGCATCAACTTCCGTGAATTTCGAGAAGCAGGTTGACCGTGACGGACAAATCGAATCCATAAATATTAGTTTAGATCCTGCGCAATTAGGGGATGGTTATATGAGCGCTCGAAGTCTACTTTCGGTTTCGTCCTGCGGCATTTGTGGGAAACAATCCCTTGAGGACTTAAATATTGCACAAGGTGATCCTGTTGAAATGCAAGTGAATGATCAATTTCCCTTAAGTAAACTGATTGAAATGCAAGCCATCATGGTTGAGAACCAATTTGCTTTTTCAGCAACAGGCGGGTGTCATGGAGTTGCTGCTTTTGACAAGCAGGGAAAGCTGCTGTCTTTAAAAGAAGATATCGGAAGACATAATGCCATGGATAAAGTCGTCGGTGAACTTATTCGAACTCAACAATTAAAAAACGCGAAAATTATCCACTTCAGTGGACGACTTTCATACGAGCTTGTTTCGAAAGCGTTTCGTGCAAAAATCCCTGTGATTATGGCCGTTTCAGCTCCCTCATCCTTAGCCATAGACTTTGCGAAAGAATACGGTATTACCTTACTTGCTTTTGGCAGAAATAATAAGGCAACCTGTTATGCAAATTGCAGCCGTATAGTCGGCTAATGTCACTTATCGATTATTTTATGTAATCAATCAGATTTCTGTATCAATTTCTCAAAATTCTCCTACATTCGCACCGAAATTGTGCTTTTTGCTCAAGAAAAAATCTAACAAATTGATTATGAAACAACTAATTTTGACAATCCTTGTTCTTGGTTTAACACTCTCAGTAAGTGGACAAGAAGGCAATGAGAATAAAAAGAATAAGCCGAAAACCGAGAAGAATAAAACAACCGAAATTTCAGACACCTTAAAAAACAAAGAGGAAGAAAAAACGGAAAAGAAAAAAGAGAAGAACAAGGAAAAGGACGAAAATAGAGAAGGCGAACACGAGCAAGGTGATGGAAATGCAGAACACGGCAATAATAAAGGAAATGGAGCTGGAAATGGAAACGGCAAAGGAACAGGGAATGGGAATGGAACCGGAACGGGTGAAGAAGGAGTTGAAAAGAAAGAAAATTTTGGTCAAGAGCGTTCGGCACAAGCAAAAACAGAAGCTGCTCAAAAAAAGGTAGAAGCAGAAGCCAAGATCAAAGAATTGGAAGATGAAATTTCTGAAAACGAAACGAAACTAAAAAATGCACGCGAAAAAGTGGAAGCACAAGTCGCGAATAAGGAAATCACCCAAGAGGAGGCGGATGAAAAGCTGAATCGAATTATGGAAGGTGAAAAAAAAGTAAGTGAGATGAAAAATAAACTCGCTGAAGAAAAAGAAAAAGTGAAACAATTAAATGAATTAATAGAACAAAATTAAACCTATGAAAAGAATTGTATTTGGTGCAATCATTGCACTTGCCGTTGCATCTTGCGGCGGAACGGAAGAAGTAACAGAAGAAGTTGTAACTGTTGATACGGCTGCAGTAGTAGCGTTAGAAAATGCGACACAAGCGGTAGATCTAGGATTAGAAACACTCGAGAGCGAAGTGAATGACATGAACAATGATATCGATTCTTTATTAAACGGAATCTAATTTAAAAAAGAAAATTGAATATGAAAAAAGTAGTTTTAATAGTAGCTGTGATCCTAGCTACAAACGTAATGTTTGCTCAAACAGGCGGACTTCGGTCGGTTGAACAAGCTCAATCAGCCGGAAACGCGCAAGTAGAACAAACAAAAACAGATGTGAATAAAACAGTGAAAACTGTTGAAAGCACCGTTCAATCTTCAGCCGTAGAAGGTCAAAAAAAGCTGGATGAAACGAAAGCGAATCTAGAATCAAAAGTGAATACGGATGTCGAAGGTCAAGCGTCAGAAATACAAGGAACTGCTGAATCTATGGCAACAGAGACGAGCGAAACAGTTGTTACCGAAGTGGGAGAAATGACACAAGATCGCGCGGATAATGCCAAGGCGAATGCTGAAGCAAAAAGTGCAGAAGCAGCGGAGCGCGCGGGAGAAGCTGAAAAGACAATCACGGCAAACGAAGATAAAATTGCGGCTGCAAAAGCACGCGTTCAAACCGCATTAGACAATAAAGACATTACGCAAAAAGAAGCGGATGCACGATTTGAAAAAATTCGTCTTGCAGAAGAGCGTGTAGCCCAATCAAAAATTGAGTTAGAAGCTGAAAAAGCTAAAATTGATGCACTTAATGCATTAATTGCTAACTAATCGAAATTAAGACATTTAATCTGAATAAAAGAGGTGCATTCATGTACCTCTTTTTTTTGTACCATTTTTTTCTCTAATTTCAGGACTTTTCAACCAAATAAATCGACTCCAATTCTCCTAAAATATGTAACTTCATCTCGTAAAAACACACTATTATGGCGATACGCGTAGCAATCAATGGTTTTGGTCGAATCGGGAGATATTTCACCCGCATGGCAATCCTCAATCCTGAAATTGAAATCGTTGCCATCAATGATTTAGCCGATACGTTAACCTTAGCCCACCTCTTTAAATACGACTCCGTTCACCGAAGATTTCAGGGCACTGTTCGCACAGAAGGTGATCAATTAATTTTAAATGAAAACAGCATTCAACTTTTCCGGGAACGAGATCCTCAAAATCTTCCATGGAAGGCTCTGAATATTGATATAGTTATAGAATCTACGGGTATTTTCCGAACGCGCGACTTGGCTTCATTGCATCTTAAAGCAGGTGCAAAAAAAGTTATTCTCAGCGCTCCCCCGCTCTCTGAGGATATTAAATCTGTCGTTTTAGGCGTGAATGAAGGAATTATGGACGGAACCGAAACAATTATTTCAAATGCATCCTGTACAACAAATTCGGCGGCACCGCTTGTTTATGTGATGAAAAAATTAGGACAAATCGAAAGTTGCTATATCACAACTGTTCACTCCTACACATCTGATCAACGTTTGCATGATGCGCCGCATAAAGATTTGAGACGCGCGCGAGCAGCTGCAGAATCGATTGTTCCGACCTCCACAGGAGCTGCGAAGGCGATTACTAAAATATTTCCTGAATTGGAAGGTCATATGGGCGGCTGCGGCATCCGCGTTCCTGTTCCTGATGGCTCTTTGACAGATATGACATTCATAATGGATCACGAAATTTCTGTGAGTGAAATTAATCTTGCTTTTAAGGAAGCATCCGAAAAAGAACTGAAAGGTTATTTAGCCTATACCGAAGATCCAATTGTTTCGGTCGATATTTTAGGGTGTCCATTTTCTGCAACTTTTGACTCCTTACTAACGAGTGTTGTCGGTCGCATGATTAAAGTTGTTTCATGGTACGACAATGAAGCCGGCTATTCTAATCGCCTTGTTGAATTGGTGCTTAAAGTCGATTCGCTCAATCGGTCGTAAACTCAAATTCATTGTACTAATTTGCCTCAAGTCCATCTCATAGGATTCGTTTTTTCTCGAGTTGAATGAAAAGTTCTCTACCCAATCGTGGTTTGATTGAATTGTGTGCTCTTTCCATGCGTATGATGGTAAAAAAGGGCTCGAAATAACCTCTATATTCAGCTTCAGAACCTCCAAATGGCGGTCCACTTTCCAAAGGAAAATCAAATAATAAGCCAACAAGCTTAGCAGACGGTTTCAAAATTTCACTCATTTTTCTTGCATAAGCTACCCTTCGACTTGGATGAATAGCACAAAAAAAAGTTTGCTCTAAAACGAGATCAAAAGCTGACGACACATCAAAAAAATCACCGTGAATGATCTGTCCAACAGGAAAAGAAGGATACCGTTTTCGAAATGAATCAATCGCCAATTGCGAAATTTCCACAATCCAGGTATTTTTAAATCCCTTCTCCCATAAATATTCTGCTTCATGGGCATTCCCACAACCTGGAACTAAGATGCGCAATGCTTTATTTTCAAGTTGATCAATATAGGCTTTTAAAGGAGCAGAAACACCTCCTACATCCCATCCAGTCTCAGCATTTTCCCAGCGACTATCCCAAAATGATTTGTCCATATTTCAATCAAAAAATTTTATTAAAGATGAATTTCAATGGTTTCACTTGCCCTAATTTTGAACCGATTAAATGAGCGGATATAATACGTAAACTTATAGATTCCACTAGGATTCTCAACGGATAGCCCCAGATTAAACGTGAAATTCATAGTTGCCAATTCGAGGGTATCCGAACACCATCTTGCTTGATCTAAACCACATGTTAAGACACCACGATCTTCTATACGCTCAATCGTATCCCACTCATTGGATGCATTACGTTTTAACCAACCTGTTAATAAAGTGGCTGAACAATCGCCCGTAGTTAAATAAGTCCCGTTTCCAACGACACGAATAGACTCACCCCATTTTACATTGTTGCTGATTAGTTTTATCGGTTTAGAGCAGTGACAGCTCTTCGATTGGGTGCTGATGACCGTTGTTTTAAAGGCGTATACCCCTATTATTATACTGCTCAAAAGTCCTAACCGAATGATAAATGATAGCCTATTCATAGCAGAGATTCGATTAAAACTTACCGAAAAAACTAGTGATATCAAAATAAAAATTGTACTCCTCCCCTTCATTATCCTGATAATTCAGTATATCATAATAACGTTCACCATTGGATAAAAGCGATTGTTGTTGAAACTCCAATCCAGGATAATTATCACGAACCCATTGATATTCTTGCGCAATATTATCGACGACGATAGCGGATTCGAAAGATCTTCCTGCATCCCCTAATTTGAGCGCTACTTGATCACGCATCCAAGCAGCATAGTTCCCTTGTTTTGAGATGGGTTGAACTGTTTCACTCAAGATTTCAATCACTGCTTTTTTGATTGTTGGATAAGGCGTATTTTCATCCATAAGAAGATCATAGGCATACAAGGTATCCTTCTCAATCTTTACAAAATAAAAGACCTCCTTGCCTTCCAAATTTAATTTTGAAGAATCCAAAACTGACATTATTTTAAAGGACGAAGCAGCTTCTTCACCTTCCAAAAAGAATTTATATTTCCACACCAAGATTTCACGGTCGTTATTTTCGTAAGAAGCATAGGCTAATATATTTTCACCTTGCCAATCAAACTGATCAAAGCAATACATATATTGCATGTGACTTGGTAGTTTATGCGCTTCGAATGTTTTCAGTAAAATTGCTTTTGCCGGTTCAGCTTTATCGTAATTGCCCACTGCATAATGCGCCTGAATTAATTTAGCATAAGCATGATAATCATTCGGAAAAATAAAAGTATGCTCTTCAAATAAACTTACAGCCTCTTCAAAATGGGTTGATTGCTGATAAACAAGACCAAGGTTAAAACTCAATCCCTGATAGGCGTCAGAACGTTTATCATTGAGCGCCATTGCTTTTTTGTAATAAAGAATTGCTTCGTCATATTGCTTTAAATCAAAACATACACCTGCAATAGCCGCATAGATCGCTCTTGATTCGCTCGTCATCCCCATAGCCTTTTCAAATGCTATTTTGGCGTCTTCCAATCTATTTAATTGAAACAATGCATATCCTTTGCCAATATAAAAATCGGCTTCACCCGGACTCTTATCAATCGCCATTGTATAATTTTCGACTGATTCTTCATACTTTTCTAAATAATACAAAGTAGATGCCTTATAATAATACATAAAGCCATCCGCAGGGCCTTTATCGATTGCTTTTGAAAAATAAGACAAGGCTTCGCTGTCATTATTCGTCATAAAATAGGCCAATCCTTTATAAAAAAGCGAACCTGAAGACATATCATCTTCTTTCTTTTTTTTGAACGTTTTTATTTCAGCATAGGCTTCATTTTGATACATCAATCGTAATTTGGGAGTATACTTGCCTTCTTGTCCAAAAAGGAATGAATTTCCAATTAAACAGAGGAGGACGAAGGTTGATTGAAGTCTAATATTCATAGTGCAGTCTTTTTCTGAAGGTTAAAGATAAGGAACTTCAATTGAATCAAGCTCAATTCAACAGTTTATAGGCTTCTCTTTGTCGCTTCACCTTTTTCTCCAAGACTTAAACTTGTTTGAAATTTACTTTATCGCTTTTATTGAATGACTACAAAATACTTAATTAAAGTGACTATACCAATGATTAGAATAAGTGCGAGGGAAATACGTTTAAATTTTTCTTGTGGGATATAATGAAGGATTTTTTTGCCCAAATAAGATCCAGTAAAGCCGATAACCAATAAAAAAGGGATGTAGATAAAAAGCTTCCTATCCATATACCCATTTTGGTAATAAACCACTGTTCGTGTAGCATCAATCATCAGGTCAATGCAAGCAGATGTGGCAATGAACACACTCTTTTCAAGATTAAAAGCAGCCATTGTTAAGCCACGAATAGCCCCTCCTGTTCCTAAAAGACCTGCGGAAAACCCAGATAAACCTCCTCCAATAATTGAATTCCTGTGATTTGCTTTAAAGTGCGTTTTATTCCAAATTAAAAAGAAGAGACTTAATCCAATTAAGAAAACAGCCAATATCAGTTCGAGGAGGCGTATATTGATTTCATTCGATAATAATCCACCAATCGTTACAAAAATAACAGATGGCACACCGATATAGAGGATAAGTTGTTTGTCAAGTCCTTTCCGAAAGAGAACTATTTTACTTAAATTGCTCGACAAATGAAAAAGAGCCGTTAGACCGAGCACGGAATGAAAATCAAAATAGAAATTTCCAATTGGAACAAAAAAAACGGAAGATCCAAAGCCACCAACAGTGCCAACAATCTCCGCAAGAAGTGCCAAAAGCAAAAAGGATAGACTCAAATTCATTGGCTAAAGGTACGTAACAACCGTTCTCAAAATAAGAGTAAAATCAGTTTTCGAAGTGATAAAAAGTCTAATCATAAAGTCAACTGACACACCTTATCCGCTATCAAATATAGGGATACCCTTAAAACACGTTGGACTAAAATAAGAATCCTTAATCTAATTGGACATTACTGAAAAGGTCATTAAATGAAACAGAATTTACTGCTAATTTTTTACTTTGCTAGGTGAGATCAGCAGCTATGCACAATCTGAAACTTTCCACACAACGATAACAATAACTTCTCCTCTCAGCAAGGGAAATGAAGATGGTGAACAAGCTGCTTTTCCTAATGGACTCGTAAAAAAGGTCGAAAATTGTCGAATTAATTCGGCACAGAAACACCAATCATTACACCGAAATCTCCGTCCAACTCGTTCCAATTCGCTTGTGGAAGATAAGTACGTGAAACATAACCATCCAGATAGAGTGCATTCTTGCATCCCCTCTTGTAAAAATAATGCGCAAAATTGTAAAAATTGATTTCTATTTTTGAGATCACAAACAAGACATTACCATTGGGTAAAATTCCAACTCCATTTCGTATGTTTAGATGTTTCGAATCCATTTTAAATAATGGATGAAATTCACCATTTATGATTAACATTGGACCGGATTGAGTTGCATAATCAACCGAATCATGCTGATGATAGTCAGCTGTTGCAACCACAGATGCAACACCGTTTTTACTGATTGAAAATACACCATTTGGAACCAAGTAGAAATTGCCATTTCTATTCGTAAAAGTATCTATGGGAGAAAGTAATTCACCTTTTTCAACGTACAAGCCTTGAGGAGCGTATAAAGGATTGAACATGCCTCCATTTGCTGCAAAAATTAGCGTACGATTTTGTCTGTTTAGGTCTTCTCTTAAATTTGAAAAATTGCCATAATTCTCACGCTTATTATTTTGCCAATAAAAAGCCATCTCAGCATCATTCGGGTTAATTTCAAAGGCAAGCAGGGTATCATTTTCAAAAATGGATCCAACAGCACTTCCGTTCTGCTCCGTTTTCGTTTGTTCATTTGAACAAGCTGAAATTAAACAGCATAGACATCCAAAAAAGAAGAATTGGCTCACCTTATTCCCCTGTCTCATTTAATTCGATAGTATAACCGGCTTTTTTAACTGCGTTGAGGACCGCCTCAACATCCGTATCATCCAGTTCTACCGATAAAATTTTAGCTGGATTCTCGGTATCCACTTTCCACATTTCAATATTATCCAAGGCGTTCAAAAAAGGTGTCACTGATTTGATGCAGTTCCCACAATTGATATTTGTTTTAAATGTATATTCACTCATGTTCTTATTTTTATGTTATATTTTTCTGCTTGAGTCTTAAGCTATTCAAAAGTACGGAAATGGAACTAAAAGACATTGCTGCTCCAGCAATCATTGGATTCAACAAAAAATGAAAAGCGGGATACAAGGCACCTGCTGCAATGGGTATGGCAATGATATTGTAAATAAAGGCCCAAAATAAATTTTGTCGAATCGTTTTCATGGTTAGTTGAGACAATTCTATGGCTTTCCTAATCTGAATTAAGTCGGCGTGCATCAATGTAATCCCAGCACTTTCCATGGCAATATCTGTTCCTGTTCCCATGGCTATACCCACATTTGCTTGTGCTAAGGCATTCGAATCATTGATACCATCACCAACCATAGCGACGACCTTTCCTTCTGCTTGTAAAGCTTCAATGAAAGCTCCTTTATCCGCCGGTAAAAAATTCGCATGAAAGGTTTCAATTCCGACCTCCTTTGCTACTGCTGCTGCCGTGGCAGGATGATCTCCCGTTAACATAATCACTTCAAGTCCCAATGCTTTAAGGTCCTGAATCGCTTGTTTTGAACTCGATTTGACCTGGTCTGACACAGCCATTAAACCAATCAATTCTTTTCCCCTTGACACATAGATGACTGTCTTTGCCTCTTCTTTCCAAGAATTTGCCTTATCAGCAAAATCAGCTGGTACATTAATTTTTTCTTGTTCAATGAGCGACTCATTCCCAATGAAGTACAACTGTCCATCTTTCTGCGCTTTTACACCATGTCCCGTAATACTCTCAAAACGATCCAACGCAAGCTCAATTGAACTGACCTCCTCCGCTATTGCAGTCACGATAGCCGCTGCAATAGGATGTTCCGATTGTTTTTCACAGGCAAGTACGATCATTTTTCGCTCCAATAAATCTTCGGTCTGCAACCAATATTGATCCGTAACGGAAGGAGTTCCCTTTGTTATGGTTCCCGTCTTATCCAATATAAGCGTATCTAATTTATAAGCGGTTTCAAGCACTTGCGCATCCTTAATTAAGATACCTTGTTCGGCCCCCTTCCCTATGCCAACCATCAAAGCAGTGGGAGTAGCCAAACCTAAGGCACATGGACAGGCAATTATCAATACAGTGATTAAACTTAAAAACGCGTGTGTAAAGACAGGTGGCGGACCGAAGAAATACCAAATTGCAAAGGTTATAAGCGCTATTATTATAACGATCGGAACAAAGATTCCGGCAACCTTATCGGCTAGTTTTTGAATTGAAGGTTTTGTAGATTGTGCTTTTTCAACCAATTGAATGATTTGAGAAATAACCGTTTCGTTTCCTATTTTGGTTGCGTAAATTCGAAGTGAACCTTTTTGATTGATTGTGCCCGCGAAAACGTTATCACCTTTTGATTTGGCTGATGGGATTGGTTCGCCGGTAAGCATACTTTCGTCAATATAGGATTCTCCTTTTTTTACCTTTCCATCTACCGGAACGCGATCACCCGGTTTAAGGACAATCATTTCACCAAGTAAGATCTCACGTTGTGGAATTTCTATTTCTTCACCGTTTCGAATCACTGTGACGCGACTGGGTGTTAGATTCATTAATTTTTTAATGGCGGAGGATGTTTTGCCTTTTGCCTTTTCTTCAAAAAACCTTCCCAATAAAATTAAGGTGATAATCATTACGGCTGATTCGTAATAGACATGGGGCATCAATCCCAAGGATTTAAAGTAAGTCGGTAAAAAGGTATTAAAAACACTAAACAAAAAAGCGACACCAGTGCTCAGTGCGACAAGCGTATCCATGTTGGAAGCGAAGTGTTTCAATTTTTTCCAAGCGATTTGATAGAACTCTGCACCACTCCAGAAAACTACAGGCAATGATAAACCAAACATGATGTAATTCTCACCGGGAATCTTTCCCATGAAAAACATTGCCATGATAAAAATCGGAAGCGAAAAGACCGTTGCGACAATCAACTTCCATTTTAATTGGTGTAAGCGTTTTTCCTCCTTTTCTTCAAACTCCTTTCGTGATTCCTCTTTGGATCCAATCAATAAATCATAACCAATTTCTTTTACTTTTGCTCGAATCTCTTGAAGGGAAATAAGACTTTCTTCAAACTCAAGATGAACGGATTGGTTGGGATAATTCACCTGAACGAGCTGAACGCCTGTTTGAGGTTTAAGATACGTTTCAACACTTATTGCACAGGAGGCGCAAGTCATTCCAATCACCTTTAAATCTTCCGATTTAAGATTATCTCCTGTCCGTTCTTCTCCGTTTTCTTGTATCACAAGAACAAAGATACAAAGACTCCTAAAATTAAACTGTTATAGTTTTCTTAAAAATTACGAATGGCTCTCACATGAAACCCATTTGTTTTGGAGCCTTTGGTATGGGTGCCATCATCAAAGAGTTGGTAATAAGCCGAATTAAATTCTTCGCCTTCTGAGGAAGACCAATAATAAAAAGGTGAAAAATCTCCATAACCGTATTGATATAGTTTGATTCGCATTTCTCTTAACTCATTTATACTAGGTAAATACCAATCTGAATAGCCATTGGCATTGCTGTTTGAGCAAATCCAGGCGGCTGAATAAATATCGAGGCATTGATTGGTGATTGAGTCAGTATTTGATTTACCAAAACCAATTACTTTTTCATCTGCACCATCAATTGTTTCTCCACCACAACCCCATGTTGCAGATTCAGATAAATCTTCCGTGCCTGCAACCATTCCTGTGCCATTTGACTTCAGATAAAAAATCAATCCGCCTTGGTATGTTTTACCGTAAAAGCTGTCCAACGGAAAATCTTCCAATAAGACCAATAAATCAACATCATCATTCAACTGCGTTTGCAGTGGGAATTTTTCGGACCCTTTAGTACATGCCATCATGCTGACGGACAAAATGAGTAAAAAGTATAGTTTTTTCATACGTTTTGTTTGTGTTATCCCTCAAAAACCAGACCATAATTGAATTGATGTCCAACTTAGCGCCAATTCTTCCCCTGATAGCGCGCACGTCTCTCTTCGGCCTAATATAATCATCCATTGGCTTCGACCAATGCCTTAATCTGAATCAGTATTGGATTCCAGCCCTCACCATTATTATACGATTCTTGATAACGCCGTTCGCCTTCCGCAACCGTCAAATAATCGCCTTGTTCGACGGTCAATTCAGTTACTCCGTTTGCTTCCTCAAGTAAATAGGTAACATTCAAATAATTCACTTTAATGTCCTCAATCGCTGAGTTTGGGTCGAATGTGGAATAAACCAATTTTTCGTTCGGCTCTATTTCGACAATATATCCTTTTACAAAGTCCATAGGTTTACCTTCAACTGTTCCACGCCAAATCAGCTCATCACCTACTTTCCATGTCGAAATAGTTTCACAGCCAAACATATATATTTTTGTTTTTTCAGGGTTCACCAAAGCATCCCAAACAGCTGCGGCTTTTGCTTTAATGTGTATCGTATTCTTTATGGTCAATGTTTTCATTTGTGTCCTTTTTCCAATAATAATCGCGCTCAACTTTTGCTATGCGAACCTGGTAAGAATCGTACCATTGCTCTCTTCCTCTTGTTTGCGCTTTTTGATGTTCTTTTTCATTCCTCCACGACAGTATAGCCTTAATATCCGACCAATATGAAACCGTGATACCAACCTCTTCACAGGCCGATTCAACACCCAAAAAACCTTCCATTTCTGTTACAGCCTTCATCATGAGACGAGACATTTCGTCATAACCTTCTACTGTTTTACTTCGCAATGAAGTAAATATAACGGCGTAATAGGGGGGCTTTGGTGTACGTGCAATCATACAATCACAATTCTTATTGAGTATAGCAGTGATTGATACGAATTTACGTGAAAATCACTTGCGAATTACATCTTCCTTATTTTAAAAAGAGATTAATTCTGTTCATAATCGAGTTTGATAAATCAAGTCCATTTCTAAAACTGATGCGGCTGTAGTCAATAAATGAACACTCGTTTATGGATAGAATCTACTCCGTGATTGGAGCGAGAAGCGCATTTAAACGAGTCGCTTTTTTACCTTTTAAAGGCTTAAAAATATAAATTCCTCTCAATTTTGTCCCTTCATACAAAAAACGGATCCCCACGGTTGTATACGTATAAACGACATAATTATCTGGATCAATTGCTTTCACGTATTCTTTCCCTAGCACGGTCTCCATTTGCTCCACTCCTTGAAAAAATTGCAAACTATCCTTTACTGTGATTTTTGTGCTAATTTCCGTGCTTGTGACATAACTCGATAAATTTAAATAGACCAATTTTCCTTTTTTAAAGTAGGCCTTCCATATTCCGAATTGATTGTTGTTGGTGTATACATACACAGCATCAAAACCAATTAAAAAAGGAAGGGTTTGGGTAAATTCATATCCGTTATCTGTGTAATTTTTCTCCTCTTCCGCATAGGTTAAAACAGAGTTACTCTCTCCTACAACAGCGGTAAAAGCGTCATATTTCATCCCAATTTTCAAATCATGAAACCCTATTCCTGGTGTGATGTTAACTTGTGAATGAACTAATCCTGCAAAAAGAAGTAAGGAAAGCGCGAGTAAAGTATTTGTCAGTTTTATCATTCGAATTCATTTTTATTTTAGCCAATGAAGTTAAGAATTTCATTTCGAATTCCATTCTTTCCACCTCTTTTTCGTCAAACGCTCATTTTTGCGCAGGTATTTTCTGTTGAGTCGTTCTCTTTTTGCGTCGCTCATGTGCATGTATTTTAACATTCGTTTGTGCCGTTCAAATGATTTTGTATAATCTGCGTGTGTCATTACTATTTCTTCGAAAGGAAGTTGTAGCAGTGCAATTTTCAACGAATCAATTTGCGAAGTATCTTGGAATTCAATCCTTCTGGAATAGCGAATGCCTTCCTCTTCATTCTTATAGTACGTTAATACTTCTTCGATCACGCCATCTCCGCGGACCATCTGACCGCCTTTATGCAGGTATAATTGCGAAGACCTATCATGTTCTGCTACGAAATCTCCATTAAAGAGGTACATTTTTAGTTGCGAGTCATATCGAAAACGCGAATAACTCTTCAAAATCCATTCAAGCTTTGTCCATTTCTCAAGTCTATAGATGCGTTTTTCATTCCGATTCCACGCATCCTCAAACACCTTTTCTTTCCTTAATATTCCCTCTCCATCAATTTTTTTAATGGTTTCATCAATTTCTACAACCCAACTTGGGCGCAAAGAAAGTGCTAGGATAAAAAGGACAATTATTTTCATTTTGTAATTTTAGATGCAAACCCACCAAGACAATTCGATAGTTCCATTCGACTGCAATTCAAGTTTGAGGTCTGTTCGACCATTAATTTCGCTAAAAAAATAGACATTTCCGTCGATTTTTGTGACCTGTGAAAAAACGTAGTAAGGTTTCTCATCCTCATATTCCACATTATAATTCAGCGACCGAAGAAAGTGATACACCACATTAAAATTGGCTTTATTAAACGTGTACACTTCTTGATAGCAACCGTATTCGTCCCATTTTTTAAGATAATTTCCACGCGTGTATCGGATAGAGATTCCCATCTCATCTGATTGCTTTTGCGCCGTTTCTTTAGGGGGAATGATCTCTCCTAATACTGAAAACGAGCGGTGTTTATCGTTGTAAAAACCCTCGATTAGTTGCACTGCATTCACTTTATACGGAACACAATTCGCGTCAAAAACATAACCTCTCTGACCTTTATAAAGGACCCGAACCCAGGATCCTGCCAATTTTAGCGTATCCAATGGTGCTGCGCAAGAATCCAGCACATTCACGCGCTTTTTAACTTGCAAACCTTAACAAAAGGGGACTTGGTCGAGTAATTCACTTGACAAAGAAGGTTGTTTATAAAGTCCTGTTCCTTCCATACTAATCACATAAAGTGAATCACTTTTAGATGCGCCAAAAGAGTGAAGGGTGATTAAAATTGAAACGATTAGAAAAAGTCGCATAGCTACATTTTTTGAATGAATTTAAACTTATTCAACCGAATCAATTCAAGAAAATTTCGAAATCTTAAAATATTGCTACACGTCAAACGTCAACATAAGTAGAGATCACAAACAGAATACAAATAAAAACAACTATGAATATTTCAATTTTTAGAGCCGTATTGATCGGTGTATTAATCGGCTTACTTACGATCGTTGCATTTCGCTTCGTCCTCATATTCCTCATACTCGGCGCTATTTTCAGATTGGCAGGAAAAGGTAGAGGAAGACATGAACATTGGCGCCAACGCAAATTAGCCTATGTTGAAAATGTGCGAAACATGAATGATGAAGATTTTCAACAGTTCAAGAATAATTTTGGTCAAGGACATGGATGTCATCACAGATCGCATTCATAAATAAAAGAGATGATGAAGAAATCAAGAATTGCAATCATTGTTATTTCAGCAACCTTGACAATTGGCACACTTGCCGTTGCGACAGGAATGAAACATTGCCATAGAAATCATACTCAAATGTGTGGTATATCGAGCGAAGGTGAGATCCATCCTGATAAATGTCATCATGGAGATACTACTGCTAGGTTAATCGAAAATCACGAACCTTAATTGAGGCTAGATTCGTTAGAAAAAACGCATTCGAAAGGATGCGTTTTTTTAATTCACATACTTTTTGATGAAAGCCATAAAGTCTTTCCAACTTTTTTTATCTGCGGCTTCATTGTATTCAATCGGCATGCTGAATTTTTCACCAACTGCAGTTGATTGAGGGTTTGTAAATGCATGTGTTGCATCCAAATAATCAATGAATTGATAGAAGATTTCATTCTCATCCATTTGTTTTTTGAATGCTGCAGTCTCTTCGGCGGAAACGAATGCATCTGCTGCCCCATTGCAAATAAGAACCTTTGCTTTTAATTTATCCTTATCCACAGGAATACCCGCTAAGCCACCGTGAAAACTCACAACCGCGTCAAGTGGAGCGCCCATTTTCGCAGCATTCAACACCATTGATCCGCCAAAACAATAACCAATTCCCGCCATCTTATCGGTATTTACGCCTTTTAGTTTAACAGCTTCGTTATAGCCAGCCATAAAACGTTCAAACGCCATTTGAGGATCTTTATATAAAGGGGTAGCCATAGCTTGCGCGTCTGTTGGGTTATCCGCTACCTTTCCTGTCCCATACATATCAATGCAAAACCCAATCATGCCTAATTCAGCTAGTTGCTGCGCTCTCATCTTTGGATAATTATTTAACCCCCACCATTCGTGTACAATCAATACCGTTTTTGTTTTTGCATTTAACTTTTTGGGCATTGCAAAATAAGCTGTGAAGGATTGGTCACCTATCTTATAGCTAACAGAATCTAAGGATTGACTGAAACTTATTGTCGATACAAAAAATAGAGCGAAGGTTAATAATTTAAACATAGTGATTTGTTTCTGCAGATAACACCAAATAAGTTCATTTGTTCGGAAAAAAACGACTTCGCCGCTTTCAATTTATGAAAATTACTTATTTTCATTCAAGCCACTTGTTAGAACTATGCTAAAAATCAACTTATTATTTGACCACAACAGCCTAAAATCAATTAAATTATGCGCTTGATGGTCTGACTAAGCCTTTAAATTTGGAAAAGAATGCCCATCAAACCCTCATTAGTCGATTAAATACGACTCATGAGCTAAAAACCCCCTTTTACTATTGGAGAGCTAACTTACTTTGTTAAATTTGTTCAACTTTGCACCTTATGGATATTATCGACCGATATCGAACACTCGCCTCGCTAGACTTTTGTCTGGCTTATCTTGACAATTTCGACGATTCAGCTACTGATGCGCTGATTGCCATGCAAGATGCCCGACTCAAGACAGCAAAGAAGATGCGAAAAAAAGTCTCTTTTTTGATGACTGAATGTTTCCAAAACATTATTCGGCATACAGAAGACTCTGATTTAGATTTTGACAAATTATTTGTTGTTCAAAGTCAGGACAACGTTCACAATATTATAACAATTAACCCTGTCAGCTTGGCAAAACAGGCTTCATTAGAAGAAAGTCTTGCCATGCTAGAAAATTTGAGTGAAGCTGAACTTAAACAAGTCTATTTAGATTCGCTTACAGGGAATAGTTTTAGTTCTAAAGGAGGAGCGGGCTTAGGATTAATCGAAATGTTTAGAAAAACAAAACGAATGCCTCGGTTTGAATTTTATCCACTCTCTTCTGAGCTAGCAGCCTTTAAACTCGAATTGGATATCACTGAGGATGGCATTAGCAATGTAACTTCTAGCTTACCGGTTGAATTTTATCGAAATCTAAGTGAAAACAGGATTCTGATCATGCAAAAAAGCGACTTCGATCAAGATACTTTTATCTCGCTTTTTGAACTGATAGAAAATAATCACAACGACCCTTCCTTAAATGCTGCACGGAGCAAAAAACTGTATTTACTTATTGAATTATTGCAAAACATGAGTACGAATACAGCTGAAGTGGATGGGTCTAGATCGGGTATTTTTCAGATCAGTCTTTCTAAAAACGGTGAACTCATTTTTGAAACAGGCAATTGTATTGAAAATGAAAATGCCCTGGTATTGAAAGAGCGGCTTGAGTCGATCTTAAATCTAAGTCGAATTGATCTCTTAAAAACGTACAACAAAGAACTGTTGAAAGGCCTAGACCGCGAAGATCAGGAAGCAAATGCAGGAATAGGTCTTTTAGAAATACTGAAGTTAACAGATGGACGTTTACAATATGCTATACAGCCAATGACTGATTCAATTAGTTTCATTACTTTTAGAGCAATAATAGAAAAATAAATATGGAAGACCGTTACCAAGTAGAAGCGACACGAGAAACGCCTGCACTTGATTTTGACAGGTCAACGGGTATCTTTACTATCGCTGGCCGCTCTCTACCTGAAAATTCATTCGAATTCTATAATCCTGCTGTTCAATGGCTCAAATCATATATTCAAGGGCCGAATAAAGAAACAAATCTCGTGGTTTATTTGGAATATTTAAACTCTGGATCGCTCAAACAATTATTCCGTATCATGTATTTGCTCGAGGATCTAATCGAATTAGGTTCTAATGCTACAATTACTTGGAAATACGAAAAAGAAGATCAGTTGATGTTAGAAAAAGGGAAAGAGTTTCAACAATTCTTGATCATACCAATTGCGCTGGAAGAAATTTAAACTTCGATTCCAACGATCAATATATCATCCGTTTGAGATTGATTACGCATCCAACTCATCCACGTTTCTCTCACTTTTGATTCTTGTTCCGACATTTTAACTTGAGCCATGGATAAAAGCATTGATTGAAATCTGGCGATATTAAATTTCTCATCCTTTTCTCCACCAAATTGATCCATATAACCATCTGAAAACAAATAGATACGATCACCTTTATCCAAAATCATCTCCTCTTGTTTGTAGCTCATCTTTTTATTTCTTCGCACAAATCCACCAACAGGAAGGAGGTTGGCCTGCATGGCTAATATTTTCTTATCCTTAAGGACATAAATCGAATTATTTGCTCCAGAAAAGGTTAATATTCGACTCTTTTCGTCAAATGTGCAGACAGAAATATCCATTCCATCTTGTGCAGATTCCTCGTCGTCTGTTTGATTCAGTGATTTCACAATTCCTTCATGTAATTCGAGCAAAATGTCCTTTGGCACCGTAATTTGCTTCTCATTCACGATTTGGTTCATCAATGTATTCCCAATGAGTGACATAAATGCCCCTGGCACACCGTGTCCTGTGCAATCGACTGCAGCCATAATTGTTATTGATCCGATTTTTGAGAACCAATAAAAATCACCTGATACCGCATCTAGCGGTTGATAAAAGACAAATGATTCTGGAACAATCAATTTAATCTGATCTTCATTGAGCAAAACAGACTTTTGAATGCGAGTTGCGTATTTGATACTTTCGGCTATTTTATGATTTTTGGCCGCTAATACCCTTAAATTTGCACGTTTCGAACGGTATGCAAAAAAGACAAAAACTCCTAAAATAATGATAAGCGCCACCAATCCGATAAGCGCATAAATGAAAGAGTTTTGTGCGGCAATCGTCTCCGATTGTGTTTTTATAAATAGGCGTGCGTTTGCCAATTGGGTTTCAGCTGATAGCAGTAATCTTTCCCGTGCTTCTATGTTTAGAAAGTCACTTTCGGTGACGGCATTTTGACGATCTTGTTCCAATACCGCACGAGCCAACTCAATTTCACTTGCAAATGCATCTAAATCAGTACTACTAAAATCTTCACTTAAAAAATTTAAATCTTTGTGATTGGATAAAACTTGACGCGTCCGTTCGATACTTTCAAAATAAGCAGAATTATCAACTTGTGGCGTATCACCGACCACTGTCAAAGAAGTTTTTTTAGAGCTTTGTCTCTTGATTTCTTCGACAGGAATCTCGCGCGCATCTAATCGATTGAAAGGATGATTTTTATCGATCGAATTCTGCATTAAATTGATCAATGTATTATCCTCATCCTTCTTAAACAAACGCTTTTTTTGATCAAAATGTGAAGGTTGAAATAGAAACCGTTCATTATTCACGTCAAAACTAAGACGTCCGAAGGGCTCTCCATTATCCTGTGCTTTATCAGATTCGTAATTATTGAGAATCAAATCAAGATTGATTAAAATTAAACCCCACTCGTGGTATTCGGCAGGAATCGAACGAACATCTAGTTCAAACGCACTGGTGCCATAGCCATTTTTAGAATAAGTCACGGTGTACAATTGACCAAGTGGTAAATCGAATTTAAATTCACCACCGTGATCCGAGTCGGTGGTCAGTACAACTTTCCCGTTTGATTCTTTAACAATTAGTTGCGCTTTGGCAAGACTCCCTTCGACCTCTATTTGTTTCTCTTTCTTAAAAATTGATTTTGTATCATCATAGGTATATCCAAGAACAGTTCCATTAACTGAAATTTTGTCCTTAATATGTTGGGTTAACCCAAACAAGGAGAAGAGGCAAGCTATGATTGTAATTCTGATCTGTAACATAATCTTCTGCAGTCTACGGATAAACGTTTATTTTGTTCTGAATTCCCTTATTTAATCGCTATCACTTTGCTTGACGCACAAAAAGAGCTACAGCTTCGATATGACTCGTATGTGGGAATTGATCGACAAAAGTCAGTTTTTTAAGCGTGTAACCAAATTGGGCTAAATCCTTTGCATCTCTTGCTTGCGTTGATGGATTGCAGGAAATATAAACAATTTGTTCGGCCCCTAAATTCATGACTTTTTGCAAGGTTTTTGGAGCTATTCCCGCTCTTGGGGGATCCAACATAATGGTGTGAATTTCACCTTGAAAATTAGGATATTCATTCAAAAATTTCCCCACATCAGCAGCATAAAACTCTAAATTCCCTATTCCATTGCGTTGCGCATTACGTTTTGCATCCTCAATTGCTTCAGGAACGATATCCACTCCAATTACCTTAACACGTTCGATTTGTTGGGCCATAATTTGACCTATTGTTCCGGTTCCGCAAAATAAATCCATCAAAATCTTATCACTCAAATCAAATGACTCTTGCGCATAAGCAATCGCTTTGGCATATAATCGTTCGGCACTCTTTGGATTTGTTTGAAAAAAACTTTCCATACTGATTTCAAAAGTCAGTCCCAATAATTCTTCCAAAACAATGGGTTCACCATAGAGCAGGCCGTTTTCTCCGTTTTCAATTTTGGCACGATCGGCAACATCATCATTTACGGTATGCTGCAATCCAGCCAAGCGATCCCCGAGCAATTCAACCATAAAAGCTGTAAATACGGTTTTGTCAAAATTTTCCAATCCTTGCGAGGAGGTCACCAAATTTAAAAGTAGTTTATTTTGAGCAAAGGATTTACGAACCACCAAATGCCTGTAGAAACCAATCTTTTTCGGTGGATGCCAAGCAGGCAAATTCGTTTGTTCCAAATACATTCTGATTTGGCGCAATTTTTCTTCAAAATCAGCATCAAAAAGTCCATCTGGGGCATCTAAATTTTCCACCTTCCACCATGTACCTCTTGTTTTAAAACCCAAGGCAAATTGATCGTCCAACTCTTCCCCACTTTCCAAATCCTGTCGAATTGTTGAGAAAGAATATTCCATCTTATTGCGGTAATTGTAAATTTCAGGCGATTCGATATATTCATCAAAGATGGCTTGAACATCCTTAATCTCACCTATTCTCCTGTACTGTTCTAAAGTAGATGCGAGTTTATATTGGTGCTGCAATTCTATTGGCAATTGAATATAAGGTGCTCCAGAAATCGGCTGATAGGCTAAATTTTGCTCATCTTTCGAGCGTTTTATAACTTCCAATAATTTACATTCAGCGAATTTTTTCCTTTTTTTAGCAATTCGTGCTCGCACCGTTTGTCCAGGAATTGTATTGTCCACAAAAATAATATACTGTCCATTATCCGTTTCGTGCTTTGCAATTCCTTTACCTCCAAAGGCATAATCTGTAATTTCAACAACAATTTCGTCTCCTCTTTTCATAGGTTTTTATACGTAATTTAGCACATTCAAGTACCTGCTTAGTTCGCCAATTTTTAACCGTAAATTTAATGATTTGATCCGTTTATCACACTCCGTTTTCAATTAGATCTTTGATTTTTTAAACAAAAAAAAGATGGTTCCTTTCGAAACCATCCTCTTAGTTGGATTAAGTATGTCTAATCTTTTCGCTCAGCTAAATCTAATGTATTTAACTTTAAGTCAATTGTTTTCACTGAGCTTTTCGTCCAAGACCTTATTTTAGTGGACTAATTGTCAGATTTCAGATATATTTGTGAGCGTAGATAAACAAATCATGAAGAAATTAATATTTTATTTCATACCGGCCTTACTTATTTTGAACCTAATTGCCTGTAATCAGGAAGGATCAGAAAACAAAAGTGAAGACACTTATAAGTGGCAGGATCATTATGTAAAGTCAGAATCGTATATTTCAATGCGAGATGGAGCAAAACTTTTCACCAGTATCTACTCCCCTAAAGACACTTCTCAAAGCTATCCTATTTTATTGCAACGCACCCCTTACAGCTGTCGACCTTATGGGGTGGATACCTTACCGAATCGTATTTTTCACAATCTAGAAATTGTCAAATCTGGTTATATTTTTGTTGTTCAAGATGTGCGCGGGCGCTGGATGAGTGAAGGAGATTATGAAAATACAAAACCTCCTTATTCGCTTTTTGATTCAACTCAAACGGATGAGTTAACGGATACCTATGATACCTTTGATTGGCTCTTAGCAAACGTAAAGCATTATAATGGCAATGCGGGAATGCATGGTACCTCCTATCCGGGTTGGACGACTCTTGTAGGCGCACGTTCGAATCATCCCTCTTTGAAAGCAGTTATTGCAAGCGCACCTGTAACCAATTTCTATTTTGAAGACTTTAATCGTTATGGTCTTTTTGCCTTGAATTATTTACCTGTTATCAGTGGTTTTGGAACGCCGAGACCAAATCCTGTTGATACAGCGTGGTGGGTGAATAAAAATGATCGTTATGGGATAATAGATTCCTTAAATATCCAGCCTGATTATTATGATTTTTTCTTAGACCGTCTGTCCTTAGGTAATTATGGGGATATCCTCGACTCAACCGATTTATTTTGGCAATTTATTCGCGAACACCAAGCGTATGATGCCGAGCACCAATTGAGAGATTGGGAACAATACTACAACGATATCGAATGCCAAGTGATGGTGCTGGGTGGATGGAACGACGAACAAAATTTATACGGTATTTTGAATTCATTTAAGCACATTGAAGAACATTCACTTCAATCGAATGCACAATTTGTAATGGGCCCCTGGTCGCATGGGCATCCAACTCGTGGAGATAGTGCTTATTATTTGGGCAATGTTTTTTACGGCTATAATCTCTCGAAAGATTTTATGGAAGAGGTTGAGTTTCCTTATTACGAGAAACACTTAAAAGGGTTGGGAGAAGCACCTTCATTTAAGGTAAAACTCTTTGATACGGGCAAAAATGAGTGGGCTTATTTCGATCGCTATCCAACTATTGAAGAAAATGAAACCTACTTTTTGTATGATGGAAAAATGAATAAAGCTTATCCAGAAATAGCGCGTGTAAATGGATTTGCTTCTTTTACTGCTGACCCTTTCCATCCTGTGCCTTATATTCAAGGGGATGATTGGTATGGAATGGCTCCAAAACATTATTTTACAGACGATCAACGTTTTGTATCGAAACGGCCAGATGTACTCAGTTTTGAAACCGACGTATTAACCGAAGATTTAACAGTGCTTGGTGAAATAAAAGCCATCATTGATTTCGCCACTAATTTAGGAGATGCAGATCTTTATGTGAAGATTATTGATGTTTACCCCATGGATCGCAAGCCACTGGATACGGATCCTGAAGGAGTAAAAATGAACGGTTATCAACAATTGGTTCGCGCGGGCTATATACGTGGGCGCTATAGAGACGGATTCGACAAAGGTGTGCCTATTACTCCAAACGCGAAAACAAGTGTTGGTGTTCCCCTACTCGACATCTTTCACACCTTTAAAAAAGGACATAAAATGATGATTCAAATTCACAGTTCTTGGTTTCCGTTGTTTGATTTAAATCCGCAGAACTATGTGGAGGATGTTTATAAAGCAAAGCGCCAAGATTTTGCAGTGGCTATGCATAAGGTTTTTGCAACGAGTAGAATTGTCTTGCCTATAAAAAAATGATCCATTTCAATTAAAATCAACCTACTCGAATGCTGCATAGAGCGCCTCAATATCCAACTGCTCAGTTCCATTGAACTGTTCGCCATTGATAGAAATGATCGAGCCTTTTTCAACTAAAATGTCCTGAATAATTTCGTGAAATGTCAGTGTTTTTAAGTCGATTTTTGCCACCTCATATTCTGCTTTTTTTCGAAAGGCAGCACAACCATATTCCGCATGAGCGATCGTAATATGTTTACCCTTGATGATTGTTCCATCCTTAGCGGCTATCCCTGTAATTGCGCCATCAATTTCAATTTGATCCAACATTAATTGTGATGCTTCTCCCCCTGAAATTCCTTTATCTCCGGAATTTTTTATTGAAATAGAGCGCAATGTGATTTCAGATCCTGAAAAATCAATACAATCATTCCCCGTATTGGAAAAATTTGAATTTTCGAGTAAACCGGTACAAAAATCAGCATCAAATCCGTCCGAAAAAGCACCCGTAATCGTTAAATTGTCAATGGTGAAGTGACTGCGAATAATGTTAAGTGCATCCTCCGATTGGTTGGAGATTATCGTGCAATATGATAAATACGTTTCTGTTTCATAAATGGTCACCGCCCCAGTTAATTCCCAGTTTTTATGCTCTAAATTGTGCATATTTTCAAAGCTCACATAAGACAACAAGGCCTCTTCTCCATTTAAAATAGTGAGGCCATTAGAAGTTGAATCAGTGGCGAAGAAACGAATCGGTTGACGCTCTGTTCCTCTCGCATAAAAACTGTTTGTCACGATTAAACCTCCGCCATTTTTGAACTCTATTTCACTTCCAGGTAGCACTTCAACTTTAAAAGTTTCTGGAATAAACACCAACCGATCAATGGTTATTTTGCCGCTAAATAAAAGGAGATCCTTTTGGATGGTATACAATTTTGAATCAGGATTAAACTGTTTTTTCAAGTCAATACGCGTGCTGACTCCTTCGGGTTTAGCCCATTTGTTAATACGCTTGGAAAGCACCAAATTTGGATTATTTGAAACGGTAAAAAAGATTGCAGTTGGCTTGTATTTAGTTTGAATCCTTACTGAGTCAGCATATTTAGAGTAGCCATTTAATGTAATTTTTTGATCCAAAATAACGGTACCTTCTTCATCATCTTTATAATGGTAACCATAGACATCAATTGGGTTGAGATGGTAATTTTCAATCAATAATTCAAAATGATCCTTTTTCTTATCAAGGTAAACGTTAAGTGAAAGATTTTTTAAAAACAATTCATCCGTTCTTTTCGTGTAATGATCTGCCAAGTACCAATCTGAAACAGCATGTTTTGAATTTATTTTCTGATCCCATAAAAGACTTAAGGATCCGAGTTTTGTCCTCAAAAAAGCGGCATTTTTATAATACAAATCAGGATTGAATTGATACCCCTTAAATTCACCTTGCAAAGCATCTAAATTAAGCCGCATCTCTTTGTCAAGCTCGTCAAAAACCGAGTCGAGATAGGCCGGTTTCGTTTGCTGATCTAAATGGTAAAAGTAGCGAGATTTAAATTCTGCGTTATAGAGAATTGCATTGTCAAATGACGTTTCAAAATCGCTCAGTGGTGTATTTAATTTTTCTTCCATCAAACACTTAAAATGATCTCCGTCCATAAACGGCAAAATATCAAAAGCAATATGTTCTAGTTTTTGTGTGACAGGATTAAAGTAAAATCGCCGATTGTGCCATCTCAATGCATGATCCCCTCCACTAATTTCGCACAAGACGTAAAATTTTGCTAATTGATCGACATCAAACAAATCCTCTATTTCCAGTGCCCCTTCTCTGAAGCGATTTAATACTTTTGCCCCCTCTAAAAATTGCTGCTTTAATTGGTCAGATTTTAAGGTTCTACCTTCCTTAAAAACACCGATTTCGCTCTGTTGAAAATACGGAAATTCTGTTAGATTATCGCCCCCATCAGAGGTTTTGATCACAGCCCAAAATGCCGACTCATCAAATTTAAGAATAGGGCCTTCACGTCGCTGACGACTTTCTAATAATTGTTTATCAAAATGCTCTTCTAGGGCATAAACTCCTCGATTGATAGCATCCATTTCTACATTAATAAATTCAAAAGTAGTTGTCAAAATACCCTCTCTATCCGCTATTTTATGAACCACCCATTCATCCAAATAGTTGCGTGATTTAGGATGTTGAATTGAGAAGGTTTTTAATCCTTTAAACGCAAAATCACCTTTGATTTTAATCCTAAAAGACGCTTTACCACTGTATAAATGATCCGTCCAATCGCCTTTTAGTTTGACCGCAATGTTTGCTGTATCTCCGTCTTGAACAAGATGAGCGGTTACGTATTCTTTGCAGCTTACCGGTATCGTCGTATAGTTTGAAGCTTTTGTAATTGACTCATTTAGCAGCAATCGACTCGAATCACTGAACGACAAGGTTAATTTATCGTCCAAATCATTGCTAGGAACAGCATGACTTAGACGAAAGGAAAAATCATCAAAATAGGCGATTGTTGCTCCTGAAAAAACATTAAAATCAATTCGTTCAGCAGGTTGTTTAACGACAAATGAGAGGCTGTGCTTTTGCCAATCACCTTCAATACTATCCTGCTGATCAATAGCTGTATAAAATCTAAAAATCGATTCCCCACAATATTCCACTATGGATAATGTAGCTGCTGAATTATTTTTATGAGACCAAACAGAAACTTCTATAAAACTGCAAGGTTCGACATCTTTTAATTCAAAATTAAGACCGTATTTGGTTGTTGAATCGAGTCGTAAAGCATGCGTGCCACTTCGGCTATAATCGGTTGATATAGCCTCTCCTGCTGCAAGAAGGCAAGCTGGATTAGACGTTTCAAAAAATAAGTGTTCCGCTTCGTTCGTTACTGTTTCAAGGTCGCTTTCGAAGGAAAATTCTTCATGCGCTACAACCTCATTTTTAACTTCACATGAAAGAAAAATCCAACAGAATCCAATAATGATTACTTTAAAATCATTCATCCTTAAAACTAGCAATGCGAATTAATTTTGTTTCTATTATCAGGATTTTTCGCCTTTTACCTGTTTTTTTCTTAGATACTAAACTGATCCTTGAACTTAATTGTTTGTCTTCGAGAGATTTCAATCTTCGCACCACAAGATAACTCGACCTGCAATCCTCCATTGAACCAATTCTCAATACTCACAATATGATTGAGGTTGACAATGAATTTTCGATTCACACGAAAAAACAGTTTATCATCCAAGCGATCCTCCAAACTATTCAATGATCTTAAAATAAGTGGTCTAAACTTATCGAAATGAACTTTTACATAATTTCCTTCCGATTCGAAATAACGCACCTGATCAATTTTAATGAACCACACTTTATCACCATCTCTTACCAAAATTGAATCCCCTAACTTCAATGTTGACGAATTCTCAACACTTATGGGTATTTTATTTTCTTCAATCAAGCGCTTGTATACTTCATCCAACCGCTCTGGATCAACCGGTTTCATTAAATAATCGTATGCATTTACTTCAAAGGCCTTCGTCGCATATTCATCAAAAGCAGTAACGAAAATTGTTCGCGGAGGGTTGGCGATACTTCTTAAAAGCTCCAAACCACTTTCACCAGGCATTTGAATATCCATAAAAACCAAATCAGGTTTATCGGTTTCAATTGCGACCCGCGCTTCTTGCGCATTTTTGTATTCGCCCACGATTTCAATTTCACTGTAGTTAGCCAAAAGAGATTTCAATTCTTCTCGTGCCAATCGTTCATCATCTACAATTATCGTTCTCATTGATATTTAATTTTAATGTTCACCACAACCTGTTCTCCCTCTTGTTGAATGCTGAAATTTGCGCCCTTACCATAGAGGATGTCTAACCTCTTTTTAGAATTTTTTATACCTATTCCAGCCTCCCCCTTCTTCGTCTTTAACTCCCCTGTATTTCGAACAATGATATTCAAAAAATCTTGCTCAACACGAATAACCATTTCAATTATACCGCCTTCTACAGACTGCGCTATTCCGTGTTTAATGGCATTTTCAACAATCGTTTGAATCAACAAGGGTGGGATTTCACAGTTCAAGGCTTCGGGTTGTATATCAAAACGCGTTGCCAATCGCTCTTCAAATCGCACTTGTTCGAGGTTAAGATAAGTCTTTACTAGATTTAATTCGTCTGACAAGGGAATCAAACGCATTTTACCAAGATTAATTGATTGTCTTAAGAGATTAGAGAGCTGCGTGATGGATGTTTTCGCTTGAGTAGGGTTCAACTCTACAAGGGCTCGAATAGAATTTAAGGAATTGAATAAAAAATGAGGATTGAGCTGAGCTCTTAAATTTTTCAGTTCAATTTCGTTCTTTGATGCTTCCCATTTTAGATTCAAAATTTCTTGCGCTCTTGATTTCTCAGCAATGATAAACGCAAAATAGAAACCGCACCATAATAGAAATAGAATGATCGAACGTGAAACAGCAAAAAGAAAGGAAGCCCAATTAAAAGCGGTATCCTCTGGCAATACCTCTGCATAATCAATGGTAATGAATGATTCGTAAGTATATTGCAATACCTCTAAAATAAAAGCCGCAGCAATAGACAAAAGGAGAGTGATTAATATGATTTGATAGATGGGTTTCTCAATAACGGATTGCCGTATGATTGTAAAGCGTATCCCATGTGAAATAAACACAGTTGAGAAAATCGATAAAGAAACAAAGAAAAACAACCTCGAAGTCAAGACTAAATCTTGGGTAGATGTTAAGAGTAAAATAGATAAAAGAAAATAGGTCGTCCAACCCGAAAACTGAATGCCCCAATACAATAATTTCTTCCTTTGCATAGATCTAAAGCTAAGAAATTAGAATGAATTTTAATTCAAAAATAGGATTGATGGTTAACACACCCAATTAAGCGCGCAACAATTTAGGATAAATGGAAATACGCCAACGAGTTAAACATTAAATCGGAAATGCATGATATCTCCGTCATTCACGACATACGCCTTACCTTCAACGTGCATTTTACCCGCTTCTTTCACCGCAACTTCAGATTTATACTGAACAAAATCGTCGTATTTAATCACTTCGGCACGAATGAATCCTTTTTCAAAATCCGTATGAATAACACCTGCAGCTTGAGGAGCAGTTGCTCCTACAGGAATAGTCCATGCACGAACTTCTTTTACGCCTGCGGTGAAATACGTTTGTAAATTCAATAATTTGTACGCAGAACGAATTAATCTGTTCACACCTGCTTCTTCCAATCCTAATTCTTCGAGGAACATTTCACGTTCTTCGTACGATTCAAATTCAGCGATATCTGATTCAATTTTTGTACCAATTATCAGTACTTCTGCATCTTCATTCTCCACAGCTGCCTTCACTTTGTCCACATAGGCATTCCCCGTCTTCACTGAAGCCTCGTCTACATTGCACAAGTAGAGGACAGGTTTAATCGTCAAGAGTTGCATTTCATGTGCGACTTTCTCTTCTGATTCGTTTGTAATCTCAACCGTTCGAGCCGACTTACCCTCCTCTAGGGTCGCCTTTAATTTAAGGCAAAAATCGTATTGACGACCAATTTCTTTATCGCCAGATTTTGCTGTTCTATGAAGTGCTTTAATTTTATTTTCAACGGTTTCAAGATCCTTTAATTGCAACTCAAAATCAATGACTTCTTTGTCGCGAATTGGGTCAACAGAACCGTCAACGTGCACGATATTATCGTCATCAAAACATCTTAAAACATGGATAATCGCATCCGTCTCACGAATATTTGCTAGGAATTTATTCCCTAGTCCTTCCCCTTTACTTGCTCCTTTTACAAGACCTGCAATATCGACAATTTCAATAATTGTCGGTTGAACCTTTTGCGGTTTTACAATGGCTTCTAATTCAGATAAACGATTATCCGGAACGGTAATTACACCGATATTCGGTTCGATTGTACAAAAGGGGAAATTTGCCGATTGTGCCTTAGCATTAGACAAACAATTGAACAATGTTGATTTACCTACATTCGGTAATCCAACGATACCACATTTTAATGCCATGTTTCGAATTTTAGGGCAAAGATAATCCTTTCTTCGTAAGGAACGAATTACGAGCAATAATATTCGACTCTCAAACAAAAAAAAAGGAGCAACCGAATCGGCTACTCCTTTGAATTTTTACGTAAAGAATATTAGTTACTTACGATCGTTACATTGCCTTGTCCTTCATCTTTAGTACCGTTGGTGTACTTGACAATGTAGGTGTAGAAATAAACACCATCTGTACAGGACTTTCCTCCTTGTGTTTTTCCATCCCATGATTGGGTGACATCTGTGAATTCAAAAATTGTATTCCCCCATCTATCAACAATCACACAAGAAAATTCAGCCACTCCCGAAGCACCTAAATCGAATGAAAACACATCATTCTTACCATCTCCGTTTGGAGAGAAGATATTGAAAGGAACGAAATCAGGTTGAGCAAAAACAGTGATATCCTTACAAGTTGTATCCGTACAGCCATTCTTATTCATGGCCACCAAACAAACTGTATACACCTCTTCACCATTGTACAAGGTATCAAACGTTTCTTCCAAAGACTCACTCAAAATCCAACCGGTGTTGTCATAGTTAAAATTCCAGAAGAAGGTTGTATCCGCAAGTGGATTCAATGGATTTGCAAAATTAATCGAAGTATTTACGAAAGTTGCAAAAACTGTCTCTGTTCCATTTAAATCACCATTTAGCTGATCTGAATTTACAGTGAAATCGGCGATTGGATTTAATGAATCAACAGTAATTGTTCTTTTCATAATACATCCAACATCATCCGTTACTGTTATTTCATAGTCTCCCGGATTTAATCCACCCCATGTTGAATTTGGTACAGTTTCACCGGTCGTTACATTTGTCCACAAGTACTCGTAATCAGGAACACCTCCGATAGCTGCTGCGTAAATCTGTCCATTACCGTTTTGATAGTCGTATAAACGACAGTAGGCAGGATCAAAGCCAAACTCACTGAAATCAATTGCAGGATTTTCGGTAATTGTGAATTCGTATAAATTATCACAATACTCATCCTGAATTGTCACTAAATAGGTACCCGCTGGCAACCCAGATGCAACATTTATATTAGAAGGAGGATTCGGAACTACGCCGCCCAAATCCCAAAAGTAACTGATAACGCCTGAGCCATTGAAAACATCATCAATAATAATTGAACCTGTGCTATCGCCGTTACAAAGTACATTTTTCACCGTATAAATTGCATAAAGTGAATCCGGTTCATCAATGATCACTTGAATTGAATCTATACAACCATTTCCATCTTCAACATACCCCCAATACGATCCTGAACCAATTGTATTCAATACATCTGAAGTTTCACCTGGAAGATCTTTCCATGAGAATTCATACGACGGCGTCCCGCCTGTTACACCAAGATCAATTGAACCGTCAGAATAACCATAACAAGTTGGTGAGTTTTGTGCATTTACTGTCAGCACCAGTTCGTCTGGACTTGTGATCGTAATCGGAATCGTTACTTCACAGCCGAAATCATCAAGAATAGTCACAAACCAAACCCCAGAAATCATCCCTGTTCGTGATGTATTTGTTTCATCACCAGGAAAAGTTGCACCCAAAGGACTTGTCCAAATGATTGAAACAATTTCCCCATCATCCAATCCAAAAGCATCCTCAGGATTAGCAGCTATAGAAGCTGAACCGTCATTTGCTCCGAAACAAGAAATGTTCACCGTTGTCAAAATATCAATGTCGATAAAGTGACCAGCAGATGTTATCGTCACCACTGAATCGGAAATACATCCTTCAGCATCAACGGCAATGATTACTACCGCTGTTCCAGCTATATCATCATAAGAGCCAAATGTACCCGGTGTAGGCACACCATTCATAATAATAACGTAGGGAGCACCTTGACCTGTTCCACTTACGATCGTCGCATCTACAGTCCCTAAAGAAGCATCCGGACAAGAAACTGCTGGAGTAATAACAATAGGATTGATAACCGGAGCAGCAAAGAAACCAGTAAAAGTCATTGAACATCCCGCTTCATCCGTCACGGTAATTTCGTAATTATCGCCATTTTCAAAATTCTCAACAACTGCAGTGCCGCCATTCGGAACGGCAACAGCAACTAGATCGCCATCACCTGTATTTACAATGGTATAATCTCCTGCTCCACCCGATAAATTAAAATCGAGTCCATTGATATAATCACCTCCGCAATTAACAACGACATCAGCTTCGATTTCGCATGAATAAACAACCTCAATAGCGTCTCCTAATTCGTAACAACCGTTTCCATCCTTATCCCATGTTACACTAAAATTATCATTTGTACCTCCATCACCAACACCGTCATCACCGGCAACGGGTACTAAGAAATAAGAACCGCACCCTAAAGCACCAAGAGGACTATCGGCGTCATGAATATCCATCAAATCTTCTGTCGGAATAATGATGCCCATATAACCAGGATCTGCAAATGGATCTGCACCAACAGGAGGAGCACTGTAAACTAGCCACATCAACTGTGCGGTATAAATACCATCTCCAATTGGAGCAGGAATAGTATCACTTGGTAAGACGTAATCACCATTTGATAAAATTTCATAGTCGTCACCATAACACAGGTAGATCGGTTCATCACTCGGAATAAATAATCCATTTTTCTTTAAAGAAAACGTTCCTGCATATGAATCACATGGTGGATCAACGATAATATCACAATCTGTTTCAGCATCACCACCGATCTTTCCGAGTGTGACATCCTGAACAACGGCAGCATAATTCGTAATCAATAAGATATACACTTCACCTGGCAAACACCCTGTTATTTCTGGAGTTTCATATGCCGCGCCAGAGTAACTACAATCAACAATTGGTGAATCAACACCACCCAATGTACCACAATTACTTACCGCATCAGCTAAATCATCAAAAGGTCCCCAAATGATAAAATCAATATCAGAACCTGCATAAAGTTCCATCTCAATATCACCACCAACGGCAATTTCTAAATAATACCAACTCGGATTTGGTTGCGTAAAAAGACATCCATAATCATTCCCAGGTTCAGAAATATCTCCAACACCAGCAGTAAACGAGATTCCCACATCCGTACAAATCGGTTCCATTTCCGCACAAGTCGATCCTTGTCCATAAACAAGTCCCCCACTCATTGCAAATGCCAACAATAATCCTATTCTTCTCATCTGTTTTATCATGACACCTTATTTTTTCAATTCAAATTTTAATTCGGCAATGCGCTTTTCCAGCTGCGCTCTTGTAATCGCAGCATCAACAAACCAACCATTTTCCTCAGCTAATTTTAATTCAGCCGGGGTAGCACGAATGTATTCTTCCTTTTTATTTAATGCCTCGAGTTGCGTTTGGCAACTTTCTAATTCTTGCGCTGGTGTAGGTTTTGGTTTAGCCACCGTTTTTACCGGCGCTGACTCACCCCCTTTAACAATTTTAATGCGTTCGGGACGCGGATGAGTCTCCTGTCCAAAAAGATTTCCTGTCAAGAAAAGCGTACAAATAATAAAAATGAATTTTTTCATAAAGCAATGTATTTAATAAGTAAACGTAAAACAACCCCGAAAAAGTTGCTCAAGTCAGTACAAAATTGTCGATTTTTTTTCAAAAAGGCAGTGATTTGTTAACATTCTTTGAAACTGTGTAAAACTTTAGCAGGATTTGATGGAGCAGAAAACCGCCTATCAGTAAATTTCATTTATTTTTGCCGTGAACTATTAAGATTGATTGAATGAGCGCACAAGATTTAGAACAAATTGCATCACAAGTACGAAGAGACATTATCAGAATGGTCACCGCCGTTCAGTCAGGTCACCCAGGCGGATCATTGGGTTGTGCAGACTTTTTAACAACCCTCTACTTTGACACCATGCAGATCAATCCTAAAGTGTTCACCATGGATGGTAAAGGTGAAGATGTCTTCTTTTTATCAAATGGACATATTTCTCCGGTTCTTTACAGCGTTTTAGCTCACCGCGGTTATTTTGAGGTAAGTGAATTAGCAACATTCCGTAAGATTGGTTCTAGACTGCAAGGACATCCAAGTGTTTCAAAAGGTTTAGAAGGTGTTAGAATGGCAAGTGGATCACTCGGCCAAGGACTTTCTGTTGCGCTCGGAGCAGCTGCGGCAAAAAAATTAAATGGTGACGATTCACTGGTTTACACCTTACATGGTGATGGTGAATTACAAGAAGGTCAGATCTGGGAAGCTGCCATGTATGCTGCGGGGAATAAGGTTGACAACATCATTGCAACCATTGATTATAACCACAAACAAATTGACGGTGACATTGACGAAGTATTACCAATGGGTGATCTTTCGAAAAAATGGCAAGCTTTTGGATGGGAAGTATTAGAAATGAACGGACATTCGATTGAAGAGATTCAAAAGACACTTGCAAAAGCAAAAACAATGACGGGTCATGGAAAACCGATTGTAATCATTATGACAACGATTATGGGTAAAGGTGTTGACTTTATGATGGGAACACATAAATGGCATGGTTCGCCCCCTAGCATAGAACAAGAGCAAATTGCTTTAAGCCAGTTGACAGAAACTTTAGGAGATTATTAAATTTTGATCAAACAACTTCTCATAGCATTTATTCTAGGCCTCACCGCTTTTACCGGTCAGGCTCAAGAATTAACACGTATTCTTTTCATTTTTGACGCATCAAATTCAATGAACGGCAAATGGGAAGGGGCGACAAAGATTGTGCGTGCGAGAGAAATCCTTAAAGAGGCGATTACCAGTTTAGAAGGCGTTCCGAATTTGGAAATAGCCCTTCGTGTTTATGGACATCAGTCTCCCATTACTCCTACCTTTCAAGATTGTGACGACACGAAACTTGAAGTTCCGTTTGGCACCAATAATTTTGCGAAAATCAAGTATTTTATAGAACATGTTGAACCAAAAGGTACGACACCGATTGCACGTTCTCTCGAGGCGGCTGCGGATGATTTTCCAGATAAAAACGCAAGAAATGTCATCATCCTCATTACAGACGGTTTGGAAGCATGTGACCAATTTCCTTGTGAAGTAGCGCAACAACTGAAGGCAAAAGGAATAAATGTGACGCCTTTTGTCATTGGTTTAGGGATTGATTTGAAATATTTAAATGATTTTGACTGTATTGGGCGCTTTTATGAAGCATCAACAATGGATTCATTTCGGAAAGTGATGAAATCTGTTTTAAGCGACGCCTTATTGAATACCACGGTTCAAATTAATCTGAACAATATCAACAAGCTTCCGAAGGAGACTGACGTTACCGTATTTCTGTATGAAGCGGGAACGCAAAATTTGAAATACACCTTCATGCATACGTTGAACTATAAGGGGAATCCTGATACGATCACAATTATCGACCCGAATATGAAATATGACATGGTTGTAAACACCTTGCCTCAAGTCACAGCCAAAGAGATCACGATTAAACAATTTCAACACAATATTATTCCTGCTTATTGCCCTCAAGGCATGTTAGTCGCGCGCATTAAAGGACCGACAAAAAAACCGGAAGTAAAAGTTAGAGTCAGTCAGCATGGACAAACCATCACATTAAATGTACAAGACCTTGATCAGATTCAACTTTACATTGTGGGATCGTATGATCTTGAAATACTAACATTACCACGTATTTACAAAAAAGACGTTCAAATTAACCAAAGCTCGTATACCTATATTGACATAGAGGGATCAGGATTATTTAAATACAGTACATCAAAATCAATTGTTGGGCAAGTGTTTATTGATAAGGGTGAAAATAAAGAGGCTTGGGTTTGCGATATAGGCGGAGCTAAATTATCAGACACATTCTACCTTCAACCGGGACAATATCGAATTGTTTATCGATTGAAGGACGCGATATCTAACGATTACACGCTCCAGAAAGTGTTTAATATACAAGCAGGAGAAAACACTTTTGTGAATTTATAAATTAGGAAAAAATATTTTAAGCGAATTAACAGTTAAATCCACCATGAAAAATTTTGAAATTCAAGACTATAAAGACACCCGATCAGGATTTGGAGCAGGACTCTCTGAACTTGGGAAAACCAATGAAAATGTAGTGGCATTATGTGCAGATCTTACGGGGTCGTTAAAAATGGATGCTTTTCAAGCAGCTCATCCAGAACGCTTCTTTCAGGTAGGTATTGCAGAGGCAAATATGATTGGTATGGCAGCAGGTTTAACAATTGGCGGTAAAATACCGTTTACTGGAACATTTGCTAATTTTTCTACTGGACGTGTTTACGATCAAATCAGACAATCCGTAGCCTATTCGAACAAAAACGTAAAAATATGTGCTTCACATGCCGGTTTGACCTTGGGTGAGGATGGCGCAACGCATCAAATTTTGGAGGATATTGGATTGATGAAGATGCTTCCAAATATGACGGTTATTTCGCCGTGTGATTACAATGAAACAAAAGCGGCTACAATTGCAATTGCTGAATACGAAGGCCCTGTTTATTTGCGATTCGGTCGACCAAAAGTGCCAAACTTCACCGATCCAAACAAAAAATTCGTTATTGGAAAAGCAGACGTTTTACGCGAAGGTAAAGATGTAACGATAATTGCAACAGGACATTTAGTTTGGAAAGCGATTGAGGCATCAGAAATTTTATTAGCGAAAGGAATTAATCCCGAAATAATAAATATCCACACCATTAAACCTTTGGACGAAAAAGCAGTCTTAGATTCTATAAGCAAGACAAAATGTGTTGTCACGGCTGAAGAGCATATGATGAATGGCGGTTTAGGCGATTCGATTTCACAACTCTTAAGTCGTAAAATGCCATCACCTCTTGAAATGGTTGCCGTTAACGATACGTTCGGTGAGAGTGGAACTGGTGAGGAATTATTGACGAAATATCACATCAATACAGTGGATATTGTTGACGCTGTTGAAAGAGTGATTTCACGTAAATAAAATGACTACGATCGAGCCATGCTTTAATGAACAAAATAATGGCTTCACTCCTTCCTGACGCACAATTATTAGAGGCTTTTCGTAACGACAATCGGGACGGATTTAAACGGATTGTTGTACAATTTCAGGAACGATTATATTGGCAAATTCGACGCTATACGAAAAATCACCAAGACACTGAAGATGTGCTCCAACTGGTTTTTATAAAAGCATGGAAAGGACTCCCTAATTTTAGAGAGGAAGCGAATTTGTATACCTGGCTTTACCGCATTGCATTCAATGAAACACACACATTCCTTACGCGTGAATCCAAAAGAGCTACAACTGATTTAGATCCTCCACTTTTCGAGAATAAATTGGCAATTGAAGGAAAAGAATACAGTCCTGAGGAAATTGAGGATTTGTTGAAAAGCGCTATGGAGAAACTCCCTGAAAAACAACTCCTTGTTTTTAATCTAAAATACTTTGACGATCTAAAGTTTACTGAAATCGCTGAAATGACGGGAACAAGCGTAGGAGCTTTGAAAGCATCTTATCATTTGGCTGTCAAAAAAATAGAAGAATTTTTAAAACGAAATTAAACTATTTGACACCAAGCTAGTCATAGAAACAATGAATGAATCAACCAACATAATGGATCAACTAAAAAAACGAGAAAAGCCTACTGTTCCAAACGGTTTTTTTGACCTTTTTTTTGATACTGTAATGGATGAAATTGATGCGAATGCGGGACTGCTCGGAAAATTGACAAAAAGCGAGTCTCCCACTTTACCCGCGGACTATTTTTCGAAGACCTTAATTTTTGTAGACGACTTAGATGAAGCCGAAACTTTACTTGAGTTTACTCCCTCAAAAAAACCAGTTGTGCCGCATTATTTCTTCTCTGATTTTCCGGAAAAAATGGATCTGATAATTGGGAATGATACAGAAGTTGAAAAAAAATCAAGCCGCATTGTTCCGATCTGGATTATCGGCGGTGTCTCTTCAATTGCTGCTATGTTGGCGATTTTCTTTGTTGTACAGCATACAAATAGTGATAAGAGCGAACAACCTTTAGTGCAAACAGTGGAGACCCAAGAAACTGAAGAGTCGTATGATGCTTATCTCACCTATCTTGACGAAGATGAGATCATTGATTATATTATAGAAACGGGTATCGAAATAGAAAGTGTGAACGAAGAACTGAACGACCAATCATATGACGATTATTCTGTTCAAGATATTGAAGATTATTATTTAGAAACATTATAAAAATTTAAGTATGAAAAAATTCATTTTAATGCTGTTTGTATTCATATTTACGAGCGCCATAAGTTTTTCTCAACCACCAGAAAATAGAGACAATAAAGCGAAGCGGGAGAAAATTCAAGCACAAAAAATCGCCTTTATCTCCACACAGCTGGCACTTACTCCAGAAGAAGCGCAAAAATTTTGGCCGATTTACAATCGCTATGAAGCTGAAATAGATGCAGTACGACAAGAGCGCAAGGGATATATGCGCGAGTTAAGAAAAGATGAAGGTTTATCCGCTGATCGAGGATATGAATTAACACAAAAGATCTTTGAAACAGAAAAGAAAGAATCGGATATCAGGTTGAACTATCTAAAGGAGTTTTCAACTGTCTTAGGAAAGAAAAAAGCGACAATGGTTTTCATTGCTGAGGAAAAATTCAAACGTGAATTATTGGAGCAATTGAAAAAAGAGGGCCGAACTCCCCCACCACCTGGCGAAGATCGAGGACATTAATCACGATTAAGTCCTACACTTTTTCATGTTAAAACACTATTTTTGTCGCCTATATTGAAGATCAATTATGAGTTCAACACGCGAGAAAATTTTTCTAACTGCCCAAGGGCAAACAAATCCATTTCCTTATCTAATCGACGTTGCGCGCGCGGACGGTATTTATATTTGGGATAAAGCAGGTAAGCGATACATGGATATGATTGCAGGCGTTGCTGTGAACAATATTGGACACCGTCATCCGGCTGTCATAGAAGCCATAAAAAATCAAGTTGATCAGTACTTGCATGTGATGGTGTATGGCGAATATATTCAGGACGCGCAATTGCGTTTGGCACAAAACCTCCAAGAAATATTACCCCAATCCCTCAACTGTAGTTATATTGTCAATTCGGGCACTGAAGCAAATGAAGCCGCTCTTAAATTAGCTAAACGGGTAACGGGTAGAGCTGAAATTATCGGTTGTAAAGGATCCTATCATGGGAGTACGCATGGCTCCATGAGTGTTTCGGCGAATGAGACCAAAAAAGCGCCGTTTCGGCCTTTATTGCCAGCCGTTAAATTTATTATTTTTAATGATCCTTCAACATTCGATCGTATTACAGAAAATACAGCTGCGGTTATTATAGAGCCTATACAAGGTGATGCCGGCGTCCGTATTCCTGCAGATCATTTTCTCAAAAAGCTGCGCAAAAAATGCGACGAAGTTGGGGCTTTACTCATTTTTGATGAAGTACAAACCGGAATTGGACGAACGGGATCGTTCTTTGCCTTCGAGCAATTTGATGTCGTTCCTGATATATTAACCTTAGGAAAAGCATTAGGAGGAGGTATGCCGATTGGTGCATTTATTTCGTCTTATGAAAAGATGCAAACCCTTACCGAAAATCCCATTCTAGGTCACATCACAACTTTTGGAGGGCATCCAGTGGTTTGCGCAGCAGCAGATGCATGTCTCACCGTACTTCGTTCAGAAAATTGGATAGTAGAAGCAAATCAAAAAGGAGCGATTTTGGAAAAGATGTTGCTTGAAGATTCTGCAATACTGGAAATACGAAGAGCAGGACTGATGTATGCAATTGACATGGAATCGTTTGACCGTGTAAAAAAAGTCGTTGATCGCTGCCTTGAAAAAGGTCTAATTGGTTTTTGGTTTCTCTCTTGCCCCTATAGCTTTAGACTCTCCCCTCCTATTTCTATTACTGAAGAAGAAATTAGAACAGCCGGAAAGATCATACTCGAAGCAATCGAAGAAACCCGTTAATCGATCCTTTACAACAGTTTGACAGTCTAGTACTCGTTGGTCTTTTGCTCGAAAATTTCGAAACGAGACGGAACCAATTGTCTCGGAAATGCATTATCATAGGTGTCACAATCCGCAGTTTCAAGGAATGGATCAAGCACGACATGTGTCACTTTCTTTTTGAAAAAGAACACCTTAGAAACAGACTCAGCATTCTTACGCCAAATTTCTGCAGGAATGCGAACCAATTCAGTAGAACCATCTTCAAAAGTAAATTGAATGATTAAGGGCATCACGAGACCACCTTTATTCTTAAAATCAAGTTGATAAAATTCGTAACCACTATTTAAAAGTGCCTTATCCGATTCCGACAACCCAGCTAAAAACGCCTGATAGGCAGCCTTGTCGGCCGCGGTTACTTCAAAAATATCACGTGTATTGTATTCATCATCCAATTCAGGATATTCTTCATTCACCGTTTTAGCAATTGACTCACGATTTCGTAATTCAGAAATATTTTTGTTTTCGTTTTCAGCGAAATCACGCTCAATACTTTTTTCAATTTCGGGATTGAAGGTATTCATTTGATACCATTTCACACTTTCTAAACTAATATCCACATAATCTGTAGTGTAAAACCAACCTCTCCAAAACCAATCTAAATCGATACCACTTGCGTCTTCCATAGTTCTGAAAAAATCGGCAGGAGTTGGATGCTTGAACATCCATCTTTGCGCATACACCTTAAACGCATAATCAAATAACTCACGACCGAGAATGGTTTCTCTCAAAATATTTAGTGCCGTTGCAGGCTTACCATACGCATTGTTCCCAAATTGAAACAAGGATTCAGAATTAGTCATAATCGGTGTGATATACGATTTGTCACCTTTCATATAATCCACAATTAAATGAGCCGGTCCTCTTCTTGACGGATAATCGCGTTGCCAATCTTGCTCCGTTAAATACTGTAAAAAAGTATTTAACCCTTCATCCATCCACGTCCATTGTCTTTCATCCGAATTGATGATCATTGGAAAATAATTGTGCCCTACTTCGTGAATGATTACAGAATGCATGCCGTACTTTGTACGTTCACTATATGTTCCATCCGCATTTGGACGACCACCATTGAAACAAATCATTGGATATTCCATCCCAATCGAATTAGCATGCACAGATATTGCCACTGGATAAGGATAATCAAATGTATGTTTAGAGTAGGTACGAAGCGTTTGCGCTATCAGTCGCGTCGAATATTTTTCCCAAAGCGGATTTCCTTCTTTCGGAAAATAAGACATAGCCATTACCGTCTTCGTTTCTTGCTTTACCGCTTGGGCATCCCACATAAATTTACGAGATGAGGCAAATGCAAAATCGCGAACATTTTCAGCTTTAAAAACCCACGTTTTCGTACCAGAAGCTTTTGATTTTTCTACTTCAGCAGCTTCTTCAGGAGTAATAATAAAAACAGGATCATTCGAACTTTGAGCCTCTTCAAATCGCTTTTGTTGCTCCTTTGTTAAAACCTTGCTGGCATTTTGCAATTCACCAGTTGCAGCTACAACATGATCTGTAGGCACAGTAATTTCTACTTCATAATCTCCGAATGTTAAGGTAAATTCCCCTCCACCCAAAAATTGCTTATTTTGCCATCCTTCCACATCATTGTAAACACACATTCTTGGAAAAAACTGAGCAATGGTATAAATGTAATTATCTTCCTCTTCAAAATATTCGTAACCCGAGCGACCACCAATCTCCATACGATTATTGATATTGTACCACCATTTGATATTAAAAACAACAGATGCACCATTCGAAAGCGCTCTTGGTAAATCAATGCGCATCATGGTTCCAACGATTGTATAGCTCATTTTTTTGCCAGAAACATCCGTTACTTCCTCGATATTAAATCCACCTTCAAATTCCATTGCATCAAACGTTCGAGTCAATGCATAGGGAGAGGACATGGATTCGATAGAACTCGTTGATGTCAATTGTGCATCCGAACCTGGTTTCCGTATATTTTGATCCAATTGAAGCCATAAATATGAAAGGGCATCAGGCGAATTATTCGTATAGGATATCGTTTCTACACCCGCCAAGGTTTGTTCTTCGTCATCCAAGACAACTTGCATTTTGTAATCGGCTTTTTGTTGGTAATACTGATGTCCGGGTGCTCCCGCCGCGTTTCGATAAACATTCGGAGTAGCCAATTCTTCTCCTAATTGCTTAAATTTATCCGGACCTGTTTGTCCAAAAGTGATAGAACTGAATAAGAGAACTGCGAGTAAGCGTAAAAAATGCGTCATTATGGTGCCAAATTTATTTTATTCAAAAACGATTGAATCGTTGTTTTTCGTGGGGACTAAAGTTACACTTTTTGTTTGGTGATTATACGTATAGTGCACAATATTTTGTTGTTTTGGAAATAAATCAAATAGAAGCGTATTATAGACTTTAATCCTTTGAGGATTTGGAACAGCTGAAAACGTAAAATAGAAATACAAATCTTGTGTCAAACTAACTTCTTTACCCAAATAATTAGGAACCAATTCCTTACCCCCTGAAAAAACCTTAAAATTCTGCATCAAATACAATTGAACATAACGTCCTTCAGCAGATGAGTCCTTCACTTCTTCCATTAAAAAACTACGATTAAACTTTGCTTTCAAGACCTCTTCAAAATCATGAGCTGTTAGCTTCAAACTACCTTCAATACGTTGTTTTGTGTCATTGTATGCCAAATCTGCAATAGAAACATAAAATTTATGCGCAAAAATTGAACTAGAGATTAGAAATAAGAGTGAGGTTAGAATAACTTTCATCATTATGGATGTACTAATTTTGTAATAATTTTTCAGGAACAATTCTAAGGTAGTGATATTTTCTGTAATTGATAATTGGAACAGTGCCGTCATAAATAGGCCCCTGTTCAACCACAGCTTCATCCACGAAAATAATTCGATTTGGATCAACAAGCTTTTGTTCAAGCGCTTTCTTTAAACGATTTTGACTGACAAGTATACGTTTATAAGCGACGAATAAATTAGATTGATTGGGTTCAATCGGAATTTTGGAAATACCCGATTCTATGCGCAGTTCCACGAAACCATCTTTCAATACCATTAACGATAAGGCAGAAGCAAAACGCTGAAACCCCCATGCGCCCGTATCTATTCCGTTGAAGAAATAATCAAAATTAACCATATACGCCTGTGGTGTGGTTGCGGAAAGATCCTTCCTTGTGTTTACAAGTGGAATCAATGTAAAGTAATTAAATTGGTCCAAATCAACTTGTTCAACATCATTCAAAAGTGGGAAATTAGGTCCACGCGTGAACGATTTGAGCGTTACTTTCAGTTCTGCGCCAGTTTCGTTCATAAATCGTTGTTTCAACCAGGCTATGATTTCCTCACCATATTCATGTGCAAATTCATCCTGACCTTTTTCAAAATCTGTTCGGGTGCTAGATAAAGAGGACTCAACCAACAATTCAATTGGGTTCCCCATTTTATGATTCAACACCAAATTTGACCAAAAATGGATGAACGCAACACTGAATGAATCGACTTGGACAGGCCGACTATAGGCTTGTTTATACGTTGGTAATAAAGGAGGAATGATTCGATCTTCTTTAACTTCCCAAGCGATTGATTCCTCCTCTTCCAAATCAGCCATGTCCCATAAAATAAAGCGGTATTTATCAGCAGGATGTATCCCAAGTGAATCAAAAGAAACGTTCACATCCTTTTTTCCTGCACCCGTTGTCGACTTGACTTCCTTTAAGATTGCTTTCTCGAGATTTTTAGCCAAATCTGCGCGGTAAGCGTCTGTTATTTTATAAGGCACCAATACAGTTCCACGCAGATCAATCGTTCCGTTTAAGAACAATTTACTTTCGATATTATCAAAATTAATTGCCTTTAGAATCTCTTCGATTTTAGGCTCTGCAAACCGTTGATAATCCAATAGCACTTTTCCTCGTTGAATGACTTCAGAAGTACTTACCCGAATGAGACTCTCCGTGCCTTCGGCGTCATTAAAATTAAACGAATACAATTGAATCGAAGCCGCCGACCAGGCAGGCAAATCGGTGTTTAATGTAAAAATGGGTTCATTGAAAAAGACGACACGATCCGAAAATCCCCTTTTATTAAATTCACGTTTGATCTTGATTCGCGCAAAGTTGAGCAATTGCTCAACTCGTTCTAATTCTTCCATTGCAGCCAATTCGACGGCGATCCCGACTGTTGTGAACTGATAATAATCAATTTCATACGTCAAATCATTGATAAAAGAACCGATATAATTAAAATCGAAATAAGACGTATCAAAAGGCGTGATGGGATAAAAAAAGATGGGAGTGACTTTGTATTCGATCAAATCCGAATGGACCTCACGCGCAGTAAAATTTTCTGCGACCACATTCCCCATGATTTTGAGAAATAATTTATTTTGCTCCGCAACACCTGTTCGCGTGGTGATTTCGATACTTTTCACAAATAGTCCCAACCTACCCGTCGGATCATAGGAGATATCCAATGCAATTTGCGATTGGGGCAGAATCAAGGTATCTTTTGTCAAAATAGCGGTGCAACCGCAAGAAGTTTCGATATTCACAATGCGAATTGTGTCGTTTCGATACGGATTTTGCAATATAAACGACGTTTTAACTTGTCCTGCATGCTCGTATACTTCACCCAAATCATGAACGGGATCAGTGACACGAATTTGCCCCGCAACTAGCAATGAGCAAGTCAGTAAACAATATATAATGATCCACTTGATCATGAATTATCCATGAGAAAGCCATTGCATCATAAACGTACATAAGATGGCACCAAATGTGCCTACAGCATATCCTAAAACAGCTAATAGAACACCAACAGGAGCTAGTGCAGGACTGAATGCACCCGCAACAATGGGCGCAGAAGCTGCTCCTCCAACATTCGCTTGACTTCCGACTGCCACATAGAAAAATGGCGCTTTAATTAATTTGGCTATTATGACAAGGAAAATAGCGTGCACGGTAATCCAAATGAGGCCAATGATCAATAAAAATTGAAAGACTCCCCAATTCGCGATCAATTCCATAATGTCCATTTTCATTCCGATTGTTGCAACAAGAATATACAAGAACAAACTTCCAATTTTAGACGCACCAACTCCTTCAAAAGCGCGGTATTTAGTAAACGATAATAAGATACCAAAAAGTGTTGCAAGAACCACGAGCCAAAAGAAACCATTGCCAAAAGAGACCATTAAGTTAGAAAGTGTATCATTAAATCCTTTTTGTTGTTCAAATGTTGTTCCTAAGGTTGGATCAAAGACTGTTTTCATCCCTTTTAATCCACTGTTGATAATGGGCGCGATCCATTCCGAGAGGAAATGTGCTAAGCCAACCAAACCAAAAGTGATTCCCAACATGTACACCAAATCATTTAAAGAGGTTACCTTGGCTACACTCAACTGAAAATTTTCCATCTTGGTTTTCAAGGCTTCAATTGCTGAATCATCTGCTTTAAAGAACCTGTTTAGTTCTTTGTTTTTACCTGTCCCAAAAAGCAGGACAGACATAAAAATATTGGCGACAAAAACATCTACAACTACCATAGCAGAAAATAAGGTATCACTTGCGCCATAAATCTCCTTCATAGCGGTTTGATTCGCTCCACCGCCAATCCACGATCCAGCAACAGTAGATAAACCTCTCCAGATTTCACCCTCTAAAACTTCAGGAGCCATTAGAGAAACCAGCCACAATGCCAATGGTCCGCCAATGATAATTCCAATTGTTGCGGCAAAAAACATAATTACAGCTTTCGATCCTAGTTTTTTAATCGCCTGAATATCGATACTTAAACACAGCAGAATTAAACTTGCCGGCAGCAAATAACGTGAAGAAATAAAGTAAAGATTGGATTCTTCGGCAGAGATGATACCAAATGAATTTAGAGCGGCAGGAATAAAATAGCATAATAATAGCGCCGGAACAATGCTATAAAATCCTTTTAAATATCGATTTTGGCTTGAAGAGGTTCTAAAAACAAAAAATAGGATCAACATCAATATCCCAAATACAACTGCATCATTGCCAAAAATTGGTGGGGCCTGCTTCACCTTAAACGAATAGCTAATCGCCTGCAATTCCCCCTGAAGCGACTGATAATAAACAGTCACATTATGATCCCCTCGCTCCAAATTATTCAAATTAACCAATGTATCTGCCCTAATCGCACTTTGAAACCCATCCAGTTCAAGCTCCATACCCACTAAAGAATCAGGAAAGCCAATTTTTAAATTTGGTGATTCACTGCGATAAAAAAGTTGGTCTTTTAAATCATCAAATTCAATTTTCGCATAAAGACTATCAACGTCATTTGACTTAGATTTCGATAATTCGAGCGCTGCTGTGGAATAAAAAGAGAAGAATAAAAAACAAAACGAAAGTAAATATTTTTGAATCATAAGTTTAGTATGGTCCGACAATGCATGCTAATAATGCAACGGAGAGTTGATTTTGTCCAGCTAAAGTAAACAGTAAGTCGTTTGAGAACGTAGAATCACCACTATAAATACGCTCATTTTCAAATGTAAGGATGCAAGCATTTGAAAACGTTGAATTTCCACGATAAACTTTCCCATTTGCAATGGTATAGACGATATCGGATGAAAAACTAGAATCTCCCCGATAGACTTTGTCCCCTTTAATGGTGTACAAGCAATCGAAAGAGGTGGTCGAGCGACCGAGGTACACTTTATCGTCAGAAATGGTATAATAAATCTTAGAAGAAAATCTATTGTCACCATGATAGACGGTTCCATTATCAATCGTATAGGCGATATCACTATCGAAAGAGCTATCCCCTCGATAAAGTTTCAACTGCGCCTGCACCAATGTTGTCAAGAAGAGACATCCAATTAAAAATAAATGCTTCATGGTTCAAAAATAACAAAAATTAGGCCATAGCGCTCGATTAGTTTTTCACAAATCGACAACAATAAAAAATGCTCATTTTACTCAACTTGCTTATATTTGCCGACAAATTGTGAAAATGGAAAAGATCATCTCAGGAATTCAACAAATGGGCATAGGCGTACCGGACGTTCAAAAAATTTGGAAGTGGTACCGAGAAATGTTTGGAATTGATGTGCGCCTTTTCGAAGATGCAGCTGAAGCTCCACTCATGACACGGTATACAGGTGGAGAAGTTCACAGTCGAACGGCGACATTAGCGCTCAGTATGGAAAGTGGAGGTGGTTTTGAAATTTGGCAATATACTAGTCGACCGACAGAGCGCGCAAATTTTGCGATCCAATTAGGTGATCTTGGTTTATATGCCTGTAAAATCAAGTCAAAAGATGTGAAAGCGAGTTATGCCTATCATCAATCAAAAGGTGTTAAAATTTTGGGTGAACTCAGCCAAAATCCCGCTGGAGAATTCAATTATTTTTTAGAGGATCCAAATGGGAATATTTTTAATGTTGTTGAAGGAACAGGTTGGTTCAAAAACACAAATCATCCTGCAAAGACAGGAGCGGTTGCCGGTACAATTATTGGCGTGAGTGACATGGAAGCTTCATTAAAATTATACAGAGATGTTTTGGATTACGAAACGGTGGTCTATGATGAAACGGGAACATTTGATTGTTTCAAAGGACTTTTATCTGGCGAACAACACTATCGTAGGGTTTTACTTTCGCATAAATCAGAGCGTCAAGGCCCTTTTTCAAAATTATTAGGACCGACACGTATTGAACTAGTGCAGGCATTAGAGCGTGTGCCTCGCAAGATTTTTGAAGATCGTTTTTGGGGAGATTGGGGATTCATTCACTTGTGTTTTGATGTCCAAGGAATGGATGCTTTACAGAAAGAATGTGAAGCAGCAGGCTTTCCGTTCACTGTAGACAGTGGTTCAACCTTCGACATGGGTGAAGCTGGTGGAAGATTCTCTTATATTGAAGATCCTGATGGAACGTGGATAGAATTCGTGGAAACACATAAAGTACCTGTCATGAAAAGTTTGGGTTGGTACATCAATTTAAAGAAACGTGACCCTAAGAAAAGACTTCCAGATTGGATGTTGAAAGCTATGGGGATGAATCGAGTGAAGTGAGATTTAGTCGTTAGTCGTTAGTCTTTAGTGGTTAGTGGTTAGTGGTTAGTGAGTTGTGGATAGTGCTTCAACCTCTGCCTATTGGGAACGTTTACTTCGCCTAAAACTTTTGCCTTCTGCCTTTTGCCTTCTGCCTCTTGCCTTCTGCCTTCTGCCTTCATCCTCTTACCTCTTTCCTAAATACTAAAGACTAAAGACTAGAAAATTACTTAGCGTCCTTTGCGCCTTTGCGGTAGAAAAATAGAACACTGATGCTGCGCATACGCTGATGAAACTGATTTTCACTGATTTTTAAGGAATGAGGAGTTTGGGTTACCCTTTACTGGGTACATTCTACTTCTGCCTTCTGCCTCTTTCCTAAATACTAACGACTAGAAACTAAAGACTAGAAACTAGAAACAAGAGACTCTGAAACGAATCACAATTGCGTTGTTTTAGCGAGTAAATAATGATCCAAGATAACGATTGCCGTCATAGCGTCGACAATTGGCACAGCGCGAGGCACCACGCAAGGATCATGTCTCCCCTCCCCTTTTATTTCGGCTAATTTTCCATTTTTATCAACAGTCGCTTGTTTTTGCATAATGGTTGCAATTGGCTTAAAAGCAACATTGAAATAGATCTCTTCTCCATTCGAAATGCCACCTTGTATTCCCCCTGAATGATTGGTTAAGGTTCGAATTCCATCCCCATCATTGACAAATGCATCATTGTGCTCACTCCCTTTCATGGTGACGGCGTTAAAACCAGCACCCAATTCGAAACCTTTTACAGCATTAATCGAAAACATAGCCTTTGCCAAATCAGCATTAAGACGATCAAAAACAGGTTCACCTAAACCAATTGGCGTTCCTTTAATCAAACAAGTAATTTGTCCACCAATCGTGTCTCCATCTTTGCGAATGGCACGAATAAGATCCTCCATTTTTTCCGCCGTTTCAGGATCGGGACAACGTACAAGCGTTGAATCAATTTGCTTTAAATCAAGGGTTGAAAAATCTTTATTCAATCGAACTTCCCCCACTTGGGAAACAAAACTCTGAATCGTAATTCCGACTTGTGCTAGGAGTTGTTTGGCAATCGCTCCTGCAACAACCCGACAAGCCGTTTCCCGCGCGCTGCTTCGCCCACCGCCATTTGCATCTCGAATGCCA
>Ga0222668_1000017_pt1 | contig 134427 bp, 121 predicted proteins | sample AntAcemetagen728_FD_179823 | JGI IMG/M metagenome (GOLD analysis project Ga0222668, IMG submission 179823) | Saline water microbial communities from Ace Lake, Antarctica - #728 | ecosystem: Environmental > Aquatic > Non-marine Saline and Alkaline > Saline | place: Antarctica: Ace Lake...
AAGGCCAGGCTGATGCATGATTAGACTCGTTGAGCTGAAATAATGGAGTTAGAAAGATCCAGTTATACAATCTGAATAGAAATCGGTAAACTAAGAAAATAAATAGCAATTTACAGAGGGTGCCGCAATTAGATGAATCGCAAATCAAATTCAGATCGCTTGAAAAAGAAATTTCTCAACTCATTGTTGAATTAAAAATGTTGATGGTTCAAGAGTGCAGTCACGTTCAACCATCACCTGAGCATGTAGGTTTAAACCAAAGGCAATCGTTATGAAAATTCTAGTAGTTGATGATGTTGGTTACACATGTCACTTCCACTCGCGCCTCGTTGAAAAATTCGGATACACGGCTTGTTCTGCCACTTCCGGCTATGAGGCACTAAATTACCTGAAAACAGATAATGACATCAGCATCGTCGTTACGGACTTGATGATGCGCGGCATGGATGGAGTCGATTTGTTCCAGGAAGCGCAAAACTTAGAACGATTTACTGATGAAGGGCCCCTTGATCCTCCTCAGTTTATTCTCATGACAGCATTGCGAATGGAAAAGAATTCTCAAGACAAAGATGTACAACGCCTTAAGCTGGCAAAAGAGTTAGGCGTTGCGAAAATTATGTTCAAGCCACTTGAGCAGGATGAACTCGAAGAGACATTACGAGATATGGCGATGGGAGCACCTAGCTCTGCATCAAATGGAAAATCATTAGACCTGTACTCGCCGACACAAAAATTAAAGGAAGTGGTCAAGGAAATTATTGATTCAGGAAATGCGGGTGCGGCTGAACAATTTATTGGGTGTTTGGACGAGGAAGTTGCGAGTTTGAAAAATTTTCTGGAAACATTAGAAACCGTATAGAATTCGATGTTTACCAAAAAACACATCATGAGGTGAGCTTAAATATCAGTAGTTTGTTCAAGGAGGGATTTGACTGTATTGTGTTTAGACATATAGTTGACATAGCAGAGCAGTATACAAATCCTGCTCTCCATTGGGAGCGACTCCGTTTTTATCGTAGTTGATTCGGTAATTTTTTACTTTGACGACTTTACAACCTTTTTGAGTGGATGTGGCTGATGAGCCTTATTAGCTTGGAACAATATACAGAGAAACAAAATCGCGCCATTTCGCGCGTGCTGGACACGTTGGATCGTATCGAAAAACGCACAAACGACCACTTCTCAGAAAAACGATCACACGAACGTAAGGACTTTCGCGGTATTGTCTGGATTTGCATTTCTGACGATGACTCTTCCGAAGATGACGCCATCAATACCATCAAAGTCTGGTCCCGTTCGATTTCACAATCGGGCCTTTCCTTCATTTATCCATCGCCTATTTACCAGCCCACGATTCATGTGGGAGTTCCAGTACAAGGCGATCAGGTTACCTGGTTTCGCTCAGAAATTGTCAGACAGAGGGAAATTCAGGAAGAACATTTCTGGGAATATGGTGTCAGGTTTCGCGGAAAAGTTAATACTTAAGCCACTCCTTAGCGTTTGTTCTCAGTTGCATTCCCTCAAAATCTGCCTATAACGTTGTCTGCTTTTTTGATTGACGTTCAAAACTGATCAATAGTCGTAAGACGCTTGGCCTCAACTGTGGGAAGCCCGGGGATGGAAGACCTGCAAGGCATCATTCACCAAAACTACTCAAATATCCAACGCCGCATCAAAGCAGCCTGCTTACATTCGCAGCGTACTTCAGAGTCCGTAACATTTGTGGCAGTCACTAAATATGCCCGCATGGAATGGGTCATGGCGTTACTGGAATCGGGCTGCACGCATTTCGGAGAAAGCCGAACGCAGCAACTGGATGAACGAGCCCCCCTGCTGCCCGACCATTTACATTGGCATTTCATCGGCCCTTTACAACGCAACAAAATCAGACGTACGATCCTGCATAGTAGCCTGATTCACTCTGTTGATTCCTTCAAGTTATTAACGGCCATCAATCGCATCGCAGCAGAACAGAATTTGCAACCGCATGTTCTGATCGAGGTCAATCTTTCCCGTGAAACGAATAAAAAAGGCTTTACTAAACAAGGATTACTTGCTGAATGGAATTCGATCTGTGCCATTTCTCATGTGAAGATCGATGGACTGATGACGATGGCTCCTCACGCGGAAGATCCGGAATCAGCGCGGCCTGTCTTTCGCGAATTATCTGAACTGCGTGATCAACTCCAATCGATCTCGCCTGCGCAGATACAACTGAAGGAACTCTCGATGGGCATGAGTGGAGATTTTGAAGTCGCGATTGAAGAGGGAGCGACTCTGATCCGCATTGGCAGTGCCCTGTATGCAGGATTGGAATAACCTACCAGGAACTTGACACATCGACTCCACCAAACATTTAAATCTTGAAATCAAGGGTTCGGATATTCTGCTTCCCGTTCGTGCACAGCCGAAATCCAGTAAGAACCAGATTGACGGCATTCACGATGGCAGGCTCAAGGTTTGTGTGACACAGGCACCGGAGAAGGGAAAAGCGAATAAAGCCCTGCTCAAGGTGATCAAAGAGGGACTTAATCTCAAACGATCACAAATCGAGCTTTATAAAGGGGAAACGGCTGCCTTAAAAGTTGTTCGTATTTCTGAAATCTCCCTGGATGAGTTGCGCCAGCGGGTCGCCGACGCTTTGAATCAATCCGGGTAGCTCAGGCACTGATTCGGCATCCAAAACCGGATCCCTCCCTCGCTTACCATGATTTCCCGTCCTGAAGCGACGTCTTGAATCACTTGCTTCTTACTCGGGAATCGACGGGCGTTGATTGCAGCAGCTTGTGCAGACCCATATAATTGTCAGACGCGTCCGTGTCTTACCCCAAGAGGCCATCGTTCCGTTTTTTGAAGATCCACAGCAGAAAACCATCGCGATACTCTCGAATTTAATTTCCCACCTGGTCTATAAGATCTCATAAAAGGACTAATTGACTATGAGTTACTCAATGCCCGTTCGCCTGCTCCTGGGAGCTTTGCTGGTTTGCGGACTTCCCCTGTCATCCAAAGCAGCAGAACCCACTCCACTTTCAAAGTCATGGGAACAATGGAGAGGCCCTGATCGCCTGAATCAATCCAGTGACACCGGTCTGCTACAGGACTGGAATGCAAACCCTCCTAAATTAGTCTGGACCGCCACCGGATTGGGTAAAGGTTATGCCAGCGTTTCGATCAAGGATAACCGTTTATTTACCACCGGAAATCTACCGGAAGGTCAAGCCGTGATCGCCGTTAATATTGATGATGGCAAAATCTTATGGAAAACGAATCTGCTTGATTTAAATCCGAAACACGGCTACCCCGGAGCACGCTGCACACCATCCATTGATGGCGATCGATTGTATGCCATTTCTTCGAATGGTGCGATTTCCTGTCTCAGTGTCGCTGATGGAGAAATCCTCTGGACGAAAAATTTCGAGGAGGAATGGGATGGAAAAATGATGTCTAAGTGGGGGTTTTCTGAATCCCCTCTGATTGATGGCGATCTCGTTTTATGTACTCCCGGCGGGGACGACGCGATGATTGTCGCGCTCGATAAAATCACCGGTAAAGAGGTCTGGAAAACATCTGTTTCAGATCTGGGAGAAAAAGGCAAAGACGGCGCCGGCTATTCCTCATTAGTAATTTCCCATGCGGGGGGAGTCAAACAATATGTCCAGCTTACCGGCCGGGGCTTAATTGGCGTTCGTGCCAGTGATGGTAAGTTATTGTGGAATTACAATCCGGTCGCAAATGGCGTCGCTAACATCCCCACACCGATTGTATCCGGCGACTATGTCTTCACATCAACGGGATATGGAACCGGTAGCGCACTGGTGAAACTTTCGAAAGATGGTGACGGAATTAAAGCCGAAGAAGTTTATTTTCTCGATCCCAAAACACTGCAAAATCACCACGGTGGACTGATCCTGCATCAAGATCATATCTATTGTGGACACGGGCACGGCAAAGGGTTTCCGATCTGCGTCGAACTGAAAACAGGCAAGATCGTCTGGGGCAAAAAAGAAGACAAAATTCGGGGCGAAGGATCAGGCTCCGCTGCGACGACGATGGCTGATGGAAACTTGATTTTTCGCTACGAAAGTGGTGATGTGGCTTTGATCGAAGCCACCACGGAAGGTTACAAGCTGAAAGGCAGCTTCAAAGCAGATCAAGTCCTGGGAAAAGCCTGGGCGCATCCCGTTGTTTGTGGCGGAAAACTTTACCTGCGCGAGCAGGATGTTCTGATGTGTTATGATCTGAGGAAATAAACACAGAACAACGCTTTTACTGATCAGACAAAGCTCTGCTGATATCCCTCAGCAGAGCTTTTTTTGTCCATATCACGAGAGATTACCGTATCACGAAAGATAACAGTGTGTGTCAGGCTTCTGGTTCGGAATCAAACAATGACAGCGGCACGCGACTGCCGTTTCTCCTCGTTTAGCCTGCTGCGTTTTTGAACTTGCTCAGATCAATCTTGCCGTTCCCTTCAACGGGTAGTTTACCATTGGAGCAGTAACGGGAGCGGGCAACACCTGACGCGATATTGTAAGTATAAACAGCATCCTGCCGCACCAGAAAGATCACGGTCCCTTTCTGCTGCGCACCAATTTTGTCGAGCAATTCCACAAAAGGGAGACTTTTTGTCAGGTCGTCTCTTCGGACTCTTAAATCTTTGGCCGGGCCATCTAAAACGACGATACCATTTTTCGTACATTCAATAAACGTCGGATTCAGATCAACCCCCGTGCCGCCCGGTTGAATTCGAACTTCAGCGGCTACAGGATTTTCCCGCTTGTTTAATTCCACTTTCAGTTTATCAATTTCCTTCTGCAGTTCCATCGGATCGTCTTTGATCTCTTCGATGCGTTTCGTCAGGCGATTGGCTTCAGCCAGCAGTTTCACTTTTTCTTCCGGACCGATGTCATCAGGAAGTTTGTTTTTCTCTTGCTTGAGCTTCTTCAACTCTTCCAAAGCCAGGATCAAGTCACGATTCAATTTTGATAAATCTTCAATCTGACTTTTGACTTGATCGAGTTCCTGTTGTTTATCCGTAATTTGATTCTGATCTTTTTCGAATTCTTCCGCGCGTTTCCAGGTATCGTCCTGATTATCCATCTGACTTAATGCCAGCGCAGTGATCATCAGCGTCAAGACACCGATTACACATGCGAGAATACTCAGAAACGGAAACAGTGAGACCGTCTCTCCACTACTTTTTTTCTTTTTAGCCACGTTATCGCACTTTCCTCGAGCTACCGAACAGCCCCCATCCTTTGCGTGGTGCTTCCACTTGCTGGATCAGCACCTGTTTTTCTCCCAGGTCAGACAAAACCGTATTCAGTCCATTTAATCCCTGCTGAACTCCATTAAATGACTGCGAGAGAACGCCGGCGGCTTCCGCCATTTCGGTAGCCTCTCCATTCATCTGCTCCAGATGTGTTACATGTGCTGCCTGGAGTTCGGTCATTTTTTGTTCGACCGATTCCATCTGCTCAACGACGGAATGATGTTGTGTCGTCAATTTTTCAATGACCTGTTGCACACTATTAAGTTGCTCTTCCTGCTGGGCACGAATTTTATCATCAATTTTCCCCCAGGATTTCATGACCTGTTGTGACAGGGTACTGCCAATCCCCTCCAGCTTCTGGGTCCAGGTTTGCAGCTCCGCATGATGGTCGGCCATCGCTTTATCAATCGTCCGCTGAATCAGACGCCGATGATCTTTTTCATCACCACTGCTGGCATGATCGCTCTCCTTCAAGCGTTTCAGGAGATTTTCATTACAGTATTCATCGACCCAGTTTAATAAATCTTCTTCTGACTTCTGCATGGAGCTACTGGGAAACATGACCAGCATACTCATAACCAGCGCGACTAACGTCGTATCAAAGGCGGTCGCGAGACCACCGGTCACGCCGTTCAAAGAATCCTTCAAAACGGAAATGTCCTGAGCAGCATCCATCGAACCGGAGAAACTCCCCACCGATTCACTAATCCCCATCACGGTTCCAATGAACCCCAAAATCGGAATTGCCCAGATGAACACTTTCAGCATGGTATAGCTGGAATCGATGGCTGTCGCATCGATTTCTGACTGAGACTGCAAACGGTTCGAAACTTCGGAACTGCTTTTTAAAATACTAAAATGCTCTAACCCTCTCAAAACCCGGTTTACCAAAAAGCTCTCGCGTGGATCAACGGGCAAGTTTTTCACATGTTCAATAAATCGGTAGACGGTCTTCTCAGAAATCTCTTCTGAAATATCAGTTGGCAAAGTATCGAAGAGCATCGAGTCCTTCTGCTTGGCCAGTTTGCGGGATTTCAGAAACAGAATCGCCCCGGACCAACTCATCAAAAAGACCAACGCAAAGGGAACCCATCCACGTGCCAGGAACAGTTCCCCGAGGTAATAACTCCGGAAAGGAAAAATCAGCACATAAAATATGATGGAAGTCACAAACGCAATTGTGGCACTTTTCGAGAGGCTGACTTCAGTTCCGTCAGCCCAACCACTGGAGACTGCTTTTTTTCCACCTCGACTAGCGGAAGTCTTTGTGGAGGGAGCTGAAGCGCTGGAGCTGGAAACATCAATCGAGGTATCAATGATGGGAGTTTCCGGTTTTTTGACGAGCATCGTATGATGGCAGTACGGACAACGAACTTTTTTGCCAATATTTTCATCGCGAACTTTGAGTTTTTTGGAACATTTTTCACAGGGAAACTGGAAATACATGGAAGGAACCCCAGGGTGCAGTAAACTTTAGTACAGAGTTGTGCTTTTGGGACAACCCATTCAGAAATCTTATGAAAAGAGTTTATCCAACTAGGACCACTCTCAAAAGTCACCAGCCCACCGCATTCATTCAAACTATCGAAAGAGCTTATTTTTTTACAACCGGCAAGACAAAAGGGGGCAGTCAATTTAAACAAATCACCACTAGTTCCAGGTCAAAAATAAAAAATGATTCCTCGTGCCTGTTTTGTAAGTTCTAAATTCATCGGAATTCACGATATAAGAACGATTCGCTACAATAGGACCAACTCGAAGCGAGGTTCTGATCAACCAAATCGTATTGTCACAAATTCGATGCGAGCGGAGATAAATTCCTTAAAATAGAAAATTGATACATGTCTACTGATGCAATTGAAACAAAGAACCTCTATTGGGCCGGTTTCGATTTGGGTGGCACAAAAATGCTTGCCAAAATATTTGATTCTCAATACAAAACTCTGGGAAAAAAACGGAGAAAGACCAAAGGCCACGCTGGTGTTGAAGTGGGGCTTGAGCGAATGCTTCAAACGATTCATCAGGCATTGCAGGAAGCTGGCCTGACGCCTGATGAATTAGCGGGAATTGGTATTGGCTGCCCCGGCCCGTTGGATTTGAAGGAAGGAATTATTTTCGAAGCCCCCAATCTGGGCTGGTATAATGTTCCCATCAAAGAGGTGCTGCATAAAGAATTCGGTTGTCCAATTGTAATCTGCAACGATGTCGATGCCGGCGTGTATGGAGAATATTGCTTCGGCGCAGCCAAAGGTTCTCAGTCCGCATTAGGCATCTTTCCCGGAACAGGTATCGGGGGTGGCGCCGTCTATCACGGCCAGTTGATTCAGGGAAGTAAAAGTTCCTGTATGGAAATTGGCCATATGAAAATCTTGCTTGATGGTCCGGAGTGCGGTTGTGGCCAACATGGCTGCCTTGAAGTTCTTGCCAGCCGTCTGGCGATTTCTGCAGCAGCCGCTCAGGCAGCCTTTAGAGGGGATGCGCCAACGCTCAGGTCACTGGCAGGAACGGATCTTTCTGATATTCGCAGTGGAACTCTCGCTGCTGCTATTGAAGGCGGCGATGAAAGTGTCAAGAAAATCATCCTGCGCGCGGCAGAATATATTGGAATCGCAGCCGGAAATTTGGTACACATCTTCTCTCCCGAAGTCATCGTTCTGGGAGGAGGGCTGGTGGAAGCGATGCCCGACTTTTTTGTACACGCGGTTGCTGAAGCCACGCGTAATAATGTGATGCCGACTTTTAAGGATTCATTTAAAGTCGTAGCAGCCCAGTTGGAGGACGATTCCTCTGTGATGGGCGCTGCAGCCTGGGCGCAAAAAATGATTCAAGAACCGACGTCGTTGAAAATTGAAACGAAAGCATGAACACCAAAGATTCACCGCTAGCCGAGACCACTGCCGGTTCCAGCCGTCCAGAGACCGTTCCCATTCGATTAATAGCCGTGATCGACATTGGTACGGGAGCGATACGCATGGCGATCGCTGAAATCAAAGAAGACGGTACCGTGAATACGCTGGAGCGGCTCTCGCAGGCTGTCACGCTGGGAGAGGATACTTTTCAGACGCGATACATTCAAAAAACGACGATGGAAGAATGCGTCCGCATCCTCAAAAGCTATCGTCGACGTTTGGATGAATATCAGATTACGCGCGATGATCAGATTCGCGTCGTCGCGACCAGTGCCGTGCGGGAAGCCATCAACCGGCTTGCATTTACCGACCGGATATTTATCGCGACTGGTTTCGAAGTCGCACCTCTGGATGAAGCCGAGGTGAATCGGATCACGTATCAGGGAATTCGACCATACCTGACAGCGAAGCCGAATCTGGACGAGGCGCGGACTATCGTTACCGAAATTGGGGGAGGCACTACAGAACTCTTACTGGTACAACGCGGAGATGTATTATTCTCGAAAAATTATCGGCTGGGAGCGCTGCGTCTGCGCGAGATGTTGAAAGGATATCGCGTTCCGCTCTCCAAAGAACGTACGATTATGGAAAATCAGATTGAGCGCGTGATCCAGCAGATCGTGCACGAAGTGCCTGGCGATAAATCAACCAAACTGGTCGTGCTCGGCGGCGATGTTCGATTTGCGCTGGCCCAATTGCGACCTGATGACGAAATCCCCGACCCCAGTAATTCGCCAGACGAACTGGATCGACTCAAAGTGTCTGAACTTGCTAAGTTCACAGACAAAATTTTGCACTTCGATGAAGACCAACTCGTTCAAAACTACCATCTTTCCTTTACCGATGCGGAAACTCTGGGGCCGGCACTGCTGGCATACACGAAATTGGCAGAAGCGTATCAATTGAAATATATTTACGTGACAAAAGCCAACTTTCGCGACGGCCTGCTGAAAGAAATGGCAGACCAGAATAACTGGTCGGATGAATTTAACAGGCAGGTCATTCGTTCGACAATTGATTTCGGCAAACGATTTGATTTTGATGAAGCACATGCACAACATGTGGCATTTCTGGCTGACACCCTGTTCCAATCCCTGCAAAACGAACATAAGCTTGATTTGCGGAATCGGCTGTTGTTGTATACCGCCTCTTTGCTGCATGAGATTGGAATTTATGTCAATCAGCGCAGCTACCACAAACACTCGATGTATTTAATCAGTAATGGTAATCTATTTGGACTGGGGGAGACCGATTTATTGCTGGTTTCATTGATCGCCCGCTACCACCGTCGGGCGTCTCCCAACGCGACTCATCCAGGATATTCCACCTTAGACCGGGTCAGTCGCATTGCCATTGCCAAGATGGCTGCCATTCTGCGTGTAGCCGATGCGTTAGATTATTCCTATAGTCAGCGCGTCCAGGAAATCGAATGTGAGATTCATCATGGGCAATTGATTATCTCCATCCCGCATGTTGAAGATGTTTCTCTGGAACAAATTGCCTTAGTGGAAAAAGGCCCTTTGTTTGAGGAAGTTTTTGGGCTCAAAGTACATTTGCGGAAAAAACGATAAGCAATCTATTTGACGTGGCTGATTTGCATTCAAAAAGCCGTGACATGGAATTTTTGGATTTAATTTTACAACAGGACGCGCATGGCTTCTAAAGTATCAAAATATCTCAACCGGGAATTAAGCTGGCTGGAATTTAATCAACGGGTATTGGATGAAGCCCATGACCCCTCGATTCCTTTATTGGAACGCTTAAAATTTCTGGCGATCACCAGTTCGAACCTCGATGAATTTTTTATGGTTCGCGTCGGCGGACTTCATTTATTGCAGACCAGCGGCAATAAAACACCTGACGCTTCAGGAATGACCCCCAAGGAAATTCTGGACGCAATCAGTGTGCGCGCACATCAAATGATGGTCGAACAATATCAGTGTTTACTGACAGAAATCGAGCCTCCGCTGGCTGAAGCCGGATTCCATAGAGCGAATCCTCAGGAACTGACCGATTCTCAGCGCCAAATTGTCGAACAGGTTTTCAAGGATGAAATCTATCCTGTCCTCACTCCCATGGCGGTGACACCGGAAATGGATTTTCCTTACCTGATGAATCATACGCTGAATTTTATCGTTCGCCTGGCTCCGGATGAAAAGGAGGAAACTCCACAGGATCGTTTTGCGATTATCCCTTTTGGTAGAACGGAATCCCGGTTTATTACGCTGCCTTCGGAAGGCGGGTATCAATATCTGCCAATGGAAGACGCGGTTTGTCTGTTTGTTGAGCAATATTTTCGCGGTGAGAATGTACTGGAGAGTATCCCCTTCCGTGTTACCAAAAATGCGGACATCAGTCTGCAGGATGAATTTTCCTCTGATCTGCTGCATCAGATGGAAGACATGCTGGATCTACGAAAACAGGGCGATTGTATTCGCCTGGAAATAGCCGAATCGGTTTCAGTCGAAACACTGGAATTTCTGGAACGCGGTTTAGGTGTATTAGAGGAAAATGTCTATCGCATTCCCGGCCCGTTGGATCTCACCGCCTTTATGAGATTGACAGACATCTCGGGCTTTGATGTGCAGAAATCTGAGACATGGCCTCCCCAGCCTGCTCCGATGGTGAATCCCGAAATCTCGATGTTCGAAAATATTTCTCGGCAGGACCTCTTATTGTGTCACCCTTATGAAAGTTTTGAACCGGTCGTCAGACTGATTGAAGAATCAGCCGTCGATCCGGATGTGTTGGCCATTAAACAGATCTTATATCGAACCAGTAAAAACAGCCCGATTGTGGCTGCCCTGATTCGTGCGGCAGAACAAGGCAAGCATGTAACAGCCATTGTGGAACTGAAGGCTCGTTTTGATGAAGCCCGAAATATCGAATGGGCTAAAAATCTGGAACATGCCGGCGTGCAGGTGATTTACGGCGTGAAAGGGCTCAAGACACACGCGAAGCTATGCTGTATCGTCCGCCGCGAACCACAGGGAATTCGACGCTACCTCCATTTTGGTACGGGGAATTACAACGATGCGACGGCAAAAATTTATAGCGACATCAGTTATTTTACCTGCGATGAAGCATTGGCCTCTGATGCGATCAACTTTTTAAATTCGATCACAGGCTACTCTCTGCCTCAGAACTACCAGAAACTGGAAGCGGCTCCGATTAGTTTGAGGGATAAGATCCTGGATCTGATTCATCATGAAACGGAACGCAAAAAACAGGGACAGAAAGCGAGAATTGTGGCCAAGGTCAATTCGCTCGTTGATCCACAAATCATCGATGCTCTGTACGAAGCGTCGGAAGCCGGAGTAAAAGTAAAACTGAATGTGCGCGGCATCTGCTGTTTGCGTCCCGGCGTATCGAAGTTGAGCAAAAATATCGAAGTCGTCAGTATCATCGATCGATTTCTGGAACACGCCCGAATTCTGTATTTCTATCATGGCGGAGACGAGCGTGTCTTTATTTCCAGCGCCGATTGGATGCCCCGCAATCTTGACCGGCGGGTGGAATTGCTTGTCCCGATCGAAGAAGAAAGAAGTCGCAGAAAAGTCACCAAAATACTGAACCGTTATTTCGAAGATAACACCAAAGCCCGCGTTTTAAACAGCGATGGTGTCTACCAGCGCATTACTCCTGGTAAGGGAAAAAAACGGGTACGTTGCCAGCAGGTTTTATACGAAGAAGCAGTTGCTGCAGTGAAGCAGGCAGAAAAAACGGGACGTACCATTTTTGAACCTCACATGGCGCCCGAAGAACGGTAGTCAGTGATGTTGTTTACTGCGCTGGATTGCACTACACAAGAAATCAGTACAAACCTGCTCTGCGATAAGCTGCCCTGAATTTCTCAGAAAAATCGAGTCTGTCACTAAAATCATATCTCATTCAATTAGAATAAGTTACGACTTTCAGAGCTTATTCTTCCTGCAAATTTCTTCTGAATTACCACAAAAAGGTATTGCCTCATAATCTGGATTTGCAAGAATACGAATAGATCATGTATCGCACCCACGCAGTGCGATAGGACTAAAGCCTGTGTTCTAATTGGAGCTACAAGCCGATGATGAATCAGGGAGTTTATCCAAGAAAAGGAGGTGATTGAGTGGACAGTTATTGTTGTAGCCAGAAAGGTGGTTGTTCTTAGCGACTGCTGGCGGGTTGTCATAGACGACCACCACTCGTGAGGGTCACCTCGATCCTAACGAAACTAGACTGGAGGCTGATCTGCGTTGTCGTGGGTCAGCCTCTTTTTATTTCTCTTGAGAAGTGCCCGTTAAAAAAGCACCGGAATTATCATCCGGTGCTTTTTTCGTTGTCATCTTATTTCAGATCAATCACCACGATTAGACTTCGTTGGGCACAACGAATGGCGCGCGATACTGACGCGTCAGATATTTGTCTGCTTCCGGGTCATTGACAAACTGTTCTGTTTTGGGATCAAAATTCAACTGACGCCCCAACCGAAAAGCAATGTTGCCCAAGTGGGCAATCCCGGAACTCGTGTGTGCCGTTTCGACAGGACCATTTAAAGTCTCTGACTTTCGTGAACGAACCGCGTCCAGGAAATTCGTGAAGTGGGCGTTGACGGGATCGTCTCCTGTGTTCTTCGGTCCCGGTTTCCGTTTGGAACCCAAGTAGATTTCGTAGGATTTATACCCTTTGATGACCATATAGCCTTCTGAACCGTAAAAGATATTGCCGACGGTCGCGCCATCTTCCGTGTTCGTATGCCAGGGGCGGACCTCAAACTGAATCATCTTGTTTTCTTCAGGATAGAAATAGTTTGTCGAAAGCACTTCCGGTGTTTCCTTGTCGTCATCCCACAGAAATTTGCCTCCCATGGCGGTGATTTGTGAGGGCAACTTGACATCCAGCCCCCAGAGGCACATATCTGTTTCATGGACTCCCTGGTTACCAACGTCACCGTTTCCATAATCCCAGGTCCAGTGCCAGTTGTAGTGGACCAGTCGTCGAGAGAAATTTGTTTCCTCGGCAGGTCCTTGCCAGAGATCCCAATCAAGAGAGTCGGGTGCCTTTTCATCAGGCTTATGTCCGATAGAAGGCCGCGTACGAAACACCAGACCACGGGCCATATAGACATCACCAATTGTTCCCTTGCGCAGATGCTCAACTGCTTCCTGAATAGCAGGCTGGCTGCGAAGTTGCACGCCGTGTTGAACGATGCGTTTATACTTATGAGCCGCCTCGATCATTTTGCGGCCTTCGAATAAATTATGTGAACCCGGTTTTTCCACATAAACGTCTTTGCCGGCCTGACAGGCCCAGATGGTCGCCAATGAATGCCAGTGATTGGGAGTGGCGACTGTCACAACATCAATATCATCACGGTCGAACACCTTTCGCATATCCGTTTCCGTTTCGACCTTGCGACCGTATTTTTTCTCGAATTCAGCAGCACGCTTTGCCAAGAGCTGTTTGTCAGGATCACAAAGTAACACGACGTCAGCACCTTCGATATCGCCAATCGCTTTAATATGTGTACGACCGCGACCATTAACCCCCAGAACAGCGACTCGAATTTTTCCGTTCACATCAGCCCGGGAGGTATTACTCAGTAGCGAAGTGGCCGCGACAGCGCCCGCGCTGGTTTGAAGAAAATTACGTCTCGTAACGTCACTCATAATTTATCCTTTTTCTCTTGATTCAGTGTTACTTTAAAATAGAGATATTGCCGGCTCAGATCCAAGCTTCTGTATTTATATAATCGTAAGCAGCTATCCCGGCATTGTCCAGACAATGTATCGGCTTCCAGACAATACACCTGCAGATATTTCCCAGAAGTAGTTTCAACAATCAGGGCATTAATTGTGTTCATTTATTGCATCAAAAACCATCCGGTTTAAATGCTTGTTTTGCCGATAGATAGTCATTCATTTACGAATAGGATGCTGGGGTCTGTCGATTTAAAACCTCAATTTCGACAAATCAAAATGGGGGTATTTACTGCATAAGACACGGCTGCCTGGAGTTGCTTTGTTGAAATTATTCCGACACAGAAATAAAGTGTGTTATACTTTTGAGGGATCAATCATGAAGCAAAACAAAAACACAATTTGTATCGTTTTTAGAACAAATGACATCTGCATGGAAGCAGAGTCTACGGCGACCTTCTAACATAAAATTAAAAAGCTTAACCCATCTTCAAGGGTTGAGTTTTTTTGTTTGGTCGTAACAAGTCCCGGCAGCCAACACCAATGTAGAGTTGTCTTACAAAGGGATTTGCAGATGTGAATGGCAGACAGCAGATTGTTTTTGTTGAAATTGGAAATATCGTTTATTGCGTTTCATTATTTAATATAGAAAAAGGGGCGTATGAAAGTACTTGTCGTCGATGATGTTGGATACACCTGTTATGTGCATACCAGACTTCTTGAAGAGCTTGGCTATGAAGTCGTATGTGCTTCATCCGGATTTGAAGCCCTGTCCATTTTAGAGAAAAACAGTGATATTAAAATTGTTTTCTCTGAACTGGTCATGCGAGAGCTCGATGGACTGGATTTATTTCTCAAAGTCCAGAAACAAGAGCACTATACTGACGATGGCCAATTAGAAGCGCCGATGTATTTTTTAATGACATCCATCCAGCCCGCTAATAATTCGCAATGCCGTCAAACAGAAAGGTTAGAGCTCGCCAAAAAACTGGGAATCACAGGTGTGATTTACAAAACACGCGATCGGGAAGAACTCAAACATGCATTTGCTGACACCTTAAAAGATTCCCTGGGAGGTCTGGCAAAAGTCGCTCCAATCGATATTTATTCGCCTTCTCAGGTTCTGTGTGAAGTGATCAAGGATATCATTGAAACGAAGAATCTTGAGGCGGCAGAAGAGTTTTTCGACCTGATCACCATTCAGGCCGAGTACCTGGAGTACTTTATTGCCAATTCGCGCGAAATGGCCGAATTGGCATAACAAGTTTTGATACAGCGCGGCAGAGGCAGCATGTTGTACTATGAATAAATCTGGGCTCTTTGTGTTATTCTCTTTTTAAGGTAATCCCGCATTTTTGATAGCGATTCGCTTGAGGGCCGAGTATTATCAGGACACGGAGTACGAAAGGAAATCGACTGGCGATATTTCTACTGTTCTGTTACCTGAGAAGAAACAAAGCTGACTATGGCTGATCAAAGAACATTGCTGGCTATCGGCGCTCACTTTGATGACTGCGTCTATGGCGTTCCCGGAGTCATGCTGAAAGCCGTTGCGAAAAACTACCGCGTAGTACAGTTAATCCTGATCGGCGACTATAGCAACTGGCCTCCCACTAAAGGGCGGGAAGCAGCATTCAGAAAGTCTGTCAGCAGTATTGCCCGTGATTTTGGTGTCGAAACCCGATTCCTGGACTTCGCCTCTCATCAATTTGATACAAACGAAAAAACCAAGCAGAAAGTCGCTGCCGCTGTCCACGAGATCAAACCGGATATTGCTCTGCAAATGTGGGAGCATGATCATCACCACGACCATACGGTCGCCTCTCAACTGAGTAAAATTGCCCTCAACCATGGCGGGCGTGTACTCAATCAGGACCGGTTCAAAAGTCCTCGCAAAATCTATCATTACGATAACGGTCCCGGCCATACTATTGGATTTGAACCGGACACGTTTGTGGATGTGACTGACTACTGGAATCAATCAATGGAGTGGCTCGGACGCTATATGGCTCTGCAACGGAACGTAGACTATGCCCCCCAACAAGCCCACGGCGCATTGCAAGGCAAAGAAACACTGGCCCGCTATCGCGGACAAACCTGCCGAGTGAAATATGCCGAAGCACTTTGGGCGCCCCGCAAACAGCCTGTGGAAATATTGTAATTCATTCTCATCTCAGGTATAACAACAAAACAGACCACCAAACAGAATCGAAGCTTACTTTCTGTTTCATCATCAAAGGATTCACATGAGTTTGGCTGAACATATCAAAGTAGCTTTAGAACTCCCCACGTTCATCGTAAATGGTTATCTTGAAGATCTGACTGACAATGATCTGATCGTCAGACCTGCTGAAAAGATGAATCATATCGCCTGGCAGTTAGGACACTTAATTTCCAGCGAACATTTTCATGTAACTCAGGTCGCCCCTGATTCTATGCCGCTTCTGCCCGCGGGTTTTAAAGAACAGTATACGTCGGAGACTGCGGGCAGTGATCAGCCTGCTGATTTTCATACCAAGGCAGAATACATCCAATTGATGCAGGAACAGCGCCAGGGAACCCTGGACGTGCTCTCAAAACTCAGCGATCAGGAACTAATGCAGCCCGCGCCGGAAATGGTGAGTTATCTCGGGCCGACCGTCGGTTGTGTTTTCGCAGGCGAATCCACTCACTGGATGATGCACGCGGGACAATGGGCGGTCGTCAGACGGAAATTGGGAAAACCGCCTTTGTTTTAATGTTGCTGATTCTTTTTTGGTTGTTCAAACGGTTCAGGTTGAATCCATTTGGTATAAGCGCGTGGTGTTTTTGGCACGCCCCTGCTTTCCCCTTCCGGTGTTTGAACAGTGGCTGCAAACAGGTATCCATTCATTTCACCCACCAGCCGTGTATGAAGAATTTGATTCTTGCGATTCGTATGGATCAGCATTCTGATCTGTCCTTCCATTCCAGTATATGAATCGAACTCTCCCTGTTTGATTTTTCTGAATTCAAGATCCTGTTTGAATCGATCCAGCATACGATGCGTGGCACGAAAGGTCCCCCCCGTGGGGCTGACTACTTTTTTGCCACGAAACAAAACACTGCGATCATCGTACGACAAAACAACGAGAGTGCGTTTTTTATCGCCTTTGAGCCACTCTAACATCTTTTTCCCATGCTGATCTGCGACTTGGAATGAGTAATTGGCATCCAGAAAGATTAAACGATCCACCAGTGCCGGGATCGTGTCAGAGCCGTTGAGAAAGCCCCATAAAAAACTCCCGCCTCCACTATGGCAGGCCAATGTAATTTGCGGATCCTGAAGTGGAATGACTTGCAGGGTCTCAGCAATGACCTTTCGTATCAGTTTCGGATTCTCCGGATGTTTGGCACGCCAGCGAGGCCAACTCAAGCCTTTGGCCTCCAGGCAGACCAGAATCAGATTTTCCCGCTGATTGAGAAACTGCCATTTACGGTGCTGTGCAGCGATGTGCTGGATATCAAAGTGCCAATCGCGGCCTGCTGCTTGCTGGCAGCCCAGGGTCTGCTCAATCGTACTGCCGTTGGGAGCCGCAAACAGGACCACGCGGCTGGGTTTCTCAAGTATAATCCGCTCTGGTCGTGGAGCGACAATGATCAACCGCACATCCGGCTCAAGCTGCAGATAAGAAATCTGCTCATCAAACCAGGGACCTTTTTGAAAGCCCGGCCAGTCAGGCGACGTTGCTCCAGCAGCATGCAAGACCGATGTGCACGACAATCCAACAACGAATACCAAAAACGTGCACCGGTTCTGCATACTAAAGTTCCCCTCAAATGATCAGGCTGCAATCAAGTCTGGTTCCAGCATCTGTTGGGTATGAATCTTGAACACCAATTTCTAAGATACCATAATTGGATAGAAATGCCGTCATCAAATTGACATCATTCTGTTACATGAAAACACACATTCATCCTCATGAGTACAGGAACCCCAAGCGCACATGAGTCAGGTTACGATAGACGAACTTTTCGATCATCTCGGCGAAGAGAAACTACAACAACTGATTGCTGCATTTTATCGCAAAGTGACAACAGACGATATTTTGAAACCCATGTATCCCGCCGATGACATGTCCGGTGCGGAATACCGTTTAAAAGAATTTCTTGTCTACCGATTGGGAGGCCCTCAACGCTACCTCAAAGAACGAGGGCACCCTGCTCTGCGAATGCGACACGCCCCCTTTACCATCAACCAATCTGCCCGCGATCGCTGGATGGAACTCATGCTGAGTGCCATGAACGAAACAGATCTGCCACCTGAAATCAGACAAACACTCGAATCGTTTTTCGATCAGATGGCGACATTTCTGATCAATCGAGCCGAGTGAACATATTAAAACCCCTTTTTCTCTTAAATGGATTCAAGCATGAAACTGGACGACCGATTGCAGTCAGACTGCAAACCCATTTGTGAACTCGAAGCATCGACTCTGCTCTTAATGAATAATTCGCTGGTAGACTGGTTTATTCTGGTCCCCCACTGTGATGAAATCGAATTCACAAATCTCTCCTTCGACCGACAGACCGCAATTTTAAAAGAAATCAATCTGGTCTCGCAGTTCATCCAAACAAAATTTTCTCCTGACAAACTGAATATCGCCACGTTAGGCAATGTCGTCAGTCAACTGCACATTCATGTCATCGGCAGAAAGCACAGTGATCCTTACTGGCCAGCGCCTGTCTGGGGGCAAGAGAAAAGCCAGGCTTATTCGGCTGCCGAAATCGCAGGTATTAAACAGGCATTTGAAGAATTCCACTCGACGTTTCGCAATCAGGACTGATTGTGAAACGATGCTTTTGATAACAAACACTCCTCATAATTGATTGATGAAAACAATGACAAATCAGCCATTCCGCATCGGTATCCTGGGATTGATTCATGATCATGTCTGGGATCATCTGCCACAATTACAGCATTCCCAGAACGCGGAACTGGTTGCCGCCTTTGATACCAATCAAGGGTTACGCGATCGCATCGGGAACGAATATCATTGCCCCACATATACGACGCCCGATGAACTCTTTTCACAGCATGAGTTGGATGGCGTGTATATTTTCAGTAGTAACAAAGAGGGAGCAGCGCTCGCACTGGCAGCGATCCAACGGGGCATCCCCGTGATGATTGAAAAGCCGATGGCCGCCAGCCTCTCACAGGCAGAAGCAATGTTGACTGCTGCCCGGGAAAAGAAAGTCTGTCTGATGATAAATTGGCCATTTGCCTGGTGGCCACAAATGCAGCACGCCATTACGATGGCCAAAGCAGGGGACATTGGTGAAATCTGGCAGGTCAAATATCGAGCCGCCCACGCGGGACCGAAGGAGCTGGGTTGTAGCGATTACTTTTGTGACTGGCTGTTTAATCCGGAACTGAATGGTGCAGGCGCGATGATGGATTACTGTTGCTATGGCTGCGTTCTATCCAGCGTTTTACTGGGTGTACCGGAATCAATCACAGGCATCGCCGGTCAGTATCGACCAAAACCTCTGGGAGTCGAAGACAACGCCCTGATCGTCATGCAGTATCCGAAGGCGATCGCGACTGCAGAAGGTTCCTGGTCACAAATCGGAAAACTGACAGCTTACGCGACTGCCATTTATGGAACCACAGGTACGCTCATCATTGAACCCCAGAAGAAGGGGCGTCTGATGCTGGCAACCGAGGACCAGCCTTTGGGAGCAGAGGTCAAAGTCCAATGCCCACTGCTCTACTTGCAGACCGCCACCGAACATTTCGTCCATTGCGTGCGCAGTGGTGAAGAGCCCTGGGAGCTATGTAGCCCGCATGCCAGTTTGCAAGCGCAATCCATTCTTGAAGCAGGCGTGCAACAGATCAAGCGGCCACAATGATTAATGGAGAATGGTTTTTCCAATCCAGGCCTTTCATATCTGACCGTTGAGTCATAGAATAAAAGTAGTTTACAAGATTCTTATACAAGGATTTCAATCATGACACTTTCGCATACTAAAGCAGGTGAAGTGGTAAATGTTGGCCCCCTGGGTTCTGAATTGGAGTCAACAAAAACGACGACGCTGGTGAAAACCGAAGACCTGGAAATCATTCGGATGATTCTCAAAGCAGGAAAATCTCTGCCGAACCATACGGCTTCGGGTATTTTAATCGTTCAGTGTCTGGAGGGACGTGTGGTTTTTAAGTGTCTGGGTAAGACACATGAGCTCACCCCCGGACACTTATTACATCTGCCATCTGCAGAGCCTCACGCCGTTGAATGTCTGGAAACGGCTGCACTGTTACTCACGATTATCCCGACACATTCCCCCCGCGCCCCCATCAATAAAATCGATGAAGCGTCTGAGGAATCATTCCCAGCCAGCGATCCTCCAGCCTGGACTGGAACGAAAGGATCATAGGCTTGAAAGTATGCTGTTTGTTCAGATTGCATCAGTTCAAGATGATGTTATCAGAAGGTGTAAGAATATTTCCAGATTACAAAATGAATCTTATTGTGTTTTTAGATTTCAATAACGCTCTGTATATTCAACGGAATTCGTGATTTAAATTATAATACAAGCAGGTTTTCTGTCACTTCGGTACACATTGAGGAGCGAACTATGCGGGGTCTTTTATTAATCATTGTCTGTGGAGTTTTGGTAGGTGGTTTTGGAAATCAGAGAGACAGCTTTTCCCCACTCCTGGCTATGGAGAATTCCAAGCTGGCGAAAAAAGCGCAGCCTAAGAATCCTACACAAGCGAACGTCTCTAAATTTATGCAGGCGAAGCTGGACAGTTCCAAAGATGTTCTGGAAGGATTGGTAACTGAAGATTTCGATCTGATCCAAAAAGGGACCAGAAAAATGATCGAAATGAGTAATGCCACGGAATGGCAAGTCGTCGAAGGACCGATCTTCGCTCAACAAAGTGCCGAATTCCGAAATGCCGCAAAAGAAATCTCAAAATACGCCCAGAAAAAAAATCTCGACGGTGCTTCACTGAGTTATCTGCACCTCACGATGACCTGCATCGCCTGTCATAAACAGATCAAGAAAAGTGTTGTTGTGATGAAATAATTCCCCAGCTGGATCTTCACAAACCGAATTTCTTCATCACCAAAGAGAATGAGATGCAGCATGAATCGTTGAAAGAACAGTTGCTTGAACAGAGCGTTGAACTGGTACGTGCAATTTATATCGGCCCTGATGGTATCGCGCGCGGAAAAGCGTTTCGGCCTGACAGTCTTGACGAGATTCTTGAGTCTGGTATCGGGTTGACCCAGGCGCAGGCTTCGGTGACCGTGTTTGATCAATTGCCGCCGGAAAGTCAGTTTCAACCTGTGGGTGAAGTTCGAATTCGCCCTGACGTGACTACATTTCAGGTGCTGCCCTACCTCGCGGGGCATGCCCGGATGCTCTCGGATTTGGAAACGATTGAAGGCCAACCCTGGGAACTCTGTCCCCGTAGCCTGCTGAAGACATTCATTAACAAATTGTCTGACCAGGGAATGATCATTCGCGCTGCTTTTGAAAACGAATTTACGATTTTCAATAAAACGAACGAAGAATGGCTGCCATTAGACCAATTCAATTGCTTCAGTTCCGCCGCGATGGACCTCGCCAGCCCTTATGTGCTACCAATCATCACAGCCCTTGAGCAACAGGGGGTCATGGTTGAAAAGTATTATCCGGAAGCCGGGCATGGACAGCATGAAATTCCCGTTCGTCATCAAGCAGGGTTGCAGGCAGCCGATCAACAGGTTGTGTTTAAAGAAACCGTACGTGGTACCGCTTTGGCAAACGATTTTCGTGTTTCGTTTATGCCGAAAATATCATCCGATTCTGCTGGCAATGGTTGTCACATTCATTTCAGTTTGTGGGATTCTCAAGACGAAAGAAATTTATTCTACGACGCCGCGGGCGATTACGGTCTTTCCCAAACAGCCCGGCACTTTATGGCAGGCATACTCAATCATCTTCCCGCTCTGCTGGCGTTTACTGCGCCGACGACGAACTCCTATAAACGCTTTGTCGAGCGTTGCTGGAGTTCGTGTTATGTTTGCTGGGGCCCCGATAACCGTGAAGCGACAGTGCGTGCTGCCTCCGGATTCAAAGGCCATGAAGCAAGCACAGTTAACTTGGAATACAAACCCTCTGACCCTGCCTGTAACCCCTATCTGGCTCTGGCTGCATTAATCTGTGCGGGCCTGGATGGAATCGAACAACAAGCTGACCCTGGCAAGCCTGTATTAACAGACCCCACACTGCTTTCCCCGCGTGAACGACAGACACGTGGCTTAACAAGATATCCCATAGAACTGGCATCAGCGCTCTCCGCACTGGAGCAGGATGAAGTGTTACGCGCGGGATTTGGAGCACGCCGCATTTCAGACTACATCACTATGAAACGGGCTGAAATTGAAATGATCAATTCAATGGGAAAAGATGCGGAACAGCAGGCCTATCTCTTCCGGTTCTAATATGACTCTGCTTTCTGATGTGCCTGTCTCTCTGCAAAATCAGGCACGCAAACAGGCTCACTCGAAAGTACTGACATGATTGTCAGAATCGTCAATAAAGCGTCATTCGCAAAAAAAGGTTTTCCACAGACAAAGCCTGTGAAAATAACAGTGATCTTCACAGAAAATTAATTTGTTTTTTTAAACGGTAATCTATATTTTGATAAGTTAACGTCTACTTGGTCATTACAGGGTTCCGTTTCTTTTCTCTTTCACAAGGTTAATCGTATTGAAGAGTTATACGGATTACCATCATTACACTCCGAGACAAAAACAGTTGTTGACCCAAGCCCTTAAAATGCTCGCTCTCATTGAAGAGCGCGCCAAGCGTCTCTATGCAGACCAACGTGCTCATCAAAGAATCGATTACCAGGGACTGGTTGTGGTTTCGATTCCTCAAAAATTTTCGCAGGCCATTGAAATTTATGCAGGCGAAATGGTCACGATGCCGGGACGCTCGCTCTCTAAATCCGGAATCTCTTTAGTTTGTTCCGACCTCATTCAACAGGAAGAAATCTTCGTAAAGCTTCCGCTCAACAGCCCGATTCATACCTGGTTCAGTTCCAAAATTGTTCGTAAGCGAAAAATCATAGACGATTTCTGGGAATATGGTGTTCAATTCCTGGGCCGAGTCGACGTCTGATTTCTTCTCTGCTTCGTGAATCATACCGGCAGGTGAATCAGCTATTCGAGACGGTATTGTTGAAACACGATCACAGACAATTCGTTTTAATCGGTTTCTGCATAGTCGATTTGAACTCGAATAATTTCCTGCCGACGAGAAAAGAAGGCATCTAGCACGCTGGGGTCAAAATGAGTCCCCCGTCCTTCTTCCAGGATCTCAAAGGACTTTGTAAGTGAAAAGGCAGGTTTGTATGAGCGTTTACTCATGAGCGCATCAAACACATCAGCGACTGCTGTAATGCGTCCTTCAATGGGAATATCTGCTTCACTTAATCCCAGCGGATAGCCAGTGCCGTCCCAGCGTTCGTGATGAGTCATGGCAATGATTTTTGCCAGAGAGAGAATCGGTGAGTCGGGGATATCCATGATCTTAGCCCCCATTTCAGTGTGCATTCGAATCATTTGTGCTTCGCGTTCAGGCAGGCAATTGACTATTTTTTTCCCGAAGCCGCAATGCTTTTTCATCGTTTCATACTCTTCAGATGTCAGCTTGCCTGGTTTCAGTAAGATCGAATCTTCGACACCGATCTTCCCCACATCATGCAATTGGGCTGCGGGTTCCAGCAGCCGTAACTCCTGCTCTGGTAAGCCTACTGCTTTACCAATAATACGCGCGTACTTGCCCACGCGGATCACATGCTGTCCTGTGTCATCATCACGAAATTCGGCAGCGCGCGCCAGGCATTGAATTACGCTCAAGCGAGATGCTTCCAGTTCTGCCGTCCTCAAACGAACAGCATCCTCAAGACTTTCAGTTTGTGCTTTAAGTTGGTCCTGATAGACTTTGACATTTAAGACATTTCGTATTCGGGCAATCAGCTCGCCGTGATGAATGGGTTTGGCGAGCAGGTCAGTTGCTCCCTGTCTCAATGCTGAGATTTTCGTTTCATTGTCAGAGCTGGCAGTGAGAATGATCACAGGTGTTTTCTCTAATCCCTGATGGCCACGGATCTGGGAGAGCAGGTCCAGACCTGAGACATCCGGCATATTAATATCCGACAGTACAAGGTCCGGTCGCTGTGACTCAATCATTGAAAATGCCGCCGAGGATTATCAGTGGAAATGAGATTTTTAAATCCTTCCATCTCCAGATAATACTGAATCATATCGATATTGATTTTTTCATCATCAATGATTGCAATACAACACTTTTCGAATTCATTGCCATAAACGATCGTTGCAGAATCGTCAATCACAGGTTCATCCAGAATTGAACTAACCATTGTTTCTCTCTTTATCTAGTATGTTGAAGATTCGTAAGATCTGTTTTTCTGGCCGAGAGACGTCTTCCCATTAGCGCGAGATTCGCGATCATGTTCTTGGCAGGTTCTTTTTCTCGGCGTTGGGCGGTCAGTTCTAATTGTAATGCGGCTTCCGTAAGGCAACTGAACCCCGCCGTCCCTCCCGTCCCTTTCAGCCAGTGTGCCAGGTCTTCCAGTCGGGACCAATCGCATTCGTTTAAAGCACTCTGCATTTCTTCGACCTTACCAGCGAAACGCTGAATGAAGCCTTCGACGATTTGAAATAACTGTGGTATTTCTGTAGGGAGATCAGAGACAATCGGTGTCAGGTCGTCTGTCGTCAGGCAACAGGGTTTTTCTTCCGATTGAATTTGAATATTTGATTTTGAGGATGTTCTGGTTTCCGGCAAATGAAGTCCCACGGTTTGCAGCAGGCCATCAATGTTAATCGGTTTTGTGAGAAAATCAGAACAACCGGCGGCAAGACACTTATTTCGGTCACCACGCATCGCATTGGCTGTCAACGCAATAATCGGCAGCGAACAGCCGCGCGATCGTAATATTCGAGTTGCGGTATAGCCATCCATCAAAGGCATTTGCATATCCATTAATATGACATCAAAGACCCCACGGTCGTATTCCACGAGCGCTTCTTCTCCATCCTCTGCACAGGTGACTGACGCATTCGCATTTTTTAAAACCAGCGAAATCAAATCGCGGTTGGTTTTCCCATCATCCACCAGTAAAACTTGAATCGATTGTAAGCAAGTGTTTTCTGCGAATTTTTGTTGTGAATGATCATGCGATGTAAATGCTTCTGTTGGTGGGACATCATAGATTCTGATATTTTCCATCGGCCCGGCGTCAATGCACAACCGAAAGACACTTCCTTTGTCGACTTCACTCTCAACAGTTAATTCACCTCCCAGCCCTTCTGCAATCTGGCGGCAGATGGAAAGCCCCAGGCCTGTACCACCGAAACTGCGTGTGATGGAAGAATCTGCCTGCGTAAATGGGGAAAATATATTTTGCAGATTTCCAGGTTTGATTCCAATTCCCGTATCGTGTACCTCAACTTTAAACCACGGGATGTCCTGAGAATTGTCAAAAGAAGCAATCAGTTTGATGCCCCCCTGTTTTGTAAATTTGAGCGCATTTCCGACAAGATTCATCAGAATTTGTCGCAAACGGGTAGGGTCGGTGTTGATCGTTTCGGGAACGCCGCTGGTCCACTGACATTCCAGCGTGAGCCCTTTCTCTTTTGCTTGGACTCGCATTGTAGAAAGGACTTCTGAGATAATTTTATGAGGCGAATAATTCAGCTCTTCGAATTCCATTCGGCCCGCTTCAATCTTTGAGAGATCCAGGATATCATTGATCAAACCAAGCAGATGTTCTCCATTATTGTAAATCACATCCAAATACTCTTGTTGTTGTGCTTGCGATCCGACTCCCCGCCTTAAGATATCCGTAAATCCCATGATGCCGTTCAAAGGGGTACGGATTTCGTGACTCATATTGGCCAGGAAGTGGCTCTTTTCGTGATTGGCAATTTCCGCAGTGATTTTCTGTTCCAACAGAATTTGACATTGAAAATTGACGAGTGTCGCCACATCTAGAAAACGGTACTCATTGTTTTTGCATTTCACAACAATCGGTTCATAGAGCTCGACCGAGGAACGACTTAAAATCTCTTGAACCGCCTCAACAATGGAAAAATTATCACTGAGTTGCAAAGGGGTTGCTTTGAGATGCTGTAATAATTTCCTAACAGGTTTACGCGAGAAGATCGCGCCACTGAAAAATTGCGTCATGTTCTCAAAGTAAGAACTTCTCGAAAGGAAACCATAATAGTTTTGATCATCCCGAATCAGTAAGCCAACGACATCCGGTCGAGACTTAAAAAATCGTCCCACCTCTGACACTGTCGTCTCCGGTGGCACAAATTCATTGTGCAACTCGAGATCGGCTAAGGTCGAATTCGTCGTTAGATTGAAAGAACTTGCTGCCATTGACTTGGTTCTCTGATTCTGCAGGATTCAGCCACTTCTGGACTGATCATTTCTCCGATATGAGGAGTACAGGATTTTGCTTTAAACTCATTTGAATAATGACAAGGCATAGCTCGGCATTCATTTGTTCCACACTATAAAAATAGTATTAATCTATTCACCAAATGAAAGCATTTAGAAATTTCATCGTGAATGACTTGAAACGCCCGAAATCCTTAAAATTCGTCACAAGTTGTAAGTACAGACATAACTGGACTTAGAGATATTCCAGCGTGAAATAATCAGAAATGGAGGAATTACTCTCAGATGTAAAACTGTATGGGTGCATTATTCAGATAATCGGCACGATAGTACAAAGAAATCAATGGCCGAAATGACTCACCACTTCTGTCTGATTTGAAGTCCTCAGTTCTCGAAATACCCTCAGTCTAAAACTCGCAATTCCCGTTGCTGATACTTTTTGCACAGTAGATCGACTATTCCTCAAAAAATGGAATTGGTTCCCTGCCATCGGTTTAGAGCAAATTCCAGAATCGGTATGCTTAGGTGCTGACGTCAATATTCGCTACTTACGATTGAAGGAAAAAGATATGAAACCGTTTCGGGAAGCTGTGATTCTCGTTTTGTTTTTCACATTGATTACAGGTTGCTTAGAAAAACCAAAAGTGAAGCCGCCCGCTGCGGATCAGGCGTCAGAGGGTACCAAAGCAAAAACACCTGCCCAGGCGAAAGTTCCAGAGGAAGAACTCAAGCTGGCCGAGTCGCTAACAGCATTGGGAGCCAAACTGAAACAGGACAAAGCCGGCTTTGTGATCGAAGTCGATTTCCGAGGGACTAAGATTGACGATGCCGCCCTCCAGGAGATCGCCGGCCTATCACACCTGCGATCACTGCTGTTAAATGAAACGGCCATCACAGACGCTGGCCTGGAGCCAGTCGGAAAAATCGCTACCCTGGAAAATCTGGATTTGCGAAACTGCTCATTGAACAACAAAGCGATTTCACATTTGACGGGTCTCTCAAAACTCAAAGCACTGCGGTTATCCGGGAATTCAGATATCGACGACGAGGCAATGGCGGACATCAATCAGTTGGCCAACTTAAAAGCGTTAATGCTCGATTTCCTCTGGGTGAGCGGCGATGGCCTGACCCAGTTGAAAGACCTCAATAAACTGGAAGAGTTGTATCTGGCTAAGACACTGGTCGACGATGAAGGTTTGGCCACGTTAACACAATTTGGGAAACTGAAGAAAACCCGTCTCTCGCAGAATCAGATTTCTGATGAGGGACTCGAAGCGCTATCAAAGATTCCTCAACTCGAAGAACTGGATCTGAGCGAAAACAGCCTGCTGTCCGACTCTGGCATGAAGCGTCTTTCCGGGCTGGGTGAGTTGAAGAAACTCAACTTGTGGCGTGTGGGACTGACAGACGCCGGCGTGGAACACTTAAAGGGCTTGACGAAGCTGCAATGGCTCAATCTGGACAATACACGCTTAAGTAATGCCGGCCTCAAATACCTGAAGGGAATGAATCAGCTTGCATTTCTACATCTTGGATCGACGGCTGTCTCGGATGACGGTTTGCCGGATCTGGAAGGATTAACGAGCCTCAAAGATCTGAAGCTGACGCGCACCGCGGTCACGGAAAAAGGGGTCGCTGAACTGAAAAAGAAATTGCCTGAAACCAACGTTCAGTTGAAGTACATCGAAGGCCAGTAGGCCCGGCTCACTCATCGTTTGAGGAGCCGGACGTTTCTGGACGTCTTATCAATTAACTCACTTCCCAGCCGGCCCGGTACTCTTTCGTGATGTACTGGTCGGCGTCGGGACAGTTGGTGGCTTTGAGGTTGGCAGCGTCCCATTCGAGTGCTGATTTCGCACGAAAGGAGACGTTCCCCAACAGAACCGCTTCGGTTAAAGCGCCTGAGTAATCAAAGTTGCATGTGGTAGGTGAACCATCTTTGCAGGCCTTGATCCATTCGGCGTGATGACCGATCGATTTGGGAATCGATTGCTTGGGAGGCGTGAACTTCGCAAATTTTTCCTTCGGGAATAATTTATAGCTGCTGTAGTTCGCAAACATACTGCCTTCCGTTCCCACGAACATGACGCCACTGCCGGGAACACGTTCGCCGGCCACTTTCTTAGGAATCATATTTCCGTCATACCAGGTCAATTTGACCGGTGCCAGTTTCCCGCGTTGAGGGAATTGATAGCGAACGGTCAATCCATGCGGACAGGCTTCCGGATGCACTTCAGGACCTTCTGCTTCGCAGTGTGTGGGATGCCGCAACTCAAGCGCCCAGAAAGGCAGGTCCATGTAATGGCACGCCATATCGCCCAGCGTTCCTTGACCGAACTGCCACCAGCGACGCCATTGTGCGGGATGGTAACGACCAGCCGCATACGGACGAACGGGCGCTGGTCCGAGCCATAAATCCCAGTTCAAATTCTTGGGAGGTTCCTGAGTTTCCGAGGGCAAATCATCGCCGCCCCAACCTTTTCCGACCCAGACGTGCACTTCAGTCACATCACCCAGAACTCCCGACTGCACGATTTCCACGACACGACGGTAATTATCACCGGCGTGGATCTGCGTTCCCAATTGGGTAGCGACGCCATGCTTTTTCGCTTCCTGAGCAATCAGGCGTGCTTCCTGAACAGTATGGGTCAATGGTTTTTCGCAGTAAACATGCAGGCCTTTTCGGATGGCGCGAATCGTGGCAGGAGCGTGATGATGGTCAGTCGTTCCGATCACGACGGCATCAATTTTTCCATCTTCGCTTTCGAGCATCTCACGATAGTCGGCATAGCGACGGGCGCCCGGGAAATTGGCTCCAGCCCGGTCGAGATAATTACTATCGACATCAACCAGTGCGACAATATTTTCGCCTTTGACTCCATCCACGTCTGCCGCCGCCCGGTTGGCGGTGCCGATGCAGGCGATATTCAGCTTACCATTCGCTGACTTCGTTGCAGCGGGGGCAAGCCCGGTCCACATCCCCGCAGAAATCGCAGCTGCTCCTGCAGTAGTCGACTTCAGAAATTCGCGACGGCTGAAATTTGAATTCTTTTGCATTGATTATTCCCATGTAAAGAGGCGAGCCGACGGAATCATCGGCAAGTTGGTGTGATGATTAAGTTACAGTTTATTGGCAATGGAAATTACGCGGACCATCAAATGACTCAGGCTAGCGCGCCTTATACTTTCTACGCTTCCTGATCCATTCTGCTGGATGTTTGTGAAGAAGCGACAAAAATACGCAACGACGAGCAAACATTTGCAGCCCTAACTTAATGTTCCTTATTTATGGTAATTTGAATCGCCACCTATGGCCATTCCAGATCGGGCTACTTTTGCACTTTCTTCCAGAAAGAACCGGCTTCCAGAAAGAACCGGCTTCCAGAAAGAACCGGCTTCCAGAAAGAACCGAATCGGAACAAGAGCCGGAATCGGCCTCGAAACAGGAAGCAAGCGGCTTCTACTGAGAGTCTGCACTGGTTTCGGTTTTCGTGATATAGACCATCGTCGGTCCTCGCGCAACGTCGCCTTCCACGATTTTGACGTCAATGACCTGATCCCCCTGGTGCAAAGTGGCATTCTTGAAGACATATTCAGTTCGATCAGCGGGAACCTCAGCATGAAACAGATCACTGCCGGACTGTACGGTTAACTTGGCTGTTGAATCGTTCTGTTGTTTATTGAACTGCACTTTGATGTCGTAGGAACCTGTTTGTTCAATCGTCACGAGCCATTTGCCGCGTGCATCACGTGTCCAGCCTTTGCCTTTCGGGCCTGCATAACGCCAGTCCTGACGAGTCAATACGGTCGTTGGTTCTGTTGGATTGCCAATATGAATTCGAGGCGGGGCATAATTATCGGGACGTGTCGAACTGACGTCGGCAAACCAGGTGTTATATTCACGAGTCAGGTTTTGGGCCAGCTTCGTTTTGTTCCCGGCAAGATCTTTACTTTCGCCTGGATCATTCGCCAGGTGAAACAATTTGCCCGGTTCGTTCTCCTTCGAAAACGTCATCTTATAATCTTGGGTCACGATCGCGGCGTTGGTGCGCGGGGTGGGTTCATCGCCCCGATGCCATTGTAGAAAGAGCGAACGGTCGGGCCAGTTAGTGGCTTCGTTTTTGAGTAGCGGCAGAACATTCACGCCATCCAATTGTAACGTTTGAGGTTTTTCCACACCCGTTGCCGCGAGGATCGTCGGAAACAGATCATAATGCGCGGCGATGCGATCATTGGTAGTTCCCGCTTTGAGTTGTGCGGGCCAATGTGCCAATAGCACAGACCGAATGCCCCCTTCGTTCACACTGCCCTTCATGCCACGATGGGCGCCCACGAAACGACGCCCATTCGGACCATTGTCATTCAAAAACAAGACCAGCGTATTTTCGTAAGCACCGATTTTTTTGAGATGCTGGAATAGTTTGCCGATGTTTTGATCGATATTTTCGATCATCGAAAAGACACGCGCCGTTTTATCAAACTGTTTTTGATTCTTTCGCTTACTGTTTAAGTCGAAACCGTAGGCATCGGTCAAATCCATCGCCTGATATTTTTTACGTAACTCTTCAGGGACATCATGGAACGGGCCGTGTGGTGCATTGGTCGCGATATACATGAAGGTTGGTTTGTCTTCTGATTCATTCTGCTGAATGAACTTCATGGCGTGGTCGAAATAAATATCGGTGCAATAGCCTTTCATCTGTGTTTGTTCGCCATTATGAAACAGGACAGGATCTGTATATTGATTGGCTGCTTCCGGTGGATCGCTGGGTTGACCAATGCCTCCCCCACGATGCACGAGCACTTCCTGAAATCCTTGATCCTGTGGCCGCATGGGATATGAATCGCCCAGATGCCACTTCCCGAAGATCCCCGTCTGATAACCGGCAGGCGCTAGTGCCTCGGCGAGCGTGACCTCTTCTGGTTCCATCATCGCGCGACCAATATAAGTATCGATAGCGCGTGTGCGATAGTTATAGCGGCCCGTCATCAGATTCGCCCGTGTCGGCGTGCAAACCGGACTGACATAAAATCGGCTCAGCCGTGCACCGCCCGCCGCCATCGCATCCAAGTTGGGAGTATCCAGGATTTTGTTTCCCATGAAACCATAATCCCAGCCTCCCTGGTCGTCCGTCATAATTAGAATCACATTGGTGCGTTTCGCCTCTTTCGCAACGGCCGTTAAATTACAGAAGGCAAATGAAACGCAGACGCAACCGATCAGGCAGAAAATTTTGAAGTGTGTCATGTTGTCTTATCCAGCGGCAAGGATTGAAGGAACGAGAGACAGCAATAAATGGCAAAACTCAAGATCAACAGCAGAGGGATATTTTAAACCCCTCTGATGACCTGCTATAATCTCAGTCTATGCTTTTGGTAGGGCTACTGCAATTGGATTGACGAACTGTCTGCCAAATGGTTAATCACCTCTTTTTTTAAGAAACATGAGAATTACCATGCAAACCAAGCGTTTTCCCTGTCTGATTCTATCCTGCATTGTCCTGTTCTGTGCCGCCAGCTCCACGGTTAGAGGGGCTGAGCAACAGCCGAACATTCTATACATCATGTCAGACGACCACGCCGCGCATGCGATTGGCGCGTATGGAGGACGCCTGGCGACTGTCAATCCGACGCCCACTTTGGATCGACTGGCCAGCGAAGGGATGTTACTTAAGAACGTGTTTTGTACCAACTCAATCTGCACCCCCAGCCGGGCCACATTGATGACAGGACAATACTCGCACGTGAATGGCGTGACCACACTCAACGGCGCAATCGGTCCAGAGCATCAGCACTTGGCACGGCTCATGAAAACGGCTGGTTACGAAACAGCCATGATTGGAAAATGGCATCTCAAAAAAGAACCAGCGGCGTTTGATTTTTATACGGTACTGCCCGGGCAGGGAAGTTACTTCAATCCAGTCTTTCGCGTACGCGGCCCCAAACCCTGGCCAAAAAACGAATTCCGCGCAAACAGATACGACTCGATACATTCCTCCGATGCCATTACGGATATCTCTTTAAAGTGGTTAAAGAATCGAAAACAAAAAAAGAAACCCTTCTTCTTAATGCATCACTTCAAGGCCCCGCATGACAACTTTGAAAACGCGGAACGTTACGACTGGCTCTATCAGGATATCACCATTCCGGAACCGGAATCGCTCTGGCAGCGGAAACAGCACGGTCCGTTGAATCTGGCTCGCTACGGCACATCGGTCGGACAGCGCAACCAGCGGCGCAACATGGGCCACCATATGTTTGTGGACCCAAGTCTTCCGACTGAGGCGTACACGCGCGAAGCGTATCAGCGTTACCTGAAAAAGTTCCTGCGTTGTGTCCGCGGTGTCGACGACAATGTGAAACGACTGATTGAACATCTGAAAGAGACAGGCGAACTTGATAATACCATCATCGTCTACACGGCGGATCAAGGCTTTATGCTGGGCGAACACGACTATATTGATAAACGCTGGATGTATGAAGAATCCCTGCGCATGCCTTTCATTGTGCGCTACCCGAAGTGGATCAAAGCCAATTCGAAGAATGAGACCCTCATCAACAATGTCGACTTCGCCCCCACTTTGCTCGAGATGGCCGGCGTCGAGAAACCGGAGTTTATGCAGGGACGCTCCTTTTTACCGATCCTGAAAGGCGAAGCGACTCCCGCCGACTGGCCGGAAGCGACATACTATCGCTATTGGATGCATATGGCGCATCATGACAATCCCGCTCATTACGGCATCCGTACAAAAGACTATAAATTGATCTTCTTCTACGGGCTGCCTCTGGATGCCCCCGGAGCGGTCAACACTCCCACGCCCCCGCATTGGGAACTCTACGATTTACAAAATGATCCCCACGAAATGCAGAATGTGATCGCGGAACCCGCCTATGCACCGATTGTAAAAAAAATGAAAAACCAGTTAAGCCAGCTCAAACAACAGGTGGGTGACACCGATGAACGCTATCCGGAGTTGAAAGCACGCCGGGATGCATCATAGATCTGCCAATCAAAGAACAGCATGCAAAGAAACGCATGTCATTTAAGACTTCGATAGACAACAAGAGGAACAACCATGGGACATCGTCCGATTCAACTCGCATTATTATTCATCGCATGCCTGGTATTCAGTTTCCAAACGCTGCAGGCTCAGGAAAAAGAGGCCGACTACAAAACGATTCCAGATATCTCCTATCGGCCCGCCGATGCGCCTCAGCAAACTGACTATATGCGTGAGCGATGTAAGCTTGATTTGTATTATCCCACAAAAATCAAAAACTTTCCGACTGTTGTCTGGTTTCACGGAGGTGGCCTGAAGGGGGGGAGTAAAAAGATCCCTGCGGAATTAATGCAGCAGGGAATAGCGATCGTCGCTGTCAATTATCGGTTATTTCCGAAAGCCAAAAAACCGGCTTACCTTGAAGACGCAGCGGCGGCAGTCGCGTGGACTTTCCAACACATCTCAGAATACGGCGGTGATCCCCATCTCATATTTGTCGCCGGTCATTCCGCGGGCGGGTATCTCACCAGCATGCTGGGGTTGGATCGACGTTGGCTCGCGCCCTATAAAATTGATTCCAACGAAATTGCAGGATTGATTCCCTACAGTGGCCACTGCATCACTCATATGACGGTCCGCGAAGAAATGGGAATTGAACGTGATCAACCAATTATTGACGATATGGCTCCGTTATTCCATGCCCGGAAAGATGCGCCGCCGATCCTGCTGATCACCGGTGATCGCGCGCTCGAATTCCCAACGCGCTATGAAGAAAACGCCTACCTGCACAGCTTGTTGAAAGTCGTGGGACACGAGCAGGTCCAGTTGTTTGAACTGGATGGTTTTACTCACGGTTCAATGCTCAAGCCCGGACATTTTCTGGCACTGAAAGAGATCAAGCGTATTGTGTCTGCCAAAAACAAATCCAAAACGAAATAATCATCATGGCTGCGTTCTGAGTCGCAGTGCATTTCCAATGACAGAGATGGAACTGAAACTCATGGCCGCGGCCGCGATCATCGGACTTAGCAGCGCGTGCATGCCGAAGAACGGTACAAGGATGCCGGCCGCGATGGGAATTCCCAACGCGTTATAGCCAAAAGCGAACAACAAATTCTGATGGATGTTGCGCATCACCAGTCGACTCAGGTAAATCGAATCTGCCACTCCTCTTAAATCGCCTTTAACCAGTGTGACCTCTGCACTTTCAATTGCGACATCGGTGCCCGTTCCCATCGCGATCCCCACATCGGCTTCCGCGAGTGCCGGTGCATCGTTGATCCCGTCGCCTGCCATCGCCACCTTATGGCCTGCCGCACGCAGCGCCTTGATTTTTTCATATTTATCCTGAGGTTTCACGCCCGCTTCGACTTCATCAATGCTTAAAGACTCCGCGACGGCTTTGGCTGTTTTTTCATTGTCGCCCGTCAGCATGACGATCTTGAGTCCCAATTCATGCAGTTTCTCGATCGCCTGAGGAGTGGTCTCTTTAATCGGATCGGAAACAGATAAGATCCCTGCAAACTTTCCAGCGACAGCGACAAAGATCACGCCCTGCCCTTGCTCACGGAATCTGTTTGCCTGCGACATGAGATCGTCATTGATGCTGACGGATTGTTCCTTCAAAAAGGCAGCACTGCCAATCAGCACTGTTTTTTGATTGACCACACCTGTGACACCAGCGCCAGTGACTGAATCGAAATCCTTCACATCCGACAGACTCAACTCGCGGTCTTTCGCCGCCACGACGACCGCTTGCGAGAGGGGATGCTCACTGTGTTGTTCCACGGAAGCTGCCAGTTGCAGGAGATCATCTTCACTGAGTTCACCAGCCGTAATGCATTCAGTGAGTCTTGGCCGTCCCTCAGTCAGAGTTCCCGTTTTGTCGACGACAAGCGTATCGACCTTTTCCAGTGTCTCTAATACTTCCGCATTTTTAATCAGAATCCCGCTTTTGGCCCCGCGTCCCACGCCGACCATGATGGACATCGGCGTGGCCAGCCCCAGCGCACAAGGGCAGGCAATAATCAGGACGGCGACCGCGTTGATCAGTGCATACGCAAACCGCGGTTCAGGGCCCAGCCAACTCCAAAGCAGAAAGGTAAGGACTGAGATTGCCAGAACAGCGGGTACAAAACGAGCAGCAATCGTGTCGACCACGCGTTGAATCGGCGCACGACTACGTTGCGCGCTCGAAACCATTTGAATGATTTGCGACAGTAACGTATCGTTGCCCACCTTCTGGGCCTGCATCAAAAAGGAGCCGGTCTGATTCACGGTGCCTCCAATCACTTCATCCCCCTGCTCTTTCGTGACGGGCACGGGTTCACCGGTAATCATTGACTCATCGATCAGACTTTTGCCTTCGTGAACCGTTCCATCGACGGGGATTTTTTCACCCGGACGCACGCGAAGCAGATTGCCCGCCTGTACTTCTTCCAGTGGTATCTCGCGTTCCTCACCATCAACGACAAGCTGCGCCGTAGGTGGCGCCAGCGCTAACAGTTCCTGGATGGCACTATTGGTTCGCTTTCGCGCGTTCAATTCCAGCATCTGCCCCAGCAAGACCAGTACGGTAATCACAACAGTCGCTTCAAAGTAAAGCTCGACAGTGCCTGCGTGACGAAATGATTCGGGAAAGATACCGGGAAACAGGAGCGCAATGATACTGTAGATGTACGCGGTTCCGGTTCCGATGCCAATCAAGGTAAACATGTTGAGGTTCATGCTGAGAATAGAACGATAGGCACGTTCATATAATGGCAACCCGGCCCATAAGACGACGGGGGTGCAAAGCAAAAACTGAATCCAGCCCGACACGTTGGCCGGAATCCATTGATGAACGGGCAGGCCCGTCATTGGCAGCATCGCCAACAGAAAAACCGGTAAGCCTAGAGCTAATCCTCCCCAGAAGCGACGGGCCATGAGTTCATACTCGGCCACTTCTTCAGGCGAGTCTTCTTTTTGAGGCATGATCGGTACGAGATCCATACCACAGATGGGGCAACTTCCCGGCCCGGCTTGCTCAACCTCAGGATGCATCGGACAGGAATAAATTGTCTCAGGCGGTAACGATTCCTGTTCTTTCGCCAGGCTTCCATGACCATGACCTGCATGACTCTCATCGCCACAGTGATGACAAGACTCTGATTCGTGAGCCGAGCCTGTATGCGAGGAAGCCTGTTGTTCCAGAAATTTCGTTCGACAACCCTGACTGCAAAAATACCATGTCTGATTGTCAATGGTTTCCTGCAAAGCAGTGGACTCGTCTACTTCCATGTGGCAAATTGGATCAATTGCAGTCATGCTTACCCTGTATCCTACTGAGTATTGAACGTTACGGATCGAGCTTTGATTGCTCTTTTTCAATCATTTTTTCTTTCCAGTTCGCTGCACTGCCGGAACCAAACACTTTGAAGGCATGCAGTAGAATCCCCGCTCCCCAGCCAACTAACGGCCAGATAAACCAGATTTTATCGGGAGAACGCGTCAGGTTTAACGTAATCAAACCGGCATTCACGATTACATAAATACCGACATGAATCATAAAGCCGATCTTCTTTTCGACTCGGCCTTTAGCCCGCTCATAGTTTTTTTCATTCTTTGCCATAACGGCTCCTCCTGTTTCGTTCCAGATTTATACCGAAGTCCTGTGTAAAAGAACAGATAAGTTTACCAAGTATACACGCAAAGTCGCGTTTGTGCCTGGCCTGGGAAAGCGACTCTGATACTGCGCGATCAGGCACTGGTGCCTGTGTAATCGGATAAAAGCAATTGCCATGCCAGTCGAAGGCACGCGCGGTTTCATTTTGAGCTCAGCAACCGGTAATTAGATACGTTTCGAGCGTATGCTAATTTCGAGGTCCTATTTGTCAATCGAGCACGATCAATAAAAAACGGCCGTTGATCCCTCAAGCTGAAGGTTCAGCAACCGTTCAAATAATGTACTGATTCGATCTGGTTCAGTTTTGAGAGAGATCCAGTGGCAATGCAATCTGCAATGTTTTTCCATTGGCTGCAGTTTGAATCGGTATCTTCCACTGCACGGTATGTTGTTTACACAGTCCGCCTACTCCATCGCGACAATATCCGAAACGGAGATTCAAAACATACGTGCCTGTCGGCTGTCGTAAAGCCGGTATTCCCAATATCAGTTGATCCCCCTTCACAATTCCTTTTCCGTTAAAGGTGTGATTCTTGCCATTCATTTTCCATTTGAGAGAATACTTGACAGGCGCGAGTGGGGATAGTTTATATTCGGCAGGAAGTTTAGGCGTGACCCTGAATGAAAATGCGTGATCGGCGGCAACCGTTTGTGGGACGACAGTCACTGCTTTGTCGCCGATCGCTGCAAAACTGTCATCCGACTTTTTCGGCAGACTGGGGGGCGCTAATCCCGACACTTTGAACTCGCTGACTTTGTTATCATCCAGATTCACAACGCAAATGCGGTGATTGTTCGTATCTGCGACAAAGAGGCGATTCCCCACCAATGCCAGCCCCGATGGTTCAGAGAACTGTGCCGGATTGAGCGCATTCCCGTCTTTTCCGGTTCCCAGTAACGTTTTGACTTCGTTTGTTTTCAAGTCGATGGTTTTGAGTTTGTGATTATAAGTGTCAGCCACAATCAAGCGGCCTTTGTCAAATAAGACTCCCAGTGGATGCTGCAAGCGTGCCTGATCACCAATCCCATCCTGATCACCAAATTCAAACAGGGAGCGTCCACGCTCCAGATCGGACGTTCCCGCGATTGTGGTGACATTTTTTTTCTTGGTATCAACCTTGCGAACAGCCGACCCTTCACTGTCGACGACATAGAAGACATCGCCGTCCACAGTGATATCGGACGTTTGTGCGAAGGCAGACGCTTCCAGGGAGCCATTGGTGATATCTTCACGTCCTGAACCGGCATAAACGCCGATTTCATCCGAGCCTAATTTGTGCTGCCAGATTTGATGTGGTCCTGCCATGCAGATATAAAGTATGCCATTAATTTCTGCCAACGCCCAGGGGCTGTTCAAGGCCGATTCTCTTAACTTGCCTCCCGAAGAACGATAGCGGGCCTGCTCACCGGTTCCTGCGAGAGTCGTGACCTGTTTTTTATCGAGATCAACAATGCGGATCATGTGGTTTTCGGTGTCAGCGACATACAGTTTATCGCCCACCAACGCCATGCCTTGCGGATGATCAAAGGATGCTGTTTTATAGTCGCCATCTTTTTTACCGATTTGCCCCGAGCCGATGACATCAATCAGTTCTCCATTGAGCGAAGTCACCACAATTCGATTATGGTTGCTATCGGAAATAAACAGCCGCTGGTTCGGTGCATCGGCCAGAAGTTTGCCGGGGAACTTTAAAGGCGTCTGTTTTAATTTGGCTGACTCCTGTTCGAAATGTACGGGAGTCTCATCGAGGGTTCCTTTGGCACGGTGATAAGCGATGACTCGTTCCAGAACCTTATCGAGAACCTCGCGATTCCCTTCTCCGGACAAATGCCCGCAGTAATTTCCTTCCGGATCAATCAGCACCATCGAAGGCCAGGCCCGTACGCCGAACTTCCTCCAGACCGTCATGTTCGAATCGTTGATGACCGGATGTTTGATTTCATAACGTTGAATCGCACGGCGGATGTTGTCGGTTTCTTTTTCATTGTCGAACTTGGCTGAATGGCAACCGATCACGACCAGTTCATTCGGATACTTTTTTTCCAGATAAGCCAGATCGGGCAGCACGTGCATGCAGTTGATACAGCAATAGGTCCAGAAGTCGATCAGTACGACTTTTCCTCGTAAATCTTTGAGTGTGATCTCGCCCGAGGTATTCAACCATTCCGATCCGCCATCCAGACTGGGAGCCTTGGGACGATTCGGAAATGGGTTTTTCTCGATCAACTCTTTTTTCTGTTCGTCTGTTTTATCTGGTTGCTTTGTCTCTTTCGCGGGTGTTTTTTCGTCTGCAAACACTGGCGAGACACAGAGCTGAAAACTGGTCATCAGTAAAACGATGACAGCAACAAAAAAGTGGAATCGAGTCAGAAAAACTTGCTTTCCGGGCATACCAGGTTCTCCGTGTATATCGGTTGGCGACTTGAGGTAGGATCAAATTTGATATCTTGCGTCTATGAAAGCGCACACATTCATTGTAGGCCCTTCGCTTGGCAGTGGAACAGTTCAGAGTCAGAAATTCAGCAAACCAATCAATTTTCGTTGATGATTCAGTGGTGAACTTTTCGCTTCCGCGTTTGATTCCAGACGGGTTATTCGTGCCTCAGCGCTTCAATCGGATCGAGCTTCGCTGCCGAGATGGCCGGATAAATACCGGAGAGAATTCCGATCGTGACTGAAATCCCGAAAGCCACGGGCAAGCTCCAGAAGGCAATCTGCGGTTGCAGGTCGAAGAACATCCGACCGACTTCAGAGCCAGCCGTATTGCCTTCCATCACGAAATTCTGCACAAACCATTGAATACCCACAAAGCTAATCGGAGTGAGTAGTCCAAAGACAACACCAATTAAACCACCCGAACCGGCCAACACGATTGTCTCCGTGAGAAACTGTTCGACAATATCCCTCTGTCGGGCTCCCAGTGCGCGACGTACGCCGATTTCTCGCGTGCGTTCCGTGACGGTAGCCAGCATGATATTCATAATTCCAATGCCACCCACGACGAGACTGATGGCGGCGATTGATCCCAGCACGACATTGAAGATCATCCGAATCTGTTCGGCCTGTTTCAGTAATTCCAGAGGAACAACAACCGCATAGTCTTTGCTGCGCGGATGCGATTGTTCCAGAGTTTCTCGAATCGCCTCTGCGGTCGACAATACGGTGTCTTTGTCATTCACACGCAGCGTAATCTGATTCAGTTCAATATGCTCAGCCGTCATACTGCCAGCCTGATTTTTGATATCAAGATCCCCTTCGCGCACCTGAAGTGTTTTGATGGGGATATAAACGTCATTGTTATAATCCTGCCCGGACAGGCTGCCTCCAATGGCTGCAGACGCCGTCCGGTCTTTCGTGACGCCGACCACCGAATAATACATCGAACCGATACGAATCGATTTTCCGACGGGGTCTTCGAACTTGAATAAATTGTTTGCGACATCACTGGCGATCACGGCTACGTTCAACAGTTTTTCCTGGTCGCTGCTTGTCAGGAATCGACCTTGCGATAACTTCAGATGATTCATCTCCAGATAGTCAGCCGTACAACCCACAACGCGGGCATTCATGGCATCTTTCAGGTAACGTACTTCCCGGTTAACTTCCCGTATCGGAACAGCGTGTGTGACCGTTGGTAACGTATTCGTTAATATTTTATAGTCAGATCGCAACAGGCCATATTGCAGTACACGACTTTGGGCTGACGTCTGCGCGACTTCGTTGGGGGGTTTCACACTCCGCACAATGACATTGGTCGCCCCGAGTTCCAACACTTGTCTTTGTGCTTGCGCGCTGGCTCCTTCACCAATCGCCAGCATGGCGATCACAGAGAACACACCGAAAACAATACCAAGCATCGTCAGGCCGGACCGCAGCTTATGCAGCAATAAGCTTTTCAGCGCGAGTCGAACGATACGTATGATACGAGTCATGTCGGTAACCTGAGAGTAGTAAGCAGCAGGAACGAAATTCTACTGGTGAAGTTAACGTGTGGGGAGGGTCTGTTCTAAAATCGTCTCACTTTCGATGAGACCATCTTTCATCATAATTTGACGCTTGGTTTGTTTGGCGATGCTGGGTTCATGAGTCACCATGATGATCGTCCGCCCTTGCGCATTTAAATTGTGGAGGATATCCATGATTTCAGACTCCGTGGTCGAATCCAGGTTCCCTGTAGGTTCGTCGGCCAGAATGATTTGCGGGTCATTCACCAAGGCCCGTGCAATCGAAACACGTTGTTGCTGCCCACCTGAAAGCTGAAACGGGCGATGATCCGTGCGGTCGCCGAGCCCGACCATATTAGCCAGTTCCTTACACCACTCCCGTTCCGCACTCCCGATCGCGGGGTAACCGGCACGGTAGAGCAGGGGGACCTCGATATTTTCCAGGACCGTATATTGTGCAATCAGATTGAATGACTGAAAAATAAATCCAATCATCTCGTTTCGCATTGCCGATAGTTCATCATCATCCAGTGTCGAGACATCGCGGCCTCCCAGAATATACTGACCACCGGTGGGACGATCGAGTGCTCCCAGAAGATTGAGCAGCGTACTCTTTCCACTTCCGGAAGATCCCATAATGGCAACAAAATCACCTTCTGGAAAGTCAGTAGAGACACCCCGCAGTGCTTTTACCACAACAGAGCCCAGATCATAAAATTTGGTGAGGTCGACAACTTGAGCAGCGAGCCTCATGGGCGTTTATCTCCCGCAGGCTGAGGACTTCCTGGACCTCCCGAAGGTGGTCTCAGCTTACTGAGTTCTCCTGCGTCAAGAAAGCCATCCTTGTTCGTATCAAGTGCAGGGAAACGTTCTTGCATTCGTTCAGGGGCTTCCTCTTTGGAAATTTTTCCGTCTGAATTTTTATCCATCCGTTTCAAAATACTCGAGGGGTCACCTCCGGCTGGCTTCTTCTTTTCTGTTGCCTGTCCACGTGGTTTTTCACCGGCTTTTCCTGAAGGCTGTGTTTTAGCGGAATCCTGTTTTGGTTGACGGGTTCCGTTCTTTTCCGCGTCTTTTTTCTTATCAAGACTCAGTTGTTCTTCAAGATCGATCAACTCATCTGCAAAGTGAGTTCGGGGATTGAGGATGACTTCCTCACCTGGCTGGATTCCATCCAGAATCTCGATCATGGTATCACTGGCCTGACCGATTTTGATTTCTCTTCTGGCGGTCTTGCTATCGGAATTCAGGACGAAAATGTAGCGACGCTCTCCAATCGTAATTACCGACTGCACTGGAACCTGAAGTACGTTATCGCGTGCTTCAATCAGAATTTCGATTTCAGCTGTTAAGCCCGGCTTGAGCTTTGTGATATCAGCACCGTTGGGAAGAATCTTGATTGTGGCCTTGTATTCCTTGAGATCAGGACGCATCCAGTTCGATGAAATCGGCACCGAAGAAACCTGATCGACTTCTCCGACATAGAGTTCTTCGGAGAATGCATCCACACGAATATTGACCGGCAATCCCTCTTGAATCATGCTGATTTTGGACTCGTGAATGCGGGCATCGACCTTCATACTGGAGAAGTCGGGCAACTGAATAATCGCCTGGCGCTCACGCACCTCGGTCCCTTCCTCAATCACATCTTCCCCGCTGCTGCGACGGCCGCTGTTCTGGTTCGCGTAAACGACCTGCCCATTTTGTGGCGCAATCATTTTACAGGCAATGATCTGTTCCTGCATGCGTTCCAGTTCACTCTTCTCCACTTCGAACGTCAACTGGCCGGCTTTGAGCTTGGCATCAAACTGAGCTAATGTAGCAACCCCTTTACGTCGTACGCGTTCCTGGTCACGCAATTTCTCATCAACGTCTGCTCTTAATTCTCTTTCTTTCCGTTTCTGAACGTAATTTTTTTCTACTTTCAGATCTTCTTTCGCGATTTCCAGATCAATCTCTGCTTTCACAACAGTAATGCGGTCTGCTTCCACATCATTCTGGTTTTTATAACCTTTCTTTGCGATTCGCTTGGAAAACTCGAAGTTTTCTTCAGCACGTTGCAAGTCTTCGCGGGATTTGGTGATCGCCCCTTGTTTGACATTCAAATCGCGCTGTGATTCTCCCTCTAGAAATTTTTTCAGGTCGAGTTCAGCAAATTCGTGAGCAAGTTTCGCTGCTGAGTTGTCACTCTCATTTTGTGTTTTCTGAATGGCCACGTTTTCTTCCGCCTGTTTCAGTTCGGCTTCCGCTTGTGTGACCTGGATTTGTTGCTGCTTTTCTTTATCGACCAGGAGAGCAGAGTCAAGCTCGCAAACCAAGTCGCCGGCTTTCACCATTGTGCCTTCAGGGACGATACTGATAATCGTCGAGTAGCCTTTGACTTTGCTGGTCAGCGTGACGTTATTCAAGCTGTCAAGCTGTCCGCGCTCGGTCACTGTCACGCGAAAAGGCCCTGACGTTGCCTGGTCGGTGATAAAAGTCGTGTTTTTCTTTGGCCCGGAAGCAAAAGAGGAGAACAGAGGCGTTCGCAGCGCAGGCACGGTCAAGACCGCAATGACTGTCGCGGCGATTGCCCAAAACACTAACTTTGTTTTACTGGGGAGCTTGCGCAGCTTCTTCGCTTTCTGCGGAGAGGCTGTTGAGCTCTGCTGCTGATCGGAAGACAACTTGTTTGATGCCTTCTTCTGCAGTGACTCCTGATTCAGTTGATTCTGGGGGGGGTTGGCGGTGCTCATTGGTAGGCCTGATTCTTCCCGCGCGGTGTTGATAGAAATCGTCGTTCCAAATTCCGTTTGCATCTATCTCCATAATACCCATATCTCGATAGATGTTAAGTCGGTTTTGTTCATAATTTACCCAGTTGCCGATTAAACTGTTTTGTGCTTCTAATACCGCATTTAACGCATTTAACAAATTTAATCCCTGGGGTTGTCCAGCCTGTGAGGGGTCTGATGTGGCCTCAACAGCATTATCATATTGTAAAGCAGCTAAACGGATCTGAACACGTGACGTCTCAAAGTTCTGGCGTAATACACTCAATAGACGCCAACTGCGACGAATTTCATATTTCGCAGCATCCTCTGCTTCCATGAAATCGCGTCGTTGCCGCTGATAATCAATTTGAGACTCTCGATACGCATTTCTCTCCTGCACTAATGACAATGGAGCCGTAAATTCAACACCTGCCCGAAATCCAGCCTGACTACCGCGAAAGTCTAACGGCTTATTCCTGCCAGCAGGAGTGCTTACGTCTCCCTCTACTACGACATTTAACACCGCTTCTAGAGAATTAGACCGCACTTCCATCAATCTTCGTGCATCCATTACCATGCCTCGCTGATTCATCAGATCCAGTCGATTGGAAAGACCAATCCGGACGACATCAGAGATATCCATCGTAAATGGTTCCACTGTAATAAGTTCCACACGAAGACCAATCTCAATCACCTGCATCCCTTGCGAGGTTCTGAGCATGTCTTCCCGCAGATTTGCCATCTCCAAAATAATTTGCTTTTTCTGGTCATTCGTCAATTTATCTTCACTCAGAAAGCTCTGCAAACCAGCCAGACGGCTCTCGATGTTTTCTATTTCCTTGCGGATGCTGGAATACAACCGTATATCTTTCAGTGTGCTCTGGCGTACCCGCTCCCGATCTTCGTCCGACAGGAAGCGACGTTGGCGTAATGCCTGCAGTTCTTCCGTCACACCTTCGTTGTTGTCTCCCAACAATAATTCAATATTTTTAATGTCCAGATCTAAGGTTAATAAGGCATCTGTCTGCAGTTTGCCCAAGAGTTGTTGCAGCCCCGCCACCACCTCTTTGATCTCTGCCTTCGTGGGTGGTACCAGATTGGGGTTTTTCCAGTCCTCTACATAAACCTTCGCCCAGACTTCAACATAGTCATAGATTTCCTGTTCGATCTGCGGCAAAAGCGGGTCGATTAATTCAAACGGTTTCAACAAGGATTCATCAATGGTCATAGGCATATTGGGAGGCAGTCCCATAAAGATCTTAAACGTGCCCAGTGAATCCTGATATTGTCGCTCGAATGTTCTCAGCCGATTAATGGATTGTGCCAAACGCGTTTCCAACTGGGCGACATCCAATGTCACAACCTCAGTGCGAATTCGCTGAACCAATTCCCCCACCGTTGCCTGGTAAGCATCATCTTCGCTTAATGCCAGCAGACGTTTTTCCTGTTCGTCTGTCATCTCTCCTTTCCAGGAAAGGAGAGATGCTTCATCATCAAATTCGAGTTTATTAACCAGCTCTGGTGGAATGATCCAGTTGGGTGGCAGTTGACCCAGTTTTTCGGATTGTACTTTTGGCTTCTGGGAAGAAAGCGCCCGCAGAATTTCTACCTGACGTTCAAGCCGCTGAATGTTTCCTCGTTCGTTGTTGATCACCTGAATTTGTTGCAGCAACTCTAAAAAGCCAGTGCCGCCTGCGACTGTTTGAGTAAAAAATTCTTTTCGAAACCGGGCTAGGGTTCGAGTCTGATAAAGTACATTGCGTTCATCCTGTGTCAGATTATTTAAAACGATTTTACGACCAGCGCCGACTAACAGCGGCTGCACCAGCGAATAGGACAGCAGACTGACCGAATTGGTTTGATTGGAACCGGAAAATAACCAGAGCGTATTATTTGCTAATTCGACCGCCCATTGTGCACCACTGGGAAGTACCTGATTGACGCCGATGCGGCTGGCCAGATCTAACTCTTGAGTCCCATTCGCCAGGCGTCGACGATTGAGTTCAGCCTGTGGGTTCTGCCCACTCACGCCGAGATAACGTACATCAAACTGAAATCGCCCGAAGGTTAAATCCAGCGCGGACAGGAACAGATTTTCAATCTGAAATTGATATTCACGACTATTGATGTTGGCAATATCAATCGACTCACGTAGCGTGACGTCATTCAGAGCAGGCAGTTCGACACCCTCCAGCGCATTTCCAGAAGCGGCGATTTCCGCACTCAACTCCGGATTAATGCCATACTGCACGAGCCAGTCCGGATTTTCGATACTGAGCGCCCGACCTAATTTATGCCAGCTTTTATATCCCTTCTTGCATTGCAGCCAATGCATATAAACATTCGCAGCAGGATCGTCCGGAGGCAGTGGTTCATGGTTCGGATCATAGGGATCATAAAATCGACTGCGCGGATCAGGTTCTACATCGAAACGGGGGACCTGCCACGCAGGATCATTCGCATTCTCAGCGAGAATTTCGTAAGTGTCCTGATTTGCTTGATCAAACCAGAACGTCGGCGAGCAACCTGTGTGAATCGTGACCACACTTACCATCAGACCGATCGTAAAAAGTGGTTTGAGAATGTCACAAAATGAATAATGTTTTGTGCGTCCCATGGAAGAGAATCCGTTACAGAATTTGAAAAGATGCTTGGAATGACTTGGTGCATGTGAAAAGAAACGTCTTATGCCGCCGGAGACTCCGGGAAGGGATAAGGGTTGGATGCGTCCGGAAACGTTTTGACCGTTTCGCGTTGGGAACGTTGCTTATATGCCGACTTCAGTAACGACTGCAGAATGCTGGTCAACTGATGCCTTTGATCTGAATTTAAAGCAGACAGCAGACGATGAGAAACGGTACCGTGATACGCCTTGACCTGCTCCAGAAGACGCGTGCCTTGCTCGGTTACCTGAAGTACCCGCTTGCGACGATCTTTCTGCGACTGCTGCCGAATCACTAGCTGATCGCCTTCCATGCGTTCAATCAGCGTACAAATATTTGATTCTGACTGTCCCAGTTTTCGAGCGAGTTCCGATTGAGAACAACCCGTTTCACGAACGGTACCAATCACCTTCAAGGCTGAGTAGCGAACTTCATTGATTTCCAATTGTGCAAAGCTGTTGTTCAATGCCGCCCTGACTAAATGGGCCGTGCGAATCAGAAGATCAATCTGTTCGACGCATTCATTGTTTTGCAACAATCTCCAGTCTGCCACGCTGGCTGAAGATTCTGAATTGGGTTTATGATCCTGATCCATACACACCGACCCCAAACTTACTTTTAGATGATATTTCGTTCTGAAATTGACGTCGCTTCAACTGAGTACAAAAACATTGCCTCTACTCATATTTCGGACATGAAGTATTCGTATCTGAAGGACTTATCGGCATAACCGGCAAAGTTTTACATAAGTAAATTTTTGTTTTAGGTTGCACTTCTGCAGCCAAACGTGAACAATCATCAGTACATCAGAGAATTACATTTTCAAAAACCCAATCGGGAGCAAGCTTTAGATGAAACGGACAGCACGCACTCGCAGCAACGCAACACACACCCCATTCATCCTTATTGCCCTATTCACTTCCGTCTTCCTACCAGCAGTAGTCAACGCAGAGTCGAAACCCAATGTCATCGTGATTTATGCGGATGATCTGGGATATGGTGACTTAGCCTGCTTCGGCCATCCCACCATTAAAACTCCTCATCTGGACCAGATGGCAGCGGAAGGGATGAAATTCACACAGTTCTATTCAGCGGCCCCGGTTTGCACACCCAGCCGGGCAGCTCTCTTAACGGGCCGCTACCCAATTCGTTCCGGAATGTGCAGCGACAAGCGTCGGGTTCTATTTCCCGATTCCGGAGGCGGCCTGCCCGCCAGTGAGGTGACCTTGGCGGAAGCGTTGAAAGAAACGGGATACAAAACGGCCTGTGTAGGGAAATGGCATCTCGGCCATCTGCCGCAGTTTCTGCCGACCAGCCATGGCTTTGATTCCTATTATGGAATCCCTTATTCCAACGACATGGATCGCGTGGCTGAACGAAAACTGGGGCGCAGTATTTTTCTGAAACCAGAAGTCAAATACTGGAACGTACCGCTGATGCGTGATACTGAAATCATCGAACGTCCTGCTGATCAGACGACGATTACCAAACGCTACACTGAGGAAGCTGTCAAGTTCATCAAGGAAAATCAAAAGCAGCCTTTCTACCTGTATCTGGCCCACAGTATGCCTCACGTTCCGTTATTCCGTTCGAAGGAATTTGAAGACAAAAGTCTGCGCGGTTTATATGGCGATGTGATTGAAGAGATTGACTGGAGCGTCGGCCAAGTCCTGCAGGAACTCAAAGCACAGGGACTTGACCAAAATACAATCGTCTGGTTCTCCAGTGATAACGGCCCGTGGCTGATTTTCAATCAACAGGGAGGCTCTGCCGGTTTATTACGGGATGGTAAAGGCAGCACTTGGGAGGGGGGCATGCGTGAGCCGACTCTTGCCTGGTGGCCGGGGCATATTCCCTCCGGTTCGGTTTCACAAGCATTGGGGAGTACGATGGATATCTATACCACCTCGATCAAACTTGCTGGCGGAACACTGCCTACTGACCGTGTCGTCGATGGTCTCGACCTGACTTCGGTCTTAATCGAGACAGACAAAAGTCCGCGAGATGAAATGGCTTTTTACCGGGGAACAAAGCTGATGGCTTACCGTAAAGGCCCGTGGAAAGCACACTTTATTACAAAACCCGCCTATGGGAGAGAACCGTTTCAGGAACACAATCCACCGGTGTTGTATCACCTCGAGCATGATCCCTCTGAAAAATATGATGTCGCAAAAGATCATCCGAAAGTGATTAAGGAGCTGTTGGCTGCTGCTGAAAAGCATCAACAAACCGTGAAACCCGTTCCCTCACAATTGGAGATCCCTCTCGCGAAATAATCGAATCCCTGGAACAGACAAGCTTCGTTCTGTCAGGCTTACCAGTAACAGATATAACGCGGGCCGTCGAGTTCTGTTCCGATTCGATAATTGATTTCTGAAGTGGATTTTTCAGGCGATAAACGTGAACCAAAATTAGTCCATAGCTCGCCGAACTTCGGTAAGAGTTTCAAATCAAAGGTGGGCCGTGGTTCTGGTAAGCGACCGTACGCATCATGGATCAGCGCCAGCGCAACAGAGACCATATGCTTGTCATAATCGGGTTGCGACAATACTAATTCCAACGCCTGGGCGGCTTGATCGCAGTAGAGAAAATCGGTCTCACGCAAGCACTGTGAAGCCATTCGTTCAACAAATTTCAAAAGGCTGTCCGTGCCTCTTTGATTGAGGAGAAAATCAGACCTGGATTCACTTTGTAACGCAAATTGAATTTGTGTATACAGCTCAGAATCTGTCTCACAGGGAATCGGCATTCTGCCATAACCATCCGAAGCAGCAGACTCAATCGCTTTTACAGCATTGGCTATTTCTGATTCGTTAGTGTTCATAATTAATGGCTACACTCGTTCGAGATTTAGAAATGTTCCCCGCTGGACTTCCCCTCGGCTCCTCGGATTATATATCAAAAACGGAAAATAATTCATTCACACAGGGGTAATAAAACAGGAGTTGGCTGAGTAAATTCTCAGTCAACTCCTGTTTTTATATCTTGCTTTGGGAAGATGTCTACTTATTTCAGGAAGAAGTCATCTGGTCCTTTATGTGTGTAGTAAGGATATTGCACGGCTCCCAGCGGCTGGTTTTGTTGTGGGTAAACCGTTGCGGGGGGATTGTATTTGTAAGTCTGGTAATTCCTGGGGCGTTTGTTTTGATGATAGACATTTTTGTGTCCATTGTTCCAACCGCCTTGTCCCGGAGGACAGTAAGCATCCGAGCGTTGGTGGCCCACTTGCTGGATTGATAGCTGTTGACCAGTCTGCCGCTGACGCATGAGCTGCTGATATTTGACCATTTGAGCCTGCTGCTGCATCATAAACTCTCCGTCAGATGACTGACCTCGAACAACCTGGCTATTCGAACACCCGACACATAACGGTAGAATCAAACATGCGGCCATACTAAGTAACAAATGAGGCTTCATTGGCTTCCCTTCCCCTGAATTTTTGATTTTGAACAGATTCATCCTGAAACTGTGATTCTGCTTACAAATACATCGTGTTGTTTTTGCCAGATGTGAAATATTCTTACATTACCTCATGACAGACCATCCAACGATCAACCAAAGACTTATTTCTTTTATCGGCTAACCTGAGGCAAACAATTGTCAAAATCCCCAAGAAATGGAAAACCGGCATAATAATCAAAACTGATCGACCTTGCAGAATCGTTAAAACCGGGATAAATTAGCGTAGTATCCTACTCTATGATTTGGTCTACAAAAAATAGTTAAAGTGGGTTGTTTAAAAGTTTGCGTTTTTTAGGCAAGACATAGTTAGTGACGAATAGCTCATTCTGATCTGCTTATTTGCCAACAAGGGAGTGTTCGGCGTGTTTGTAGCTGCATCATCACGTTGTTTTTCCGATGAATCGTTTGAAGTAAGTTGTGAACGGCTAACGGATCTGGAATTTGACAAAATCGAAATCTGGATGGATGAGGAGAGTGATCACCTTAAGCCATCAGAAGTGACCAATTCACCGGAAGAATTTTATTCGCGTTTTCGAGAAGCGACACGGCTGACGCCGATTGCGTTTTGTCTGGAAAACGATATTAGTCCGGCTGCGTTTCAATCGTTGTGTAAAGCAGCGAAATTACTGAGGATCGCTCAGATCACAATCCCCGCGTCTCCGCTGGGAACACCATTTAATTCAGAAATTGACCGGTTAAAAGCGTTACTGGAAATTGCCAGCCGCGATGGTATTTGTCTTTCGATCAAAACCAAGACCGGCCAATTAACAGAAGATCCACGAACGGCAACAGAGCTTTGCCAGTCTGTCAAAGGTTTGGGGCTGACGCTCGACCCCAGCTATTATACTTGCGGTCCTTACAGCAGCACGTCGTACGACCTGGTGTTTCCGTATGTTTGCCATGTGCATCTCAGGGACTCCACCAGAGATCAACTACAGGTTCCGGTTGGGTTGGGTGAAATCGACTACAGCCGCCTGATCAGCATGCTCGAACGCCAGGAATATCATCAGTTCCTCTCAGTTGAGGTTCTGCCCGCTTTGCTGAACGATGTCGATCGTTCACTCGAACTGCGAAAGCTAAGAATGCTGCTGGAATCCGTTGTCATCTAACGGCGATTGGTTCACAGCGCTTTCAGCAAGCAATAAACGTTTAACCAAAAAAAACGGAGTCTATCTGAAAAGAGAGACTCCGTTTTTTATTTTAATGCAACAGAAGCGCGACTTACTTCTTGTAATCGGTGGGGTTTCCAAATAAACCGCCACCACCTCCGCCTGAACCATCTCCGGCGTTGCCGCCCAACAGAGGTCCTTTTCGTTTTCGTTCGTAGGCTGGCATTGACTCTGCGCTCTCCGCAGCAGATTCCGGCTTATCAAGCAATGCTTTCATAGACAAGCTGATTCGTTTTCGATTGGAATCGACTTCCAGGACTTTAGCCGATGTTTCCTGCCCGACTTTTAAGACCTCAGTGACTCTTTTAATCCGACGATGATCGATTTCGCTGATATGGATTAAGCCTTCCAGACCTGGCTCCAGTTCGACAAACGCGCCAAAGTCAGTTGTGCGGGTGACTTTTCCAGTTACGGTTGAATCAGTGGCATAACGGTCTTCTACCTGCTGCCAGGGATCCTGTTGCAATTGCTTCATTCCCAGGCTGATTCGGTTTTTCTCGCGATCGATCTTGAGAATTTTAACGTTGACCTGTTGCTGTTCGCTCAGTGCGTCTTTGGGATGCTTGATCCGATTCCAACTCATCTCGCCGATATGCAGGAAACCATCGATGCCCCCTATATCAACAAAGGCACCATAGTCCTTGATATTCTTGACGACACCCGTCAATTCCTGACCAATGGCCAGTTTTTCCCACAACTCTTTCTGGATTTCTTCACGTTCTGCTTCCAGATATTTCCGGCGACTGACCACCAGGTTTCGTTTCTTGGGATTCACTTCCGTAATTTGTACGGTCAATTTCTGACCAACAAAAGGTTCCAGATCTCCGACGAAATAGAGGTCCACCTGACTGGCTGGCAGGAAGCCTCTCAGACTTCCCACATTCACCTCAAGCCCGCCTTTATTGGATTTATTCACTACGCATTCGACGACCTGTCCCGCAGAAACGGCATCCCAGTCTCCTGCTGGTTTGTGACGCCCACGCGGCAATGTCAGTACGATGAGGCCTTCTGCTTCTTTGATACTGGTTACTTTGACGTCCACTTCCTGGCCAATTTCCGGAGTCTTATCCCCGAACTGTCGCAAGGGAACAATTCCCGGAGTCCCCAGAGCGCGGCTTCCCAGCTCGATGAACACGTCGTCATTGTTGATCGACTCAACTTTTCCTTTCAGCCGATCTCCTTCCGCAAGTCCTTCTTCTGATGGACTGGATGGGGCTGCGACTGCTTGAGGCGTGGTTGTGCTCTCTTCCGCAGTTGCTGCTGCTGCGACTTCTTCGTCAGTCAGAGTTTTAGGAAGTTCCTTTGCTCCCTGATCAGACAGAGCAGCAGCTAGTTCTGCTTCCAGATCATCACCAATTTCCTCCACTTCGGGTGGAATATCGATGGGCTCTGCTGCTTGTGGAATCTGCAACATGGCGGCTTCGTCAATACTTTCCTGTGAGACTTCTTCTTTACTGGTCTCTTGATCTGCCCCTGTCGCTGGCAAAATCGGCACACTGGAACCGGGTGAGGGAACCGCCTTAAATTGTTCGGGGTCAACCTTGGGCTTCAATTGTACTTTGCGTTCTGCTTTCGCAGGCTCCTGCGTTTCGGGAGTCTTGGCTTCAACAGGCGTCGAAGCACCGCTGTTTTCCGCACCGCTGTTTTCCGTTGTTGGCGCAGAAGCAGGGGCGACTGCGGCTTGAGGTTCTTCCATCGTGGCGGAGGAAGCCACTTCACTCTCACCAGCTTTATCAGCGAGGGGCGCCTCAGCAGGCTGATCCTGATCAGCTGGAGACTTCGCTTCCAAGGCTTCTTCGCTGGTTTTGATTTCTTCAGTTGATGGTTGTTCTGAACTCATGAGAGATGAACCTTCTCGCCTAATTACATACTTTAAAAACAGAAACTATATGAAACAAAATGTCTAACGCGTGTCCTATTTCACCATAACGTCACCCATACTATTATCCTCGATGTGAATAGCCCAGGAGACGCTACCATAAACCTGGATACAGGCTTGCTCAATACAAACCAGACTTCATTTCAATATGCAAAGTCAGATTTCATGTCGAAAGCCACTTGATCTATGTAAAAGAGTATCACCGCTGCTACGCCCCTGCAATTCGCAGAGCCTAGTTTTCCGATTTTTTCACTTTTGCTTTCACACAGCGCAAACCCAATGCAGGGCTGGAGGTTGTTGGCGCCACTTTAGTGCGAAATGCGGATCTAAGACGATCATAACGATCAGTCCAGGCCCCTCCGCGAATCACACGTGAGGCATCCGGGGCTCCTTTATCCCACACCGTACCATTCTCGGGAGCATTTTTATAGCTATTATGCCAGGGATCTGCCACGAACTCCCAAAGGTAACCATGCATGTCATATAACCCCCATGCATTGGGTTTGAGTGCACCAACGGGGGGATCATTGCCGGCTGCATTGCCTGTATGCCATGCGTATTCGTCAAGAAATCGAGCGAGTTTGCCTGCATCTCCCGGTTTTTGTGCTTCATCACCAAAACAATATTCGGTGGCGGTGCCTGCCCGACAGCAGTATTCCCATTCGGCTTCAGTGGGCAGGCGGATTTCCTCATCGGCGTCGATTAATGCTGCTTTCCGCAAAAGCCCGGTCAGTTTCCGGCAAAACTGATTCGCAGTCTCCCAGTCAAACATTTCAGCCGCGTTACGAGGGCCTTTCCAGCGACTGGGATTTTCCCCCATGACTGTTTGATACAGATCTTGAGGTACTTCGTACTTCCCCATCCAAAAATCGTGCGAGAGAGTCACCTTATGAACAGGCATCTCTGCAGGCTGGCCTGTTGCCGAGCCCATTTGAAAGGATTTAGGGAATTTACCTTTTCCGGGGGTAATGGGCACGAGTTCTTTGACAAACTGTTTTAATAATACAGCCTGTTGTGTGTTGGGGGGTATCCCGTTTGAGGGTGTCCCAGTGGCTGAAGAGGCTTTGTCCGGTTTCTGATCTGCAGTCAGGTTTCCGGTTCCGATCAGTAGAAACAGCAGAGTTCCCAGCAGACAGACAACGGGACTGAAAATCTGCGCGATAGTATTGCGATGATTCATGTGCTTCACTACAGGTTAGAAATTTGTTAGGGTACAATTCAGAATCGCATTTTATCAATGTAGAATTGAATTCGAAAGTGGAATCGAGATTCAGTCAACTTAATGTCATGCCTGTTGGGGGAGAAGTTGAGTGATTCATAGAAACTCATTCTGCAATTCAGCATCTCTCGATCAAACATCTATGTTTTGTTAGTCAGGTCAGTCCATGTCAGAATCAACGCCATCTCATCCGCGCAGTATTGATCTCCTTTCTCACCAGGAGTGTCAACTCGTTGTCATTGATGTGCAGGAAAAGCTGCTGCCCGCGATTCCTGTGACCAAAAAACTGGTGTATCGAATTGGCCAATTAATTCAGGCAGCCACCATTTTTCAAATTCCCCTGAGTTGTACCGAGCAATACCCCAAAGGCTTAGGACCCACGATTCCAGAATTGGCAGAACTGCTGCCGAAACCAATTGAAAAACTGCGATTCAGTGCTGCCGAATGTTTAAACTGGGGCGCTGTGACCAACACCATTGATAGCCGTACAAAAATTGTGCTGACCGGAATCGAAGCGCATGTCTGTGTGCAACAAACCGCTTTGGATTTGTTAGCCGCCGGCTATCGCGTTATCATTCCCATTGATGCGGTTGCCAGCCGAAACCAGTTAGACTGGACGATTGCCGTCAAACGCATGGAAAATTCGGGAGCCGAGATCACCACTGCGGAATCCATTTTATTTGAATGGTGTGAAATCGCGGGGACCGAGGAATTTAAACAAATCAGCCGTCTGGTGACGGGAAAACAATAAGCGTCCTGGAATACCGTTTTAGAGAACTGAATTTCACTCAGAGCAATTTCAATTCATAAAGAGTACATGCAATGATCACCGAACACCACATCCACAGTCCGATTCATCCCCCACGTCGCACATTGATGGGCCCTGGTCCCAGCGATGTTTCTGCCAGCGTCCTGGCTGCACTGGGCGCACCGACGGTAGGTCATCTTGATCCCTACTTTCTGCAAATCATGGATGAAGTTCAGGATATGCTCCGAACAGTTTTCCATACTGTGAATGAGCTCACGCTGGCAGTCAGTGGAACCGGAAGTGCGGGGATGGAAGCCTGTGTGGTGAATCTGCTTGAGCCAGGCGACAAAATTGTCGTCTGCACAAACGGCGTCTTTGGTGGTCGGATGGCGGATGTCGCAAGTCGGATTGGCGCTGAGGTGGTTGAGATCAAACGCCCCTTCGGCGAAGTCTTTTCTGTCGAAGAGATTGCCGAGGTGCTGAAGAAAGAACAGCCCAAGGTCTTAGGCATCGTGCACGCAGAGACTTCCACAGGAGCCGCTCAATCGCTGAAAGATATTTCAGAAGTCGTTCACGAGGCAGATGCATTACTGCTGGTCGACTGTGTGACTTCCTTGGGAGGCATGCCGGTCAAAGTTGATGAATGGAATATCGACGCCGCCTACAGTGGGACGCAAAAATGCCTCAGTTGTCCTCCCGGCCTGTCCCCGGTGACATTCAGTTCCCGAGCGATTGCCGCGATGGATGCGCGAAAAACAAAGGTTTCGAGCTGGTACCTGGATATGTCCATGGTCCGATCTTACTGGGGAGAATCGCGGGCGTACCACCATACTGCACCGATTAACATGAACTACGGTTTGCATGAGGCCTTGCGAATGGTCCTCGATGAAGGTCTGGAAAACCGGTTTTCCCGTCATTACGCCAACCATTGTGCTCTGAAAGCAGGGCTTGAAGCGATGGGAATCGAATTTGCCGTAGCTGAAGACCATCAACTGCCGATGCTGAATGCCGTCAAGATTCCCGATGGCGTCGATGACGCCGCGATTCGCAGCCAGCTTTTGAACCGGTTTGGGATCGAAATCGGGGGTGGTCTGGGTCCGATGAAAGGCAAGACCTGGCGAATTGGCCTGATGGGCGAAAGCAGCCAAAGCACGCATGTGCTACTGTTTCTGGCGGCTCTGGACCAATGCCTGCTGCATGCCGGCTATCAACTGAACCCGGGTGCCGGCGTAGCTGCTGCAAATGGTTTTTACCGCACAACGATTACAGACTAACCCTGGACTCTTGACAACTTTCGTTTTTTAAGCGAAATAACGTGTTATCCTTAATGTGTTTAGGTAAGAATTCCGATTCATAGAATACGAATTTGGTATGACTTGTCGTGCCTGAACTGTCTCGCTATATTGGAGGCAGAACTCAGACGTTGATCCGATGAGTTCAAAATGAGGATTTTAGAACATTCTCATGAAATTTTGTGTCGGAGAAGTGGCATTCATGAAAATGATTGCCTATTATCGCCGACCACCCAAAAAGGGGCCGTAGCTCAATTGGTTAGAGTACCGGACTGTCGATCCGGGGGTTGCGGGTTCAAGTCCCGTCGGCCTCGCTTTTTTAAACGCTCGTTGTCAGAAATGACAGCGAGCGTTTTTTTGTGCTAATCATTCACGCGCCGGTTATTCATGGCACTCCCTCTTCTCAGCCTGTCGCAGTTTGCCACACGTCACTCTGGAAGGCAGCACCTTGTCTCCACCTCCGAATGATTAATTCTGCTGAAATGTTCTGATCCCTCCGAGAAGCGTATGCGTTGAGATGTAAGCTATGGTCACTGGCGCTTCTCAAACATCGGGAGTCTGTCATGAATGAATCTGCAGAAATACAACCCAAAACATCGCTGCTTCGCTCCTCTCGGTTCTGGTTCCCCCTCTCTGTCGTCACCACACTTGTTTGTATTTCCCTGTTTGCAGCCTGGGCGGCAACGGATGCCAGCTTTCGTCTTGCTATGTGGAAAGCGACAATTGCGATTCGAATTCAGTCGATCCCTTCCGCCAACCCCGAAATGGTCGAGTCACTGGGCATTCTGGATGCAATGCGGGCAATCCAATGGAATTCGGTTGGCAAGCGCGCGATTGCCGCTTATGTCTTATTTGGTGTTGGCATGATCGCAACAGTGATGGTCTGCTTCCTGACCGCCCGCCGACTCACGTTAAAACGATCCCTTGCCTGCATGATCGTTCTTTCTGCATGGATGCTTCTGTCCGAAACGCAAGACGCAATTAATTATTGGTGTACTCAACGCCAAGTGACCGCGATCTTTCCGCAGTTCGAGCAAGTGGGAGTGAGCCTGCACAATCAGTGGCCAACGGAATCCGGTGAACTTTCCTCCGGCAGGAAATTTTATGTACTGCCCGAGAAATACCCCGATGTTCTTACATTACGTGATCCTTTTGAATCATATCCATTTCATGAGGGATTTGGACGCTGGATTACCCGCGGTCAAACCGACGTTATTCGATTTGACCTGGCTGGGGTATACGACTTTACCGTCGAGTTTCATCCCAACGGCACAGTTCCCACGTCATACACATCCGGGTTTGGTTCTCCCTCCCCGCCTGTAGCCTCCGTCACTCCGTTGAAAGAGAATTGGTTTCTTGTGCGGTATGGAGAAAGTTAGTGTGTAAGTGCGGCCTCGCCTGCATGCTTTTATACGAGTTTTCCAACTGATATATGAGGATTTGACTCTTTTCGAGAAATCCTTGTCACCCGTCGTAGTGCACTCGTCTCTAGTATTATGAGATTACTGATGTATTATGAAACCGCGTGACCTGGAAGGCTTGCTATGAAATCAACCAATCCAATCGATTTGTGTTCCGCCACCGATGCCGAACTGATTCAGCTTTGCGGGCAAGGCGACCAAAGTGCCTACGGCCAGATTGTTGAACGATATCAGTCGCTTGTCTGCTCTGTCGCCTACAACCGCTGTGGTGATCTGGCATTGAGCGAGGATCTGGCACAGGAAGCATTCATTCTGGGCTGGCAAAAACTGGTCGACCTGAAGGATGTCAGCAAATTCAAGGCGTGGATTTGTACGATCGTACGAAATCTCGCCAGTCGATCATCACAACGATCGAGGCATAAAACGACTCGGGCCGCAGATCTGGATGCGGTACCTGACATTGCCGCGAAAATGGAATCTCCGGTCGAACGGGCCGTGAGCGAGGAAGAAGAAAAGTTAGTCTGGCAAGCGTTGTCTGACGTGCCTGAAAACTACCGCGAACCTTTGATTTTGTTCTACCGTGAAGGACAGTCGGTCGCGCGGGTCGCCGCTGCGTTGGATTTGTCGGAAGATGCCGTGAAGCAACGATTGTCGCGCGGTCGGAATATGTTGCGGCAGCAAATTGCGGCCACGGTTGAATTCGCGCTGGTCAATTCCAAACCAGCGAAAGCGTTTACGGGGGCTGTGCTGCTGGGGCTGTCCGGAGCAACGACCAAAACAGCGGCGGCAGCCGGAGCCACGGTGGTTTCGACTTCTGTGGCCAAAATCGGCTGCGGGTGCCGGAGCGGGGAGCGGACTGAGCAGTCTCTTTTTCGCACCACTTCTGAATCTGCCCCTGATTGCCTGGTTATTAAAGCTGGCAATTCATGAAACTCGTTCGCAACGCGAGCGCCAATTGACGTACCGCTTACTCTTGATTGGATTTTGTGGTGTCGTGGTTTTCTCGTTCGTCCTCTTTTCATCATTCTGGTGGTGGCAGAATCTTGAGTCCCCCTCACTGAAAATAACAACCATGACAGTACTGAATTTTGTCTTTTTCATTCCCTGGGTCATCCTTTGTCGACGTTATGGTAAACAAATTGAAATGATTCGCACCGAAGAAAGAACAGCGACTCCACTCAAGCCACTCGTTGTGCCTGATAACAGTGGTCCCATTGCATTGAAGACCCGCCGATATTTCTGTCTCAGCGCACTGCTTGTGATGTCTCTACCCGCCATCTTGCCATTCGTCGCGCATGACTGGTTGGTGTTAGCGGCAATGTTCGCCTCGGCGATCGGCATCGGTTTACTGGCAGCCCCGCTCAGTCTTCGCATCCCCAAGTGGTCTTTCCAGATATATGGTACGAGCAATGGGGTCACAGCACTGACAGCGATCGGCATCATGCTCTGGAGACGGGGCGACTGGAAGTCAGCCTTTACTGATTTCACACCTTGGTTCGTCGGCACCATGATGGCTGCGAACCTGGTCACTGTCATCCTGAATACGAATGCCTGGAAACGGGTTTACGGCAAACCCCCATCGTCAGACGAAGGCACATAGAATTTGAATGGGATTCTGCCTGCGTTTCAGAAATTCACATCAACCGTTGGAATTCCAGTCAAACTTCAGAAGTCGGAGTCCCGTCACTCGGAACACGAAATAGGATATGACGCTGAGAAAAACAACAGAGCATGCCACCACAGGCACGAGCACGATCCCTGTCAGTAATAAGAGGAACAATGGGATGCCAAGTGATGCGATCTTGAAACCCTCAGGCTCTTGCAGGAGTAACGGCAAGATCGTCGTCACGCATACGAATGCGAGCGGCAAGCAGATCAGGAATACGAATTCACGGCGTTTTGTGGATGCAAAATGTTCTGCGAAGAACATCCCGATCGCAGCGCCCAGGCAGATTTTTGTATAATAGATTTGTTCGTTTATTAATCCCAGCACAAGAATGAGAGCCAGCGCTACACCAAGCTTTAAAAGCACATGGGGCGTGAATTGTGACAAGGGATTCATGTTGGTCGCTTCAGGGTTCATCATACGACAGTCAATCTGTGAGTAGCTAGATTTCCGGAATGTTTGAAAAAACGAGCGCGTACTTCAAACATTACAAATCATGGTTTGTAACGTGAGCGACCATGTTCAGTATTGATTGTTGCCTTATTCCGGTTTTGTCTTGAACACCAGCAGGTAAGGGACCGCGGGATTATTTTTGGTGTCTCGAAAGCTATTAAACCGGCCTTTATTGAACCACATGACGTAGGTTTTACCAGGCTCTAAGTCCACCGGGATGACGCATGTGCGTTTATCATTTCTGTAGTGAATATTTTTTCCTGTTTTGGGGAAGGTCTCCTTAGATATCTGCACGACAGCCCACATGCGGTCTGTCAGCATGTCTTTGCTGAAGGTGACCGTGATTTCCTTGAGAGCAGGATCTACATCTGTGCTACCTGCTTGAGGCACGGTCCGAATCACCGCAGGCGGAAGTGTATCCCAGGTGATTTCTCTTTTTTTTCCCTGTCTGTCTGCGTAGGTACTGCTGGCGGATGCCTTGGCCGCCCATTGCCTGGAACCATCGCCGCCGATAAGTTGAACGGCATCAATTTCATTCCACCCGCTAACGCGTTTTGTATCGAGGTATATCTTGATCGCTTGAGATGATATTTTTGTCTTTGGCTTGACTTCAAAAACATTGGGAGCGTTCTTGACGGGCTCGTTTCCTTCCCAGATCAGGGTTTCCGTTCCCTCCTTCCCGAACACAGTGACTTTGCTGATTGCCCCCGGATTGAAGTTTTCGTAAATGCGAATCGCTTGCACTTCAACGGGCGTCTGGTACTCCAGCTTGATCCACTCCTCTCCCTTGTTCGTTTCCAGAGTGGCCCACGCCGTCCTCTGATCGCCGGCTTTGGGTGAATTGGGCTCTCCTGTTGCTTGATCGGGAGACCAGGGCGCCTTGTCTGCTGCTGCCGCAAATGCTGGCGCCAGCAAGAGAACAGCGCTTAAAATGAGCAATCGGGTTCGATTTGTCATCTGCATTTCCCCTTCATTTTCAAGTGATTGATACGAATCCCAAACGTTTTGAAATTTCCAATCCAGACGCAACCTCGTGGCTACTCTTGCGTAATCTCTTTGACCCAGGTGGCGCCTTTGATCGCGCCGTGATATTTGTTGTCCGATTCATCGTGGGCGACTTTGCCGGTCCCCTCGTCGAAATGATAGAGCACTAACGTGTCTTTGTCCGGCGCAAAGCGACGGGCCGGTTCGAAGTCCTGGTTATAGCGGGCCACTTTTGAAATGCGAACTTCATCGATCACCCCTTTGAAAAACTGATGCGGTAGCCCCTTGCCATTGGGATCAGCGCCGATCATGAAATCGTGAGGCGAGGCAACGTGCGGCAACGTGGTTTCATTCACAGAATCCTGCTGCTTGCCATCGACAAAGAGCCAGAATTTTTTGCCATCATAAACAGCCGCAAGATGAGTCGGCTTGCCGATTTCAGCCGCCGCATTCGAACCAACCGAAGCATAGCCATAATTCGATTTGCGGCCGTCGTTAATGTGTGCTAACCAACTGCCTCCTGAAAAGTGGATTCCCACACCGGCCAACTGCAGGTTTGCCACGACAGATGCCCGAACATAATTGTCATCGCGTGCTTCAGGTTTGACCCAGGCTTCAAGTGTAATCGGATGATCGCCATCGTAGCGCAGTTTTGGAATGATCACCTGCCCCTTGCCTTTGAATTCCAGACTGGATTTTTTTGGCGCTGCGGCTGCCTTGGGCTTGTCTTCACATTTCGCAGGCGAGCCCGCAAAAAACACGAGCATCAATGTGCCTGCCAGCAACAACACAGATCGAAAAACCATCATGACTTCTCCATACCAGTTCGAGCAAAATCGTGAAACAGAATTAACTGAACAACAATCCTAACCCACTCAACACTTGTCACGCTACTCCAAATATAAATTCAGAGCAATGGTCGAAAGAATTCATGCCTGAAACACAGGTGTTAAATTGACTTGCGCTGCGATGGAAATGTCAGCCATACAGACTTGAGTCCCCCTCTGATACGAAGTTCCCCGTTGACGAACGGCTTTAGTTCAGTACGATGACTTATGTTTTCCGTAGAAATCATTGAGATCATTCATGGTGGCACCATCGGTGGGTTCTTATAGTACCGACCTGCCCTTCCCACCGAATCCAGAACCAATTCCAGAACGTGATATCCCATTGAGGTTCTGGACCAAGAGAAGGTCAGCGCGCATGCAATCGTTTCTAAAAATGACGGGTGTTTTTTTAGTGTGCTTCGCTCCAGGCTGCACTCAGGGATCCTCACCCAATACATCTGACGCCGCCTATCAGCGCCAGCTTGAAGAATTTGATCGGCAACAGATTGAAGCGGCAGAACAACTTGAGGAAACAGATCAGCAACTTCAAAGGTCGTTCGAACAATCTGCGAAATTTGACATGTTATTGGATCGCTGGGCGAAACAAGCGGATCGGCATGACGCGCTGCTTGAGAAATGGGAAGCCCAAGTGAAACAAAAAACCGCTGAGTAGATCACGATTTTTATGAGCAGATCGGTGCGAGCCGCCGATATTAGGTAAAGAAACCGCTGTCTGTTACCAGTGATAGATGGGTTGCGCAATAATTTTCTTAAACACACAGCAGAGGTGATAATATGAGTTTAACAGGATTGATCACATTCTTGATTATTGGCGCCATCGCAGGTTGGTTAGCCGGCATATTAATGAAAGGGGGTGGTTTTGGCCTACTACGTAACATTATTGTTGGTGTTCTCGGTGCACTCTTGGGAGGTTTTGTATTTGGTTTAATTGGTATCGCGTCGGTAGGATTTGTCGGTTCGATTGTGACAGCAACTGCAGGCGCTGTCTTACTACTCTTCATTCTTGGTAAAATGAAGATTGGTTGAAACGCTGAGAATGTCGCAAGCTGAAACGATTATTTGCAGCGAGCATAAATAATCGGTTGTTTGAGAGCGATCGACTTTTGTGAAGTGACTTAATTACGATAGATGGCATTCGCCAGTAATCCAAATATAAAAGCGGACGCCAACAGGAAAATACCACCACCGATAATTTCATGCGACACTACCGCGAAAACAGCTCCGGCAATTCCGGCAAAGCCAGTGAGAATCGAAAAAAAATAAACCAGCCCCGCTTCTGCAGAGCCGGTCTGTTTTTCTGCTTTGTGATTGTCTTCGCTCATGATATTGCTCCTTAAGCTGAGAATGATCTAAAAACCTCTGGTTCATTTATTGCTCTGCACTCACGGCCGCGTCTTCGGGTTCAGCCGATTTCCCGGAACTCTCACAAAAAAAGACCATGCCCAAACCCGTGCAGAGAATCAAGATCGACAACAGCACCTGATAGGTTTCCAAAAGATTGGCGAGGGCCAACCAGATTAACGTCCCGCCGGGAACTTCCATACCGTAGTCTTCCATGCATTCCCCGCCTGGATCCCGCATTTCCTTGTAGAATTCGTGTTTGACGACCCAGATGAGACTAAGCATGCAAAGAATCAAGAGCCCTGCTACGCCCCCTGCGATCAGATATTTCAATGCGATTTTCTCCCGCTTCACAACTCATCGGCTGTTTTGTGTTTCCCCTTGCCGGCTTTCAGTTCCGGCTGCTGATGCTCCGAATAAAGTTGTTTGATATGCACTTCCGGATCGCCGGTGATCAGGCGAGAGCGACGGGTTTTCCAGATGTAGTTCCAGCACCAGTCGAGCATGACTTTGAAACGGTTGCGAAAGCCGACCAGAAACATCACGTGCAACATATTCCAGGAGATCCAACCCAGAATGCCGCCGTAATGGACCTTGCCGATCGCGGCGATCGCGTTGCCGCGACCGATCATGGCCATCGAACCTTTATCGTGATAACTAAACTGCGGTCGTTCTTTAGGGGCGTTGCCTTCGATTTCTGCTTTGATGATCTGCGCCACGAAGCGGCCTGTCTGAATGGCGCCCTGCGCAAGGCCGGGAACCGGTTTTCCGGTCTTGGCATCGGTCGCATGCGCGGCGTCTCCCACCACGAAGACTTCGGGATGATCAGGAATGGAGAGATCAGGCCCTACAATCACGTGGCTGCCCCGATCTATTTCAGTATTTAGTGTTTTCGCCAGATCCTGCCCCTGCACGCCGGCGGCCCAGAAGACATTCTCTGCCTGAATAAGCTCCTCGCCAACCATGACTCCCTCTGCTGTCACATCATTTACATGCACATTCAAGCGAATTTCGACGCCCATCTTTTCGAGTACCTGCTGCGCCCGCGCGCTGAGATCTTCGGGCATCGGCCCTACCAGTCGCGAACCGCCATCTACCAGAATCACGCGTGCCATATCACAATGAATATTACGAAATTCCCTGGGCAGTGTTTCCGATGCCACTTCTTTAATGGCGCCTGCCAGTTCGACGCCGGTCGGCCCGCCTCCCACGATGACGAATGTCAATATTCTTCGCCGTGCTTCTTCGTCTGCTTCCCACTCTGCTTCTTCGAATGCCAGAAACAGACGGCGGCGGATTTCCAACGCGTCATCGATCGACTTCAAACCGGGTGCATGTGCTCGAAATTCGTCATGTCCAAAATATGACTGTTGGGCGCCCGTTGCAATTACCAGATAGTCATAGTCGAGTTCGCCGCCATCAAACTGGACGAGTTTCTTATCAAAATCGACAGCGGTAACTTCACCCAAGGCAACATGAACGTTTTTCTGCTTCCACAATATTTTTCGAATCGGCGCTGCGATATTGGCCGGGTCCAGTTCTCCCGTCGCGACCTGATACAACAGCGGCTGGAACAGGTGGTAGTTTCGCTTATCAATCAAATCAATCTCAACAGACGCGTCCTTCAATGACTTCGCGACATTAATGCCCGCAAACCCTCCTCCGATGATAACAATCCTTGGCAAATTCGAAGAACGATTCATGGTTTGGCAAATTCCTGTTTTGAGTGGGGAAACGCTGATTAACTTTGAATGTCGGTTGGCACGGGAATGCCTCTTTAATCAAACACGTGTCCGTGTTCATAGCGTTCGTCTTTGCCGGCTGCTTCGGTCAAGGCGGCGACATTGGATTTCGTGAAAAAGCCCTCGTAGCCGTGACAGCGTTCGACGTACTCCGTGATTAAAATGGAATAATCAGAATGTTTCGAAAAGATCTGTTTTAGATTCGGTTCATCCAGACATTCGCCGACCACGTGTGCCAGGAAGGGTATGCCTTTCTGCATCAACGTATTCACAACGTAGTCCACATTCTTTTCGCCGCCCCGGTGATTGCCGTCGACCACTTCTAACGCCATATGATGCAGGCGGCGGCCGTAGTTGCGCACGAAGTCCTCTGTGGGCATCGGTAAATCATCGAAGGAATTCACGAAGGACGGCGTATTGTTGGCAGTGAAGACTTTCGCGGGCGATTTTTTGTCATCATCGACATAGCCGTTACGCGTCACATTCGTAGAGGAATTCATGGCGGCAATATTATAAGCGCCCCAGAAATAATGATTCGACATCGTCAGAAATTCCAGAATGGCATCTTCGCGTTCGCCAGCCAGAATACGAGTCGCCAGATGATCAAGACCCAGCACCAGCGAATCCAGTTTCTGATCCTTGCCAAATTGTTCCACCTGATTCAGTGAATCGACAATCGATGCGTCCAGTTCGATCGGGGTTCCCAAGTTGAGTGCGTCGTAATCGTCGATGTCTACCTGCGTATACCCGACACGATTGAAGGTGAAATCGGAAGGAAAAGTGAAGGCAAAGTGAGATTCCGTGAAGAACAGATTTTTGGTTTCATGATGGTAATTGAAACGAATATTATGCGACTCCAGCGTTTTCTGAGTTGCGGCAACGTCTTTCGTGCTGAAGATTTCGCCGATATAGCGCGCATTCGGTTTTTGACTGGAAAGCGGATAGAGCCGATTGAACATCGTAATTTCATCCGCATAGTCCGCAGCCAGCGGTTCCAGAATAATCAAGCGCGGAAATTCCGGCTGTGAAGTGAGGATATAAATATTGTGTGTCGTATTTTTAAATGCGGCAGAGAAACGGTAGGGCCCCATCAGATACAGTTCATGCAGATAAGGCAGGGCGTCTCCCTGATCGACCTGGATCACGACTCCGCGCATCTGGATCAGTAAATCTTCAATCCCGCTGCTCTGACGGCGTTCAAAAATTTTCATCCGGTATTCCTCAAAGAACTCCGAATTTTTTTTGTCGCCACCCGGTTGATATTCTAAGGGATTGATACTCACTGGAATCTCACTTTCGTTTGCTAAGACTGAGTTGTTGTATTCCTGATCAGAATCGTTTGAAAGGAATCGCAGGCACCTTCTGCATCCCCGGTCCCCCGGTGATTCCGGTCAGTTTGCCTGCCTCTGTGTTATATTATCGACCGAATCCGTTTTTGGAACGTTTGTAATCCCACCTTTTCACTTTTTTCGCTGGCAGATTTGAAATCGGAAAATTAACCTTTGGTAAACTGGGGCATCCGTTGACGGCTCCAATTCACTGGAACAGGAGACCATTCCGTACGTGGTTCTGCAGATAAAGCAGAATGAGCCGACGCAAAATCGGAATGACAATCCCCCTAGTACCAGTTATGCTGAAGCGTACTTTAGCAAACCATGGCCTCAAGGTGTATAGGAGAAACAACAACTGATGCAGGACTCTTATCATTCGCATGGTCCGCTGGAATTCAAACAGATTCTGAGCTGTACCGTCATCTGGATTGTTTGTTTCATCAGTTGCTTCCCGGAAAAGCTGCGTGCGTGGGCAGAACCGCCGCAGACTCCGAACGTCGTGATGATTATCTCAGACGATCAGACCTATCGGGATTTCGGTTTCATGGGCAACCATGACATCCAGACGCCTCAGATTGATCGTCTGGCAAAACAATCGGCCCGCTACGTGAATGGTTATGTGCCGACCAGTGTCTGCAGTCCCTCGCTGGCTATACTGTTGACGGGCCTGTATCCGCACCAGAGCGGCATTCACTATAATCATCCCCCACCAGGCAACACCGGCTTTAACCGGATGACATCCCGGAAAGAATATGAAACGACTCGCAGCAAAGCGTTTCAACTGATACGAGATGTTGATACGCTGCCACGTCTCTTAGCCGCTCAGGGTTATCGTTGTCTGCAAACAGGCAAGTTCTGGGAAGGCCATTATCGCAATGCCGGCTTTACGGAAGGGATGACCGTGTTCGAACCCGTCCCCGGTCAAAGCTTCGGCGGCAACCGCAAGCTGGCTGGTGGTGTTCTGGCCGCACATGGAAACGGTGACTGGGGTTTGAAAATCGGTCGCGAAACCATGCAGCCGATTTATGACTTCATTCGAGACGCGGAACAGAAACAGTCTCCGTGGCTGGTCTGGTACGCTCCTTATCTGCCACATCAGCCACACGATTCTCCGAAAAAGTATTTTGATCTCTATCGCAACAACCCGCACGTTTCCAAACAGGAGATTGCCTACTATGCGAGTTGCTCCCAATTCGATGAAACGGTCGGGGATCTGATTCAGTTCGTGGAACAGGAATCCGACGCCCGCAACACGCTGTTTTTATTTGTGATCGACAATGGCTGGACTCCGGGAACAAAGCCAATGAAGTATCGGGAGAATTTTCACCACACCAAAGCCAGCAAACGTTCGCCGTTTGAAGACGGACTGCGTTCGCCGATTCTGATTCGCTGGGACGGCGTTACCAAACCGGCAACACATTCGGCGCTCGTCAGCAGCATTGATATCGTGCCGACGCTACTCCATGTAGCCGGGCAGGGGGACCAAGCGCAGAAACTGCCGGGCGTGAATCTACTGCCTTCCGCGAAGGGAGAGACGAAGTTACCCGCAGACCGCGCCGTGTATGGTGCCATCTATCCGGGCGACGCGACTTCACTGGGGCATCCGGAACGGGATGTCGCCCATCGCTGGATTCGCAAAGGAAATCTCAAACTGATCACCGCACATAACGCGAATGTGCAGGGAAAAACCTGGAACGATTATTTGCGCGGCGATGTCTTATTCGATCTATCACAAGATCCCGGCGAGACAAAGAACATCATCAAGCAAGACAGCTCTGCCGCATCGCTGACGGAACTCAGAACTCTGCTGGATGCGTGGTGGAACCCCCAGAAGGCCGATTAAACTGCAAACGACAGGCGTTTTCTGAATCAAGCAGACATCTTATAAAATACCGTACTTGGCAAATGCTTCCGTGGCCGACATCCCGTTTTTGATGCTGTCGCGGAAGGTATTTTCTTCGTGGACTTTCTTCCAGGCGAGTTGAATCACTTCCGCTTCGACTGCCTGAGGTACGACGGCGATGCCGTCCACGTCCGCAAACACCAGATCGCCGGGTGAGAAGACGACGCCTCCGATTTCCACGGGTACGTCGATGTCGATAATCCGCTGGCGGTCTTTACTGTCATAAGGCGAGGTCCCGACAGCCCAGACCGGAAACTGCATGCTGCGCATCTGCCGCACATCGCGGATCGCGCCGTCAATGACCGCGCCGACACACCCCCGATGTTTGACGGCCGTTGAAAGCAGTTCTCCCCAGATGCCCGAACGCATCGAACCGCTGGCGGCGGCGATGAAGACTTCGTCTGCGTCGATCGAATCGACGGCTTTGAGTTCCAGTTCATAGGGACTGGGATCACTATGATACATGTCTGCCCAGAGACTGGTTTTGCAGCGTCCGACGACGACGGAATCAACCGTCATCGGCAGTAACTCTTTGCGTGGCGATTGATTCGTCAATCCAATGGAATCGAGGGCATCGCAGATGATTGCGGAATGCAGGAACTGACGCATCATGTCGACTGTAATTGTTTTCGGAATAGGCTCGTTCATGGTTTACTCACGCTCTGTTGTTGAATTTGTTTTGAAATCTGCCGGGCGGTTCGGACCACTGCTTTAATAAATCGTTGCAACGCTTTGTCATCCGCGCGGGCCGTCGGTACGCTCAGGCTGATGGCGGCGATAATTTCCTCGTCTTCATAAACGGGGGCACCAATGCAGGTCACACCGACATCGTTCTGATCCTGCTCGACTGCGAACCCGTCCTGCTGCGCTCGTTGATGGATCTTGCGTAATTGTTTCGCATCGATCACGGTTTCTGTCGTTCGCGCAACAAGTCGAGTGCGTTCGACTAAGTTGTCCCATTCGTCATCGGTCAGTTGCAGTGTGATCGCACGCCCCAATGAAGTTGAATAAAACGGATCGGTGCTGTTCGGCTCTACAATGCGCCGTAACGGGTGCGTACTCTCCCATACCCGTAGATAACGCACGTTGGTCCCGCGCAAGACGCCAAGATTTACCGTTTCCCCGGTTTCATCATGCAGGAGACGCAAACAGGGACCAGCTATTTCTGTTAACCGATCATCGAGGGCCCCCAAAGCCAGACGTCGCAATTTAGGAGTAATTTGATAAACGCCTTTTTCCACGCGGTTGACATATCCCAGGTCGACCAGTTCTCCGAGGATGCGATGCACGGTAGGTTTATGGAAACCCAATTCCTGCACGATCTCCAGCAATGTCAGCTCGTCCTTCGAAGCCGCCAGGACTTCGAGGACATGAAACGCTTTGCCTAATGATGTTGCTTCTAAAGTGGAAGACATTCAGAATATGATCCCGAATAAAGTGCTGGTTCGGTCTGATTTGCAAATGCTTGCAATCCTTAACGCGTTCCATTATAGTGAATGGCTTGTTCCACCATAAGATATAACAGTCTGTTTTTCAACTAGAATCAGAAAGACAGCCCGCCTGTCCTGTTTACAGGGAGCCATAGATGCGCGTCGGAATAATTTCCCTGCAACACGAATCCAATACGTTTATTCAAACCGCGACAACGCTGGCTGATTTCGAATATGACGTACTGGCGACCGGGGATCAAATCTACCCGATTTTTAAAGACGCCGCGCATGAATTAGGCGGTTTCTTTGCAGGATTGGCAGAGTCCGGAATCGAAGCGGTCCCGATTTTCGTGGCTCGCGCTCTGCCGGGAGGGACGATCACAGCCGAGACCGTTGAGACGCTGATTCAGAAAATGCTCCAGGAATTGAAACAAGCTGGACCGTTGGATGGTTTACTGGTGGCCCCCCATGGTGCGGGCGTGAGTGAAGCCGCGCGTGATCTGGATGGTTACTGGCTGAATCTTGTGCGACAGCAGGTCGGATCTGAAATGCCCCTCGTGTGCACGCTTGATGCGCACGCCAACGTATCACAAACGATGATCGACGCCTGCGATGCGACGATCGTCTATCGGTCGAACCCGCACATTGATCAACGCGATCGCGGCATCGAAGCGGCTCGCTTAATGCAGCGCATACTAAAAGGCGAAGTGAAACCGACACAAGCCGCCTGCTTTGTGCCTGTCGCAATTAATATCGAACGCCAACATACCTCTTCGGAACCGTGTGCGTCATTATACAAACAAGCTGACCAGATGCTTGAAGAACCGGGCGTGTTGAGCAACAGCATCATCCTCGGTTTTCCCTACGCTGACGTGCAAGAAATGGGCTCCGGCTTTATTGTTGTGACCGATAATGATCCAACGCAAGCGCAACGACTGGCTGATCAACTGGGTGAAACGTTGATCGCCCGTCGCGAGGAATTTGTCGCGCATCTGATCGGAATCGAGGACGCGCTGGATCAGGCAGAACATCTGGAAGGCCCGATTTGTTTTCTGGATATGGGAGACAATATCGGCGGCGGTTCTCCCGCGGATGGCACGACAATTTTGCACGCCATTCAAAAACGTCAGGGACCGAAAACATTTGCCTGCCTGTATGATCCCGAGGCGGCACAGCAGGCGATCAAGGCAGGCACGGGTGCCACTTTGACGGCGCTGGCGATGGGTGGCAAAACCGATAATCAACATGGGGAACCGCTGGTTGCCGACGTGACGGTACTGAGCCTTCACGATGGCCATTTCACCGAGTCGCAGGTACGTCATGGCGGCAAAACAGAGTATCAGATGGGACCCACAGCGGTGGTGAAAACCGATTTCGGGTTAACGATCATGCTCAACAGCCACCGTACGCCCCCCTTCAGTCTGGGGCAATTGACATCGTGCGGAATTGAACCGACAGAGTTTCAAATCCTGGTTGCGAAAGGAGTGCAGGCGCCGCTGGCCGCTTACAGCCCTGTCTGTCCGCATCTGATCCGCGTGAATACGCCGGGAGTGACTTCCGCCGACATGGAACAGTTTCAGTATCAGTATCGCAGGCGGCCTTTGTTTCCTTTTGAAGCGATTGAATAACATCAAAGCCACAAACAGAGCCCCTTCATTGTAAAGGTTTTTTCATGCAGATCACAAAAATAGAAACATCGATTGCCGAATCGGTCATGCCCGGTCTGCTGCTGGTACGCATTCATACCAGTGAAGGAATTGTGGGCTGTGGCGAGACGTACTATGCACCGCATGCGGTCGCGGCGTTGATTCACGACTGGATGTCACATTATCTGATGGGAAAGAACCCGCTGGATATCGAGGCACACTGGCGATTTCTTTATGAACGTTCTACAAACTTTGGTTCACGGGGCGCAGAACTGCGGGCGATTTCCGCCATCGACCTGGCATTATGGGACATCTTTGGACAGGTGACCTCGCAACCAATCTGGCAGTTACTGGGAGGCTGTGTGCAGGAGTCGATCCGCACCTATAATAGTTGCGGCGGACCTTCTTATGGTGGTACCAATGCTTCCCAAAGCGTTCAAACCTGGCCTGGTCACGGTTCGGTGGGAAATCAGGGTCCCTTAAATGACTATTGGTCCGCCGTCAACGAACCGGTTGAGTTAGCACGATCACTGATCGCAGAAGGTTATCAGGCACTCAAAGTCTGGACGCTGGATTTTGCCGCTCACAAAATCAATGGACCGCTGCACATTTCCCAGAAAGACATCACGCAGGCACTGGAACCGTTTCGCAAAATCCGTGAGGCTTTGGGAAGTAACATTGAACTCATAATTGATGGTCACGGATTTTTCCAACTTGCCCCTGCATTACGGATCGCCAAGCGACTAAGAGAATATGACATTCTCTGGGCCGAAGATCTGCTGCGGGTGGATTGTGTCGATACCCTGAGCGATTTTCGTGAGAAAGCCCAGATCCCGGTGGCAGTGAGTGAAATGTTTAACGGTCCCGATGACTATCGGCTGACACTCGAAAAGCGGGCTGCTGACTTTGTAATGATTGACCCCACGTGGGTGGGAGGGATCTCTCAGACCAGAAACATTACACGACTGGCGCAGTTTTATAATGTGCCGGTCGTGATGCATGACTGCACCGGGCCTTTGACTCTGCTGTCAGGCGTGCATGTCGCTGCCAGTTCGAATAATGTCGCCTGGCAGGAAAGCCTGCGAGCCCATTTACGAATTCTGTATCCCCAACTGATCGACAAATCCATTGAAGTAGAAGACGGTCGCATTCTGATTCCGCAAGCACCGGGGTTGGGTGTTGCCTGGTTACCGGAACTGTTTGAGCCGGGAAAAAACCAGTATCGCATCACGGAAATTTCGTGATCGGCGATGTCCTCTCTCCAGACGTTATCGCACTCCGGTGATCTTGCCTGATTCGTCGATGTCAATGCGTAAGGCAGCCGGCTCGGAAGGCAGTCCCGGCATCGTGCGAATATCACCACATAATGCATACAGAAAACCGGCGCCGGCTGAGAGACGCAGGTCGCGAACAGGAAACTGGAATCCCTGAGGGCGTCCGAGCAATTTCGGATCGTGCGACAGGGAATACTGCGTCTTCGCGATACACACCGGTAGATTTCCATAGCCGAGTTTTTCATATTCCTGAATACGGCGGCGGGCCCGCGGTTCATATTCGACAGACGCTGCTCCATAAATTTTGGTGGCGATCGTTTCGATTTTTGATTCAATGGGGATATCCAGCGGATACAGATACTCGAACTGATTCGGCTGTGCGGCTGCGTTGACGACGGCTTCGGCCAGTTTGATAGAACCCTGACTGCCCCGTTCAAACGCATCTGTCACGACGGCGGCGGTCGCCCCCTGTTCCAGAGCAATCCGCTGGATTTCTTCTAACTCACGCGTACTGTCACCAGGGAAAGCGTTAATCGCGACTACTGCGGGTAGCGAGTATTGTCGTATGATATCGAGATGTGCATTCAAGTTGACCGCACCGGCACGAATGGCATCCAGATTTTCTTCCAGGAGTGCAGGGGGTAACGGCTTGCCCGGATGAACTTCAAACTGACCACTCTGCAGCTTCAAAGCCCGCGCAGTACAAACCAGAACTTCCGCATCCGGTTTGAGGCCACTGTAGCGGCATTTGATATCGAAAAACTTTTCCGCGCCGCAATCGGCTCCAAAGCCATTTTCAGTTACCACATAATCGGCCAAACGCACGGCGATCAAATCGGCCACGATGGAACTATTGCCGTGCGCGATGTTACCAAAAGGACCTGCGTGCACAAGAAAAGGCGTCTGTTCACAACTCTGTACCAGGTTCGGACGAAAGGCATCGACCAACAGCGCCGCCATCGCACCGGCACAACCCAGCGCTTTCACAGTCACCGGCTGCTTTTCATAAGTCATACCTACAACAATCCGTTCCAGTCGCAGCTTCAGATCCGGCACACTCCTGGCAAGCGCAAGAATCGCCATGACTTCGGAAGCAGCCGTCAAGTCAAAGCCGGTTTCACGCAATGGTGCCTGGGGCACCTGATCCAGCCCGGAAATAATGTGTCCCAAACCGCGATCACATAAATCAAGGGCGCGTTTCCAGGTGATGGATGCCGGATTGATTTGCGGTAACTTTCTCCGCTTCAGGTGATTATCGATGATGCTGGCCAGAAGATTTGTCGCGGACGTCACCGCGTGCATGTCTCCGGTAAAATGCAGGTTGATCTCGGTTTGTGGCTCCAGGCGACATTTTCCGCCGCCAGCGCCACCTCCCTTGATCCCGAACACGGGCGCTAATGAAGGCTCTCGTATCGTGCCAATCGCGGTATGACCCAGTTGGCATAACGCCATTGCCAGCCCAATCGTCATAACCGTCTTGCCTTCCCCTAACGGCGTCGGGTTGATCGCGGTCACGCCAATATATTTTGCCTGTGGTCGATCGTTGAGCGTCTGTGCGAGTCCATGCGCGAGTTTTGCTTTATACCGACCGTAAGGTTCATAATCGTCACGGTTCAATCCCAGGTCTTCCGCGATCGAATCGATTTCCCGCAAGCGGTTCTCGTCTGTGAGTGATGGATTGTTTCGATTCATGTCACGCTTCCTGGAATTTGATCTCTCAATAGAATAAAACACCCTGATACGAGGCCCTCATTAGAAAAATCGTCTTTCCGCATGATCAAACTTCGCATTCTTTATGGGTGTCATTGTGAAAACTTGTAGAAATGTCCAAAATTTAAATGTCGTCAGGCCTGCGTACAAGTAGCCGCGGGCAGGAGTGAATGAATGTTTCATTTCCGCCATCGAAGGCTCGACCAATATACGATCAAGATGAGAACGGGAACACACTATGCAACTGACCTCTGTTGTGACACCATTTACGGATGACAACCTGCAATTGCTTGCCCAGATTGGTGTGACGCACGTTACGATCCGCTATCCGGGAAAGGAGCGGGATCAACTGGAGAAAATCAAACAGCAAGTCGAATCGTGTGGGCTGCAGATTGCTGCCATCGAAGGTTTTCTTCCCATCGAAAACATCAAGCTCGGAAATGAGCGCTTCGATGAAGAGATCAAGGAGATGAAACAACTGTTGCAGAACATGCATTCGGTCGGCATTCCGTTTGTCTGTTACAACTTTATGGCCGGGACGGACTGGGTGCGTACGAAGCTGGATGAACGGGAGCGGGGCGGCGCGCTGGTCACCCGCTTTGACGTGGATCAGGCAGAGCAGGCGGTTTCTCTGTCTGAAACGACACAACAGAAAAATGACACTACGATTTCCGCCGAGGAATTGTGGGTCAATCTGGAACGGTTTCTGAAAGCACTGGTTCCCGTCGCTGAAGAATGCGGCGTAACCTTGGCCATGCACCCCGATGATCCGCCCCTCGATTCCTTTATGGGAAAAGCGCGGATCATGAACACGGTAGAGAGTTTTGAAAAGCTGGTCCAGCTTGTGCCCAGTCCGGCGAACGCCATCTGTTTTTGTCAGGGAACGTTCGCGGAAATGGGCGTTGATATTCCGGCCACAATTCATCGATTAGGGCCGCATATCAAGTATGTGCATTTCCGAGATATCAAAGGCACGCGTGAACATTTTGTCGAAACCTTTCACGATAATGGGGCGACCGATATGTACGCCGCCATCAAAGCCTATCAGCAAATTAGTTTTTCCGGGCCGATTCGTCCCGATCATGTACCCCAACTGGTGGGAGAGGAAGCAGGGGAGCCTGGTTATACAATGTTGGGTCGCCTGCACGCGTTTGGCTATCTGCAGGGACTCATCCAGGCGGCCTGTCATGAAAGAAATGCGTAAGTTGCAGCTCTCGCAAGAGATCTAAAACCGGCTCATATCACGGTCCATTGATTTGATCGAGAAAAAAATTTGAACTGACTGGTGGCTGTAGGGTAGATACTCGGTATAATCGTTATAGACAGTATAATTCACCCAGTTGAATGAGATTAAATCTGGGGACTCGCAAGGACGTGGGAGTGGGATTCAATGTTTCACTGAACATCAGGCAGGAGGCACAAAGTATCGAGGGTGTGTTGTACTGATCTGCGACCTTTTTTGAACCACGTTTTTTCTCTGATCAGGAGTCAGTTTCATGCGAATCCGAATGATGTTAGCAGCGGCCGCCGTCGTCGCTTGTTTCTCGATGATGCCTCAAGCTTCCGAAGCCGGTAGACGTATTGCTTATTACAGTTCGCCGTTCGCCTATGTCGGACCCGCGCCCGTTTATGCAATGCCTGCTCCCGTCAGGACATCCTATTATGTACCAGCCATGACGGCGTATTACACGCCCGCATTGGTGCCAGCCCCTGTTGCGGCGCCCGTTTATTATCAACCCGCGCCCGTGGTCGTGCAGCCAGTCACAACCTACTATGCACCGCCAGTCGGGTATTATGCGCCCCGCAAGGTCGTTTATAAAACACGCGGACCAAGACTGTTCGCTCCCAATTACAAATCGGTCGTGAGATACAAATAAGCAATCGGATACTAAACCGAAAAGAGCCTGCTGATTCTGAATCAGCAGGCTCTTTTTATTTGTAATGAACCAGCGGGGAATAAAACCGCTGGTTCCATTTTCGCTAGAGCGTCCAGCCTTTGCGGTATTCGCGTTGGATGTACTGGGCGGCTTCGGGGACGTTCGTGACCTTGAGATTATCCGCATCCCATTCGAGTTTCTTCTGACCGACGCGATAGGAGACGTTGCCCAACAGTACGGTTTCGGTCAGCGGGCCGGCGTAGGCAAAGTTACTGCCGGTAGGAGTTCCGTTGCGGATCGCGTCCAGCCACTCAATATGGTGACTCTTGGGACGTGTCAGGTAAGGTTCGACGGGCTTGGCTTCTTTGCCGGCTTCCATGAAGACTTTGTTCGAGCCGTAATCGGCCAGTAAGCGGCCATCGTCGCCTTCAAACAGAACGGCGCTATTTTTCTCGTAGGCTTCTGCGCCTTTGGGTTTCCAGCCGCCGTGATACCAGGTCATATGCACGGGGGGCAGATCCTCACGCGATTCATATTCATAATCGACGCGCAGCTGACTGGGGCATTCATTCTCGCCACCATGTCCTTTTTCGCCAGCCGCAACAACAGTTTTAGGATACTTCAACTTCAACGCCCAGAAGGGGAGATCCATGTAATGACAGCCGAAGTCGCCTAACTGACCGTTCCCAAAATCCCACCAGTAACGCCAATTGAAATGGAAGCTCGTTTCATTGTAGGGACGAAATGGTGCGGGGCCGATCCACTGATCGTAGTTGACGTAGGCGGGTGGATTGTTTTTCTGAGACCGCTTGCCTTCAGTGCGAACGCCGCCACCCACCCAGACGTGTACGCGTCTGACAGGACCAATCACACCAGACTGCACCATTTCCACAACCTTGCGATAGTTATCGGTGGCGTGAATCTGATTTCCCATTTGAGTGGGGACGCCGGCTTTGGCAGCCAGATCAGTCAGCACGCGTGCTTCGTAGACAGAGTGTGTTAATGGTTTTTCACAGTAAACGGGCAAGCCTTTTCGCAGAGCCATTGCAGTTGCAGGGGCGTGCATGTGATCGGGAGTGCTGACCAGCACGCCATCCAGATCCTCGCGGTCCAGGGCTTTGCGATAATCATCGTAGGTATCTGCTTTGGGAAATTCCTTGGAGGCTTTATCCAAACGCTGTGCATCAATGTCGCAGAGTGCCACGAAGTTTTCTGATTTCGTGCCCGTAATATTGGAATAAGCTCGCGCGGCGACTCCGATCGTCGCCAGATTTAATTTCTCATTCGGGCTTTTACTTTTCGATGCGGCTTCCACGGAATGAAGGGGCAGGGCAGTCGCGAGTGCAGGAACAGCAGTTCCCGCGATCAACGCTTTCTTAAGAAACTCGCGGCGGTCAACAGAATTTGACATGAAAATTCTCCTAGAAGGCAAACCGGGGTGCTTGTGAAATCATCAGTAGAATCGCAACGAGAAAAGACCGAAATCCAGCCCCTCGTTTGATTTCTGTATGTGACGGCGGGGAAACTCTAATATTTTAACTTTTTTTAATATATCGCATCAGAAAACGGAAATCGAGCCTATTGTGGTAAAACTCGGAAATTAAGAGTTTCGAACGGGAAGCGGGAAAACTTCGAGCAAGCGCGAATACCATCACGACAAAAGCAGCGCAGATTAATTGGATGATTCCGTCAAATCTTCGGCGATACTGACTGCTTTTTCGACACCCGTGATCAATTGATCGAGACGAAACGGTTTGTAGAGCACACATTTCAGACCAAGTTGACGTGCTTTGACGATGGAGTGCGAGGGGTCATAACCAAAGCCGGTCATCAGAATCACAGGCAGGTGTTCATGAATTTCCCGGATCTGGGCAAAGCATTCATACCCATTCATATCGGGCAGACGAATATCCGCGATGACCACATCATAATGAAAGCTGCGAACCATTAAAAATGCTTCTTCACCATCATGGGCGGTTTCAACTTCACACCCGAGTCGTCCGAGTAACTCGTGTGCGGCCCGCCTGACTGTCGCATCGCTGTCAACGACCAGAATCCGTTTGTTGAGCAACTTCGGATTCACCTGTCTCATCGTGGGCACTTTATGATGATGGGGCGCCTGGGGCGCGATTTCGTCGCCCACTTGTTGAATCAGTTGCTTAATGTGGCGAGTGTCTTTAAGGATACGCTGCAATCGCTCACACACACTAGGTTCATGACCAATATAACGCTCCAGAATCCAGGCTGTATCGTTGAGGATTTCGTCCACCGGATCGACAACCCCACGCATAATCAACTCTGTACTGGCAGAAGCGGTGGTTAATTTTTCGACAACCAGTAATTCGAGCGTATTCAAGGCAATCGCGACTTCCCGACTGAATAGCTCCAGAAAATGCAAATCGTTTTCATCAAAGGCACCGGCGTGCGGACTTTCCACATTAAAGGTACCTAAGACTTCATCGTGCAGATGTAAAGGCACCGTTAATGAGCTACGGGCATTGGGCGCGCCCGTCATATAGAGCGGATCGTGCGTGGTGTCTTCACACAGATAACTTTTTCCGGTGGCTGCCACAAAGCCTGTTACGCCGTTGCCTTCGGGATCTGCAAACAGCGTACGATCTGCCGCCACCTGTTCCATGCCGACTGCCAGCAGCACTTCCAGACGATTTGTCGCTTTGTCCAGAATGCGAATTTCAACAGTTTCAAATTCCAGTAGATCCTGCGTATAGTGCAGGATCTTGGCTTTTAACAATTCGATGCGGTCCTCGACTGTCATTTCGAAGACTTCTTCGGGAGAAAGATCGCCTAGTTCCAGGCCTGCCTGATAAATGGCATTCAGTTTTTGCCGCTGTAGAACTTCCTCTGAGATATCGCGGACGCTGGCGACCAGATGAATGGGCTCCTGTTTGCCTTCCGCATCACTCAGGACCGGCATGACTTCCACGTCGTAGTAGCTCTTATCGCCGACACGCAAACCACTCTTGGCAATCGAACGTGTGGAAAACGCAGTGTGAAACGGGCTAAAGTCCGGCCCTAAAATTTCGGGAGCACCAAAGGCATCGTAAAACGAGCGTCCGACCAATGAGCCTGACAGGCCACATAATTCATTCAGTTGGTGATTGGACCAGAGAATACGCAAGTCCGCATCCAGAACGACAATAGCGTGCGGTAAAAATTCAAGCAGTGAGCCAGATTGAATTAATGCCAGTGGCAAAGTTCCTGCAGTCGCAGGCACAACAAACGCTGACACATTTCCCTGATCAAACTCGGCAATCCCTTCCGCCAGATTTTCCGGGGTTACCACCAGATAGTTATCAGTTGAGAACTGTTCTCTCAACTCAGAGGTCTGGTCGTCAGAGGGCCCACAGAAGAGAATTTTTTGCGGATTGGTCACTACGAAATCAGCCTTTGTCCACTAAGACATTGATGCTAAATTAAAATGTATCATAAAGAGACGCCATTTATTTCAGCCAACTTGCAACAAGTATGAAACCGAAAACAATTAGCATCAACCAGTAACTACGTATTTCAACGCAGAACTGATAGAAAACCCACCTTGGTTTTCAGGCTTTTTGCTAAAATCTCTCACAACACGAAAACTATCACTCTATCGTACCTATGAAATCGGCTTTCTGTCAGCCAAAATTAAGATCCAACGCGAGGAATCTTCAATTTTTTTAAATTCCTGAGCCAGATTGGATTCTTTTCCTCAAGTTTCAGACCAAATGCACGATTGGTGAATCAATAAATTGCCCGAAGCCCTGTCCCGTATAGAAGAATACAAAAGTATGTCTACTCCCTGGGTTGCCATCCAAAGAAACCCGATTTCTGGTGCGGGAAATCGTGCCTCACTGCTGAAGGATTTGATGTTCCACCTGAAGCAGAAAGGAATTCGCCCGCGCCTGTTTTCCCATCGGGATCGCATGCAGGAGAAGCTGAAGCAGACAGCTGCCGCAGATCAGCCTCTGTGTATTGTGGCAGCCGGCGGAGACGGAACGGTTCAAGATGTGATGAATCGCTACCCCGATCAAAAGATTGCCATTCTTCCTTTAGGGACGGAAAATCTGCTGGCCCGTTATTTTGGCATCAAAAAATCGGGTCAGTTTGTCGCGGAAATGATCGACCAGGGTTGTACGCGGGAGGTCGATCTTTGCGAAATCAATCAGCGTAAGTTTATTCTGATGGCGAGTATCGGCTTTGATGCAGCAGTGGTAGAAGCGCTCACGCTCAGTCGTACCGGCAATATTTCCCACTTGAGTTACGTGAAACCGATCTGGAAAACTCTGCGTGCCTATCCGTTTGAACCACTGCAAATTACAACCGAGGACGGGGAGGAGCCAATCACAGCCTACCATGCGATCGTGGTGAACATTCCGGCTTATGGATTGAATCTGAATTTTGCTCCTGCGGCCAATGACCATGACGGACTGCTCGATCTGATTGTCCTCCGCAAGAAGGGAATCTGGAGTATGCTCAAATACGTGTTTCGTATTATTCGCGGAACCCATCTTGATTCCAGGAGCGTGCAAAAGTTACAGGCAAAACAGATCCGAATTCAGTCTGCCCATCCGGTTCCGATTCAGACCGACGGGGACGCCACCGGTTCGACGCCGGCAGACATCAAAATCATTCCGGCGGCCGCCCGGTTCATCGTCCCTTGCTCAACTCGTCCGAATGATCAATAATTCATCTTTACTGACAACGACTTCTTAATGCAGCAGGAAAGGATTCACCCGTGCCCCAGAACCCCGTCACGATCGGAAACATTCAATGTGGTACCAATCTCCCATTGGTCTTTATTGCCGGTCCCTGCGTGATCGAAAGTGAAGAGTTGGTCCTGACGACAGCAAAACAACTTGCGGAAATTGCGGCGAAGGAAAATTTGCCGCTGATTTTTAAATGTAGTTTTGATAAAGCCAACCGAACCAGCGTTGATAGTTTCCGGGGACCGGGGCTTGAAAAAGGGCTGGCGATTCTGGCGAAAGTCAAACAGGAAACAGGGCTGGAAGTCACGACGGATATCCACGAACCCTGTCAGGCAGCGCCCGCGGCAGAGGTCTGTCGCATTCTACAGATTCCGGCATTCCTCGCACGCCAAACGGATCTGCTGGAAGAAGCATCCAAAGCCGCCTTGAAATACAAGGGAGTGGTGAATATCAAAAAACCACAATTTGTCGCTCCCGAAGATTGCATTCATGCGGTCAAAAAATGTGAAGCATTCGGCCTGGACCAACTGATGCTCACCGAACGGGGAACCACTTTTGGATACGGCCGACTGGTCAACGACATGCGTTGCATTCCCATTATGCAGAATATGGGCACTCCTGTGATCTTTGATGCAACTCACAGCGTACAGACTCCCGGCGGAAAATCCACAGGCGGTCAGCGGAACATGATTCCCTATCTCGCCAGAGCCGCCGTTGCGTGTGGCTGCGACGGGATTTTCGCAGAAACACACCCCGATCCTTCTCAGGCGCTCAGTGATGGGCCCAATATGTTATCCTTGGATCAATTTTCCAATTTTGCCGTCGATTTGCAAAAATTCCGCTCGCTGGTTAATGAAATCGGGAGCCTGACAGACATTCCATCTGATTGATAATTGGTTATAATATAGTAAAGGAGTGTCGCAATTTTCATTTTATTCAGTATGCATCAGAAATGACTGAGCTGATTATTCAATGACTCATTTCCACCAGACCATTAGTGGAAATGTATAGTATCACGAGATGACGACGAATATGATCTTGACCCATCTGCTACAGCAAACGCATCGATTTCGCCTGCCTATTGTGTTAGGCGTCTGTTTCATTGGTTTCCTATTGGTTGTCACAGGTTGTGAAAAACCGGCACCTCCGCCTGCGCAAAACGCGAACTCGGAAGACAGCTCCCAGGATTCTGAATCAACACAAGACGATCTGGACTGCGATAGTTTCATTGATAATTCCATGAGCATGCTGGAACCGGATCGCCTGGGAATCAGTTCCTCACTGGAGCGGGCGGTGGGGCTCTTGAATCAATGGACTTTTAAATGCGGAAACTTTGATACCAAGCCTCCTGCGGTGACAGATTCACAAAAACCCTTCCTGAAGAAATATCTGAGTGAAGCACAACTGGCGAAAATGGATCTTTCGCGTTTCACCGAGCTGGATGGGAGATTCATCCGGGATTCACAACTTTTTAACGGCATGATGAAAGCTGCCATCGAAGGACAAACCAGCGATCTGGAACGTTCCAAGGCCGCCTTCTATTACTGCATGGCTAACATCGGGCTCATCGCGAATGAAAAAAACGTACTGCCACTTTCGCCTTACGAAATCTGTATCTTTGGAGCTGGTTCGGCTGAGCAACGTGCGTGGATCTATATTAATGTCTTGCGACAGCTTCACATTGATGCGGTCCTGTTTCGGCCTGCGACTCCCAGTCCTTTCAAATTACTCGTAGGTGTGCTGATAGATCAAAAGATCTATTTGTACGATCCGGTCCTGGGACTACCGATTCCTGCCGCTGAACAGCCCGCTGATGCGATTCTCATTCCCAACCCAGCCGCGCTCGACGCCGTTTACAAAAATCCAGATATTCTCAAAAACTTCTACGGTGAAGATGCCAAAAATCGATTTTCGGCGGAGGAACTCAAATCGGCACAGGTTCTGATTATGGGCCGCAGCAGTGAATGGTCGGCCAGAATGCGCAGGCTGGAGGATTCTCTCTCCCGCAAACAGACGTTTGTGCTGTTCCGGAATCTTGATCCGTTGGAAGGAGACCCCGGTTTCATTGCTCATATTCAAAGTATTGGAAAAGGAATTCTAAAAGACGCGGCCATCAAGGTTTCAGAATATCCGGATCAGCAAATCAATGCGAACCAGGCAGTGGCCGGCGATATGCTCAAGAAAATCACAGCCATGAAATTACCGTTTCGTGCGCCAGTTCCCTTCGATGTGAAGACCAGGATTCAAAAGCCGGAAGGTTTCGAAGTTCAATGGGGTGCCCCCACACGAAAATTATTGAAAACACGAACCAAGCAACTCATGGGAGATCAGCAGGCTGCCATTCAGAGTTTTGTCACCACACGGCTGGAAGCAGGGTTTCCTGCTGACTTGATCGTGCCCCAGGAAACCCGGTTAATGCACCTGTTGGCGGCACAACAGGCGGCTTATTTCCTAGCTTTAGGACAGTACATCCAGGGAGAAGACGCTTCCGCTTCCCAGTCGTTTAATGATTACTTGAGAATTTATTCGCGTGTCGATCCGGAGCGTACATTGGCTGCCATGTATCTGATGGCGATTTGCGACGCCAAGTCAGGCAAACTTTCCAGTGCGATTTATTCTGTCTCAGAAAATAAACCTCCCGAGGCAATCAAACCGGCTTTTCTTTATCTGAAAGAACGCTGGAAGAAAATTCGGGATCAAGAACCCAAGAAATAAAACGCTTTCATCGGCACTACTTCTTCAATTGAAATCTGAGACATGCTTGCCTTCCTACGTCGCCGCTGGTTTCTCGCCGCCATCACCCTGGTTATTGTGTGTGGCGTGATCGCAGGCCATCAGGGACCTGCGGAAAACCTTGCCCGCGTGAAGCAGTTTATTCGCCCGTCCTGGCTGACGGCCATCGTTTTATTTTTGATGTCGCTGAGCTTGAATTCAGAGCATTTGCTGACATCCATCAGAAAGCCAGCGCCGCTGTTTCTCTCGCTGGCCACTAACATTATTCTGCTGCCTTTAGTCGGCTGGGCTCTGCTGCCTTTACAACTGACGCCCGATTTTCAGGTCGGGCTGATTATTATGGCGTGTGTGCCCTGTACGCTGTGCGGTGCATCGGTCTGGACGCGCCGCGCGGGAGGCAACGACGGGATTTCGTTAATGGTCACGATGATCACCAACGGTGCCTGCTTTTTAACGGTGCCTTTCTGGATCCTGTTAATCACGGCACAAGAAATTGAATTTGATCGTGTCGCCATGGTAACGAAGCTGTTTTATGCCGCAATGTTACCTGTGATCATCGGGCAAGTTCTCAGGCTCAATCCCCGGATCAAAAATTTTGCCAATGGAATGACTTCCAAACTGGGAACGGTGGCACTGGTCTTCGTCTTACTGATGGTGCTGCTGGCAGCAGTTCAGACAGGGTACGGCATCAAAACATCAGAAATCGGAATCTCATTCGCAGCCGTCGCCATCGTCTGGATCAGTTGTATCATCGTTCACGTCACCGGATTGTTTTCCAATCTGTTTCTGGGAAAGATGTTTCATTTTCATCCGCGCGATCAAATTGCCAGTGCAATTGCCGGCAGTCAGAAAACATTACCGATCGCAGTCTTCGTGGCAACCGATGCGTCGATGTTTGGAGATGCAGGAATTCCTTCAGCCGTCTTCCCATTGCTGATGTTCCATACATCACAGTTCTTCATCGATACAATCATGGCTGACCGACATCGTGAAAAATACAACGATTTCGAAGACGATACCGCCGTTCAACAGGAAGAACAACCGCTTTCCGCTTGCGAACAGTAGCGCGCGATTTTGTTTCAGTTCTGATAAATCACAACCAGAAACAAAACGGCTTCTCCGCGTCCTGTGTTCAAGATGGTGTGAGACACATCAACGCGGTAACTGGCGGAGTCTCCCGGGCCAAGCAGGGTGCTGTCGTCGCCGGACTCCAATTGGATCTTTCCTTTTTCGACCGTGAGAAATTCGCGCGTGCCTTTAAAGTGCGGCGCACTTTGCAGCTTGCCCCCCGAGTGCAGCAGAACCTCGTAAAATTCGACATCTTTTTCCAGATGCAGGGGAGACAACGTGCGAATGCGGCACTCGGCATCAGAGCGATAATGAAAGGTCCGATCCTCGGCGCGAATGACTTCGATAGAAGAAGTGGAAATCGGCGCTTCCACCAACTCTCCCAGCGCGATTCCGAATGCCTGTGAAATTCGAACGGTGACCGCCAACGTCGGATTCGCCTCGCCTCGCTCAATCTGACTGAGCATCGAACGGCTGACTCCGCATGCCGCCGACAGCGAATCCAGCGACCAGCCACGTTCTTTTCGCAAAGCGCGTACGCGTTGTGAAAGCTGTCCGCTGATCTCGTCCGGCGAAAGTTCCGCACGCGTCTCTGTTCCTGTTTGTTTTCTGACGGGATTCTCTGACATTATAAAATCCGATATATTGGATCATTTCTCTTGCAAAACGGAATCTACTTTCTATTATAATGGATAATGAGGCGATATAAAGGAATCTCTGTTACTATCCCTTTAAATTTATGGGGTGAAGCCCTTTAAATTTATGGGGTGAAGTGTCAAATCATGAAAGCATTGGTCAAAAAAGAGTCAAAGCCGGGACTTTGGCTGGAAGAGGTTCCAGTTCCTACGATTGGCATCAATGATGTCCTGATCAAAGTGGATCGAACGGGAATTTGTGGTACCGACGTCCACATTTATAAATGGGACGACTGGGCACAAAAAACGATTCCCGTGCCGATGGTGGTGGGCCACGAATTTGTCGGCGAAATCGTAGAAGTCGGCTCAAACGTCGTCGACTATACTCCCGGCGAAATCGTGAGTGGTGAAGGGCACGTGGTTTGTGGTCGCTGTCGTAACTGTTTCGCGGGACGGCGGCATCTGTGTGCGCACACCAAAGGGGTTGGCGTGAATCGCCCCGGTGCGTTCGCCGAATACATTTCACTGCCGATGACCAATATCTGGCATCACGACGACTCGATTGACCGCGACGTGGCTTCGATTTTTGACCCGTTTGGCAATGCCGTCCATACGGCGCTTTCGTTTCCGGTACTGGGTGAGGATGTCATCATCACCGGCGCTGGTCCGATTGGTGTGATGGCGGCAGCTATCGTTAGGCACGCTGGTGCGAGACATGTCGTTGTGACCGATGTGAACCCGTATCGACTGGATCTCGCGCGGAAAATGGGAGCGACCGTCGCGCTGGATGTACGCGACCAATCGATCGCTGACGTACAAAAACAATTGGGGATGACGGAAGGCTTCGATGTCGGCCTGGAAATGTCGGGCAACCCGCAGGCCTTTCGTGATATGCTGGACAACATGTGTCATGGCGGCAAGATCGCCATGCTTGGTATTCCCGAAAAAGAAATTGCCATCGACTGGAATCTGGTGGTGTTCAACATGCTGACGATCAAAGGAATCTACGGTCGTGAAATGTACGAAACGTGGTATAAGATGACAGTCATGCTGCAGAGCGGCCTCGACATCAGCCCCGTGATTACACACCGGTTCCACGCCAGCGAATTTGAAGCAGGCTTTGAAGTCATGATGACCGGCCAATCGGGGAAAGTCATCCTCGACTGGAAATACATTTGACGCACTACTTAAAAACGACTTAACAAAAACGAACAGGACTTGTCCCATGTATGGATCGATCAAACAGGAACTGGAAAAAACGCTCGCTGCCATCCGCGAAGAGGGTTTGTATAAAGCAGAACGCATCATCACCACGCCACAGGACGCACACATTCGCGTCGCCGATGGTGAGCCGGTTCTCAATATGTGTGCCAATAACTATCTCGGCCTGGCAGAGCATCCCGATGTGATCGCGGCCGCCCATGCGGGCCTTGATCAGTGGGGATATGGGCTCTCCTCGGTACGTTTCATTTGCGGAACCCAGTCGATTCATAAGGAACTGGAAGGCAAGCTGAGTCAGTTTCTGGGAACGGAAGACACGATTCTTTACACGTCCTGCTTCGATGCCAACGGCGGTCTGTTTGAAACACTGTTGACTGCGGAAGATGCAATTATTTCGGACGAGCTGAATCACGCCAGCATTATCGACGGCGTGCGTTTATGCAAAGCGCAGCGTTTCCGATATAAGAATAACAACATGCAGGATCTCGAAGAACAGCTTAAAGCGGCGCAGTCGGCTCGGTTTCGATTGATCGCCACCGATGGTGTGTTTTCGATGGACGGTTTTATTGCCAACCTGCCGGCCATCTGTGATCTCGCGGATAAATACGATGCGCTGGTGATGGTCGATGACTCTCACGCGGTCGGTTTCATGGGCCAACATGGAAAAGGGACTCATGAATTCCATGATGTGATCGAGCGGATCGATATTCTCACGGGCACGATGGGCAAAGCATTAGGAGGAGCCAGCGGCGGCTATACCAGTGGGCGTAAGGAAATTATTGAACTGCTCAGACAACGTTCGCGACCTTACCTCTTCTCGAATTCCGTCGCACCGGCGATTGTGACCGCGTCGATCGCCGCCATCGACCTGCTGACCGCATCAACGGCACTCCGCGACAAACTGGAAGCCAACACGAAACATTTCCGCGCCGGCATTTCGCAAGTCGGTTTCGATGTACTGCCGGGCGAACATCCGATCGTACCAATCATGTTGGGAGATGCATCGCTGGCGGCGCAGGTCGCGGACGCGCTGTTAAAGAAAGGCATCTATGTGATCGGCTTTTCCTTCCCCGTGGTTCCCAAAGGCAAAGCGCGAATTCGAACGCAGATCTCTGCCGCCCATTCCATCGCAGACCTGGATTTTGCGATTGAGAAATTTACTGAGGTCAAAGCGGAACTGGGAATTTAGAGCAGATCGAAGCAGCTCCCGTTCAACGGTTTATTTCGTCGCTTCGGGTTTCTCGGGAGCAAAACCCATTACCGCGTACTCATAGCGGGTGCGACCACTGCTGTCGGCTCGCATGCGTTCTGAAATCAATGGCAGCCCCTGCGTTGCGGCGAAACGCGTGGACGCTTTGGCGTCGCCGTAAGAGAATAGAATAATCACGAGACTCTTGGGCTGCGGGACGGTTTTATAGATCGCAAAAAAACGATCGACAAATGTCTCTGCTGAATCGGCACGGAAATCGGTTGTTTGATCGCCGATTTTTAACCGAAAGACGCCGTTCTCGGTCAGGTACAGCTCCCAGATATCACTCCGTTTGGTGAGTTCGTCATAGGTCAGGAAATGCTTCACCACATCCTCGGCTTTACCGCCCGCCAGTTCCTGCAGTTGTTTTTTGATCCGCTCAATTTCCTCTTTAGCTTTCTCGGATTCAGGATCGGCTTTTGATTTTAACAGCGGGTCAATAATCGAATCAGGCAACTGGAACAGTTCCTGAACCAGCTCGCCTACCAAGTCCCGTTGCTCCCGTGTCACTTTAAGTTGTTCGGACAGCTCCTGCTTCTGTTTTTCCGAGGCCTGCTGCATGTTTCGCATGCGCTGATCCAGCTCGACCGCTGCCTGTTTTGTCTGGACTGCGTCGCGCACTGCGCGCTCATTCTGTTCCGATAATGTGTTGATCTTCCGCAGTGCCTGGTTGCTGAGTTCTGAGTATTTTTCTGCTTTCTGCTCAGCCTGTTCGACCTGCTGTTCTGCGCGCTGTTCGATACGTGCCGTCGTTTCCTGCGTATCCATGAATTGCGCAAAAATCACGATTAACAACAGATCGAGCAGGGGAGTCAGTTGGAATGTTAAACGGCGGCGGCTGATCATTCTTGTGCGGCGCCTCCCGATGCCAGAGTCAGTTCGCGTTTTGCCCGCACGACGGTGTCTCTGACATGCTGGCGATTCTCTACCAGTCCCAGAAACGACGTTTCCAGAACACTATTGATAAACATCAAAAGAATGGCCGCAGCCAGACCAGCAAAGGTAGACCAGATCGCGTCACCAAAATGACTGACGATGGAATTGATCGCGCTGGAAGTTTCTGAGTCGGCGTTCAACTGCAGCGCTGCGCCCATTGCGAGAATCGTCCCCAACACGCCCGCCAGTGGATAGGCTTCGATCATCGTGCGGCAGATGTTGTAGCAGGTCTCAAAAAAATGCGAGTTCAGATAGCGGCGTTTTTCATCCAGAATATGTACGCGCTCCGAGAGTATTTTTCGATCTGTCGAGTTCGCTTTGGGATCGAGTGTTTCATTCACGTCCGCCAGAAAGGCTTCAATCTGATCCGAGAGATGCCCCGTGGAATCGAGCAGACTGCGATGCTTTAACCCCCGTGTAAAATCATCCAGCGAAGAGGCAATGCCCCGCAAATCACGACGCGACCAGATCCAGAGCACAAAGAAAAAGAACAGATGCGCCCCACACGCTAACGTGATCAGAAAGGTGGAGAGTCCTGAGAGCTGGCTTAAATACTGCGACATCAGTGGATTCCAGATTGATTAATAGTGTTCCCGCGTAAGAATTCTAGCTCGTTTTGATCCTCAACGCAAAACGGGGATTGAACGTCCTGATCAGAGGAACGGCTTTAATAGAAGGATCGATCAAACCAACTGCCTTTCATTGCTGTTTCCTGATGATAAAGAAAAGCAATCAGGCGGTTTGTACAATCACAACGAATATAACGAAAAAGGATGCGAGACTTTAGTCGAAGTCTCGCATCCTTAACTGATTCAGCTCTGATTCCGTGAAAAATCAGGCACCATATTTTTCCATACGGCCTGCATGTGCCATCGCCAGCCACATCAGATACTTGGCTTCAAACTGGCCTAATCCGCCTTGAATACATTCTGACTCGCCAAAACTCTGGCAAGCGTCAAATCGGGCATTTTCCGCCGAGAGTAAAACCGGCACGGGATGCCAGCTATGCGCTTTCATCTTGGCCGGGGTACTGTGGTCGCCGGTTACAATCAACACGTCCGGGTTGAGCGCCTTGATGCGGGGGATACAAGTATCGACTTCTTCGGTCTTCGCGACTTTTGCGGCAAAGTTTCCATCTTCGCCTGTGGAGTCGGTGTACTTGTAATGCACGAAGAAAAAGTCGTAATCGTCCCAGATCTTTTCCAGACAGTCCATCTGCGATTCCAGTGTCTGACCGGCGTCCTGCACATCCATGCTGACCAGCCGCGCCAATCCCCGATACATCGGATAGACGGCAATCGCAGCGGCTCGCGTGCCATAGACTTCTTCGAACGTGGGAATCTCGGGCAGCTTGGCAATACCACGCATCGTCAATAAGTTAGCCGGATGATCGTCTTTGAGAATGACGGCTGCCTGTTTCAAAAACTCTTTACAGAGTTCGGCTGTCTTCTGAGACGCTTCATTTTCGCCGACCGGTTCCAGTGGAGGCACGCCGGTTTTCTGTGGGTCAGTATCGTTGACATCGCCGCCGAGCCCTTTGGCTCGCAGCACGATCACCAGCCGATATTCTTTGACGTGACGCACAAACACTTCCACGCCGGGAATTTCGATTTTGTCGAGCTTTTTACAGAGTGCCTCGCCAATTTCACTGCCGATACGGCCGGCACGGCGGTCGGTGATATTTCCCTGTTCATCCAGCGAACAGTAGTTGCCACGGATCGCGACGTCATCGGGACCGAGTTCGAAATCGATGCCCAGCCCTTCCAGCACGCCACGACCAATATTGAATTCCAGCGGATCGTAGCCAAACAGTCCCAGGTGGCCAGGACCACTACCGGGAGTGATCCCGGGGAGAACAGGAATACTGCGTCCCAGGGTTCCGTTTTTGGCCAGTGCATCCAGGTGGGGGGTGTTGGCTGTTTCCAGTTCGGTTTTTCCGCCCGGTTCCAGAGGCAGACCGCCTAGTCCATCAGCGACCAGTAGAACAATTTTCGAATCATTCTTCTTTTTAAGTTTTTTCATTAACGCGTGCAGGTCTGCCATCGAAGTCTCAACACCTTATTATTTAACGTTTTTTATATATTGATACGGTTCAGAACTTACGAACCACGTCTGTCAGCTGACGGTATACAATACAGAAATCAGGCCATATTGTTAAGCAGTACGACGCGACATTCAAGGGTCGGGAGTCAATTGAGGTTCGTTCTTCACAAAACCGGAGGAATCAACCCGCTTTTGAAAAAACTGCAGGCTTTCCTCAGCCATCAACGCCGCGCTATAGAACTGACGAACACGTTCGTAGCCTTGCCTGGCCAGTTTACTGCGAAATTCTTTGTCTTGATAGAGTCGCTCCCACGCATCCGCCAATGCTTGTGGATCTCCGGGTGGCACCAGCAGTCCCCCTTCTGTCTGTTCGATGAGTTCGGGAAACGCACCATGCGCCGGCTGGACGACGGGTACGCCATTGGCCATCGCTTCCAGTACAAACAGACCTTTGGGTTCATGGTAGTCGGTAGGAACCGAGAGCACAGACAGACTCTTGTAAAATTCGACTTTTTCTGCCAATGAATCGGGGCTGCCCCAGTATTTGTACGAATCGTTGAGCGCGGTCAGGTGCTTTGTGGTTTCGTGAAAGTACGCTTCGCTTTCTTTCCCTAAAAAGCCTCCGACACACAGTCGGCTCTCGGGATGCGCTTTGTGAAAAATCTCGAATGCCTGCACAACGTTGTGCAAGCCTTTTTCTTTGCACAGCCGGGCAAAAAAGCCAATCGTAAACGGCGCATCCGGGTTCTCAGACGGCGTTCCGTCGTGTCCTTCCAGATCAATGCCCAGCAGAACTTTTTGAAAATGATCTTTGGGTAAATCAAGATAGTCCGACATAAAGTCACGGTAGTAATCACTGTGGACTAATACCCCATCCAACTGCTGGACGTTCTGACGAATTAATTCCAGCGACCGCGCGCGATACGGCTCACCCAGTTCTTCCAGAAAAACGTCGTCTCCCTGCAAAATGCAAAACAGGGGGCCGGAGAAATGTTGTTTGATTGTTTTGATCGTGCCCGACAACAGCGCGTTACTGAGGCAAACCACATCCGGCTTCAATTGCTCTCCCACATAGCGCGCCAGTTCCTCAATTTCCATGAGTTCGGGCCCCTGTTCCCCTTCCAGCAGGGTTACCGTTAATGCGCCCAGTTCATGCGCGTCATTACTGACACCAAAGCTGGTCGCCAGATTGATAATCCAGGGAGTATCCAGCCAATGTTTCATAAACCGAGGCAACCGCCGCCAGAGCCGGGAGCGATAATTCAGATAGACATTAATCCCGCCGAGAAAGATCTGAGAACCAGCCATACTCTGTTCATCGACGCGGATTGGCGTGTAGGTGGGAATCAGGGTCGCTTCGGCGCCCTGATCGATCATCGCTCTGGTCCAGGTGTTATCGTGCATGCAGGCACCACAGAACATCCCTGCTCCTCCCGAGGTGATAATGGCGACATGCAATTTTTTGTTTGACGGTTCTGACATAATGTTGCCTGATGATAGCCGGCGGGAGACTTATGTTTGATCCAAATACTGTGGTGCAATCTGTTGAACAAAGCGTTTTAATAAAGCCGTGGTTTCCGGTGTATCATGAATCGAGTGGCGAAACTCATCCAGAGAAATCCCGGCAATTTTTTCGACATACTCCGGATAGGTATTCAGCCGCCCGAGAAACGAATCGCGATCCAGTTCCGGATGAAACTGGGTGCAATAGATGGGGCGGTCCAGAAAGCGGTACGCTTGATTTTCGACTCGATCGGTCGAACCCAGCAGCTCCGTTCCCGGCGGCAGTTCAACCACCGTGTCTTCATGCCCCATCAATCCCTGCAGAATTGCCCCCGAAGGACCAAACACGGGATCTGCCTTGCCGACTTCGGTGAGGGAAACATGATGCACGCCGATTTCCGCCCGGTTCAGATCGTGGACCACTTGTCCGCCCATCGCCCGCGCCATGGCCTGAAAACCCCAGCAGGAGGCAAACGTCGGCTTACGGGAATCATGTACGACCCGCAGACTTTCCAAGGCAACTTCCAGCCAGTGTCCTTCGCCCGCCGCCGAATAATGCCCGCTGCCACCAATCAGAATCATATCGAAACTTGCTAAATCGGTTTCCTGAAGTGGTGCCCCCAGGAGATCAAACACCGAAATCTGACTGACATTCGCAGCCAGAGCTTTGGCAAAGCAGTTCACTTCCTGCCCGCGCATGGGGTCATCAGGATTTCGAACCTGTAATAATAAATAACGAACTTGTTGAAACATTGGCAGCCGTCAATTTCCTTGCTGAGTCTACTGAAAAAGAGGCCCCAAAGTCCTCAAGCGCGCGAGTCATATTTGAAAAGCCAGTACCTTACTCGATCGATACTTTCGAATTCATCAAAGCTGAATCTTTATATTACAAATCCACTCTTACAATTGTAGTCATGATCCAGGGAATCTGTAGTTTAGCCTGAATTCCGATTATATAATTATTATTGTGGGAAACAGTTCACTATCCCTACAAACTAAAATGAACAGGCATCCCAACACAATTTTTGCCAAGAATTCATTTAGTATTTATATTTGCCTTGACAATTTGGACGAAAACAAAGATAGTAAGTTAAGTATAAACGTGTTTTTATCTCATGCATCATCTCCCTAGAGGATTATCTACTTCCTTTTTATTAACCTCTCCGATGTATGATTATTCGCGCCAGTCAACTCGTCTTGACTGGCGTTTTTTTTATACCTCTCTCGCTGGACAGTTCCGTCCTAAATTTCCTGAGACTATTGAAAGTCCACTCACAACGGCATTGATCGCTGGTTACGGGGATCGGATCGGACGAATCTTTACTGAAATGTTTCCTTTTTTGTAATTTTGCCGTGATGTTTGCCGCGGGAATCCGCCTTACAATGAATGCGGTCCTTTCGAAGCCTTTCCCATCTGGTAACTGAAGGACCATTCAGTACAGTGATTCAACATTCAAACGGGAGCCCTCACATGCGTCGCACGACTATTTTTTCTGCCCTGTTCGGTACGTTACTGCTTTCTGCGCAGTGGGTTACTGCTGCGCCGCTGGCCGAGCAGTATTTGACATCAGGTCAATTGACAGCGGGGGAAACCGCGCTCAAGGCACAACTGGCGAAATCGCCTGAGGATGACGCAGCCCGGTTTGGGCTGGGCACGGTCCAGTTTTTCCAGTCGTTCGAGCATCTGGGAGGCAGTCTGTACAAGTACGGTTTACGGACCGAAGGCGCTTTTCGCGGCGTGCCAGCCCCAATTCGCAACGTCCTGCCGCAGAACCCGAATCCGGAAACGATCTCTTATGTCGATGTCCGCCAGATCCTGCAAACCTGGGTGAATGATTTAAAACAAGCAGAGAAAACGCTCTCTGCCGTCAAAGATCCGAATGTGAAACTGCCGCTGCATGTGGGGTTGATCAAAGTTGACCTGTTTGGCCTCGGCAAACCAATGGATGCGGCGTTTCTGATGGGAAGATTCGGAGGGCCGGAGAAACAACGGGCCGCTGAAAATTTCGTAATCAGTTTTGACCGCGGCGATGCCGACTGGCTGGCGGGATACTGCAACTTCCTGTGCGCCTGGGGCGAAGTGATGTTGGCCATCGACGGACAGGAAATCTTTAACTGCACGGCGCATCTGTTTTTTGAAAAAGTGGAGACGCCTTATCCGTTTCTGCTGGAAGGCCCGCGCAATTTTGATTCGCTGCGCCGTTTCAATCGGCCGCTGATCTCTGACATTCTGGCGTTTATTCATCTCTGGCGATTTGAACTCGAAGAACCGAAGCGTATGCAGGCAGCACTGGCGCATTTGGAAGACATGCAGGCGCACGCCAAGTTGATGTGGAAACACTATCAAGCGGAGACCGACGACGACAACGAATGGATTCCCAATCCAAATCAGACGGGCGTACTGCAAGTGAAAGTCAGTCAGGAAATGCTCGACACATGGTTGGCCGTCCTCGATGAAACCGGGCTGGTGCTGCAGGGCAAAAAACTGATCCCCTTCTGGCGTGGCAAACCTGGCGCGCAAGGCGTAAATCTACGACGCGTGTTTACCGAACCACGGATGATCGATCCGTTTCTCTGGGTGCAGGGAACGGCGGCAGCCCCCTATCTGGAAAAAGGAACGATTACCGACTTCGCGTCCCCCGAAATGCTGGGCCGCATCAATGGCACGTTCGGCGGTATGAACTTCTTCACGATGGCGTTCTGGTTTAATTAACAGGCAGTCATATTTATTCCTGCTTGAGACAGGCATCAAACAATCTGGTCAATTCCTCGGCATCAATGGCGGAACCGATGGCGACAATCCGGGTACGCGGCTTGCGCGTGCCCCAGTCATCGAGTTCTGTCAGTTCGGTACGTCGTCCCACCGCCTGCAACGCATGTCGTTTCTCGGGTGCATCAGCGCAATACACAATGCCTTTACAGCGGTAAACATCAGCCGGCAGCTTGCGTCGGACCATCTCGCGCAATGCTTCCAGCGAGAAGGGCTGGTCGGTTTCATAACTCCAGGTTTCGAACATCTGGTGGGCGGCTTCGTGCTGCTGTGGATCGTTGTTGGCACTGATGCTCTGTTTTTGCGATTCTAAATGCGCAGGATCAAAGCGTCCGACCGCCAATAAGACTTCAAGCGGCACCTCACAACGGACGGCGTTGACGATGCGAATGCGGTTCAAATGCTGGCCGATCCATTCGCCGATGACTTCGATATGGTCAAGGCCGACAAGATCCACCTTGTTGAGAACCACCATATCTGCAAAGCCGATCTGCCTCAACTTGAGTGCCGATAAATCGTCGTTGTCGGCGTGGGTAAAGATCGCTTCTGCATCAACAATACAGGTGATACTGTCCAGACGTAGTAATTTTTCATAGCGTGCATTCAGGAAGGTCATCACGATGCCCTCCGGGTCTGCTACGCCACTTGCTTCCAGAATGACGTAGTCAATGACATCGTCGCGCGTCAGCAGTTGTTCCAGCGAATTCACGAGATCGTCGCGAATTTCGCAGCAGACGCAACCGTTGGTCAGGTTGATCGTATTCTCTTCGACGCCTTCAACGAGTTCCGCGTCAATGTTGATCGCGCCGAAGTCATTCACCAGCACGCCGACCCGCAGGCCATGATTTCCGTTGAGAATGCGGTTCAGGAGAGTCGTTTTTCCAGCGCCCAAAAATCCGGTGAGCAGTGTCACCGGAACGGGATCGCGGCCGGGAATTACAATCGGATCGATGCGGGGAGCCGGGGCGAGGATGGGACGGTCATCGTCAGTCATATTGATCTCGGAATAGAAACAGGGGTACGTCACCAGCGAACCGGTAACGCACCCGTTGTGCTGATATGGTTGAACTATTTGTCGTCGTCGACCTTGATGCCGCGTGCTTCCAGCATCTCGCGCGGATTCAGCGTCACGCCGGGCCATTTCTGTACCGGTTTGCGATACGCGTCGGGCGGATAGTATTTCTTCGGATCAATTTCCAGATCCCGCAGAAACTGTTCCTGCTGCACTTCGCGCGGCATCGTGGGCGTGGGCAGCTTGATTTCTTTCGGCAGCTTCTCACCCGGTTTCAGGAACCACCGCGGGTCCATTGAAGCAGGTGCCGCGCCATCGGGCATAAGTGCTTCGCGCGACCAGATGGCGTCTTTGGTGACGTTAATGACCTGCACATCCGGGCCGCCGAACATGAACAGTCCGTCCCAGTTAGAACGCACTTCCGCTGTCGACTCGGCTTCGAGGGCTGCCCCGGCATATTCGTAATGACAAATCGCGGCCATGCGAGGCTGCGTCTGTTTAAACAGATAACCGGCGGCGTAGTACATCGTGTGAAAGATATCAATCGTGTACTCCCAGAGTTCTGCCGGTGCGCCCAGTTTCATCGACGAGAGCGACGGGGCATCGATGGTTCCTTCCGAAACAAACACGTCGGCTCCCTTGCCGTACTTGGCGGACAATTCATCGGGACGACCATCGCCGGTCCAGACGAACGACAGGCCCGCGTCTTCCCAGTCCAGGCGATACGCGGACGCACCATCTTTCACATGCGAACGCGGCCAGTGACGCACGGTCACGCCATCTTTGTTGTAACAGATCCCGTTTTCTTCTTTCCAGTCGAACTCGGTGACTTCAATATCCATGCCATCACCGATCGGGCAGGCATTGAAGTTTTCTTCATGCCAGCGATTCATTTCTTTCATATGTTTGATCATATGATTCATGCCCAATTCAGGCGTTCTCCCCGATGGACCGTAAACACGCAACGGCGTAAATCCGCCGGCGAAAGCTCGGAAGGGATACATGTAAGGCAGATCGGCAAAATGGTCGGAGTGGAGATGGCTGATGAAAATATCGTTAATCAACGGCGCCGGAACCTGCATGGCGATGGCGTTCGAGATGCTGCCGTTCCCCAAATCAAAAAAGAAACGTCGTGGCTGTGATTCTCCGTTTCCCAGCTCGACCAGAATTGACGTTCCCGACTGCAATCGTGTGGGTGGCCAGGGGGTACTTCCCAGAAAGGAAATCCGCATTTCGTTTTTCGGCAGGATTTCGGTGCCCGGCATAAAGACGTTGCGGTTCTTGATGGCGGGCCAGGGTTTGTAATAGTCGGGCAGACTGATTCCACCGCCGGGACGAGGACCATACGGGTTTTTCATTTCGCAATCGCTGTCGGCAGCAGAGGCAACGCCGGGAACGGAAGCAGCTAGACCCGCGCCGACAGCAGCCGCACTCCCTTTGAGGAAACTGCGGCGACCTTGCCCGTTTTCCGATGGTTCGTTTGGTTTCTGATCGTCTTTCGTCAAGGCTGTCTCCTTAATGTCAGAGTAATTTCATATGATGTCGTAAAGTAAAAGAGAGATGTCAGGCTGGCTGTAAGACACCCCATTTTTGCAGAGAATCTCAAAGGTTATCGTCAGCCGAGATGCACCGTGAAACGTTTCCCGGGATCGCTGAGCCGTGATAAGCGTGGAATTTTAAAGAGCATACAACGATTGTATCGGTCGAATGCAAGCAATGCCAAGAGAATCTTTCCAGTTTTATACTGGTTTCATGATGAACTCATCGTCTAAATTCTGAGCCTGTTTTTTGCTGAAATTCAGTGTGAAGAGTCTGACAATTCGCAGTCGCTTCGCACATTTTTCTCAAACCGCTTTGGGAGCTTCGGAGTGGGATGCGTTATCATAATATTACGTATTGCACTACGAAAATCACACGATGATAATTGCACGATAAAATAATTGTCCGTTCCTGCTGATTTCCGGATTGGAAGAACCCGAACATGCAACCACAGCCGATGATCGCCGTCAAAGACGTGGAAGCCAGCAGTGCCTGGTATCAAAGTTTACTGAACTGTCGTAGCGGCCATGGTGGTGCCGAGTATGAACAATTGATCGGCGACGCTGATGAATTGATTCTACAGCTCCATCATTGGGACGTGCACGAGCATCCTCACCTGGGTGATCCCGCTCAACCCAAAGGGAACGGCGTTCTACTCTGGTTTCGGGTGGATGATTTCGATGCCGCGGTTTCCCGTGTTCAAACGATGTCTGCCGCAGTTCTGGACGGGCCACTGGTCAATCCGAATGCGAAACATCGCGAAATCTGGATTCGTGATCTGGATGGTTATGTGGTCGTCCTGGCCGGGCATTTTGGTGATGTAGGAACGGTTCCCTAGAAAATTCCGGAAAGCTCTACCAGAAACGCCTGTGCGGACTATAATCGGCTGAGTTAATTAGTAACTCGAAGATCCCATGTGCGCTCAAACACATATCAAATTGAGCGGCATGGCGCTAGCCAGCGTTTGTGAAACGCACCCGTTTTCCCTAACGGCGGCTCGCGCCGTGCCGCTCAGAATTGTTCCAGGGAATGGAAACTGATGCCGCAAGAAATTACGTCTGAAATTATCGAATCGTTCAAAAACCAGTTGGAAGATCATCCGATCTATGAAGCGATCGCCACGATTGACGATCTGCAACGCTTCATGCAGCACCATGTCTATTCCGTCTGGGATTTCATGTCGCTGGTGAAGTATTTGCAAGGCGTCGTGGCACCAACCGGCGCGCCGTGGGTGCCTCACGGCGATGCGAGTGTTCGGCGATTTATTAATGAGATCGTGCTGGAAGAAGAGTGCGACGAAACCGCCGACGGCGAATATTCCAGTCACTTCGAATTATATCAGACGGCGATGCAGGAAGTCGGCGCAGAGACTGAGTCGCTCACGGAATTCATCGAAGCCGTCAAACAGCAGGGAATCCACGCCGCTCTAGCGCTGCCTGTTGTGCCGGCTGCTTCAAGAATTTTCACAACGAACACGTTTGCCTGTATCGAAGAAGGGGCGCCGCACAAAATCGCCGCCGCCTTCGCACTGGGCCGCGAGCATATCATTCCCGATATGTTTCGCGCGATCCTCAAACGAACCGGCGTTTCCGAAGCCGAGGCCCCCGTGTTTCACTTCTACCTGAATCGACACATCGATCTCGACGGCGATTTCCACGCACCGCTGTCACTGCGACTGCTCAACGGCCTGTGTGCGGGCGACGAAACCAAAATCCAGGAAGCAATAGAAGCAGCCCAGGCCGCCGTCCAGGCACGGCTGCAACTCTGGGATGGCGTGCTGGAGAGTATTCAGACGCCGGTTTGAAATCACATTTAATATCGACAACAAAGCGACCAGATCAACTAAACCTTTCCATTCGTTCGGGATTCAAATATGACTCACCCCTCATTTAAAGCGGCTCTGGCGCATGTGGCTCCGGTTTTTCTGGATAAAGACGCGACCGTTGATAAGGCCTGTTCGCTGATTCGTGAAGCCGCGCGGAACGGGGCGCAGTTGATTGTGTTTCCCGAGACGTATATTCCCGCGTTCCCGGTCTGGTGTGCGTTGCAGGCGCCGATTCACAATCATGATCTGTTCTGCGAACTGGCGGCGAATTCCATCAAGATCGACGGTCCTGAACTGGCGAAGATTGCTGAAACCGCCCGCGAATGTGAGGTGTTTGTTTCGATGGGTTTCAATGAAGGCACCACCGTCAGCGATGGTTGCATCTGGAATGCCAACGTGCTGATGGATGATGCGGGGAACATTCTGTGTCATCACCGCAAGATCGTGCCGACGTTCTACGAAAAACTGATCTGGGCGCCCGGCGACGGTGCAGGGCTCGAAGTCTGTCCAACGCGGCTGGGAAGAATCGGCATGCTGATCTGCGGCGAAAATACCAATCCGCTGGCTCGGTTTACACTGCTTGCGCAAGGGGAACAGGTTCATCTTTCGACGTATCCGCCGGTCTGGCCGTCGCATGATCCTGCGGTGCATGAAAACTACGACCTCAAAAATGCGATCCTGATTCGTGCGGGCGCGCATTCGTTCGAAGGCAAGCTGTTTAATCTCGTTGCCGCCGGTTATCTGGATCAGGATGCACGAGACCAGTTAGCAAAACGGGATAAAGAGGCCGGGCGCATTCTGGACGCGAGCCCGCGCGGCATCTCGGTCGCCATCGGCCCTAACGGCGCTCCCATCAGCGAGATCATGCAAGCGGAAGAAGGCATGCTCTACGCCGACATCGATCTGTCCTCTTGTGTGGAACCGAAACAGCTCCACGATCTCGCCGGCGGTTATAATCGCTTTGACATTTTCCAACTAACGGTTGACCGGACGGCCCAGCGCCCGATCCATTTTAAATACCGGGATGAGCAATCGTCTGATGCGGATAGACCGACGTTTGAGTCCTGACCTCGCAGTATAAAATCAATAATGCCTCTGAACTCTCTATCGAATTCAGAGGCACTATCATAAATTCATCGCAGAAAGAGCAGACGTTACTTGCCTGTCAGCGCTGTTTTTTTTCCATTTGATTCATCAACAGAATAGACGTGAACATCCTGTTGCGGGAAGGGAATCGAAATGCCGGCCAGATCGAAGCGGCGTTTGACTTCCCGTGTGACCGAGGTTTTGACGGCCCACCAGTCAGTCGTTTTCGCCCACGGGCGGCAGACGATATTCACGGAGGAGTCGGTCAACGCATGCACTACAACAACCGCCTCGGGGTCTTTCAGCACCAGTTCGTTCTCTTCCAGAACCTCTTTGATAATGTTTTCGGCCTGTTCAAAATCGTCATCATAGCCGATACTAAATTCCAAATCGACGCGTCGGACCTTATTCGCGGTGATGTTGGTGACCACATTATTCCAGATCGAATTATTGGGAACATGAATCGTCTGGTTATCAAAAGTACGAAACGTGGTAGAAACCAGATTCATCTGCCTGACCGTTCCGGTGACACCGCCCGCCGTCACGACATCACCCACATCAAAGGGGCGATTGATCAGAATCATCAGCCCACTGGCTAAATTACTCAGCGTTCCCTGTAATGCCAGACCAACAACCAGCCCCGTTGCACCAATGGCGGCCAGAACCGGGGTCATATCCACTTCCAAAGCGGCCAACGCGACCGCGAATCCGATCAGAAAGATTACATTTTTGATCGTACCACTGATTAAGTTTTCGGCGAGCTGTGTCAGTCTGACTTTACGATCCAGCAGCCAGCTCACCACAGCCGAACCAAGTTTAGCTATCAACCAGGTCATCAGCAGAATGAACAAAAACCGGAAAAGATTCCAGAGCCACCGCTGTCCCCCTTCTTTGGAGACAATCCAGCCTTTTATGCCAGCCCAACTGGTGCTGGCGTCAGTCGTATCGAGTTCGATTCCCGAGACAGCGACAATATACTTACGGTAGGTTCCGACATCCCCCCCTTTGAGTTCCAGAGAATTTAGCACGACTTCCAGACGATCACTCAAAGCCGTGCGCTCGTCTTGCAGCTTCATCAGACTATCCAGAAACTGTTGTTTCATCGCTTCCGCTGACCGGGTCGGGTCGGCGTCTCCCACTGCGACTTCTGTTTTCTCTTCTTCCTTTGATTGTGATTCAGCTGACTGTGATTCAGCAGCTGCTGGCTTCTGGGCAGCAAGAGATTCGTCCGGCTGGGCCGCACTCTCATCAAGGTTGACTCCCAGAGTCTCCTGTGCCTGTTTCTTCAATTTCTCTTCCGTCTTCTTTGCAATGTTATCCACAGTCTGTTGGACTAATTCTGCTTTCTTCAGCGAATCGAGAGCCTGCTGTTCGTCGGTTGTGGTGATCGCTTCATTTGTTCTCTTAACTCCCAGTCGGGCGGCTGCGATCTGCCGGGCCTTATTACGCAGGAGCTGAAACCAGGCGTTGGCTTCGACCTCCAACTCTTCCTTCGTGAGCGGTCTGACCATAATTTTCAACTGATCAAGGGGGATCGATGCATCAAGCGTGGTGATCGGTTTTAATTCTTTTGTCGGCTGAGACGGTTGTTCCTGTTTTGATTCGTCCGTCTTTTTTGTTTTCGAATCTTGTGCGATGACCTGCAGACCAGGCACAAAACAGAAAACAGCGAGTATTAGAAACAGCTTGGAAAATCTCACGACTTACTCCGGGGATTGAATAAATTCTTTGTTGGAAGCCTGCCTGCGAAGCCGAGCGCGCATCAGTCAGGATTCGCATGACACGATTTCCCCGACATACCAGATAGGTATCAGAAGGCCACTAAATTGTGTTCTGAGCAACTTTCAGGGCTGACATTAGCATAAAACTTGAAAATACCTGTCAGTTTTCAACATAACCTTACGTTATATTCCTGCATGTGTAAAACTTTTACCCCCACAGTTTTCTAATTCCCCAGTGAAAGACTTTTCCCAATATGACCACAGACTACGATCCGATCGCCGAACAATATCAACGTTCCAAACAACAGCCGTGGCGGACCTTCGTTGAATGCTTCACACTCCTGGAACTGGTCGGCGATCCGCGCGACATGGACGTGCTGGACGTTGCCTGTGGCGAAGGCTTTTATACGCGGATGATTCGCGAACGGGGGGCGGCCCGCGTGACCGGCGTTGATCTCTCACAGGGGATGATTGAGCTCGCACAGAAGCAGGAAGCACAGCACCAGCAGGGAATCGAATATATTGTGGGTGACGCACGCGAACTGCCGACCACCGATCAATACGATCTGGCGGTCGCCGCGTATCTGCTGAACTACGCCCGCACACGCGAGGAACTGCAATCGATGTGTGACGGCATCGCGCGTGCGCTCAAACCGGGCGGACGTTTTGTGACGGTCAACAGCAGTCCGGCGTTTCATTTTCCCAGCGCGCCTTCGTTTCGGCAGTTTGGTTTTGAGACAACCGCGACGGGAGACTGGCATGAAGGCACGCCGGTCACCTGGACGTTCCACCTGGAGGATGGCCCGTTCGATATTGAAAACTATTATCTGAGCGTCGAAACGCACGAAGTCGCGTTTCGCGAAGCCGGCTTTCGGGAAGTCCACTGGCACACGCCGCAACTCTCACCAAACGGGCTCAACGACCATTCCCTCGACTTCTGGTCCCCACTGATGGAAAATTCGCCGGTCGCGTTTATTGAGTGCGTGAAGTAGCCGCTGGTTTCGATTTCTCTGATGCTCTCAATCGAGAGCGGCGATACAAGACGATAATCAGCAGTAGCAGACCGATCCCCAGGAGATTGATGATTAAAACGATCAAAGCTCTTTGTGAGAAACTTTGCGTCTTTTCTTGATCAACCTGATTGAAGTCCGCAATGGTTCCCAGTCCATACGTTTTGAAATCAAATCGCTCATCCGCCACCGGTCCCACACGCACCGCTGTTACTTCTACAGACTGGAGGGCGTCATCGACAATTTCCCCTGCTTTATCTTTGGTCGTATGGCGTAGATTCAATGCCGTCGGCAACCACATTCCCGCATGCTGTTTATAATCGTCGATCGTTCCATGAAAGAAGATGCGTTGTGTGGGATCGTGACTGGCCGCGACTCCCGCAGCAGAGATGCGTACTCCGCGAAACACCCAGTCCCGTTCCGGTTCGAAGGTGACCGTCGCCTGTTGGAAATTGGGTATTTGCCCGGCGATCAAAGTGTCTTTCGGAATTTGAAACGAGACGTTTACCAGCTTCACTCCCTCCTGAATTGTTTGCTCAATGCCGGTAATCGCATCTGGTAATTCAAAGTAGTCGAGCCAAGGCTGCCCAAACCAGGCAAATCAGGCGTAGGCTAACCCATCAACATTGCTTGAAAGCGCAAACTGAATCGATTCAGCGTTTGCGATGTCGTTGGTATAAATTTCGAAAGGGCCTGTCGCAGAACTCCGTCTGAGCAGGACCGTCACTTCATTGTCATGACAGAGATGCACACGCGTAAAAATGTCTTGTGAAGGTTCCGTGTCCTGAGACTGCAGAATGTCTCCCCGGTTTGCGAACAGCGGATCATTGCCTTGCGGCGCACGAACAAAAATGGTGCGCTGATAGTTTCCCCGACGCGGAATTTTCTCCACCGTATCAATTTCAAAATCAACGATTTCTGCAATTTGCTTGTTGACCGCCGCCCGATAAATCTTAAGAAATTCATCCGGCGTGAGTGTCGCATCGGCAGCAGAGGCGGAAAGTCCAGAGAACAACAATACCAGTGTCGCCCCAAACGAAGACATCAGCCAGCGAAATAACATCAATGATGATCCTTGTTAGGAACAACTTGAAAAACCAGTCACAACGCATTATTCACCGTTGCAGATTTCTGCATGAAATACACTTTCCGTTTCCATACTGTCTGGTTTTGTTCCACAAAGAGAATGGCAGGTGTTCCCCCTTCGGGAATCGGCAAATAAACATTGACGTCGAGTGCCAATTCATCCCCGGGCGCAAGTTCCCGGGGAAGATCAAATAAACGCTCAATACAGACACAGCGTGCAGCAAACCCCACCACACGGACAGGCCTTGATGTGTGATTTGCTACCCTGATCTGAGTCAAAATCCCTTCCGAAGACGATTCCTCAAGGGGCGTCACTTTGATCGGAGTCGAAATCACAACTTCATCGGGTGTGGCAGATTCCACACTGTAGAGCCAACCCCACGAGGCCAGACAAACGCCGACACTGATTAAACACAGGCCGTAACACAAACGTTTGCTATGCTTACCATTCTTCCGCATTATCATTTCAATTCATGCTGAGGCTGCCTATATTTTCAGATACGATAAGTGCAGACTTTCATTAATACCAACACGCTCCATTGAAGAGCGAACAAAGATCACATTTTGTTCAAATATTTTAATAATTCCTGGCGCTGTCAGTGAATTCTCCCGCGATCATCAAGCAGGCAAGTTTCTGGAAATGACTGAGTGATCTGATGCAACTTCCTTCGGCAGACATTTTGATTCGTGAAGCAAACAGCGCTGACGCCGCGGAGGTGGCTGCCGTTTTAGAAGCGTCTTTTACACCACTGCGGTCGATCTATCGACCGACTGCGGACACATTGACCCGTCAGACCAAACATCGCTGGGAGGAAACCCGGCTGGTCGCTGAACTTGAAGGTCACGTTGTTGCTACGGTCCAGTATGATCAACACGAAACTCATCTCCACGTGCTCGGACTGGCCGTTCATCCTGATTTCCAGCGCAAAGGCATCGCGGGCTGTCTCCTGGATCGGATCGTCGCTGACGCATCTCAGCTTGGTCTACAGACTGTTGTGATGGAGACCATCAGGGAAACCGGAAACGTTCCCATATTCGAAAAACTGGGATTCCGCATCGTCCAGGAAAACATCGCCGCGTGGTGCGTCAGTGAGACGCACGAGCAACTTTACTTTGTCACTATGAAACGAACTGTTGTATGACAGAAATCAAGAGACAATGTCACGCTGAACCTGAGCGAATTAGCACTAGCCGCCGTTATTATCAGATGTTCGTCAAACACAACGGCTGCTAGCGCCGTACCGCTCACTAAACTGGTTCTTAACAGCTCAATTTATAACACTTGTTTCGAAAATAAAAACGCAAATTTTCTTCGCTGATGAATCAATGGCAGTCAATTTTCCTGCCGTGTTTGGTTATACTTGAGGTTCTCAACCTTAACAGCGCATCGATTCAGAGGAGAACCCGTATGACCAACCAACGCATCACCCGCCGTCACGCCCTGCAGACGACCGCCGCTTTCGGAGCCGGTATTTGGTTAGGGAGTTCTGCTCAACCGACGCGGGCTGCCGCCAATGAAAAACTGAATGTGGCTGTGATTGGCATTGGTGGGCGGGGCGTGGCGAATTTGAATGCTGTCGCGAAGACCGAGAATATCGTCGCGTTGTGCGATGTCGATGATAAACGTGCGGGCAAAGCATACGAGCGGTTTCCCCAAGCCAAGAAATTTGCCGACTTCCGCCGCATGCTGGACTCGATGGAAAATCAGATCGACGCCGTCGTGGTGAGTACGCCCGACCATACACACTTTCATCCGTCGATGATGGCGATGACGATGGGCAAACATCTTTACTGCGAAAAACCGATGGCGCACTCCGTCTGGGAAGTGCGTGAGATGACCAAACTCGCCGCCAAAAAGAATCTGGCGACCCAACTGGGCATGCAACGGCACGCGATGGAAAACATGCATCGTGTCGTTGAATTGATCAAGTCCGGCGCCATTGGCGATGTGAATGAAGTTTATAGCTGGATTAATTCCGATCGAGGTATGCCGGGACAGCCAGTAAAAACGGTTCCGCCGCCAAAAACTCTTGACTGGGACTTGTGGATCGGCCCTGCAAAATTTCGTCCCTACGCGTTGAACGAAAAAGGGCAAGGGGCGCTGGCACCTTACAACTGGCGGTTCTGGTGGGATTACGGCACGGGAGAGACCGGCAACTGGGGCTGCCACATTCTGGACATTCCTTACTGGGCACTCGACCTGAAATATCCTACACAGGTTGCTGCGACGGGTCCCAAAATCGATGCCGAGCGGACGCCCACCGAAGTGTCTACCAGCTTCGCCTTCCCGGCGAATGACAAACGGAGTGCGATCAAATTACACTGGTCACAATCGAAAAAAGGGCCTGCGATTTTGAAAGAAAAAGACGTCAGCCTGAAAGGGGCCAACACGCTCTTTATTGGCTCGAAAGGAATGCTGCTGACCGGCTTCGGTTCGCACAAACTGTTCCCCGAGAAAACTTTTGAAGGGTTCAAAGCACCAGAACCATTCGTTCCCGACTCGCCTGGCTTCCATCGTGAATGGACTGACGCCTGCAAGGGAGGTTCCCCCGCCACCTGCAACTTCGACTATTCCGGCCCGTTATCAGAAACAGTCCTGCTGGGTAACACCGCCTATCGCGCGGGCGGCGGCTTCGACTGGGAGGCATCTACATTAACGGCCAAGGGCAATGACAACGCAAAACAGTATCTCTATTCTAAATACCGCAAGGGCTGGGAAGACTTTACGAGTTAAACGTTTGCAGTCTGATCAATCCTTTTCTGAGCGGAATGGCACGAGCCACCGTTGTTAGAAGACGCGAATCAAACATAACGGCAGCTAGCGCTGTGCCGCTCACTGAAAGCGATACAGGTGAATTGCGTTCCAGTTGATTTTACCTGCAGCGACCTTGCTTGTAGGTTTCTTGCTGATCGATTAGGCTGTTGATGAATAACCATTCTAACCTGCAGGGAGTCTTCAAATGAGTGATCGAATTGTAATGCGTACTGGCGAAAGTCTTGTCGCCGGTGGTCCCCCTTTTACTGCTGCGGAACCGGAAGTCGTCATTGGTGAACTCGACGGTCCTGTTGGCACGGCGATCGCCACGCTGACTGGTTCTCAATCTGTGGGACACTCGAAGGTCTTTGCAATTCTGGACACCGATATTCAGGTGCGGCCCGTAACGTTGATGGTCAGTAAGGTGACCGTGAAGAGTAGCGCTTACACCAATATCCTGATGGGAACCGTTCAGGCGGCGATTGCGAATGGCGTATTAGATGCCGTCCGCGCAGGGGATCTTCCCAAAGAAAAAGCGAATGACCTGGGAATTATCTGTTCTGTCTGGTTGAATCCGGGTGCCGCGACAGATCCGAACCTGGATCATAAAGCGTTGTTCGAAATCCATCGCAAAGCCACCGCGCAAGCGATTCACAAAGCGATGCACAATGAACCGTCGATTGACTGGCTGCTCGAACACCAGGACGAAATCACGCACAAATATTACCAGAAGGGCCTGGACGGCACTCTATGATACCGCGGGGTAATACCACGGGCGGGACTGACTGCCAGAGGCGGTACTGGTTTGCTGTCTGATTTTCAGATTCATATCGATCTCATGCAGACGATGCAGTGATCTGAGTTTGAGAAAAAGCATCACAACAAATCATTCGAGGCGAAAACGGAGCCGATTTCCAATACGTATCGGCACGTTTAGGGCCGTTCGTCGGGTGGGGCGTTTTCGTCGCATTTTTTGCATTCGAGTTGATGCCCCAGCATGGAATTTCGGCCAGTCTCTGTGGTGACCCATTCGCGCACCACTAAGGGCGGATCGTGGCGGACGTGCTGGTTGTGTCCGCAGTTGAGTTGCGCGCCCCAGTGTCCTTCGTCGTCTTTGTGATAACCGATGATTGGTTGCAGCACTTGGTTAGTCCCTGTGGCTGTGATTTTGGTTTGTCGCGAGAAACGGCAGCCAGCGCTTTGCCGCTCAGTCGGGTGGATTCCGGTTTTGCTACCACGGAAGATTCGAACTGCACGCACGGCTGATTTTTATCTTGATAGCTTAGCAGTGTTCATCTCTCTGGTTGAGAGTCTCTATAGTAAAATTGGGTGAATTTTCCTGGATGTTGCTTCACGGCGGCTAGTGCCGTGCTGCTGAGTTGCTTTGGAATTGAACCGGCACCGTCGGACAAGCCGAGCGGTGGCACACAACGCGGCAGACACATGAGACTGTCTTAACTGGTGAGTCCAGGAGTAAACTGGAAATGGGATTGTGCGTTTGGGAACAGTTTTCTGTTTTGGTGAGTCGATCTGTCGGTTTCCTGCTCGCTGCACTCGGCTTGGATCTGCATCCGTGCCAACTCGAGGTTGAATCTGCCGACATGAAATCAGTTCAGCCAGCTTGGGTGATACCAATTTTCTTCAGGGGCGCGGGGGTGTCAATGGGGAGTGGGGATTTTATCTTGCGAAGAGGTGATGAAATGCTACGAAGTGAAGATGAATGGGAATCATTCCGGGACGATAGCCTGCGATGTCGTTTGATAACTGAGGTGCGGGTGAGCACTGTTTTTCAAAATCGTGCTGAAACGAGGGCCTTTTATAGTGCCGGTTTTCTCAGTGATTCCGGAATTTCATCTGAACCAGTAGTGTTCTCGCGCGCGACACACAGAAATACATAATTTAGACAAGTGCAGGTCGCCGTCAAGGGCGTTTTTAGCAGTGATCGAAACCAATCAACAGTGTTTTTTTAGAACCAGTTTTGTTTATCCGCGAGGGTGAGGAATGGTTTGTTGTCGAGAAAGCAGCGGAGGTTTGCCAGTAATGTTTCCAGGTGGCGTTCGGGAACGCGGGTGGAGGCAGCGGCGATGTGGGGAGTGATGATGACGTTTTCCATTTTCCATAAAGGGTGTTCTTCAGGCAGGGGTTCGATCTCGAACACGTCGAGACCCGCGCCGGCGATGTCGCCGTTCTGTAACGCGCGTGTTAAATCCTGCAGGTCGACAATGGCGCCGCGGCCGATGTTGATTAAGTACGCCGTGGATTTCATTTGCTGGAACTGGGCGGTGCGAAACAGTTTTTCAGTTTGCGGCGTATGGGGGGCGGCGATGACGACAAAATCACTGGCGGCTAACAAATCGTCCAAGAGGTCGACGTCCCAGACTTCATCGAGAACGCCGGGAATTTCTCTGGCGATGGGATCGACGGCGCAGACATTCATTCCGAAAGCAGCAGCGCGGCGACAGATTTCGGCGCCAATGCTGCCGGCTCCCACGACGCCTAACGTGCAATCGGAGAGATGCAGATGACTGCGATCGACATCGCTGACCTGTCCCGGGCCTGTGACAAAGTTGGGTTTGCCGGCCTGACCGCCGATGGGTTGCCAGTTCGATTCGGTCTGCTGGCGGATGTAACGATGCAGGTTGCGAGCGAAGCAGATTACGAAGCCAAGCACGTGGTCGGCGATGACATCATAAAACAAGCCACGCATGTTGGTGAGCTGGCAGGGATGTTCGACGAGTTCCGGAAAGACATAATGTTCCAGGCTGGCAGTGGGGGACTGGACCCACTTCAGGTTCGCGGCGGCTGCAAGCAGTTCGGGAGTGATTTTTCCGAAGAAGGCATCTGCATCTTTGATTTCGACCAACGCTTCCGGCAAGTCTTTCGCATTCGAGATGGTTAACTGATCGGAGACTTCCTGAATGCGGGAAAGCCGCTCGGAATCGATTGCCGGATAGATGAGTAATTTTGTCATAGCGCTTTCGAGTTCGTTCAAAAGTGTTCGATGGTGCCGCTGATAATACGTTCGATGCTGGCTGGGGTTTGCAGAATCAGGTAACCATGATCGTCGATTTCAAGACAGGTTCCTTCTTTAGTCTCGCGGCCGGTATTAATCCGAATGGTTCTGCCGGTCAACAGACAATACTGTCGCCATGTGGGCATAAAACTATTTTTCTCCCCTGCGACATCGTAGAGTCGATTCTCAATTCCGTTGATCAGATCGATGAGGGTGGCTGCCAGTGAATATTTCTGGCGAGTTGTTTCGTAGAGCGATGTGCCCGTTGATTGCAGGGCTGCTTCAGCGGACAGGAATGAGTTATTCAGATTGACGCCGACGCCGATCACGACGAGCCCGGGTTGATTGGCGGCGGTTTCTACCAGAATCCCCGAGACTTTTTTGCTCTGCAAATAGACGTCGTTAGGCCATTTCAATTGCAGCCTGTGATCGGGGAGATATTTTTCGAGTGTTTCACAAACGGCGAGCCCTGTCGCCAGAGCGATCAAAGGCTGTTGTTCGAGTGGGATCTGAATCTGTCCGACATCGACGACCAGGGAAAACGTCAACACACCTTCGGGAGACCACCAGGAATTACTGCCTCGACCGCGGCCTGCGGTTTGTCTTCCCGTCAGTACCAGACCGGGTAAATTGATGCCGCGAACGGGATCGGCCTGCGTGGGGGAACAGTGCGTATTCAGAGCCCAGGTATTGGTGGATGCCAGATTTTCGAAATAGTCGAGGTGTTCGATGAACGTTTCCGTCTGGATTGCTTTTAAATCCTCGGCAGTAAACGGCAGCATTCCAGACTCATTTTCAGACAGGAGATCGAACGGTTATGATTTCTCGGTCAAAGCAGTGATTGCTTCTTCCCGGGAATTGTACAAAGGCCAGAGCGTCCCGATTTTAATACACTTCAGGATATTCTGCATGTTGTCACAGGCATTACAGAAGACAGCCTCTCCGCCCGTTTGTTTGGCACGCTGCAACAGTCGAATGATCGCCCCGATGATAATGGAATCGAGGTAATTGACTTGCGAGAGGTCAATGATCACATTTTTGATTTCCGGGGCATCAAACAGCCTCAGAACTTTATTAGATTCCACCTGAACATTGCTGTACTGAAATTGTAAAGTTGCCCCCTGAGGCATGACAATCAGATTGGGCGCAGTCTGTTCTACCTCAAATATTTCCAAGTTTCCTACCATCGTTCAATCCCAGTATTACACAATTTGCGGCAGCTCTGTATTAATCCCGTATGAAGAATGCGTCAATTCTCTCACAGAGCATAACCAACCCGAATCTAAATTTCAGGCGTGGGATTAAAAACTCTCAATAATATCGAGACGATTGTTCCAAAGTGTACACTCTGTATTTGATCGCTGTTTCGAGATGAGGCAGATAATTCATCACTTTTCAAATCCTCGTGTTCGGACCAGCAATTTCAGTTGCCTATAGTGAAATACCTTAATTAGAATAGTAGTTCGTTACGGATAAATAGAATTTGTTCCATCGAAGTTGGTTGTAATACGGATAATCAGACCCGATAAAACAGTTGGCTGAGAAGTCATTATCGTACTAATCCGATAATTCCATAAACTTAAGGAATTTTGCTCGTGACCAGCCGATATAATTATCCAAATCGTCAGTAAAGTGAGATGTGAATAATTTTCTAGATCTACCTGACTCAGCTTGTTGAATCGTCGTTATGTCATCTTCAAAATTAGCCTGGAATAGCAGCCCTCGAATGCTTCTGCGTTCGATTTTAATGCTGGATGACAGTGCGCATTCGATTGCGCTGGGCACTGCGATTGGGATGTTTATTGCTCTCACGCCTACGGTCGGCATTCAAATGCTGATGGTGCTCTGCTTTGCGTTTCTGACACGTCCCTTATTTCGTTTTAACCAAATTGCTTCGCTGATTACTGTTTATGTCTCCAACCCCTTGACCATCGTTCCGATCTACTGGTTCGACTATAAGGTGGGGACCTACTATGTTGGCGGGTCTATGACCCAAGACGATTTTGCCCGGATCCTCGAATTTGAAGGCTTCAGCGGATGGTGGGAGACTGTCAAACAGCTGATGCTGGATGTTGGCTCGCCGCTGATTATCGGCTCTTTAGTCGTTGCCGCGTTCTTTTCTCTGGTGACCTATCCGATTATGCTCAGATTGGTCATGCACTTTCAAAAGCGGAAACCAGATACGAAACTGGATGAAATAGAGGCTCTAACAGTCATTCCTCACAAACCTGCCGACTCAGAACAGAACACAAAAGCTGTGCATCTTCATTCCAGTTAGGCGTTAAACTCAACCTTAACTCTCTCATAATTATCAATCTAACGCCTATCTGATTCTGACGAGATATGAAGGGGCATCCCATGTCGTCTCCCAAGTATGACTGTTTATGTGCGGGTATTATTGTTGCGGACCATGTCTGCAAAGCCATTGACCATATGCCCCAGCCGGGAGAACTGGTGCTGACCGATGAGATGGAACTGACCATTGGTGGCTGTGCCTCGAACGTGGCCGCCGACCTGGCCCGGCTTGACAGACAAGTGGCAATCGCCGGCATTGTTGGGCAGGATGTGTTTGGGCGTTATGTTGAGGAAAGCCTGATTCAGTCCGGAGTTGACTGCGATTACCTGATGAAAGCTGATCAGCTTCCCACCAGTGGGTCTTTTGTGATCAACGTTCAAGGCGAAGATCGACGCTTCATTCATTCCGTCGCCGCCAATTCCCTGTTCACAGGTGAAACGGTGACCGAGGAACAGATTCAGTCCAGTCGGATTCTCTACCTGGGCGGATATTGCCTTTCCGAAGAATTATCACCTGAGAATGTGGTAAAACTATTCCGCGCCGCCAAAGCGGCCGGAGTGACGACGGTGCTGGATGTGGTGACTCCCCAGCCAAATGATTACTGGAAACTGCTTAAGCCGGTGCTTCCTTTCAGTGATTATTTTCTGCCCAATAATGACGAAGGAAAATTGATTACCGGAGAATCTGACCCGCTGGATCAAGCCCGCGCATTCAAGGCGGCGGGAGCGAATACGATCATCATCACCTGCGGAGGCGAGGGCAGCATCCTGATGGATGATCATCGGACGATTCAATCTGAGATTTATCCAGCGAATCTGATTGATGGCACAGGCAGCGGTGACGCCTTTGTGGCAGGGTTTATCCACGGCTTACTGGAAGGCGCCAGCCCCGAGGAATGTCTCCAATTCGGCTCTGCTTTGGGTCATAGCTGCGTACGTGCTACTGGTGCCACGGCCGGTATTTTTACCCGCGGTGAACTGAATCAGTTTATTGGTTCTCATGAATTACAGATCAAAACAATCTGAATCCCGCTTTTTTCAGGTGTTTTATTCCTGAGGTAGAAACGGCTGGACCGCCTTCTGCCAGACAAGATACCCTTCATGATTTAGATGCAAGCCGTCAGATTTGAACAGTTCAGGCCGGGGTTTCCCATCGGCTCCCAACATTGGTTGCCAGACATCGGCGTAATCCAGCAGACAATCTTTGGCACATTGCTCTGAAATCAACTGATTTGCTTTCACAATCGTGTCTGCCAGTTTCCAGCGACTGAGACTGGGTTTAATGGCGATGAAGACAATGCGTGTTTCAGGTAGCGTTTTATGGACTTTCGCTACAAATTTTTGAAAGTCAGCGGCGACTGTCTCGGCTGTTTTTTTCCGCGAAAGATCATTGTCACCCGCGTACAAAAAGATCAGTTTCGGCTTGTGTTTTAAGATGATGCGATCTGCAAAGTGAGTCGAATCTACGATTTCTGATCCGCCAAAGCCACGATTGATTGTTGGCTGATCCGGGAAGTACTTTTCCAGATCCCATAAGCGAATGCTGGAACTCCCAGCAAACAGGATCCCCTCTGTTTCAATACCCTGTTTCTGATCCTGCTTTTCGAACTGAGAAATCGTTTTTTCCCACCTGGCATAATCGTGTTCCGGTTTCTCGGCTGCCAGATAATCCTGGGAAAAGAGACAGAACGAAGTCAGTAAAATCGATAGATGAATGATACTCGTTTTCATAATATTTCCTCGAAACCATTTCTCTTAAAGGCTTCTATTCAAGGTTTCTGAATTTCAGTTAATACATTACGTTCTCACGAAATTCGCTGGGAAACAGCATCCCAGGCAGAGATCGCATCCCGATTGGCTGCGACATCATGCAGACGCAGAATGTCGACTGATTGGCGGGCCAGGGCGATCGAAACTCCGATCGTGCCCGCCAGGCGTTCTTCCACAGAACGACCAAGTAGCTTTGATAAAAATCGCTTGCGGGAATGGCCGATCAGCACGGGAAAACCCAAGTCTTTGAATGCCTGAATTTGTGACAATATTTCCAGATTATGTTCGGCAGTTTTTCCGAAGCCAACGCCGGGATCAATGACAATATGATCGCGTTCTATTCCAGAATCCAGCAGTTTTTGAATGCGCGCCCCAAACCAGGTCTTTAGATCGGTCACGACATTCTGATACTCAGGGTGATCCTGCATCGTCTGGGGTGTGCCCTGAATGTGCATGCAAATCACGCCAGCTTTGGTTTGAGCAGCCAGAGGAATCATAGCCGGATCAAATGCCAAACCAGAAATATCATTAATGATAATTGCTCCGGCCTGGATCGCCTGCCGGGCCACTTCTGCTTTTGTTGTATCGATGGAAATAGGAATCTGTGTCCGGGCAGCTAAGGCTTTGGTGACTGGAATGACTCGCCGCAGTTCTTCCTCGACAGTAACCAGTTCAGCGCCAGGACGAGTCGACTCTCCGCCAATATCTAAGATGTCCGCGCCATCCTCAATCAGCTGCAAGCCCTTCTTTACTGCGGAATCGAGGTCGGTCGCCTCTCCCCCATCTGAAAAACTATCGGGAGTCACATTCAGAATTCCCATCAGGAGCGGCAGCCTTCCCAAGGGAATTGATTGATGACCACATTTCCAGAGATGCAGTCGCTCTGGTGGTTTGGCTGACGTATTTGAAAATGGCAAATTCACACTAGGATCTACTGAATTAAATGCGAGGGGAGAAGAGATTCTGATTAAAACAAACCCCTGTTTTACTTCCCGGTGCTTTCTCTTGCAAGGAAATTGATGGAAAGTGTTCCCCTTACTAAATAACGTCATTCTGGCCATATGAACAAGACAAATTGCAGATTTTGGATTGGGATCTCTACTTCAAATCGAAACAGCACTTCTGCACTTATTTGTCCTGATTAAAAGCAGTTTGGATAAGAATCATAAAATCGTTTGGATAAGCTCCATAATATGAGGTAGAATAATTGGGTGAGAAACCGTCGGTCAGCAACACTTCAGGAAATAGAGGATTTTTAGAGAATCTTGATTTTTAGTGTTGTCTTTACTTTGACATAGTAATTCGTTCTGGTATTGTAGCCAACGCATTTGCCGTAACCGGCAAATCTTACCAAACCGGAAAAACAGACCTGTTTTCCCTAAGTACGTAGGCTTAGGGACATCGTTGGAGGATGAGTATGTGCTTATTTTTCAGCGAAGTGGAACCACTTTTATTAAAGAATCTCAGGAGTACACCATGATTCGAAAAACTGTCACACTCTCTATGATTGCTGCACTGACTTTGATCTCTGCATCTTTCAGCCTCACTGACGCAGACGCTGGTTTACTGAAGCGTTGCAACAAGCCAGAACGTGTTCGTTGCTGCAAGCCAAAACGCGAACGTTGCTGCAAGCCAGTAAAAGTTCGTTGCCACAAAGCTGAAAAAGTTCGTTGCTGCAGACCAGTTCGTGTTCGTTGCTGCAAACCAGTTCGTGTACGTTGCTGCAAGCCAGCTCCAGTATGCTGCCCCGCACCAGCACCAAAGTGCTGTGCACCAGCTCCAAAATGCTGTGCACCCGCACCAAAATGCTGTGCAGCTGCTCCTTGCTCAAGCTGCGATTCAGCACCAGCTCACCATGCTCACTCTGCTAAGAAAGTAGAAGAAGCACCAGCTCCTCCAAAGAAAAACCCAGCTCCAGCTCCAAAAAAGAAATAGTTTGAGCTTGAGTTCATTCTGATTGCACCACCTATCGTGTGGAACAGTCAGGGAGCTACGTTAAACAGAATCAGCCCCCATTGCCTGGTGCAATAGGGGCTTTTTTTATTTTATGTCGGTAATATTGATTATCGCATCTTTAAGGTTACCGATGCTTGCCAATAGAGACAGGATGAGCCAGTGATCAAGCCTGGTAAGCCTCAATCCTTAAAGTCCATCAAGCGGACTTGGCATAGGGAAGATCCGATTCCGGACTTTCCTGATCACAAATGCTATTGATTACCTTCTTGAGCTTCGGAAGCATTTTATCTCCCTCGCGCGTGAGTTGGTAGAACACTCCGGAATCTCGTCCTGCGATCTGAAACTTCAACAAATCAAAGGCAATCAGCTTGCCATGAATGCGGGGCAGGTGCTCTACCACAACTCCTGCAACTCCATTCTGACGAATAATCCATCCGTCAAACTCTGGATTCTGGGCCTTAGCCTGAAGCTGTAACTGGCTGTAATGGTTCAGTAAGAGACACCATTCGGGATTTTCTACCATCTGTTCTAGTTCAAAGTCGATCATGCTAACCTTATCGGCCTTGCTCGAAAATCAGTCGCACGGAATTTTCTCTGCCGACACGACCGACATAACAGGACCACTGTCTTACCTGATCAGAGCAAAAATCAACGAAAATGGCTCAAGATCTGAAAGCAAATTACGATTCACCAGATGGCTTCCAGACCGAATTTTTGTTCATTCCTCATGAACTCCCGAATCGATGACACGGCAAACACCTCATCGCTAAAAGGCCCTTCAGCATTGATACCAGGTTCGTGATTTCTATTACAATATTCGCCAGGCTGGCATTACATATTGGTTTTTGAATCAGAGACTTCACCTAATGCCGCATTCAGAGCATTCGTCATCTCAAGATCGTGCAGATGATCCTGTGTATAAATTCGGAAAATCAGAAAACTGACAGGCAACGCCCGGAACAATTCATCATCATTAAGTTCCTGGGTCTTTTCCGTACCCGGATCAAGCAGAAAGTTTTGTCCTCCGGCCGGCAGTCTTCCACTGGGACGATGGTAATGCCTGGCGATATCAATCCTGAGCGGAATCTGCTTTAGCGCGGCAGGCAATTTGGCACGCACGCGTTTTTCCACCAAATCCGGCTCAGAAAATATGGATGTATGAACTGCAGTACCAGAATGAAAATTGATCGACCGTTCACAGGCCATTTTCCACTCTACATTTCGCGACAGTATCCCTTGCCAGCGTTTTCCCAAATTTTGTACGCCGACATCAGGACTTTTCTGGAATCTGCCTACATCCACCAGAAAAGAGGATTCCGTGAAGCCCAGATACTCATCCAGTTTCTCCAGAGGGTTTCCATGGAACAAATGCTGCATGGTTTCCGGAAAAATTTCTTCCAACGCCAAATCGAGTGCACGAACCGTTCGATGATAATAAATCGTACGAAACAAATTAGCCCGGGTTTCAATAAAATTCACTAAAGCCGGCAATCCCCGACCATGAATCGTGAGCCCTTCCGATGTGAAAAAGCTGTAATGTATTAATCGGGAAACATCGACAGCCCGAATGTTATAGCCTGACATATAAGCATCTCGTAACACGAAATCCATATTATCGACGGTATAAATTCCGCTGAACATCGCCCGCAACTTACAAAGCCAGTCAGGATTCCCCTGCTCGCTTTCAGGATCGTTGGCGGGCCTTCGAATCAGCCACCCAATCTGTTTGGGGTCCAGTTCTTCCAGAGGATTCAAACGGCCATTAGGATTTCTACGAATTCCGCGAATCAAGTCTCCCAGCTCATGTTCAATAATGTGGGCGCCAATATCTTCATGCGTCAATTCATACTGATCCAGGTAATGATCATCAAAAAAATGACCAAACGGACCATGTCCCACATCGTGCAATAACGCAGCCAGACGTACCAGACTCTCGACATACGGTAAGGAAGGAACATTTCTACAGGCAGAATTGAGAGAATCGTACCAGGCAGTAATCGTAACAGACGCCAGATGCATTGCTCCCAGAACATGCTGAAACCGCATATGCTCTGCCGACGGAAACACCCACCACGCAGTCTGTAACTGATGGATGTGCCTTAGCCTCTGCACCCAGGGATGATCAATGATTTCCTGTTCAGAGACTTCGTTGACCGGAATCCCCGTTTTTGATGTAAACGGGATGTATCCATGAATCGGATCATGTGTCAAACTTTCGGAAATAAAATCGCGTACCATTTTCTCACTGTTTCAATTGCATTATAGTGCAAGCAGAGTCTGAACGGGTTTTCACAAATTCAAATTTTGTTACAGTTTAAGTTTTTATGACATTGTCACAGCCTCCCAGCCGATTTCAGTATGAAACCCATCATCCACGGCGCTGCCGTGTGCTCCGGCGTATTGAGATCTTTGCGATTATCATTGGGCTGGTTTCCACAGTTATTCTACATGGCTTGCTGAAGATTACCACCTTCGTCCATTGGGAATTAGGGGCCACCATTGTTCTCTCGATGGCCTATTTCACATTGAGTCTGCTGATCCGCTATGCCTGGCATCTATCACGCAAGGAGTTTCTGAAGCAAAACCTGATTTATCTGGCTATTTCCGGCTTATGGTTACTCGCCAGTTCAGCCACTCTGATCTTCCACAATCTGCTGCCTGACGACATCCCTGGTCGACTGGAATTGATTCTAGGCATCTCAGAATTCTGCGTCATCTTGAGAGTCCTGTATGAAACGGTTATTTTAATTCGACGCGTTTCATCCCGAGGCTGGAACCCGGCCTTAATTGTTGTCGCTTCCTTTCTGGTTCTGATCTCCATTGGAACAATGCTCCTGATGTTCCCTTCGGCACGTGTTCAGGATGATTCTGATAACCTCACAGAGAGTGCCCCTTTTCTGGTTGCATTATTTACCTCTACCAGTGCCAGTTGTGTCACAGGACTGATCGTGGTTCCCACTGGTACCTATTGGAGCAGAACAGGGCACACGATCATCATGTTTCTATTTCAAATCGGCGGTTTGGGAATTTTAACCTTTGGTGCTTTCTTTGCCGCCGCTTTTGGGCGGACGATGCAAATTCGCGAGAGCGTGACATTCAGCGAGATGCTGGAATCCCACCAACGGGGAGATGTCAGACGCTTGCTACTTGCGATTCTGGGAATCACCCTCTTCACGGAAATCACCGGCGCGTTCTTTCTTTCAGGTCTCTGGCCAGAACTCCCCTGGGGGGAGCGGCTCTACTACAGTTTATTCCATTCGATTAGCGGCTATTGCAACGCCGGTTTCAGCTTGATGGATGACGGTCTGCTCAACATGGGACACCACTGGCAAGTCTGGGCTGTGATGCCTGCATTAATTATTATTGGCGGGCTGGGATTCGCTGTGAACTATAACTTGATGCTTTATGGAATCACCCACTTCTCGCATTTTTCTATACGCAAACCATTATTCAATCATCCCATTCAGAAAAAAGTCCGGCTTACGATATCGTCTCGCCTCGTTTTTCTGACGACCCTCTTCCTGCTGGTAGGCGGAACCATCGGACTATATTTACTGGAATCATTTCACCTGGAACAAGATGTATCTTCGTGGGAGTTACTAAATACGGCGTGGTTCCAATCCGTGACATTCAGGACAGCAGGTTTTAACACTGTTGATTTGGGAGAATACCAACCTCAGACCAAACTGTTTGCGATATTGCTCATGTTTATCGGAGCATCTCCCGGTTCGACAGGGGGAGGCGTCAAAACAGCAGTCATTGCGCTGGCATGTCTTTCGGTTTGGTCTCTCCTTAAAGGAAGGGACCGTGTTGAAATCATGGGACGCACAATTCCCAATACGCTGATCTACCGATCTTTAACCATTATTTCGCTGGGCATCCTGGTGCTAATGTCATCGACGCTGCTGGTTGTTTTATTCGAAAACAAACAGGAAGCCTTTCTTGATCATTTATTTGAGACCACAAGTGCTTTTGCCACCGTGGGAGTCTCCACAGGCATTACCCCTGATCTAACGCCGCCCTCCCATTGGGTCATCATTTTCACAATGCTGATTGGAAGAGTTGGCCCACTTACAGCGCTGATTGCTCTGACGAATCGAGGACCTTCATACCGGTACCAATACCCGGAAGAAACTGTAAACCTGGGTTGAAGTACAATCTGTGATCAGACAAAACGAGAGCTCCGATATTAAAATGGCCATTTCATTTCCTGAGGGAGAAACGATCCAGTGATAAAAGTAGCGGTAATCGGGTTAGGACGATTTGGAATAGAACTGGCAAGACGCCTGGGAGCCAGTAAAGTGGAAGTCATTGCCATTGATCATTCTGACAAGCTGGTCAACGAAATTAAAGATGATGTCGCCATCGCAGTTCGCTTGAATTCCACAGACGAAATGGCGTTAAAGAGCCAGGATATTGATAAAGTGGACGCCTGCGTGATTTCAATCGGCGAGAACTTCGAAGCGGCCTTACTGACAACAGTGATCGTCAAAAAGCTGGGAGTTCCCAAAATCATCTGCCGTGCCCAGTCCAAATTTCATGCCGAAATTTTCACTCAGATTGGTGCGACTGAAGTGATTCAACCCGAGGTACAAGCGGGAGCGCATCTGGCTCGACTATTGGCTAATCCCCATCTGGAAGATTACCTCCAGGTCGGTGACGGCTATACAATGATTGAGCTTTTAGCACCACGTGATTTTGCAGGAAAAAATCTGACGGAACTCTCTCTCCGCTCGAAATACTCGGTCAACGTCGTCGCTATCAGAAAACGAAATACCGAAGAAATAGAAAAGTCAACCGGCAAGTCACATACAACCGACTGCGTTCCTCATCCCGACTATCAGATTCAGGAATCAGATATTTTATTAATTATTGGTACAGATCAAAACCTGGCAAGACTCCCCACCAGGAATACTTAGCGCAGTCCATTTTCGAAATGTCACCGCCGGGAAATTTCAGCCTTAAACCACAAAACAGGACCAAGGCCTGAAATGAACTGCTAAGCCCAATCCATTGATCGTTCCACTGCTTTCTGCCACCGCCGATACAAGTGATCTCTTTGTGCCGACTCCATGCCAGGTTGATATTCCGCAGCGAGCGCCCAGTTCTTTGTCACTTCAGCCTGATCCTGCCAAAAACCCACAGCCAGACCAGCCAGATAGGCGGCTCCCAAAGCCGTTGTTTCATGCACGATGGGCCGTTGAACCAAAACGTCCAGCATGTCTGCCTGAAACTGCATTAACAAATTATTGGCAGCGGCCCCGCCATCGACCTTGAGACTTTTTAGCTTAATATTTGAATCCTGCTCCATCGCATGTAAGACATCACAGCTTTGATACGCCAACGATTCCAGGACAGCGCGAGCAATATGTTCCCTCGTTGACCCCCTTGTCAAACCGATCAGCGTTCCGCGCGCATTTTGATTCCAATAGGGGGCTCCCAAACCAACAAATGCGGGCACAAAGAAGACATCGCCTGAATCATCGACTTGCGAGGCCAACTCTTCGATTTCTTCTGCTGACTTGATGATCTGTAATCCATCCCGCAACCACTGTATGGCGGCTCCTGCAATAAAGACGGACCCTTCCAGACAATAAGTTACTTTTCCATTAATGCTCCATCCGATCGTTGTTAATAATCCCGTACTGGAAGCTACAGGCTGCTGCCCGGTATTCATCAACATAAAACAACCGGTCCCATACGTATTTTTTGCTGACCCTGGCTCAAAGCATCCCTGACCAAAGGTCGCCGCCTGCTGATCACCAGCAATACCTGCAATCCTGATCGGTGCCCCGAATAACGCGGGCGTTGTCTCACCATAAACCTCACTCGAACTTTTGACTTCAGGCAGCATACAACGGGGGATATCAAACACCTCCAGCAGTTCGTCATCCCACTCATGAGTGTGAATATTGTATAATAAGGTTCTGCACGCATTACTCGGATCGGTGACGTGTACTTTTCCTCCCGTCAATCGCCAGATTAAAAATGTGTCGATGGTTCCAAATAGAATCTTTCCCGTTTTGGCCCGCTCTCTCAATCCATCAATTTCATTCAACAGAAATTCAATTTTGCTGCCGGAAAAGTAAGCATCGAGCACCAGCCCCGTTTTCTCGCGGAATAATTTTTCGTAACCTTCCGCTTTGAGCTGATCGCAACGTGCTGCCGTCAGGCGGCTCTGCCAGACAATCGCATTCGAAACCGGCTTTCCCGTCTCACGGTCCCAGAGCACGATTGTCTCCCGCTGATTGGTGATCCCAATCGCGGCTATCTCCGACAGAGCGACCCCTGACTGCTGAATCACTTTTTGAGCCGTAGCCAACTGAGAATCCCAAATGGCATCTGGATTGTGCTCGACAAGCCCCGGAGCCGGGAAGATCTGCTCGAACTCTTGCTGAGCGGTCGCTTCGATCTGTCCCTGATGATTAAACAAAATGGAACGGCTTGAGGTCGTTCCCTGATCGAGGGCCAACACATATTTTGTCATCTACGAGCTCCTTGAGTTGAATAGAGCCTTTTTGAGACATGCTGGATCTCATGGCTCTGGGGCTTACTTAATATTCACATTAAGTAAGCCGCTCAAGGTTCTCAAGGAATTCTTGCGATATCTTTCGAATAAAGAACAGGTACCTGACAAGGGGCGCATAAAAAAACTGATGGCGAGAGAAATCATTTCTCAAGCCATCAGTCAGTCACACAGATAGTACCTCCTGCAAAGTACCAGTGTTTTCAGAAGTTTTCAGGCATCAATCTCAGTGATAAGCCTGCATACCATGTTCTGACAAGTCCAGTCCCTTCAATTCGTCTTCTTCGGAAACCCGAAGTTGTCCGATGACTTTCAAGATCAAGAAGAGAATAAACATTGTGACAAATGCGTAGACAGGAATCACAACAGATCCCAGAACTTGAACTCCAAGGTCATAATCTCCAAAGATACCAGTGGCGATTCCGCCCCAGACTCCACAAAGACCATGTACTGGGAAAGCACCGACGGGATCGTCGATTCTCAGTTTTTCCAGAGCAAGGATACCGAAGACAACCAGTAATCCGGCAATACCGCCGATCAGAATTGCTTCAGTATTGGTGACACTATCGCAGTTGGCAGTAATCCCAACCAATCCCGCTAAGACACCGTTGAGAGCCATCGAAATATCGGGTTTACCAAACATGATCCAGCCCAGAATCATCGCTGCGACACCACCTGTGGCTGCTGCGAGTGTGGTATTGGCTGCAATTAACATCACTGCATTTGTGTTATCGGAACCGGCAAATGCCAACTGGCTACCAGGGTTAAATCCGTACCAGCCAACCCACAGAATGAATACACCCAGTGTGGCTTGTGCAATATTGTGACCGGGAATGGGAACTGATTTGCCATCTTTGAAGCGTCCAATTCGTGGCCCCAGGACGATGGCACCTGCCAAACCTGCGAAACCACCAACGGCGTGTACGACAATCGAACCGGCAAAATCGTAGAAGCCCATAGCATCTAACCAACCACCGCCCCACTTCCAGTATCCACTAATCGGATAAATAATACCGGTCAGAATAATACTGTAGATCAGGTAAGAGCTGAATTTAAGACGGCCTGCGACTGCTCCTGAAACAATTGTGGCGGCTGTTGCGGCAAAGGCAACCTGGAACAGGAAGTCAACCTGCGGATTTAAAACTCCGGGACCAGGATCTCCCGCACTGCCGATTCCAAACTGGCCAAAGCCAAAGTAACCATTACCGCTGTCACCCGGATACATCAGACCGTATCCGACAGCGTAATAGACCAGAACGCCGACACAAACATCCATGAGATTCTTGAAGAGAATATTGATCGTATTTTTGGAAGAGTTAAATCCTGACTCAACCATTGCAAAACCAGCCTGCATGAACAGCACCAAAACGGCACACAGAAATAACATACTGTTATCGAGTGCATAATAAAGCTCAGACATTGTAAGCGTGGGAGCTTCTTCCGCAGGTGCTGCCTCTTCTGTTGCTTCTGCTACTGGCTTTTCTGTCGGTTCAGCCTCATCAAAGGCCAATACTGGTTGTGAGAATGCTAATACTACGACAAGACTTGCCGTTAAGCCTGTGAGCGCATGTTTCCAGTTCATTTTGTCGCAAACCTTTCCCGGAGTATAATCAGTCGATGTTTTTTCTGCCGTTTGGACAATCAATAATTCTGATCATGACCCCTAAATACCAATCAATAATTAGAGCACTTATTAGAATAAACCCACAAAGCAAACAGTGTGCCTCAATCGATTTTCCGGGATAGAGATCCAAACATATCTTGTTTATATTCAACATCTTATAGCCTTACATAATAAATTATTCTCTCCTGAATTCGTCACTCCCTCACAGCTTCGCTGCGGATTGATTAGGCATAGCACTCCAAGGCTGCCTTTCTATTAAGCACAATGCATTCGCTTCCAGATTCAGAAGCCAGCACCACTTTTTTATTCAGAATACTCAATTCGCTAAAAACGGGTTGGTCCTCGATTCCGTCTAGAGAGCGAACTCAAGCACTCCCTTACAAATCGCAATTGAGAACCTGGCTTTGCATTTGGATGAGTTGCTGCCAACTTGGCAGTCTGCCAACGCTTGCTGAAATCCTTCATCTTCACAAAGCTTTACATATCAGCCTCTTACAGACTGTATTCTCAATTGGCATGATGATTGCATTTGAATGCTCACGTGGTTGGGGTCTAGACATGATCCTGCCAACTTTGTTGTACAACACATAACGTACTCACATGCCGACCGCATTGGATTTGCAGTTAGTTCGCGAAATTGCGTGTGAGATATCATCGTGGTCATGGGCAAATTTATTGGCCATTATTGCTGGTTGAGGAGAGACTGTGGCAAAACTTTTAAGCTTTGACGAAGAGGCCAGGAAGAGTTTATTGGCAGGCGTTGCTAAATTGTCGCGGGCCGTAAGCAGTACGCTTGGGCCCCGAGGACGAAACGCTGTCTTGGACAAAGGCTGGGGAACCCCTAAGGTAACTAAAGATGGTGTTACCGTAGCAGAAGACATCGACTTGGAAGACCCATTTGAAAACATGGGAGTCCAGTTAGTAAAAGAGGCTGCATCGAAAACAAACGATGTTGCCGGCGATGGAACCACAACAGCAACGGTTTTGGCAGAAGCCATTTTCCGGGAAGGGTTGAAGTATATCGCTTCTGGAGCAGATCCAATGGCCCTCAGTCGTGGCGTTCAAAAAGCCGTCGACGCCGTTGTGGAGCAGATTGGAAAAATCTCCAAAGAAGTAAAAGGAAAAGACAAAAAGGCAATTGAAACCGTTGCCACCATTGCCGGAAATAACGATCCGGAAATTGGCAAGATTCTGGCTGACGCCCTGATGAAAGTCGGAGCAGACGGTGTCATCACCGTGGAAGAAGGCCGTGGGGTTTCAACAGAAGTTGATCTTGTGGAAGGGATGCAATTCGAACGCGGTTTCCTTTCACCTCACTTCGTAACTGACGAAGACCATCAAACCTGCGACATGGAACGGGTTCGCATTCTGATTTGCGAAGAAAAAATCAGTTCTGCTCAAACCCTGGTACCGTTGCTGGAACAAGTTTCCAAAGATGGTTCACCTCTTTTGATTATTGCAGAAGATATTGAAGGCGAAGCCTTGGCAACATTAGTTGTCAACAAATTGCGAGGCATTCTCAAAGTTTGTGCTGTCAAAGCCCCCGGTTATGGAGATCGCCGCAAGGCAATGCTCGAAGACATTGCCGTACTGACAGGCGGAAAAGCCATTTTCAAAGACCTGGGAATTAAACTGGAATCTGTCGAATTAAAAGATCTCGGTCAAGCCAAGAAAATTCACATTAGCACCGACAATACAACAATTGTCAGTGGTGGCGGAAATAAAGCCGCTGTGAATGGCCGTGCTGCTCAGATTCGTGCAGAAATCGAAGTGACTGACAGCGAATACGATCGTGAAAAACTACAGGAACGTCTGGCAAAATTGGCCGGCGGTGTAGCACAGATCAACGTGGGTGCTGCCACGGAAACAGAAATGAAAGAACGCAAAGACCTGATTGATGACGCGCTTGCGGCAACACGTGCTGCCATTGAAGAAGGTGTTGTACCCGGTGGTGGAATTGCTTTACTGCGATCCAGCAAATCACTCGATAGCTTAAAGCTGTCTGGTGATCAGGCACTGGGAGTGGCGCTCATTCAAAAAGTTCTGGAAATGCCTTTACGGGCGATTGCAGAAAACGCTGGTCTAGACGGTTCTGTTGTTTCCAATCGTGTCAAAAAAGACAAAAGCAATTCATTTGGTTACGATGCATTGAACGATCGTTATGGCGATATGTTTGATTTTGGTGTGGTCGATCCTGCGAAAGTAGTACGCTCCACATTACAAAATGCAGCCAGTGTTGCCTGCTTACTGATGACAACTGATTCAATCATTGTCGAAGAACCTAAGGATGAAGAAGACGATCACCATCATGACGACCACCACGACATGGGTGGAATGGGCGGTATGGGTGGCATGCCAGGAATGGGCGGAGGCATGCCCGGTATGGGAGGCATGGGCGGTATGCCAGGCATGGGTGGATTCTAGTCCCGTGCGTTGTCCCATGGAGGATGACGTGCGAAGACTTCGCTCAATCATTTTGTAACAAGTAACGTAATTTTCTCCAGGAGCTGATCCTGGATTCACAAATACAACCAGACTAATTGGAATAATCGGGAGTTAACACAATGGAACTGAATCCCCTTGATGACCGTATCATCATTGAACCCAATGTTGCTGAAGAAACGACTGCAGGCGGTATTGTTTTACCAGACGCTGCTCAGGAAAAGCCACAAAGCGGCACTGTCATCGCTGTTGGACCAGGACGTCTTCTGGAAAGCGGCGAACGCTGCCCGGTTGCCGTCGAAGTCGGAGACGAAGTTCTCTACGGTAAGTATGGTGGAACAGATATTGAAGTCAGTGGTAAAGACGTCAAGATTTTACGTGAAAGCGATATTCTTGCCAAAATCATAAAATAAAGAACGTACTTTATCGGAATACCAGGCAGGCACTCGAATCGCTCACTGCTTTTCGAGTTCTGTCTGCCTTAGGAATCTAATTCAAACCACAATATCACGCAGGGGAGAACGGAGTAATCCGATCAAATGTTCGTTCCTGTTAAACAGAGGAGTTTATAAGCGTGGCAAAGCAACTATTGTTTGAAGATCGCGCACGTACCAAGCTTCAAAAAGGCGTGCAAACCATTAGCGACGCTGTAGCCATCACAATGGGTCCAACAGGACGTAATGTGATCATCGATAAAAGTTTTGGAAACCCGTTGGTGACCAAAGACGGTGTTACAGTCAGTAAAGAAGTTGATGTCGAAGATCCTTTCGAAAATATGGGTGTCAAACTGGTTAATGAAGTCGCCACCAAAACCAGCGACGTCGCTGGTGACGGCACGACGACAGCCACCGTTTTAGCTCGTTCGATCTATCAGGAAGGTTTGCGTGGACTATCCCTGGGAGCAAACCCCATGATTGTCCGCCGCGGAATCGACAAGGCAGTCGAAGCAGCCGTGCAGGCAATCGAAGAAATGGCAAAGCCTGTAACCGAAAAATCGGAAATTGCTCAGGTGGGTGCCATCTCGGCAAATAACGATTCTGTTATCGGCGACCTTATTGCCGATGCAGTGGAAAAAGTGGGTCGCGATGGTGTAATCACCGTTGAAGAAGGTAAGGGAAATGAAACAACCCTTTCTTTTGCTGATGGAATGCAATTTGATAAGGGGTATATTTCTCCTTACTTTGTCACTGACACTGAAGGCATGAAGTGCCTCCTTGAGGATTGCTACATCCTGATTCATGAATCAAAGATCTCTTCATTACGGGATCTAGTTCCTCTGCTGGAAAAAGTGTCTCAGACTGGTAAGCCATTATTGATTATCGCTGAAGACGTTGAAGGCGAGCCTTTAACTGCTTTAGTCGTTAACAAGCTACGAGGCGTACTCAACATTGCCGCCGTGAAAGCTCCTGGTTTTGGTGATCGTCGCAAATCCATGCTGGCAGACATCGCCGTTTTGACTGGCGGTACTGTCATCTCAGAAGACCTTGGTATCAAGCTGGAATCAGTCGAATTAAGCCAGCTCGGTCAAGCCAAGCAAATCGAAATCACCAAAGATTCCTGTACTCTGATCGAAGGTGCTGGAGAAACCGAAGCACTGCAGGCACGTGTTGCCCAGATTCGCGGACAATTATCAAAAACAGATAGCGAATACGATCGCGAAAAATTCCAGGAACGGCTTGCCAAACTGACTGGTGGCGTGGCGATTATTTCTGTTGGTGCTGCAACCGAAACAGAAATGAAGCAAACGAAAGCCCGTATGGAAGATGCCTTACATGCGACACGTGCTGCTGTCGAAGAAGGAATTCTTCCCGGTGGTGGTGTAGCACTTCTTAGATCTATTGAAGCCGTTGAAAAAGTCAAAGGCAAAAATAGTGATGAGAAGATTGGTATCAGCATCGTTGCTCGCGCTTTGGAAGGACCGATTCGTCAAATCGCAGAAAACTGCGGAACAGACGGAGCTGTGGTTGCTGATGAAGTAAAACAACTTTCTGGTTCCAAAGGCTATAATGCCAATACTGGTGAGTACGTTGATATGTTCAAAGCGGGAATTATTGATCCAGCCAAGGTTGTAAAAAATGCCTTGAAGAATGCTGCTTCTATCGCTGGTCTCATGTTAACCACACAGGTTCTCGTCACCCGAAGTGACAGTACCGAAGGTGGTAAACTGGCTGATGTCGAAGGAAGTGTTCGATAATTTCTACAATTTATTGAAAACCATTCCATGGGATTTCAGTAGTAATTTTGTGATATCAGACGGGCCGCCGTAAAATGGTGGCCCGTTTTTTTCAGTTCTAACAGGATGACTGAAATCGGAAATTTTACCTGAATAGGCACGGTAAATTTCAAAACCTTTAACGACGAGTTGTGAGATATGGCATCGAAACGCGATTATTATGAAATTCTCGGTGTATCGCGCGAAGTGACCAGCGTTGAAATCAAGAAAGCATACAAGAAACTGGCGCTGGCAAATCATCCTGACCGGAACCCCGGAGATGATGAAGCGGTTAATCGTTTCAAAGCTGCGGCAGAAGCCTTCGAAGTTCTAGGTGATGAGAAAAAACGCTCACACTACGACCGATATGGCCATGCCGACTTTGGAGCAGGCGGCAGTCAATTCCATGATGTCTCTGATATTTTCAGCGCTTTTGGAGACCTCTTTGAAGGATTCGGCTTCAAGGGCTCATCTCCACGGGGAGGAAACCGCCCCCGACAGGGAGAAAGTCTGCGAACCAGTATCCAGATCGATCTATTAGAGGCCGCTTCCGGCTGTGAACACGAAATTAATATTACCCGTCAGGAAACCTGTGAAACCTGTCATGGTTCCGGTGCAAAACCAGGTACACAGCCTGATGACTGCGATTACTGTGGCGGGGCAGGCCAGGTCGTTCAATCACAAGGTTTTTTCCGCGTGCAGACCACTTGTCCTCGTTGTCGTGGGGCAGGTAAAGTCGTTTTGGATAAATGTACCGACTGCCGTGGAGAAGGTCGGGTTAGCAGTGACATCACATTGGATATTAAAGTACCGCCTGGCATCGATAATGGCATGCAGTTGTGCCTGAGAGGTGAAGGGAACCCTGGTTTAAATGGGGGACCGCGCGGAGACCTGTATGTAGTGATTGGCGTCGATGAGCATCCCCTGTTCCGCCGCCAGGAACAGGAACTCAGTTGTCATGTTCCCATCACATACACTCAGGCTGTCCTTGGTGCAAATATTGAAATTCCCACATTGGAAGGTCGGCATGAATTGAAAATTCCATCGGGCACTCAGCCCGGTGAAGTCTTCCGCCTGAAAGGCCTGGGCATGCCGAACCCTCACGGTGGTCGCAGAGGGGATCTGCATGTTATAGTTCAGATTGATGTGCCCAAGAAGATTTCAGAGCGGGAAGAAGAATTACTGCGTGATTTAGCGGAAATTGAACATACAGAAGTCTCACAACACCGCAGCCCGAATCGAAATTCATTTATTGACAAATTAAAAGAATACTTTACACACTCTGATTAACGATAATCAAACAACATTTGTAAGCAACAATCCATTTTGATTTATCAAATCTGTTTTAAAATAGCATGATAGTACGGAAGAATGCCAGACATGGAACAACCTGAAGAAATTCAAAACCAATCTGAAGAAAATCCGGTTGAACAAAAAGAAACGGCTAACGAGATGCCTACTTTAGAAGAACAATTGCAGACAGCAATTTCTGAACGCAATGAATCGCAAGACCGTTTTCTGCGTTCACAGGCAGAATTGGACAACACCCGTAAAAGGTACCAGAAAGAACTGGAGCAAACACGCCAATATGCTGCCGCACCATTCATTCAGGACCTGCTGCCAGCTCTGGACAACCTGAAACGAGCCGTTGATGCAGCAGAGAATGTAGATCACGTTGATGAACTCAAACAGGGCGTGGAAATGGTGGCGAAACAAATCCTGGACGTCTTCCTGAAACATAATATCAAACCCATTGATGCCTTAGGAAAACCATTTGATCCAAATCTGCATGAAGCACTTCAACAGATGCCTTCAGATGAGTATCCCGCTATGACTATTACACACGAACTTGAACAGGGCTTTATTCTTAACGACCGAGTGGTTCGCCCCACCAAAGTCATCGTTTCTTCCGGCCCTGCTGATAGTTGATTAGTTTCTTATTGCCTTACTTTTGTGAGAATATAAACGATGCCAACATACGATTACGAATGTTCCCAATGTGATCACAAATGGGAAGAGTTTCAGTCTATTACTGCCAAACCACTCAGGAAATGTCCCGCTTGTGGTAAGCTGAAAGCAAAGCGTATCATCGGCGCTGGCGGCGGAATTATCTTTAAAGGGTCCGGTTTTTACGAGACCGATTACCGTAGTAGCTCTTATAAAAAAGCGGCAGCAGCGGACAGTAAAGCACAATCGGAAAGTTCGAAACCCAAAAGCGGCGATTCGGGCTCCTCAAATAAGAGTTCCTCGTCTGATTCCTGATTACCTTTGATATTTTCCCTGAATTGATCTATAAGACAATCAGGTTAAGATACTGCTCCTCCTTTCGTCTGAGGGTTCGATGATTCAACCTCAAACCTGTCCCATTTGCCGAAAGGTCGTCACATCCGACGTGAGTGACGACCAATCGCCGTTCCCTTTTTGCAGCAAAAAATGTCGCGATGTGGATTTTTTCCGCTGGTCTGAAGGACGATATGCAATCGTAGAGGAGCTGGACCCTTGGATGGTCGAATTAAAACGCCTGGAGCAAGAGGGTGAAGCCGATTAAAGAGACTTCGCCGGACACACCTACTCCCTCTTCGACTGACAACTCTGACAGCCAGCACTACAACGGCCTCTCTCCTGCAGCACGCGGGACTTTATTCGGGCTGGTATCTGCCCTGGCTTATACGGCCGCCAATATCGCACTACGTGAAGCAGCCGTCGACAATAATCCCGATTGGGCTATTTGGATCTCAGCCTTGAAATCAATTCCGGCAACGATCGTTGGCTGGGCCCTGGTTGCTTATCGCGGTTCTCAAGGACTGCCTGCACTGCCTCCTCGCCGACTGGTAATCCCGTTGATCCTCACAGGACTGGTGATGCAGTTTGGCGGTAACGTAATGTTTCAATGGTCACTGAGTTTAGGCGGACTGGCATTCACCGTGCCCCTGTGTTTTGCGACGCTCCTCACAACGGGTGCGCTACTCGGGCGCATATTTCTGAATGAAGCGATCACTTATCGCATGTTTGTCTCAATGATGATTTTAACTGCGGCGATCGTGTTACTGAGTTTTGGCGCCCATCAGGCAGAGGAATCTGTCTACGAACATATGGAACACCATACCAGCTCAATGGCGACGGTCGCGCTCACGATCTTTGTTGCCTGTTTCGCTGGCTGCGCTTATGGCACCGGGGGCGCCGTCATTCGTGGTTCCGTCCGGGGTGAACTTTCTATCTCAGCCACTCTGGTTTTAATCAGTACAACGGGTCTGGTCTGTTTAACAGCCGTCGCCGTTTATCGGCTTGGCTTTTCAATTTTCTGGGAAACGACAGCCTGGCAGTATCTGGTCATGCTGGTGGGGGGAATTATGAATGCCATTGCCTTCTTCGCCATCGGCGCCTCAATGAAATATCTGACCGTCACCCGCGTCAATTTATTAAACGCCTCGCAAACAGCAATGGCTGCGTTTGCCGGTGTGCTGTGTTTTGGTGAACAATTAACAGTCTGGTTATTAAGTGGGACCGCACTCACCATTGGTGGCCTCTTCCTGATGGAGAAAAAGAAGCCGACCATTCCAAATAATGTCGTCGTTGAATCATGCCCACCGAACGCAAATCAGCAGGAGGTCAAATCAAATGGATAAACATCATCCTTCACCGGAATGGCCCCTCATACAATCTTCAATTCCTGCCCCTCCAGATTTACCTTATCCTGAAGTGGATTGCGATTGGGAGGCCCTGCATTCAATTCCCATCATCGATCCGACAGCCTGGGTGACATCTGACGCCATCGTTACAGGCAGAGTGCGTCTGAAAGCCCATAGTACGGTCTGGCATCAATGCGTTTTGAGAGGCGACTTAGAATATATTGAGGTCGGCGAAGAAACCAATGTGCAGGATGGGTCGATTTTACATACCGATTACGAACATCCCTGCATTCTGGGAAACCGGGTCACTTTGGGACATTCCGCGATAGTCCATGGCTCGATTGTCGAAGATGACGCCATGATCGCCATTGGTGCTACTGTCCTCAGTCGATGTGTGATTGGTAAAGGTGCCTTGATCGCTGCGGGAGCTCTGGTTCGAGAAGGAATTCATGTCCCTCCCAATACACTTTGGGCCGGCTGCCCTGCGCGGCAGATCAAAGTGCTTACCGATCAGCAACAGGAACGATTAAAGGCGACCTGGCAACATTACGTCAATCTTGGAGCAGCCAGTCTGCAACGATTTGGGCGTGAGCATATCGACGCCCTCTCACACCCAGGTTAGACAGCAAACGCCACCCCACCTGACACAGGTTCAGGCCCCCTTCCAAAAACCTCTGATTGATTCCACTTTTTGCCTCGAAAACAGTCTATTGACTATGGTATCCTGAGGAATCAGTATTTCAATGAAACTAAATTAACTCAGGATCCACTTATGAATACCAGCCAATCTCGGAGTTCATCCCCGACCACGCGTCGTGAGTTTATCAAAACAGGATCGGCGGCCGTTGCTGCTGCTTCTACGTTATCAAGTGCTGCATTTGCTGGCGTTCCCCAGACAGCTGCACTGCAATCCGGTCTGTTCGCAGGCGGGACCGATGTTATTCGCGTTGGTCTGGTAGGTTGTGGAGGCCGGGGAACAGGCGCCGCTGCACAAGCACTGTCAGCTGACCCTAATGCCAAGCTGGTGGCGATGGGTGATACGTTTTATGACCATCTTGATTCAAGCTACAAAAACTTGAAAAAGAATCCTGTGGCAGAGCAGGTCGAAGTTGATGCCGACCATAAATTCATTGGCTTCGACGCTTACCAGAAAGTGATTGACTGCGTGGATGTGGTCCTGTTAACGACCCCACCACACTTTCGCCCGATGCAACTGCGGGCTGCCATCGAAGCAGGCAAACATGTATTTGCGGAAAAACCGGTTGCCGTTGATGCTCCCGGAGTTCGTTCCATTCTGGAAACCTGCAAATTAGCCAAAGAAAAGAACCTCTCCATCGTCTCTGGTCTCTGCTGGCGTTACCACCAGGGAATGCGTGAAACGTTTAAACAAATCCACGATGGTGCCGTCGGCGATGTGATGGCCATTCAATGTAGTTACAACACGCGCGGATTATGGATGTTTAAGCGCGAACCGGAATGGAGTGACATGGAATGGCAAATGAGAAACTGGTTGTATTTCACTTGGCTTTCAGGAGATTTTAACAACGAACAGCATGTCCATAGCCTGGATAAAATGGCTTGGACCATGCAAGATGAAACTCCCATTTCCTGCAGTGGGACCGGTGGCCGCCAAACGCGAACAGGTAAAGAATATGGCCATATTTTTGATCACTTTGCCGTTGTTTATGAATATGCCAATGGTGTGAAAGGTTTCAGTCGCTGTCGGCAGCAGGATGGGTGTGCCGTCGATGTTTCCGATCATGTGTTTGGAACCAAAGGACGCGTCGATGTGTTTAAGCATCGTATTTATGATCCCAAAGGGGAAAAGACCTGGCAATTCCGGGATAAAAGCAAAAACATGTATCAGGTCGAACACGATGAGTTTTTCAAAAGCATCCGTTCGGGCAATCCACTTAACAACGGCGAATACATGACGAAGAGCACCATGCTCGCCATTATGGGCCGAATGGCCGCCTATACGGGCAAATCTATTACCTGGGAAATGGCCATGAATTCCACCGAAGATTTAAGTCCAGCAAGCTATGAATGGGGTCCCTTGGCCGTTCCTCCTGTCGCCATGCCTGGAGTCACGGCTTTCAAATAACCGGAACAGCTACAAATATTCTTGCATTTGAATCAAAACGCTCGCAGTTTTCTGTGAGCGTTTTTTTATTCCAGAGTGCTTTTCAAGTGAACCGCATTGACCCATAACAAGAAATTGGGGGATGTCCCGTTTATTGTTAAAACTCTCGATGGTCTCGCTGAGTTAAACGTAGCAGGATGGGGTTAGCGCTGCAACCGCTCCGGCGAGGGCTGGGACGGAGCCGGA
>Ga0222668_1000018_pt1 | contig 127828 bp, 92 predicted proteins | sample AntAcemetagen728_FD_179823 | JGI IMG/M metagenome (GOLD analysis project Ga0222668, IMG submission 179823) | Saline water microbial communities from Ace Lake, Antarctica - #728 | ecosystem: Environmental > Aquatic > Non-marine Saline and Alkaline > Saline | place: Antarctica: Ace Lake...
CCAAGGTAATTCAGAAAGGTGAAGACGTCACATTGACTGCAATGCTGCCGAATGATTCTGGTGCTCAGATGATTGCGTTGCTAGTTCCAGCAGTGATGCAGGCACGTGAATCCGCCCGTCGCGCGAAGTCCATGAACAACCTCAAGCAGATCCTTCTGGCATTGCACTTTTACCATGAAAAGCACAATCATTTTCCCCCCCCGGTTGTAATGGGGCCAGATGGAAAAACACCCCATAGTTGGCGCGTCGAAATCCTGCCATTCCTGGATCAACAACCCTTGTACGATAGTTACCGAATGGATGAACCGTGGGATAGCGAGCACAACTTAAAGATCGCGCAGAAGCAGGTTTCCGTGTTTCACGATCCCAGTGATAACAAGCCTGCTAATGCGTCTTACTTTGCTGTGGTTGGTAAGAATACGGTATTTGGCAACAAGACCGGAATTGATTTTCGTAAAATCACCGATGGTCTATCGAACACGATTGCAATTGTGGAAGCAAAGCGAGACATCCCGTGGACGAAACCGGAAGACATTCAATTTGACGGTAAGCAAGTGCCAAAATTTGGTGGCTTTTTCTCGGGAGGCTTCAATGCGGCGCTCAGTGATGGATCAGTCAGGTTTTTTCCCAAAGACCTCGATCAAAAGACGTTGAAAAACTTGCTGATTATCAATGATGGTAATCAAGTTGAATTTTAGATCAGTCCGCGAACAATGACTCTGAAAAAGCGACTCATTCTGGACTTCAGGATGAGTCGCTTTTCATTCTTTCCGTTGCCGTTGCCGCGTGTATTAAAACGCGTGACACCTGCTGTTCCCGCGCGATAGACAGACTGAACTAGGTGTGCGCGTGGCATTGCGTATGATCCCTGGTACTCAGCCGACACTGCTTTTGATGCGGCACAAAGATTTGCTTTACTGGTTGATTGAGACTGATTTTCTGCTGTCTTAGATTCAAATTGACGATTAAGGTGCGTTGATGTTTGCAGTGCTGTTTTGTGTTTACCTCTGATCTCGTGCAACGAAGATCCTACTGCAAGAAGTGGGTGAAGGGGTAATGCGCGGGAATGACCGACTTGTGCACATTTCTGGGACAGAGAGGGAGATTCAGGAGCAATTGAGTGCTGGAAATGGCTTGATTACATCTGAACATAGAGAAGCAAATGAAACAGTCATTCATCAAACATGATAAAACAAGGGGCTTTTATGGTGCTGGTATCAACGGGTGAGTATGTATTCACGCACGAGAAAAAACGCTCACGCGCGCAACGCATAACAGGCAGTTTAAGTTGCGTCACCGGCAGGTCAAGGCGTAATTAAACACTGTATACCGGGAGTGTTGTGGAAATCGCGAATTACTGGAGTTACCAGCAGAAATTGTTTTGACCGATTGCGAGATGAACTGTAGTAAACCAATTGAGCCCTTAACTTCTTCATGCAGAGCAAAGGGCAGGGCTACGAGAGACTCACAAGCCTGGTGCAGTCGTCAGCAGACGAATATCAAAGTCGAACGCGGCCGGGCGTTTCTTCTCGATTGTCAAATGACGCTGGAGCGCGAAACGGATTCTCTAATGGTTCTGAGGGCACATTATTGGCGGGAAATGTGTTTGACTCTTCAAACCCGATTTGAGCTGGTTTCCATTGTGGTTCCTGGCTGGGGCTTCCTGACCACTCGGGCTCTTCCAGTTCGGCAATCCGAGAATCGATGCGGGCAGGCCGTTCAACAGAAGCGGATTGCTGAGGAGGATACGCTGAGCCCAGATCCATTACCGGATAACCGGGAATTTGTGGTAGTCCCCAGACTTCTGCAGGAACGGCCGCCGGATTGACATCAATATTCGACATGGTCATCGTGAGCACGACTCCGGCTTGAGGCCAATCGAGTTTGATTACATGAGGCAGGGTTGCTCCGGAATTATTGCAGACTCGATATTCCCCCAGGGTGGCAGTGGCAATGCGTTGTCCCTGACTGTCATACAATGATTGCTCAATAATATGACCAGTACACAGATTCACGACCAGAATCTTTTGAACGAGTTTGCCGTTTGGTAACAGGCGGTCAGAAATGAGTTTGATATTTGGTGAATTCTCGCCTTCCTTTTGGATAGAAAGTTCTTTTTCATTTAGCGGCACCACGCGTAATGCTTCCAGCAGCCATTCAGGTTCAAAGGGAATGTTTAATTGTGAACCTATTGCCGCGTATTGGTCGTGTCGAATTGTAAAGACTCGTTTTGAATCATCCCGCTTGATCCAGAACCAGAATCGTTCGTCGTTTGAGCCAAGATCCACTTCCGCGCCCAGAGGCGAACTGGCACGTAATCTGAACCGTTTGGGTTGTTCCACGGCCAGCATGGCATTCAAGCTGAAGGGAATACCGCCTTGTTTTCGTGCACGAATTCTCACGTTGGAAGATTGCCAACCGTAGACACCATTAATCTGTGAATTCAAGTGGTTGACGATTTGTGTGTAGCTGGCATTAGGGGGTAAAACACAAACGGGAGGCTGTTGCGGCAAAATCGTTCGCATAGAAGAGCAGGCGGTAAGCATTACCAGAAAGAGTATCAAGGCAGCAATTTTTGTGACTTCAAAAAGTCGACAAAAGCTCTGCCAGGACATTTTCATATCTGTTCTTCCTTGAACATTTAACATATTAGCGATCCATCATGGGGACGTCCCCTCATTCCCAGTCTTCAAAGAATTGATTATTCAGTTGTTGTTGAAGCTGTTCAATTTCAGATTCATTCAGATTCTGGTCACGAATTTCGAAACTTCCTTCACCATGAGTTCCCGATAGTTGCAGGTACGATGCGACATCGTCGTTACGCGAGCCATCCAGTTTTAATCGACGTTTCTGTACAAGAAATAAAGCGAGAACGTAGAGAAATTTTTCCTCGACCTGATTGGGGGTTTCATATAATTGCTCAAAATATTGCATCAATGCATCAGGGTCGATCTTTTGAGGGCCTTGTGTTGTGGATTCCGGAACTTGCAGTTTCCAGTCACCAACGGCACTCTCAGGAGGTCCTGTCCAGCCATCTTGTGAATAATCGAGCCGTACTAATTGACCGTTTTCTTCAATAATGACAGAGTGAACCGTTTCACCCGGAACAAATTCTTTTCCGGTAGCGGAACATGACTTACCCAAAGGTTTTAAATGATAGTCCATTTAAAAAAACTCTAACTCGAAATTTGTAAACATAATCCAAGCCCTGTTCACAGGCTGGTTTGATCAATCCGAGCGAATCCTAGAGTATTACATGATTTAGCTCAAGGTGATTCTGCAGGGAACAAGTGAATTCTGCATTTTCTCAACGAGATTCTATTCACTCTTAAGACATGGTTTAACAAGAGGTTAGGAACCACTGAAAAACTTGCTTGAGGAACCACCCTGATTTACGATCGGGATCTCAATTGCTGCAGCGCATATTGGACAATGGCCGGCATAGGCTGTTCCAGCATGATTGAGATAGATTTTGCTATAGACATTACAGCATTTGAAATGTACACCGACAGAATGTCGTTGCGGGCCATGAGAGGCATCCTGATCTGCCATAAATGACTCCAGAAAAAAACAGGCTGAAACCGCTTAGTGGATTTCAGCCTGTTTATTAAATTCTGCTCATTAAATCAAGAGATTATTTTTGGTTGGCAAGCGTCAACATGGCACGAGCCCGGAACTGGTCTCGTTCACGTGCGTCACATTGATCGTCGCCGACAGCCGGTCTGGCTAATGCTTCTTCCAATTGTTTTTCTGCTTCGGCGGCATTCAATTCACTAACTGGAATGGCGTGTTCTGTTAAAACCGAGATCACAGTTCCCTGAACCTGAAGAAAACCACCATCGACAAAATAACTGGTTTCTGTACCATCTGCAGATTTGAATACGAGCTCACCGTAACCCAGGCGGCCAACCATCGGCATGCGGCCCGGAAGAATCCCAATTTGCCCGTCAAATAACGTACAGCGCAGACTCTGGATCGGCTGATCTAGCAGAGTCGTTTCCGGAGTCACTAATAAAAGACGAAATTCTTGAGCCATTGGTGCTCTAACCACATTTCAAACAGGAATTCAGATTGGACTTGTGAGTGGAATAAAAGATCCACTCACAATTTTGTCGACACACTTTTTAACAGGTAGTTATTCTGCCATTTTCTTTGCTTGTTCTTCGGCTTCTTCAACAGAACCGACATACATAAATGCGGATTCAGGAAGGTGATCCCATTTACCAGCACAAATCTCTTCGAAGCTGCGGATCGTGTCTTCCAGTGGAGTAATTTTACCCTCTTTGCCTGTGAATACTTCAGCAACCAGGAAGGGCTGTGACAAGAACCGTTCGATGCGTCGTGCGCGATGTACGATCAGCTTGTCTTCTTCACTCAACTCATCAACCCCCAAAATCGCGATGATGTCCTGCAATTCACGATACCGTTGCAAAGTCTGTTGAACTTCACGAGCAACGCGATAGTGACGCTCACCAACATATTGCGGGTCCAGAATACGGCTGGAAGACGCCAATGGATCGATGGCTGGATAAATCCCTTTTTCGGAGATTTTTCGTTCCAGATAAATGAAGGCATCCAAGTGGGAAAATGCTGTCGCGGGAGCAGGGTCCGTTGGGTCATCCGCAGGCACATAAACTGCCTGCACACTGGTGATTGCTCCATTTTTCGTCGAAGTAATACGTTCTTGGAGTTCGCCCAATTCCGTTCCCAAGGTAGGCTGATAACCCACAGCACTTGGCATACGTCCTAATAACGCAGAGACTTCACTTCCTGCCTGTGAGAAGCGGAAGATGTTATCAACGAACAGAAGTGTGTCAGTTCCCGTTGTATCTCTAAACCATTCTGCCATTGTCAGAGCGGAAAGAGCAACACGCAAACGAGCTCCTGGAGGTTCATTCATTTGACCGAAGACCATACAGGTTTGCTCAATCACAGAACGATCTGTTTGACCAATTTTTGTTTCCTGCATTTCCAGCCAAAGGTCGTTGCCTTCACGTGTTCTTTCACCAACGCCGGCGAAAACGGAGTAACCGCCGTGAGCACTGGCGATACGAGCAATCAGTTCTGTCAGAATAACCGTCTTGCCTAATCCGGCTCCACCGAACAGGCCCGCTTTACCACCACGCACAAACGGGGTGAGCAGGTCGACCACTTTGATACCAGTTTCAAATAACTCGGTCTTGGCACTCAGGTTTTCCAGCAAGGGAGGCTTGCGGTGAATGGGCCAGCGTTCTTCAGTTTTAACTTCGCCACGACCATCAACGGGATCGCCTAGTAAGTTGAAGACACGCCCTAATGTTCCTTTTCCGACAGGTACGGAAACCGGTGCACCAGTATCGGTGACATTCATCCCCCGAACCATACCATCCGTAGATGCTAGAGCTACGCAGCGGACACGGCCACCACCCAGGTGTTGTTGTACTTCGCCGGTTACTTTGATCGTAATACCTTTGATTGTTTCGTCCACAATCAAGGCATTATAGATTTCTGGCATCTGATTTTCTGGGAATTCCGCATCAAATGTTGATCCAATAATCTGTGTGATTTTACCAACTGCAGTCGTTGTACTGGCTTCCGATGTCGCCATTGATATGTCTCTACTTTCTGATATTTATCAATTTGTTAAAAACCATAAAGTGCCTACGTAGGGCACGCTGGAAATTACTCCAAGGCAGCTGCACCACCAATAATTTCGAGAATTTCCGAGGTGATTTGAGATTGTCGTGCACGGTTGTATTGAGCAGACAGTGAGCCCACCATGTCATTGGCGTTTTCCGTGGCACCTTTCATGGCTACCATTCGTGCAATCTGTTCGCTGACCGCTGCATCAAGAAAGCTCTTAAACAAGCGTGCTTTAAATGCTGTCGGTACAATTTCCTCCAGGATCTCCTGTGCAGAGGGGAGAAATTCATAATCATATTTCTGAGCAGTCGCAGTCGTATCGACTGTTGATTCCAACGTACCAATCGGCAGCAGGGATTGAACTGCTGCTTGCTGTTTGGACGGTGAAATGAATTCGGTATACGCAACGTCCAGCCGATCAATTTTGCCTTCGATATATTCAGTAATGAATCGACTTGCAAGTTCGTCAACTTCTTCAAAAGTCGGACGATCTTCAAAGTGAGTATAAGTTTTGTCAGCAGGGATGCCTTGAAATTTCAAAAAACCGATACCACGTTTACCGGAAACTTCCAAACGGACATTGATTCCGCTGGCTGTCAATTCTTTATAGCGTTTTAAAGCACTTTTCAGCACACCTGAGTTATAACCGCCGCAAAGACCGCGATTCGATGTCAGGACCAATAAAACGGCGTTTTGCTCGGTTTCATGTTTTTCGAGTAATGGATGATGAAATTCAAGATTGGCCTGTGACAGATCAGCCACAAGCTCAGAAATCTTTTTGGTATAAGCGGCGGCTTCCGACGCGCGGTCCATGGCTTTCTTGAATCGCGCGGTGGCGATCAATTCCATGGTCCGTGTGATTTTACGGATATTCTTTACCGCTTTTAAGCGTTTAACGATGGCACGTGCTTTGGCCATTAGATTCTGAACCTGTTTTTGATTATCTATTCAAATAATGAAATCAATACGTCGATTACGGATTTTTTCGAAGATACTGATCTACGAAAGTTTTCAGTACCGTTTTCAACTGTGCGATGGTGTCATCTTCCAGCTTACCGGTTTCTGTAATCTTGTCTGTGATTTCCGGATACTGGTCATGTATAAATTGCAGCATTTCAGATTCTGCTTGTTGAACCTGATTGATCGGAATGGTATCGAAGAACCCTTTGGTTCCGGCATACAGACTCACGACCTGATCCGCCATCGACATGGGGTTAAACTGAGGTTGCTTAAGCAACTCAACCATTCGATAGCCACGATCAAGCTGAGACTGAGTTGCTTTATCGAGTTCCGTACCCATTTGGGCGAATGCTTCCAATTCACGGAAGGCCGCCAGGTCGAGTCGTAAACTACCGGAAACACTTTTGGTTGCTTTGGTTTGGGCATTACCACCAACGCGTGAAACACTGATCCCTACGTTGATCGCAGGACGAATCCCGGCAAAGAACAAATCCGGTTCCAGATAAATCTGACCATCGGTAATCGAAATTACGTTTGTCGGAATGTAGGCAGAGACTTCACCTTCAAGTGTTTCAATAATCGGCAGAGCAGTCATCGAACCACCGCCGAGTTCATCGCTTAACCGAGCAGATCGTTCGAGCAGACGGCTATGGCAATAAAACACGTCACCAGGATAAGCTTCACGTCCTGGAGGACGTCGCATCAACAATGACAATTGACGATAAGCTTGAGCCTGCTTGGAAAGGTCATCATAGACAACCAGAGTGTGTTTGCCTTGGTACATGTAATGTTCTGCAATCGCAGCACCAGCATAGGGAGCGATATATTGCAGTGGAGCAGGGTCACTGGCAGTCGCACTGACGACAACGGTGTAATCCATTGCGCCATGTTCCTCAAGTTGATTAACGATGCCTGCGATCGTAGCGGCACGCTGCCCACAACCGACATAAACGCAGATGACGTCTTTGCCCTTCTGGTTGAGGATCGTGTCGATTGCAATCGCGGTCTTACCCGTTTTGCGGTCACCAATAATTAATTCGCGCTGACCACGTCCGACTGGCGTCATGGCATCAATCGCCTTGATACCTGTCGCCATTGGTTGCTTCACGGGCTGCCTGGCGGCAACACCGGGAGCAGCAAATTCCAGCGGTCGGGATTCGGTAGCGACGATAGGGCCTTTTCCGTCAAGCGGAATTCCCAGCGGGTCGACCACGCGTCCCAGTAATTCATCACCGACGGGTATCGACAGCAAAGTACCAGTGCTGCGTACTTCATCACCTTCAGCGATCGCCAGATAATCGCCAAAGATAATAATACCCACTGAGTTTTCTTCGAGGTTGAAGACCTGACCACGCACCCCATTGGAAAACTCTACCATTTCACCAGACATAGCAGAAGAGAGACCGTAAACGCGTGCGATACCATCGCCCACTTCCAGGACTCGTCCTACTTCACTGGTTTCAATTTCGCCGCGAAAGTCTTCAATTTCCTTCTGGATGACTGAAGCGATCTCGTCCGCTTTGAATTTCATGAATGCTCCTATTGCTCAAACGCCCACGCAATTGTTTTAAACGGGTACGAAGAGAACCATCATATACTGTGTCATCAACTTGAATCACCAGTCCACCTATAACAGACTGATCAATCGATGTTTTAATAACCGGGGAAAAGCCCAGTGTTTCTTTCAAACGTTGCTCGATACTTGTAAGAGTATTTTCCGATAACTCGAAAGCCGAACGAACCAGAACCGCTTTTCTTCCGGCTTCAGTATCGCGTTGCGTATTGATTTGAGTGAAGATCTGTTGCAGAAGATCCAGTCTGTCGTGTCGCGACAAAACCCTGAGAAAATTCGTCAGCAGTTCTGAGGCATAGGGAGCTAATACTCGATCAATCAGGCTTAAACGTTCATCTTTGTTAAGCGATTTTGATGTGAGCATCTTCCCAAAGACCGGGTTCTGAGTAATTGCGAGGTTCAGAAATTCCGTAAACTCTTCGATCACCGAATCTTTATCGGATTCTTTAATCGAACCAAGAAACGCTTTGGCATAAACCTTGGCAATCGATGTTGCACTCGGATCTTCCATAACGCTTGGGATATGAGCTTTTACTTTTTTCTGATCGTTCACGCGGATCATAACTCACAGCTAAAGGATAAATAATTCAAACTTTTACAACACGTTTGAATAACGAATTTCTATCTTAAATTTCAGTTTGAACTTCCGGAGATCTGAGACAAAGCCTCTGTGATCAGTCGGTCGCGATCGGAGTCATTGAGAGCACGTCCTAAGACTTGCTCTGTGGCATCAATCACACGACCGTTCATTTGATCAAACAGATCTTTCAAGGCAAGTTCACGAGCCCGGTCAATCTCACCAATGGCATGAGACTTGATAGACTCTGCTTCCTGGCGAGCCTGCTCGAGAACATCCTGCTTGATCCGATCTGCATCAGAACGCGCTTCAACCATCATGGCCTGAATCTCATCTTGAGCTGCCTCAATTTTACGAGCATGTTCTCTTACCAGTTCTTCCGATTCTTTTTGTTTTGATTCTGCTTTATCAATCGCAGTAACCACTCTTAATTCCCGCTCATCTAGAGCTTGAATCAAGGGGCCCCAGGCAAATGCCTTGAGAACAAACACAAAGGCAACGAAAACAATGAATGACCAGAGAGCTAAGTCAGTTTTCCAGTGCAATGGCGCCCCGGTAGCGTGTTCAGCTCCGTCAGCTGCATATAATGCTGCTTCAGAACCAATCAACCCACCGCCTAAAATCATTCCACTGACAATAATCAGCATGATGACGCATCGGCTCGTAAATAGACTTTTAAACATGATCAAACATTCTCACATTGTAATCAGAAGAATTAGTATTGAAATCGTGCTCATACAATGAGGACGGCTTCTCCTGGAAGTTCGTCTTCACTATTTGTCTAAGCAGATGATGAGTGCGAAGAATGTTGCACCTTCAATCAACGCTGCAGCGATAATCATTGCAGTTTGAATTGCACCACCAGCTTCTGGTTGACGAGCAATGGCTTCTACAGCAGAGGCACCAATCTTACCAATACCGAATCCAGCACCGATAATAGCGATGCCAGCACCAATGGCTCCCAGTGGAAGCGTATTTGTAGTCTCTTGTACCGCAGCCGCAGCTTCTGCATCAGTTGCAGCAGGTGCTTCTTGTGCCATTGCAGGAATAGCTGTGGCCAATACAACAACACATGTCACGTACATAATCCGTAAAGCCTGGATCATTGTTATTATCCCCTGACCTTTCTCAACGAGGAACACTCGAACTAAATATACTAAGCAAGTCTGAAAAAGCTGTCCTCTGTTCCTCTAGTGAGGATTAACAGCAGCTCCAATAAACAGAGTTGCAAGAAACGCAAATACATATGCCTGCAGGAACGCAACAAAGAGTTCCAGCAAACCAACTAAAATCTGTGCGATGATGCTGGATGGCATCACAATCGCCCACATTCCGGAATCAGCAGTCATCGCGATGAATCCCAGAAAGACTGCGATCACGGTATGACCTGCCATAATATTAGCAAACAAACGAATTGCTAATACAGCATGTTTAATTAAAAATCCGGCCATTTCAATGACCCAAATCATAGGCACTAGAACTAGTTTCAATGCGAAAGGAAGTTCCATAGGAGGAGCCAGAGAGAGCCAAAACTGAACAGGGCCTTGCTCTTTAGATCCAAAAAAGACTACGGCACAAAAAGTTGTAAATGCCAGTGCAATTGTTACATTCAATTCGCCGGTGGCAGACCCCAACCAGGGCAACATTCCCAGCAAATTGCAAATCAATACATAAAAGAAACAAGAGAGTACAAACGGCAAATATTTGTCAGCAGGGTGCCCGACTCTTTGTTCTTGATGATGTGCGTGGTCGTGATCCTCATCATGGTGACCTACACCAATCGTAGGGCGAACCACTTCATCTCGCATATAAAGCACGATGGTTTCCCAGAAGTTCCACCAACGTCCGGTTACTACCTGTCCGCCGGCAGCCCGCTTGGCCAACCCACGAAAGACCAGAAACAGAAAGACAACTGCTACCAGCTGTAAAAGCATATATTTCGAGATCTGGAAACCGAACAACTCGGGTAATTCAAGATGAATTCCCCAGGGAAGTTCGAAATGCGGAAAATCGCGAACATGATGAAATTTATCAGCGTGACCAGCGGCCATTTTTTAAGCTCGATTCAAAATTGTTTCTGATCAATACTTCGTTAAAAATAAACAGCTTCGGCAGATTACCGAATGATCAACAAGGTTTCAACCAATAGAGAGGCAAAGTAACAAATCAATAGCCAAATCAAAAAATCTGTCAAACCAAAGTCAGCTCTTAGCTTTAAAATCAGCAATGTGCCGATACCCACGATCATCAATCGCACCAGCGTTGATACTGCCATAACAGACACAGGGGCTGTCTCGCGGTATAAATATCCAGAAATCAGAAAGACAATGATGCCAGGAATCAGACAAAGGATCGTCGCATAACCCAGACCTTCGACCGCTCTCACACCAACCGTCAGATAAGCCGGGTAGCAAAGAATGGCAAATAAACCAAGTAAAGCGGCGGCAAGTATGCTGCACTGCTTAATCGGATTTTTGGCTGGTGTATGTGTGGATTGCATGGTTATCAGAGTTTGAAGCCGCTATTTGTCGATGGTTAAACAGTACAGAGTTTTGACAGGATTCTGCCGTGCTGGAATTTTGACTTGATTCAAAGTCAGGTTTTGTCGTGTGTTGTTGAATCCGTTTTATTTGTCGTTGGATCTTTACTCTTTCGATCCTTGAGCTCAGCTTCTTTAGCCATATGTAACAAATGGGACATACCGCATGCAAAACCCAATATTGCTCCCACCGCGGTGAGCCATGGTGATGTATTCCACTTTTTATCGAGCCAATGGCCGAGAAAAGCCGGTAATGCCATTTCCAGACTGACTGTTGTCAATCGGCTGACCCACTGATGGGCTTCGACGAGTGATGAACGATTCTGCCGATTAGGATGCGGCATATATTAAAGATGCTTTCAAGTTTGAAGCAACGCACAAAGTCATATCTACAAAAGCCTGCACAACCAAAATCAAGCAAGCATTGTGAGAGACTCTAGACACAATCCTCATTAGAGTCAAAGTATTCACTAACTCAATTTGACGAATCCCGTTTTTCTCAGAAATGAAATTCCGTATATTTGTGTCTTATTTGCGATAAGAATGATTTACCAAACCCCAATCTGACAAGAGTTCGCAACGTCAACGCCCGGCGGCCAAGTCTGCGCGTCCGCGATGTTTCAATCGGTTATTCGAGGGGATGAACTCAGATTGTGCTGGTTTTGTCTGTAGTTAGCTCTCTTTGCATTTCATGGAGTCTGTTTGTGCTATTTTGATAGCCCTAAAATTATAAGTAGTTTCCAAGTATGGAGATGCGGTTGGTGCAGGGCTGTTTTTATAGAAATCAAAACACCTCAATAGTTGATTTTTGTGTCCACTCGTGTTAAAAGTATCAATATGTTTCAAAAATGATTCATGTTTCATATGCATGGCAATGACAGCGTAATCAGAAAATGAAAAGCTCATCAGAGAGTGATTTTGTGAGATTGATTCGTCTGATTACAAGGCCTGTTTTGCAAACAGAATCACTGGGACTGGATTTCTTATCCAGTTGCAGTTCCTGAAATTGAGAATTATTGGTGGCTTTCTGTTCTGGGGAGAGTAGCGTCCTGGTCGAAATATTGATTTGACGTTTACATATTGTTCAATACATTTTGATCGTATGAAATAAGGGATTCAAAATTTTTGCGATTGTTTGAATGTATTGGAACGGGGCAGATGTGCTAGAACTTATCCTGAATGTCATGGACGACTAAGGCTTATTGAGGCGCCGACCAGTGTCTTGATTAATATGTGGGAGTCATTCCTAATGTCCCCAACGATGATTAAGGCCCTTGAGTGTCAAACTCGTCGCGATTTAGCAGCAACTGCAAAGTCTCATGGAATTGCCGGTTGGCATGGCATGCGAAAGCAGGAATTGGTCAAAGCCATTGCTAAAATCAAGACGACAAAACCCAAGGCCAAGCGAAAAAGCACTTCTGTCACCAAAAAGACACCTCAAGCTGAAATTCGCAGACCAGCTGCGGTTCCTTCTTTTCCTTCCCAAAGCCAAACCAATTCTCCCAATCTGACTCCAACAGAGCATCAAGCAAAAATCCAAAAGTTGCTTCGCACAAATGGGCAGAGTTCTTGTAGCGAAAAAATGCATCCGACTTCGGAGTCGACTGAGACGACTTTGAATGCTCAGGTCAAAGATTCGCATTGGTTACTGGCAACCTGGACGATTACTCAAGGAAGCCTGGACCGGGCTAAAGCGGCACTGGGTGCCTACTGGTATCAAGCAGTTCCCGTCATTCGCGTCTATGATATTACAACGAATGAAAATAGCCGCACAAGTAAAGCGTATGTGAAAGATGTGGAAATCAAGATCGATGCAGGCCTGTGGTATGTGCAAATCGATCAACCAGCGCGGTCTTACAAGTTACAACTTGGCTTTGTCACTCCGCAAAACAAGTTCTTCGGGTTGCTCTATTCTCATAAAGTGACACCTCCCATGCCAGAAGTCTGCGAAAAGGGTGGTAAAGCCAAACGCGCTCTCGATAGCAATTACTCGGCGACGCGATCACGACGCTATACATCCCGCTCGGAGAATGGCGGAACTCCCATCTCGCGACTTGCACTGCCTCTCACACTCGATTCCAACGGTGAATCAAATGGTACACGAGGCAAGAAAACAAAGCGCGAGTTCCATGTGGAAACCGAATTGCTCATTCATGGGACTTCGGATCCACAAGCAGAAGTCACATTGCTGGGAGAAAAAATTCCAGTCAGCAAAGAAGGGCGGTTTGCTCTCAGGCTGAGCCTCCCGAATGGCAGGCAGGTGATCCCGGCAGTCAATACGTCCTCTAACAAGCGGCGTCAACAAACGATTGTACTCGCCATCGAACGGAATACCAAAGATCTGGAACCCGTTCAGCTAGATGAGTAAGGAAATGCGCTCGCAACGCCAGATGACTGACAGAGAGCGCTACTCTGTCAGTCGGCGTTTCCGTAATAGACTTCGGTAGCGAGATTTGTTTTTTCTTTGACTTCCCGGGCAATCTGATCGACCTGTTCTGAGCTGAGTGAAGAAACATAGTCCTCAGTCGTTCTACGAGCGATGGTATAAACCTGGACTAGTTTGATTTGTCCGCCGGAAGCGACGATTTCATTAAGCCTCTGACAATAAGCGTCAATTTCCGTTTCGTCAGGCGGTTCTTGATTGACCAGCATAAACAGACTCTGAATGACAATTGGTCGCTGTTTTGCCACGAGGGCTAGATTCTCGAGTACCTGTGAAAATCGGATTTTGGTTCGATCAATGGTCTTAAAATAGTCCTCTGTTCCCGCATCCAGTTTGGCCCAGATTTCACCTTGATTCTCATCAAATATCGCCAGCGCATCCTGCGTACTTTTTCGGTGAAACATACTGGCATTACTGATTAATACCATTTTGACCTTGGTTGCCTGATGTTTTCGTTTCAGGTCTGCGACTGCTTTGACGATCTGATCAAAATTGCGGTACGTTGTGGGCTCTCCATCGCCGGAAAATGCAATATCATTTAATCGCCTGAGTCCTTCAGGGACTGAAGTAAACTTGGCATCTTGATAGATGTCCCCGCTGATCACAAACTGCAACATGTGATCAAGTTCCTGGATTAACTGATCCGTCCCCACGAATCGTGTTTCTGATTCTTCCCTGCGATCCACCTGACAATAGATACAGTCAAAGTTACAGATTTTGTCTGGGTTCAGATTAATGCCGATCGAAATGCCCTTGCTACGTCGCGACAGCACCGGATAGACAAACTTATTGTCATGATAAGTTCGTTGATGTTGAGAGTGCAGGGGGAGTGATGATGATGGCATAGTTTAAATTCCAGTTGGGCGTGTTTCACTGTCTCTCTTTTTATATGACTGCTCACCTAGAAAGACAAGTGGAGCTGGAATTGTTATCGCTTAATACCAGGAACCAAACTGACGTCAGAAAAGAAAAAAACGCGGCAAAAACAATGGTAAGTTTCTGCCGCGTTTGTATTTATGTACCGTAATACTGAATCGGATTAGACTTCTTTTGAGTCAATCCAGCTCATCATACGCCGCAGTTCTTTTCCGACGGTCTCAATCGGATGTTGTCTGTTCAAACGTCGGATCGCTTTAAATGAGGCCTGGTTTGCTTTGTTTTCCAGCAACCAGTTCCTGGCAAATTCACCTGTTTGAATTTCAGTCAGGATCTTCTTCATTTCTTTGCGGGTTTCGTCCGTAATGATACGGGGACCGCTGGAATAATCGCCATACTCGGCTGTGTTGGAGACACTGTATCGCATGTAGTTCAATCCACCTTCGTAGAACAGGTCTACGATCAGTTTTAATTCATGCATGCACTCAAAATAAGCCATTTCCGGCTGATATCCTGCTTCCACAAGCGTATCATAACCAGCTTTGACCAGCTCGCTGACACCGCCACAGAGTACAACCTGTTCGCCGAACAAGTCTGTTTCTGTTTCTTCAGCAAACGATGTTTCAATCACACCACCACGCGTTCCGCCGATGCCTTTGGCATATGCCAAGGCCAGTTGGCGCGTCCCCTCTGCTGCACCTTCAACCAAAGCAATCAATGAAGGCACTCCGCCTCCTTTGACATATTCACTACGTACAAGGTGTCCTGGACCTTTAGGAGCGACCAGGGCAGCGTCAACACCTACGGGGGGCACGACCTGATTGAAGTGGATGTTGAATCCATGAGAACATAAAAGCAAATTCCCTTTGCTCAAATTGGGAAGGATTTCGCTTTTGTAGAGATCGCCTTGAACTTCATCAGGCAGCAGAATATTGACAAGATCTCCCTGCTTTGTCGCTTCAGCAATCGAGACAGGTTCGAAGCCATGGCTGACAGCCAAGTCGTAATTTTCACTTCCTTTGCGTTGCCCAATAATGACAGTACAGCCACTGTCTCGGAGGTTTTGCGCCTGTGCATGTCCCTGGCTGCCATAGCCAAGAATGGCGATCGTTTTATCCTTTAACAGGGACAAATCTGCATCATCATCGTAATAAATTGTTACTGCCATAATCCTGATCTCTTGTATTGATGTAAGGCTGAGGGAAGCAGAACCGGATCCACTTCTACTAGAACTTGAACAGTGAAAAGTTGCCTCGAAACGAAATTAAGAAACAACTTCCTGCTCTGAGAGAACAAAACAGCCATGAAAGTTTTTGCTGTTTGTTCTAGTGGAATTATTAAACAGTTTCCACTGTCTCCGAATCAACGTCTGCTTTGACTGTTTCTGAGCGTAACAGCGCGATTCGGCCTGTACGCACGATCTCGAGTATTCCAAAAGGTCGCATCATGTCAATGAAGGCATTGATTTTCGATTCCGGACCTGAGATTTCGATCATCACGTTTTCAGAGCTGACGTCAACGATTTTCGCCCGGAAAATCTCGACTAATTCACGAATTTCTGATCGTGATTTTCCCGGAGTGGCTACTTTCATCAGCATCAGGTCGCGTTCTACAAAGTCTTGGCCTGAAAAGTCGACCACTTTTACAACCGTTATTAGTTTTTCCAATTGCTTTCTAACCTGATCCAGCTTGCTATAATCCCCTACGACAAAGGTAATTCGGGAAAATTCCGGCTCTTCTGTTTCACCGACCGCTAAACTTTCGATATTGAATGCACGAGAAGCGAGCATCCCCGAGATATGGGCCAATACACCCGGTTGGTTCATTACCAAAGCAGAAAGAACGTGTTTCATCCCAAAACCTTAATTCGTAATTCAAATAGTAACATGGGTAGCGTGAAGATCACTCGAAGCATACAGTCTAGTCTTGATGCAGAGTCGCGGCAAGTCCCGGAATCGATATCTCTGAGTGCTCCACGTAGGATCAGTTCGGTTAGATCGATTATACACCTGCCTCAGCTTCAGAGTGGACATTCCAGTGGCGGAACGGGTTCATTTTGATTGATTATGACTTCGAAATCGATGGGAAGTCTTTCATTTTGTACATTTAGGCAACTCGATCGTTTTGACAGTCGGCCACGACTCTGTTTTAATATTTGATCGCATGACTGCTGATTTTTTAACCTTATCAATCTGAACGAGAGCACGGATGACTCAAAACTGGCGATTTGCTCCTCACGATGAATCACAGGTCCGCCGTCTCAGTTCGGAAATGAGGATCTCTCCACTTCTGGCACAAGTTTTGATCGCAAGAGGACTTCACGACGCATCGTCCGCACGGTCTTTTATCGATGCCCGAATGAATGACTTGCTCGATCCCTGTTCGATGCCGGGAATTGAAGAAGCCTCCGAACGTGTGATTGCCGCATTGAATGCCAAACGTCGGATCACCATATTTGGTGACTATGATGTCGATGGTATGACAGCAACCAGTATTTTACTGCAATGTATCACCTTAGCGCATGGGCAGTGTGACTACTTTATTCCCAATCGCCTGGACGATGGATACGGTTTGAATTGTGATGCGATCAAATTATTGCATCAGGAAGACCCCAACCGATTACTCGTGACCGTTGATTGCGGGATCTCAAGCGTGAAAGAAGCGGCACTCGCGAAAGAGTTAGGTTTGGAGTTGATCATTACCGATCATCATCAAATGAGTGACCAGCTTCCGGATGCTGACTGCCTGGTGCATCCTCGCTTACCAGACAGTAATTATGAGTTCCCGCATCTTTGTGGTGCCGGGGTTGCTTTGAAGCTGGCCTGGGCGGTTTGCCAAAAACTGGGGGATGGACAGAAATCATCGCCACAAATGCGCGAGTACCTCAAATGCGCAGTCGGTCTTGCCGCAATTGGCACCATTGCAGATGTGGTTCCATTGCTTGGCGAAAACCGGATTCTCGTGCGATATGGATTGAGCTCGATCGCCGACAAGGCCCCCTTGGGTTTACAGGAATTAATGAAAGTTGCGGAAATTAAGTCCGGTCAAACGCTTGATACAGAAGACATCGGGTTCGCAATTGCCCCACGGTTGAATGCAGCGGGTCGCTTAGGGCAAGCGCGATTGGCAGTGGAACTCTTAACAACAAATAACCAGGATCGTGCGACGCAACTGGCTGCTTATCTCGACGAACTCAACAAAAACCGCCGCACAGTCGAACGGCGGATCATGAAGCAAGCCAAAGAAATGGTTGAAGAGAATGACGCTTGGACCAACCATGGCACATTAGTTTTAGCTCATCACGACTGGCATCCGGGCGTCATCGGAATCGTGGCGAATCGGGTTGCTGAGCATTTTGAAAAACCGGCGGTCCTGATTGCCTTGGATGCCAGCTCGCGCACCGGCCAAGGTTCTGCCCGATCGTTTGCCGGTTTTGACCTGCATGCCGGCTTTACATCTTGTTCCGAACATTTGATGCGCTATGGTGGCCACCAGGCGGCAGCAGGACTCAAAATAGAAGAAGAGCGCATAGAAGAATTTCGGCTTGCATTTGCTGAATATGCTGCGTGTGCTCCCCAACCCTCTGAGCATGACTTACAGGTCCGCATCGATGCGGAAGTTTGTTTAAATGAAATTACAAAACAGGCAGTACGTGAACTCGATTGCCTCGGTCCTTTCGGGCAAGAGAACCCCCGGCCTCAATTTGTAGCAACTCGAGTTGAGTTGGCAGAGCCCCCGCGCACAATGGGAGAAGGGGGACGTCATCTTTCACTGACGTTTCAGCAGCACAAAACCAAGATCCGCGCAATCGCCTTTGGTAAGGGGGAATGGGCCAGCCAAATGGAAGCGGACGGCGGACCTTTTTCGATCAGCTTTGCCCCCAGTATCAATCGTTTTCGCGGTTTTGAAAGTGTGCAGTTACACTTGAAAGACTGGGTCTCAGAAAAATCAAAGGCTCCGATCACAACCTGATTCATCTGTCAGTGATACAGGACCGATTAGATTTCTTTGATGAGTTCAATGCCTGATATGACAGGCTGATATTTTGAGTCACCGACAGCTTCCAATTCGATTTCAATTTGATCCGTTGCTGGAATTCCTTTAAACTCTTTCACCAGACAACCCATGGGCTGACCTGTTTCTCTGGTGATATCCAGATTATCCAGAACGCTTTGTCCTTGGAGACGAACGGCGAACTGTCGTTCCCCGGATTTGATATTGCTGTCAGGTTCTGTAAATGTGAGTCTGACGGTATAGCGACTTGCTGCGGCTTCTTCTGCCGTTTGTGCCAGGGATTGTTTTTTCTGCTGTTCTTTTGTTTTTGTTTTGAGTATCAGTCGCGCAGACCCTGAACTTGCTCCCTTGTAGGATTTCGCGATCCGGGTACCGGTTCCTGTAATCAGAAATGAAACCGTATTTCCAGGCTTCCAGTTTTTCTTCGAAAGAATTTCTTTCAGAAGGGGAGTCAGATCAGGTGTCGCTTGTTCCGCGCCATGTGCCCCTACTTTCGGCCACGCAGCTGGTGTCCATTCGGAATAGGCTTTGGTGCGTTTTCGCGACGAAAGATTCTGTTTCTTTTCAACGAAGCGTTTGGTGTTAGCGGAATCTTCAGCCTGGATCTTCAACTTGCAACGTGATTTCCCTTTTTCATCAACAGTAAACTGGATATAAGCGGCTTCAAGTTCATCAGACGCAGCTAATGGGATGTCGGTAAATCGGAGCGCTACTACTTGCGGATCACCAGCATCAAGTCCGAGTTCCAGGTCACTGCTATGTAGTCTAACTTCACCTTGAGCATTTTCTTCCGCATCATCTTCTACTCCCGCGATCGCGATCCCCTCGAGAGGCAACTGCTTTGCTTGCTGGTTAATTGCGATTGTGATTTTCTGCGGGTTTTCAATGCCCGAAGCGGCGACCCAGTTCAAGCCATTCTGAGGCACTGGTTCCACGATTTTGAGCGAATGGTGTCGATAGCGGTCAAAATCTTTGTTGGCAATGGTGACTTGGATATCCGGGGATTGCCCACCCACGCTTGGATAATCGAGCCAAAGTGTACCGTTATCGGATCGGCGGTCGCCGGGAGCACCAAAATTGATGCCAACCTGGTTCACTAAAGTCGATGATTTTGCCCCCGTGCCTAGTTCGCTAGTCGTCCAGATTTCGACATCTGGCATATGAATTAATGCCAGTGAGGTTTGATTCTGGTAAGAACAACTGCAGGTGCGCGTGTAATCGGGGGCATTTAAAACACCGTTCGCAACAACCAGGTTTGAAGTGCAACCGGATTTGAATCCGCCAAAATTACCGGTTCCGCTATTGGATTTTAAATCATAAAACGCGGCTGCCCCAGAACGAAAGGTCAGCAGATTTTCGCTGGCTATCACATAATTACAACCATAACTGCGCGAGAACTTTAAAGGTTCTTTTTGCTTGGTGATGGGATTGACGATCAAATGAGGAGTTCCGTCTACAATATTGAATGCGCCACCAGAGACTTCATAGGAATTTGCCGAGGTGATGATCAGATCGTTATGCAACACGCAAGGACCGGTATATCTTCGGTCTTTGTTATGCCAGATGGCAGATCCATTTTTGCCTTGGTAGGCAATCATGCCTTGCCCGATTTCATCACTCAAACGATCTTTGGCACGAGCCCCCGCCTGTAATAAAATGTCATGCTTTCCAGAGTAGCCTAACCAGGAACCAAAGATGCTTTCGTTAGTTGACCAGAGTTCCTCTCCCGTATGCACATCCAGACAGACGATACGGTATTTTGCTGGATCAACCATGCCACGTCGCGATAGTTTTTTCTCCGCACTGGCCGGCAGCTTATCCAGGCAATAGATTCGATGACTACCTGCGACAATTCCATTATGCAAAAAAGAATGAATTGCGTCAGCCTGCCAGAGCTTCTCGCCAGTATGACGATCAAAGGCAATCAACCCGTTACTGGCTGAAAGGTCTGTGGCCCCTGGTCCGTCTTTACCCGGTTTTTCGTCCAATTTCTTCCCGTAATGAGCGAAACCATTTCCCGCCAACAGAACGTCATCATAGACGGCAATGAATGCCCAGGCATTTTGGGGATCAGGTAGTTTGATAACCTGTTTGGTCTTCCCATCAACCGTATTCAGGACGTGACACTCCGAACCGATGGCGAGATAGACTTCCTCAAGCGTAGCAATATAATTCGTCCCACGGGAATTTGCGCCGGGGATATGCTTCTGGTTGTATCTGGTACTGAGAGGCGTATCCTCATACGTGGTGTTAAAGTAGATGCCGAATGTTCCCAGGTCATCAAATTCTCGATTCCAGAGGACTTCCCCGGTATAAACATCACGTGCGCTGAGGCTGTTCATTCCTTCCAGAAACGTTCGACCGCCGACAACCTGCTCTGGCGGGCCATGGCCATGTCGGGGAAGAATATCATCGTGCGAGTTCCCACCAAACCAGAGGACTCCCAAGGGAAGCTTAACCCGTTTGTCATTCGATTTAACGGTGTTGGCGATATCACCATACTGATGAGTCCAATCTGCGGAATCGGGTAGCGCCCCTTCACGTTGAACGAGCGTCCCTTTCGCAAGCGTTGAATATTTTGCTTTGGTTAGTTTTGACTCTTTAATTATCGATTTTAAATGAGCGGTCTGTTGTTGATTCTCAGGGGCGATCCAGATGGCTCCCCCATAAGGGCGGACGGATTTGTATATTTGTTTCAGCAGCTTGGGATTGATTGAGCCTGCAAAGTTGTGGCTGAGCAGCGTGAGTCTGGCAATATGCTGTGGTGCCTGGTATGACTCGGGAGTTCCCTGGTGGATTGAAATACGCGAACCATACAAGCCTAATGCGTCATATTTTGTTCGCAATTCCTGAACCCTGACAGGGTCTTTATCGATCACATTCAGACGTAGCGGGGAATGCTGTAGAAATGCGTCAAACAAGGATTCATTATCCGCGCCATAGCAGATTGCATAACCTTTTTTTGTTTGCGTGATATCAAGCAGTGATTTTGCAGTCTGAACAGAATCGGGGTCGGAAATCAAATTTGGCGTTTTTTGCTGGACAGGTGGCTGTTTTGTCGACTGCTTGTCGGGGACGCCAAAAGCTTGGATTTCTCCGTTTAAAGTCACCGCAAATAATTTATCATCTGCGGCCAATAACCGTAAAACCTGCCCCTGTATTGGAAGCTGCCAGGCAATTTGTGGTTTTTCTTCTTTCGTCGCTGGTAGTGTAATAGCAGAGAGCGTCTTTGCTCCTGCTGCATACAGCCGATTCCCTGCGCGGATCAGATCTCCCTGGCCATCAATGGCAATCGACCACAGTGCCTGATGATTGTTCTTGTAAGCTTGAATGAGGGGCTGTTTATTTTTCAGAATAGCAGAATAAATCGTGTCCGTGTCAAGTACCGGTTCATTATGAACAAACAGCGTTGGCAGTCCGGTTTTGAGATCGTATGCCCGCACACCTCGATAACGTGTGTGGACGAAAGCCTGACCCGAATTGGCAATGACAAAGGAGCCACCATTGCCTTTGCCACCGATATGAAAATATTTTAACTTTCCTGTTTTTCGATCCAGAGCCGCTGGCACAGAGCGTCCCCCGGGAACCAATAAAAGTTCTTCTGTCGCAACCAGAGTACCCTGGGGAGCAACGCCGGCAAATGCTGGGGCGCTATGTGGCTGCTTGATATAGCGGGCACTGGTAGAATCATTAATCCAGACGACGTGACCGGTTTCTGCATCAAGCGCATAAATGAATGTGCCCATGAACGGCCAGATACTCGCGGCAAAGTAAATCGTGTCGTCATAGAGAACAGGGCCGCCTCTGGCGGGCCAGGCAGAGATGACGCGTTTATTACCGAGTGCTTTTTGGGCCGCCGGGGCACCGCGAAATTTCCAAAGCAATGCTCCTGTCTCAGAATTCAGACAATATAAATACCCGTCATCACTGACTGTATATACGCGACCTCCTGTCGCGACAGGGGAAAATCGAATCGGACCATCTGCATAAAAAGTCCAGAGCGTGTTACCATGTTCGGTGTCTAGCGCCACCAGTTTGTCCGAATCATTAAACCCGACAAACATGCGTTTTCCATAGACGACTGGCTCTAGTATTTTATCGTACGTCATCAAATCATTGTTGAGGAGGTCGTCCCAAACCTGGTCACGTTTACCCAAATTTTGTGTCCAGCGGCGTGAGTTGATCTGGCAGATTGTCAGGAGCAGAAGCGGTATGCCCTGAGTCATAACGCCACATAGGCCAGTTGCCCGCTGTTGCTGAAGTCGTCATCAACAGCAGAGCCAATATTAAAAGAGAAAAAACTCGGACTGTATCCATTTGATTTCGCATCGATTATTCCTATACGCTAAATCATCTCTGTCAGGCGTGCCTTTGCGGTGAAGGCTTCGGTATCGATGTCTGAGGTTCTTCAGAGCATCACATCCTCTGGTCTTGGTTAAGTTTTTTTCTCTGCTTTGAATTGCAGACAGAAAGTGATAATTCCCCACACGAGGAGTAAATATCCTGCTGTCTTCCAAAACCAGGCCAGCTCTTGATCCAATGTAGCAAAGTAGAGCAGACCACACCCGCCAATAATGGCAAGCAGATCATCCCTATACTTTTTGAAAAAGGTTTTCAGACCTGATTTTAACAAGAAAGTCGCCTTCTCTGGTGAATTTTTGTGTAATTTAAAAATGGATAAGCAAAAACAGGAAATAGAATCATCTAGTCTAATAGTTTGTTATCCGAATGTCTGAACTAATCCAGCAAAGTAACGAAGATTCAGGATGAATATGCAAATTTCGCCGATAGAATATTGCGATTCAAGAGTGTATCTCGCACTTGTATTGCTTTCATCTCATTGTACAATTGACTATATGTCAAACGATCATTGATCGCAATCCGATCTCTCAAGTCGCATCGATATGATCTTATTCTGTTTGCCTATCTAAAGGGCTGTAGCAAAGTGTTGAGTATTCCCATACATCATCACAGTCAACAATTCTGGTCGACTTCGGCAAAAGCCTTGGTTGTGTTGATGTTATTTTCCCATTGGACTTTATTCAACCACTCAAGTTCTGCGTCTGAACCCAAAACAGATCAAACAGGAAAACGTCTAACACATCAGATTGACCTGATCATAGATCAAGCCAAAAAACGGGAAGGCATCGTTTCAACTCATCGTTCAACTGATGCTGAGTTTATGAGACGTGTTTCTCTCGATCTGACAGGCAAAATCCCCCCCGTTGCCGAACTGCGTTTCTTTCTTGCTGATCAGGACCAAAACAAACGAAAGAAACTGATTGATCGTTTACTGGATCGCCCTGGTTTTGTTGTGCATTTCACTAATACGTGGCGCGCTTTTTTATTACCGGGAGCCACCACCGATCTTCAATCGCGTGGGCAAATTCCTGAGTTTGAAGCATGGTTACGGTCGCAGTTGATGAACAATACGCGCTATGATGACATTGTCAGACAAATCATTGATGCGCCACTTGATGCAAATCCTAACCGGGAAACGCCGGGCAATTCGCAAGGATTAACGCCTCGTGCATATTACCTCGCAAATCAATTAAAACCGGAAAATCTGGCGGCAGGCACATCGCGGGCATTTCTCGGGGTGCGTATTGAATGTGCCCAATGTCACGATCATCCCTTTGATAATTGGAAACAGCATCAGTTTTGGCAATACGCGGCTTTCTTTTCGAATATCGATCAACCACAGCAGGCGGCTATCGGAAATACTCTGACTGTCAGGGAAGTCGCTGGAAAACCGCAAATCAAGATTCCCGATACAAATCGGTTAGTCGACGCCATTTTTCTCGATGGAAATCAGCCCGAATGGGAAAAAGAACAAACCACTCCGCGGCTTCGGCTTTCGCAATGGATTACCGCGGATCAAAATCCTTATTTTGCAAAAGCAACTGCGAATCGAGTCTGGAGCCTGTTCTTTGGTCGAGGCCTTGTTGATCCCGTTGATGATTTTTCCTCAGCCAATCGCGCCTCCCACCCGGAATTGCTGGAACTGTTAGCAATCAGATTCCGAAAACACAACTACGATTTAAAATATTTGATTCGTGAAATTACGAAGAGTGAGACGTACCAACTCTCCAGCCAGCAAACCGACTCCAGCCAGTCTCGCGTCGAATGGTATGGAAAAATGCCGACGCGCGGATTAACTGCAGAGCAAATCTTCGCAAATCTGGTCCAGGCCACAGGATTTTTCCAGCAAACGACCGAGACGAATCCGCTTTTGTCAGGTCCTGGGACGAATTCGCCTCAGACCGAAATATTTGAGTTGTTTAAGTCAGAATCAGAAAATCGATTGGAACCCAAGGCCACGATTCTCCAGGCATTGTCACTGATGAATGGCGCATTCATCACGAATGCCACCAGCCTGGAACAGTCAGACGTCTTTACCGCCATTATTGACTTTCCAGGACTTACCGACGAGGAGAAAATTGAAGCCTTCTTCCTGTCCGCTTTGAGTCGTTTTCCAACGCAAGCGGAATCAAAGCGTCTCACAGTGTATATAGCCTCAGCAGAATCAGATGAGGCGCGAACACACGCCTTTTCGGATCTTTTTTGGGCGTTATTAAACAGTAGTGAATTTTTGTTGAATCATTAACATGTTGAGTACTTCAATCAAAACTTGTTGGATCTTTGTTGCAAGTTTGCTGGGATTCTTTGTGAGTTCCAGCGTTCCGGCAGGGGAAGTCCAGCCTGACTCCTATGATGATCAAGAAAAGCATGCCGTTCAGAGAATGATCCTGCTGGCTCCCTCGGCTCCTTTTATTATTGAACTGAACCAATTGGTTGATCGTGGCAGCTTTCGTGCGACGACTACAGATTATATTGAAAGACTCTTTCGATCGCTCGATCTTGACCAGGACAAGTATCTCAGCCTGAAGGAGATAGAAAACATCCCCGCCTTTGGTGTGAAACGTTTTGATCAAGGAACTCCCATTCAGCGAATGAAACTGCTTGAGATTCCTCCGTCTGATAACCGATTAAGTCTGACGGAATTTGCTTCCTATATTCACACGGCGCAGGGCACCGCCTTTCGGATTACCGGTGCTCCTTCACGAAGTTCCCAGGTTATCGAGTTATTTCGAAAATTAGATCAGAATGGCGATGGTTCGATTAGCGATGCGGAGTTCGTTGCCAGTTCGCAAACACTGTTCATCTATGATCGTGATGAAGACGACGTGTATAATCTTGCGGAATTACGGCCTTTTGGGGCGAATACCAATGCACAACCGCTTGTCAGGCAGACGGTTGAAACGCCTTTTCTCCGGTTGGACCATGACCGTTCGATTAAAGATGCCATTAATGAATTATTCAAAAAGTATGTTGAGTATACTAATGCGAAAAAAAATGCACTCTCACTTGCGTGTTTCCATTCAGAGCGACCTGATTCAGAAAATGTAAATCAGTATGACCGAAACCATGATCGTTTTTTAAATCGTGAGGAATTGTTTAGTTACCTGCAGAATCCAGTCGCGGATCTACAAGTACAGGTTACACTACCGCGTCAGCAGACGTTTCGTCCTCAACTAAAACTGCTGAAAACACACTCGAATCGCATTAGTGATGTCAAAGCTGTTTCCAGTTCGAAGATACAATTACGAGTTGACAGTCTATTGCTGGAACTGCGCGCTAAAAGTTCGCGTCATATGTTTGCCGACACGGTCCGTTTTTATCAGACTCGGTTTCGTGTTGTGGATGGCGACAAGAATGGATATTTAAGTCAGTCAGAATTTATGCAGCTAAATCTACCTGACACCGATTACAAAAAAGTGGATCAAAGCAAGGATGAAATGCTGACTGTTGAGGAATTAACGGACTATTTAATCAAAGACACGGCGGCCGTTCAGGATCAAGTCGTCATGACCGTTGAAAATGACGGAAAATCATTGTTTGAAATTCTGGATGCGGACCTGGATCAGCGTTTAAGTCCACGTGAGTTGCAAAGAAGTCTTCAACGTGTCAAAGAATACGATGGGAATCAGGACCAATCGTTGGATACTTCAGAACTTCGCGGTCATTTTAAATTGACTTTCGAATTGGGAAAACCAGAGTTATTTGTATTTGATCCTCGAATCAATTCCATGTCGATGAATCAGAACAGGGCGGTTCAAAGAACTTTAACGGGACCACGCTGGTTTCAGCGTATGGATCGTAATCGAGACGGTGATATTTCTCCCAGAGAATTTCTTTTTGACCCGTCTTTATTTATAAAGTTAGACTTGGATCACGATCAACTGATTAGTCCTGCAGAAGCAGAGTCTGCAGAGATCGCCAGGAAAAACCGTACAAAAGAATAGATTATCCTCCTGCTAGTTTAAGAGGAATACACAATGGAACAGATGAATCATTCAAATCAGTTAATTGAACGAGTACAACGTCGTCTGGCATTCGCTGTATGGGGACGTAACCTGTTTATGTCATTTGTATGCATGCTGACCGCATACATGGCGGTATTACTTTTCAGTCGCTTTTCAGGTTATTTGAGAGAGTGGTTTCCTCTGGAATCTGTGGCCATTGTATTAGTAGGGACAGTATTGCTGTCCTGTTTGCTGTTTCGCAAACCCGGTAAGGAACAGGCCGCCCGTCTGATTGATCAAAATCAGGGGACGAAAGATCTGTTTTTAACAGTGACCATGCTGGAAAATGCCGTGGGAAATTATAAACCTCTGGTTGCTTTGGATGCAGAACAGAAAGCCGAAAAAATTAAACCCGCTGATATTGTCGGGTTTGAATGGGGACGCAGAGTTGCCGTTTCGTCTGGTGGCGCCTTCGTGTTATTAATCGTTTTGCAGTACGCGCCACAGTTTGATCCTTTTGGCAAAGTCCAAGCTGCGGAGGTCGAACAGGAGAAAACAAAAGAATTCCTAAGCTCCAAGAAGGCTACGAAAGTCCGACTGGCGGAATTAAAGAATAAAGACACGGGTGAAAACGATGAAGAATCCAAAGATGTGAAAACGGCAGTCCAAAACCTGAAATCGGACTTTCGAAAAATGACGCCCGGAAAAAAACAGCAGAACAAAAAAACGCTTGCCGGTCATCAAAAATCACTGGGTGGTAAATGGCGCAAAATTGCTGAAGAGAAAATGAAAAGTCTGATGATGAAAACGGATCAGGCTCAGAAATTTGGTGGAATGTCGAAAAATGAAGGAATGCAGAAGTGGAACAAAGAACTGCAAGAAGGTTCGACACAGGCTCTGATGAAAGAAATGGATGAATTAAAAGAAAAACTTGAGCGATTAATGAAGGAAACAGATCCTGTTAAACGCGAGCAATTAAAAAATGAAATCCAGAAAAAGTTAAAAGAGATGGAGTCGTTTGCGCGCGAACAGACCAATTCCAAAGCGATGGCAGCTGCATTAAAACGGGCGATGAAACAAATGCAGATGGCGCAGTCCAAAGGCGTCAGTCAGGAAGAAGCACTCAAAGAAGCAATGCAATCCATGGATCTTGCCAAAATGGAGTTAAAAGAAATTGCACAATCTGCCAAAGATATGAAAAAACTTGAAGAAGCCCTCAAAGTCTTACAGATGGCGAAAAAAGCGAATGATAAATCCGGGTTAGATGGTGAAGCTTGTGAGAATTGTATGTCTTTGGAAGACTATGAAGAACTCTATTCTCAGTTGATGGGTGATATGCAAGGCGATGGAACAGGGGGAGAAGGCCAAGGAGGTGGAGGGAAGGTCGACGAGGATGATACCGGTGACAAGGGATTTAAAACGGAGAAATCGAAATCAGCAATCACCGCCGGAAAAGTATTACTTTCATTCAAAACCAAAGGCCTCAGTGATCGAGGCGAAGCAAAAAAACAGTACAACAAATTAGTGACCGATCTCAAGCAGGGCATGAGTGAAGCAATCATGCAGGAACAGATTCCGCCTGGGTATCACGAAGGAATTAAAAAGTACTTCAATTCACTCGAGAAACAGCCAGAAGAAAAAACACCTAAGAAATGAATGAGAATACAAAGAGAAGACCTTTTTCCGGATGGTTCATCCTGGCAATAGTCGAATTCGTTGCCCTTGTATCTGTAGGAGTGATCTTTTTTTATCAGCAACAGGATGAAGCGCTCGTTGTTTATTGCGCTCATGATGCCGCCTTTTCGGAAGAAATATTAAAAGCCTTTGAGAAAAAGACGGGGATCAAAGTTGAGCCACGCTTTGATACTGAAGCAACAAAATCGCTGGGTCTGACCAATTTAATTATTCGTGAACAGGATCATCCGCGATGTGATGTCTTCTGGAATAATCAGGCTCTGGGAACCGCTGCGTTGAAAGAGCAGGGGGTGCTGAGTGCATACAAAGGTGAGGGGTATCAAAGAATTCCCGAGAAATTCAAAGATCCGGACGGGTATTGGACCGGTTTTGCAGCAAGGCTACGAGTTTACATTGCCAATGTCGAAAAATCAGAGGCAACCAAAGAGAACATCAAACAGGAATTGGCAGGCCCATTAAATGAGGTTGCGATTGCCAAACCTCTTTATGGTACCACTCTGACTCATTACACAGTGCTCTGTGATGCGTGGGGCCTGGAAGAGTTGAAGAAATGGCACCAATCCCTGCAAGAAAGAGGAATCCAGGAAACGTCAGGAAATGCCAGTGTTAAAAACTTAGTTGCGAACGGTGCCTGCGTTTTGGGCTTCACAGATACCGATGACTATTTTGTGGCGGTTGACGAAGCAAAACCGGTCGCTGCGTTGCCGATTACTGTGAACGAGCTCGCGATACTGATACCGAATAGCGTTGCTATTATTAAAGGCACAAAAAAACAAAAACAAGCTGAACTTTTAGTGGATTATCTGCTATCTGAAGAAGTAGAACTTAAATTAGCACAGTCTCAGTCGCGCCAAATTCCGTTGGGTGATGTGAACTGGGAACACGTTCCGGAACAGGTAAAAGTATTTCGGACTTATATTGATAAAGCCTATCCCTTAGCAAATTTAGTGAAGCAGAGAGAAATAACGCTGGCCTGGCTTAAAGCGGAGTACCTGAAATGAGCCTGGCCACAATTTGTGGCGTGACGGCATTGCGCAGTCTAGTCATTTCACTGATCGGGATTTTGATATCCCGACATTTATCCCATCTAATCAACGATCATTATTCAAACCGTTCGATTCTGTTACTTGTGCTGATTGGGGCTCCCTTACTGGTGCCTGAATTAATTGTCGGTTATGCCTGGTCTCTGATAACCTTGAAGTTGGTGCAGTATCCTTATTTAATCGAACTCGTTTATTCGAGTCTCGTCTTACTGAAAGTTGTTCCTGTGGGAATCGTCTGCTTTTATTACTCCGCTCCGAGTGTGATCTCCCCCGAGGCGGATTTTATTAGAAAATCAGTACATTCCGTTTCTGCACAGATTTCAGGAATAGGATCTCAGTGGAGCTTCTTCCTGTGGAAAAACGTGATGCGAATTTTTCCAATCTGGGCGCTGTTGTTCCTATTGGCATTTCAAGAGTTCGAGATGGCTTCCTTGATTTACCGAGATTCCTGGACAGTGTCGATCTTTGACGCACAGGCGGGGGGAGTTCCCGTTACTGAAACAATTTCGTTTTTGACTGGCCCGCTTTTGATTGAATTACTGATTATTGCCGGAGTGGTACTGCTGTTAAATCGTATCCACCATCAATCACTCTTGAATCAGCAATGCCACTTTCAGAATGAGTCTCTACTCTTTTCCATACTCTCCTGGGGCTATTTGTTGACCGCATTTCTTGTTGTCGTGGTCATCCCATTCAGTCTTACGGGGTGGGGGGGCGTATTATCGCTGGGAAGTTTATTCCAAAATCAATTACAATTGACGGGTATTTTAACTGAGTGCACCTGGGGACTTTTGTATGGAATCACATCCGGGATTGCGGCCTGGGGGTTGGCTTCGTTTTTCTTTTCGAAAAATCAATCCCGAAAAATCAAAGTGTTGGGGTTGCTGTGTTGCCTGCCCGGTCTGTGCGGCTCGCTTTCGCTTGCACTTGTCATGGCAACCTTGTTCTTAACCGGATTTGGACATTGGTTGTACGACACGCCAGTGGCTCTGTTTATCGCTTTAGTACTATTCCTTTTTCCCAGAGCGGCATTTCTAAAACTATTATTTTTCACTCATTGGCAAAACGATTCGCTATTTTTGGCGCGGTTGTTAAGTCATTCGAAAAACCAAGCTCAGGCGTTGAAGGGAGGGCATCTGCAGTGGACTGTCAATGGGAGTATGCAATATTGGGCTGTTGTGATCCTCGCATTCTGGGCCTATTGGGATGTCACGATCAGCTCAATTCTGGCTCCCAATCACACGATGAATTCTTCTGTTCGATTATATGGGTTAATGCACTATGGACAAAATTCGGTTCTGTCTGCCATGACCTTTCTCAGTCTCTGCATTCCTGTTTTTATAAGTCTTCTATTTTTTCCCATTGTCAAAAAACTGTGGATTACCGTTTCAGACCATTCCACTATGAATAACACCGCTTGAATCCTATGGCTGTCGAAACTTTACAATCTGAATCTATTTTATGGTCACTGAAGCATGTCAGTTTGAACTGTGCCTCCGGCGTCCGTTTAGCAGATGTGGACCTTGAAATACCTCAAGGCATCACCGCGATAATGGGTTACTCTGGTGCAGGCAAAACTTCGTTACTGAATCTGCTTGTTGAATATGAATCTCCCGATCAGGGAACAATTTCTCGATCGGATCAGTATTTTCAAACTGGCACAGCGCTGGAGTTATTCTGGGTACCGCATTCGCTGGGGTTATGGCCACAGTATACGGCCCAAGAGCACCTGACACTGGTTCATCCCCATCTCGACACTCAGCATGAAACAGTAGACGACCTGCTGACTGCATTTCGTTTGACCGAGGTGCGCAAGAACTACCCGGGTCAATTGTCGCAAGGAGAGGCTTCGCGTTTATCAATTGCCCGTGCCCTTGCCAGTCAAGCGAAAGTCTTCGTGATGGATGAGCCGTTGGTGCACGTTGATCAGGCTCATTGGGAATTATATTGGCAAACCATTCGTCGTTACTGTCAGAAACAGGAAACATCGATTGTTTTTTCCACTCATATGCCTGAGCTCGTCTTACGGGAAGCCGAACATGTTGTCTGCCTTGATGCGGGTCAAGTCGTCTATTCCGGAGTAGTCGATGATTTGTATTACGCGCCTCCTACCTACCAAATAGCCACATATCTGGGACCGGTGAATGACCTTTCGCTGATGAGCAATCACACAGACTCGCAAATAAATCGTCATGACACCAGCCTGATTCGCCCTGAGCAAATGATGCTTGGAAAGGATGAATTCAGCTTGTGGGAAGTGCAACAAACGGCATTCAGCGGTTCGATTGAAGAGGTTCATATCTTACATCAGGAATCCCAGACAGCCCATACTTTTTATCACCGACCAGCGCGTCCGCTGTTGCAAAAAGGGGATCGCGTTTCGATTCGCTTGTTGATGATATTGTTTTGCCTGTTTTGGGGTGTTGGTTGCAACCCTGATTCTGCACCGGAGCTCACCTTCTCTGAGATTAAACAATGGCTTGTTCCTCCCGAGGGGATCAAGATTCCCGCACCACGAAGCGTCAATATCGGGCCGAAAGATGAATTGTATGTGCTTGATAATGCGGGGCGCGTCTTAGTTTATAATTCTGATAATAAATTAGTCAGACAATGGAAAATGCCTGATTCTGAGGTAGGAAAACCAGAGGGAGTGTGCTTCTTGAAGAACGGGCAAATTGCCGTTGCAGACACGCACTACCACCGGGTTGTGTTCTTTGATGAGCAGGGAAATGTCCAAAAGATGCTGGGGGAATATGGAGAAGGTCCTTCGCAATTCATTTATCCCGTTTCTGTGGTGCAGGATCCCGCGGGAAACATTTATGTATGTGAATATGGAAATAACGACCGCGTCCAGAAATTTTCAGAAGAGGGTGAGTATTTGCTGGAATTTGGAAAGGTTGGTACTGGCCCTGGGGAGTTCCAGCGCGCTGCAGGAATGTTATGGCATAATGGAAAGATTTATGTCGCCGATGCAATCAATAATCGTATTCAGGTATTTTCAGACACGGGTATATTTTTAGAAATATTAGGGACGAAAACTGGTGGCATTCCACTCTATTACCCGTATGACATTGCCATCGATCGTACTCAAGAAGAGTTATACATTGTGGAGTATGGAGCAGGACGCGTGACAAAAACAAACCTGGATGGCAGAATCTTAGGCAGATTTGGGAAGACGGGGATGAATCAAGGAGAATTCTTAACTCCTTGGGGAGTTGCAGTTAATTCAAAAGAACAAGTATTCGTGGCTGACACTGGGAATCGTTTAATCGTAAAATTGATACCATGAAGATCAAAGAACTCTACTATCAATTAGTTCCGCAACCGCGCGCGATCGTGACCTGGAAACGCGCGCTGCCTTTGATCGTCTTTCTTGTACTCTATGCCATTGTTTGTTTCAGTCTTGAATATTCTGGTGTCTTACTGTTTGCCCGTCCCTGGGCGTTTGGGTTGATTCTCTTCTCAATCTGGGTGTGGTGGCTCTCTGTTGCCGGTTATGGAGGCTTGAGTAAAGGAAGAGGATTGGCAGCATTGCTGTCGCGGCTATTAATGCTGGGACTGTTTGTCATGCTGATTGCTGAACCACGTTCGGTTCGCGTCCGCGATGTCATCTCTGTCGTCTATGCAGTGGATCTTTCAGATTCGATTGGAGAATCCTCGGTGGATAAGGCGCTGGGATTTGTAACCAATACGGTGAAGGAAAAACCACAGACAGATGAAGCGGGGCTGGTTGTATTCGGCCGTAATTCTGCAGTGGAACTCCCCCCGCGCGTCTCTTTTCCTTTCGAAGCACTGAATTCGCGAATTGATCGCGATGCGACGAATTTGCAACAGACGCTCTCCCTGGCAGCCGCCATGTTACCGGAAGAAAACCGTGGACGGATTGTGTTGATCAGCGATGGAACAGAAACGGAAGGTTCCATTTCACAAATCCTGGAAGAGTTGAAATCGCGCGATATTGCCGTCGATGTTTTACCCATTCAATATGAATACGACAAAGAAGTCTGGCTGGAAAACCTGGAACTGCCGCGTTTCGTGAAGCTCGGGGAAAATTACGAAGCTGCTGTGGTGTTATCTTCCTTAAAAGACGGTTCTGGCAAATTGGTTTTACGGGAAAATGGCGAACCGATTTATGAGGAAGACGTTTCATTCAAAGCAGGCAAGAATCGTTTTGTCGTACCGATTTACTTGCGGGCTGCAGGCTATTACGAATACTCGGCGACGATTGAAACCAAGCGGAGTGAAGATCAAATCCGCGAAAACAATACCGTCTTAAATTATATCTTTGTCGAGGGAGAAGGGAAGGTCCTGGTCGTTACGAATCCTACGGGAGACGACCGTGACTGGCAACCTTTAGTTAAGGCGATTCGTGAAGGGGAACGACACGTTGAAACGATTTCCGCATATGAATTTCCCAGTGATTCCCTGTCTTTGATGCCGTATGATGCGATTCTATTTGTGAATGTCCCCGCCGATGCATTCAATGTGATTCAATTAAAAGCAGTGCATGATGCTGTTTTTAACCAGGGAATTGGGTTCATGATGGTGGGGGGTGAGAACAGTTATGGGCCAGGGGGCTATCATCGTACGCTGATCGAAGATGCGTTGCCTGTGACCATGGACATCACGAAAAAGAAAGTGCTTCCTAAAGGTGCACTCGCCATCATCCTGCATACCTGTGAATTTCCTGAAGGAAATACCTGGGGAAAACGGATCACAAAACAGGCGGTCAAAGTGTTAGGCGCACAGGATGAAGTTGGCGTTTTGATCTACGATTTCATGGGAGGGGAAAAATGGCTTTTCGACCTGACTCCCGCTGGTGACTATGAAAAAATGGTACCGAAAATTAATGGTGCGCAAATCGGAGATATGCCGAGCTTTGCTAACACCATGCAATTGGGCCTGACTGGTTTAATCAAAAGTGATGCCTCAACAAAACACATGATTATCATTTCAGACGGTGACCCACAACCTCCATCACCGCAACTGGTTCAACGTTTTGTACAAAACAAAGTCAGTGTCTCAATGGTTGCCATCTTTCCTCATGGAGGTCGCGATATTTCAATCATGCGAGGAATCGCCGGGGCAACCGGGGGCCGCTATTATTTTCCATCAAGCCCGAATCAGCTACCTTCGATTTTTATTAAAGAATCGAAAACACTAAAACGGAGTATGATCCAAAACGAAACATTTACTCCTGAGGTCGGAATGCTTTCCCCAGTGCTCAAAGGAGTTCAAGAAATACCGCCTTTACGCGGCTACGTATTAACGACGATCAAATCGAGAGCAGAAGGAATCTTAAATGCCCCGGAGAAAAAAGAGTCGGAAGGTGATATTGACCCGGTCTTAGCATTCTGGCGCTATGGTCTGGGAACAACGGCCGCGTTTACATCTGACCTATCCCCAAACTGGGGCGCAGATTGGGTCAATTGGGATCATTACCAGGCTTTTGTGAAACAGTTGATGATTAAAATCTCGCGTGTTCAAAAGCAGGCTCAGCTAAAAATGTGGAGCCACACGACTGGTAATAACGCGACCATTATGGTTGAGGATTTTCATCCGGAAGAATCGTTTCTCAATGTCGCGGCACGAATCGCAGGACCTCACGACCGAGAAGAAACAGTGGTGCTGAAGCAAGTGAGTCCGCGCCGGTATCAGGTGTCTGTTCCTCTGTGGGGTAAGGGACGCTATCAGGTGACGGCAATTGGGAAAGCAGGAGACCGTGAAGACCATACCAATGGTGGGTTTATTGTTCCCTATTCCCCAGAATTCCTCCGCTTTCGCTCCAATCCGATTGTTCTGGAAGAAATTGCAGAACGAACTGGAGGGCAAAGACTGAATCCAGAAAATGCAGCGGAAGTGATCTATGGTCGTCGCGAACCCAAGCAAAGCTCGAATCCCGTGTTTGACTGGTTATTGATTGCCTTGGCCATTTTAGTGCCTCTGGATGTTGGTATCAGGCGCGTTCAATTGGATTGGTATGTCATTAAAGGCTGGTTCAGATTCGGTCCGGAACACAAAAACAGTACGGTCACAATGGGTGCTTTATTACAACGCAAACAAGATGTTGGTCAGGAATTGGACTTGCGCAAAGCTGACGCCACTGCGACAGCCAATCAGCTGAATTCGCAATCAACCATTGCGAAACTACAAGAACAGAAGCAGCAATCACCCAGACCTGTTTCATCAGAAAAGGCTGGAAAAAAACAGCCAGAGAGCGAAACCAAGCCAACATCAAATACGCCATCGACCGATTCGACAGATAAAACATCCACGACGGGCCGGTTGCTGGATCTCAAGCGGAAAAGACAAACTGACGACGAAAAATAATACGATTTTAATCTCGGAGATATCACGATGAACCAGCCAGAAACAACTGAAGAACCGACTGTATTACAGGCTGAAGCCGACCATTTTAAGCAGACATTTAATGCCGTTCGTTCTGAAGTCGCGCGCATGATCATCGGTCAGGAGCGGGTTGTCGAATCGACATTATATGCGTTGTTCTGTGGTGGCAATGTATTACTGGAAGGAGTGCCGGGGCTGGGGAAAACGGAGCTGGTAAAAGCCCTTTCCAAAGTTTTGGATTTGCAATTCCAGCGTATCCAGTTCACTCCCGACTTGATGCCGGCGGATATCATTGGAACCAGTATTATGAGTACGGATGAGACTGGTACGTATCGGTTTGAATTCCGGAAAGGGCCGATCTTTACTCAATTACTGCTGGCCGATGAGATTAACCGTGCTTCTCCCAAAACACAATCTGCTTTACTGGAGACGATGCAGGAAGGAACGGTCACAGCCGGCGGTACTCAGTACCGGCTCGATCAACCATTCTTTGTACTGGCAACTCAGAATCCGATTGAGCAGGAGGGAACATATCCTTTGCCCGAAGCACAATTAGACCGTTTTATGTTTAAAGTCAGTGTCCCTTTTCCAAATCGGGAGGAATTGAATCAGATCGTACAACGCACGATTTTGAAGCAGCCGGCAAAACTGACCAAACTATTGAACTGTGAGCAAATCCTTGAATTGCGGGGCGTATTGGAAAAGGTCGTTGTGGTTGAACCGATCCGGGACTATGCCATACGGCTGGTACTTTCGACACACCCCGGGACGGATTTTGCAACTGAAGAGGTTCGGCGTTTTGTGCACTGGGGAGCCAGTCCACGTGCGGCACAGTCATTAATTAAAGCCGCTCGGGTTCGCGCTTTGAGTGAAGGGCGGGCGCATGTTGCGTTTGAAGATGTTCGCTATTTTGCTAACGAAGTGCTGCAACATCGTGTTCTACTGAATTACGATGGCCAAGCCGAAAATGTCAAAGTGACAGATTTGGTGGCGCAGAACTGCAAAGCATTACCAGAACAGGAATAATCGGCTGTGTCTCAGGAAACTCATTCAAATCAGTTTACGACCTTGTTTGATAACAAAACGTTATCGATGCTGGAGAGAATGCGCTTAAACCCGACACGGCGATTAACCAACCGGAGTCGTGGTGAGCATCTTTCAGGTAAGGGGGGGACAAGCACTGAATTTTCAGATTATCGTAATTACGTTCCCGGTGATGATGTGCGCTATATTGATTGGAATATATTTGCGCGATTAAATCGTCCTTACATGAAGCAATACCAGCACGAGGAAGAAATGCACGTAGTACTGATACTGGATGCGTCTTCCTCAATGGATTATGAGGATAAATTTTTACGTTGTCAGCAGCTAGCTGCAGCCTTTGGTGTGATGGGCCTGTTGAACTTCGAAAAAGTGAGTGCTTATTCATGTAACAATAAGGGGGGGCTACCCGCCAAATTATCGCCGTGTACTGGCAGGATCAGTATGAAACGTCTGTTTGATTTTCTGACAAAAATCGAAGTCGGGGGTGATTCTCCGATTGAAGTGGCGGTAGAAGACGTGTTGCGATCACATCGTGGACGGGGGATTGCGATTGTTCTTTCCGATTTCGAATCATTCGGGGATCTGCAGCGACCTTTTAATATGCTCTATAGTGCCGGCCTGGAAATATTCGGCGTCCAGATTTTAGGTTCATCCGAAATGAACCCCGAAATCAATGGTGACTTACGTCTGGTTGACAGCGAAAGCGGTCAAACATTAGATATCTCTTCCGCAGGCGATTTGTTGGGGCTGTATCATGAGCATCGCGCCTTATTAGAAGCACATCTGGCTATGCTCTGTCGGCAGCGGTCCGGACGTTTCCTGACGATTGACAGCGGCGATTTGCTGGAACATGTCTTATTCGACTTGTTCAGGCGGAAAGGGTGGGTCATATGAATTATTGGCCTGGCTTTTATTCGCTACCGGGGGCCTGGTTCCTGCTGTTGCTGGTGCCACTGGTGGTCTTTTATTTTTTAAAATTAAAACGACCACATAAGAGCGTTCCTTCGCTGGCACTTTGGAGCCAGGTTATCAATGACCGCCGCGTCAATTCCCCCTTTCAAAAATTCAAACGCAGCATCTTGCTGTTGCTCCAAATACTACTGCTGCTTTTTCTGGTGCTCTCTCTGATGCAGCCGTATATTCAAAGCGGCGCAGACCGCGCACTGTATTTACCGATTCTGATTGATTGTTCAGCCAGCATGGCTGCGACAGACCCTGAAACGAAAAAAACACGCTTGGATCTTGCTAAGGAACAAGTTACCGAATTAATCGACAATTTGCTGCCTGACCAACGTGTTTCATTGATCGCTGTCAGTTCGACGGCTCGTCGATTGACTGATTTCACCTCGAATCAACGGATCTTAAAACAGGCACTCGCCACATTAACAGTCGATGATGTGCCAAGTAAGCTGGAAGACGCCTTGCGGATCACACAAGCGCTTTCACGAACGGTTCCCCTTAAAACCGTGTTATTTTACTCTGATGGGAATTTCCCCAAAGAGGTTAATTTTGATCTTCCCTTCGAATTGAATTATCAAATGCTGCCTCCCGCTGGTTCCAATCTCGGTATTACCTCATTCAATGCGCGCAAAAACCAAACTGGCAACTGGGATGTGTTTATTCGCGTTGAAAATACCAAAACTTCAAGTAATCCAGTTACGATCGAATTGAAGCAGGATGGTCAGACTGTTGCGAAAGAAGAGCTTGTATTGGGTGAAGGCGACTCACAACGGATCGAATTTTCCATCAACACGGATAGCGGGTCTGATCTGGAAGCGATTTTGTCACCAGGATCATATGATAGCTTACCTTCTGACAATCGTGCCTTTCTTAAAATCCCCAGTTCACGATCCTTGCTGGTCTATATCAGTCCGGATCTGGCGAGTTATCGTTACGCTTTAGCAGAAGATAAAAATCTCGTTTTGTATCCAGAAAAGGATGATGCGACTGGTCCCGCGGAATATGATTTGATCATTGCTTCGTCTGAAAACAATCTGGAGAAACAGGCTTTAGTCAAATTAGGAGTCGGCTTTGTACCTGAAGACCTGAAAAAGTTCATCTCACTCGAAACGAAACTAACCGATGTCGTCGACTGGAATCGTAGTTCCGCTTTATTACGGCATGTTGAGTTGAATGATGTACAAATCACAGAACAACCGGTCTGGGCAGAGAATGCCAGTGTCGAAGACCTGGAAGGACTTGGGTATGAAGTCGTGGTACACGGTCAATTGGGCCCCCTCTTATTACAGAAACGAAATGCAGGCGACCTCGAATATTATTTTCTGTTTAACACAGATCGTTCGACGATGCCTTATCGTGTCGGCTTTCCGATCATGGTCTCGAATTTGATCCAACTCACTTTGCAGGAGGCGGGGATTGCGGAAGTGCAGGCACCGGCAACTCCGATTTTACCTGCAGTAGAATATGTACCGGAAAATAAGTATCTCATCAAAACACCAGATGGAAAACAATTGAGTGCTGAAAGCAACAAGAACGGCTTGGTATCTGGCATTGCCGCTTTGCACGTGGGGAAATACTTGATATCTGGTGAAGGCGCGAATTCCGACGAAATTAGTGTTAGTTTATTGAACCCTTTGGAAACATCGCTCGTTTCAGTTGAAGAGATTCAGTTTACCGAAGTGCCGGTCACAGCCTCTCAAGATCAGATCGATAGTGATAAGCCTCTGTGGAGCGAATTTGCGTTAATCGCATTTGGTTTACTTTTAGTAGAGTGGTGGTATTTCCAGCGTCGTCCTGCTGGTGTCCCTTCGTAAACACTCAAAAAAGACAGGGATTCCTCATTCATGATCCGGAATATTTTGCGTTATCTATGCCTGTCATTGATCGTGATACCTGGAGTTGTCGTGGCACAGACAATTCCAATGACCGTCGATATTCATCAACCATCGCAGTTCCCAAGGGGAGATGGCCCGATCGCTCTGGTCTGGCGATGTTCGGTTTCTGCAACGGGATTATTGGAAGGTTATTTTCTGATCGAGGCACATGATGGCAAGGAACAATTCGGTAAATTCCAGTCGCATGATGTAGCGCTGCATACGGGCTTCCATGAAATACCGATGATGCTCCCACCAATCAAAGTGAATAACCCCTATTCTGAAATCAAGTTAAAACTCAGTTTTGTAACCAAGAATAAACGTTACGATTTTAAAGATGAATATACGTTAAAGGTTGGCCAACGATTTCAGCGAACATTTGCAGTGGGAGTCTGTGACCCGTTTGATATTAATTTATTACCAGAAACGAAACAATTTCTGGACACACTCAAATTTGAATCAATCAGTCCCCAAGAACCAATTTCCTTTGACCAGAAGTCGATTCCATCAAATCAGAAATTTATAAATAATCAGCCATTATCGTTGGGTGTCAAAACCGTATCGATCCAAATCCCTCCTCCTGATTTTCCTCAATTGCCGATTGAATGTCACCAGTATGACATTCTGGTTATCACCGCGCGTGGATTTGAACAATTAGAATCACGACATTTAAAGGCGATTCATCAGTGGGTCAGGTCAGGGGGAAGTTTATGTGTGCTCGCCGGTTCGGTTCTGGAGCAACCGCAGCTTCAGTTTTTAAATCGTCTTGTAGAAGAAAGAAATGCTTCACCTTTTCTACTGGATTCTGAAGGCAAGCTCGAATTGGATCAGACAGAACAGATCTGGTTTCAACGAACGGGTTGGGGAAGAAGTGTGATCATTCTGTCCGACGCACTGGAGAAAGATCAGCTGAGCCAAGCTGACAGAAACCGGGTCCCCTTTTTTTTATGGAAACTCAGAGCGTCACAGAAAACCTATTATCAAAAAGAGAAAAAATGGGATTACCCCTCACTGATTAAAGTATTTCTCGAAGGAGAGCAAAGAGCAAGGAATCGTAACTCGAATGTTTATACCGTCAACGAAATGCTCAACTTGAACTTTCGTCCGATCTTCACAGGGGGCGCAGTGATAACGGACTTGATGCCTGCGGAAATGCGAATCGTCCCTTCCTGGGTTATCGTGACGATCCTGTTTGGATATGTGCTCATCATTGGTCCGGGGGAATATTATATTCTCGGTTTTTTCAAGATCCGACGTTTCACCTGGATTACATTTCCATTCGTCTCAATCTGTTTTGCCTGTATCGCATTTATGGTCTCTGATTATTTCATGCAGACTTCTTATGAACGCAAAACGCTTGCCATTTATGATCTGGATGCCCAGGGGAAACCGGTCAAAGAAAACCATTTCGAGTTGTTATTTACAGGTGCCTACCAACAAATTGAAACGAAGATTAAATCTGGTTTATTTACTCCTTTGAATCATGCTGAATTTGGATTAGTACAAAATTACAATATCTACGCCCGGAATATAAGCCCTTCACTGGTGGGGCCTCCTTTTTATTCCGGGTCGATTCCCACTCAATACGTGGTTTATCAATACATGCCTCAATGGACGCCTCAACTCAATCGAATCATTCGAAATTATCCGGAAGATTTAAAAACAAACTATGATTGGTCTTCTATTAAGGTTGCTGAACTCAATTCGGACCAGGGGCGCCAGAAAATACGAAATCAAGTCAAAGCCGCCTTTGGAGACCAGGCTCAGTTATTGATTTATCAGGGAGCAACCAATGGGGATGCAAAAATGTTTAGACTCTATCTGCCAGCCATCAATGCCAGAAATCAGATGCGTTATTCGAAAGTACACGCGCTCGTAAACCCGATGAATCAGCAGCCTCAACAGTATCCGCGAAACGAAGAGTTTCAACGTAGCTTCATGGACGATCTTTGCGTTCGTAATCAAACGGGACTATTTCAGATCGTTTCGCAAACGTCACCCGCGGGAGGTAATAATTATGAAGACCTGAGTATCCTGGACCCTTCAGACCCAAATCAATGGTTAGTTGTGGTGTATGTACCGGGTAAGGAGCAGGACATCATTTACCGCCAATTAATCGTGGCAGAGATATAAACCACCTCTTCTTACACTTTAGCTAGAGCAGAATACGGATTCTTATGAGCATACAACCTCCAATGGTGGAAGTGAAAAATCTGTGGGTGCGTTACGGGAAGTATGAAGCCGTCAAAGGGATTTCCTTTAGCATTCCCAAGGGAGAAGTATTCGGTTTTATCGGCCCAAACGGCGCTGGTAAGTCTTCCACAATCAAAGTTCTGGCGACGTTGCAACGGAATTATGAATGTGACGCGGTAAAGATTAATGGAATCTCTGTCAACAAAGCCCCGCACCTGATCCGTGAAATGATTGGGTATATGCCGGATTTCTTTGGTGTTTATGAAGACCTGACTGCCCGGGAATATCTGCACTTTTTTGCAGCCGCCTATCGTATTGATCGCAGCCGACGAAAAGCCATTGTCAATGATGTCTTAGAGTTAACAGATTTAACGGGAAAAATTGATTCACCCGTGGATTCCTTGTCCCGGGGAATGAAACAACGTTTGGCGTTGGCGCGTGTATTACTGCATGATCCAGATCTGTTATTACTCGATGAACCAGCCAGTGGTCTGGATCCCCGTGCGCGAATTGAAGTGCGTGAGCTGTTAATTGCATTAAAGGAAATGGGAAAAACGATTATCATCTCGAGTCATATTCTGCACGAGTTATCTCAGCTTTGTACAAGTATCGGAATCATTGAAGCCGGACAATTTGTCACGCAGGGGTCTTTAGATCATATTTATAAACGGCTGGAGCTCAGCCGCATCGTTCACGTTCAAATTGTGGGTGAAATGAATGGTGTCTGTCAAAGAATCGAAGCCATGGATGGCGTGAGTTCAGTCACCATACAAGCAGATCGTTTAGCCATTCAATTACAGGAAGATCAGTTAGCCGTTGAGGATTTGCACGCAAAGATCGCAGCCACGGGGGCAAAGATTCGTATGTTTCAGGCGGAAGCGATGGATATGGAAACGGTGTTCATGAAGCTCACGGAAGGGAAGACCGCATGAAACTCAGAAAATCCCGACTCAGTCTTCCTCTGCTGAACAAAGAATTAACGGAAATGGCTAACCGTCGGCGAACCTACATCATCAGGACTGTTTACGCCTTGTTGTTTCTGGGATGTGTCGGGTTCATTTATATGGAGCAATTAGCTGGGCTGAAGAACAACCCGATGGGTATCCTCGGCCGCGGCCGCCAAATATTTGAAGCGATGATTTATTTGCAATTTACCGCGATCTATCTCTTTCTACCAGCAATCACTTGTAGCGTGATCACACAGGAGAAAGAACGAAATACCCTCGGACTCTTAATCATTACACGACTCAGTCCTTCTACGATCATCCTGGAAAAGTACCTCGGACGTTTAATCACCATGGTCACTTTTTTAATGTTAGGGCTTCCGATCTTGGCATTTGCCTACTCATTAGGGGGTGTTTCTCCTGCCATGTTTATCAACGGTCTCTGGTTGTTGACGATCGCCATGTTCCAAGTTGCTGCCTTTGGGGTATTGTGCTCCAGTTTCTTTCGCACGACCGTCTCCGCTTTCATTGGTACTTATGTTCTTGGTTTTTTGGTATTATTTGGGCCTTTGATTGCCGCCGGGATGAATCTATTCTGCTACGGCGATTTAACGAGGATGATTGCCAATCATCTAGGAAACATCCCTGCTCAATTCGGGCAATCCGTTTTCCGCAGTGGATCTGCAGAGTGGCTCAATGCTTTGCTGTTAGCACCTTACTGGTATAGTTTCTTTTCATGGTCAGGGGCTACCTCGTCCATCATCGGCACCTTCATTTTCAGTATTCCCATTATCCTGAGTACCTTCGTGTTCTTATTATTCGCCCACTATTTTCTGGTGCGTCGTGCTTTCCTGCCCGCTCACAATCTATTGTTAAAAATATTCAAATCTCTTGATCAAGTGTTTTCCAAAATTAATAACAACCGTATCACACGAGGAATTGTGCTCGTTAAAGACCAGGTTCGCTTACCTGATGATGCGCCCATTGCCTGGCGTGAAACATCGAAAAAGTCCTTGGGAACATTTCGCTATCTGTTTCGAATTCTAATCGCGATTGAAGGCCCGGTACTATTTATATGCATTATGATTGCAACCATGGGGCCAAGAGCTGCCGTGGAGGGAGCAGCCGTGATTCTCGTACCGGTTTGGATTCTGGTTGTTTTATTGTTAGCCGTTTCCTCGACCAGTTTGATTTCTGCAGAACGATCTCATGAAACGTTGGACGTGTTATTAACAACGCCAATCTCCGGTAAAGAACTACTGGATCAAAAAATATCCGGCGTAAAGCGTTTGCGTCTGATACTATTGATTCCACTGCTAAGCATTGTGTTGTTTGAGGCCTGGTGGAAGTGGGAATATTTATACATTGATCCGAACTATCGAAATCCGTATGCGCTTCTCTGGTTACCCTACCTGATCGGCTCTTTGATCACAATTGGCATCTATCTACCAATGTTGACATGGTTGTTCTGTTGGATTGGTATGAAAGTGAAATCGCAAACCAAAGCAATACTTTCCTCGCTCGGGGCGATCATTATCTGGTGTCTCCTGCCATTTATTTTGGTGTTTCCAGTATTTGTCCTAAACCCATCCTTTGATGAAAGATCCGTGATCTATGGCATTTTTCTCGGCCCTGCATCGTACGTCGTTCTCAATGAAGTCGCAGAATATCAGAATTTCGGTACGACCTGGTTGCCTCTGATCGTGAATACCTTAATTTACAGTGGTTGTTATTATCTGTTTCGATCACAATGCCTTAACCATATCGATAAAAATCTCGGTAGACTCGGGGGGCAGGAAGCCGACGATCATCGACCGACAATGCTTCCTTTGAGTAATCAATCAATTTTGAGTTCCGATTCATGAATCAATATTTAGTTAAGACGAAATCTGCAAGCAAGCGCTGTCGCCAACTGATCGTGGCTGTCTCTGCAGGGATCGCGTTCTTGTTTCCGTCAGCTGTATTTGCCCTTGATATTGAAGAAGCAATTTGGGGCATTGGTAGTCAACAGACGAAAGGCGAGTGTATTCCGTTATCTCTCCTGCTGAGTAATAATACTCCCGAAGTATTTGATGAGTTAGTTCAATTGAATCAACTGCAGTTCGGCAGCAGTAAGGTTGGTGCGCCACTTTATCGAAAAGTTTACCTTGCCCCCTATACTTCCCAATGGGTGCAATTTTATCCTTACATTCTCAGTCAGAGGCAGACAGACTGGTCGCTGAACTGGGGACCGGGCAATATTTATAGTCTTGGGATCTCCAAGACGGGAAGTGCTCCTGCTAATGTCACGCAGGAGAGTACCGAAAACTTTTGTGTGATTCTTGCCAGTATCGACTCTCTGTCTGATAGTGGCATTCAGTTCAAACGGTTTCCGGAAGAACTTTTCCCCCCCGCAGTCACTGCAACCGATTCGTTGGATGAAGTTATTCTGGATCATGTTCCGCGCTGGGATGCAGCACGCAGAGACTCCTTTATGGACTGGCTCTATCGAGGAGGAATTTTACACCTACTCCCGAATCTTTCTGGCGAGAACTTGAGTTTTCCAGCAAGTATGTCTGAACTTAATGTGCCGCTTGACCACTTCCGTGCTGGTTCGGGCCTGGTCATTCGCCATCAGGAAAAACTGAATCAACTTGATCAAGCTCGGCTCGACTCTAAAAAGCAAGCCGTCCAGACGGCGGAATTGTCTGCCATCGACGTTTCCACTGAAAAGCAGAAGCAATCGATGAACAGTAAACAGGCTAATGATTTTTATGGCTTGGAAGATATCAACGCAAACTTTTTGTATCAACTTTCAGAAATGACTCAGCCCGATCATAACTGGACAATGATCTATATCTTATCATCGTTTTATATATTCTTGATATTCCCCGGATGCTACTTGTTTAATAAAAAACAAAAGGGAAAGGGGTACCGGAACTCTTTACTCTTTCTGCTCATCACGGTGGGGGTCTTCAGTACAATCTTCTGGAGTATTGGCAAACGTGGTTATGGGGAAACAACGACCATTAATAGTTTAGTCATTGCACGTCCACTTAAAGGGAATCAATACGATTTAACGTATTGGATTAATACCTTTGTGACAGAAGGAGCCGAATATCAGTTTTCTGCGGAAGGCACAGGAGGCATTTTTACAACGGCACAATATACTGAAAAAGTCAAAGGCGCGATTTTCAATGGCGTTGACAGTCGATTTCTTTCAGATATCCCGCCATTTTCTGCCCGCAGTTTTCTATTTCGGGTTAAATCACCTTATCCAAAACAAACATTTGAAGTGCTCGATTATAAGATCGGCAAGAACTCAATACTGGAAGCGATCAAAATCAAACTGGTTCAACCTCTTCCCAAAAACACATCAAAAACACAAGTTCTCTACGATCGTATTGTATACGATTTAAAACAGACGCAAGAACAAGGCTCTATCATACTGGAACTGGCGAAGCATCGTTCGCCACTTTCCGCATGGCAATCGAAATTAAAATCAGAGTCATCCGCCCCCCGTGGCTATGGTAATCATGATGAAGAACCAGACATCCCCAAGATCTATGACAGTTTGTATGACAGTCTTGTCATGAAAAACATGAATCTATTGACACCAGTCCAGTTTCGTAATTACCAGGGGGAAAGATCACGTATCAAATTATTTATTTATTGTGAGATTCCGGATGAGTTTAAACTGAAGACGAACGTGCACGGTTTACAACAAGGACGTGCTCTTTTTGTAAATGATCTCGCACTACCTGAAAAAATATCGGAACCAGAAAATGAATGAACCGTTTCCAAATCAGCCTGTCATCGATATTAAAAACGTATCCCATTCCTTTAAAGGTCATCGGGCGCTGCAAGGCATCAGCTTTCAAGTCAACCAGCAATCTCTGCATGGATTTGTCGGTCCGAATGGCGCAGGCAAAACAACAACGTTGAAAATCATTTGTACCTTGTTACGTCCGCAGGGTGGCAAGGTTGAAGTCTTTGGACACGATGTGACATCTGCTGTCAAAGATATTCGCAAACGAATTGGATTTATGCCCGATCATTTCAGCACATATCGGCAAATGACGGTTTTTGAATATCTTGACTTTTTCGGAGCAGCATACGGCTTAGGGGTAGCACAGCGCGATCAGGTTATTAATGATGTGCTGACATTAACGGATATGGATGGCCGAAAAGATTCGCTCATTAGTGGGTTATCACGCGGCATGCAGCAGCGTGTGAGCTTAGCCCGCGTTTTAGTAAATGACCCCGATTTACTGCTGCTGGATGAACCAGCATCGGGACTTGATCCCCGGGCTCGCATCGAGCTGATGGAAATCCTGCAAGAATTGAAACGCATGGGTAAAACGATCTTTATCAGCTCACATATTTTGAGTGAGTTGGCAGAACTCTGTGATAGCGTGACGATAATTGATCGTGGCTTAGTGAAATATAGTGGTACAATGGATGGATTATTAACACAGGAACAAGAGCACCCCTGTTATAAGCTGACTTTGGAATCAGAAGTGGCAGGTCTTGCTGATTCTCTTGCAAACGAACCTGGCGTAATTAACGTAGATAAAACAGATCGCGCACGAGAGCTTCGCCTTTCCTTTGACGCAAGCATAACCACCACGGGCAATCTGTTGTCAAAAATTATTGAACTGCAAGGATCAATTGAGTCATTCCAAAGGGACAAGAAGCATTTGAACCAGGCATTTCTCGATTTAACAGAACAAGGAGTGCGTTAATGTTTCAAGGCACGTTTGCACTGTTTAATCGCGCATTATGTGTCGACTTTCGTTTGAGGCGGACGCATTTATTTCGTTTTCTGTTCGCTGTCATTATTTTGTTTTGCTTGATTTCTGCCCAATTAACCCGTTGGACCATCGGCGCTCCCGGTCTGGTTTTATTTGCGCAAATCATCTATCTCAACTTTGTCTTTATTCTGATGTCTAGTATCAGTTTATTTGCAACAGCGATTACCGAAGAAAAAGAAGAGCAAACCATCGGTTTACTCCTCATGGCGGGGGTGAACCCGGTCTCTTTGCTATTGGGAAAATCGTTACCGCGATTGATTTCTGCGCTCTTACTTCTGTCTATCCAATTCCCCTTTACATTACTCGCGATTACATTAGGCGGCGTCACGTTTTCTCAAGTCATTGCCGCCTATACTGCATTAGCCGTTTTTTTGTTTTGCCTGTCAAATCTGGGATTGCTCTGTTCCGTCGTTTGTGCCCGCTCTCGCGCCGCATCCACACTCGTCGTTCTTTCTCTGCTCTCTTATTTTTTGGGAGTACCACTGCTGGCCTGGGCCGTAGATGCGATGGTAGATCAAAAATGGATCGCTGCTGATTCTTTCCTTGTCAATTCAGTAACGCAGATCTATAACTGGCTGCAGCAGTCGTCTGTAATCACTCAGCTGAATCGCATTCTCATCTCAGGATTCAGTGATACTCCCTGGGGAATGCAATTTTGGAGCAACCTGTTTTTGGGGATCGTTTTGTTCGGATTCGCCTGCCTGTTCTTCAATCGCTTTGCCTTAACAGATGTAGCGATGAGTCCGGGGCGTGGTATCATTTCAAAAAAGAAAAGCAAACTTTTTTCACCCGGCCGCACCTGGATGAATGCACTAATGTGGAAAGATTTCTTTTTCGTCAACGGTGGCTTTGGCATGGCTCTGATTAAATTCATCAGCTATGGCATTGCCTTAATCGCGTTATGTTCTTTCATTGGATATACAACGCATAGTTATTCTCTGGAAGAAATCGGCCTGACATTATTCTGGTCCATGTTCATTGTAATACTGATCGAAATCAGTCTGATAGCGGGACGGGTATTTCATGTCGAGGTCCAATGGAATACATTAGTTTCCACTGCCATGCTGCCACAATCGATGGCATACACCGCTTACTCTAAAGTCGGTGGCTGCCTGCTTGGATTAATTCCGGCGTTTTTTTATCTGGCGATAGGAAGTGTTCTTAGTATTGAAGAGATATTTAATAATCTCGGTACAATATTTTCCGAGCCGTCCTTTTGGATGACCTGCGTTGAAGTTCTGTTTTTCTGGCATTTAACGGCAATTTTATCGACACATATCAAGTGGGGCGCATTACCACTCGCTTTTATTTTAATGTGGGTGGGTAATATGGTATTCTTTTTTTCGGTCAGTCTGCTTTCGCTGTTCGTGAAGTCCGTTGCCGCTGAAGGGCTCATTGTAGTGTTTACTCTGGCTATGCTTTCCGGTATCGTTATTTCACACTTTTTAATCAAAGAACGGTTAATACTACTGGCATCCCGATAAAACAGCTAACGAAATTAACTCCACAGATTTGAGGTTATCATGAGTTCAAAAATCAGCCGACGAAAACTCTTGCAAAATTCAGGTGCACTGGCTGCAACGGCATTGGCGCTGGGCCTTCAACAGACTCATGCGGGAGAGAATCAATCAGGACCTGATCAACCCCTGAAAGGAAATATCAATCAGTCAGTCGTGCACTGGTGCTTCAAAAAGTATTGGGATATCGAAAAGACGGCGCAAGTCGCAAATCAACTTGGAATCAAGAGCATTGAACTGACGCCTCCCGAAAACTGGGAGACTCTCAAAAAACATGGGTTGACCTGTGCGATCGCTTCCAGCCACGGTTTCAAAGCGGGATTTAATAACCCCGAGCATTGGGATCAATGTATCGAAATCCTGCGGAAGCGGATTGATGAATGTGCCGACGGGGGAGTCAAGAATGTGATCACATTCACGGGAATGCGGGATGGAATCAGTGATGAAGCCGGGGCCAAAAACTGTGTCGCAGGCTTCAAAAAAATCATCGGCCACGCGGAAAAGAAAAAGGTCAATCTTTGTCTGGAAATGTTGAATTCCCGTGATGACAGCCACCCCATGAAAGGGCACCCCGGCTACCAGGGAGACAATACCGAGTATTGTATTGATATCATCAAGCAGGTTGGCTCTGATCGCATGAAACTTCTGTTCGATATTTATCACGTTCAAATTATGGATGGCGATGTCATTCGACGTATCCGGCAACATAAAGACTATATCGGTCACGTTCACACGGCTGGAAATCCTGGTAGAGGTGAATTGGACCAGAAACAGGAAATCAATTACCCCCCCATCATGCAGGCATTACAGGAGATTGGCTATCAGGGTTATGTGGGACAGGAATTTATTCCAACCCGTGATCCCTATCAGGGACTTAAACAAGCTGTTCAACTTTGCGACGTCTAAACGGTGTCCAGGTTCATTAACGCATCTCCAGGAACACTTGAATCGAGTGTCATCGCGTGCGTGATGCTTTAGTTAAATCGAACGTCAACGCGTTATTAAAATAGTATTGTTCCAAATAACAAAGCGGGGAAGAATCATGTGTTTCTTCCCCGCTTTGTGCAATTCGGATTGTGTTCATCTTGCTCAGGCTAAGAGTTCCTGAATGACAAGACTCCCCATTTCGCCTGTTGAAACACTTTTGCCTCCAGCGGCGATATCTGCTGTGCGATGTCCCGCTGCCAGGACACGGTCCACGGCATTTTCCACAGCGACTGCTTCTGTTTCTAGATTCAAAGAATGGCGAAGTAACATAGCCGTTGCCAAAATAGTAGCCAGTGGGTTGGCAATTCCTTTCCCGGCGATGTCGGGGGCGGAGCCATGAATGGGCTCATAGAGCCCGGGACCTGATGAGCCCAGTGAAGCTGAGGGGAGTAATCCCAACGAGCCAGGGAGCATGGAGCCTTCATCGGTCAGGATATCTCCAAACATATTCCCGGTGACCACCACATCAAAATCAGAGGGTCGGGAAATTAAGTGCATTGCCATCGAATCGACAAGCACCACTTCATATTCAATATCCGGGAACTCGTTTTTAACCACATCTGCTGCTACTTGACGCCAAAGTCGTGACACTTCCAATACATTGGCTTTATCAACAGAAGTCAATTTGCCACGACGACTCCGTGCAGACTCGGCGGCCAGTCGTACAATTCTCGCAATTTCCAATGTTGTGTATGTCATTACACTAAAGGCTTTTTCGCCGTCCGGGTGTTCCATTCTTCCCGAATCACCAAAATAAATTCCCCCGGTTAATTCCCGAAAAAAGAGGATGTCAGTCCCTTCGATGATTTCCCGTTTCAAGGGAGAAGCGTCCAGCAATTCCTTGTAAGGCTTAATGGGCCTTAAATTGGCAAAGAGGCCTAATTCTTTTCGAATCCGCAATAATCCGGCTTCAGGACGCGTTTTTGCAGAAGGGTCGTCCCATTTGGGGCCGCCAACGGCACCTAGCAGGATGGCGGCTGACTCTTTACAGGTTTCCAGCGTCTGAGGAGGGAGTGGGTCGCCAAAGTCATCAATGGCATTTCCGCCCATCGGACAAGAGGGGGTCTCAAATTGATGACCATATTTTTCGGAAATCGTATCCAGAACACGTTTTGCTTCTGCGACGATCTCTGGCCCGATTCCATCACCGGGTAATAATGTAATCCGAGCTTCCACTGTCAGTTCCTCGCTTGGTTTCTCAATGTCTTTGTGAATCAGGTAATTGTTACTACGGAATGGCCAATTTAGCGACTGTATAGACAAAACTCCAGTCGGCATCAGCGTGCATTCTTTAATTGTAACCAAACTCTAAATGTGAGAAATGCCTCATCGCTCTCATTCATAATTCTGTTCAGTAATTCGGTCGTCCCCTATTATCGTTATAACCGGACGGTAAGAAATGTCCTTACAATATTATTAGCCGAGCAAAATCAAGAGTTTACGCTCTTATTCCGATAAAAAGATTAGATCCCGCTGTCAACCAGTTGTAGTGCAGTAGCGGGCCATACTTATTATTTCGTCGTCGATTCGCATTTACAGCCCTGAATCTCAGGAAGGTACTTTACGGACAAGGGCTCGTGCTCAGGAGGAGCAAGCGAAATAGAAATCGATGTATGCTTCAAGACAGGGACATCGCATGTTTCGCTCATCTTTTTTTTCTGCTGGATTATTTGTTTTACTCACAGGTACATCGTTCCTGTTTGTCGACAAAATGGTTCTGACCCACAAAGTAGTTGTTGAAGAACCAGAACCAGTTCGTGAACCGGAATTCCGTGGTTTTCTCGGAATGACCAGTCTGAATGAAGACCAACAGGAAGTCGTAAATCCGCCTGATTGGGCAGCCTTCAGCCTCATGTCAGTTGGCGCAGTAACAATGCTATATGCAGCTGCATTACCTAAACGACGCTAAGCCACGAAAAAGAATCCGACACCGTATATCGAAACAGCGATGAGTTGAAAAATTCATCGCTGTTTTTGCATTTCAGGCATCGAATCGCATTGTGGCCCAGAGACTCGGGTCCTGTGCGAAAGGAAATTCATGATCGACAATCATGAACTGCTCTCCCAGTTCAGTGTCCGAAATGGCGTAATAAAATCCCAGTTGTGGATAGGCAGAGGGCTCAAACCCATAGAGCACCGAAGCAGGAAGCCATGCTTCTAATTCATAACCTGTAGTCTGAATCTTCGACGAAAGCAAAATCTCAGACAGATCGCCCAAAGGCGCGTCGGCTTGCGCACGGTGAATCGAAAGCTGCGTACAATACGGCTTTTTCTGATTACCAGACTTTCCAAGAGGATGAAATTGGAACGAATGACAGTAGCGGTTGGCTCGATGAATCGTTTTTGTGTCGCGTGTATCAATCCAGACTTGAAACGCATCGGAGGCAGTTGCCGGATGCTGTTTTTTGTCCACTTTTAAACTAATGCCCAGACCATTTTTATTCCAGGCAAGTTTGACTTTTCCCCATTTGCTGGATTTCTGTTCAAAAGTCAAATCCGGAATCACGGCCGACGTCGGCAAATTCAACAACTTGCCACGCTTATGGGGCAGTTCGTTAAGCTCCGGTAGCGAAATCGCATGACGGAATAAAAATGAATGTGGAATGATAGTCATATTCAACGTGGGACTGGATCTTAGAGGAACTTCCAAAAATTTCAGGGACTGTTAGAATCATAACATCTGATATTGCTGGATACCATCAATCGCCTGAAACAATCCTTTAAAGGTAGCTTTACCTAATTTAAACCACCACTGTAGAACACTCAAGTGCCTTATGCAGCATCAGGAATATATTCACATTCGAGGAGCACGCTGCCATAACCTCAAAAGCATCAATGCCGATCTCCCCCATAATCAGGTGATCGTGGTAACAGGGCTTAGTGGCAGCGGTAAGAGCAGTCTGGTTTTTGATACGCTGCATAGCGAAGGCCAACGGCGTTTCCTGGAAAATATGGCGCCTGGTACGCGGCAATTGTTTAGCCAGATGCAACCCGCCGATGTTGATCAAATCAGCGGGTTACCGCCAACTGTCAGCATAGACCAAACGCAAAGGACTCAGTCGCGACGCAGTACATTGGCAACCATGACAGACCTGTACGAATACTTCCGATTGCTCTATGCACAACTTGGAATCGTTTACTGTGTCAAATGTAATCAACCGTTGCATCAGCAGTCCGCAAAACAGATCGTGGATCTGATTCTCGCATTGGAGGATCGGCAGAAAGTGATGATCCTTTCCCCGGTGATTACAGCGAAAAAAGGGGACCACATCGCGGTGATGAACAAAATCGCGAAAGAAGGCTTTGTTCGCGCCAGGGTAGATGGCGCTGTCGTCGATGTGGCTCAACCACCGGAATTTCAGTCGCATGAATACCATGACATCGAAATTATTATTGACCGAATCATTGTAAAAGAGGGAATCAGTGCCCGTCTCAAAGAATCGGTTGACTTGGCGTTAAAACACGGAAATGGTGCCTGTTTTGTCAGCCAGCAAACGCAAGATGGCTGGTCAGATCGTTTTTTAAGCACCAGACTTGCCTGCGGGAATTGTGATCTCAGTTTTCCGGACCCTGAACCGAGAACTTTCAGTTTTAATAGTCCCTATGGCGCATGTCCCACCTGCCAGGGATTAGGCGTTGTTGAAACGTCCGATCAAGAGCAGATCTGTCCTGAGTGTCAGGGAGCAAGAATCAATGAATATGCCCGATCGATTCAATTGAACGGTTTATCAATTGACCAGTTATTAAATCAGACCGCGCCAGAAATATTAAGCTGGCTGGAACAATGGGAAAGAACCGAACTGACATCTCGCCTTGCTCAATCGCGGAAAATTGCAGAGCAAATCTTACCGGCGATCAGAAGCAGACTTGAGTACCTTGTTGAAATCGGTTTGAGCTATATCAAACTAAGTCGGCCTGCCCGCACTTTATCTGGTGGCGAGAACCAGAGGGCCCGCTTGGCATCTTGCCTGGGTTCAGGTACGACGGGAGCCTGTTACATTCTGGATGAACCAACTGCAGGTTTACATACCAATGAAACTGAAAAATTGCTGAAAATTCTGCAGCGACTGAAACAAACAGGGAATACTGTCATTGTTGTCGAACATGACCTCGATGTCATTCGCGCAAGTGATTACATCCTCGATCTCGGCCCAGAGGCAGGAGAGCAGGGAGGGGAGATTGTTGCAGCAGGTAATTATCAGGAAGTCATTCAAAACACCCAGTCATTTACCGCACGTGCGCTGAATACCAAATACACTTTACATTCTGCAATTCCTGCGGATACTGGTTCAGAGATTGTCCTGAGTGGTGCAACGCTTCACAATCTGAAAGATGTCACACTCAAATTTCCGTTACAGAAACTAGTTTGTGTTACAGGTGTCAGTGGCTGCGGGAAAAGCTCACTGATTATCGAAACTTTGGTTCCCGCTCTGAAGTCTGCATTGAAGGGGAATCGAGACCATGCCTTAGAGTATCATTCCCTGGAAGGCAGTGACTTCCTGCAACAGGTTAAAAAAATCGATCAATCTCCGATTGGAAAAAGCGGGCGTTCCAATCCCGCGACCTATTGCGGTGCCTGGGATGAAATTCGCAAGCTGTTTGCGAAAACAAAATCATCTCGAATGCGCGGTTATACCGCCAGACGTTTCAGTTTCAATGCCAAAGAGGGCCGTTGTGAAACTTGTCAGGGGCAAGGTTTTCGTCGGGTTGACATGCAATTCCTGCCCCCCATCTTTCTTCCCTGTCGCGCATGTAAAACCAGGCGTTTTAATCGGCAGACATTAGCGATCAAACATCGCGATAAATCAGTCAGTGACCTGCTGGAAATGTCGATCGATGAAGCAGTTACTTTTTTTGAATCGATTCCGAAAGTTAGAAAAGTATTACAACTCTTGAAGGAACTTGGACTGGGTTATCTCGCATTAGGACAACCTGCTAATATGCTTTCAGGAGGAGAGGCCCAAAGAATCAAACTGGCAGCGGAACTTGTGACGGGTAGTGCTGGCACATCACTTTTTGTGCTGGATGAACCCACGCGAGGGCTTCACGCAGCAGACATTGATCGGTTCTTAATTTTATTGCAGCGGCTGATTCAAGCAGGAAATTCGGTTCTCATGATCGAACATCATCCGCAGGCTATTTCCGCATCTGATTGGATTATCGATATGGGCCCAGCAGGGGGAGAAGCAGGAGGAACCATCATCGATAACGGCACTCCGGCGGAGATCGCTTTCCGAAAAGTCGGGCAGACAGGCGTGATGTTGAGTGGTTTTACTGAAAACAGTAACAGGTGAGGTTCAGCTTTCCTGGAAAAGAACGAAATCAGGATCCTGTAAGAATTCATTTGATTGGTTATAATGCAGACAAATAGCGTCGGGTATCAGTCCCTTTGGTAGATTTACTTTTCAACTTTAAACTACATGGCTAATTCAGCAAAACAATGAATTTATTTAATGAATATGGAATCTCTTTTGAATATCCGAACGACTGGAACCTATCAAAAGAAGTGGATGAGACCAACGGCGAAATCCAAATAAGTGTATCGGGGGAAGGTTCCTCGTTCTGGTTGATTTCAATATTTCTTGCAGATGTTCCCGCAGAAGAATTACTCAAACACTCACTAGAAGTCTTTCAGGATGAATATGATGAGTTGGATATTTACGAGGTCAAAGACAAGCTGGCAGGGAAAGATTGCCTTGGATGTGATATTGAGTTTGTTTGTTCTGAATTAATCAACAGCGCCTATCTGCGTGTCCTTAAAACGGAACAGTTCACAGCCTTCATCCTCTATCAAGGGACTGACCAGGAACTGGAAACAACCCTGACAGATCTCAAAGCAATCTCACAAAGTCTGGCTTGTATTGACAATGATTATGACGGATATTTAAATATTGTCTGATTCAAATCTGTTGTGAGTGATAAAACTTCGGAAGTCAAAGATTGCTTCTCAAAGTTATCCAGCTCTATAATAGGATGCATTTGGTGGTCAACTAATTTTATACAAAGTGTTTGAGTCGCATAGGCATTTGAAGGTCATAATTTAAACACGTAAACACGTTCTATTACCGAAATCTGCGGGTTTATAGTCCAGGAGCAAGCTGATGTCAGAGGAAATTGAATCACACGAGGTCGAGAGCATAGGAGTGGTCGCCGGGGTTGTCTGGCAATATTTAAGTGAACATGAACCTGTAACATTAAGTAAATTATCTCGTGAAATAGAGGCGCCCCGTGATTTGGTCATGCAAGCCGTTGGCTGGCTTGGCAGAGAAGGGAAAATTGAATTTCATAAAGGTTCTCGGAGTAAGCTAATTTCTCTTGTCAGTAACTAGTGGGGTGTCATTTTTTAATCTGGGGTTGATAGATATTACGAGAGTGCGACAACGGAGCACGTAAACAACACCCCCAACCCTCAATTCCCAGCTTGACAAAGCACTAGAAATATTTGAGTCAATTCCAGCCCCATTCTCCGGAGATGGCAAAATGGAATCATGTTTTTCCCTGGATGACCTTGAAGGGAGATTAATGCCAAAATGAATGACTCAAAAATCACGGAATTATTTCAACAGGCACGCCAGCATTTAAAATCGCGAGAAATCAGCAAAGCAATCGAGACGTATCAACGAATCATTAATATCAAGCCTGCTGATAAGAAAGCGCATACCGGAATTGCCGCTGCTTATTTTCAACTGAAGCAGTATCCTGCTGCCATCAATCATTTTGAAGAATTAGCGCGATTAGTGCCAGCAGAAGTGGCTCCCTTGATCAATATGGGAGCAATCTACAATCGCATGGGGGAATACAAACAGGCATTAAATGTATTGCGAAAAGCCATCCAGAAAGATAAAAAATCGGCTGATGCTTTCTACAACATGGGAATCGCTCATAAAGGACTCAATCAATTAAGTATGGCAGTGACTGCCTACAAGCAGGCGATTGTGTTTGCCCCTGAACTGGTCGATGCCCACTTCAATCTGGGCAATGTTTATCTGGAAATGAAAAACCATACTCAGGCCCACGCCAGCTTTACGCGATCTCTTGAAATTTCGCCCCAATTCAAAAAAGCTGTCAATGCACTGAAAAAGCTGGACATTGAAACAGAGAAACAAAAAGAAACACAGAATAGCAATCCTTTCGGCAGATTGGTAAATGAATCAACCTTGAGGAAAAAGGATAGCACAGTACCCACTCGGAAACTTTCGACTGAAGAACGTGCGAAAGATCGTAGGGAACTCCATCATCTTTGTACGGAACTTAAAGAAGCGGCTCACACAATCGCCGAAGATTTGAAAAAGGGTATTGCTCCCAGTTTATTAAATTTAAATCGCTGTATCTCGCAGGGGGAAAAGCATTACTCCGAACTGGAAGTAGCGAATTTGAATTTTCAAAAAAAAGTAAACACCCTGAACAATATGCGAAAATTACTTAAACACAGAATACTGGAGCTCCGGGCGCACGAAGAATTTGTCAACTCCATTAATCTCAAATAATAAAAGGCGCACTTCTTATTTTGCAGCCTCTTTTATTTGGGGGTGCGAAACGGAATTACTTCCAACTTTCCGGAATTATCGATCTGGCAGGTAATTGCACCGTGCGTAAAGGTCGAATAAATCCTGGTGTCCGAAGAATAAATCTTTTGCAATCTGGCGTTCGTCTGCTTTTTTCCGCCACTGACAATCAAATAATCGGGATTTGCCCATTGATCTAACTCAATGGTATTTGCTGAAAGACTTCCGTGATGTGGTGCAAGCAATACATCGACAGACGCGGCCAATGGTTGCGCCATTAATTTCTCTAAGCCTTCCCCTTCCAGATCTCCTGTCAGTAGTATCCTGCGACCTTGGAATGAAATCAAAATCGTGAGACTCGCAGGGTTGTCTTCTTCGTACTTTTCTGAGAAACCCGGATGCAATACTTCAATTGAAATTTCAGAACCTAATTCGAAGCGATCTCCCCTCCCTATGATCTTGATCGGCACATGATGTTGATCTGCCGTATCACATAGCAGCAGTGTCCCGTATTGCTTTTTGTCAATAAATGACTGTGGAAACGCAATTTCATTTACGTATTGATTTCTGACTAATTCTGCAGCCGTATTGAAATGATCTCGATCTGCATGCGAAATCAAGAGTAAATCCACTCGACGAATTCCATGATCCAACAAGGTGTTTTTGATTTTAGAATATGTTTGCTCAACGGGGGACATCGAGCCAGCGTCATACAGAATCGTTTGCCCGTCGGGTGTTTCCAGCAAGATGGAAATTCCGTGATTCACGGCAATAAATGTGCAGCGTAAAGTTGCAGCGCGTGTTGCCAGCAGCGGAATGAGCAATCCTACGATAATCCAAACAGGAATCATTGACAGCCGTAGCTTCTGCAAAAGCCAGCTCCAACTTTGATTTACTTTCAATTGAAAAGGTATGACAGCCAAGAGAATTAACGCGTAATACACACTCAACCACCAGACCGACGGCGCCGGCAAATCAAAATGAGCAAGGGGTATTGCAGATGCGGACTCAACGATCCAGAGCAATAGACGTAAACTATAGTCAAAGCAGGCTCCAAACAAACCAGATGAATAAGGAATGATTGGTCCCAGAAAAATAAGCAAATATCCCAGTAACAAGATCAGGAATAAAAAGGGAAAAATAAGAGTGTTGACCAAAAGTCCAATAGGAGCAAGTAACTTAAAGTGATAAAGCACAAGTGGAGCAGTCACAACCCAGATGAAAAATGTCACAAGAAAAATACTGTAAAGTAAACGAAAATACCGAATCATAAACCACTGAAGCGGCGATTGCAGGACCGGGTCACTGGCCAGAATCTGCCAGCGTAATGGAACCCAGGATTGCTGAAATGGGTTTTGATAAAAATCCTGCTGAACCGTCCAGAGAATCGAAGAAACGGCAAGAAAGGAAAGCTGCGTCCCTACATCAAACAGGTCTGTCGGGTTGATGACTAAGATGAAAATCGCGGAAATACACATTAGATTTAGCGTAGTAATGGCCCGCCAGTTGATGAGTCCCAGCGTCACCAGTCCGCAAAAGGAAGCAGCTCTGAGAATGGGAGGGCGTATTTCGATAATGGAAAGATAAAACAGAATCGCGAACAATAACAAAAACACAGCAACCGCTCTGGGTAAATTCAGCAGATGGCAAATACTCCAGATGAATACGGTAAAAAAACCGATATGCAATCCGGAGATTGCCAGAAAATGGATCAGTCCAGATTGGCTGAATTGTTTACGAACCTCGGGGCTGAGTCTTGCACGATCGCCCAGCAAGAGCGCCAGTCCAATGGGCTGGACACTGTTACTGGTATTATTGATGATGCGTTGTGCCATTGATTCATGAATTCGTTGTTGTATCTTTTTGAACGAAATGGCATCGGGTTTTGAAAGGATCGTGGCTGCCTGTGATGACTTGGCTGTCAAGACAGCATTGATTTGTTGTTTTCGAAAATGAGTTTGAAAATCAAAATCATTCGGGTTATCTCTATTGGAAAACGTCTTTAATTCGCCGCACACATCAATGGTATCACCGACAGAGAACAATGAATGCTGGCTTTGCTGTACCGGATTGACTTGATCATAGAAGGTAACGTAGATCTTCCCTGAAACAGTGATTTTGTCAGTATTTGTGGTGAGTTCTCGACAGTCAAGAATAAAACTGGTGCGTTCTGTAGGTCGGTCTGGATCGAATTGTTCATTCGCAGTCGAGACCCGGATTTGTGGCTTAGTGGTAATTTTCCCCGTTACCCTAATCAATTGAGCAGGTTCTTTAAGCCGATCATTTTTCGGGAGCACGTGCGTAATATGATTGGGAGCGTGACAGAACCAGAATTCATGATGCCGCATCCCGCCCAGGCTGATAATAAAAAGTAACAGTAGAATCGTAGAGGCTGTGCTCCAATGAACGCGATAGCTGACTACCCAGAAGATTGCGACAATGGTACTGACTATTAACCAGGAGAATAGTTCTGGCTGAACATAGGAGTCAAATAAAATCCCCAGAGAGAAGCAAATGAGTACACTTAAAGCGGGAGAGCGTTCTGGTGATTCCGGGGCTACCGAAGCAGGAGTGATAAGGGTAGGGGACTCGCTCATTGATGAGGCCGCCGTAATCAAATGAAAGATTTAGTGTTCCTGCGGTAAATTCAGATCGACTTGATTATGCATCGTGTATAAGCGAAACCGTTTCCCGTCTGGAACCAAAACCCCACTGGATTGATTCGCTTCCGGTTGTGTCAGTGGATTTCCAGAATACTTAGTCCAATGTAGCATGTCTTTCGACGCAGCGATATTCGTCGTCCACAATGAAGGCTTCCGGGCGGCTGCGGTCCCATGAAAAATCATGTAATAAGTCCCCTGATACTTGAGGATCTGGTTCATGGCGATCATCTTCTGATCATAGGCTTTCGGCCCGGGCTTCATGACTGGCTGGTCATGATTCAAATTCGTCCAGACTTTCATGTCCGGTGAACTCGCCAGCCAGATACCAGCATCCCGTCGCTCATAAAACAGGTACCACTGTCCCTGTTCAAACCAGGCAACCGGAGTACCATAAGGCCCCGCCGGGATGGGAGTGCCATTTGCTAATCTGACATCCAACGGGCCCACTCGCTTCCAATTAATGGCATCGGTTGAAATCAGATGCTGTGCGATATCATTCTTCCCTTCCGCAAACATATGATATGTCTTTCCCTGTTTGACAACCATCATGTCTTCAACCCAATGCTGCTTGTAAATCGGGTTGCACGGTGATCGGGTCCAATGGATTCCATCACACGAAGAGGCATATCCCAGCATTTTCTGGCCAGATCGGGATCCATCGTAGCCCGTAAACCACATCTGGTAGAGGTCTCCGTCCTTGAGAATCCAACCGCGTTCACGTATTTTTACATCCCAGTGGCCGGGTCCCTGCGCTTCAAAGATCGGATTGTTCTGGTAAGGGACAAAATGTGTCAGCACTTTGGGGAATTTGATTTCTTCGGCGAAAGCGGTTTGGCTCGTGCCATAAAACACTACGATGACGAACAAACAAATACGAAGAAATAGTGCACTTGATTTCAAAACAATCCCGTTCATTTTTTCCCAATCATCAGGTTTATAAAGTTTCCTCTCCCATCTCACTGAAGTTTCGCTATTATACGCAAATCACTTTCAAAAATACAAAGTGCGACGAATGAATTCCGAATGCTCCAGAGATTTCTGGCGTTTTGAAATCGATTTCTAGAGGATATTCCATGACAGACACAACGGCATTACTCGATATTCAGGGACTGAAAACCTACTTCCACACAGGTCGCGGCATTGTGAAAGCCGTTGACGATTTAACGATCACACTTGAAAGAGGGAAGACTCTGGGACTGGTGGGGGAATCCGGATCAGGAAAGTCAGTCACTTCGCTTTCGATTATGAAGCTACTCCCCGATACAGCAGCAAAAATTGACTCTGGTTCGATTTCCTTTCTTGGTAAGGATCTAGTGAAACTATCCGATCCAGAAATGAGGAGCATTCGTGGCCGTGATATCAGTATGATATTCCAGGAGCCCGGAACTTCTTTGAATCCTGTTTTTCGTGTTGGGAAACAGGTAATGGAAGCGATCATGCTGCACCAGAAGGTGACTTCCGTTGAAGCGAAGAAAAGAACCGTTGAATTATTTCATGAGGTCGGCATTCTGGACCCGGAACGAAGATTTTCGAGTTATCCCCACGAGATGTCTGGAGGACAGAAGCAGCGGGTGATGATCGCGATGGCTTTAAGCTGTAACCCAGAACTTTTAATCGCCGATGAACCAACGACAGCCCTTGATGTGACGATCCAGTCACAGATCTTAAATTTGATTCGGAAGTTACGCGATGAGCGCGGCATGTCTGTTTTATTTATCACGCATGACCTGGGCGTGATTGCAGAAATTGCAGATGACGTTGCAGTCATGTTTCGAGGCAAGTTAGTCGAATACAAACCGGTCGTTGATATATTTGAAAACCCTGAGCATCCCTACACAAAAGGCTTACTGGCGTGCCGTCCGGCCTTAGATACAACATATAAGCGGCTACCGACTGTCTCTGATTTCATGGAAATCGAGGAAATGGAGACAGGGGAATACACAATCCGAGAAAAGGAATTTGACAAACCACAATTTTTAAAGCTCACGAGTCATGGACGCCAACGGATATTACACCCTCGATCGGAACTGGAAACGATGGGTTACCGCTGGGATGATGTCAAAAATCTTCCGGAATCCGAATTTGTAAAGGAAGGGGAGAACCCGATTCTGAGCCTGGATCAGTTACAGGTTTACTATCCCATCAAAAGTGGGATTCTGCGCAGAACTGTCGATTACGTGAGAGCCGTTGATGGTATTTCATTAAATATTTATCGAGGTCAGACCCTGGGGCTGGTCGGAGAATCCGGCTGCGGAAAAACCACGACGGGCAAAGCCATTGTGGGGCTCGCCCCCGTCACCGCTGGAAAAATTCTGCTGGAAGGAAATGATCTTGCGCATATGAGTCGAGCTGGTCGAAAACCATTTCGACGCAAAGTACAAATCATCTTCCAGGACCCTTATAGCTCTCTCAATCCTCGCATGATGGTTTCCACGATTATCATTGAATCGATGATTGCCCATAATTTAGGAACATCAAAACAGGACCGACGCGATCGGGCTGCTGCATTGCTTGAAGAAGTTGGCTTACCTGCTGATTATCTGGATCGCTACCCTCATGAGTTTTCTGGCGGGCAGCGTCAAAGAATTTCAATTGCCCGCGCTTTGGCGGTCGAACCGGAATTTATTATTTGCGACGAATCAGTCTCTGCTTTGGACGTGTCTGTGCAAGCACAAGTCTTGAACCTCCTCAAAGATTTACAGGAACAATATAATCTGACATATATTTTTATTAGCCATGATTTGAGTGTTGTAAAATTTATGTCCGACATGATGGCGGTCATGAATCAAGGAAAAATGATTGAACTCGGGCCATCTGAAATGATCTATCAAAACCCACAGGATGAGTATACAAGAAAATTGATCGAATCTGTTCCCACCGACGATGTGACACAAATTAAGAAGCGGATTGAACATAGGAAAAATCAGGCTTTAAAGCGTAAACAATGAACGATATGTAAATTTGTTTATATGTCTTGAGAAACCCATTTTCTGCTTTCAGTACAGTAGACCACCCGATATCCCGCCGCTAACCTTACAGCTCAGATTACGGAACCGGCAAACTTTATGCCGGTGGGATAATTTAACATTCTGCACGGAAAATTGGGAAAAGGACTATGACAATAAAACCTGCATGGAGAGTCGTTTTAGCAAGCCTGTTCTGCCTGCTGCTTATTCAGCCTGTTTCTTCTGAGGAAGAAAAAAAACAAGGGGAACATGACTGGCTCATCAAGCACCCCACCATTAACAAACTGTTGAAGCTTCACAATGAAGAACGCGCACGCAACGGTCTGCCAGCACTCACATTGAACACTCGGATGTGTTTAAAAGCGCAAGAGCACGCCACTTGGATGGCGGAAACCGGGTATTATCAGCACAGCAGCTTGCCTTGGCCTGAAATCATCTTTCAGGGTCCGACATCAGCGACTGCTGCCGTCAATGGTTGGATCGCATCACCAGCACATCATTCGATTATGCTGACCGGATCACAGGCCGGGTTCGGATATATGGTTTTGAATGGCCAATACTACTGGGTTGGCGTTTTTCAATAAGAGAATCTGAGACTCCTCTGCTGTGAAGGCAAGGATCATCGGTAAATTTTAATAAGGCTGATTTTGGTCGATGCTAAGTCGAAACCAAAATCAGCCTTGTTCTATTTGACTCAGTCTGCCACAATCTAACATCAGTAGCTCATAAGCTTTACTGTTGTTTTTTGAAGAGACCAGCTCAGTCTTCAAGTGATTTTTCCGACTATTCAATGGAGTAAATTGAAGGAATATCCATGTATTTAGTTTCCCGCCTGAATCCGCTGCTTTTGACTCTATTTCTCACAGTGTTTCTCACTGGTTGCCCAGGCCCTTCTTCCGAAGAGGCAACAGAAAATTCTGAGACCGCCGAGACCGCTCCTGCAGAAGTGCTGCTGAAACCATTCGATGCGCCCACACTTGCTGATCTGGATGCAAAAGTCGAATGGGAAGAACAGCCCGTGCTTGACAGTCTGGAGCTGTTGCGGGAACGACAGAGTAAAGAAACACTATTGGCCAGTGTGCCTGAAGCCCTCAAGCTTAAAAATACAGACCAGGAAATCAATGCGAAAATTCTGAGTGCCTTAGGCAGGCTTCCCAAAAATGATGAAGAAGTCGACTGGAATGCCACGATCAATCGTCATGTCGGGGCTGACATGAAAAGTACAAATCCGATTATGGGCAGTTCCGCTGTGGAATTTGAAGTTTCTTCACTGACCGGTTTTGGATTATTCAGTTTTGACTGGAATTTCATCCCCTTTGCTGTTTCAGATACCGTCGTGTCATGGCAGTCCAGTAAAGACAAACTCTATGACAAAGTCGTCTTGCGGGATGATCTCACCTGGTCAGATGGCGTACCAATCACGGCGCATGATATTGTGTTTACTTTTCAGACCATTATGAATCCGGATGTTCCTGTTCCTGCCGTCAGATCTGGTACCGACCAGCTCCGCTGGATTCAAGCCTATGATGACCAGACTCTGGTCTTCTTCCATAAAGAAGCACTCCCGACCAACGTCTGGAACCTTAACTTTCCGATTATCCCCAAACATATTTATGAAAAAGAGCTAAAAACGGACCCGACCCTACAGGATAGTGAATATCATGTGAAACACGAAAACAATCCTGTCACCGGTGGTCCTTATGAATTGGAAAAAAGAGTTCGCGGACAGGAAATTATTTTAAAACGTCGCGAAAGCTGGTACATGCAGGATGGGCAGGAGGTTCGAAACAAACCTTACTTCGAACGCGTACGTCTGAGAATTATCCAAGACCCCAATACGGCCTTGTTGGCCTTGAAAAAAGGGGAAATCGATGAAATGGCGCTCAATCCCGAACTGTGGAAAACACAAACTGAAGGCGTCGACTTTTATAAAAAATGTACAAAAGCAAATGGGCTGGAATGGGTCTACTTCTATTTTGGTTGGAACAACAAGACATTATTCTTCCAGGATAAGGCAGTGCGACAGGCAATGACTTATGCCTTTGATCATGACGAAATGCTGAATGAACTTTGCTATGGTTTATACCAGCCTTGCACTGGCGTTTATCATGAGACTGCCTGGATGTCTCCGAAACCAATGACAAAACCATTCAAACAGAATCTGAATAAGGCAGAAGATTTACTCGACAAAGCGGGTTGGATTGACCACGATGGCGACGGTATCCGAGACAAGGAATTTGATGGGAAGATCATTCCTTTTCGATTTACCATCATGACTTCCAACGTTCCTTTATCGCTTTCGATTTGTACGCTGCTCAAAGAAAATCTGGAACAGATTGGTGTGATCTGCGAAGTCAAACCAACCGAGTTCACAGTCATGCAGGAAAAAGCGCGCAACCATCAGTTTCAAGCGATGTTTGGTGGATGGGGAACGGGAACGGACCCTGACACTTCGATCAATTTGTGGAAAACGGACGCTGGTCGTAACTATGTACAATATTCGAATCCGGAAATTGACAAGCTCTTCGAAGAAGGGCGGCGTGAATTTGATAAGGACAAGCGCGCGAAAATATATGGAAAAATCCATGAACTTCTCTATGGAGATCAACCCTATACGTGGCTCTATTTCCGCAATTCTTTCTACGGATTCAACAAAGACTTAAGAGGTTATGTATTTAGCCCGCGTGGTCCTTATGGTTATGGACCTGGCTTTAACAGTCTTTGGAAGCCCGTCAGCAAGTAGTCCTGAGTGTTACTCTTTTTGAATCGAAGAGAAAGTAAACCGGCCCACAGGCAGGATTGCTTTGTAAGTCACTACTTTTTTTGTTGATTCTGTTAATGGATTGATCAAAAAGCATGTTCAGCTATTTCGTGCGAAGGCTTTTCATCGGGTTAATTACGCTCGTTTTGATTACGTTTATCATTTTTGGGCTGATCCGCAATATGCCGGGAACACCAATCTCTGTCAACATGGCGATGATTGATCCTGGCAAAGAGCTGAATCCCGCCGATGTTGAACGCATGAAAAAAGCCTACGGGCTGGATAAACCGTGGCCCGAAGCCTATGGGCTGTGGGTGAAGAATGTATTTCAGTTTGATTTTGGAAGGTCCATCTCGCGCAAACAACCGGTGGCTCGTCTGATTAGCGAACGCATGGGGCCGACATTGATTTTGTCTCTGAGTTCCCTGCTGCTAACCTATCTATTGGCAATTCCGATTGGCTTGTATTCCTCAGCCCGGCAGGGGCGACTGGATGAAAGAACGGTCGGAACGGCCCTGTATATGCTCTACTCGTTCCCCAGTTTTGTGGCTGCGCTATTTCTGCAGATCTATCTGGCTAATAAATTGGGATGGCTACCTTTGTATGGCATGAAGAGTGATGGGTATTCCTCCATGACAGGCACTCAACAAGCCTGGGATATTTTCAAACATGCATTGATGCCGGTCATTTGTTACACGTACGGCAGCCTGGCGTACTACAGTCGTTTTATTCGTGCCAACATGCATGAGGTTTTGATGCAGGATTATATTCGTACTGCGCGGGCAAAGGGGCTGGGCCCGATTGATGTACTGGTAAAACATGCATTTCGAAATACCTTTATCCCTTTGGTCACGTTAATTGGTTTGACGCTCCCTTCGCTATTGGGAGGTTCCGTGATCATCGAGCGAATTTTCAGTTGGCCTGGAATGGGACAACTTTACTTTGAGTCGATTCTCGAAAGAGACTACCCCACTATCATGGGACTGACGTTGATGTTTTCCATTTTAACATTAGCAGGTCAGCTGCTGGCCGATATCTTTTATGCGATGGCAGACCCACGTGTCAAAATCGCAGATCATTAAACGCGATCCTGAGTCTACCACTCCTGATTTTTGACGTGTTCCTGATTTGAATCATTAAAATATTATGCAAGAGCAATCTGAAGATAATACGAACGCTGCCTCTGAAGAGAAGGTTGTGAAAAAGTCCCCTAACTTCTGGGTTGAAACCTGGCAGCGTTTTAAGGGACGGAAAATGGCTATGCTGGCATTATTTTATATTGCCTTTCTTGGATTTGTAGCCGTCTTCGCCCCCGCCATTGCCGGAACAAAACCAATTATTTGCGAATATAAAGGGCATATCTATTTTCCAGCAATGGGTTACTTTCGACGTGAGTGGGAAAACCCCATCTTTTTAAAGGATCGATTTCGAAACCGTTTTCCGGAGAGCCTGAAAAACAAGGATCCGAATAGCTGGGCGATCTGGCCGTTAGTGTATCAGGACCCGTATCGCCGTGTTTATGATGATGAGTGGAAAGGATTACCAGGCAATCCAACCCAGGATACTGGCTCTCCCAGTCTCCGGAATTGGTTTGGTACAGACCAGCGTGGTGTCGATGTATTTGCGCAAATGGTGCATGGTACAACCATCGCATTATTGGTTGGGTTTGTCTCCATGGGGATTGCAGGCGTCATTGGCATCGTCGTGGGAGCCTTAGCTGGCTTTTACGGAAAATGGGTTGATATGGTACTCAGCCGACTGATTGAAGTCGTGATGTGTATTCCGACCTTAATTTTGATACTTGCGATTATCGCGATTCTCGACTCTCCCACCATCTGGCATATGATGGCCATCATCGGTTGTACTGGCTGGACTGGTATTGCACGATTGGCGCGTGCGGAGTTTATGAAGCTTCGCGAAAGCGACTTTGTGCTCGCAGCAAAAACAACGGGTGTGGGACAATTTCGAATTATTTTCCGTTACATCCTGCCAAACTCGTTAGCGCCGGTACTTGTACCCATCACGTTTGGAATTGCCTCTGCCATTCTCATTGAAAGTGGCCTCAGTTTTCTTGGATTCGGTGCGCCGCCGCCTAACCCCAGTTGGGGAACCTTACTAAACCTGGGACGACAAAACCTGCAGATGTGGTGGTTAATCTTCTTTCCAGGGATGGCGATTTTTCTGGCCGTGCTGGCCTATAACCTGATCGGTGAAGGATTGCAGGAAGCCTCTGACCCTCGACTGCGCGACGCATGATGGTCACACTTTAATTCTGTGATTCTTTTTCTTGCGACAATACAGATTCAAGGGTTGTCAACTTTTGTTGAACCTCGGCTGATTGCTGTGCTTCCAGAGGGTGATTGCCGTATCTGACCTGATAAAACAGTTTGGTAAATTGATCCGGGTAATCGACAATGTGTGCTTGAGCCAGCTCTGCATTCAAGTCTACTTTGACATGATCTGAGAATTCCTGGGGAGTTTCAGAGCGAGTACGAACAAGTCCCTTCTTTGCAAGCAACGATTGAAATTTTTCATAAAAGAGAACATTCGCCGAGTTCAGAGCGCCTTGGGAATCCACTGTTTGATGGAATAATTGCTTGAACAGTTTGATGGAAACTCGGCACAACCATTTTACTCCAAAAAACAGGCCGGCGATGATAAAGACTGCTGCTCCTCCCTCCCAGCTAAACCAACGACGGGGAGAAAGTAAAAAGTTTTTGATGGACTGCACTGTCGCTGTGACTGTTGCTCGAATATCAAGCAGACGGTTGCCCAGCTTTTTTCCGGCTCTGAACAATGGGTCGTAAAAGGCATGCTTTTGGCGCTGGTAAGAAACTCCGATTACATAATCAGTCCAAAACTGAGACATTATTTTGGTAATCCCTTTCCAACTACTTAAGGAAAGCGCGTTCTGCGCAACCATCTCTGCCCGTTGCAACGCCGGAGTGGCATCCAGGGTTTCCCAGCGATTATCTAAAAACGCTTCAACCCAGGAATGAGCATAACGTTGCTGAACCTCAAATTGATGTGTTAAATATTTCTGCTCGCCTCCTTTGAAACCACTGATGACACGTGTCGGAATATCGATAGACCTTAACATCAATGCCAGCGCTGAAGCATAATACTCACAATGGCCAGACTTGCGGTTAAACAGAAAGTCTTCAACAGGGTCAATACTGGGATCATGAATTGACATATTCAGTGTGTAGCCGAATTCCCCAGAGTCCCTTAAGTGTGCTTCGATGAATTTCGCCTTCTCTCGATCGGTCTCTAATTCCGGATGAGATGCGATTAATTTCTTTGTGTACCGAATTAAGTTCTTAAGATCCTTTCTCGGTATTTTCAAGTAAACCTGTTCGTGATCGAGTTCATTCATCTCAATATTGCCTGCTGCATTTTTAGCAGTAAACACATTGTATTTTGTGATCTCATCATGATTTGGTTGATGTGACTGCCTGACTGCCAGCGTATCTAAGTTTATATTGTTTCGAGTATTACTGAGCATGTCCATTCCCACAAATGGCTGCATGATAAACAGGACTTTGGTACCGATTGATTCCAGAGTAATTTCCTGGCGATAGAGATCTTGTGTTTCAAGTTCTTTCGAATTGTAGAGTCTCCAGTTTGACCTGTTTCTTTCTCGACTCCAATTGCCATTGAGATACTTTGAAAGTACGTCACCGCGGAATAAAGGCTCATCCATGCCGAACTGTTGGACAAACTCGGTAACAGAAACAGGCTCATCCGTTTCGTTGTCATAAATTGTCAGTTCCAACACACGATCAGAGCTTTCAAGGATTTCTCCCATTTCTCCCAATTGTACACTTTCGGTGAAACCGACTAATGGCGAATTATCTGCCTGAATTGCTTCATTACTGAAAAAAGAACGATTTACCCATAATCGCGGGATCAGTAAAAAGAAGCACATTGAAATGAGTAGGGCACTCACAGAGCAACCAATTGAAACCCAGAAAAATTCCCTCGTAAGCCACTGTTGACCTGGGTCAGATTGAAAACCACTTCGTACCTGACTGGATTGATGAAACGGCGAAACGACATTGCTTTCGACTTTCAACCGGGGAATATTAGCAAAAGTATCTTGTTGCAAAAACGTGTTCCGGGTTCGGTAAAGAGAAAACACAGAGAGTGTCCAAATCGCGGAAAACAAGTAAACCACAAGCAGCAGACCGTAATAACCCGATTCGGTAAGGACCGATCCCACCGCGATTTGTAAGAACCCCAATGCACAGAGCCACCAGTACTGGGTATCTCCTTTTTTTTGCAGGAGAATAATCCAAGTGAGATAGACTAAAAAATGTGCGCCGGAAAGCAAGCGGCCTTCGATATTCGAGAAAAACTCAGCGCAGACAACCAGGAACGCTAACAGCCCTAAAACATTAGCCCATAATGGACTCAAGCTAAATTTATTCCAACGGTCTGTAAAAAACAGGGTTAACAGCCCCAAGGGAATCGTTAACAGTTGTGGAAAAACGCCGCCTTCTGCCATCATGAACATGATGCTGGATAACGCGATGAGTAAATAGATACTAAATTGAAATGTGAGAGTTAAATTCACCAGTCATTCTCTACTATTCTATATTCGAAACTTATTTAAGCGAATTCAATCTGTTTCCAGAACGAGCCAGCGGGAAAGGATTTCGGGATCGGCTTCAATCGTTCTCCACTGTCCATGGATCTCAAGTCCCTGTTCTTCAAATAGTGTATGTAAGTGATTCTTTGTTTTTGAGCCACTCTCTTTTCTGGTTGTGACCAACACCGTACGAGATCGCAAAGAACTTGCTTGTGAGACTAACTTTGTAAATTCCTTCTCCGTCTGTGTCTTGCCAGGCTGTAGAGTTGCCAGAAAATCCAATAAATATTCCAGTCCCATTGAACCAATGCCGACTTCCAAAAGTTCTAATGACTGTCCCTGCGAGATTAATGTTAATTTCGTGTCGCGGCTGTATTTTAAATGTTCTCGACAAAGTGTTCCGACAAAACTGATGGCCCATTCGACACGTTCTGCCTGATCTTGGTCGGAAAATGAAGGTAACCACAAATCCAAGCCAATCACCAGATCATAGTTTCGATTCTGATGGTATTCCTGAACCATCAATTCCCCCTGTCGAGCAGAGCTTCTCCAATGAATTGCACGTTGGCTATCGCCAGTCCGGTATTCACGAATGTGGTTGAATTCGTCGTCAAAGACGCCACGCCTGCTCCGGCTTTGCTGGGCCATTTCTGCAACAGAGAAAAAATCATCAGCCCAATGCGAACTTAATTTCCCAATCTGGGGGTGAACAATGATCTCACTATATTCAGAAAAGACAGCACCTCGTTTTACCAACCCCAGAGGATAACGTGTCGAGACATGCAACGGTCCGAATTGATAGATTCCTCGACGCATTAATTTTGCATAATAATGAACCGATAACTGTTGCCGTGGACCCACTCTGCGAAAGACGACGGAGGCTTCCAGTTTGTCGTCTCGATTACTGAAGTAATCGTTGACTTCCATCAGGTATGCTGCAATGAGTCGCTTATTATTTTCAAGAATGATTTCCGCAGTAAATGTCTCTCCCACCATCACTCTTTGCGGAATGCGGCGTTTTAATTTGATGTTTTTTAACATGCTGTAAGTAATCCAGCCATTTAAAACAAAGGGCCCAGTCATCATGGCAAAAACAAGCATCAACATGTTTTCGCGTGAAAGAACTGACCCGACAAATAAAACCGTCAGCATCAAAAGGTAAACCAGCCCATCGCGCGGAAGCGAAACGCGATTTCGTCCCATGCGTTTGATGTCGAACCGTTGCAAGGACGGGAAGAGCACTAACAGAACCTGCTGGAGACCCCATAAAAAAAGTCCCCCTGCTGCAAACCTCAGAATCAATGGAAGATTATGATGGAATTTCCCAAGCGTCAGCGGGGCCTGAAATGTGTAGGTAAAAATGAACGTTCCAACGAGCATCATAATGAGCCCCGGACGTAATTTGGTTCGTTTTCTCCAGAAATCGATCAATGTTTTATCCATGATTTGTTAACTGGTCATCAGCGCGGCTCTAAGTCGAAAGAGACTCCAGAAAATGACAAAGTCCTGTGGTACTTACATTTTACCAGTACAGAGAGAAAGATCTATGGTGAAAAAAGCGATGAAAAGAACTGTTTTCAAGAATCTTTTCAGCGGGATTGAAAATGCATCAAATTTTACTTCAAAGGATGTAAACCTGATTCGTGACGTTTTAGGTTTATCAGAGCAAACGCACGTGGTTCTTTCTTGAAAAATTTGATCAATTGGGATGAGGTACATTGTAAAAATTGGCCAGCCGCTTTGATATCAAACTGAAAGTGGGTGATCGTATCGAGTGCTTCAGCTAACAACGCCGGAAAGTCATCATGCTCCGAATTGACTTTGAGCGTTCCATTACAAAGTCGGCGTTGCCAAAGCATACTAGGCGTTTCTGAAATTTCGGCGATTCGATATTCGATTGCCAGATTCACACGGAGCCGAAATAAAGCAACCGATCGATTACGACCTTGTTGTCGTTTTTCAGAGGCTTCACCCGAAATGTCTGTCGGAAGATGTTTGATAACCACTCCCGTTTCGACTTTATTGCGATGTTGTCCTCCAGGGCCAGATCTTCTTACATGTTGGATTTTACAGTCTTTTAGTAACACGTCCTGGTTGATACAGGCTGGATGCCTCGCGTCAGAGAGGGTGTTGACAGAGTCTAATGAAGTCATCATGAGTCACTCTACTTTGTTAAAGACGTCTGGAGGTTTTTTAGTGTACTTCACAGGGGCGGGAGAACCGACTAAAATATCGGAACGTTCTCTCATTATAGATCGTTCCGAATGTGTTCCGCTAGAAATAACCTGCCAGAAATAATGGCTCATCAAGTATCTGGATCGCACAATGAAATTTGTCATAAATACGCTTGATTCACGACTGTTTTTGGGAATTTATTTCTCTCTTCTGCCTTTCGTGACCGTCGGATGCAGTAATGTACACGACCCAAACAGTAAACCAGCCGCTGAATTTGTACTCAAACAGGGAGGAAAAGTCATTCGCGCTGGCAGCGATCTTCCTATCGATTCGCCTGCAAAGATACCGAAAGAAGAGTTTGCTATACGCGAAATCGATTTAACCGATTCCAAAATTAAAAATATTGATATGAAAAATCTTTCTAATTTGCCCTATTTGGAATCATTGAATTTACATGGCACAGGCCTGACAAACAAAGGTCTGGCTCAAATCACAGATTTACCAAACCTGCAATCACTGGAACTTGCTTATACGCGTGTCACTGATGAAGAAGTCAGTAAATTAACGCGTTTTCCTAAATTGCGAAAAGTATTTCTCTATGGGACGCCAATTAAGCCGCAAACAATTGAAGATCTCAAATCCAATCTGAATGGCTGTGCGGTTTATAAGTGAATCTGATTCCGCGATTTTTGAATATGCTGGCTTCAATCAATCAGCAACAGGCACGGGAGGTTTTTGCCAGGGGACGCTTCCGTAACGTTGGATTTCCGCTCGCAGCAATGCTGACATTTGATTGAATTGTTTTCGATTTTTACCTGCCAGATTTGTCGTTTCCAGCGGATCTTGTTTCAAGTTATAAAGTTCCAAGGGGGCAAACGGACTATTCTGCAGTAATTTCCAATCGCCACTGCGTACCGCTTCGATGGTTTTCCCTGCATAACGATTTCCCCCTTCGCGCCTGCGAAAAAACCAGTGCTTTCTTAAGGGAAGTTGCTGCTTGCCTTCGAGTACCGGTAAAAAACTAACGGCGTCCAGGCCTGCGGGTACTGTGATCCCCGCTGCCTCACACAGAGTTGGAAACAGGTCCATACTCATCGCCATAAAATCCGTTTGCGATTGGGGAGCAATCCGGTTTTTCCAGACAACTCCCGTGGGGACTTTCAGCCCTCCCTCATAGACACTCTGTTTGCCATCTCGCAATTTCCCATTGTTGGCTCCGACACTCAATTGCCCGCCATTATCCGAGCTGAAGACAATTACAGTGTTTTCAGCCAGACCGGTCGCATCCAGCGTCTGTATGACCTTTCCGATGCCAGCATCCAGATGCTCAATCAAAGCGACCAGTTTTGCCCGTTCCGGATCAATACCGGGCTCGCGTCGTTTCACCTTTTCGATCCAGGCTGCTGGAGGTTGAATTGGTGTATGAGGCGCATTGTAGGCTAGATATAAAAAAAAGGGATTTGGCTTCGAGGCCTGCTCCTTCAAAAACTCGCAACTCCAATCTGTAAACAGATCCGTAGCATGCCCCTTTGGTTCGATAGTTTTCTGGTTGAACCGCATGTAATTCACATTGTGTCTGCGGTGATGATAATAGTCATCCATCATGTCACCCAGAAATCCCCGAAAGAAAGCAAATCCTCGCTCGTTCGGGGTATTGGGGGATTCCAACCCTAGATGCCATTTCCCAACCATTCCGGTATCGTATCCTGCCTTTTGGAAGACATTCGCCAAAGTCATTGCTGAAGGTAAGAGATAGCCCCAACTGTTTTCCGGGTGCGTACGAATAACTCCGGGGACTCCCACCAGATCCTGATAGCGACCGGTCAGCAGCGCGGCTCTCGTCGGTGAGCAAACAGGACAGTTCGCATAAAAGTTGGTGAACTTCATTCCCCGGTTTATGAGCTGATCAATCTGAGGAGATTTCAAGTCGGGGGCACCGTAACTACTCAAATCCCCATAGCCCAAATCATCTACCAGGATCACGAGTACATTCGGGCGAGTGGGCTTCTCATGTGCGTGTATTGTGAGTCCGTTCGATAATAAAACAGAAAGGATAAATATTATATATCGTATCGAATTGCGCATTCTCATTTAATCTATTTCTTTCTGCTGAACAGGGAGCCGTGAATTCATCTGCTGATAGTCAACGAGCTCAATTTACAAACTCGTTCCACAGTTTTTCAAATTCTGATTCGAATCGGTGTAACAGTTCGGAGTCATTGGTGATAATCAAGTTTTCCGAGTTGTTTTTTGAAGCACTACGGGTCCAATTATAACTTCCGGTCATCATGAATTTCGAATCAAATAAGGCAAATTTATGATGCATGTGATGATCCGTATTATCAGTTCGCACGGGGATTCCTGATTGGGAAAGGAGTTCGATATCTGATCCACGGTCAAGAGATTTATCATTGTCTGTAATAATGCGAACCTGCACGCGACGTTGGTGAGCGGCTTGAATCGCTCGCGTCACCCGGTCATCCGTAATCGTAAAAACACAGATATCGATTTGTTTTTTGGCTGAAGCCAGCATTCTGCAGATTCGATGAGAACAGTCATCACCCGGACTGAATAACGCTTCTGATTCCAGAGAAGGTCCGCCAGTGTTGGCATTGGCCAGAACTTTCATCACGTCCTCCAGCCAGTTCAAGCAAGATTCATCAGGTCGATTCGCTGGTTTATGCTCTCTGTAGATCTGAAAGGCTTCTTTACGAATGAGGGCCAGGCTATGTTCAGTGAGCTTAATGTGTGAGAAGATCTGATTTAACGCAGAACGTTCGCTACGTGTCATCTTAAAATCTTCAAATGTTTGCAATAACATGTTTCGGATTTGTGTGCGATCCATTATCTTGTGATTGAACCTGTCGAGCTAAGATTGGAATAGATGGTTGTTATCGAGAGCGCAGAATGTTTCAATTAATGGTAGCGTGAATTCTCTTTATGGAAAAGACACTTAGATGAAACTATTAATCTCAGGTAGTTCAGGACTGGTTGGCTCCCAATTATGTCGAACACTGGAATCCGATCCCACTTACGAAATTGTTCGACTGGTTCGAACAAAATCTTCTGATACGCATGGTGCCACAGTGACATGGCAACCCTCAGAAGGTCTCCTGCCACCGGAAGTCTTTGAGGGCATTGATGCTGTCATTCATCTGGGTGGCGTGAACATTGCCGATCAACGCTGGACTTCGGATGTCAAACAAGCCATATTTAACAGCCGTGTGCAATCAACGATGCTGCTGGCAAACACATTAGGAGCATTGGAAAATTCTCCCCCCACTTTTTTGTGTGCATCTGCCATTGGCTTTTATGGAGATCGTGCAGAAGAACGCGTCGATGAAACCAGTAAAAAAGGCCAAGGCTTCCTGGCTGATGTCTGTGACTCCTGGGAGCATGCCACCCAGCCTGCAACGAAAGCTGGAATTCGCGTCGTTAATATGCGGTTTGGCATGATCCTCGATAAAAAGGGAGGTGCCCTGGCAAAAATGCAAATGCCCTTCAAGCTGGGACTGGGTGGGAGAATTGGTTCCGGTTCACAGTATTGGAGTTGGATCGCGTTACCGGATGTGATTAATGCGATTCAATTCTGTCTGCAAAATAAAGAAATTCAAGGCCCGGTTAATTTTGTCGCTCCCGATGAAGTAACCAACCTGGAATTTACCAAAACATTAGGGAAAGTCCTCTCGCGGCCCACTTGCTTACCGGTCCCTGCCTGGGGGATTAAAACCGTGTTTGGAGAAATGGGGCAAGAGCTGATGCTCAGTAGTACGCGCGTGACACCTCAGCGATTGCTGTCAGCTGGATTTCAATTCGAATACCCCAAGCTGGAAGATGCGTTTCGAGGAATCCTGTGATCGGTGAAAGATTCAGCCTGTGTACTTTACTGCAAGATGGGCAGTGATGAACCTGGATTATGTTGAAACTCTTTTGTGACAATCGAACCGATTAACGTTGTGGGAGTCACATCCAGGATCTCAACGCGTGCCAATGTTCCCGCTAAACGCAGATTACCATCAAAGACGACAATGCGGTCACAGTCTGAGCGTCCCACCAATTGTTCTGCCAGAGTACCGTTTGAGTCTTCACTGGCTCTCTGAGCCGATTTACTCGGACCTTCGACCAGAACTTCGACCTGTTTGCCAATGAATTCCGCATTATCTGCTTCGCTAATTTCGTTCTGTACTTTCAGCATTTCATTATTGCGGCGTTTTTTCACTTCGTCGGGAATCTCGTCCTCAAATCGTTCTGCAGCCTTTGTCCCAGGCCGTTCGCTGTACTTAAAAATAAAACTGTTTTTGAAGCGAAACTCACGAATTGATTCCAGACTTTTTTGATGAGACTCTTCTGTTTCACCAGGATGGCCTACAATAAAGTCACTTGATACGGAACAACCAGGCAGGATTTCATTGATCCTCTGCATCATATCCCGGTAATCTTCGACGGTATATCCACGCTTCATTAACTTCAGAACATCATTACAGCCATGCTGTAGTGGCACGTGTAGATAACGCGTGGCTTTGGGGAGGTCACGAATTGCTTCCAGAAGATCGTTTGTCATGTCTTTGGGGTAACTGGTGACAAACTTGATGCGATCGATGCCCTCAATCTCGCTAATCAGATACAGCAAATCTGACAAGCGGAACAGTTTCCCATCCTGAGTGTGTTTGTAACTGTTTACTGTTTGCCCCAGTAAAGTCACTTCTTTTACGCCCTGATCAGTGAGTACCTTGACTTCCGATAGAATTTCACGCGGAGAACGGCTTTGCTCAGGACCTCGGGTTGAAGGAACCACACAATAGGAACAGAACTTATCACAGCCAATCATGATACGCACAAACGCCTGATACGGTGAGGGACGCATTTCCGGATCACGCAATGGGTCATAGCTTTGAAAGCTGTTTGTGATTTCCGAATGTTTTCCGTCTTTACGGCCCAACCCCACAGCGAGTTCGCGGCTGCGTACATTATTCTTGTGATGGACGCGTGCTTTATCGATTAAGCCTGAAACTTGAGCAAGCTGTCCCGTTCCGACGACAAAATCAACTTGGGGTGCTTTTTGAAAAATCAGTTTTTGATCTTTCTGAGCCATACAGCCCATGACCCCGATGACTTTTTTCGGATTTTTTCGCGCCCCGTATCTCAGTCTGCCCAATGAACTATAAATTTTGTGCTCAGCATGTTCTCGGACGCTGCATGTGTTGAAGAGAATGGTTTCTGCTTCTTTGACGTCCTTGGTGAGTTCATAACCCCGCTTGCGGAGATCAGCCACCACAAGTTCGCTGTCCAGCATATTCATCTGGCAGCCAACGGTTTCAATATAGAGCTTATGATTATGGTCTGTTACGACATCCGATGTTTCTTCGGGCAAGTCGGCAGGGAGCTGCTCTGCATCTAAGTCACTGGTTTGATCAACGTGAGACATGAACTGGTTCAACTACTCAATAAAATAAATAAAACGGAGCGCGAACTAAACGCAGCTCAAGCAATTTCCTGTTTTGCAGACTGCACCAAAACAGAGTTTAAGCTGCCGGGGCATTGAGATCCGCAGGGCTGTGGTCTACTTGTTCATCTGGCGAATCACTATCGGAACTTTTCTTCCTTTTGGGGGCTATTTCCTGCGTATACTCAAGAGCCAATTGCTGGATAACCACTTTCTTGTGATGTGTCATCAGAGAAGCCAGAGACTTCAACGCTAACAGTGACGCGATAACGTACAAGATTAAATTCCAGACATCCATGTCAATCCTCCCTGAGATCCATGGTGGCACTATATCGTGATTTCAATTACGACTTACCGCAATAACTCCCTTAAACTCCTCGCCCACAAGCTGATACGAAGGTGGTTCAGGTATTTTTGGCAACACCTGCTAATAATTCAATATCAGTTGAACCAGATTCATGATACCTACGCAAAAGAATCACAAAAATCAGGCATTCCTGATGAGTTTTGCCAATTCTCGCAGGAATTTCCGAGTATTTCCGTCTCAAAATGCTTTCGAAAGCATAAACGTGCTTATTCACGAACGCGTTCGACATAGGAACCGGTGGTTGTATCAACTTTGATCTTTTCACCAACATTGATAAAGGCAGGCACGTTCACCGTAGCACCGGTTTCAATCGTCGCTGGTTTTGTCACGTTTGTTGCCGTGTTACCTTTGGCAGCCGGTTCTGTATAGGTGACTTCGACAATAACCTGTTGCGGCGGGTCCATCCCAATCAACTGGTCATTCCAGAATAAGAGGGCACAAATTGCCCCATCCAGAAGATAGTTCGCTGCGTTGCCACACACCGTTTCATCGATCGTATATTGCTCAAAGGTTTCGTTATCCATGAAGTGCAGGCCCGTTGCATCTTTGTAGAGATACTGCCCGTCTCCTTTGCGGATATCTGCCTGTTCCAGGCTTTCGCCACCACTTTTATAAGTACGATCGAGAATCGTTCCCTTCAGCAGATTTCGCAGTTTGGTGCGATATAAGGCTTGGCCTTTGCCAGGTTTAACGAAGTTCACCTCAAACATTTCGTAAGGCTCACCTTCAACGATAACTTTAAGACCTTTGCGAAAATCGCCTGTACTGATTTGTGGCATCGCTCAATTTCTCTGACAATAAAAGTGTTGTGAAAAATACCTTTGTGTTTTATTTCCAAGGGCGAGAGAATAACATATCTTACACCTGTTGCAAACGGAGAGCAGGCGAAATGTCAGTCAATTTCTGCCGCCTTTTCTTACGAAACAAGCTCGTTCAAGCGAATGATCTCGCTCAGGCAACGATTCAGTAAATTCAACGACGCATGGGTTTGTAACCATTTTTTGCTAAACCCATTTGGAAAATTGCCCTTTATGTCAGCATCACTTGAAGAAATCACTTGGCAAAAATCGCTTGCGCAGGCCATTCGTGACCCCCAGGAACTAATTTCCCGGCTGGGCCTTCCCGATAACCTGCTGGAACCAGCCTCAAGCACTGCCCATACGTTCCCACTGATGGTTCCCCTCAGTTATTTAAACCGCATCGAGCCAGGCAATCCCAATGACCCACTCTTGAAACAAGTCCTGCCCATTGATCTCGAAAACCAAACCGTTCCCGGCTTTCGTGCCGATGCGGTTGGAGATTTGAACGTCCGTCAAACCCCCGGAATTTTGCATAAATACCAAGGCAGGGCACTCTTGATGGTGAGCGGCACTTGCGCTATCAACTGCCGTTATTGTTTTCGCAGACACTACCCTTATGGTGATGAACCCCGCACGCTGGCTGAGTGGGAACCGGTTTGGGAAACGCTACACGCTGACGCATCCATCCAGGAAGTGATCCTCAGTGGAGGCGACCCACTATTATTGACCGATCACCGCCTGCAGGAACTTTGTGACCGAATTTCGGAAATCCCCCATGTCAAACGCTTACGAATTCACAGCCGTTTGCCGGTGGTTCTTCCCAACCGAATCCATACCGGTTTGCTGGAGATGTTTCAGCGACTCGCAGAAAGTGGAATCGTAGTCTGGATGGTCATTCACGCCAATCATCCGAATGAAATTGCAGACGACGCAGAAACCGCCATTCGAAAACTGGTACAGGCTGGAATTCCCACTCTCAATCAATCGGTGCTACTCAAAGGCATTAATGACACCGTCGATACATTGGCGGGATTATCTGAAAAGCTGATAAATCTGGGTGTGATTCCCTATTATTTACATCAATTGGATCGCGTCACCGGTGTCGCTCACTTTGAAGTCCCTGAAGAGCAGGGGAGAGAACTCATTCGTGAATTACGCATCAGGCTGCCCGGTTATGCGGTGCCACAATACGTGCGGGAAATTGCCGGTGAACCCCACAAGATTTCGTTATTAGGCTGAGTAACACTGTTTCAATTCGAGAGACGTTGAAACAGTTCGGTAAATCGTTCGCCACGTTCCACAAAGCTGGAAAACCAACCATAGCTGGCACATCCAGGCGAGAGCAAGATCACATCACCGGGGGCAGATTGTTGAAACGCCCAGTCAAAAGCGTCCTGAAATGAATGCTGTGGCTGAGAAATCAGTGCCAAACCATTTTCGTTTGAATCCGTTTTGAGTTGCCGTAAAGTCTCGGATAAAACCGGTCCCGTTTCTCCCATTAAAGCCGTCGCTTTCGTTCGTTTCAGAATCGTATTGGCAAACCCTGTCAGATCCACTTTTTTATCAGAGCCACCGGCCAGCAGGATGATGGGGGAATTTTCAAACGCGTCCAACGCACAAATGGCCGATTCGGGAGTCGTTGCCAGCGAATCATTATAAAACCGACGATTCTGGTATTCACCTATAAACTGCAATCGGTGGGGCAGTCCCTGAAATGCTTCTAATCCCTTTTGAATGGTTGCAGTATCAATTCCAGCGCAACGACAGGCGACAATCGCTGCAGCCGCATTCATACGGTTGTGCATGCCGGGAACTTGTATCAGAGGCTGGAACGACTGTTTTTGACCCGAAATGTTAAAACCGTTTCGATCTGCCAATACATCCGGTTTCAGACTCGAATCAGCTCCAAACTGAGCAATATTACCGCAGCAGGGCCAATTCTGGAGATCTGGATCATCTGCGTTGATGACAGCAAAGTCACTTTTCGTCTGCCACCGAAAAAGGGTTTGCTTGGCATGACGATAGTGTGCGACAGTCTGATGCCAGTCCAGATGATTCGGGCTGAAATTGGTCACCACGCCGATCTGAGGACTGGCTTGAATGCGATTCAGTGCTTCCAGCTGAAAACTGCTTAGTTCGAGAATCACCCAGTCGTCTGACTGAATCTGTTCGATAACGGGCAACAGGCTGACGCCGATATTACCACCTAACCAGCACGAAGCTCCCGAGTCCTTGATGATCGCGTGAATCATGGCCGTGGTCGTCGATTTCCCGTTGCTTCCCGTCACCCCAATCACGCGGCCAGGATTGAATTCCCAAAAGAGTTCGATTTCACTGGTCACAGGGATTTGCCGTTCCCGTGCACTTTTCAAGAGGCGATGATCGGGGGGAATCGCAGGGTTGGCAACCAGTACATCAGTCTCTGGTAATTGAGTGTCTGCGCTTCCCAACTTGTATATTATCCCGGGATACGACTTAAGTTGGTGCATCGAATCCGACAGAGCGTCTTCTGTTTTGGCATCGATCACGGTGATGTGCGCGCCTCTGCGTGCCAGGAATTCAACGGCTGCAATTCCCCCGCCAAAGCGTCCCAGGCCAAGTACGGTCGCGTGACAGTCTTTGAAATCAAATTTTTGAATCGAAAAGGGTTTTGCAGACATCGTATGAGCAGAGACGTTCTCTCTTTTAGTGGATTGATAAATCTTCTTTTCAGAGTGCAGACAAGAATACTACAAACGGAGAGAATCTGTTATGCCAGCTCGCAGTACATCAATAGGTTTGCATATTTAGCTGATCCGAGGTAGTCTAATTTCGGAATAATATTCATTAAACATTGATCATTCAGAGGGTCCGCCAATGATACTTGCTGCTGAAAAGACTGCCTGGCTAGGACTCCATACCGCTGACTGGATTGTACTGGCTCTCTATTTCGTCGTCATCCTTGCGATTGGGCTCTGGTCAATCACAAAAGTAAAAGATATGACCGACTTCTTCATGGGGGGACGCCGATTCGGCAAAGTCTTCATGATGTTCTTTGCTTTTGGCTCAGGCACGAGTAGCGAACAGGCCATCAGTGTTGTCGCGGGAACCTGGCGGGCAGGCCTGGCTGGTATCTGGTGGCAGTTCCTCTGGCTCTGGGCCACTCCCTTTTATTGGATTGTCGCACCGATCATGCGTCGGATGCGGGCCTTGACCACAGCAGATTTCTTTGAGGTGCGATTCAATGGTCCAACCGCAGTCCTGTATTCCTTTTATGGCATTGCCATCTCGATCACCTTTATTGCCGGCGGTTTATTTGGAACCGGAAAAATGGTGGATGCTTTGACGGGAAATGAGCTGGATCGCATCGCCGTTCAAGCCAATATTATGGTGCCTGCTGCCGAATGGGATGCAGCAAAGAATACTTTCCGCATCACGGAACGCAGACTGCAAGGTTATGAATTTGCCATCCTCGCGGTGACAGTCATGTTCGTCATTTATGGAATGGCCGGGGGCTTGGGCGCGGCCATTATTACCGACTTCATTCAGGGTATCTTGACCATCGTATTCTCGTTTTTGCTGCTGCCTTTTGTGTTTTATGAGATTGGTGGCTTTGGTGAGCTTCATAAGCAAGGAGATCTGAAGCAGGGCATGCTGGATTTAGTCGCCAGTCCCCAGGTCGCTGCCACACTGGGAAGCGAACCCATTACACCCTTTTATGTATTCATGCTGTCTGTCACCGCATTGGCAGGTATTGTAATCCAACCCCATATCATGGGAGTCTGTGGGGCTGGAAAAACCGAATATGAAGGCCGTTTCGGATTTACCGTCGGTAACTTTCTCAAACGCTTTTGTACCGTCGCCTGGACCTTTACCGGGCTCGCGTGCATCGTTTGGTATATGGGCGATAACAGTCCGCTGAAAACGTCTCCCGACCCTGCGGACCAGGCGATTTATCAATCGTTGGTCATGCGGGCCAGTCCGGAATATCACCAGCTTACCGCCGAGGAAAAAGCTGAAATTGAGACGACGGATCGGAATTTTGCAGACAGACTCTTCGGCATGGCGGCACATGACATTCTTCCCCGAATCGCGCCCGGATTGATCGGATTACTGCTGGCTTCATTATTGGCTGCCGTCATGAGCACCAGCGACGCGCAGATGATTATCTCCAGTGGTTTATTCACGGAAAATATCTACCGAAAATGCCTGGTGAAAAACCGTTCCCAGCGACATTATCTCTGGGTCGGCCGCCTGTCTGGTTTGATTATTGTGATCCTGGCGCTCATCTTGCAGACTACGTTTACAGATATCATCGCTGCCTTGAAAGTGATCGTGAAAACTCCTGCGTGCATCGGCATCAGTCTCTGGTTTGGGATTGTCTGGAGACGCTGGAATGTGATCTCTGTCTGGGTCTCCACGGTGACGGGCATCCTGGTCTGGATTGCCGTCGCCTTTTACCCTGATGGGATCTATAAAACGGGTCTGTTACCAGAACTGATGTTCAACACAAATGGAACAACCGTAAAAATGCTGGATGTCTGGCAGATGTTTTCCTTCATGAGTGTCGCGGTTCTCAGTGGCATCGCCGCCAGTTTCCTGACTCCACGACAAACACAGGCGAAGCTCGACCACTTCTATACTTTGATGCACACTCCGGTAATATTAAATGAAGTGATCGACTCACCTTGTACGCTTCCGGAAAACCCGGCCCCCATTGGTGCAAAGATGTTTCCCAACTCGAAGGATATTGAAATCCCCAAGCCCACGTTTCAAGACCTGAGCGGCTTTATCCTGGCCTGGTGTGCTGTGGGAGCGATTATCTATCTGACGAAATATCTCTCGGAGGTCTCGTAATCAGAAGTCGGTGTCAGACTCTGATTGACAATTTCAAAGCTCTTATGTCCGTAAACGACATGCTTAAATCAGCCTGTTTTTATAGAGTATAATTGCCTTGACTCCCTAAAACCGATCAGTATAACTGTGCCAGAAGGGTCGCGCGCGTGGGAAAATTAAATTCCTGGCTCAACCGTGAACAAAGCGAGTTAATTCTCTTCAGGTCAATCACTGATTTAGAAAAATAAAGTCGCTGATTTCAAGCGATCTTTGATAAAATCAAAGCGAACGGCGAGCCTGATACGGGAACATTCAGAGTGATTATCGATTCGTTTCAGGCCCTCTTCAGCCAGGATGAGAGCAACATCGTCGTCATTGGAGGACCGATCAGAGCCGATCAACTAAGTGATCGAGTTTCACTCATCCTTTTTCTTTGTGGATTCTCACTGTAGACAGACGCGGAACCGATTTTGCGCAAAGAAAAACAGCCAGAAACAAAACGGTTTCTGGCTGTTTAAAATTGTGATGAAGCTACTTAAGTCTTTATTAACTGCGATAAGTCACAGTTACTTTTCCTCGGCGTGATTCAACAACCACACTATATTTACCGTAATCAAACACTTTGCGACGTCCATCTTTGCTGCAGCGGACACACTCGCAGGCACAACCTGGAGCACAGATTTCCACAGCAACACATCCAGGCTCACAACAGCTGCGTTTGGGAGCACAAGGATCAACAATCGTCACCAACTTAGGGTTTGAACAAGGTGCAACGTTGCGAGACCGTTTGTATCGAACATTTTCGAACAGTGGAATCTCGTGTGAAGCAACATGATGCTCAAAAGGCTGAGGCGCCAACTCGGGCATGGGTTCCGGAGCAATTGCGGAAGCAGGGGGGGCAGCCGTTGTCTGGCTAAGATAAACCCCTTGCCCTAACTCAAATGCAGGACCTTGTGCCTGAGCTGCCGTAACGGATAGGGCAAGAATACCCAACGTGTAACAAACAGTCTTGCTCATTTCTACTTACTCCTTTTTCTACCTTGGTGAACTCCATTGAGGTAGTTGATTAACTAAAACCATTTCGGTTTTTCCCCGACATCGTGCTTGGGACATTCTCCAGAATGCGAAAAGTTAAGCTATTGAATAGTCAGAGGTCTTTCGCGGTTGTCCACCGCCCAAAGTATAACCTACATAACAGGCGACACGGATATTATTCAGTCTGGTCAGTAAAAAACCAGTACCAGTTACATGCCTGATACTGATCAGAGATAATAAGTCAACTTTACGTTGACAAGGGGAGTTCACATTTTTTTTACACAAACGCCCAAACAACCCCTTTTTGCCTGACTGGAATATTCTTACACTAGGGCAAAAACAAACTCATAACAGTATAAAACAACGTGTCGCGTTTCTCATTTTAGACACATGGTTTCTGTGAATGGGCTTAGCCCTGATGTCAGCATAAAATTACTCATCCGAAAAAAGGAATTAAACAAATGGGGTAAGCTGCAGTTGCATCGACGGCTTAGATCTCACATAATCTAATTGGTTTAATTTCAAGGACTTGAGGGAGACATCCATGAACAAGCCGGAACCCCGGTTGAATCGAAACCCAATCCTGTGCTCGATCGCATTCGCTTGCGTCTTGCTACCTGTGTCAATACTTACAGGTTGCGGCGGTAGTGAACCACCAGCGGCTCCTGCTCAACCCCAAACGACCAAGGCGACTCCAACCACGCCAACGCCACAAGTCGCGCAAAACACACAAAAACCGCCGAAAACAGCGGCGAAAAAAGATGAACGTAAGATGATAGACGGCATCCCCTATGATGTCTGGTTTGACAACCCCCTGGCTGTAGCAGGGAACAATCAAGCCGTCACACCTGTCGCGTTACCTGGAAACTCAGTTGCGGCCTCTCCCAATACGCCTCCCGCTGCGGGCGCGATGAAAACACCTGCCGCACAGAGTTCCCCTCCTGCGGCCACCGGTGGAATCGACTGGAAAACGATCATGCCGATGCCTGTTCTGGAATCACAGGTCAAAGATATTCGTAATCGCTTAACCAAAAACATGCAGTCAGTCGGCTCTTATAATACGACCTATCTGGAACTTCCCACCTTCACAACCACTCTGGCGGCCCTGGCAGGCATTGCGACTGAACACCCCGATGACATCGGCTGGAAAAAAAATGCCAGGCATCTTCGTGATCTGGCGGCCAGTATTTCAACGGAACCGCTGATGCGTGGCGCCAAATCGTATCGCAAAATTCAAATCCCTTACGAGCAAATGATCGTCATTCTGAATGGCAGTCTGCCCGCTGGAGTACCAGAGGCCCCCGAGAAAAAACCACTCTCTGATGTGGCTTCCATGGGAGATCTGATGAAGCGTTCTGATATTGCTTACAAATGGTTGAAATCGAATGTCGGTAATGCAGATGCTCTGAAATCCGAAAAGGAAAAAGTAATTGAGGAAGCGCATCTTTTAGCTGCCATCGCGAAAATCATTACAACGGAAGGCTATGGATACGTTGATGATCAAGGATTTTTGAATTATGCCAACCCCATGACAGAAGCTTGTCTGAAAATGGTTGATGCTGCAAAAAATGATAATTTCCCTCAGTTTGATGAGGGTTTAACTCGCGTCTATAAATCCTGCACAGAATGCCATAGCGAATATAAAGAGTAACAGCATCTGGCATTTGGGATCAGATAATCAAGCCGGTAATCAAGCCGGCTCCCAAGCGAGACCAGTATACAAATCGGGAAGCTCCAATCAGAGAGGAAATCGAGGGAATGACAAACAATTGGTGCCACTTAAGGATAAGAATTTGTTTGCTGATTTTGGTTCTGGGAAGTACGAGTCTTGTCCGAGCCGATTGGATCGAACTGGTCAACGGACATAAAATTGAGGGAGACGTTCTCAAACAAAGCAACACTCACTTATTGGTTGATATCGGAATTGAAGTGTTACGCATTCCAGTAGAGCAGATTCGCTCTCGCACGAAATCGGAAAAACTTCCCGACGGTAAAGCACCGACTTCCAAGAGTAAAACCATTGCCGAACTTCCAGTCAAAAGTATCAAAGAACTGGCACGAACCTATGGAGAAGCAGTCACACTGGTTCAAACATCCAGTGGTCTCGGTTCTGGGTTTATCATCAATGACCGTGGTTATTGTGTTACAAATTATCATGTTGTGGAAAAAGAAACACGCATTGCAGTTACCATCTTTCACCGCACGAAAAATGGGGAATTCCAACGTCGTCAGATTAAAGATGTTGAAATTGTGGCGTTGAATCCCTTTTTCGATTTGGCTTTGTTGCGGATTCCTTTACAAAAAGACATTTCATTCCGCTACGTCTATCTGGCAGAGAATGATAAACAGCGCGAGGGGGAAGAAGTCTTTGCCATCGGAAATCCACTCGGGTTGGAACGTTCTGTCTCGCGCGGAATTGTCAGTACGCGCAATCGAAACATGCAAGGAATTGTATATATCCAAACCACAACCCAGATCAATCCGGGAAACAGTGGCGGACCGCTGTTTAATTCCCGTGGCGAAGTCATTGGCGTTACCAATATGAAACTGATCCTGGGTGAGGGGCTGGGATTTGCCATTCCCATCACCTACGTAAAACACTTCCTGGATAATCGCGATGCCTTTGCGTTTGACAAATCCAGCCCGAATACCGGCTATCGCTATTTTGATGCACCGCGCAGAAAAACTGCTAATTTTGAAAAGTAAGCGAAGATAATTGCAACCAAAGCCGCTTTCCTCAGGTAGATCCTGATGAAGCATTGCCCAGATCTCTAATTTTTTTACACTCACAAGTTGAATGGCAGGTTGGGCTTGTCAGATAAAACAGAGTTGCTACAAATAAACAGTAAAAGTCATCGTTGCGCTTAAAAGTTCGACAGGGCCTCTAAGTCGAACCGGGTGCGAGGTATCTTTAAATCCCCTCAGATAGAGAAAGAATGAAGGCTCCAATGAGAAAGCCACTTTTGTTATGCACTTTAATGTTGATGCAGGTCATGATCCTGCTGACTTCTCAGGCCAGTTTTGCACAAGACAGGGTTAAGGCTGCCCAGCGCATTCCCGCCGACACTCTCTTGTATTTTTCAATTCCTGATGTCGAAACCATGGGTGATAAGTGGGGCCAATGCTCCATGGGACAAATGACCCACGATCCCGCATTTGCCGACATGAAGCAGGATCTGATCAAATTGATCGAAAAGTTCTCTGAAAAGTTCGAAGAAGAAACGGACCTGGGTCTCAGTAACGTTCTGAGTATTCCCAGCGGAGAAATCTGTGCCGCCTTGATCAAAAGTGAAACAGGCAAATTTGGCGGCGTGGCTTTCATGGAATACGGAGAGAGCGGCGAAATCCTGGAAAAGATCTTGGAAAAAGCGGCAGAAAGTTTGGATAAAGAAGGCGCCCAGCGTGCAATCCGTAGTGTCGAAGGCACAAAAATTACCGTTTATTCTTTTGAAGAAGAAGCGGATGAGAGTCCTGTTAAAGTCCCGCTCGAGAAAAAATTTGCTTATTTCCTCAAAGACAAAACGTTTGTCGTTTCTAACGATGAAAATATCCTGGAATCGGTTTTAGCAAAGTGGGATGGGCAAGGTCAGAACACACTGGCCGGTAAAAAAGAATACCAGTATATCGTTAACAAGTGTCTTGATCCGACGGCACCTGCCGTGATGCAGTGGTATATGAATCCCATTGGGGCACTCCAATCAGTTTTAAACGTTGCCAGCCGTATCAATCCACAGGTCGGTTTGGTTCAAGGCTTTCTCCCCGCATTGGGAATCACCAATCTGAAAGCAGTTGGCGGAGCCAGTTATCTTGCCACGAAGGAATACGACTCGATTACGCGAACATTTACTTATGTCGAAATGCCGACTTCCGGGATTATCGACATCTTTAAATGTCCCGCAGTCGCCCAGCAGCCACCGGTGTGGGTTTCTGACAAAGTCTCAACCTATTATTCGATTAACTGGGGCATCAACGGCGCTTATGATTCCATTGAAACGTTGTATGACGGTTTCCAAGGACGTCCGGGCGCTCTCGCTGCAATCATTGATCAGATGGCAGACAATCCTGATGGCCCCAAAATTCACATCAAAAAAGATGTTGTGGATAACATGAGCGGCCGGATTCAGGTCGCGACAGAACTTGCGGAAGGCGAACAGTTGGACCTGACGAAAATGTCGGGGCAGTTCACCGTTGCATTTGGTTTGAAAAACTCAGATGCATTCCAGAAACTGATTGCATCTCTGACGGCGCGTGATGACTTTCCCGGTCAGACACGAGAGTTTCAAGGGGTCACTCTCTATGAACTCCCCGGCGCAGTTTTGAATACTCCCACAGACGCCGCTTTCTGCATTGCGGAAAATCAACTTTTCATAGCCAATGATGTCAAGCAAATTGAAAATGTCTTGAGAAAAGATCGAGGCATGGGCTCTTTGATCAATAATGAAGACTATAAACGGATTTCAGAAAAGTTTCCGGAGAAGACTTCGATCATCAGTTATCAAAATTCAGATGCGCAAATCCATGCTCTCTATGAATTATTGAGAAAAAACGAGAGTGCCGTTGATCTGCAAGGCCTTGATTTAGGAAAATTGCCACCATTTAAAGTGATTCAAAAGTATTTACCCATTTCAGGCGGATACACAATTCCTGATGACCAGGGATTTTTCTCTTCCACGTTTACTGTGAAAAAATCAGCTAAATAGTGGTATGCGAATTGATTCTCTTAATCAACAACCCGGTGAGGTCTTCTCACCGGGTTGTTTCGTTTCCGGTTAGATTTTATGGAATTGACCAATACCTTAAGGCATTCCGTGTGTTGAATAGTGTAGAAACTGCTTCTGACGTCAGGTAGCTGGTACTTTTTTTATCACGGCACTCCCGTGAAAAGGGGCTGTAATGCAACGGACTCACCAATTTCTAACCTTGTTGACCATACTTTGTTTCGCTGCAGGGGGTCTCTTCGCGGCACCGGAACAGGAGAATTCCGCATCGCAGGATATCTTCCAACAACTCGACAAGAATTCTGACGGAACAGTTACCGCTGACGAAGTGCCGGATGAAAAAGAGCGTTTCTTTGATCACCTGATTCGGCTGGGAGATCAGAACAAAGATGGAAAACTGACAAAAAGCGAATTTGAGTCTGGCTTAAAAAAAGAAGATCAGAAATTTCCCGCAGCAGATGCGCCGAACCGAAATCGAGACCCGCGCAACTTTCAAAAGTTTATGAGCCGTCTGGACCGGAACGGGGATAAAAAAATCTCGAAAGACGAACTTCCGGAGCCTTTGCGTAATCGCCTGGAACCATTATTTCAACGACTCAACAAAGACGAAATTTCGCTGGACGAATTCAATCGATACGGCAATATGTTCCGCGGGAAAAGAGAAGGGGAGCAACGCAAACCAAACCCCAAGCGTAATGCAGCAGCAGGTCCCGAGCGCGCAGAACGTTTTTTTCAAACTCTGGATTCCAATCAAGACGGCAAGCTGACTCTTGAAGAAGCTCCCGAGCCGGCCAAAAATATTCTTCGACGCATTTTGGAACGGTCAGGAAAAGAGAAGGATTCTGAGATTACCAAAAAAGAATTCATGGAGACGTTAGCAGCAATTCGCCCCGGTCGCAGACCAGAAGGCCGCGATGCTGACAACGAGATGAAACGCCCCGAAATGATGGATCGAGAAGTAAGCCGCCGTGGCGAGTTTCCGAGAAGGCCTCCCGCCCCCGCATTCGTCCTGACGCTGGATTCCGACAAAGATGGCAGATTGAGTAAAGAAGAACTGAGCCAGGTGAAACGACTTTTTGAAAAACTGGATCGCAATGAGGATGGCTACCTGGATATTCAGGAAATGATGGGTGGCGACAGAAGATCAATGGCTGGTCCGCGTGGCAGATACCGCCCGGACCAACGCCGACCGCAGAGGCCAGATCGTCCTGAGAAAGAAAATCAAAACGCGCCGCAGCCAAAACGTAACTCAGATAGTAAGGCTGCAAAATAACGACGGTACTATCAGACGCCCTTAGTTTTGCTGTTATTAAGAATCGAAATTTTGAGAGGCAGTTTGCTCTACTAAGAGGGCACTGCCTTTTTCTTTTTGCAGGTGTTGCACCCAGGCAGGGGGAAGATTCAACCAGACCCAGTCAGTTTGAATTCGAAACTGTCGGGTATAATGGCTCATGATGTCATCGATTTGCCGAATGCGTTGATTTTCTTCTCCCCGCGAAATCACTTTGCGGACAGGGCGTACATACATGTATTCAAAATAGGATAAAACGCCGCCCGGTTTGAGCAGGCGAAAATAGGCCTCAAAAATTTCCCCCACTAATTCTGTTGGAAAATTATTCAGCGGTAAGCCGGAAACGATATAATCATATTCCTCGCCCGCACCATATTCCTGCAAGGGACAGTTATGGATCGACGTCTGGTGCTTGATCTCTTGAAAACCCTGTTCTGCATCAAAGCGTTTATGCAGAATCTCCACAAATTTATCATTCAACTCGACCAAATCCAGTTGGTCTCCGGGCTGAATCTGTTTCACAATCTGGCGTGTGACAGCCCCGGTCCCAGGTCCAATTTCTAATACTTTTTTGGGGCCCTGATGCTGTTTCATTGGTCCCGCCATATCTGACGCCAGAAAACGACTACTGGGAGCAATGGCACCTGTCGTTTCGAATGTGGTACGAAACTGTTTGAAAAATTCCAGATAATGCGACACGTGTGAGATTCCCGATATGAATTCGAAACAACAGTAATGATTCTTTTAAGGCTGCGACGAAACGGCATTCCGTCTCTGTTCCCCAATCTGTTTGGCCTGCTGAACAATATCCACTCCCACCGCCTGGCTCCAGGCTGAGATTAATTGTTGATAGACAGGTCCCGGAACACCACCAGACAGGGAATGGTCTCCAAAGCGGGTGACAGGCATCAGACAATAAGCGGTCGAAGACGTCAATGCTTCATCTGCATCCATAATATCATTTGCGGAAATATCTGTTTCTTCGTAGCGAATTCCCAGCTGTTTCGCTAATCGGACCACCATTGTCTGGCTGATTCCTCCGAGAATATTATCCGGGCGAGGCGATTTGATGACACCGTCTTTCACAATATAAAAGTTGCCGATTGTTGTTTCTGTCGCAAATCCGGACTGATCAAACAGCAGGGCACTCGCCTGCGGTTCTTGCTTGCGGACCAGTTTATCGGCTCGATACAAGTGAATTCGGCTCCGAGATTTAATTCGAGGATCAAAAATTTTCGCGTTCAGCTGTTGTCCCTCGGCGCGCAATAAATGCTGCCCGGTTGTATATTTTTGATCCCAAAGTTCAAACGCCAACGGAAAGGAATGCACACAAACGGTGGGAGTTCGACATGTTTCGATTTCGGCCAGTCCCAGATAGGGCAGGTTATGACCTGCGGTGATGAACATCGTCAAGCCCATGTCATGTGTGGAAGGCAGTAATGACGCATTCTGTTCAATAACCGTTTCACAGATTTGTTTGAGTTCCGATTTCTCCAGCGCAGGTTCAATGCAAACATAATCCAGCGCAGAAAACAGACGTTCCAGATGTGCGTCCAGCATGAATAATTGATGCGAGAAAGTACGCACCATCTCGGTAATGGAAGCCCCGTATACGATGCCCAGATCAGTCACAGCCAGCTTTGCTTCAGAGCAAGGAATAAAGGCGCCGTTCAGATACGCCTGTGGTTCAGTCATGTGTATTTTTCGTGATGTAAAGAGTTCTGAATTCATCCAGAAGGTATCTACCGGGTCGTTACAAATTTAGTATCCGTAATAAACAACCGGATCGGAATAGACCGGATAGGGAGTTTGATATTGTGAGTTTAAGTAGGGACGTCTGCCAAAGAGTCGAACTTGAAGATACATGCCGTTTGCAAGCATGCGGCAGCCGAGTGGAAATGCGGAATAATCGCACCTGCGGTATAACTCTTGTCGGAATTGTAAATCGCAGTAGCGTCTGTTGATGCCCGGAATTTGATAACACAGATCGTGCTGCGAACAGCTTCCCCGAAAGTCGGCTCCGAGAAATCCTTGAGGCGTCAAAAACTGTAACAACGGTGCACCATCAGGACCACATGGATAAGCGCCCCCTTGTGCATACACAGGGTTTTGTCCGTCGCCATCTGCCCCGTCGCCACCTGATAAGAAACACAGCAAGGTTAACACGAATACAAACTGACATTTCATGGAGGCGTAATTCCTTATCTGAAAATTAGTCAACCGGTGTCTGCTTCAGGGAAGAGGGTAATTCTGCACAAGATTTTATGATTTTCCCTACTTCGCGTTCGAATCGCAAGTTTCTTTTATCACCACTCTTTAAATCCAGCAACAAAAGGGCAAAACAGAGATGATTGTTCCCAAAAAAATGAACCAATGGTATGACTTCTGAGTCACTGCTCGATATACTGCCAATGAGAAAGATTGCGTTAACTTGAGATATAGCAATCATTTTTTTACGATTCCCAGTGAGACGCGTCACTCTGATTATGCGCGTTTTCGATTTAGAACTGAGAGATAACAGGATTAGATAATATGGCGATACAGACAATTCAACCAGGCACAACAAAAATCGGCTGGATTGGAACGGGCGTAATGGGGGCCAGCATGGTCGGGCACCTGATGGAAGCCGGTTTTTCCGCTACTGTTTATAATCGCAGTAAATCAAAAGCGGAACCGCTGATTAAAAAGGGCGCCAGTTGGGCCGATTCTCCTAAAGCAGTCGCCGAAAAATCTGATGTCATTTTCTCGATTGTGGGCTTTCCCGCAGATGTCAGAGAAGTCCTTTTAGGCGAGGATGGTGCTTTGGCAGGAGCCTCAGCAGATAAAATTCTGGTCGATATGACAACCAGCGATCCCTCTCTGGCCGTTGAAATCTCAGAGGCTGCGACAGCGCAAGGCGTGCATAGTGTCGACGCTCCCGTTTCTGGTGGCGATGTGGGAGCCAAAAATGGAACATTGTCGATTATGATCGGCGGAGATCAACAGATCGTGGATGCCCTGCAACCTTGCTGGAACGCGATGGGCAAGACGATTGTTTATCAGGGAGCCGCTGGTTCCGGTCAACATACCAAAATGGTCAATCAAATTTTGATCGCCACGAACATGATTGGCGTCTGTGAAGCGTTGCTGTATGGTTATAAAGCAGGACTGGACTTGCCTACTGTTTTAGAATCGGTTGGCAGTGGCGCAGCTGGTAGCTGGTCGCTCTCGAATCTCGGCCCTCGAATTATGGATAATAATTTCGATCCCGGATTTTTCGTTGAGCATTTTATTAAAGATATGGGCATCGCATTAGCAGAAGCCAAAGCGATGAATCTGAGTCTACCCGGTCTGGCATTAGGACATCAGCTTTACCTTGCGGTTCAAGCACAAGGCCATGGCCGAGATGGAACGCATGCTCTGCAATTAGCACTGGCATCATTGTCCAATGTCGATTGGGAAAATCGTACGTAGTTTGGATTGTCTGATGCATGATCTGACAATCAACACAATTGATGAATCAGAAATGAATCTAGTGCTTTGTCAAGCTAGAAATTGAGGGTTGAATGTGTTGCTTACGTGCTCCGTTGTCGCACTCTCGTAATATCCATCAACCCCAAATTAAAAAATGACACTCCACTAGTCAAACAGGACTGGTTGATAGAATTTGTTTTAAGGTATTGAAAGCATGGCTAATCAAAGTGACCTGTTTGCAGGTCTTTCGGTGGCAATGATCACCCCCTTCAAAAATGGGGAAATCGACGAAACAGCACTGCGAGGTCTGGTCGATTACCACATCGAGCAAGGGACAGACACCTTGTGCCCCGTGGGAACAACCGGTGAATCGCCAACCCTCTCACACGAAGAACACAAACAGGTGATCTCCATTGTCTGCAATCAGGCTGCAGGCCGCATCAAGGTAATGGCGGGAACGGGATCTAACAGCACCAAAGAAGCCATCGAGCTGACCAAATACGCGCAACAGGCCGGCGTCGATGGGGCATTGCATGTTGCCCCTTACTACAACAAACCGACGCAGGAAGGTTTCTTCCTGCATTACCAGGCCATTGCTGAAGCCGTTGATATTCCGATTGTCATCTATAATATTCCCGGACGAACAGCCAAAAATATCGAACCTGAAACGATCATCCGCCTGGCAGAAATTCCCAACATCATCGCTGTGAAGGAATCAACCGGGTCAATGGATCAGGCAACGCATATTCTCTCTGCTTGCGATCTGACGGTCCTCTCTGGTGATGACAGCCTGACTTTACCTCTAATGGCGTTGGGAGGCAAAGGTGTAGTTTCCGTCGTCGGCAATATCGTTCCCGGCGATGTCAAAAGCCTGCTGAATGCTTTTAATGCTGGCGATTTGGACCTGGCCCGTGAATGGCACTTTAAGCTGTTTGCTCTCTGCAGAAACTTACTGGGGCTGGCGACAAACCCGATTCCCATCAAAGCGGCAATGCAGTTGCTGGGGCGGGACAATGGCGAAGTCCGCCTGCCGATGACACAGCTCGACAGTGCATCGATGAAGGTGTTGAAAAAAACACTGCAGGACTATGGTCTGCTTTAAAGTTGCAATGAGACGACTCACCCGGGGAACCTCCGGTCTGAACGAGGCCGGAGCAGAACCATTGACTTTTAGCAGATTACGTTCACTACAAGAGATTGTCAGGCACATACATAACCCGTTTTTTAAGAGGTATCGCTCGTGATATTTGGTTTTGGAAAATCCCGGGATGAAGATGAAGAAATCGAAGAAGAGATTGAACCGGTTTCCTTTCAAGGCGCGTTAAATGGTCAGCCCGCAAATCTGAAAGAGAATGCGCGGCTGGTGAAAGCCGGCCTGATGCCTGCTAAAAATATCATCACCGATGGCCTTGCTCTGCGCGCTGAATTGATGCGTTTCGAACCCAAAGGCGAACGATACCAGGTCGTATTTTATATAGACGGAGTTGCTAATCCGGGGCCAAAGTTGTCAAAACAACAGGGGATGGCCGTCGTCCAGATTATCAAACTTTTGTCAGGTTTGAATATCCAGGAGCGGAAACGGCCGCAATCGGGAGGCATCGCCGCAGAATTAGAGGAAGTCTCTTATCAATTGAGAGTTTCTACCGCTCCCACAGAAGGCGGCGAACGGCTTTCCATTAAAGCCATCAATGTCAAGAATCCCTTGGAACGTGCTGATGACATTGGCATCACAGACGAAAACAAAGACCGTATCCGGGAAATGAGTAAAGGTCGGAATGGGCTGATCCTTGTCAGCGGGCCTCCCAATTCTGGTTTAACGACCACCACCTTTGGCGTAGTACGTTCCATAGACGCCTATCAATACACCATCTTCGTTCTGGCTGACCCGGAGCATCGGGAATTAAGTCACATCACGACCCTCGAGGCTAAAGAAGGGGATACATTCGACGAAGAGTTAAGAAGAATCATCCGCATGGAAGCGGATATCATCTATTTGAAACCCATTACTAACGAAGAGTATGTGGGAAGCATTCTGAATGTCGCAGATGAAATCACCATGATCGCAGAGATTTCCGGCAGGGATTCTATTTCCGGTTTGACTAAGTTCTGTAAACTAGCCGGTAGCACCGATAAAGGCGTGAATGCACTACGCGGCGTCGTGAGCAGCAAACTGATTCGCGTCCTCTGTGATCAATGCAAGGAAGCCTTCCGGCCGAACCCGAAATTGATTGAGAAAATGGGGCTGCCGAAATCGACGAAGATGCTATATCGTCCCCCCCGTCAAACCGTTGACGAAGACGGTAACGAAATCGAACCTTGCGAGAAGTGCGATGGCCTGGGTTACTACGGACGGACTTTGATGCTGGAGATCATCGAGATGACTGATGAGATGAAGCAATTAATCATCAGTGGTGCGGAACCGGTTAAAATCAAAGCACTCGCCAAAAAACTGGATATGCCAAGCTTCCAAAAGGACGGAATTCGATTGGTAGCAGAAGGAAAAGTCTCTCTGGATGAGCTACAGCGTGCTTTCAAGTCGTAAGAATGCCTCTGGACCTTTATTGCCAGTGCAACGCCGATCCAGATGATACTGGCCCAAGTGATACTAGCATAGTGCAGTCGCTACGCTCCTTCGCGGCAATGGGGATCGTTTTTCGGAGGGGGGAAGCAGCTTCTGAGATTTGCTGCCCCTGTCTGGAGCTTGCCACCATCCCGATCTGGTACACATACGCAAGCAAACCTCAGAAAGCCTGAGAACCTTCTTCGCCTCGCCGGTTCAGATCTGAGACGAGGATGAGCGAACTTGGAAACTGGCTGAACGCCAACAGGCCACCCTGTTCACCCCATACATCCCATCCACCCCTCAATGGGCTCGGAACGTGTTCAAATCCATTCAATCTGCCATATGTATGCCCTTCAGATTTTCTTTATACAAAATATTGTCCGATTAGGCAGATTGCACCGAAGATTCCGGTTTTAACTGTCGATAAAGAGAGTACATGCTTTGTACTTAAGTATGACCTTGAACGTCACTTCTCCAGGAAGTGTCAGGATTTAGTAAATGGACAGACTGATCCCAAGGTGTTCCCGGCTCCTGTCTGACCCTGTTTACACGTCTCCCCAACAGGTGCCTTTTGACAACTTTTCAATCCGAGGATAATCATGGTGATTCGCCAGTTTAAAAATTGGTCAAGTGTAGGAATTCTGGGTTTAGCATTAATTGGCTTGACCAGTACCGGCTGCCAATCCAGCATCGGTGGCCAGACATTGCCTTCCGCTTATTACCTGACAGATGACGTGCAGTACTACCCTGCCGGCCCTGAAGAACAACTTTACAACCAGCGAGAAGTCCTCGAACAATACAAGCTGGAACGAAAAATCCAGGAAGAGAAATAGTTACCTGGTATCAGATTGACAAGCGGGCAGACATGCAGTCCTGATGAAAAATCAGAACGGCACCCGCTTGGCACGACTACATTTAAACAAAACAGGGGGGACCCTTTCGCATTAATCATTGCAGTTTCATTTGCTGGACAATCGAAACTGCAAGCGAAAGGTAAAAAGCCGGGTGTAGAGAACGGGACTCTCACCCGGCTTTTTTATGCGCCAGGACCAAAGACAGGCCGATCAAAGCTGTTTCGACATCTTATCAGCCAGACGGGTCAACGCCGGACTGACATCAGTCGGCTCAAGATGGACGTTAATCACGCTCAAACTGTCTTTATTGGCAAGGGCTGCTTTGATGGCTTTTTCAAGATCACCTTCCGTGCTGACTTCAAAGCCCCAGCCCCCTCCGATGAGATCGGTGATATTATGATACTTCCAGTTGGGAATATCATTAAACGGGCCTTCCTGTAAGAACCGTTCCGTCGTATACCCCTTGTTGTTTAAGACGATCACAATCGGGTTATACCCCAGCTTGAGGGCAGTGGAAAGCTCCAGACATGTCATCTGGAAGGCACCATCACCGACCAGTACAATCGGCCGCAAACTGGGATTGGCTACCTGGGCACCAATGGAAGCGGGTATCGCAAAGCCCATCGATGTGTAATAAGCCGGGCTGAGGAATTTGGTATGCGTACTGATCATCAAATCAACGGCTCCGAACAGACAATCCCCCACATCGGTCACCACAACGGTTTGATCGGTTAAAATCTGATTGATACTTTCGAACAAGTGTTTTGTTGTAACCGGCTCTGATGATTTGACCTTAAAGTCAACTGCCTGTGGGCGGACATTATCCGGTATTTTCCGGACGACTACCTTCATTTTTTGCTTTCCCAGTGCTTTGACAAAATCAGAAAAAACCACATCCTGAAAATGATGGTAACTAATTCTCAGCTTTTCACTGGTTGCATAAATACATTTTCCCGGATCCAGGTGGGCCGTATAAATCCCCAGGTTAATGTCCGTCATAAACGTACCCAAGAGAATCACACAGTCACTTTCTTCAACAAAGCGCTGAACTTCGCTACGCCCCATTGCCCCTTCATAGACACCAAGATAGAGCGGATGCGATTCACTCACAACAGATTTACCTAAAATAGTCGCACACATGGGGATTTTGTGTTTTTCAGCAAACTTCAAAACCTCTTCCCGTAATCCGAAACGATGGATTTCCACACCGGCAATGATGACTGGTTTTTTACTCGCGTGAATCAATTCCGCCGCTTCTTCAAGCGATTCCCGTAAGGCATTCGGATCGCTCACAGGCGGATTGTCGTCAGGCACATGCGGAATGAGGGCTTTCTTGTGAACACAATCGCGGGGCAGCTCCAAATAAACGGGTCGTTTATAGCGTACACAGGCTTCGAGACAGCGGTCGATTTCATGAAAAGCCGTCATGGGATCATCAAGTAATGCCGTTGCCACTGTGATCTTTTCGAAGACGTCTCGCTGCGTATGAAAATCCTTAACGCGGTGATGGAGCAGGGGGTCTGTTTCCCGTTCTGTCATCCCCGGAGCGCCACTGATCACGACAACGGGCGACTTTTCTGCATAGGCACCTGCGATGGAATTGCATAGACTCAAACCGCCAACGCAATACGTTACACAGACGGCTCCTAACCCATTGACGCGCGCATATCCATCCGCTGCATAGCCGGCATTGTCTTCACGTGTTGTCCCGACAATCCGTATGGGACTCTCTTCGAGCATGCCATAAAACTGTAATACGAAATCGCCGGGAATACCGAACATATCGCGGATCCCGTAGTCCTGCAATCGCTGAATCAAGTAACTCCCGATGGTATATTCTTTACCATTATTCTTTCCGGAAGCGCGCTGGGCGGTCCGTTTCGTGGTTGTACGAGGCTTTGTAACAGCAGATTTTGACTTGGAGACTATTTTTCGGGCTGTCATCTCAGATCCTTCCCTGAAGAAAGTAAAACTACTAGATGTGGAAGCTCTTGGCACTATTAATATTCATTATATCATTTTAAAGGCGCTGAATAAGGGCAATTCCCTTAAACCCTTTATATACAGCATGATACAACTCGCCCAGCATCGTTTTTGGGAGCAAAATTGCAAAGTCCGCGCGATCAGCGGCGGATCAATTTGCGAATTCCTCGACGCTCGGCTTGCCTGACCGGTCGGGAGTCCTGTGTCGCTGCAGGTTGAGAGGAATCGGATTCATTTCCAAATTGCCCCCAATAACTGTCCAGCAGTCGATAGCAATCGAGATAGCGTTGAGAATTCCAGGCAAAAGAAAGCGTCGATACCAGCTTGGTCAATTGCCGATCGTCTTCAGGAGAGATTTGATGAATCTGCAAATCAACGTCATCGATCCATAACTTGTCGGCCCCGAGTTTTTCGATCAGGACATGTGCATTATCGATCTGATCAGAGGGAATATCTTTGACACGAAATAAATATTTACGCCATTGATGATCAACTGAGATAATCGCGGATTGTACTTTCAGCTTTCCGTTCTGCTCTGCTTCCAAAGCAATCCTGACTTGCATCTCTTTCGCACTTGTTTTTAACCAGATCGCCATACTCAAATAGCGACATTGCTGTAAAGGAATTTTATTTGTTTTCAGAAAACGGCTTCCCGGCTCACGGCCTAAGAGCAGTGATGCTTTGCCGGAATGAGATTCGGTCGTATCCAGGTTCCAGGGTACTTTGGTTTGCCCCTTTGACTCCCAGCCAGCTAAAATATAGTCGTGGGAATTTTGACTTTCAAAATCAGCTTGAAAGACAACTGCCGTGTCATCTTCCATGGACCGATGCAATTCCAGCAATCGATGTTTCTTTTTGTCAATTTTTGTTTGCAGATGAGCCAAAGCCGTTTCATTCACACGACAGGCAATGGACTGGATTTGTACTAGTGGATCAGCAATTTCGAAGGCCTGAAAATCAAAAGCATCCAGCGAAATCGAATATTTTTTTGTTCCCGTTGAAGCTTCGGCCGCTTTCACACTTTCGTCGGTTGCCAGATGAATGACAGCCGCCCCTGATGGTGAAGCCAGTTCGACAGTGACCTGGCAGGCATAAGGAAAATCATTCACCAGATAGAAATAGGTTTTTTCTTTGCCTCGAGATAAACGGGCAATCACAGGCTGCTCTGCTGCTTGAACCGTTTGGAATGGTCTCGCAGGCAATTTTTGGAGTTGAGTGCGAATCGATTGAGTCGCCTGTTCCTGACCAAAAGGGATCGTCCAACCTCCGTCAAAAACAAGATAAGGGTCTAAGGTGGCAATGGTATGAACGTATCGAATACGGTTTGTACTGCCTGACGGCGAAGCCTGGGCAACCAGCCAGGTAAATGCAGGTTGCCAGGGAGAAACCTGATCAAACTCTGACATACGAACTTCGACAGGATGATGATAATAGAGCGCACCATTGAATCTGGTCTTAAAGGAATCATCAACTGTAGGATGGTTGTTCAAGAGATCTGCCATCACTGACTTTTGTTGTTCTGAATGAAATTGCCCGGGCCTTAAAACGATACCATTACTGATTTGCGCATAGTCTGAAAAATCGAGACCCATTTCCTTCAGGATCGGGCGAAACTGCGCACCGGACTTGATCGATGAAATCACGTCACCCGCTTTGCTCTGCGATGGCAATAACTCTCTGGCAGAAAAAATGATACGTGCATCAGGTCGTTCTTTTAACAGAATTTCAGCCAGCCGTTGATGTAGCTCTTTAATTTTCTGGCAACGCCACTGCGTCCACTGGGGCAGAGCTGTTGTTGTTAGATACTGGTAACGTGCTTCGTATTTCTGCGATTCAGGAGCCCCTGGAATCTTCACTCCGGTTTCTTTTTCAAATTGAGAAACCGTGGCATCATCGTATCCCCATTTCAAGCCGGGCAACTGGAGATAACCGTTTAAGGTTAATTGAACAGCCACCCCTTTAAACGAAGTATGGGATTTGTAACGCGCGACTAACTCCGCAAAAATGTTGACAATTTCATTCTGTACCCGCTGGTCCAGGGGGTTATAAAAGGGGGCCTGTCCTCTGGATGCCCCCTCTGTATTACGCCAGGTTTGGCCGTGAAAATTAACCAGTTCAATTCCCACAGATTTGTCCGGTTCTGCCGTAATGACCTGTTCCAGGCTTGTGATGATCGAAGAAAATTGTAGCTCGGGTATTAAGGTCAACTCTTCTCGATCAAAAACACGAAACAGTAACTCCAGCACATCTTTTCGGGTAATATCTTGACCTGAAGAATGATAAACTCCGGAATCGTAACGAGGGGTAGGAGCCAAATAATGAGAAGGATAAATTGAACTTCCATCTGCGGATACCGCTAACAGGACGCTGTTGAAATCGTGGTAATTTAAATAATAAGCCAGTCGATTTGCTGCTTCATAAAAGGTTTGCCAATCGTCAAGACTACGGTTGCTGATGGAATCCAGCACTTGTGATGCGCCAAAGATTTCCGGCAAGAGAGGTTTTTGCAAATAAGGGCCCACCAGCCGTTTTGGTTCAGCACTGGCGTTCTCCACAGAAGCAATATGTTCTTCTGAAGCGATGCCTTCTGAAACGGGTAGTTCATAAACTTGTACCCGTGTAACTTCAGTCGATGAATCTGCCCCCAGGCTATGGAACAAGATAATCGGATTATTAACACGTGGCCAAAAGATGACTTCGGCCTGCGATTCTTGTGAATGGCCCGACAAAGCTGTAAGCATCTCGGAACCCGTTTGATAAACCCCAGAATCCACGCCGACGGGCACCAGTTGTCCCGCTGCATCGGGTTGGAGAATACTGAAGCCTAACGGTGTCTTTGATTGGTGGGGAAAAGTGACCACCAGCTTGTGAGGTTGATTTTGATTCCTGATTTTCAGGTAATATGCAGACCAGGGCAGAGATTGATTTCCTGTTGGGCCGACTTCTAAATCCGCCTTAAACAGAGATTTGAACGAATTTCGAATTCGCTCACGTGGCCTGCGGGTAACCAGCGCATGATGATTTTGAATTCCATTCAGTTCAAACTCGTCAACCATTCGCAGGTGATTGCGAGCAAGGTTGGAAGCTTGTTTTGTTTGAGGAGAGACGACAACAAACTGAGCGACCGCCTGTTGCCCTGGTTCGATTTTGACAACGAGTTCATACACCCCTTCTGCAGGAGCATTAACGGTAAACGGAATCCCTTGCTTGAGGAGCTCCTGCTGACTCTGTGGAGTCAGTTGACTGGAGCCCGAAGAAACAACATCTCTGGTGCGAGATCGAATCAGGGTCCAGTGCAACTCAGTCCCCAAGGGGGCATCAGTGGTTAGTAAATATTTAGGAAACGCCTGAACTTCAATCAATTCATCCGGCGCAAACACCAAATGTGGATGATTTATTGTTAATGCAAATGAATCGCCGGGAACCTGCTGCACAACCAGTTGCGCATGCGTCTGGTCCATCAATAGAATCTGCTTTTGTTTCAGAATATCCTTCAGAAGAAACTGATGCTTCACCGTAATTTGAGAATCATTTTGATCCTGAATGAAAACCTGCAGTTGTGCCGACAAATCTCCTTCGATTTGAAATTCGATGCTGTTAAACACGCGACTGGTTTGTGGCCGATACAGAACGTCCTGGCCTGTTTGCGTAATCACTGTTGCCTCATCGGCATCAACTCCCAGTGAATGCACGGCCTTGATCTGACCATCAGTTAATTCAAACCGGGCATTCCAGAGCCGGGGAGTCTGTTCTCCCCATTCAACCCTTAATTTTACCGACACAGGACCACCCATTTCTGCCCAGGCAGAGATGCTGGTCTGCAACATGCCAAAAAAAATGAACGAAGTCAGTAACCAATAACGTTTCACAGAATGTCCGCTATTCCATACCAGAGAATTCCGGTATTCAAGATCGAGGTAAATCGTATTTGCGTGAGATAGACTGCCAAAACTGGCTGCGAAGAAATGAAATTTCAGGTGAGTGCTCCCATTATAGTCATTTCATAAAATGAGCCAAGGGCAATTATTTTTTTAGCAACAGATACACAAATCACGTTGTTTTTTCTAAGAACCCTATTGACCTGATTGAGAAAAGATGTAAAAAAACGCACCCTCTCTCGCAGTTCACTTTAATCACTCTCAAACAAAGTGACTGCAACAATTTCAATGTTACAAACCTGGTTCGGTTCAGTTGAACCCGCTGGGAATGTAAACATTGAGACAACAACTCCTCATACCTCTCAAATTTCAATACCTACCTGGACTGATCATGATGTTAAAATACGGTTTCTCTCTGGTAAGCGGTACATTACTCCTCGCTCTGGTGACCGGCTGTGCTTCTTTGGTTGAAACAAAAGCCATTGAACAGTTTTCGAAAGCAATTGAAAATGATGATCTGAAATTGCTGAAACACCATACGACGATGAAGTTTTCGAAAGCAGCCCTCAGAAACCAGTCTGCGATGGATGACCTCAAGATCCTCAAGATTCCAACTGGGGAAACCACCATCGTTGAAATTAAAGACATCTCTCCCAACCATAAAAAAGTGGTAGCCGAAGTCGGAGCAAACAAAAAGAAGCTCCTGTACGAACTGAAAAAAGTCAACAAAACCGGTGAATGGGTGGTCGATGATCTCTACATTAAACAAAAACAGAAAAACCTGACTGTCATGAAATCTGTGACAGAGCAGATGGACCTGTTACTGACGGTACGTGAATTTGTGACTGCCTGGGAAACCGGAAACCGAGATGATATTCTCATGACAACGGATGGCGAGCTCAAAGAGGCACTGAAAAAATTGCACCCGGCTTTTCTGGCAAAGCTTTCTCAAAGAGTCGCAGGCGAAGCGAGCAGTTCCAAAAAACGGAAACCGGATGCTCAGTTAGACAAAGACATTGCCATTGTCAGACTTCCCCGTCGTTCAGGCCAAATGGTCATTTCGATGAAGCTTAAAGCCGGTCAGTGGAAAGCCACGGATGTCGCGGTCGAGTCAAGGCAGGATGGGAAGCATGTTAAATCAGCACAGAAACAGGCGAAAATGCTTTTGGCGATCAGCGACTTTCTCGATGCGTACAACAAAAATAACAAAGAGGAATTGAAAAAATTCACGACCAATCAATTCTATCGAGGAAGTTTAGATTTCGGCGATCTTACCTTGGCGACGCTACCTAAAACGGATGCAGCCGCCAGTGACTATGAACTCAAAATTGAAGGGAATCTCGCAAACTTTGTGACTCATATCCAAGGGCAAATGATCAATTTAACCCTGGTTAAAATTGAATCGGAAGAAATTGATGTTCCTGAAAAGTATCTCGTTGAAGAAGTCACTCTGTTTCAAGACGAGGGCAATCAGCAAATCACGCTAACTTCATTGTTTTCCTCGCGTACGATCACAATGTTGTTTAGCGATGCCCTGACGAAGCGCGACATGAAGATCCTCGACTATAGCTCCACTCCAGATTTTAATGCACGCGTCTGGAAAAAAGTAGAACCGGTTTTAGTTCCACAACTCCCGATAACTGAACTCACCGGACCCGGTTTCAAGATTTTGGATATCAAATTTAATGGTGCGATTACCAAGGTTTATGCACGACAGGGAAACCTGCCTTTAACCTATATTTTACGTGAACACCTGGGGCAACTGCTTGTTGACGATATCCATCTGGATCTCAAAGGCAGACCTGCCTCTGTAAAAGCGACGCTGGAGCTGATGGTGAATGTCCAAAACTATGCCTATTATATGCACGGACAAAACATTCCAAAGCTGCAAAGAAATTCCTCTCGCGATTTCAACGAACTGGTTTGGAGACAGGTTGATACAATTCCCAAAACGGCTTACCAGCTCCCTGAATTATTGATGACTGATTTAAACAGTCTGGAAATCAATGAAAACGAAGGTGTGGCGCGGATTCAACTGGGTAATAAAGACCGGGGTGCAACCATCCTCCTGCTGAAACAGTACGAAAAATACATCATTGATGACATCATGGTCAACAGTAACGATGTTGCATCCAATTATGTATCGATGAAAAAAGAGCTGCGATTAGCAATGGCGGTCACACCTGGTACGCTCAAGCAAAATGCCGTCCCGGTCGCTTACACAATCACGAATATGAAGGACAAAGAGCCCTCGGTACCAGTCATCGAACCTGCTGCTTTTGAAGAGCCCCAACAGGAACCTTAAAACTGATTAACGGGAGTTTCTCCGTCTCCGTTATTCGAATTCAAATAACGAATGTGTTTGTGAATACCCACATTCACACTTTGATATCTGGATTTTAAGTGACCGGTATCAAACAGATCTTCCCGTAGAACTTCCAAGTCGTCTGATCCAATGGCATTGGCAAAGATTTTTGAAAGATAATTGATGCCGAGCTTAGAAGGCTGGTATCGATACTCGTCATAAAAAGAGGGGTGCACCAGTCGTGGATGAATCCCTCGCCAGGAGTCTCTTAAGGCATTTCCGTTAATCGAGCTGACGTAAAAGCCCTTTTCTTCACTCCACTGCAGGATTGATACATAATTATTTTGGCGTTGTACGATCAGATCGACTGCTTTTCCTCCGAGTTGCGTCGCATAATAGCGGTCAAACCGAATCGGGCGTCCGCCACGCTGCGTATGGCCAATTTTTCTGGTAAAGGTTGCAGACGCAGCAAGTTCATGCCGCTTACGTGACACGAAATAATGGTCGCCCATTGATTCGATGAGCATGTTTTGTAACACCTCTGCTGCACCGCTAAAGATGACATTCCCTGCAGGATCTACGCTTTGTGAGATGTCGCCCAGGCGTTTCCCGTCCTGATCGCGCAAGCCTTCCCCAATCACGATGACCACATTTTTCTGGGCTTCATACAAATCACGTACGCGCCGCTCAAATCGTTCATAATCCAAAGGAACTTCTGGAATCAGGATGATATCAGGTTGTCCATATGCGGCCCCTAACGCCAGATACCCCGACTCTCTTCCCATGACTTCGACAATCGCGATCCGACGATGACTTTCCGCCGTCGTTCGAATACGCTGGATCCCCTGAACACAGACATAAACCGCGGTGGCGTAACCAGGAGTGGCATAATTGACGATATCGTCCAGTTCAAAGTCCTGTTTGCTAGGCAGTTTTCGGAATCTTTCTTGTTTGGATTCGGGGTCGATTTCGCGTACCCATTCATTCGGTTCATCCAGATAATTCAAACCCAGATCATTATCAATCGTTTTGGGAGCCAACACGCAGGGCATAAACTGGGAAATCGGCTGCATCCCATTCAGAGTACCATCACCGCCGATGCAGATTAAGCCTTCGATCCCCAGTTGATCCAGTCGCTTCTTGACCAACTGTAACTCACCTGCATGTGAGTCATCGATGTAGGTACGAGAAGATCCCAATATTGTTCCCCCGCATCGTGGATCAAGTTCAGGAATCGTTGAGTACAATGGGTTCAGTAGAATATGCGGTACATTGGGATCGAGTAATCCACCGAAGCCTTTAATAATTCCGACGACTTGTATCCGAAGTTCATTGGCTCGTTCAACGGCTCCAAAAATTGTAGCATTCAGAGCCGGTGTATCTCCACCTGCTGTTAAGAGGGCAATCCGACGCATATTGATCCTTTCATGCTGAACTTCGGGGTGAATTTCGAAAACATCATTGTTTTCTGTATTGGATAATCTGCAAAGCAAACTTGATCATTATCTCAAAAACGCGATTTCCTATTTACCCATTAGAAAGATTTGGGATAATGTTTTATGTAACTTTAGCTGACTGAATACTATAACACAGTCAAGATGTTCGCTGGTAATCTGGTAGAGGATTATGATGTAGTTCCTTCCAGATTTCATGCGTATTCGAGAAATCTTTTCAATTCATTTTTGAATCCATACTGCCCGCGAATCCCCTCGGCGTCCTGTTTCCCCCAGACTCCTTGGGTTTCGTAAAACCAGAGGTCTAATATGAAATATCTCTTCGGCTGTTTTTTTTCAGCAATCATCGGTGGCCTGATTGTTGCCTCACTGGAAGCGCCGTCTTCCAGCTGGGTTTCACATTCCGAAGCACAACTGCAACCCCAGCTCACAGGCCCGCGGATCATCCCTCCCACACCACTTGATCCCCCTGGATCAAAGCCAACGGCAAAAACGTCGAAACCTGATCCTCAACAGGAACTCTTCAATCTGCGCGGGTTGACTCCCGAAGAAGAAGTCAACGTGAGCGTCTATGAAAAGTTAAACAAGAGCGTTGCCCATATCACGACCAAAAGCACAAAAACAGAAGGCTTCTTCTCACTGGAATATGACACAGAAGGAGCTGGTTCCGGGGCCATCCTTGATAAAGCGGGGCATATTTTGACAAACTACCATGTCGTTGAGGATGCCCAACAAGTCAATGTGACTTTATTTAATGGAAAGTCCTATTCGGCAACTTTTGTTGGGGCAGATTTGATTAACGACATCGCTGTCATCAAAATTGAAGAAGATCCCAGTATCCTGAAACCAGTTGCGATGGCAGATTCAAGTCGATTAAAAGTCGGCCAGAAAGTGTTTGCGATTGGTAATCCGTTTGGCCTGGAACGCACAATGACTTGCGGAATTATTTCCAGTCTCAACCGGTCGTTAAAACTCCGTGGAAACCGAACGATCAAGTCAATTATTCAGATTGACGCCGCTGTCAATCCGGGCAACTCGGGCGGCCCATTGCTCAATTCGCATGGTCAGCTGATTGGAATTAACACTGCGATTGCCAGCAACACCGGCCAGAGTTCGGGCGTCGGTTTTGCCATTCCCTCAAATCTGATCGCTCGTGTTGTGCCTCAACTGCTGGCGCATGGCCATATGATTCATCCCGAGATCGGCATTCAGCGTGTCTACGAAACCGAGCAGGGATTACTGGTTGCCAAATTGACACCCGCTGGTCCCGCAGAAAAAGCCGGGATTCGAGGCCCCAAAATCCTGAGGCAGAGAAGGGGGCTGATCGTGATCGAACGAATTGATCGCGGTGCGGCTGACTTAATCATCGCCGTCGACCAGAAGCAGATCAAAACCGCGGCTGACTTTCTAGACTACATCGAAAGTAAAAAACCGGGTGAGACTGTAGTCGTGACTGTTTTAAGAGGGAAAGAACAAACCCCCACAAAAATCTCTGTCACACTGACAACCAGTCACATGAATCGATAATAAAAAAGGGATCCTGAATTTGACATTCAGGATCCCTTTGATGTATTTCTCGACGAACAGTCGAGTTAGTTCAATGCAAGCTCGACGACAGGCTCGACGTTAATTCGTCGACCTTCTTTATCGAAATAGACATTGCCTTCAACCAGTGAAAAAATGGTATAGTCTTTGCCCATACCAACATTTTTACCGGGATGCCATTTTGTACCACATTGTCTGGCAATAATATTTCCTGCCAGAACGCTCTCGCCGCCAAACTTCTTGATTCCACGACGTTGTGCTTGTGAATCACGTCCGTTCCGAGTGGAACCCTGTCCCTTCTTATGAGCCATTGCTTTAATCCTCAGGTAGCAAAAGTTGCCCACAAAAGGGGCGAATCAATAAAACATGTAATTTGAGGCCGTATCTTGGCGAATCGGGCCTGAACTTGCAAGAGATAATCGTATTTCTCGACAACTTCCCACTGTTTTCAAGGAAGAAACACAGGAATCAGGACTCTGAATCCTCTGTATCTTCGATTTTCGGCTCTTTTAGTATCTTGGCAGCCATTTCGGGGTCATTCGGCAGGTATTTCCAGAAAGGATTGCCTTTCGGACGAAATTCCTGTTCCTGTTGACCAAACTCATCCCCCGGTCTCCAGTATTTTTGAATGAGCACTTTTCTCAGGATTGTAGGTTTCCCATCGGGATCTTTGCCTGTTTTATAACCATTTGAGAGTCCAGAAAACAGCAACGTAAAATAGTCCGTACCAGGATCAACCCCCGTCCAGACACAGACGCCATAAATGGCATTTTCCTCTTTGGAATCAACGGGAGTTTCTGCTGGTAGTTCGCCAATAATGTCGACGGCGTTCTTGAACTGTCCGCGTTCCCTTTGGTTAATAATTGCTTCGGCTTCCGGAAGTATTTGATTGGGATAACTTTTCTGTTGGCCATTATCGTTCGTAATCAGTGTGATTTCCGGAACAAATAAAGGGGGTCCTGGTGGCGGCACCTCTGCATTTTCCGGAGTAAATTCATTCTTGTCGTTTGGTCGTTCAATCGGTCTGAGGATGCACTTGTATACAACATACCAGACCAGAGTTTTTTCTTTCTTGCCTGTTTTGGGATTCTCCAAATCCATGCGAACCATCCGCATCGGCTTGAAGATGGCATCGAGTACCCACAACGATTTCTGTGTAGCTCGTTCTTCACCTGTGGCTGTGATATCAGCTTGAATCGTAAAACCACGATTCAAGACCTGATTCTGAGCCAAGGTCTGATTGCCTGTTGAGTAGAGAATACAACTGCAAACAAAGGCGCTGAAAGCAGATTGTTTAAGAAAATGACGCATGAAAATCCCCAGAGCTTCTGACAATTCAATATTGAGAGCTGTTGCCCGAAAGTAACAGTATATCGACAAATTGATAGAGATTCCCACACAGAGTTTGCCGAATCGCAGAGGAATCTCATTTGGACCAAAACCGTTGATTGCAAACAGGCAGCACACGTCCACGTACTACGAATTAGCACTCACATCCAGATCATACGGTACCAAAACGGAAACCGATAAATATTCTATCTGGTTAGCCAATCTTGACTATATCAGCGGTTTGAATGGATGGTCAAGCTCTTGATTTAATATCTCGATGATTTCATCCCTAAATCCAGACGATTATCATCATACTATGCAACGGAAAGGCGTTTGCCCCGCATCCAGATCGATTGTAGCGTTTCCAGGGCGATTCCGATCGAGCAGATTCATGCGGAGTACGCTCTGGATTCATAAGACGTGCGCTGGCTGTGGTGCAGAAACAGCAGCCGTTTCGCTGTGATTAAGCGCGGGAACCAGTGAGACGAAGCCGATCAACAGGCGTGATCGAATAAGCAGCAGAATCGTTACAAACGGTCATTTGAAAGTAACGACCGATTTCAGGACAGGCAGTTTAATGATAGTCATGTCCGGTAAGTTGTTTTTCAATCTTGTCTGCGTGTTGTGCAACAGCCATGACACTCTTACAAATGTCTTCCGCATCGACAGTAGAACGGGGGAACGTATCCACCATCACAAATTTTGTTTCGTTGTTTACCTCGCGGATCGAGATTCCGCCGTGCGAAATCTCTGCATTTAACCGGAGTGCTTCTTCATAATATTGGGGTTGAGCGTCGCAGCAAGTGCTGTAAATCAACAATAGTCGTTCGTGCATCTGATGGTCGCTAGGTTCAATAAACACCGTCTGTTTTCGTTTTTCAGATTGTGCGACTTCTAAAATATACTGCTGCCCGTTTCTCTTCCAGGAAACACTGGAATCGTCACCAAACGCTTCATGCAGCATTGCCTCAATATTCTTAACCTGTCCTAACACCGCCGTCAGGAATTGCGCTGCCATGAAACCATTCTGAAATCGATTGGCAGGACTTTTATCTAACATTAAAGAAACACACTCAGAAATTTCCAGTGGAACATCGGGACACAAATCGCGCACACTCGGCGCATCTTGCGAAGTCACTTCCTGAATCAAAGCATTAAAAGTCTGACCTCGGTGTGGAAGTTGTCCTGTTAAGAGAACAAAAAAGCAAACTCCCAGGGAATAGACGTCTGATGTCGCGGTCGCCTGCGCTCCCTGGAATAACTCGGGAGCCATATAATTAGGGGTTCCTGCCAGGGAATGCTGTGTCGCGACATTTTCATCTGCATTAATGCGCTTCGCCAGACCGAAGTCGGCAATTTTAGGAATCCCCGAACTGGTTAAGAGAATATTTTCGAGTTTCAAATCCTGATGGATGATGCCTTTCACATGGGCTGTTCCCAGTCCTGAGGCAATTTGTGCGATTAAAGAGGTCGCATGCAAAGGGGTTAAAGGCCCATCTTCTCGAACCACCCGACTCAAAGCGCGGCCTGCAATCAGTTCCATTTCCAGAAAACGGTAGCCGCGTTCCTCGCCGATTGCGTGTGCCATTACAATATTGGGGTGGCTCAATGTCGCGACGGCCCGACCTTCATGCAAAAAGCGTTGCACATAATCGGGATCGCGTTCCGCCAGCTTAGGCAACAGAATTTTCAAGGCACATTGTCTTCCCAGGTCGCGGTGCGTTGCCAGGTAAACCATGCCCATACCACCGCGGCCAATCAAAGACTGGCATTGGTAAACATGCAGTTCCGTGCCAATGATGGGATCGTCGGGTCCCTCTGAGACTGGTAACGTATGAGGCAGCCGGGCGGCCAGCTCATCGATCACAATTGTTTCCTCTAAATCAGCAACATGAACTCCACCTACCTTCGCACCACAGTCAGGGCAATTCTCGACGCCCGCTTTCTGAAAGAAGGTAGAATTGCAATTGGCGCAATAGAGGAGCTCGCAATGACTGCCTCCCGTATCTGTTTCAAGATCTTGATCTGGTAACATTTCAGAAAAGTGCCCGACGGAACAGCTGCTATCAGTAGTAAACGACTCGCTCATAAATTTGGCCCTGCTATTATCATACCTGGATTTGAGGTAAAAGCGATAACGAGTTCTCGCAAGAATGGAATGCTGCTCTGGATAATTCGCTCCCGAACGCTCATTATTCCTGCGGAATTCGTTATTTCCTGAAAAAAACATGAATTCGCACTTCTTAACAGTGACTATAAGGACATAGACTTAAACAGAGTGGCTTAAAAATGATGCAAGACCTCTGCATAGTCTAAGGCATTATTAAATAATAAGTTACGTCAACAATCTGATAGCCGTTCCAGTTGGAACGGACACCAACCATTATTCTGAAATCGAATTTCTTTATGGCTGCTTCTGAAAATACGCCTTCCGACAAACCGGAGCCTGAATCGACCGACGCTGAGTTGCTACAGAATCAAATATCCGAGGGCGCCAACCACGATCAACAGCCAATAGAAGTTGTCTTTGATGTGGATCAGATTCTGAATGACGCAGAGCAGGTTGCGAGGTTGGATGATCATGAAAGTGCCACCCCGCTTAATCCAACCCCAAAGCGGCCACCGGGCCCCGGTTTATTTGAAGCCATTTGCTGGATGTTTGGTGTCTTTGGTGCACACTTCGCGGGAATCATACTCTTTATTGTCGGAACCTTCTTTTATTTGCTGACGACGACAAATCTCGGTAAGACCAGCGAAGAAATCCGCAAGCAATTCACACAGTTTTTTGCTGACCATACATTAGAGATGGCCGGCGTAGAACAAGGAATCTTTGTTCTGATTGTCATGCTTGCCGTTGGCTTGCGGTTTGGTAAAGGTGTCTTAGCAAAATTGAATCTGCAACCATTTGCGATTTCAACCGGAGTGCTGTTATTTATTTGTGTGCTTCCCCTTTCCATGCTTTCAGGAGAGTTCTACCGTCTCGCATTTGAGGCCTGGAGTACTTTCACTGAGCAGATACCCTGGTTGCAACAATTCAATGAGATGCAAACGATGGAACTGGTTAAGGAAATGGCCGAGAATAGTCCGTTATGGGCGCTCGTGCTTGTGATTGCTGTCTTCCCGGCAATCGGTGAAGAAATCGTCTTTCGTGGCGTGATCGGTCGTGGCCTGTTGGCACGCTGGGGTTTAATTCCCGGCATACTAATTACATCCGTCATGTTTGGGATGGTGCACGCACACCCGGCACATGTCATTGCTGTCATCCCGCTGGGGATGTTTATGCATTTTGTGTACTATGTGACTCGAAGTTTCTGGGCTCCGATTCTGGTCCATTTCATGAACAATGCCTTTGCCGTCACGATCGCAAAAATGATCGGTAAGCTGCCTGAAAATGCGGCAAAATTAGGCGATGAAACCCAGGCCGTTCATCCCCTGATTTTATTGGCGGCTGTCTTGTTTATTGCTGTTGTCTGCTTCTATTTATGGAAAACGCGTGTGAAATATGTCAATCCGAATGGCAGCGAATGGAATCCTGGTTATGTTTCGAACGAAAGCCCGCCGCCTGGAAATAATATCACACGCGAACGCGGACGTGCCGCCCTTGGTTTTTATCCCGGCATGACACTGCTCTACATCAATTTTCTGGTCATGATGTCGTTCTTCGGTTTGCAATAATCAGTCAATAAACGCTGAGCCAATAAACGCTGACAGATCATTCCGAAAAAGTCAAAGCGTTTTCAAATATTCCAGAACCGCCTTTTTTTGTGACTGATCCAAATCGTTCGGATATTGGTGGCCTGTCGCCCCTTTACCAAACTGCGTTGTATCAAAATACATCCTTTTCTTTGACACTGGAAGGCTGCCAGGCAGCGTGAGAAACGTTTCGATTTCCAAACCCACATTGTTGACGTCGTAACCGTTTTCTGTCCGCTTCCAGATGACAGGACGTTCTTCCGGATGCAGCACATGCCACAACGTCGGCACCGATCCGTTATGAAAATAGGGAGCAGTTGCCCACACGCCATTTAAAGGTGGCGCCACATATCCTCCTGGCGCTTCAATCACGGGATCTTTTCCATAATGGGAAAGCCAACTTTTGTTTAAAGCGGCGCGATAGGCAGGCTTCAACGAATTTAACCGAACCGGGTCCGTCTTCAATTCCGCAATCGGGATTGTTTTCTCCGGATAGTTAGAATCTTTTCCATAAGTGCCGTGACAGCGTGCGCAATGATCATTGAAAACTTGTTGTCCTTCATGCGCCAGTGATTCATCAATGGGCCAGCGATAACGAGGCGCTTCCAATGATTCGATATACGCCAGAATGTCGCTGAAGTCAGATTCCCATTCCTTTATCTGTTTGGCATTATTCCGGGGAATCAAAATAAACTGCATTAACATGCGATGATTCTTAGTAATAAATCCATCCGCATAAATCCTTTGTTTCCGCTTCACATTCCACCACGCCGGGGGTTCCATATCATGATGTAATAACTGTGGAACCTTGCGGCTTCTGTCAAAATTCATATCAGGATCACGCAGGGAATCGAGCACCACCCCAAAGATAACAGAATTGGTCGTTCCATGAGTGGTTCCCAAAGGAATCCCCAGCGCAGCGAGATCCATATGACTTAGTCTCTTTAGCTGCTGCAGTTTGATTTTACTCACATCTTCAGTCAGTGTATGCAACGCAACATGACTGTTCGGCGCGCCGGGAATCACAGTGCCTGCCACTTTTCCGCCATGACAGTTGAAACAGTTCATGACCCACTTCTGCTCCGGTGTCACAACATAACCTAAGGGGGCCGCAGCCGAATCGGGACGTTCCATAATTCCGTAATACGAAAAAATCATTTCACGTCGTTCTGCTGCTGACGCCCGTTCTGCTTTCTCTCTCAATTCCTGCGGCCAAACTTTCCAAAGATCCTCAAGTACCTCTTGATCAAAATCAGGTGGTAAATATGCCTTGGATGTCAACAGGCGATATCCCCGTTCGCTTGAAGTTTCTTCTGCAGACACTGGGAAGACACAACCACAGATCAAATTCAAAACACAAATAAAACGGCAGAGATTTCGCATGGAGTCTTCCTTTTGGAAAATCTGTTTATGTGAAAATGCGACTAGGGAAGAAAAGGAAATAACAGCTTGGTATTTTCCTCTGTTAATGGAGACCCATATTCACATGGTTCGTAGGCTTCGATAAACCGGATTGCCTTGCCCCGTTTCTCGCCATACGTCTGAATCACCAAATCGCGATAGCGGTCTGCCAGAGGAGCAATCCGTTCCTGCATCTTGCCACTCAGCCAGGCTTTTCGTTCGGATGTGTCTGTTGGAACTTCCTCTTCGTAAAAATGATTGTACGGCAGCCAGTCATAAAACTGAGAACGATGACAATCAAGTGCATCAACGAGCCGATCCCAGACGGGTTCGACATCAACCACGACAGTGGGAGAGAAGGGGTAAGGGCGTGTGAAATGATCTGATAAATAGGCGATGACAGGGTTCTTTCGCAACGCGGGCACATCGGGAACGATCGGCGGAACAGTCACCATGTAGGCCGCATCACACACCAGTTGTGAGGTATAACGGTGATCAGGATGATAATCATTAGGTCGGTGTGTCAAAATCAGGTCGGGTTGAAACGTGCGAATCAGACGAATAATCTCGAAGCGTGCTTCAATCGTCGGTTGCAAATATCCATCTCTGTTTTGAAGTACATCATATTCCAGCCCGAGTGTTTTTCCCGCGGCCGAGGCTTCTGCTTGCCGAATTTCTGCCAACTCAGTGCCGAAAAGTCGCTGATGCCCCGATTCTCCATTCGTGACACTGACGAATTTTACGGTATGGCCCGTCTGCTGATATAAAGCAGCTGTCCCCCCCGCCTTGATATCGCAATCATCCGGATGAGCGCCAAAAACCAGGATTCGTAATGATTGATCTGCCATAGAGTTCTAAACCTTCACGCAATTCTATAGAATAATAACAGCTTGACCAGGAGAATATTCCTTCAACAATAGTACTTTAGTTGTACCTGAAGCGTTTCAGATTCTCCAGTATGAGTGAAATGAAGTATTGAACTTTTGACGGGTATCTTGTGTCCGTACAGTAAGTTATTTCTGAATTGTTGATTTTCTGAGGAATATGCGCAAATGTCGTTGCCAACGATCGAGAACAGTGAAGAACTCTATGAAGATCCTCTTGATCTGATGGATGAAATCGACGCGCTCAAAAAAGAAAAAGACATCACGCTTCTGGCGCACTTCTACATTGCTGGCGACATCCAGGAAATCGCCGATTTCACGGGTGACAGCCTGAAACTGGCACGCGACGCCGTCAAAGTGAAGACCTCTACGATTGTGTTCTCGGGCGTGCATTTCATGGCCGAATCGACAAAAATCCTGAGTCCCGAAAAAACAGTACTTCTGCCAGACCTGAATGCTGGCTGTTCACTGGCTGACAGTTGCCAATATAGCGACCTGGATCAATTCCAGAAAAAACTGCGTGCTGAAGGACGCGATTTCGAAACAGTCGCGTATATCAACACCACAGCCAAAGTCAAAAGTCTCTGCGATTGGATTGTGACGAGTGGGAATGCGCGGGAAATTATTGATCGCGTCCCGCAAGGGAAAGAAATCTTATTTGTCCCTGATCAACATCTGGGACGCTATCTGCAGGAAGTCTCTGGGCGTCAGATGATTCTCTGGCCTGGCTCTTGCATGGTGCATGAGATTTTCAGCGTTCAGGATCTGCTGCGGGCCAAAAAGAACAACCCGGGTTCCCTGGTATTGGCTCACCCGGAATGCCCCCATAAGATCCTGGAAGTATCTGATTTCATCGGTGGGACAGAAAAGTTACGGCAATACGTGATGTCCGTCAAAGAGCCAGGCACGTTTCTGATCGCGACGGAACCCAATATGATTCACCCACTGCATAAGTCGGCTCCTCAACATACCTATATTCCGGTGCCGGGAATTATGGCTTCGACTGGTGAAACCTGTGCCTGTAACAGCTGTCCGCACATGGCACGGAATACGCTGCAGAAAGTCCGTGATTGCATGAAATATGGCAAACCGGAAATCGAATGGCAGCCTTATTTCGATAAGGCCAAAGAAGTCCTGCACCGCAGTCTGCTTCAGTAGATCTCATCCCGGTATCTGCTGCCGGTATCTGCTGCCGGTATCTGCTGCCGGTATCTGCTGCCGGTATTTGCAGAAGGTATTTGCAGAAGGTATTTGCAGAAGGTATTTGCAGAAGGTATTTGCCTGTTCTCTAAGCATTCGCACCGCTTCTCTGCCCAGAAAACAGACTGGACATTCAGCTCTCTTAATATTTTTTGAGTCATTGAAAGTCAATTAGACTCTCTAATAAAAGTGGTTTTCCGCTCTCACTTCTGAATCTCGCACTTTCTTAAGTTAGTTGACTTATTTTCTGGCACATTCTTTGCCTTTACTATAATCGATAGTATTTGACCTCGCGTGGTAGCACATCATTCGAGGCAGGCCCGCTGTCATCTCTACTGCGCTAACGGGGATACAGCCATGAAATTGAGAATTGAAGAGAACATCATTCAAAAATTGTAAAAGCCATTAAGCCCCATTATTTTTCGTGCAAGCCATTAGAGTAGCGCTCCTCCCTAAGCTTGCTGAAGAGGAATTGTCTGTTCAACCAGACGAATTTCCCCTCTTCCCTCCGATCCATCACGAGAGCGTTGCGCGCATTTTGCTTTTCAAATGAGTCGTGCAGAAAGTGTCATCAGGAACAGAGACAAAATCATTCATTGAAAGTCAGCACAAGAGAAAGCGTTCAGGAAATGGAAATTCAAAACAAAGCGACCAGAATCAATCTGCTTAACTTTTCAACTCCCCAAATGCGGGCATTTCACATGTCCTGGTTTGCCTTCTTTCTGTGTTTCTTTGCCTGGTTTGGAATCGCACCTTTAATGAAGGTGGTACGGGAAGAGATGCTGCTGACCAAAGCCCAAATTGGTTGGTGTATTATCGGCTCTGTTTCGATAACCGTAGTTGCGCGCCTGTTTATTGGCTGGCTCTGTGATCAAATCGGCCCGCGTTTAGCCTACACCTGGTTGTTGCTACTGGGGTCACTCCCCGTAATGGGAATTGGTTTTGCCCATGATTATACGACCTTCCTGATTTTCCGAATTGCGATTGGCGCGATTGGCGCGTCCTTTGTAATCACACAATACCACACCTCAATCATGTTCGCTCCCAATTGCGTGGGAACGGCTAACGCCACGACCGCTGGTTGGGGCAACCTGGGAGGTGGTGTCACACAAATTTTAATGCCACTTATTTTCGCCATGTTCATTGGAGTATTAGGCTTCAGTGAATCGGTAGGCTGGCGCGCGTCCATGTTTCTTGCAGGTTTAGTCTGTGCTCTGACCGGTGTCGCTTATTACTTCCTGACGCAAGACGCACCCGACGGCAATTTCAAAGAACTGAGAGCGGCTGGAAAACTGCCTCAAAAGGAACAACACAAAGGCTCGTTTTTAGCGTGCTGTAAAGATCGCCGCGTCTGGGCTCTGTTTGTTCTGTATGGAGCCTGCTTTGGAATTGAGCTCACAATCAACAACGTCGCTGCACTCTACTTTTTGGACTACTTTGACTACTTCAAAAACATGGATACTGCCAAGGCGATCAAAATGGCAGGTCTGTTTGCCGGTATGTTCGGATTGATGAATATTTTTGCCCGCACGCTGGGGGGGGCCTTTGGTGATCGCTTCGGACTAAAATGGGGACTCAGCGGTCGTGTCAAATGGTTATTTCTCGTGATCTTCTGTGAAGGAATTGCGCTCATGCTCTTTTCGCAGATGAGTATTCTTGCCATGGCATTACCGGCACTCATTGTCTTTAGCCTGTTCGTTCAAATGTCGGAAGGGGCCACATATTCTGTTGTTCCGTTTATTAACCCCAATGCACTCGGGTCTGTTTCCGGAATTGTTGGCGCTGGTGGAAATGCCGGAGCGGTAGCAGCGGGGTTTCTCTTCAAGACCGAAGCCATCAACTGGCCAACGGCGCTCTTTATCCTGGGAGCGATTGTCACCGGGTGTTCCTTCCTGACGTTTCTGGTTCGGTTCAATGAAGAAACAGAACAAGAAGCGCGAGTGGCTCATGAATCGGCAATCACTCTGAAAAAAGGAGAACAAGAGCTGGCTGCTTCAATGGGAAGTTAGTCAAGAATTTGCGAACCCGCGGTTAACTATAAAAGTGCTCTGATTTAAGGTGAAACCAAAGTGATTCAGCGAAATCCTGAACAACAGAAAACAGTGGTTGTAATTGGTAATGGCATGGTGGGCTTGCGGTTTTGCGAGCAACTCATCGAAAAAGATCAACAACAGGCATATAAGATTGTCACGTTTTGTGAAGAACCCCGGGCCGCATATGACCGCGTGGGATTGACGCAATTTTTCGCTCATAATGACGCGGAAAAACTGATGCTGGCCCGCAAAGAATGGTATTCGGAAAATCACATCGATCTGCATCTGGCAGATCGCGCTGTCAGCATCGACCGACAAAACAAAATCATTCGGTCGCAAAAAGGCGAAAAGATCCCTTATGATAAAGTCATCATAGCGACGGGCTCTTATCCGTTTGTTCCATCCGTTCCGGGAATCAAGAACCGGGGGGTCTTTGTTTATCGTACGATTAATGATCTGGAAATGATCATTCAGTATGCAAAGAATTCAAAGAAGGCCGCGGTCATTGGAGGCGGGCTCCTCGGCCTGGAAGCAGCCAAAGCCGCGCTGGATTTAGGACTGGAAACACACGTCCTGGAGTTTGCCCCGCGTTTAATGCCACGGCAGATTGATGACGCCGGTTCAAAAATCCTCGTCCAGAAAATTGAGGAATTAGGCGTTCAAGTCCACTTGAATAAAGCCACCGACGCAGTGTTAGGCGAATCCAAAGTCACAGGCATCCGATTTCAGGATGGCGAAGAGTTAGAACTCGACATGATCATTGTCTCGGCTGGCATTCGTCCTCGCGATGAGTTAGCACGCGAGTGCGACCTTGAAGTAGGTGAGCGAGGGGGGATTCTGGTCAATGACTCTCTGCAGACTTCTGACCCGGATATTTATGCCATCGGTGAAGTCGCTCTGCATTCAGGCATGGTCTACGGTCTGGTGGCTCCCGGTTATCAAATGGCGGAAGTCGCTGCGGCGAGTTTGTGTCAGCTTGATCAGAAATATCAGGGTAGCGACCTTTCCACCAAATTAAAATTAATGGGCGTCGATGTTGCCAGCTTTGGTGACTATGAAGCAGATCCCCAAATCACCAAATGCCTCACATTTGAAGATCCCTTTACGGGCGTCTATAAAAAACTCGTTTTTAATCCACAAGGAACCAAACTACTCGGAGGCATCTTAATCGGCGACGCTTCCGACTATGGAAGTCTCTCGATTCTGGCCAAATCGGAAGATGTGCTGCCATGCAGCCCCCATGAACTGGTTGTTGGCTCTGGTGCGGGAATCCCCGGAGGCAGTGCGGCAGATATGCCGGATGAAGCACAGATTTGCTCTTGCAACAATGTCACCAAGGGGCAGATTTGTGCTGCGATTCGCGACGACAGTCTCGTTTCGGTGGATGAAGTCAAAAACTGTACCAAAGCCGGAAGTGGCTGTGGAGGCTGTATGCCGCTGGTCACCGATCTGTTTAAAGCAGAAATGGCAGCCGCCGGCATTACGGTGAATAATCACCTTTGTGAACACTTCGAATTTTCGCGGACCGAATTATTCGATATTATTAAAGTCAAAAAACTCAAAACCTTTGCTGCGGTTCTCGCGGACTGCGGTTCAGGCGCTGGATGCGAAGTCTGCAAGCCAACCGTGGCGTCCATTCTAGCCAGTTTATGGAATGACCACATTGTCGATCACGCGAACCTGCAAGATACAAACGACCGTTTTCTGGCGAACGTGCAGCGCGGCGGCCTGTACTCAGTCGTACCACGCGTCCCCGGAGGCGAAATTACTCCCGAAAAACTGATCGTGCTGGGAAATGTGGCCAAGGATTACGGGCTGTATACCAAGATTACAGGCGGGCAACGCGTTGACTTATTCGGTGCTGAGGTGCATGATCTTCCAAATATTTGGGAAAAATTGATCGACGCCGGATTCGAAAGCGGTCACGCGTATGGCAAGTCACTGCGTACGGTAAAAAGTTGCGTCGGTACAACCTGGTGCCGCTATGGAGTAGGAGATTCGGTTGGTTTCGCAATTCGTCTCGAAGAACGCTACCGCGGAGTCCGTGCGCCGCATAAACTCAAAGGAGGCGTTTCCGGGTGTGTACGCGAATGTGCGGAAGCCCAGAGCAAAGACTTTGGTCTCATCGCGACAGAAAATGGATATAATCTCTATATCTGTGGAAATGGTGGCTCGAAACCGAGACACGCCGACCTGTTTGCATCAGACCTGGATGAAGAAACCTGTATCAAGTACCTGGATCGATTTCTGATGTTTTACATTCAGACGGCAGATAAGCTAACGCGAACTGCAACCTGGCTGGAGAAACTGGAAGGGGGAATTGAATATTTAAAAGAGGTTGTCATCGAGGACAAATTGGGGATCTGCGAAGAACTCGAATCAATGATGCAATCCCTGGTCGACACTTACCATTGTGAATGGAAAGAGGTCGTCGACAACCCCGAGAAAAGACGATTGTTTGAGCAATTCATAAATACGGAAGAGCATCAACCTTCCATTGAACTGATACCGCAACGCGGACAGAAACGCCCCGTCGACTGGGCGCCAGACTTTATCCCCTTAGACGACCTGAAACCATTAGAGCAGACTGCCGTGAGTGATTCCGAAGCGTTAGACGCTGCTCCCCGAGAATGGATTCGGGTAGGTCGTGTCGAAGACTTCCCGGAAGAGAACGGTTCAACGGTCAAATATGGTAACTCACAAATCGCGGTTTTCAATTTCACCAGTCGTGGGGAATGGTATGCTTGCCAACAGATGTGCCCGCATAAGAAAGCAATGGTGTTATCACGCGGAATCATTGGCGACACGCAGGGAATTCCCAAGGTTGCTTGCCCTTTACATAAAAAAGCCTTCTCATTGGAAAACGGTTCCTGCTTGAACGGCGAGCAGCAGTATTCCGTGAATGTATTCAAAGTCAAAGTCGATGAACATAATAATGTGTACCTGGAACTCCCGGAAGAAAAAGTACTCGACGAGTTATTAAATCAAATAGAATGTGCTGGCGCTCACTAAGCACAGGTTAATAAATGACAATATTTAAACAACAAGATCGTAAAACAGAAAACGAACAACTTGTCGCACTCTCGGTAATCGACGTGCTGCAGGAAGCCGAGGATGTATGTACTTATCGACTGAATAATTCGGAAGGGCTGCTCGCTCCTCATAAACCGGGCATGTTTGTTAAGGTTTGCCTTAACATCGACGAAGCAGAGGTCTGGCGCAGTTTTACGATCAGTTCTTCTCCCACGCGGCCTGATCGAATTGATCTGACGATCAAACGTAATCGCCAGGGGCAGGTCGGGAATTATTTTTTTGAGCATGTCCGTCCGGGCAGCAAAATTCATTTAAAAGGTCCGTTAGGCCAGTTTTATTTTGATCAAGACCAACATACGGAGCCCCTTGTTCTGTTGTGTGCGGGAATTGGGATCACGCCGATGATGAGCATCGTGCGTTCTCTCTATGACTCAAAACAAACTAATCCCTGCTATTTATTTTATGGGGCCCGAACTCATCGTGATGTAATTTTCGACCAGGAAACCCGCCAGTTAATCACACAGATGCCAGAGTTTCATTACTTTTTGACACTCTCGCAACCAGCGCCGCAATGGTTAGGTTATTGTGGCTATCTCAATTTTGATTTTGTGCTCTCAAAGATTCCTCAAATTCCATCATCACGTTTTTTTCTGTGCGGACCGAAAGGGTTCAATCAGGATTTTGAAGAACAACTATTAACAGCCGGTGTTCCCCAATCGGTAATTCACACCGAACAATTTCATAAAAAACGAAAGTCGCAATAGACTCGCATGAATTTCGACGTTGACGGACATCATCAGGACCCAGTTATTTCGATTGAAGAAGCATCTTCGTTATCTCAAGCAAACTCTGCCTGTCATACCGAAATCGATCTAATCTCGATTCTCTTAAAAGAACAACAGACACTGACCGCCGTCGATCAGTTTGCGAAAAAATATGACGCGCAGTCGATCCCGGCCCAGTCACGCTATTATGCAGACCTGATTCCATCCGCAGTCCCACAATCAGGCGAACAATATGCGTTTGAAGTCGACTTGGACCGCTGTTCCGGCTGCAAAGCCTGTGTCACTGCCTGCCATTCCCTGAACGGACTGGACGAACACGAAACGTGGCGTGACGTCGGCTTGCTGGTTGGTGGATCAAATCAGGACCCCATTTATCAGCATGTTACGACTGCCTGTCATCACTGCCTGGAACCGGCGTGTATGCAGGCTTGTCCGGTCAACGCTTATGAAAAAGACCCATTAACGGGTATTGTCAAACATCTGGATGACCAATGCTTTGGTTGTCAGTATTGTACGTTAGCCTGTCCCTACGATGTTCCCAAATATCAGAGTCATAAAGGGATTGTCCGCAAATGCGATATGTGCAGCCAGCGATTATCCGAGGGGGAAGCCCCCGCCTGCGTGCAAGCGTGTCCCCATCAGGCGATTGCCATCAATATCGTCAATCAGGAACGGGTGATCGCCGATTCGGAGATCAATCAATTTCTGCCAGCGGCACCTGACCCACAACACACCTTTCCTACAACAACCTATAAATCGGAAAAACCATTTCCCCGAAATACATTACCGGCTGACTATTATTCTGCCAGCCCGCAACACGCTCACCTGCCATTGGTGATTATGCTGGTGCTGACTCAGCTTTCTGTCGGCGCGTTTCTGACTGGTTCGACCCTGGAATATTTTCTCAGTGCGGAAACAACGGCTGTCATGACTCGTTTGTACGCGACCAGTGCGTTGTTCTTTGGATTAGTCGCCTTGGGTGCCAGTACGCTGCACCTGGGCCGCCCGATGTATGCATTTCGTGGTATTCTGGGATTAAGACATTCCTGGTTAAGTCGCGAAATCCTGGCTTTCGGTGCTTTTGCTGGCACAGCGATGGTCTACGCCGCACTGACCTGGGTCTCTGCGACTACTTTTCCGGAACTCAAGTCCTGGCAACCTCTGGCGGGTCGTTTTGTGGGCGTTGTCGGAGTGGTCGGCATTTTTTGCTCAATCATGATCTATGTATTTACCAAGCGGGAATTCTGGAGTTTTGAATCGACGGCGGTCAAGTTTTCACTCACCGCGATCTTACTGGGAATTGCCTCAACCTGGCTCACGATTTTGATTTTGAACATGACTGATAATTCGCCAGAATCAAATCTGCTGATTGCTCAGGCAGGGCCCATTCTCTCCAAAGCCTTGATTGTGACGTCGATCATCAAACTCAGTTTCGAAGCGTCCATTTTTCGATATCTGATTCGCAGACAGAACTCACCACTTAAACGTTCTGCTGTACTCATGAGTGGCGAATTGTCAAACGTAACACTTGCTCGTTTTGCCTGTGGCATTCTGGGGGGCATCCTGATGCCGGCCTTCTTACTGAATCATCAAACGCAACCTCTACAATCTTTAACTCTATTCATCATTGTGGTCATTTTATTTGTTGCCTGTTTATTTGGCGAATTCTTAGAACGTTACCTCTATTTCTCCGCGGTTGCTGCTCCCCGAATGCCCGGCGTTTTACGATAAATCTTCTTACCGAACTGGAATCGATTTTATGTCAATCATCGATCGATCAAAAATCACTTCACTGATCCATCAGAAAGAAGGACATCTCACCCGAGAATTACTACTCTCTCCCGGTGGATTCGGCTTGGGAAAAGTTCCTGACAAAAATCGACCCGATGCCACAACCCAGATGGTCTGTGGGTATTGTGGTACAGGGTGTAATTTGAATATTCACCTGAAAGATGGGGAAGGGGTTTGTATTACACCCACCACAGAAAACCCCGTCAATTTAGGAATGGCATGCCCTAAAGGCTGGGAAGCCTTGTCGGTGCTCAAATCTCCCGATCGCGCTGTGAGCCCCATGGTTAAAAAGTCTCCCAGCCATTGGGAACCCGTGGATTGGGATACCGCCCTGAGTCTGTTTACGCGAAAATTCAAAGGCATCCAGGAACAACACGGTCCGGAGTCCGTTGCCTTTCTGAGTACCGGCCAAATGGTCACGGAAGAAATGGCATTTCTGGGAGCACTCGCCAAGTTCGGCATGGGGATGCGCCACGGTGATGGAAATACACGACAGTGCATGGCTTCGGCTGTCACCGCCTACAAACAATCTTTTGGATTTGATGCGCCACCATTCACGTATCAGGACTTCGAAGAATCTGACGTACTGGTATTTGTTGGTGCCAACCCCTGCATAGCGCACCCGATCATGTGGGAACGCGTCATGCGCAATCCGCATCAACCGGAGATCATAGTCGTTGATCCACGCAAAACAGAAACAGCCATGCAGGCAACGCAGCATCTGCAAATTTATCCGAAATCGGACCTGACGTTATTTTATGGCATCGCCCGTATTCTCATCGAAAAAGGATATCTCGATAACGATTACATTCAGGAATACACAGACAACTTCGAAGAATTCGCTGCACACGTTCAAGAGTTTTCCATCGAACGCGTTGTTTCCGAGACAGGGCTGAGCCAGGCTGCGATCGAACACTTCGCAGAGCTGATTCATGCTGGGAAACGGGTTTCGTTCTGGTGGACAATGGGCGTCAATCAGAGTTATCAGGGAGTACGCACCGCACAGTCGTTGATCAATCTGGCGTTGATGACGGGCAATATCGGCAGACCGGGAACAGGCGCGAATTCTATCACGGGGCAATGTAACGCCATGGGGTCCCGCTTATTCAGCAACACCACAAATCTCCTGGGAGGGCATGATTTTCTCAACGCCGAACATCGTGCGAAAGTGGCTGAAACTCTTTCGATTCCCGTCGATCGCATTCCGTCTGAAAACAGTTTGCCGTACCACAAAATTATCGAAGGCATTCTGGCTGGCAAAATCAAAGGCCTCTGGGTGATTTGTACGAATCCCGCGCATTCCTGGATCAACCAAGGGCAGATACGCGATATTCTGGATCGGCTGGATTTCCTGGTAGTTCAGGACATGTATCATACGACCGAAACAGCCCGCCATGCAGATTTGATACTGCCCGCGGCTGGCTGGGGAGAAAAAGACGGCACGTTTATTAATGCCGAACGTCGAATTGGCCGCGTGAAACGCGTCACCCGCGCCCCCGGCCAGGCGTTGTCTGACTTTTCGATCTTCAAATTAATCGCACAATATTGGGGATGTTCCGAGATGTTCTCGCAGTGGAAGTCACCGGAGGATGTCTTTCAAATCATGAAACAATTGACGCACGGGCAACCCTGTGATATTTCCGGGATTGAAGATTATGCCGCGATTGAAGAGCAGGGAGGGATCCAGTGGCCGTTTCCTGAAACGGAAACGAAACCACCCGCACAACAACGGCGGTTATTTGAAGATGGCCAGTACTTTCATTCCAATGGTCGAGCCAAATTCATGTTTTCCGAGCCCACAAAAATGCCGGAGCCTCCGAACGAGCATTATCCATTCATTCTACTCACAGGTCGCGGTACCGCATCTCAATGGCACACTCAAACCCGCACGAAAAATTCAGATGTGCTCCGCAAACTTTACCCGGAGCGGATTTATGTAGAAATCAATCCACAGGACGCCAACCAATATTCCATCAAACCCAATGAATGGATCTATGTGGAATCACAACGAGGACGCATCCGGGCGCGTGCGTTCATTACGCAGTCTGTACAACCGGGACAACTTTTCATACCCATGCACTACAATGAGACCAATCAATTGACTGATGCCGTATTCGACCCCTATTCCAGCCAACCGTCCTATAAGTGCTGTGCGGTGCGTGTCATCAAATATTAGCCCTGCCATACTAGCTGGGTTCTTCTATCA